>Ga0209061_1000047_pt1 | contig 410135 bp, 402 predicted proteins | sample Coa_R1_10_FD_187157 | JGI IMG/M metagenome (GOLD analysis project Ga0209061, IMG submission 187157) | Surface soil microbial communities from Centralia Pennsylvania, which are recovering from an underground coalmine fire - Coalmine... | ecosystem: Environmental > Terrestrial > Soil >...
CGACCCCTGCCCAGGCTCCTGCTCAATCGGATTCAGCTGATCGTCAATCCAGTGCGTCGTGCACGCGCTCATCAATAGCAGCGTCACTACCGCGCCAAACGCTCTCATCACTCTCATCTTTCCACCCTTTCTTCCGCTTGGCCCGCGACGCCGGCCGACATTGTCCATGAGAGGTGCCGCCGCAGGGCACTGGCTTAGTATATACACAATATATCTGTAATGCTTACGAGGCAACCCTTGAAAAACCAAAGCTTTGTCGAATATCCGGCATATTTCGCTCAAATTACGCTTCCTGCAGAATTACGGCGGTTTCGACCGTTACCGATACTGATTTGCCGCAATCGCCATAGTCGAGTGTAATCGCAGCCTCCAAGATCGATGCCGCTTCCCCGGCCTGCACGCTCCAGCCCAAAGCGGGATGAGCAGGGTCTTGTTTTGTCGCAAAAAGGGATGATCTCAGCCGTCGAGGGCGGGGCTTATCGGTGCGCCCTGCGCTTCAATGGAGCGCGCCTCGGGGCTCCGGGAGAAATGCCGCCATGCAGGCGCTAAGGAAATGGGTGATCACCTTCGTCATCTCGTGCACGCTCTGCTGTGCCGGCGTGCTCTTCGCGCTCTGGGCCATGAACGACTTTCAAGGGCTGGGGCTCGGCGTGGCGGGCACCTCGGCACTCGTCCTCGGCATCATATTTTCCGTGGCACTCGGCGTCGGGCTCATGGGCCTCGTCTTCGCGAGCGACAGAAGCGCCAAGGATGAGGAAGTCCATCACCTGAATACGCGAAGCCGCGAGTAAGCGGAAGACGCGGCGGCTAGGCGTAGGCGGGCCGCCCATTGACACGGGTCTCGCGCAAGACGAGCACCAGAAGCCCGGCGATGACGGCCAAGGCTATCGATATCATCCAGACCCAGCGATAAGTGCCGGTGTCGTCGAAAAGCCAGCCGCCCAGGAAGGCACCCAAGGCGCCGCCCACGGCATGCCCCGCCGAGATCACCCCCATGGCCAACCCCATGACGCGCAGACCGAGATGGCTCGCTACCAAGCTCGCCGTCACCGGCACGGTCGCATAATCGACGAGGCCGAAGAGGACTGCGAAAATCAACAGCAAGGGGAAATCGCCTGCAATGAAGAAGAGGAGAATGAAGCAGAAGGCGCGGACGATATAGATCCCAGCCAGCAAAACGGGGCGATCCCATCGATCGGTCAGCCAACCGGAGGCGATCATGCCGGCAAGATTCACGCCCGAGAGCACGCCATAGGCGGCGGCGCTGGGAAGCGGGGGGAAGCCGCAGGCTGCCGCATAGGGCAGGAGATGCGTCTCGATCACGCCGGTGGTGGTGAAGCCGCAGATCAGGAAGCTCCAGAACAGGACGTGGAAGACCGGGCTGCGTATCAGGAAGAGAAGCCGGCCTCGCAGCGCCTCCACCTCGCCTCCATCGCCCGCAGATGATGCTGCGTCGCGATCCGAGGCGATCAAGACGACGGCGCCCAGCATGAGACTCGCGATACCCAACACGGCGAAGCCGAGGCGCCAGCTTGCCATCTGCAGCACGATGGCGAGGAGCGGCATGATCACCAACTGCCCGCCCGTCGCCCCCGCGGTGCCGATCCCCGTGGCGAGCCCTCGCCCCTCCTCGAAACGCTTGGCGATGGCGGTCGCGATGACATGCGTTGCAACGATACCGAACCCCACGGCGGCAATAGCGGCAAAGCCGAGAAGAAATTGCCAGCGGCTTGCTGCCGTCGCCACGATCAGCATGCCGGCCCCCGTCGCAATCATTCCAACGAACAACAGGAGGCGCGGGCCGCGGTGGTCGACGAGATTGCCGGCGAAAGGCGCCACACTCGCCATCACGATCAAGGCCAACGCGCCGCCGAAGGACACGAACTCGCGCGTCCAGCCCAGCTCCCGTTCCCAGATCGGCATTGCCAAGCCGAGAGCAGCTCGAGCGGAAAAGGACAGCGCCAGGGCGAAGAATCCGACGCCGACAACGAGCCAAGCCGAGAACTGGCCTTTTTCTCTCATCCACACCTCCGCGAGCGGCGGCCGATTTTGGTGACGCCGCCGATGCCGGATGGTCGGGGCGGTGAAGTGTCGGCGCAAACGAGATCTCTTGCATCTTCAGTTTAGTGAAACTAAGGTGACGCATGGGTCGTCCATTGCCGCTGGTATCCTTGCGGGCCTTCGCCGAGACCGGCCGGCTCGGCAGCATGAAGAACGCTGCGGAAACACTGGGCGTCACGGCCGGTGCCGTCAGCCAGCATGTCAAGCTGCTGGAAGCGCGCCTCGGCATGTCCCTGTTCGAGCGCCGTAACCGGGAGCTTCGCCTGACGAGCGCCGGGAGGCGGCTGCTGAAGCCGCTCACGCAGAGCTTCGCCCGCATCGAGGAGGCTTGGGCGCTGGCGGAGCGCAAGCGTCCTGGCCGAGACACATTGACGGTGAGCACAACGGCATCATTCGCCGCGTCCTGGCTGGTACCGCGCCTCGGCCGCTTCGCGCGGCGCCATCCGGATATCGAGCTGCGTATCGAAACCACGTCCCGGCTCGTCGACCTGCGCCGCGACCATGTGGATGTTGCGCTTCGGCATGGCCTCGGCAATTATCCCGGATCGGTCTCCATCAAATTTCTCTGCCCGCAGCTTGTCCCCCTATGCAGTCCCAAGCTGCTCGATCGTGGCCCACCCGTTCGAGCACCGCGGGACTGCCTCGCCTATCCTCTTCTGCAAGAGAGCGATCGCGCCGATTGGACCCTATGGCTACGGTCTCATGGCGTCGTCGATCCGCGTGCCAGCCGCGGCCCGAGCTTCACGGACGACCTGCTTCTCGTGCAGGCTGCCGTCGCCGGTCAGGGCATTGCCCTCGTTCGCGACATCTATGGGGCGGAGGAACTCGCGAGCGGACGTCTCGTCCGGGTCCTCGAGCTGCCCTGGCCGATGCGCTTCGCCTATTACATCGTGATGCAGCCGGATCGCGCCCGGCAGCGAAAGATCGCCGCATTCCGGACCTGGCTTATGGACGAGGCGCGTCGACCCTGATCTTATTCCCGGGTAATCGTCCGGCTCCCAATCGATGCAGAGGAGGCTGCATGCTGTTCGCGCGAGAGGAATTCATGGCCCGCATCGGGCGCGTCAAGGCGGCGATGGCGAAGCGCGGGATCGACCTGCTGCTCATCGCCTCCCCGGCCAACCAGTTCTGGCTGACAGGCTATGACGGCTGGTCCTTCTACACGCCGCAAATGGTCGCGCTTAGCCTCGATAGCGAGGAGCCGGTCTGGATCGGGCGGAAGATGGATGCCGTGGGCGCCAAATTCACCGCCTTTCTCGCCAGCGAGAACGTCGTGCCCTATCCCGATCACTATGTCGCCTCGAGCGAGCGGCATCCGATGCAATTCGTGGCCGAGGAGCTCGAGCGGCGCGGCTGGGACAAGGGCACCATCGGCGTCGAGAGCGACGATTACTATTACACCGCCAAATGGGACGCGATCCTGCGCCACGATCTCCCCAACGCCCGCTTCGCCGACGCTTTCCTGCTGGTGAATTGGTGCCGGATGGTGAAGTCGCCCCGGGAGATCGAATTCATGCGCCAGGCCGGCAGGATCGCCGCAGCCGCGCAGCAGGCGGCCTTCGAGGCGGCGGCTCCCGGGGTGCGGCAATGCGACGTCATGGCGGAAGTCTATAGGGTGACAACGGCAGGACTGCCCGAATTCGGCGGCACCTTTCCCTGCAAGCCGCCGAACGCGATGGTCGGCGAATATTGCGCAGCACCGCATCTGTCATGGACCGATGCGCCGCTGAAAGGGGGAGACCTGTTCTATATCGAGCTCGGCGGCGTGCGTCACCGCTATCACGCCCCGCTCTCCCGCTGCATCTATCTCGGAACGCCCCCGTCGCGCATGAGCGATGTGGCAAAGGTCATCGCCGAAGGGCTGCAGGCCGTGCTCGACAAGGTTCGCCCCGGCGTTGCGTGCGAGGAGCTCGCCGCGGTGTGGAAGACCGTCATCGCGCGCCACGGCATCGAGAAGGACAGCCGTATCGGCTATCCGGTCGGCATCGGCTATCCGCCGACCTGGGGCGAGCTGACGGCGAGCCTTCGCGCCGGCGACAGGACCGTCCTCGAGTCCGGAATGACCTTTCACTGCATCCCGGCAATCTGGATGGAGCAATACGGGCTGGTGATCTCGGAATCCTTCGTCGTCACCGCGAATGGCGCCGAATGCTTCGCCGCATACCCGCGCGCACTCCTTTCGAAGCCTTGAGCTATCCGAGGGGGCGTCGTCCACGCAGCGCGGCCCGCAGGCGCGCGGTCTCGGCGGGGTCGACGCGCCAGGTCCGGCAATCGATGGCGACGCCGTAGGCCTCGCGCGCCGCGCGCTCGGAGACATAGCCGGCGCGCACGTCCTGCAGAACGCGCTCCGGTTCGCGCTCCAATGGCGAGCCATAGCCCCCGCCACCCGGCATTTCCAAAGTCGTCACCGTATCGCTCGGGAGAAGCTGGCTCAGCTTTGGACGCAATGACGCGCCGTTGCTCGTCACGATTCGCCCGACGGCGCCGCTACCGCCGCCCTGAAGCCCGGGCGCTGGGAACCTGGTGCGCTCGTAGAGCCCGGAGAACAGATAAGGGCGATCCGTCAGAACCTCGACTTCCATGACCTGGCCAAGCCCGCCGCGATAGGTGCCGGCGCCCCCCGAATCCGCGCGCAGCTCCCGTCGCCGCACGACGAGGGGCGCGAGCGTCTCGATGACCTCAGCCGGGACGCCGGCGATGCCGCTGGGATAGGCCGTCGCGGAGAGGCCATCCTGGCCACGCAACGCGCCCGTGCCGCCCGACGAGAACCAGGTGAAGGAGAAATGCTTCCCGGTCCGGCAGTCCTCGCCGGCGATATGCGTGTCCCAAAGCCCGTCGAAGCCCGGCGCCATGACCCGCTCCGGCAATGCCTGGGCCAGCGCCCCCATCACCGCCGATGGCAGAAAATGCCCCACCAGATGACGCCCGCCCACGGCGGCCGGATACTTGGCGTTGAGCAGGGAGCCCTCGGGTGCGGTCACGCGCACCGGGCGGAAGCTGCCTTCGTTATTGGGGACATCCGGTGAGATCGCGCATTTGATTCCATACGTCGTATAGGCGCGCGTGTAGTTGAGGGTGACGTTGACTCCGAGCGGCACGGGCCCAGAGCTCCCCGCGAAATCGACGGTAAGGGAATCCCCCGTGATCGCGACATTCGTCTTGATCTCGATGGGATCGTCGAAGCCGTCGATCGTCAGCGCATAGCGATATTCGCCGTCCGGGATGGCGCGTATCCGCTCGCGCATCGCCCGTTCCGAGCGTCCGATGATCTCATCGGCGAGCGCCTCGATATCGTCCAGCTCGAACTCGTCCAGGAACGAGAGGAGTTGGCGGCTGCCGACTTCGTTTGCCGCGATCTGCGAATGAATGTCGCCCAGCACCTCCTCGGGCGTGCGCACATTGGCCGCCAGCAACTCGAACACCGCATCGACGGGCGTCCCGCGGCTATGCAGCTTCATCACCGGGATGAACAAACCCTCCTCAAAGACGGATCGCGAATCCGCCGAGAGGCCGCGCCCGCCGATATCGAGGGCGTGGCAGCAATTGGCGAAGAACGCGACCAGGCGACCATCCCTGAAGACGGGAGTCGCTATGGTGATGTCGTTGAGCTGCGATGCCGTCTTCCACGGGTCGTTCGTGACGAGCACATCGCCCGCGGCGAGGCGGTCCACCGGAAAGCGCTCGAGAAAGTGGATCATCCCCGTCGCCATCGAATTGATGTGCCCCGGCGTGCCGGTTACCGCCTGGGCCACCATGCGACCGCGACGATCGAAGACGCCCGCGGATAAATCTCCGGCCTCGCGCACGATCGAGGTGAAGGACGCGCGCATGAGCGCCGCGGCCTGCTCGTTCACCGTCGAGATGAGTCGACTCCACAAGACATCCAAGGTGATCTGGTCGATCGTCATGGCCTGCGTTCGCCCGTTGCGAGAAAAGTTCATGGCTGGTCCGGCATATCGACGAGGAGGTTGCCCCAGGGGTCGACGCGAATGGCGGCTCGCCCGGTCACCACGACGGTGGCCTCGCGCTCCTCGAGGATGGCAGGCCCCTCGATCACGGCTCCTTCGGCCATCGCGTAACGGTCATAGATCGCCACCTGCGCATAGGCCTTGCGTTCCGGAAGATAGACGGCACGGCTGCCCTTGGCCATCGCGTCCCGCGCCCGGCCGGCCGCGGGACGCAAACGAAGCTTGGGCTTAGGTCCGAGGGCGATCACCCGCCAGGATATGACATCGACCGGCGCATTCGCGACCGTATGGCCGTATAGCGCCTTGTAAACCTCCTCGAACGCAGCCCGAATGGTCTTCCGCTGCGCCGCAGAGAGCGCGCCCTCCGGGAGCGGCACGCGCACCTCGTAGCCTTGCTTGCGATAACGCATGTCGGCGAAGCGGCGGAACCGAATGGACCGAGGCGGGATGGTCCGGCCGAGGATGCGCCGCCCCTCCTCTTCCATCTCGCCGATCAGCTCCGCGACGCGGCTCCAGTCGAGGTCGTCGAGCGGACCGGGGAAGCTGCGCACGAAGTCGAAGCTGAGGGGTGCGGTAAGAAAGCCGATCGCGGACATCACGCCGGCGCCCATCGGATAGATGATCCGCGGACTGCGCAAAATCCGCGCAACGCCGTAAGCATGGACGGGGCCGGCGCCGCCGAAGGCGAAGATCGGAAATTTCTCGGCGTTCTTTCCCCGCTCGATCGCGTGAATACGCGCCGCCGAGGCCATGCTCTCATTGGCGAGCTGATGAATGCCCCAGGCCGCTTCCGCGAGCTCGAGGCCGAGAGGTCCCGCGACCTTTTCCGCGATCGCCTTGCGCGCCGCGTCCGGATCGAGCCTCATTCGGCCGCCCAGGAAGAATTCCGGATCAAGATAGCCAAGCACCAGGTCGGCGTCCGTGACGGTCGGCTCTGCGCCGCCGAGCCCATAGCAGGCCGGGCCGGGCCTCGCACCCGCGCTCTCCGGTCCCACGCGCAGCCGGGACATGGCATCCACGCGCGCGATCGAGCCGCCGCCCGTGCCGATCTCGATCATCTCGATGGCCGGAATCTTGACCGGGAGGCCACTCCCCTTCTTGAACTGGTACTGGCGATCGACCTCGAATTCCGAGGCGATGAGCGGCTCGCCATCCGCGATGACGCAGGCCTTGGCCGTCGTGCCGCCCATGTCGAAGGAGAGGAGGTCCTTATGGCCGAGCAGGGCGCCGTAATGCGCCGCCGCCAAGGCACCGGCCGCGGGGCCGGACTCCACGAGGCGGATCGGGAATTCGCGCGCCGTCTCGACTTCGCACAGCCCGCCATTCGATTGCATGACGAAGAGACTTCCGGCGATGCCGGCATCCTTAAGACGGGTGCGCAGCCGTCCGAGATAGCTCTCGGCGATCCGCTTCACATAGACATTCGCGAGCGTCGTCGAGCTGCGGTCGTATTCCCGGATTTCCCGCACCAGCCGGCTCGACAGGGTGACGGCGACATCGGGCAGCATTCTCGCGAGGATCTCGCCAATCCGCCGCTCGTGGACGTCGTTGCGATAGGCATGGATCAGGCACACCGCCACCGCTTCCACACGCTCTTCGGCAAGCCTGGCGGCGAGCGCCTGCACCTCGGACTCCTCGAGCGCCTTGCGCACGGTGCCGTCTGCGAGCACACGCTCGTCGACCTCGAAGCGGAGATGCCGCGGGGCCAGCGGCTCGGGTCGCCGCATGTAGAGATCGTACATGTCGTAGCGATGCTCGCGCGCGATCTCGACCGCATCGCGGAAGCCCCTCGTCGTGATCAGGGCCGTGCGCGCGCCTTTGCGCTCGATCAGCGCATTGGTGAAGAGGGTCGTCCCATGCAGCACTTGCTCGACGGCATCAGCGGAGACGCGGGCGTCCGCGAGCACCTGGATCGTTCCGGCCATCACCGCGTCGTCGGGCGCTCCCGGCGTCGTCAAGACCTTGCCGATCTCGAAACTTCCCTCGCCGTCGCCGACAAGAACGAGATCCGTGAACGTCCCGCCGATATCCGCGCCCACCCTATAGCCCATCTCTCACAAGCCTCTCGTTTCCGCCCACGATCACGCCGCGCGTCTGTCCTTCGACGATCGCCGCAGTCCAAGGTCAAGCGAGATGACTCGCTTGAACCGGCTATCGCGTCGATCTATGGTACTAAAGTACGAACGATGCAATAAAGAGCACGGATTCCAATCGTGCGATAACGAACGAGAGAAGAACGGATGGCGTTGGGAGGCGATGTGGCTCGAGGAAGGCCCACGCGCGCTCTGACCCAGAGCGGGTCGCGACAAAGCCGGGGCGGTTCGGCCGGCGAGGCGTGATGAGCGAGCGCCGGTCTCTCGCCCCCCATCCCGTCATTGACCAATCCTCGCCGAGCCGAGCGGTGCGTGCGCTTAGCATCCGCTCGGTGCGAAAGGTCTATGACGAGCTGGAGGCCATACGCGACATCAGCCTCGACGTTCTCGAGGGCGAGTTCCTGAGTCTCCTCGGCCCGAGCGGCTGCGGCAAGAGCACCCTCCTGATGATGATTGCCGGCTTGCTCGACACCACCGAGGGAGAGATCGCCATCGGCGGCGAGCGGGTCAGTGGGCCGCGCCGCGAGATCGGTGTCGTTTTCCAGTCCCCCTTATTGCTGCCCTGGCGCTCCGTCATCGAGAACGTGCTTCTGCCGATCGAGATGCTCAAGCTGCCGCGCCGCGTCTATGAGCCCCGCGCCATGGCGCTGCTCGAAATGGCGAAGATCGCGGAGTTCGCCGACAAGCTCCCCAACCAGCTCTCCGGCGGGATGAAGCAGCGGGTGTCGATCTGCCGGGCGCTGGTGCATGACCCGCGCATCCTGTTGATGGACGAGCCGTTCAGCGCGCTCGATGCGATCACCCGCGACGAGATGGGCCTTGAGCTTTTGCAGCTCTGGCAAATCCATCGCAAGACGGTGATCTTCGTCACCCACAGCATCCGCGAAGCCGCGCTCCTTTCGGATCGCGTGCTCGTCATGGGCCGCCGCCCGGCAACTATCACGAGCGAGGTTGCGATCAACCTGCCGCGGCCTCGCAGCATTGCCATGACGGAAGACGAGGACTTCAATCGTTATGTCAGACTCCTGCGCACCGCGATCGAGGCAAGCCATGGCGCCTAGAGCGCAATCGAGGGGACGCCGGCGGCTTGAGGCCCTCGCTTGGCCGACGGGCACGATTATCGCCGTGCTGATCGCATGGGAAATCGCCGTGCGGGCCCTGGGTATACGCTCGATTCTCCTGCCGCCGCCATCCGCGATCTTCACGGTCATGGTGACCCGCTACGACCTCGTCCTCGCCAATCTCTGGCCGTCTCTCTACATGACGGTGATCGGCTTCTTTCTTTCGGTTGTCGGCGGCGTCGCCGTCGCCGTGCTCGTCACCTACTCGCGGTTCATGCGGAAGGGATTTTATCCGATCATCATCGTCTCACAGGTCATCCCCAAGATTTCCATCGCACCCCTCTTCATCGTCTGGTTCGGCACGGGCACCGTATCGAGCCTCCTCCTCGCTTTCCTGATCGGCTTCTTTCCCATGACAATCAATGCGGCGGCGGGATTTCAGGCCGTCGACGACGACATACTCAAGATGGCGCGGGCGTTCATGGGCTCACGCTGGCAGATTTTCCGCTCGATCCGGCTGCCGAACGCCATGCCGTACCTCTTCAGCGGGATGAAGATCTCCATCACCCTCGCCATCATCGGCGTGGTCGTATCGGAGTTCGTCGCCTCGCAAGAGGGGATCGGCTATTTGATCAAGCTGGCCGGCGGCTTGCTCGACACGCCGCTGATGATGGCGGCGATCGCCGCCCTCAGCATCACCGGCCTGATACTTTATGCCCTGATCGCCTGGGCCGAGGCGCGCCTCATCTATTGGCAGTCGCCCAGCTTCGTCGATATCGGCGCCAATCCGTGAATGCGCAGCCCATGACGGCAGCGGACCAACCAAGGAGGCTGAACATGGCGATCAAGCGACGTTCCTTCCTGAAGTGCTCGGGCGCCCTTGCCGTGGCGGGCGCCATGGGCTTGGCGCCGGCGATCGTCCGCGCGAATACCCCGGTCAAGATGACGCTGCCATGGCTGCCCCTCGGCACCTTCAGCTTCACCTTCGTCGCCAAGAAAATGGGTTTCTGGGAGAAGCGCGGGCTCGACGTCACGATCGATCGCGGCTTCGGGTCAGGCAAGGTCTGCGTTCCGGTCGACCAGGGGCAATACGATTTCGGCCTTCTCGACATGGCGGTGATGATGAATTGCGCGAGCAAGGGGCTCGACCTCGTTGCCATCGCCGGCGTCTGGCCGCGCTCGCCCATCGGCATCTTCTCGCTCAAGGACTACAACATCACCAAGCCCAAGGACCTCGAGGGGCAGACCGTCGCCTTCGACGTCGGGAGCGGCGATTTCCAGCTCTGGCCGGCTTTCGTGAAGGCGACGGGGATCGACGACAGCAAGGTCCATAAGGTGACCATGGACGCCGCGGCGTTGATCAAGGCGCTCGCGGAGCGGCAGGTGAAGGCGGAAGGAAATTTCATCGGCAGCATTGCGCCGAGCCTCTGGGCGCAGGGAATGCAGATCAACTCTATCTTCTACGAGGACTACGGGATCAAGATGTTCAGCAATTGCTTCGCCTGCAAGCGAAGCACGATCGAGAGCAAGCCGGAGCTTTGCCAGGCCTTCGTCGACGGCGCCATGGAAGGGCTCAAATACGTCTATCTGAATCCCGAGAAGTCCGTCGATCTGCATATCGAGAGCCTCAAGGAATTCCAGGGCGGCAGCACGACGAATCGCGACGTGATCAAGTACGGCCAAGCCGTCGCGACGGCGCTGGGCCTCGTTCCTGCCGTCAAGCAGCACGGCCTTGGCTACATGGATCCCGCCCTGGTGGCGGCGACGCGGCAGAGCGTCGAAACCTATATGGGCGCCAAGGGGACGCCGCCGCTGGATAAGCTCTTCACGAACAAGTTCGTCGGGAAGATCAAGCTGACGGACGCCGAATGGGCCGAGGTGAAGAAGAACACGCAGCAATACATGCCCGACAAAGGCTGAGGGGCGGAATGGAAAAGAAGAGCTTTCGCGACTTCATACGCGATCTGGACGATGCGGGGGAAATCCAGCGCATAAGGAAGCCCGTTGATCTCCGCGATGTTTCGGCCCTGATCGGGCAGGCTTCCCGGGCGGCCCTTTTCGAGGATCTGAAGGAATATCCCGGATGGCGGCTCGCCGGCGCGCTCGTGTCGACGCGGCGGCGCCTGGCTTTAGCGATGGGCTGCTCGGAAAACGACGTTGCCGTCCGTTTCGAGCGGGGGCTCGACCGGCCGATCGCGCCGGTCACGGTGTCGAGCGCGCCGTGCCAGGAGATCGTGCGTCAGGGCGCCGAGGTGGATCTCACCGCGATTCCCTACCCGCTCATGCATGTGCTCGACGGCGGCCCCTATCTCTCCGCCACCTTCGTGGTGTCGAAGGATGCGGAATTCGGCCGCAATGTCGGCTCCTATCGTCTCATGTATCGCACGCCGACCGAAACGGGCATCGATCTCGTCTCGCCCTCGGACATGCGTTTCTACTACCAACGTCAGCTGGACCGCGGGAAGCCCCTCGAGATCGCGGTTGCCATCGGAGTCCATCCCTACGAGATGCTCGCCGCTTCATATAAGGCGCCCATCGACACGGACGAGTACGCGATCGCAGGCGGCCTTCACGGCGCGCCGGTGCCGATCGTGAAGTGCAAGACCGTCGATCTCGAGGTTCCGGCCGATGCCGAGCTCGTGCTCGAAGGCGAGCTCCTGCCCATCGGCTGGAGCGCCGACGAGGGCCCCTTCGGCGAGTTCAGCCAGATTTCGGGGGACGTGAAGTGGAACCCGATCTTCCGCGTGAAATGCATGACCCACCGCCGCGACCCGATTTTCTATTTTCTTCAGATGCCCTGGGAGAACGACTGGCTCGCGGCACCCGTCACCGAGGCCGCAGGGCTCCGCGCGCTGCGCAACGCCAGCGTGCAGCCCGTCGCCATCCGCGCGCCGGTGGGCAGCTGTGGCTACTGGACGCTCGTCGCCTCCATTAAGAAGCGGCCCGGCGAAGGAAAGAACGCCTTGCTCGCGCTCTTGTCGGTCGCCGAGGTCAAGCTGGCGATCGTGACCGACGACGACATCGACATCCATAACCCCGACGATCTCGATTGGGCATTGACCTTCAGGGTGCAGGCCGACCGGGATCTCATCGTCGTTCGCGGCGCCCGGGGCAAGCACATCGACCCGAGCATCAAGGCGTGGGAGCTCGGCAAGGGCGGTCTTCCGACCACGGCCAAGCTCGGCATCGACGCCACCATTCCGGAAGGGGTGCCGAGGAAGTTCTATAAGCGCCTCGAATATTACGGTCGGGAGCGCGTCAAACTCGAGGATTATCTATGAGCCCGCTGGCGCAGGACATCATCCGCGAGCTCCAGGCCAAGCCGCAGCAATTCTCCGAGGTCGTCGATGCGCATCGCGATGCGGCATGGCGGCAGTTCCTGCGCGCTTGGGGCGAGGTTCGCGCCGCGAATATCCTTGAGCGGGACGACGACGGGCGCTACCTGGTAAAAACGCCGTAGACGGCCGGCCTATCGGGAAGCAGCCGAGCGAGATACCCACCGCTTCCGAAAGCCCTGTTGACGAACGCAACCGCAGCCCAGCACAGGACTGGCGATGGACATTGCCGATCGTGCCCCTTCCACCGCCGGAACGCTGACGAGGTATGCCACCCTATGGCTCCTCGGCGCGTCACTTCGCATCACGCTCCTTGCCGTTCCGCCGGTGATCCCGCTCATTCATCAAGATCTCGGCTTGAGCGAGACGGCGATCGGGATGCTCACCTCGATTCCGGTGCTGCTCCTCGCCTTGGCCGCGGTGTCCGGCTCCCTGCTCGTGGCGCGGCTGGGGCTGCGGCGCACATTGCTTTTGGGCCTCGCCATTGTCGCCGTATTCACCGCGTCGCGGGGGGTCGGACGCTCGGCAGCAGTCCTGTTCGGCTCGACCTTCCTGATGGGCATCGGCATTGCCGTCCTCCAGCCCGCCGCGCCGACGCTCGTCAAGACCTGGTTTCCCTTCCGGGTCGGCATGGCGACGGCCGTCTATACGAACGGGCTGATCGTCGGTGAAATTCTCGGCGTCGGCGTCACCCTCCCTCTCGCCCGTGGGAGCTGGGCGATGGGACTGGCGCTGTGGTCCTTGCTCGTGCTGGCGACGGCCTTGCTGGTGCATTTTCTCGCGTCCTCGACCGTCGCGGCCGGGGCGCCAAAGGGCCGCTGGTGGCCCGATTGGCGCGACAAGCGAACGTGGCAGATCGGGCTCATTCTCGGCGCGAGCTCCGGGCTTTATTTCGCCGCGAACGCCTTCATTCCGGATTATCTTCACGCGGTCGGCGCCGACCGGGAGATCGGGCCCTGCCTGACGGCGCTCAATGTCTCTCAGCTGTTGGCGCCGCTGCCGATCCTGCTGGCGTCGGGCAGAATCGTCGGCCAGCGCCTGCCTTTCGTCTTGACCGGATGCTTGGCGCTGCTTGCCGTCGCTGCCATCATCACGGGCATATCCGCGCTCCTCATTCCGGCGGCCGTGGCAATCGGCTTCTCCACGGCCTTCATCCTGACGCTCAGCCTCGCCCTGCCACCCCTGCTTGTTGATCCCGAGGACGTGCATCGCCTCTCGGCCGGCATTTTCACGATCGCGTATTTCGGCGCCGTCATATTGCCGGTCATCGGCGGCAAGCTGTGGGATCTCACCGGGTTTCGCGCGGCAGCCTTCACCCCGTGCGCGATCGGCAGCATCCTCGTGATCGCGCTGGGTGCTGCCGCCGATTTGAGGGAGAGGCACGCCGCGCGCTCGTGATCACCGCCCGCCTCGGGAGCCTTCCCGAGCAGCCGACGCGTCTCAGCGGAAATCCCGCGATGGGGGCAAGTCGGCAGATCGCTTTCAATGAGGCAGGGTCCGCGGGCGGATCAGCATGACCACGAGAGACGAGCTCCTGAATGCCGGTTCACAGCCTTGATTGCGGACTCTGTGTAAGATCTGCTCACGCCACATTGGTCAGGCGGTGGATCTGCGCACACCCCCCGTGATCCCAGTCGTATTGAAAGTGATCTCCTTGAATGACGGGAACAAGGAGGCGAGGCTTGAATATGGCGACATTGTTGCCGCCGGCGGCGCGCACGCTCTCGTACCAGATGCCGTCGATCCCGCTCTTGCGTCGCTTCTCGCCGAACTCCTGAGAGCGCCGATAGTCGGCAAGATCGTAGAGATCCGGACGGGTGTGGCGGTGCCCACGGAGATCGATCAGATCCGCAGCCGGCGTCGAGACGAGCTCGCGCATTTGCATCTGGGCGGGGAACCCCCCGGCCGATGCACGCAGCCTCCTCGTATTGTGATAGACCGTTTCCTTGATCGCGGTGTGGCGCTGGGTCGAGCAATACCATGCGCCGAGTTCGGGACCGTTGAAGCGGCCGCCATTCGGCGATGGGTGCAGAAACGCCGCCATCGCATATCCGGCGCCAGCACCCACCGCCCAGTCCTCGTATGGGATCATGTGGGCGCGCGTGAGCCGATCATTGGTGGCACCCTCGAGCTCAAGCGCGGCGGCAATGTCCACCGGGCTTCCGTGGCCCTCGAAAACGTCGATGGGGGGATACCGCGAATTGACGAGCCGATGGGTTCGCGCCTGGAAAGCCGCGATGGGCTCGCTCATGGCCGCCCGCCACGCCACGCGTCGAGATAGCGGCGCACCTTGTAGAGATGGTCGATCGAGCCCCGCAGCATCGTCGCCTGAGGTGAGCTGCCGGCGAAGGGCAGGTCCGCGTTCGCGGCACGGAGCCACCTTAGGGAGGTCGCAAAATCCGTGAAGAGGAGCTTGAGATCCTTGTAGATGCCCAGAACGAGCGAAATCCGCTCGAGCTGGTCGACGGAAAGAGCTGGCGGCCCCTTCGAGCGCCAGTTGTGGTAAGTCGCTTCCGAGACGTCGCCGAGCAGGCGCCGGCGTTCCGGCACGCTGAGCCCCAGCTCGTCGCAAATGCTCAGGAAGACCCGGAAGCCGCCCCCGGAGAGGCGCGCCCGGACCGCGGGGTCCAGGAGATCCGGTGCTCCTTCCCGTGGGGCTGTAGAGCTTGCAAAGGCATCCCCAGCCATGACCAGTACTCTATAGTTAGAGGACAAGTCTATAAATATAGATAGGCGGGTTTGATGTCAAGCAATGAAACGGCCGGCAACTCCATTCAGGCCGCCAGATCCGGGGCCCGATGTTCGGCAGGGCGATCCGGCAGCAGGCTGAAGAGGTTTGAGGCACAAATTGCGGGCATACGTCGACCGCCATTCGGTGAGGTCAACGATGCGGTAACGCGCGCGCCAGCCTGTCTCCCAGGCGGGCCACCATTCGCTGGAATCTGCATCACAACCCGTGCCTGCCTTGGATAGGCAGACGGGACTTAGCTTGGGAGAGAGCGTCTTTGCGCTATTGAGCGGCGGTGATTACGTGGGCCCTGATGCGGCCTTCGACTGGCCCATTCCCAAAGCGTCGCTCGAGCGCCGCGGCCGCGACTTTTGTCGCTCCGTCTAACCCGGGGGCGCCGCGCGCTTCGATTTCGTTTCTCAGCGGAGTGCCTTGGCAATAGGCGATCGCTGGATCGGCCGCGGTCAAGGCTCTACTCATAAATTCAACGGTGTCGATTGCAATCGTCGCGAAGCCGGCGGCTACGAGCTCGGCTTGGATTTGGTCCGTATTGTGGTAGCCATGCGGGGTGCGCGCCAAAAAGCGCGGAGGGTCGTTCGGGGAAAGCACGGCGAGCGCCAGCGTCACAACATCCGCAAATTCGTTTTTCGAAATATGGTCCCAGACATTGAAAATGAAATGTCCGCCCGGTCTTAAGACGCGGCGCGCCTCACGGCAAGCCTGCCCCTTGTCGGGAAAAAACATTGCTCCGAACTGACAAGCTACCGCGTCGAACATTGCGTCTTGAAACGGGAGCATAGCGGCATTGGCCTGCCGCCATGCAATCCGGCGGTCTCCGGGCTGCCGTGCCGCGGCATAGTCGAGCATCGGCTGATTGAGGTCGGTCGCAACGATACGCATCTCTGCAGGCAACTTGGACGCAATCATCCGCGTCAAGGCGCCGGTGCCGGCAGCGGTCTCCAATATGTCGCGGGGCCCGGCCTTTCTCAGCCTTTCAGCGAGGTCGTGCGCGTAAGGCTCGAAGATGAGCGGGACCAAAAACCTGTCGTAGAGTTCGGGGATTGAACCAGCGAACAATTCGTCGCTTTTCACCATCGCGCTGCTCCGTTGCTCGGCGCGAGCCCCTCTTCACCATCACCGATTTCTGGCGCTGAGGGAGCGTCCATCTTTGGGGCGAGCAGATGACGCGTTTCGCTGGATAAGGCTTCGGCCACTCGTTACCGGCTCTGGGTCCGCGCGATGTTTGCAAAGCTGCCGGCTGCGTTCGAGCTGGAGGAGCCGGTGAAGGTTGAGTGGAAGTAGGATGGCGTGAAGGCCAAGCACAGGGACGATGCCGTCGAGCGCGCCGTAGGCCAGGAAAGCCAGATTGCTGAGAATTGCTATAACGCGGAGCGTGCGCATCTTTGTGGTCAAGAATGTCAGCAGAACCAATGCCGAGGCTAGGTAACCGACAAGTTCCGTTCCGAGGCGCATAAGGCCCGCGACGACGCGCTACATGTTGGCGAGGACTGCTATAGCACTCACGCTGGCCAGCCCGAGGCGAGCTCGCCGGTCACGAATGCCATGAAGGACAGCGACCAAGGCAATGACACGACCAAGGCAATAAGAAGGCGAACTCTTGGAGCAGCGACGAAAGAAAGCCGTGGATCGCTCATCATTTTCCCCGTCGTTGGCGGATCTCGAGAGCCGAATTATCGTTGCACGAGCAGGCCCATCCAGCTGTGAGGGGGCTCACAAAGACGGAAGATTTTCGCCGCCCTGGCCCTGCGAAGGACTGGCGTCCCGCCGCAGCACGCCTCCAGCGGACATTCCCGCGCCGAGCGCCCAGCTGAAGACTGATGTATCGATGCCGGCTGGTCTTCCTATGAACATATGAATATTTCTGCGACACTGTTGGCTAGAGTGGTGGCACCTCTAGTGATCGAGCTGTACTTCACGGCGCTACGCAACCCACGGACGTGGTGTTAACCGGGCAAAACAGCGAAGTTCTATCGCTCATCGACCGGATCTATGAATCGGTCGATCATCCCAAGCTTTGGCCGGACACCATCGACGCAATCGGAGAGTTTCTGGGGAGCCGCCGCGGATTTTGGACGGCCCCGAAGACGACGCGGTTCGGCCCGGGGGTGGACGGCGAAACCTTCGACTTCTTTCTCTCGCGCAGCGATCTGCGAATACTCGAGCAATATGCCGATGAATTCGGCGAGCTTCTCGTGCGGTTCCTGAAGATTGTCCTCTTAAGTATCCTCTGTTCTCCGGACCAGGTCGGCGGGCGCCATACGACCGGCTTGACGGTTGCGCGGCGATTTCTGCCAGCCTTCTCCCCTGACCACGCGTCGGTGAGGACACCGTCGAAATCGGCGTTGCTCAACTTGATCGCGGCCCTATGGGAGGACGGTCAGCCAATTACGGCTGAGAGGCTGCAGGTGCTTCGCCTACTCACTCAGCACCTCGATCGCGCCCTGCGGCTGCAGATGCGGCTGAACGGATCAGAATTTCGCGTCGAAATGCTGTCGGGCGCTCTCGACCGCCTTACGCTGGGCGTCATTCTTGTCGATCACTTCGGCATGCCGGTTTGGCTCAATCGTCGTGCGCTGGAGATTGTCGGCGAGAAGGACGGATTGCGCTTATCCCCCGTGGGGCTCGTGGCCGGCAATCCGCTGGAGACGCGGCATCTCCGTGAGCTCATTCGAAGCGTGTTGACCTCAGAGAATCAAGGCCTGTTGCCAGTCAGCCGTGAGAATGACCTTAGGCCGCTGCTTGTCCTTGTCTTCCCGCTGGCGCCGGCTCGCTTGACGGGAGATGCGAGCGGTTTTGCGTCCGGCGTCGTGTTCATCAGCGATCCGGAAAGGGGGGAAGATCCAAGTATCGACTCGCTGAGACGGGCTTTCAACCTTACCTATCGCGAAGCGCAGACGGCAATAGCCATCGCCCGCGGCCACGGGCTGCAGAGCGCCGCGAACACCATGGGTGTGGCCGTGACGACGGCTCGAAGCCAGCTTCAGCAAGTATTTGCCAAGACCGGCACGCGACATCAGGCCGAACTCGCCAGCCTCGTGCATCGGACCTTGACGCAGGTGCGCCGGCGTTGATCTGCTTTGAATAAGCACTGCCCTTCCCGCTCTTTCGGCGCTGCCCATGCGCGCCGCGCAGCGCCGAAGCCGCAGTATGCGGAGCCCGCCGACGCGAACCTTGTCGCCCCCAGATGCTGCGCGACCAGGCCAACAAGATCTGCGGTATATCGATAAAATAAATTTTATCGATATTGACGCTGCAGCCTTTCATTGCCATCCTGGTCCAATCGGTAGGCCGCAGTTGCCGGCCGCTGGCCCTGCTGGCGACTGTTGTGAAAGTACGGACTGGCTTCCGGAATGTATCATCTGGGTGTCGACACAGGGGGCACGTTCACGGATTTCGTGCTCTTCGATCAGCGGAACGAGCAGATCCGCACCTTCAAGATTCGATCACAGCCGAGCGATCCTGGAGCGCCCGTAGAGGCCGGCCTCGCGCGACTCAAGGAAGAATATGGCGTCTCTGCCGGATCGCTCGAGCGTTTCATTTATGGGACGACCGTCGCCACAAATGCGGTTCTTGAGCTCAAGGGCGCCAAAACGGCACTGCTAACGACGAGGGGAACGCGCGACGTCCTCGAAATTCAGCGCCAGTGGCGCCATCGCCTCTTCGATCTATACCTCCGAAAGCCTGCTCCGCTCGTGCCTCGGCGGTGGCGGCTCGAGGTTGATGAGCGGGTCGCCGCAAATGGCGAGATCCTGGTCCCGTTATCCGATCAAGAGGTCGACCGTTGTCTGGAGGCAATCGGCGATCTGCCGGTCGAGGCCGTCGCCATTGTGCTGCTGTTCTCATTTCTGCGGCCAGAGCACGAACAACGCCTTGCGGCCGCAATTCGCGCCCAGCACCCCCATTTGCACGTGACGGTGTCTTCCGAGGTTAGCCCCGAGTTTCGTGAGTACGAGCGCAGCGCTACCACCGTGATGAATGCCTACACAATGCCGAAGATTGAGGGCCTCACGCGGCGATTGCGCGCAGTCCTTACGAAGGCGGGGTTTCGGGGCACTTTTGGCATTATTCAGTCGAATGGCGGGTTGATGAGCCTCGAGCGGGCGCGCACCCATCCAGTCAACACCCTGCTTTCCGGGCCGGCTGGAGGGGTCGTTGGCGCTGCCGCCGTGGCGCGGCTGACGAACATCTCCAACATCTTGACGATGGATATCGGCGGGACGAGCACCGATATCGCCCTCGTCGAAGGTGCCGAGATCAGATTAAGCCCCGAAGGGGGGATCGGTGGCTATCCCGTGCGGGTCCCGCAGGTCAGCGTTCATACGATAGGCGCGGGCGGCGGTAGTATCGCGCGGGCTGAGCTTGGCGCCCTAAAGGTCGGGCCGCAAAGCGCTGGTGCCGATCCAGGACCCGCTTGCTACGGCCAAGGCGGATCGGAGCCGACCAGTACCGACGCCGCATTATGCCTCGGCTATATCGATCCCAACTATTTCCTCGGTGGGGAGATGCCCCTCGACGTCGCCGCGGCCGAGACTGCCATACGCGAGCGGATCGTCAAGCCATTCAATATGAGCCTTCCCGAGGCCGCTCTCGCGATCGTTCGCGTCCAGGTGTCGAACATCGTCGCAGGCATCCGCAAGGTCTCCGTCGAGTCCGGCTACGATCCGCGAGACTTCTCCCTCTTGCCGTTCGGCGGCGCGGGAGGCCTGTATGCGGGGCTGATCGCCGAAGATATGGGGCTCCGCCGAATTTTCATTCCGCAGCACCCGGGCGTACTCTCCGCGCTTGGAATGCTCATGACCAATGTGAAGCATGCCCGGTCGACCACCCGCATCATGGATCTTTCTCGAATCGACGAGTCGACACTCGAGGCACTGCTCGTCGAATTGGCTGACAAGGTGAGCAAGGACTTCTTGGACGATCATATTCCGCCTGAACGCATCACCTACGAGCATTCTCTCGACCTGCGATATGTTGGACAGGCGTACGAGATCAATCTGCGGCTGGGCGGGTCTCGCCGCGAGCCCAGCGTCAAGATTGGGGAGCTTCGCGAGAATTTTCACAAAGAGCACCGGCGGCTTTATGGACATGCCGCCGAGGCCGAGCCTATAGAGCTCGTGACATTGCGCGTACAGGGCGAGGGGCAAGTTCCGAAGGCTGTGTTGACGCCATTGCCACGAATCGAAGCAGGGTCGTCCCGACTGAAGAGCCGTCGCAAATTGCTGTTCAATCTCGATGATGGATGGATCGATTGCCCCGTATACGAGCGATCGTCGTTAGGGCGAGGCATCACTTTGCGAGGCCCAATCGTCATCGAAGATAGGGGTGCTTCCATTCCGATTCTGCCCGGCCATCGGCTTTCGGTGGACGACTTCGGCAATCTGCTTGTCGAGACCTCGATCCCCTAAGGGGCGCCACATGCGGACCAACATAGACCCCGTCACGCTTGAAGTCGTCGGCAACTATCTCGTCTCGACGGTTCGCGAGATGGGGGCCACCCTGATGCGAACGGCTTACTCGGTGATCCTTCGAGAGCAAATGGATTGCACGGCGGCGCTGTTCGACCCGACGGGGCAGTTGATTGCCCAGGCGGACCATGTTCCTTCGCATCAAGGGACGCTCTCCTATGGCGCAAAATATGTCGCGAAGAACCTCCCGCTCGAGCCCGATGACGTGGTGATCATGAACCACCCCTACCAGGGAGGCACGCATCACCCCGATATCATGATTTTCAAGCCGATCTATGCCGGTCCCGATCAAGTCGCTCTTGCCGGTGCCTTGGGTCATCAGATTGATGTCGGGGGTCGCTCGCCCGGCAGCGTCGCGACGGATGCTCGCGACGTCTACGAAGAGGGCCTCATAATTCCGCCGCTCAAGCTCTACAAAAAGGGCCAGATGGTGGATGAAGTGCTCAAGATGATCGAGGCCAATATCCGGGTGCCCAAGAAGACGCTCGGCGATATCCGGGCCGAGATCGCGGCGGTAGCGGTCGGCGAACGTCGATACACGGAGCTTTGCGAGCGCTACGGCGCTGAAAAGCTGAAAGAGATCGTAGCGGGTCTCCTCGATCATTCGGAGGCCATGATGAAGCGCGATATCGCCCAATATCCGGACGGGACATATTCAGCGACTGGCTTCATGGATGGCGATGGGGTCGACGATCAGCCGGTCCGAATCGCCGTTGCGGTTACGTTGAACCGTGGCAACGTGAAAATCGACTTCACGGGCTCCAGCCCTCAACTTCGAGGCCCGTTCAATTGCTCGATCTCATCGGTTCAGGCGGCCTGCTTTTGTGCCGTCCGGTACATGGTCAATCCCGCGATTTTTCAGAATGAGGGCTGTTACAGGCCGATCTCGCTGGTCCTCCCCGAGCGCTCCGTTGTCGATCCCGAGAAACCGGCGCCGCTCAGTGGCCGCTTCCATACCCTCGAGCGCATAGCCAACACGATCGTGATGGCGTTTAACCAGGCACGGGGTGAGCAGGCGGTTGGGTCTGGGCACGCCCATTTGACCAGCTTTTCCACCTCCGGGCGCTCGCCTGAGAATGGCGAGCCCTTCGTCCTTTTCGAGTATCACGGCGGCGGGTGGGGCGGCACGTCTCGATGTGATGGCTTGGATGCGACGTTCGGGCTGATGGCAAATTGTTTCGACAACCCAATTGAGGCGATCGAGCTCGAGTACCCTCTGAGGATCGAGCGATATGAGCTGATTGCGGATAGCGGTGGACCCGGTAAGCACAGAGGCGGCCTCGGCTTGCGCAAGGAAATTCGCTATCTGCACGGCGAGGGCTACTTCACCAACCGCTCGGACGCTCAGAAATTCCCAGCGGAGGGCGTGCTGGGCGGCGGCTTGGGTCGAGCATCTCGGCATGCCCTTATCCGAGCCGACGGTCGACGGGAAGAGCTGCCCTCGAAAATTACCAATCTCACGATCTCGACGGGTGACCTCATGGTCTTGGAATCCGCCGGCGGTGGCGGATACGGCTCCCCATCAGAACGAGATCCCGTCGAAGTTTTAGATGACGTTCTGGACGAGAAGATCACCCGGGAAGCGGCGCGTTCCATCTACCTCGTCGAGCTGCAGCCCAATGGTCGCGAGATCGACTGGTTGGCCACCCGGGCTCTACGAGGTTCAAAGGAACCCAGACACGGATCGACCCAGGCCCATCCCAGCTGCCAAGGTTAACCCCATTGCGCGACTTCTTTAGCCCAGGGCGATCGCCCGTTTATGCCACAAGTGGAATGGCGGCAACGCCCCATCCCCTGGCTACGGCCACGGCGCTCGAAATCCTGCGGAAGGGAGGAAACGCCATCGATGCCGGGCTTGCGGCGTGCGCCGTTCTTGCCGTGGTCGAGCCTGGCGATACCGGCATCGGTGGCGACTGCTTCGCGATCGTCGCGCGTGACGGCGGTCGGCGGATATTCGCTTATAACGGGTCGGGGCGAACCCCGCGCCGTGCATCGCTTTCGTGGTATCAATCGCACGGCATCAGCCGCATTGAGCCTCTCTCCGCTCATGCGGTGACGATCCCTGGCGCCGTGGAGGCATGGCATCGGCTGTCCACCGACCATGGTGCGCTGCCCTTTTCGGAGCTCCTCGAACCCGCGATCGCCTACGCGGAAGCGGGAGTCCCCGTGCAGGCGCGAGTCGCTCTCGACATCGAGCTATATCAGGAGAAAATCCGCAGCGACCCGGCACTATCGGAGCTGTTCCTGCACAGCGGGCGCGTGCCTCCACCTGGTACTCTTATTCGAAACGCCGCGCTCGCCAATACCTTGCGCCGAATCGCGGCAGATGGCGCTTCGAGCTTCTACCGTGGAGATACGGCTAAGGCTCTCGTGGCGTTTCTCCAGGCTCGGGGAGGGCTCCACACAATGGAGGATTTCGAGACCCATACCGGCGAGTACATGGATCCCATCTCGGCCCCGTTCGCTGGCTATGAGGTGCTTGAATGCCCGCCCAATGGCCAGGGAATTATCGCGCTTTTGATCCTTCGCATGGTCGAGCGGCTCGGCCCATATCGGAGCGGTCCCCTCGGCGGCGATCGGTTACACGCCGTCATGGAAGCCGCCCGTATCGCATTCGCCTGCAGGGACGCCTACCTCGGCGATCCGAGCCAGTGTCCGGTTCCGTGGGACTCTTTTCTCGAAGAAGGATGGGTGGACGCGCAATGCCAGCGAATTCACCCGGACCGGCGATTGGATGCCGATCTCCAGACCGAGATCCCCACTCATGGCCATACGGTGTATCTCGCCGTAGTGGACCGCGATAGGAATGCGATCTCCTTGATCAACTCGATCTTTGACACCTTCGGCAGCGGAATGATGGAGCCGGAGACCGGCATCGTCCTCCACAATCGCGGGCAGTCATTTCGCCTCATCCAACACCACCCCAATGGGCTCTCGCCGAGAAAGCGGCCGCTCCACACAATCATTCCGGCGATGCTGATGCAAGAAGGGAAGGCCGTGATGCCGTTCGGGGTCATGGGCGGGCACTTCCAGCCCGTCGGCCATGCGTGGGTATTGGCGAATATGTTTCATTATGGCCTCGATCTTCAGCAGGCGCTGGATATGCCGCGGCTGTTCCCACTTGATGATCAGATCTGGATCGAGCCGACAATACCTATCGAAGCGCAAGCGCATCTGACCGCCTGCGGACATAAGCTGGCGCTCCGCCGAGAGCCGATCGGCGGGGGACAGGCCATCTGGATCGATCATCGCCAAGGCTTCCTCACGGGCGCATCGGACATGCGAAAGGATGGCGCCGCGCTCGGATACTGAGCTCGCAGCGAGAAGAAGGAAATCGTGTGTGAATGAGAGCGTCTATATCACCTGCGCGCTGACAGGGGCTGGGAACACGGTCGGCAAAAGTCCGCTCGTTCCAGTGACGCCAAAACAGATCGCGGAAGCCGGATTGGAAGCCGCTTCGGCGGGCGCTGCCGTACTGCATATACATGTGCGCAAGCCGGAGTCCGGCGCCCCAAGCAGACGGCTCGAGCTTTATGCCGAGGTGGTCGAGCGCATCCGCGAGCGGAACGATACGGTCATTCTCAATCTTACTGGCGGAATGGGTGGCGATCTGATCCCGGGTGACAAGGATCCGCTACAAGCTAAACCCGGCTCGGATGTCGTAGGCCCGCGTCTTCGAATGGAGCATATTCAGAAGCTTCGTCCTGAGATCGCCTCTCTGGACTGCGGCTCCATGAATTTTGGCGAGACTGTCTACATAACGACGCCGAGCTACCTGCGCGAAATGGCCCGAATGATCAGGGAGGCTGGTGCCAAGCCCGAGCTCGAGGTCTTCGAGATGGGCCATGTTCGATTGGCGCGTTGGCTTATATCGGAAGGACTCATAGACGAGCCGCCGTTGTTCCAGCTTTGCCTCGGGATTCCCTGGGCCGCCGAGGCCAGCACCCACGGCATGAACGCGCTGCACGACATGCTGCCGGAGAACGTGATTTGGGCGGGGTTCGGCATCGGTCGTATGCAGATGCCGATGGTGGCCCAGGCCGTGCTGCTGGGTGGCAATGTGCGGGTTGGGCTAGAGGACAATCTCTATTTGGAAAAAGGCCGGCTCGCGTCGAACGCGGAGCTCGTCGAGCGGGCCGTCAAGATCATTGAACTCCTTGGGTCGCGCGTGCTGGCCCCGAATGAGGTTCGCGCCAAGCTAGGCTTACGTCGACCATAGGGCTCCAGTGCCGGGATGCGGATGGAATGCCGAAGCACAATCTTGCAGAGATAAAGGACCTGGAATTGATCGCGGGTGGCGTTAGTGGTGCCGCGACCTTCGAAGCGATTGTTCGCGATCGACTGCGCAATGATATCCTTACAGGCGAACTGGCCCCCGGAGCGCGGCTCAGGATCAAGCAATTGTGCGATCGGTACGAAGTTGGCGCCACGCCGATCCGTGAGGCGCTTTCCAAGCTCGCTTCGGAGGGGCTCGCTGTTGCCGAGGAGAACAAAGGTTTCTCAGTCGCACCGCTTACGATCGAGGAGCTGCGGGATATTACGCAGCTGCGCCAAATTATAGAAGGACAGGCCTTTCGCTTGGCGATCCAAAACGGCGATGATCGGTGGGAAAGCGAGATTGTCGCAAGCTATCACCGGCTCTCGCGCGTGATCACGCAGCCACTGTCGAAAGCATATGAGCAGCGGCTTGCGTGGGAGCGGCGGCATCAGGAGTTTCATCTGGCGCTCATTTCCGCCTGTGAGAACCGCAAGCTCATGCGGATTGCCGAGTCCCTCTATAGTCTTTTGGTCCGCTACCGGCAGATCCTTCAAACGGCTGACATGACGACCGAGGGCCTGCTCAAAATCCATCAGCAACTAGTCGACGCGGCGCTCGATCGCAATCTCAAATCAGCTGCCCCGCTCATGGCAGAGCATGTGAATGTCAACGTGGAGACGGTGTTAGATGCGGCGGCGCGAGAGCCGGTCCGGTTCGCCGCATTGGGGCTGCAAATCAACGTACCAGTTGGCGAGAGCCGCCGCCGTCAAAGCAAAAACGCTCGATCAAGGTCGTTTCGAGGTCAGTAGCTGGCACTCAATCTGTCGCAAGCTGGCGTTGTTGCGAGGAGGAAGAATAATCGATATTCTGCAATCTTGTCGATTTTATAAGCGGGCTCCACCTCGATAGCGCTCGCATGGGGCCGAGAGAAGCCCGCCGCGCCACCGGGATTGTGAACGAAACAAGTAGCAGCAGGAGGTTTCGCATGTGGAATTGGACGCGTCGCTTAATGCTACTGGTGGGAAGCGCCGCCTTATTTTTGGCAATTGCGATCCATTCGAGCCGGGCAGCAGATGACCTCCTCAAGGCCGTAAAGGATCGCGGCGTTTTGCGAGGTTGTATCGCGCCCTATACGCCCTGGGCCATCAAGGACCCTGCGAATAACCAGTGGGAAGGGATCACGGTCGATATCGCCAAGGAGCTCGCGGCGGCGCTTAGCGTGAAGCTCGAGCTGGTCGACACGGCGTGGTCGACGATTATCCCCAGCCTGCAGGCGCAGAAATGCGATATCGCGGTGGCACCTTTGTGGACGTCACCTGCGCGTGCCGAAAATGTCAGCTTCACCTCCCCGATCGGGAGCGACGGCATTGGCCTGTTCGTCCCTGCATCGTCAACTGCGAAGGGTCCCGAGGATCTGGACAAGCCGGGCAACATCATAGCGGTGCTCGCGGGCTCGGCTGACGAGAAGGTCATGAAGAACCTTTTCAAAAAGGCGACGGTCAAGAGCATCGTGACCGACAAGTTTGCCGCTCAAATTCTTGAGGTCGCCGCTGGGAGGGCCACGGCTGCGTCCGGCGGATATGTGGGGAATACGTGGTTCGTCAACAAGAACCCCTCGATCAAGGTGAAGCCAATCCCCGGCTTCGTGTTGAACAAAAGCAACTACGCCTTTGCCGTGCCGGCGCGCGAATATTTCTTCCGGGATTTTGTAAACGTCGTCCTGGCCAATCTCGAGATTTCCGGAAAGATGAAGGCCATTCGGGAAAAATGGGAGAAGGGGGGAGAGTGAGCTTAGCTCGCTAGAAGGCCGCCTCGCTGTTGTGGCTTCGGGTAGCAGACGCCTTCTCATTTTGCGTAACACCGCGCCGATGAGTGGTCCATGGTCGCTCCACTTAGCCGGTCTATGACCCGAGCAATTGGTCGCCGCGTGCCATCGGGGCGCAGGGTTCGATTCTGGATTACCAGCGATGCGCTCTGGACTTCGATCCTGCCCACGCTCGCGACCTTGGCGCTTCTTGCCTGGGTCGCATCGCTTATCCAATGGGATTTTGTCGCCTCCCTGGACTTCTCTGTTATCTGGAAGTATCGCTACGCCCTTTTCCAAGGAGTCTCGACAACCCTTGGCCTCACCTTCGTATCGGTTTCCCTTGGCTTGCTTGTGGGTACTGCATTTGCAATTGCGCTTCAGACACCGCTTTGGCCGCTTCGTTGGGTGATAACGGCCTATATAGAGCTTCTCCGGAACACGCCGCTCGTTGTCCAGCTATTTTGGGTTCACTTCGCGATGCCGCTCTTGACGGGGCTGTCGACCACCCCCTTTGAAAGCGGGATCATCGCGATGTCGCTTCAATCGAGCGCCTATTTGGCGGATATCGCCAAGGCCGGAATCCAGGCAATTCCGAAGGGCCAATGGGAAGCGGCGGCTGCGCTTGGCCTTTCTCGCCGGACCACTTGGGTCAAGGTCATCCTGCCTCAAGCAATCAAAATTGTAATTCCGCCACTTGCAAATATTGCGATCGGGTACTTCAAAAGCAGCTCCGTTCTCGTCCTCCTTTCGGTCGGGGAGCTGATGACCGTGGCATCTCGAATCAGCATGTATTCCTTCAAGCCGATTGAGACCCTGACCTTCGTGGGCTTGGTGTATCTCGTCCTTGGCTACGGTTTCAGTAGCGCCACGTATAGGCTCGAAGCCTTCTACAAGAAGGCAGAGCGTTAGATGACCTTCGAATTCAAGGTCGTCCTGGATGCCTTCCCGGTCCTCCTCCAAGGACTCTGGATGACCCTGATCCTCGTTGCCGCATCCCTTCTCCTCGGCATTGCCATAGGACTCTTCGTTTGCGCCGGCCGAATTCTCAGGCGCGGCGTTATCTATTACTTCGCCAACATATATGTCGGAATCTTTCGCGGTCTGCCCGAGACCGTGATGATCTTCTGGGTCTACTACTGCGGACCCCTTCTCCTGAACGTAAAGCTCTCCGGGCCAGCGAGCGGCATTCTCGCCTTGACACTGCCGGCTGGAGCATACCTGGCGGAAATATTCCGCGCGGGGATCGAGGCGGTGCCACGAGGCCAAGTTGAAGCCGCACGCGCACTCGGACTGTCCGAACCCTGGGTCGCGTGGCATGTCGTAGCCCCGCAAGCGATTCGAATGATGACCGCACCCTTCGTGGGATTCGTGACGATCCTTCTAAAGAACTCGAGCCTCGTATCTGCCGTCGGCGTTGCCGAGCTTTTTTATCGCGCGGTCGTCTTCGGAGATACGAGCTATCGGTATCTCGAGATATTCACGACCGTCGGCGTCATATATTTCTGCCTGATTTTCCCACTCAGCTTGGCGGCGCAGTATGCCGAGCGCCGCGTTGCTCTCCGGCAACAATAAGGGATCGGTCGTGACTGACGCTACGAAGACCGAAAAATTGAGGGGTGACATTGTGAGAAGCGAAGGGGTGCGAAGGCTGGCGTCTTTTCTTGGCAAGGTCCTCTGATGCCGAAGCAGACATCGTCAATCCGGGGCAAGGGCTGCCCCTATGGGAGCCACCGCGCTGCAGGAGGGCTGCCTCAACCTGCCGAAGTCCTCGATACTCGGCTGCCGATCCATTCAAATGAGATCCTGATCGACGTCGAGCTCCTGAACATCGATTCCTCAAGCCTTCGGCAGATTTCCGAGGAATGTGACGGCAAACTCGATCGCATCAAATCCCGAATCCTCGAGATCGTCCGACGGCGGGGCAAGATGCACAACCCCGTGACTCGATCGGGAGGCGTGTTGGTCGGCCGGGTTCTGGAGATAGGGAACGATTATCCAGCCCAAGGCGTCGTCGTCGGCGACCGGATTTGTCCGATCGTATCACTGTCGCTCGTTCCCCTCTCCCTCACTGAAATCAAATCCATCGATCTCAAGTCGAACCAAATGGAGGCCCGGGGTAAGGCGATTCTCTTCGAATCGGCGGTATTCGGCAAGCTCCCGGATGATTTTCCGCTACCCCTTTCGGTGGCTCTCATCGATATCTGTGGAGCCCCTGCTCGTCTCGCGCTGATGGCCAAGCCTGGAGATACCGTCGGCATCCTAGGAGCGGGCAAGGCAGGTTTGGTGAGCGCCTATGCTGCGCGCGAGATGGTAGGACGGGAAGGCCGGGTCCTCATAGCGGATATCGACCGGCGCATGTTGGACGACATCGCGAGCTGCGGGGTCGCCGATGCGGTGATTCAAGTGGATCTGAAGCGGCCCCTCGACGCTCTTCACCAAATCGAGAAGGCAACAAGTGGGACGCTATGCGACATCGTGGTGAGCGTCACCAATGTGCCGGACACGGAGGGCGCGGCTATCTTGGCGACGCGGCAGAAAGGCAGAACACTGCTGTTTGGTATGGCGAATACGTTCCAAGTCGCAGCCCTGTCGGCGGAAGGCGTCGGTCGTGACATCGAGATGATTATCGGGAACGGCTATGTAGAAGGCTGCATCGACAACTGTTTCGCGCTCGTGCGTCGTCATCCGGCGTTGCGTAGCGTTCTCGAAAAGCGGTTGCTCGTTTAGGAATCGCACCTGTATGCGAACGATGCCGCAGACAGCCTGAGCCTCGCTCTTCAACTCACTGCACCCCGAAACGGGCGAGCGCCCCCCGATGGGGCGCATTACAAATCGCTCGGTTGACTACCATATCTGTTGATGCCGATTTGCTGCTCGGCGCACCTTCTGTACATCCGTTCGAGGCAGGGCTCGAACGCGCGGTTCATCGCTTCGATCTCCGCGTAATGCTTCTGAAACTCCGGCAGATACTTCTCGATCTCGGCCAGGATGTCGGCTTCGTTGATCCTGGTGAGCGAGCCGTTCTCGACAACCACCTCTCCATTGACGATCACCCGCTCGATCGATGCACCGTTTTCGCAATAGACAAGCTGGTTTCGGATATCGTTGAGCGGTAGGAAGTTCAAGCTGCGCAGATTGAGAACGATCATGTCGGCTTTCTTTCCCGGCTCCAGGGAGCCGACCTCGCCATGAAGCATCGCGCTTCGAGCACCCCCTATCGTTGCGCAGCGCAAGATCTCGTCCGCGGTGGGCCACCTCGAGCGGTCTGGTGTCGTTACCTTATGGAGCAAGGCCGCCAAGTTCATGACGTCGAACATGCGGGGTGTATCATTGCTGGCGACACCGTCGGAGCCCAGAGCGACGTTGACGCCGGCTTCGAGCAGCTTCCGATAGGGCATGATGCCGGATCCCAGCTTTGTGTTCGATTTCGGATTGTGCACGACCGAGGATTTCGCCGCCCCCATCATCTCGATGTCCGCATCGGTCACCCAGATCGAATGCGCCATCGTGGTTCGCTCGCTCAGGACGTCCAGGTCGTAGAGATGCTGCACCAGAGATTTGCCGTAGAACTCCCGGCCCGCAACCGCCTGCACCTTCGTCTCGAGCACATGAAGATGATAGGCGGTATCCGCCGCGCGGGCGAGTTCGTGGGCGCCTATCAATAAGTCCGGCGTGCAGCGCTGCGGACCGCCTGGTCCGAGGACATACCGCAGTCGTCCATCCGCCTTGCCGTGGAAGCGCCTGATCGCCTCCTTCGAGAAGTCGAGGAACTCCGCCGCCGTCAGCGGACGCTTGCGCCTGGCCTGGCTCAGCAAGGCCGGGGGGAAGAGCTCGCTCGTATACGGCAAGGTATCGACCAACGGAATGTTGATAATGTGCCCCGATACACCGGCCCTGACACCCAGCACCTCGTAGGCCCTGAAGACCGCTCCCAGCTGCTCGAGGTTCTGGCCGGGCATCTCGATGACGTCGTCGAGGATGGTCGTGACACCGGCTTTGAGGCACTCGATGCCACAGAGCATCGTACGAAGATAGATCACCCTGTCGGACAATGGGCTGCATCCCAGGATTGGATAGGCGTACAGCATCCAGATCTCGAGCGGCATGTTGTCATAACGGCCCTTGAGGAAGGTTTCCCACGAATGGATGTGGGCGTTCACGAGCCCGGGCATAACCAGCCGCCCGCGTCCGTCGAGGACGATGTCCGCGTCTCGCTTCGACGCGACATCGCCAACCTCGCTGATGCTGTCGCCTTCGATGAAGACATCTCCGACCAGGGGATTCGTGCCGTTTCGGGCGTCCATCGTCATAATGGTGGCGCCCTTGATCAGAATTGACACCGCCCTTCTCCCTCTGAGTCTTATCTTGTCACTATCGGCGGGTAAGATTGCCTATTACGGCCACCACACCGCACGCTTATTCACCCAACTGACAAGTCCATAAAGGACCAAGCTTATTGCGACTGATGCGATGACCGCCGACCAGGCCTCGACGAAGTTCATCATCTGCGTCGCCTGATAGATGCTCCAGCCGAGTCCGGAACGAGCGCCGAGCATTTCGATCACTACGGCGAGGATCATGCTGTGAACGATCGCCACCTTCAGTCCGGAAAAGATCGACGGCAGTGCGCCCGGCAGCCGCAAAGCCCACATGATCTTGCGGTCGTCTGCACCAAAGCTGCGCAGCAAGGCGATAGCGCCCGGATCGCAGCTCTTAAGTCCCGCCAAGGTGTTAAGGAGAACGGCATAGCTGACGACGACGATGATCAGGGCGATCTTCGAGCCAGACCCGATGCCGAACCAGATCGTGACCAACGGTCCGAACGCGATCATCGGCACGGAATTGATGGTCACGTAAACCGGCATGAAGATTCGCTCAATGGGCTGGTACATAACCATGCCGATTGCGAGCAGAAAGCCGATCGCGCTTCCCGAGACAAATCCCACGCAGGCTTCGAAGATCGTCGTCAGCGCATTGTGCCCAAGCCCGGGCAGATCGTTGAGCGCCGTGGTCAGGATTTGCTGCGGCAACGGCAGGACAAAGGGCGGAATGTCGAGCCCCTTGACGGCGAGCTCCCATAACACGAGCAATAGGACGATGCCCAGAATCGGCGGCCAAGCCTGAGCGAGCGTTTGCTGCGCCGCTCGGCCGAAAGCGAACCCGCCGCCACGGGTCATCGGACGCGCCCAATAGACCCCTCTCACATTTCCTCCTGCCACCATACGAACCAGTCTTGCAGCATTGCGATCACCAGGAAGAGGAAGGCTCCGGCCACCCCCGTCAGGACGATCCCAGCCCACAGCTCCGGCATCTGGTAGTTGTACATTGAGAGAAGCAGCACCACGCCGAGCCCAACCTGGGCGCCGAACCATTCGCCAACGATCGCGCCGACCAGACCGAGGCTGGCGCCGAGGCGGACGGCCGTGCAAATGCTTGGAAGCGCCATCGGGAACTCCAGCTTGCGGAAGATCGTCAAGCTGCTCGCGCCGAAGCTGCGCAGCAGCCCGATATGCTGCGGGCTGACGGAGCGCAGGCCCCTCAAGGTGTTGACCGCGACCGGGAAGAAAGTGAGGTAGAAGGAGATGAAGACTTTCGACGCCAGCCCATTTCCGAACCAGATGATCACGATGGCGCCGAAAGCGATGATCGGAACGGCCTGGGAGGCGACGAAATAGGGGAAGAACATTCGCTCCAGCAGTCGCACGCGAAAGAAGATCACGCCGCTGACGACACCGACAACGGTGCCGATAACGATGCCGAGGACCGCTTCGAGCACGGTGGTCCCCACGGCCGCAGCAAAGGCGCCAGATTGTGCCCATATCGTCCGCGCGATGACCGCAGGCGATGGTATGTAGGCGAGTGGAACATCGAACACGCCCACCACGAGCTGCCAGATCGCGAAAAGCAACAGCAGCACGATCACGTTCTTCATGCCGCTTCTCAACATCGGCACCGCCCTGCCTATGCGCCTTCGACCTTGGCCTCGATCCGCGACATCGAGGCAAAGGTCTTCAGGCTTTCATCCTCGACCGCATTCAACAGCCGCCGCTTGAGCTCGACGAACTCTGGCGAGGTCAGCACTGAGGGGGAGCGCGGCCTCGCGATGGGGACGTCGACCTCCATCTTGATGTGGCCCGGTCGGGCCGACATCACCACGACGCGGTCGCCCAGGTAGATCGCTTCGTCGATGTCATGCGTAATGAAAAGAACGGTGCGCTTGAACTTGCTCCACACATCGAGAAGCCACCGTTGCATCATCGTGCGCGTCAGCGCGTCGAGCGCGCCAAAGGGCTCGTCGAGGAGCATGATATCCCGATCGAACAGGAAGGTCCGCATCAAGGCGACCCGCTGGCGCATTCCGCCGGAGAGCTGCTGCGGGTAATGGCGCTCGAATCCACCCAGGCCGAACTGATCGAGTGCCGCCAGGGCGCGGCGGCGTGCCTCGGCCCGAGGGACGCCGTCAATCTCGGCGGCGAGTATAGCGTTGTCCAGAACCGTTCGCCATGGCATCAGCATGTCGCGCTGGGGCATGAAAGCCACGCGTCCCAGCAGATGGTCGGCGGCCTGACGCTTGCCGTCGATGTAGAGCTCGGCCCCGTCGTCCGGCGAGATCAGGCCGACCATGATGCTGAACAAGGTGCTCTTACCGCAACCGCTGGGGCCGACAACCGTCACGAACTCGCCGCTCTGCACGGCCAGATCGACGCCTTCAAGAGCGGCAACGCGACGCGTGTCTGCGCCGAAATGCTTGCTGACGCCTCGCAGGCGTATCTTCTCTGTCAAGTCACAATCCGTCTCAGTTCGAGAGTGAAGACGTTCCGGGCGAGCCGCCTAAGGGCCTCGCTCGGGGCCTTTCATCTTGGTTCGGGTCGGCGTCTAGCCTGCGACCTTCTTGTCCTTGTCCGGTACATGCTCCCAGAAGGTGCGATCAACCGCCTTTTCCACGTCGACCGCCTGCTTGATCACGCCATTGTCCACCAGGAACTTGTTGGTGAATTCGAGCGCCTTCATGTCGATATACCCGATACCCTTGGTTCTTCCGTCACCATACAGCAGTAGGGCGGGAATCTGGGCCAGCTCGTCTTCCTGGTGCACGCGATTTCCGCCGGGAAGAGACTTCATCAGAATATCGATAGCCTCCTTCCGATGCTCGAGCGCATAAACCCATCCGCGCAAGCTGGCGGTGAGGAATCCTTGGACGAGCTTCGGATTCTCCTTCACCGTCTTTTCATTGACGATAATGGATTCGTTGGGAAGGTTGACGCCCATCTGCGCGGGGTTGAACACGACCAGATCCGTTATCCCTTCTCGCTTCAGGACCGGCAGCTCGTCATATAGCGTCGCCGTAGCGACGTCGACCTTGCCCTCTGTGAAGGGGACCATGCTCGCCGCCTGGGCCTGGATGTGCACCGAGTCGAGCGGAATACCTTGTGACTTCAGCACCCCCTGAAGGATGAATTGCGGGCCGGTAAACCACGTGGAGATCGTTTTGCCCTTGACGTCGGAGAACTTCTTGATGCCCGACTTGGGCAGCGCGATGAAGCGATAGGGCGTCTCCTGAAACAACATGCCGATGCCGACGATCGGCATCTGTTTGCTTCGAGCTTGCAGAAGCGACGCCGCGCCACCCGCATGTCCGAAGGTATCGCTTCCCGAGGCGACCATATTCTCGCCGATGATATTCGGCCCGCCGGGGTTGATGGTAAGGTCGAGCCCCTCTTCCGCATACCATCCCTTGTCCTTGGCGACGTAATAACCGACGAATTGCGCCGATGCGAGCCACTTGAGGCGAAGAGACGCCTTCGTGAGCTCCTTGGCGGAGCTTGAGCGGGCGAAGAGCGGAGACGCAGCCGTCGCCGCCATCGTCGCAATCATGCGGCGGCGGCTCAATTTGATCTCGGACATTTTGCTCATGGTCGTTCTCCCTGTTGTCGATTTGATCGAGATGGCAGATTCCGCCGTGGCTCTCGTGCCAAACGCTCCTAACTGAGCAATTCGCCAAGGCGCGTTATCGTCCGCAGAACATTCTTTTGTGGCAGCCCCGGCCATTGCACGCGCATCAGGAAATGATTGACGCCGAGGAGCTCGTGATAGCGCTGGATCTCCTCCTTGACGAAGGCCTTGTCGCCGATAATGAAGCGGTCGCGCGCAAAATCCTCGAAGTTTTGGTTGAAGGATTCGGCGCCCTTGGACTGCTTATCGAGCCCCCAGGACGAATAGGCGCCATATTTGTATTGGAGCGCCGCTCGACACTCTTCCATCGCCTGCTTGCGCGTCTCACCAATATAGCATTCGCGTGTGATCGGGGCCTCCTTGGGAAATGGCTTGCCCGCCGCGTTCAAGGTCTCGCGATAGAGCTTCATTTGGGGCACGAGCTCCCGGAGATGCGCGAAATTCGTGATCAGCCAGGCATCACCAATTTCGGCGGCACGTTTGACCGCCGCATCGACCACCGCGGCGAGCCAGATCGGCGGCCCGCCCTTGCGCAGCGGCTTCAACCCGATGCCGAGGTCCTCGATCGTGAAGACCTTGCCCTTATAGGTCACACGATCCTCGGTCCACATCCGGCGCATGATCTCGACGCTCTCGGTGATCCGCTGCACGCGCTCCTTGAGCGGCACGCCGAAGGCGCTGAACTCGGCCTCGCGGTAGCCGATGCCGATCCCAAGCACGTAGCGCCCGCCCGAGAGGAGGTCGAGCGTCACCGCATCCTCCGCGACATGGATGGGATTGAGGAGCGGCATCACCAGGATGTTCGGCCCGATCGTCATGCCCTCGGCCTCGCGCAGCAACCAGGCAAGCATGGGAATCGGTGCGAGCATCTGCATCGGATGGGTGGCGTAGTGGTGCGGCACCCAGAGCGACGAGAACCCGCTTTGGCGCGCGGTGCGCACCTGCTCGATCATCTCGCTGCGTGCGGTGGCGACGTCGGTCTCCGGCGTGAATTGCGTGGCGATGTAAAGTCCGACCTTCATGGCCTCACGTCTCCTGCCCTTCGCCGAGCTCCTGCGATTGCCCCGATCTTCTCGTCCCGCAGGGCCGCACCCAGGACCGACGACAACCCACCCATGCCCGGAGCCTCCACGAGCGCCGCCACGCATGTCTTCAGCGGCTCAACCCGGTCCGCAAATCCGCATTCGGCGAGCAGGGCGGCGACCTTCCGCTCGGCTTCGCGGCGGAGGCGCCGCGGATCGGCGCGGTATTGCGGCGCCTCAGGGTCGCCGCTCGGGCAATCGTTGAAGAAGCGGCGCTCCCCGCTGCCTCTCAGCCGCAGCACAAGCTCTGTGGGATAGCGAGCAGGGTACTCAGCCGTGAAGCCGGCGTCCTCGCTCACCTCGATGCGCTCGCATAGGGCGAGAACGTCTTCGTCGGATACCGCCTCGTCGGTGAAATCCTTGAGAGCGATGCGGCCCCTCAGCAGCGCCACGGCGACCACATAGGGAACGTTGAATTGGGCGTCGACGGCGTTCCTCGGCCGGCGGTGATAGGACAGCACATCGGTGCGGTAGAGGCGAACGGCGACGGATTCGATATCTGGTGCCTTGGCCCCTTGCTCGAAGGCCTCGATGGCCAAGTCGATCGCGCCATGGGCGAAGCGACAGCATGGATAGGGCTTGATGGCGGTGCCGAGGGCGCTGTACTCCTCGCCGAGCCCGCGCGTCATGCGCTCGACCTCGATCGGCTCGCCGAAAGAGAAGGCGTTGAGGAAGCCGCCCGGGCCCTCGAAGATCGTCGCCGGCCCGGTGAAGCCCTCGCGCGCCAGCCGCGCCGCCAGCACGCCGCTCTGCGCCGCGCGTCCGGGGTGGAGGCGCTTGATCCATGAGCCGTCGCTGCGCCATTCGGTGAGACCGGAGGCCTGAGTCCCGGCGATGCCGAGCGCGCGCACCATGGCGTCGCGGTCGAGCCCCATGGCAACGCCGGCAGCGGCGGCGGCGCCGAATACGCCGCAAAGCGCCGTCGGGTGCACCCCGTGATAGAATTGACTGCCGCGGAACACCTCGCCCAGCCGGCAAGTGATCTCATAGCCGACCAGGAGCGCGCGCAGGAAGGCAAGGCCGGAGGCGCTCGCCGCCTCGGCGGCCGCCAACGCCGCAGGAACCACCACGGCTCCGGGATGGAGCACCGCGATGCGGTGATCATCGTCGAGCTCGAGGGCATGGGCGAAGGTGCCATTGGCGAGGGCCGCATCCCACGCCGAGGTGATGCGGCCAACGGCCATCACGGTCGCCTCCGGCTTGCCGAAGGCCGCTGTGATCATTCGCGTCATCGGCTTGCTCGACGGCGCCACGGTACCGGCGAGAGTCACGGCCAGCGTATCGAGGGCATAGATTTCCATGCGCCGAGCCAAGGCGAGATCACCTTCGCGGGCAATCTGCACGGCAAAATCAGCCAGGATTTCCGCGATCGTCGGCATGTCAGGGCGCTACGATACGGCCATACGCGTCGGGCCGCCGATCGCGATAGAATGGCCACACTTTGCGCACGGCCTCGAGCCGGGCTTGATCGAGGTCGACAACGAGGGTCTCCTCCGCCGTCTCGCTCGCTTGGGCTATGATCTCGCCGATGGGATCGATGACGACGCTCGCGCCGAAATAGGTGCTGTCATATTCGACACCGACGCGGTTCACGCCGGCGACGAAGACGCCGTTGGCAATCGCGTGGCCGCGCAGTTCGACTTCCCACGCCTTGCGCGCGAACGCGCTGCACGCCGCGGTCGGCACAAAGATCGCCTCCGCGCCGCCAAGGCCCAGCATGCGCGCCGATTCCGGGAAATGCCGGTCGTAGCAGATCATCACGCCAATGCGCCCTTCGGTGGTCTCAAACACCGGAAAGCCCTTATTGCCGGGGCGAAAATAGAATTTCTCGTTGAACCGCGCGCTCATCGGGATGTGGTGCTTGCGGTAGAGCCCCAAGATCTCGCCGGCCGCATCGACGATGGCGGCGGAATTATAGAGCTCGCCCGGCATCGCGCGCTCGTAGAATGGAACGACAAGGACGACCTTCAGCTTTCGCGCGACGGCCCGCATGCGCGATACGGTGACGCCGTCGATGGGCTCCGCCAATCCTTGATCGTCGGGATTGAGGCGTTGGGGGAAGAACCAGGTGGCGAAGCATTCTTGCAGGCAGACGACGCGCGCGCCCCGGCCGGCGGCATCCGCGACGAATGCCTCGGCGCGATCGAGGTTCTCGTCACGCTTCATCGATGACTTCATTTGAACGAGGCCGATCCGCACCTAGCACCTCTTCTGCTGGATCAATTGCGCGCGGCCGGCATCGGCGACGAGCCTGCCGGCCCGCCAGACGACCTCACCGCGGGAGATCGTGATCTCCGGCCAACCCGCGAGAGAGACGCCTTCGAGGGGGCCCGGCGCCACGCCCGGCGAGAGCCTCGCCCCGTCGACGACACGCTTGGCAGTGGGGTCGATCAGGATGATGTCGGCATCCATGCCCGGGCGCAGACCCCCCTTGCGGTGCGCGAGCCCGAAGAGCCGCGCCGGTGTCGCCGACATAGCCCGAACCAGGATCGGCAGCGGGATCCCGTTCTCGACGGCCCAGCTATACATGGAGGGCCAGAGCGTCGGTGAGCCGGGCATGCCAAAAGGCGCCGCGAAGATGTCGTCCTTGCCCGCCGCCTTGGCGGCGATCGTATGACTCGCGTGATCGCTGCCGATCGTGTTGACGGCGCCGGTGAGGAGGGCCGTCGAGAGCGCTCTCTGATCCGCGGCTCCGCGTAGAGGCGGAGCAATCTTCGCCAACGACCCGTGCCGACGAAGCGTGCCGTCATCGAAAAGGAGATATTGCGGGCAGGTTTCAACCCACAATGGAACCCCGCGGTGTCGGGCGCGCTCGATGGCGGCGAGCCCCGCCGCCGAGGAGAGGTGGACGATATAGGCGGGGCAGCCGGTCGCCTGGGCGCAGAGTGCGACGACATTGATGGCACTCGCCTCGACCTCGGCGGGGCGTGTTGGCTCGTAATCGGCGGGCGTTCGGCGCGTCTCTTCCTCGGCGCGGCGCTCCAGCCAGTCGATCACCTCGCCGTCCTCGGCATGGACCAGGGCGATGCCGCCGACGCGGCGGATCTCGTCCATTGCCGCCAGGAGGAAGCTCTCGCGCACCATCATGCCCCGGCGCTTATAGGCGAGAAACATCTTGTAGGACTGGAAGCCGCGGGCGGCGAGCGCCGCGATCTGCGCGACCGACTCCTCGCGATCGTAGAGCACCACGTGAAAGGCGAAATCGGTGAGGGCCTTCGCAGCACCCTCCCGGTGCTGGCGCTCGACGACCTCCGCCAGCGGCTCCTCCGGCGCCCCGCGGATCATGCCGATGAAGGTGGTGACTCCGCCCATCACCGCGAGGCGCGAATACTCGCCGATGCCCTCGCCATAGAAATGGACATGGGGATCGATGAGCCCCGGAAGGACCAGCATATGGCTGGCGTCGATCGTCTCTTTCGCCGTGGGCAAGTCCGCGTCGGGGGCGTAATGGGCGGCGATTCGGGAGCCAAGGATGCCGACGCTGCCGGCTGCCGAGCCCTGTCCATCGACAATTGTGCCGCCTCGGATCAGAAGGTCGAGCATCCCAGTCTCATTCGCGGACATATCCCCTGTGTGAGACGTGTCAGCATATTATTGTCCTATAAAATAGAAGTCAACTAGTGACAAGAATGGTTGTAGTAATTGAATTGTCTTGATAATATTGTCTCGAATCGACAACCTTCCGGGCGCCTCGCGCTCTGCGGCGCTTCACCTGCCATACGCCAAAACGCGCAAGATGGAATGCATCGATGTGGGATCCTAAACTCTCGACGCGGGCGCGTCCGCTTTACCGAGGCATTGTGGCGGCCTTGGAGCAGGACATCGCCGCCGGCCGCCTTGCCAGCGGCGATCGCCTGCCGACCCATCGGGAGCTCGCCCGTCGTCTGGATGTAACCGTCGGCACCATCACCAAGGCCTTCGCCGAAGCCGAGCGCCGCGGTCTCATCGCCAGCCGGGTCGGGCGAGGGACGTTCGTGTTGCACTTTCCCGAGGACATCACGGCGGCCGACAGCGAGCCGAGGGGCCTCATCGACTTGCGCGTCAACACCGTCACCGTCGAGCCCTTCAACATCGCGCTCAACCGCGTGCTCGGCGCGCTTTCGCGGCGGAAGTCCCTCTACGGGCTCCTCGAGTACCACCCGATCCCGGGCCTTGAGCGCCACCGTTCGGCGGGCGCGAAATGGTTGCGCCTGAGGGCGATCGACGCCTCGCCCGAGCGCCTGATCGTCTGCAACGGCGCCCAGGAAGCCTTGATGGCGGTCTTAGCGACGGTGACGAACCCCGGCGACTCGGTGCTCACGGAGAACCTGAACTATGCCGGCATTAAGCGCCTCGCAGACCTCTTCCACCTGGATATTCGGGGGGTGCCGACGGACGAGCGCGGCCTGCGTCCCGACATGCTTGCAAGAGCGGCCGAAGGTACCAGGGTCGGCGCCATCCTCTGCTCGCCAACCCTGCACAATCCCACAAACGCCATCATGGACCTCGATCGCCGCCGCGAAATTGTGGCGCTCGCCGGCAGGCTTGGCGCCCATATCATCGAGAACGACAGCTACGGCCATCTCTCGGGCGATCAGACGCCGACCATTGCTTCGCTGGCGCCTGAGCGGTGCATTTACCTCTGCGGGACCTCGAAAAGCATCGCCCCCGGGCTTCGCATCGGGTTCATGTTCGCGCCTGAAGGGATGATGGAGCGGCTATGCGAGGGCATCCACGCGACGTCGTGGACCTCGCCCACTCTGATGGGGGAGATCGCGGCCGTACTGATCGAGGAGAAGATCGCCGAAGGCGTCGTTGCCTGGCATCGTCGCGAGGCCTCGGAGCGGCTCGATATGGCGCGGCAGATATTCGATATGCCGGATATGCCGCCGAATTGCCCCACCTATCACCTGTGGATGCCGCTTCCATCGCCATGGCGCGCCGGCGAGTTCGTCGAGCAGGCGCGGCTGCGTGGTGTGCTCGTCTCTCCCGCCGATGCCTTTGCAGTCGATCGCAGCCCCGTACCCCATGCGATCCGCATCAGCCTTGGGGGAATCAGCGACCGGGCACGGCTGGCCCAGGGGCTTCAGGCTATCGCCGAGATCCTGCGCGCTCGCCCCAGCGCCGTTCGCTCTGTCGCTTGAAGCGCGTGCGAACCCGCTCGACCGCTCGCGCCGTCCGAAGCCTCTCGCGGCCTTTCGAAAAATGTAGCGGTACATTATTACCATTGCTGATATTGATTGTATTTGATTGAATTCCTCCGCCGCCACTCCTCAGTGGTCGCTCAGCGATGGAGACCTCGATGTTTCTCAGCAATCCCGCCTTGGCCTCTCACGACGCCTATGTGCCTGGCCTGAGCAAGGAATACGTATCCCAGGCTTACGGGATCCCCGTCGAGGATATCGCCAAGCTGGGATCGGCGGAGAACCCTCTCGGACCTTCTCCGAAAGCCGCAAAGGCCGTGCAGGCCGCCATGTCGCGTCTCGAGGTCTATCCGGAATGGACTGCCCGGGCACTTCGCGAGAAAGTCGCGGTCAAATACGGCGTGTCGCCCGACCAGGTCGTCTGCGGTGCCGGCGAGACGGAAATCATCTCCTGGATTATCCGGGTCTTCGCGGCGCCCGGCGACAAAGTGCTGATGTTCGCACCCGCCTTTCCGATCTATCACATGACGGCGGAGAATGAAGGCCGCGTCCCCGTCTTCGTGAGCATGGGCGAGGAGCTCGATTTCAAGATGGACGCGTATCTCGCCGCGATCACCGACGACGTCCGCATCGCCTTTCTCACCAACCCTCACAGCCCGACTGCGCGCCTGATGCCGGAGGAGCAGATACGGCGCGTCTGCGAGCGCGCCAAGGGGCAGCTCGTGGTGCTCGACGAGGCCTATATCCATTTCACCCAGACGGCAGGCGGCTTCCGCCTTCTCAAGGATTATCCGAACCTCATCGTGCTGCGCACCTTCTCGAAGGCATTCGGGCTCGCCGGGCTGCGCGTCGGCTTCGGCATTGCGTCGCCCGAGATCATCCGGCCGCTCCTCAACATCAAGCCGACCTGGAACATGGGCCAGCTCCAGGTCACCGGCGCAGTCGCCGCCCTCGACGACGACGAGCATGTGAACAAGACCGTCAGCACCATCGTCGAGATGCGCGCCTATGTGATCGAGAAGCTGCGCAAGCTGAACCGCTTCCGCGTCATCGGCGAGCCTCGCTCGAATTTCTTTCTCTTGCGCATCGAGGACGACTCGCTCGATTCGACCAAGACCTTCAACGAGCTCCTGAAGCGCGGCGTCATCGTGAAGGACGGCTCGGTGTCCTTCGTCGGCCTCGGCAAGCGCCACCTTCGTATCGATGTCAGCCTCAAGAAGCACATGGACCGCTTGATCTGGGCGCTCTCGGAAATCGGCTCCTAAGCCGGATTTCTCACGGATGAGAGTGCATCGGGGAGTCGAATTTGGGAAAGTTGTTTTGCGAAGAACGACTTTACCTGGCTCGAAGGAGCTCCCCGATGCCGACAGAGTGTATCGCGACACTGTTCGAGCCTCACGGCTCCGACCCTCCGCGCCGCTTGCGCACCAGCTGTTGCATCGGTGGAAATGCGGGCTAGCGCTTACAGGCAGGTCGACCCTCAATTAGCGAATACCTCACCGTAGAGGCGGAGCCAATTCCCGGAAGTGATCTTATCCACCTCCTCCCGAGCGAAGCCAATTTTTCGCAGTCCTTCGGGAATCCGGGCCAGATGTCGTGCCTCGACGAACCACGCCGGGGGCGGAGCCTTGCCCGGGCGCGCGGCAGAGGCGGCCCCAAAGTCGACACCTCGCGTCCACCTACCCATTCGCATCCAATCGTAATCGGCCTTGGTATGATTGTGGCTGCGGTCTGTGCCCACCGCGACATGGTCAATTCCCAGGAAGTCGACGGTACGCGCCACCATCTGGCACCACGCATCCAGCGAATGACAGTATTCGTCGCCAATGATATTCCGGTACGTCGCACAACCGAGCACGCCGCCTCCCTCGGCTAGGGCCTTCAGCACTTCGTCGCCTTTGTTCCGCCTGTGCTGAAAAAACCGGCTCGGGATAGCATGTGTGACCGCGACAGGTTTCTCCGACCATCGGATCGCATCGAGAGCCGTGCGCTCACCGACATGAGATAGATCCACGAGGATCCCGCACCGGTTCATCTCCCGAATAACCTCCCGGCCGAAGCGAGCGAGCCCGGAATCGACGTCCTCATAGCAGCTGCCCCCTAGCTCGTTTTGATTGTTGTAGGTGAGCTGGACGACGCGCACACCGAGCTCTGCGAAAAACTCGACGAACCGTACGCGCCCATCGAGAAGGTTCGAGTTCTGAAAGCCGAGTATAAGAGCGGTTCGCCGCGAGCGCTCGGCCTCCAAAATCTCTGCTCTGTTTCGCGCGATGACCACTAGATCCGAATTTGCTGAAGCTAGGTCGCGCCAGCGGGCGATGTTGTCGAGGGACTCGACCGTGCCTTCCCAGAATCCACAGGTTACTGTCACGCAACCGACACTGGCCTCGCGCAGCTCCTCAAAAACCTTGCGAGTGAAGTGACCGCATTGCAGGCCATCGATCAGCATTTAGCGCTCCGTATAATGATAAGGTGACTATGAGGAGCCGCGTGGAATTAGGCGATAAGGCACGAGCGTCGACAAAGACATGTCTTCGCCGTCGTCAGTACGCTCGCGGAAGAACTCGACCACGAACGAGGCGAGCGCCGCCACATCGACCTCGACTGATGTGAGGGCCGGGCGGATGTAGCGGCCCCATTGGAGGCCTCCAAAGCCGACGAAGGCGATATCTTCGGGAACGCGCCGACCTTGATCAAGGGCCGCTGCCATGCCGCCAAGCGCGAGTTCGTCGCTGCTGGCAAGAACCGCGTCGAAGCGCACGCCTGATTTAAGACGCTGTGATACTGCCTCGTAGCCCGCTTTAAACCGATATCCCCTGGCTATATCCCAGGCGAGCCCCGAAGGAATCCGCCCCAATCTCGGCATGAGACCGATTCGGTAACCTTCGAACCGAAGCCGGGCGACAGCAGAGATCGAGGTCCGGCCGAGGAAGGCAATCCTCTCATGCCCCCGCTCAAGGAGGTGTCGAACTGCGAGCACGGCGCCCGCCTTGTCATCGGGCACGATCGAGCGAAGGCCCAGGTTGTCCAGCTTCTGGCTCACCGAGATGATGGAGACGCCCTGTTCCGTGGCCTTCCGTAGAAGCGGCCGCAGCCGCCCTGTTCGCATGAAGTGAGGCAGCGCGAGCAGCAGTCCTCGCAACCCGAGCGAAGCGGCTCGAGCAAGCAGCTGTGCGAGTCGCTTCTCGTCGTGTGCCGTGTCAACGAGCATGAGATCGAGGTCGATCTCGGAGAATCGACGTTGGACCTCCTTTGCAAGTGCCGCATAGATTCCCTGTTCGATATCTCCCGTGACAAGGGCGACGGTCCTGCTCTGACCGCGCCGCAGGCTCTGTGCAATGACGTTGGGCTGATACCCGAGCTCGCGCACTGAGCGCATGACACGCAATTTGGTATCTGCCGCGACGATATCGGCCCCGCTCAGCACGCGGGACACTGTCGCCACGGAAACCCCCGCCCGGCGTGCCACGTCCACCACGCTTACCATCTCGGGCTCGCGAGCGAAGGAGTGCCCACACCAAGGGAGAGATTTGCGGCCAGGCCTCTCCCCCCGCGAAGTCGACGCGCGTAACGAATCGGTTGTTCACATCGGTACATGATTACGCCCGGGGGAACAGAAGGGTGTCGCTTGACCGCCACAGGAGGTCGATCGGACTACCCCGGTCCATCGTTCGATCGCGCTCGAGTCTAGGCAGGCGAACCGTAAGCTCCGCCACCGAGCACGCTACTGTCAGGCGAACCGTAGGCCCGAGGAATTCGCGAAGTCGCACCGTTCCTTTGATGCAGTTCTCCGCTTCACCCTGTGCGCCCGACCGGAAGGCCTCCGGTCTAATCATTGCGACGAGATCCTGAGCGCTGCCAGCGGTCTCGGCGAGCAGGCCGGTAAAGCACAATCCACCATCCGCGACGGCTCTGACCCGTGCCGCGCGGCCGTTCACGGAGATGAGCTTCACCGGAATGAAGTTCGATTCTCCGAGAAACCTCGCCACGAAAGGGGAACTCGGACGCTCATAGACCTCGTCCGGGGTACCGAGTTGCGCGATCCGCCCCTTGTCCATGATCGCGATGCGATCCGAAAGCGCCAGCGCCTCCTCCTGATCGTGCGTCACGTAAAGAACGGTGACGCCGAGATCGCGCTGAATGCGCTTGATCTCTGTCTGCAATTGATCCCTCAGATTGCGGTCGAGAGCGCCCAACGGCTCATCCATCAATAGTACCGGCGGCGAGAAGACGATTGCGCGTGCGAGTGCGACACGCTGTTGTTGTCCTCCCGACAGCTGATCGATGCGCCTCTTCTCGTAGCCCGACAGATCCACCAGGGATAAGACTTCCTTGATCCGACGGTCCATATCCGGACCGCTCGTCTTCCTCAGTCGCAGTGGAAATGCAATGTTCTCATAGACGCTATAATTTGGAAAAAGTGCGTAACTCTGAAATACCACCCCGAGCCCCCGCTTCTCCGGGGGGAGACGGGCGATGTCTCGCCCGCCGATTTGAATTTTTCCGGCGTCGGGTGCGACGAATCCAGCGATCGACATGAGGGTTGTTGTCTTGCCCGATCCGCTGGCACCAAGCAGCGTGACGAACTCCCCCGCATTCACGGACAGTGAGACCTGATCGACGGCGATTTCTTGTCCGTAGGCCTTCGAAAGACCTTCGATATCGATCCTCGCACCTATGCCCATTGCGCACCCATCTCAAGGCTCTACCGCTGGGGGGCGGATGTCATGTCGATGACACCAACCGACCCCGATGCCCCCGCCGTCGCAACCACGAGAAGGCCGATAGGAACATGATCGAAAGTACGAGGAGGATGCCTGACGCGGCGGCCACGGCCGGACTTACTTCAAAGCGTATGCCATTCCACATTTGCACCGGAAGCGTCACTGAATCGACACCGCTGATGAACAGGGCCACGACCACCTCGTCGAAACTGGTGAGAAAGGCGAAGACGGCCCCGGCGAGGACGCCGGGAAGAATGGCGGGTAGGGTCACTTTCCAGAATGCGATACGAGGATTGGCGCCGAGACTGCGCGCGGCGTCAACTATTCGCCAATCCATCTTCTGCAGGACTGCGGAAACGTTGATCAGCACAAACGGGAAGGTAATGATCGTATGCGCGAGTACGAGGCCGAGCCTCGTCCCAACAATGCCAAGCCCGGCGAATGCGCCGTAGAGGGCTACAGCGATGATGATGCTCGGCACGATGATCGGCAGGAGAAATATCCAAATCGCGAAGCGAGCCAGACCGCCTGTCAAGCGTCTCAAGCCGAATGCCGCGAGAGTGCCGATCGTCGTCGCGCTCGCCGTGCTAGCCAACGCTACAAGCACACTGGTCAGTGTCGCGTTCCGCCAAGCGCGCTCCGCGACGAAGGCAAGATACCAGCGAAGCGAAAATCCCTGCGGCGGAAAGGTGATGTAATCGGTCGCGGTGAACGAGACGGGTATAACGGCGAGCGTCGGAAGCACAAGATACGCGCATACAAGCGCCACGCCGATGTTTGTCAAACACGGGCCGAGCGCGATGCGCCCCCTCATCGCTTGATCCCCCAGATTGCCCCCAGGTGAAGAAAGCGATCGCCCACCCAATAAAGGGATAGCGTGACGGCCAGAAGGCTAGCCGAGAGAGCGGAAGCCATGCCCCAGTTGAGCGAGCGGTTGATATTGAATTCGATAAGCTGCGCGATCATGAGGCCGTGGGAGCCTCCGAGGAGCGCGGGAATGACGAAGAACCCGAGGCTGATCGTAAATACCAGCAATACGCCGGACATCACGCCCGGCATGGTCAAGGGGAAATATACCTTCGCAAAGGTAGCAACAGGGCCGGCGCCGAGGCTCCTCGCCGCGCGGGTGATGCGCGGATCGAGCCGGGTCATTACCGCGTAGAGCGGCAGAATCATGTAAGGCAGCATGATCTGCGACATGCCAATCAAGATGCCGGTAATGTTGTAGACAAGGTTGAGCGGAGCGTTGATCACGCCCAATCCCATCAGCAGCTGGTTGATTATGCCTTTCGGGTTCAGGACCAGGATCCAGCCGTAGGATCGCACAAGGAGATTGGTCCAGAACGGCAGCAACACGCAGATCAAAATCACCCCGCGAACAACCGGTCGTGCATTGGCCAGCTTATACGCAACGGGATAGCCAGCGATGAAGCAGATCAGCGCCGTCCCCGTGCTAAATGCCAAAGTCCGAATGAGGACCTGGACATAGATTGGCACCGTCACAAGCCGGGCATAGAACACCAGCGGCCCTTGCGGATCCTCAAAGCTAAGCGCAATAAGCTTGGCCAGCGGCCAGATTAAAATGCCAGCCAATAGCACGAGGGCCGGAGCCACGAACACTAGGGACGCCATCTCTCGACGGAGAGGGACTGCGCCTGCCTTCTTGAAATCGGAACTCGACGCGCCTCCTCCGCGCCGTGGAGCGAGCGAGGCACTCAACCCAGCATCCATTGCTGGAACTGCTCGTTCGTCTTTTCCAGGTTCTGGGCCCACCACTGGGAATTCAAGAAGACAGCCTTCCCCTTCGTCGAAGGGCCCCCAGAGATGATCTTTAAGCGGTCCGGCGGGATTTCATCCCAAGCCTTTGGCACGACCGGCCCATAGTTGTAGGCGAGCGCAATCGCAACCTGCGATTTTACCCGAAGCACATAGGCGAGGAACTTCATCGCCGCCTCCTTGTTCGGCGCACCTTTGGGAACGACGAAGATAGACCACGTGAGAATGCTCGCTTCCGGAACCAATCCCACTGGGGCGCCGGAATTCTTCACGTTGAGTGCCCGACCGTCGGCCAGCACGCCCATGGAGGCCTGCTCGCTGCGCATGAGCTCTTCGCTCTGCGTAACCGTGTCATACCAGATAATCGCATTGCGAATCTGACCCAGCTTCTTAAGAGCCCGCGGAACATCGATCGGGTAGAGCTTATCTACTGGGACACCATCGGCCAGCAACGCCAGCTCCAGAATGCCGCTGTCGACATGGTTATAGAGGGCGCGCTTGCCCGGAAACGTCTTCAGATCCCATAGCGCGCTCCAGTTCGCCGGGCGCGTCTTGAGAAGCTTCGTGTTGTAGGTAAGAATTCGTCCAAAGATGACCTCGGGGATCGAGTAGTCGTTGAAGAACTCAGGCCGTTTCATCAGTTGGCTACGGTCGACGATGCTGAAGTCGATCTTCTCGAGCAACCCCTTCTCCGCACCGACCCGGGCAAGTTCGGGCAGGCCCTCGACGAGGTCCCATTCGACCGCATGAGCATTCTCCATTGCCTGGAGTCGGCCCAAGGTATTTCCAGTTGCTCCAACGACTTGGATGCCGGTTTCCTTTGTGAAGGGCTCCCACCACGCCTTCTTCATCGCCTGTTCCCAGGACCCGCCCCAATTGGCGAAGACGAGCCGCTTGCCCGCTTGGGCCCGGACAATCGACGGCATCGCTAGCATCGCAGCGGCGGCAGCGGAAGTCCTGAGGAAGGTACGGCGTGTTGGCCGCAGACTCTTGATGATCGAATGGCTCATTGTGTCCTCCATGTTCCCGATCTGCCGTTCCACGAGCGGCACGTTGTTCGTTGGGTATTCCCGTCACCAGAACCGGCGACGCGCGTTGGTGATGAGGTGCGGGCCGTCGGCATCGATGGCGACGGTTTCCTCGAAGTCGCCGAGCCAGCCGTTCTTCATCAGGGTTTTCTCGGCGCAGAGCACCATGCCGGGCTCGATCCTCGCGGACTCGTTGGGGACGAGCCATGGCGAATCCCACCCGAGACCGATGCCGTGGCCCAGCCCCGAGAAAACCCCCTTCCACACGAAGCCCAGCTCCTCCTGTTTGCGCAGGCCAGCGAGGGCAACCTCACCGGCCGTCGCCCCCGGCTTCATTGCGGCAATTCCGGCGTCGACGACGGCAATGGCAGCCTCGAAGGCCGGAATTTGCTCGGGCCGAGGCTTTCCGATCGGCCGGGAGCGCGACAGGTCGAAGCAGTAGCCATCCAGGACGCCTGAAATTCCGACGCGGAACCACTCGCCCTCGGCAAGAGCCTGCGTCGAACCCCAGGTCGGAAAATTGCAACGTGTGATCGTCAGATCGGTCCCGCCCTTCCCCGATGCCATGAAGGAGTTGTATAGGGCACCCCGGCCCGGCACGAGAACATCGAGGCCCGCTGCCACCACATCGCCGTGAGTGGCACCGGGAACCGCCGCTTCCATCATGGCCTCGATCATGCGTGACCCCAGGCGGGAGGCGGCGCGCAGCTTTTCGAGCTCCGCCTTGGACTTCACGGCTCGGAGTCCGGCCAGAATCTCGTCGGCTGGGATGAAAGCCGTCTCGGGAAGAGCTTCCTCGAGCGCCTTCCCCATGGAAAACGGCAAGGCATCGCCGGCGACCAAGCCGACGCGCCCGCCCCGAAAGCTTTTCCGCAAGGTCTCGACCAACGTCTCGACCACCCGATCGGCGACTACTATGCGGTCGCGCGGCATGGCAATCGACTCTATTGACGGGATGTCCACGATGAGTGTCGGCTCCTCGTCGCACGGCATTACGACGAAGGAGTGGGCCCGCCCGCTCCACGCTCCCGGCAGGTCGGGAATGAACGGGAACGACGAATAATGATTCGTCAAATAGAAGACGTCACCATAGCGGTCGACAGATCCGCCGCCTCTCGCGCAGACAAGCAGTCCGTCGAGTTTCCTTTCCCGAGCCAGTGCAAGCGCGCGGCGACGGCGCTCAGCGTACTCTTCCGCTGGAATCGGGGAGGGCTCCGAGGACGTCATTATACCTCCATGCTCGTTAATGGGATCTGCCGCGCCATGACCCCTGCCCCCTATTCTCGTACATCGCGGTTGCTTCTCGATCTATTCTGTGATGAAAACGATTACATCAGTCAAGAGTCATCTGTCCCGATAGAGATGAGAGCATCCTCCCCTTCGCCGGAAAGCTCAGCCGAGCCACGCTCGCATCGCGTAAGGCTACGTCCGCCAGAGCTCGTCATGAGTTCGGAGCGGGCCGCGGCCGCCTACCCGAACGCGCTCAGCTTTACCCGCTCTCTCGTCAGAAAAATGCAGCGCGAGCATTGGCGGATCACGCGGCTTCGTCTCGAGCTCGATCAAGAGGGCCGCGGCGAGGCTCTCTACGGGATTACCGCGCCAGGCCGAGTCTTTTATTTCTACGCGATTTCGAATGTTTTTCCGCCCGAGGAGAAGGTGGATCGCAGTTTCGGGATCAATTGGGACGTAAGCGCCGCGATTTGCCAGGGACATTGGAGCCCCGAGCGAGAGGCTATCCTGCGCGGTGAGATCCCCAAGCAATACGACGGACGTTATGACGCGGATGTCCTCTGCTTCTGTCGCGGCAACCGAAGCGAGCGCATCTTTGATGAGGTCGTTGCGTCACTCGTCAACGGTGCTCAACCCGACACCAAATTGCTTGCCGGCGTTGGCTATCTGCTCCGCTCCACCGCTTTCGCCGGCAATGGCCTCTTCGGCATGAAGCCCTTCGAGGGGCTCGGCGCCGCCCACCCCCTCGGCGCGCCATATCACGTCCAGATGCTGTCGGCCTTCATGCTGCGCGAATTCGTGTTCGACCTCGTCGACTGGATGGCGCTCAGTCAGGGAGGGAGCGCCGTGCCGCTTGATCGGCGCCTCAAGCGCTATCTCGGTGTTGGCAACTCAGCAGGCCTCGGTCTGATTCCCTTTCTCGCCAACCATCCGCGCATCGTTCACTGCTGGGTACACGCCCAGGAAACGGCTTTCGCAGAGGCAAGTGCGCGCGAGGTAAGCGCCAAAAGTCCCGCGGCCAAGCAGCTCCTTGCCCTTATCAAAAGAGCTGCGACATATTTCCGCCAGGATCCACGCGATGGAAACGGGATCTTCGCGAGCTATGAACGCCTCGCGGCCGACTTCAGCCTTCTTGCCGATCGTCTGACGGCTCAGCTCGCAAAGCGCAAATCAAGCGCACGCCCCTGGTCACAGGTTGTATTCGAGACAACCCATGATCTCCACCCGGAAACGGTCGAGATCGTACTCGGTCTTCTCCTCGAGCTCTATCCCGACGTCGTCGAGCGAGCCGAGGCCTCACTTACCGCGACCGAGGATTTCGATTTCCGACCACATATGACCGTGAGCGAGTTGCGCTCGCTGCTGCATGAAGATTATGGCTGCGCCGGCCTGAACAAGCCCCAATTGCCGACCGAGACGTCGTTTTTCTGGTATTACCCCGTCGAGGCACCCTACGAGCCGCGCCGGGGACGCCGCGGACAGGGTGCTATCTACGAGTTCGAGTCGGCGATGGATTTGCCCCTTCGAATCAGTGACCTACAAGCCGTACTCTCCCAGTATGCGGATTCGATGAGCGTCGCGGAGCTCGTGGCTTGCCGTCCAGATCTGCGCGCGATCACGACGCGAGTCCAGTCGACGGCCGGGCTTCGATACGCAAACCTTCGTGAGAGCTATATTGCCGAGTCCTTCACGCCCTTCGCGGCCTGTCGCCTGCTCCTCGCGTTCTATGGAATGGAGAAATTCGATCCGCGGCCACCGCGCTCGACAAAGGGCGCACTCCTTCAAGGAGCACCGCTTGCCGACGAAATCGAGTGTGGCCGGGAAGGGGATTGGCCGTTCCCCCTGGTTCCAGAACTCGAAAGCGAGCGCCAAGCTGCGACGGCAATCCAAGCCATCCCTCTCCGAGTCCTGGAGTCTCCCGAGGTATCTGCCAAAGCGATCCAGCAGGTGGCGGCGAAGGTGGTTCGCCCCAAGGCCCGTCCGCCTAGCCACATCTTTCCCTTGGAGCTTCGGAAGCTGCTCACCAAGGCGTTTCTGTGGCAAGGCGCCACTCTTGGCGTCGCCGAGGCGCTCGCGAGGATTGTCCAGATAGCGGCGACGCACGGCCTCTATTCGCTCGACGCCGTGCTCGACTGTTTCGCCGAATGGTCAATCGGCACCTCGCCCACGCTCATCTCTTCGCGACAGCTTGAAGGCGGCGACGCACCTCGCTTCGCAAGCCTACCGGCGGCCATCGACTTGGCCTGCGCCAACGCGACTCTCACCGAACCAGGCATCTGTGAGATCTTACATGGACGTCCTTCGCCGCTACTCGGCAGCGCGGCAATCATCATAGCGAGTCGAGGGTTCCTCTGCCTCGCTTCTGATCGTGAGACCGGAGACATTTGGGCGGCCGGCCCAGGGCCAATGGGGACATGGCTACTGAGAGCGGATCGTCATTCGGCACAAGCAAGCGATATGTTCAACATCGCGCCTGGGCTTGGTCGTCTTGTCGTAGCGCTCGGGCCTGCGTCTGGAGAGTGGGCAATCGCTTGTGCGGAACCCGTGAGCCGTATTCCACCGGCAGGCAGTCTCGGCACGAATTACCGGAGTGACGAGGCGATTGCCCTTGACGTGACGCGAATGAACAACCTGGGGCTGACAATTGGCGCCGCGGCCTTCGATCGGCTCTCGGCCTTAGCCAAGCACGCACTCGTGCCTGAGCAGGTCGAGTGTCAGCTTATCCGGCCGCAATGAACAATTATCGAGGGAACTTCACGAGCGTCTGGGAAGCCACCGCCTCCACACCAGCAGCCTCCTACACCCGACTGGATACCGGACAGAGGCCGAAGCTGCCGTCATCGATGGCGGCCTTTGCGGGCTATCAGCTGCTCCCCATCTCGCGGAAGCTGGTCACTCCGTGCGCTTGCTCGGAGCCCGCTCGATCGGGCACGGCGCGAGTGGCCGCAATGGCGGGCAGGTGAAAGCGGGTCTAAAGGGGGCCTCGGATCAGGCGGGCTCGAATCGTGCCTTCCAACCCATTGAGATCGGCAAGGATGCCCTTCCTATCGTCTAAAGCCGTATCGGCATCGATCACCACGTAGCCGATCGCTCTATCCGTCTGGAGGTATTGAGACGCGATATTCTGGCCCTAATGGGAAAACACTTCATCGACACGCTGGAGGATTCCCGGCTCATCACGATGGATGTAGCGGTAGCCCGTTGCCGTCGGCCGCGTGGGCAGCTGGACCTGAGGAAAGTTCACGGCCCCGTCGTATCCGCATTGATGTAGTCGATCAACTTACGGACGACTTCAACGCCGATACGCTCCTGCACCTCTGAAGTCGATCCGTCGATATGGGGCGTTAAGATGACGTTGCCGATGCCTTGGGGTGGATAGCTTTCTAAGAGCCTCTCGGCACGTCCCCCGTCGTGGTCGAGTCCATGGCCATGATTCGCGCTACCGCCCGCCTTACGAGGCGGATCGCTATCTCGTACCCGAGATCCGCGCCGCCAGGGCGCCCGTTGCGAAGGCGTCTTCAATCGTCCCGCGACCTTGGCGCGCTGTGGTCTTGACGTTGACGCGATTTTTATGTAAGTAACTTATTACTTACTATATTCAAGGCGGGCTACCATGACCACAGAGCAGCTGAACCTTCAGATCAACGGTAAAACACATGAGCTGGAAACGCCTGTTGGGCGTACGCTCCTCACCGTTCTGCGAGAAGATCTGGACCTCACCGGCGCGAAGAAGGCTTGCGATAATGGCGAGTGTGGTAGCTGCATTGTCCTCCTTGGCAATAAGCCGGCGAAGTCCTGCCTGCTCGCAGCAAGGCGAGCGCAGGGAAAACCGATCGTCACAATCGAAGGGGTCGCATCCCAGTCCTTGTATTCGACCAGCGGTGCCGGAGCTGCCGGGAACACTCTTCATCCGCTTCAACGGGCCTTTCTGGAGCTTGGCGCAACGCAATGTGGGTTCTGTATCCCAGGTATGATCATGAAGGCCAATGCCCTTCTGATCGGCAACAACAACCCCACACGCGACGAGGTGGTGAAAAGCCTATCTGGAAATTTGTGTCGCTGCACAGGGTACATGAAGATCATCGAGGCAGTCCTGAAGGCTGCCGAGATGATACGAGGGAATTCCGCACCCGAACCTGTCGAGTCCGGCGGTCCTGTCGTAGGGCAAAGCGTTCCACGCCTGGACAGTCCTCACACTGTCAATGGCGCAGCAAAGTATGCCGCAGATCTCAAGATGGACGGTATGCTGCACGCCAAGCTGCTGCGTAGCCCCCACCATCACGCGCGCATTCTCTCGGTCGATACTGCCGAAGCCGCTGCGATGCCGGGTGTCTGCGGGGTCATTACTGCGGCTGACATCCCCGGTACGCCGTATCTGCCCAACTGCCAGCCTCAGGTATTTGTCTTTCCACGTGACAAGGTTCGCTTCCGTGGTGAAGCCGTGGCTGCAGTGGCGGCCGTCTCTGAGGAGATCGCGGAGAAGGCACTCGAAAAAATCAACGTTCAATATGAGCTCTTGCCGTCGATTCTTGACGCTGATGACGCGATGGATCCCAGCGCGCCTCTGCTCTTCGACGGCGAGCCAAATGTATCAGCGACGAAGGAAATTGTATTTGGCGATATCGAGAAAGGATTTTCTCAGGCGGACGTGATCGTCGAAAACACCTATAGCGTTCCGGTGCGTGAGCACGCCGCTATGGAACCGGAGGCTGCCCTTGCGTACAAAGACGACGACGGCCGGATTGTCATCAAGACGCCGCTTTACCATCCCTTTGTCCAAGGACAGGAATCGATTGCTGCCAACTTGGCAGTGCCGAGAGATCGAGTGCGCATAATCTGCCCGGCGATGGGAGGCAACTTTGGCACGCGCGGCGATACACTTGCGGCCGTCGTCGTCGCGCTCTTGGCAATCAAGACCGATAAGCCCGTCAAAATCGTGTTCGGCCGCGCGGAGTCGCTGCTTGGCTCGTGCAAGGCGCCGTGGGTCAAAATGAAATACAGGACCGGTGCGACAAAGGATGGCCGTCTCGTGGCGTTGGATGTCGATATCCTTCATGGCGCTGGCTCGTGGGCACCTCATTTAATTCCCGCGACCACGCAAGGTGCGGAACTCTGCTATTATGAAACGTTGGGAGCGCTTCTGTCTCATGTCACGGGACCATACGAGATTCCTCACGTGCGGGCACGCGCGCGCGACGTGCTTACAAATGCACCGCGATTTGTGCCACTTCGCGGCACAAATGGGAATTATTTGCCGCTCGCTTACGAATCGCAGATCGACGTGTTGGCGGAAAAGCTGGGGATCGATCCTTTGGAATTCCGGCTCCGTAACACGGTGGACGTCGGCTCCATGACCCATATTGGTCAGGTTCTGAGTGATAGTGTCGGCATGCGGGCGGAGCTCGAAGCGCTCCGTCCTCACTACGCTGAGGCGAAACAGCGGCTGCAGCTCAAACAGTCGGATGGGCAAAGGGGATGGAGAGCAGGCATAGGTATTGCGTGTGGATGGCGCAACATTGGATATGTAAATACGACGATATCGGCGGCCGCTGAGCTTCTGCCTGATGGACGAGTCAGAATCCTTGCGGGTACCGTAGAGCAAGGCCAAGGTCCGACGACCCAGTTTGCCCAAATCGCTGCCGATGCTATAGGCCTTCCCATGGAGATGCTGGTTATCGGCATTGGCGACACGCTTTCAGCTCCTTATCCGGTGCCAACATTCAGCTCCATCACCACCGTGGGCACCGGTAAAGCCGTGCAGACTGCATGTGAGAACCTCAAGCGTGCGATCATCGATGTGGCGTCTGAGATATTCCATGTCGATCACGCGCAGATCTCCATAGATATGGGATCCGTATTTTGTGCTTCGGCTCTGCACAGGAGATTGTCACTTGCCCAAATTGCGAGACACGTTGAGGAACGCGGCGGCCCGCTGAAGTGCGAGGGACACGTTCAATGGCAAGGCGAGGCGCCGAATATTCTCTATGGATACAATGCGGGTCTCGTGGAGCTCGAGGTCAACGAACAAACCGGCCAGGTCCGCCTCGAGCACATTGTCAACGTCTGCGACCCGGGGACGATCGTGAATCCTCTCGCATTAGAAGGGCAGGTAGATGGAGGTATAGGGTTTGGCATCGGCTTCGCTCTAAAGGAGGAGTTCCATCCGGAGAAGCCGGCAACGTTTGAGGCATATGGTCTTCCGACGACTAGGGACATTCCCGGAAAGGTTACGCGCCTCTTCGTCGGTGGACGCTGCGAACGGGGACCGTTCGGAGCGAAATCCGCCGGCGAAATGCCCGGGATTTCGCCAATTCCAGCGATCATTAACGGCATCGCGAATGCGACCGGCGTTCGGGTCCGCGATATTCCTGCAACCCCGGATCGGGTCCGCGCAGCCCTTGCTTCCGGCAGGTAGATCTTATTGACAGCGCGTATCTATCGGCCTATCGGCGCGCTGGGTCTCAAATCCCTCACTGAGAGGAAGGCGGCATTGTGGTTGACTTGAGCTTGCGCCTCGGCCAGCACAAGATCTGCCATGCGTCAAGAGACGACCATCGCGTTCGTCATCGGCGGGGGTGTTAACTTGCGCGCTATGTTAATATATGGTGGTTTCAAGAGCATCCATAATTCCAGCCGAATATAAAGACCCGCATGCATAATAAGCGAAGGTCACCTTCCGTACCGATCGAACCCTCTCGCGCTAGGCGCGATGCGGTCGCGACTCGGGAAAAGATCATGCACGCGGCAATGTCCGAATTCTGTCGCAAAGGATACGACGGGGCACGTACGGCTGTTATCGCGCGGCGTGCAAGCTGCAACATCCGTATGATCTATCATTATTATGGGAGCAAGGAGGGTTTGTACCTCGCTGCATTGGAGCGGGTCTATGCGCAGATCCGCACCGAGGAGGCTCAACTAGATCTCCAGCGCATGAGTCCCATAGAAGGTATATCCGCCTTGGTTGAATTCACGTTTGATCATATGGCAGCCCACGAAGAATTTGTGCGTCTTGCCACGATAGAAAACATCCAGCATGGCCGCTATCTAAAAAAGTCCAAGGCCGTTCCTCAGCAGACGCAGCCGCTGATCAAATCGATATCCGGACTCCTGCATCGAGGCCAGTTGCAGGGCGTGTTTCGCCCGAATGTCGATCCGGTTCAACTTTATGTCTCGATACTTGCACTAAGCCTTACCCACCTCTCGAATAGGTACACGCTCTCAATAACCTACCAGCAAGACATGGGGAACCCTGGCTGGCTTGCAAAAAGACGTGAACATGTCAGGCAGCTGGTTTTATCGTATTTACAAGCCGACGCGGCCGGTCCTAAATCGGCTGCCAGCGTGCAAGCTCCGATGATGCTCCAAAGGAGCGCAGTACGCGGTTGATGACAGAGCAGTTTAGCTTCCCTGACATTGCTCAGGAATTCCACGCGCAGCCAATCAGATTGAAGAGGGCATCTGCCTCATGGTGATGCCTGCGACAACCAAAACCTTCAGTCCGCGTTCTAGGGCGCTACCAATACGAATGGTCAGCCCTTTGGGAGAAACTCGTTCGTATAGAAGTCTGTTGGCTTGGCGCCAGCCTTTATGAGGCCGGCGTGAATAAGTAGCTCCGTCGCGGCGGCCCAATCCTTTTCGGACTGCCAGCCGATAGGTTTCCCCCGGGTATTCGGTGTGTCGAAATATTTCAGATATCCTAATGCCTGTCCCTTGAGAATAGCGGGATCCAAGTTGGCATTCGGGCGATCCTTGATGATGGCCTGCACGGCTTCGTCGACGTGCCCATCACGAATGTATTCCCAAGCGTGTATGGTGGTGGCCACGACCTTCTTTACGATATCGGGGTGAGAGGCGATGAACTGATCGCTCGAAACCAGCCCAAGAGCGGGAAGATCGATCCCATAGTCGGCAGCGTCGATGGCGCGTGACGGCCGAGTCTTCTCGAGTACCGGCAAGGCGAACGGGGCAAGCGTCAGGACCCCGTCTACTTGGCCTCTGCTATAGACGGAATACATCGCGTTGACGTCGGTATAGACAATGTTCACGTCGCTCTTTGTAAGGCCGGCGTTCTTGAGGAATGTATCGATGAGGGGCACCCACGGACTTGCGGGAAAAACCACAAGCCGCTTTCCCTTCAAATCTCGAGCCGTTTTGATTGGCGAGTTCACAGGAACGAGGACGGCCAAATCGCTTCGCCGCGCAAAGCAGGCGACACTTTTCACCTCCATGCCAGCTTCCCGTGCCTCGGGCACCGCACTGACGCTCAACTGCCCGATATCGATCTTGCCGCCTCCCACCAACTGGATGGTGTCAAGGCTGCCCTTGCCGTCCTGCAGATCGACGTCGAGACCTGCGCTCTTGAACCATCCCTTGACCAGCGCAAGATGCAGCGCCGCGTGTGTTCCTGCCGGCGTAAAGTCCGTGCGAATCGTGACCTTTTGCAATGCCTGGGCGAAGGCGGTCGTCGAAATCAGCGCCAACCCAAGCACGCCAAGCGAGCAAATCAGCGTTCTCCTGATTGTCGTCGTAATAGCCATGTTGTCGCCTCCCTGTAATGGCGAGCGCCTGCGGCCATTCAGGCCATCTTAGAATGACGTTATCGACTGGGCGCGCTGGCGTGCCCTCCGCGCTGCGAGACGTGCCAGGGCACGCAGATCCGTTCAACGAGATCGACCACGTAAAAAAGTAGCGTTCCCAATACCCCGAGAATAACAATTGCGGCGAACATCCGCGGTGTCTGGAACATACCCTGTGCCAGCAGGATCACGTGGCCGAGGCCTGTTTCGCCTGCGACGAACTCCCCTACGATCGCGCCGACCAGTGAAAGAGAGATCGCGACCTTCATACCCGCAAAGATGCTGGGCAACGCGCTCGGTAAGCGTATCTTGAGGAGAATTTGGAGATGGGATGCCCGGGCTGTGCGAGCGAGGTTGAGTAGATCAGGATCCGACGAGCGCAACCCCAACACAGCATCTATCACGATCGCGAAAATAGCGATTGTTAACGCGATTGCGATTTTTGGCTCGGCGCCAGTGCCCATCCAGACCACAAACACTGGCGCAAGCGCAACTTTCGGCAAGCTATTTAGTGTAACGAGCATTGTGTAGAGGGTACGCTCGAGAAAAGTTGAGTATGTTATGGCGACTGCGAGCGCTAGCCCTATCGCGAGCGCAAGGCCGAACCCCGCCATTGTCGTTAATAGAGTGAACCCCGTTTGCTGTAGGAGGTAGGAGGGCGAGCGCAGAATCTCAACGCCGATAGCGCTTGGCGACGGGAGGAACCACGTCGGTGGATGAAAGATCCTGCATCCGATCTCCCAAAGAGCGATCAATCCAGCCAAGATCAGCAATATCGAAACAGTTCGATCCAAACGCCGCCATAAGTTGCGCATCGCGCTCACTCGTCTTTCAAGATCCCAAGCGACATGAACAGCTTTCTAACCCTGCTCACATAAGCGCCGAACGTTGACGTTTCTCTTATGGAGAGATGGCGAGGGCGCGGCAAATCAATATCGATTGTCTCAATGACGCGACCAGGATTGCGGGACATCATCACGACACGGTCGGACAAGAATACGGCTTCCGCGATTCCATGCGTGATGAACAGCACGGTTTTCCGCGAGTTGAGCCATATGCGCTGGAGCTCAACATTGAGCTGGTCTCGCGTCATGGCGTCGAGCGCTCCGAACGGCTCATCCATGAGGAGAAACTCGGGATCGTCAACCAGTGCTCGACAGATGGCGGCGCGCTGACGCATGCCTCCCGAAAGCTCCCATGGATAGCGATGCAGGGATTCGCTGAGGCCAAAGAGGTCGAGTAACTCGCGTGCGCGATTTTCGCTCATACGACGATCGCGTCGACGGAACTCACTAACGAGCAACACATTATCGAGAACATTGCGCCAATCAGCGAGAACATCACGCTGAAAGACCATGCCAAGATTCTTAGGCGGCCCTTCAATAATCTGGTCTTGGATGCGGATTACCCCGGTTGTGACTTTCTCCAGCCCGGCAACGCATTTTACCAGCGTACTTTTTCCACAGCCGGAGGGGCCGACGATGCTTACGAATTCTCCCTGCCGGAGACACAGATTAATATCCTCTAATGCCACAAGCTTACCAGCACCAACGCCATAGGCCTTCCCAACGCCGGCGATCTCGACATAGACCGATGCAGGTGATGCCAATGGAGGGACAATTACATTGCTTTGCGGCGACGTTTTTCTCATTAGCGATGAGCACCGTTGTTAGGATACGAGAAGAGTAGCCTTGGCACAGAAATCATATCCATCCCGCAACCGGCATTTAATAAGCAAGCACTTACTTACAATCTATCACCGGGCTGTGAACGAGGCAATCGCTTGTGGTGCAGATGCGTGCTTTTTCGAGCTCCGGATTAATCGTCGTCACGCACGCCGGCGCCAGCACCTTTAATACGCGACGTTATCGATGCCGGAACATAAGTCCGGAGTGCGAGTGCCTCTAATTTATCCCATGCCCACTTTGGCGCCGTGGCACGTCCAAGGGGACGTGAGACTAAACATCCCGACGGGCGCCCCGGCATATTTCCAAATTGGACTCGAACTTCCGCCACCGGTACTCCGCATAACGCCTGTAGGGCGGTCGTTGCCCGCAAGGTGCAGCTCGGATCGATATCTATGGAGATGTCAGCAATCCGCACGTGGGCCGACAACCTAAGAGCCTTCACGACTCCAAGCAGTGGCGGCAATAGCCAGATAGGATGTGCCACCGCGCAAAACGATTGGCAGCCTTTAGACAGGCACTCAGAAGCAGAGTCGGATAAAAATGCACCAAGGCGAACTGATGATAGAGGCGCATCCGAAGGGCAGCCCTCTAAAGAGGAGAAGGTTGCGTCCTCCTCACCTGCAAGCAGCGCAAGGAGGGACTCGGCCCACGGAATCGAATATTGCGAGAGCCAACGAGCGGACCGACCGACATCATCCGCCAGGCCCCAAGGCAGCCCGGCGCCACGGGCTGCCTTAACAGACAGCATCTCAACTTCATTGAATGAGGCGTCAATTGTGTCAGGCGGCCGTTTCAACCCAGTCGTCTCCCTTTTTCTCAAGGATCTCGTCGGGGAATGGTGCTCCCTGGAAAAGGCAAATGCGTAGCCAGCGATCAGATCGCGGATCGAAGCGGCATGCGCCAAAAAACGCTAACTTGCACCTCAGCAGGTCGATCGGGCGCAGATCGGCGCCTATCAAGTTGTCGCGTATCTCTGCATAGGGGTAACGAGCGACGAGCTGTACACGCCGGACAATGTGACGAAACTCGGGGTGGCTCAGCAGAGCCGAAGCAATTCTCTCATCCGGCGACACGGCATTGATTGCTTCGCGTAATTGCACAACATCCCGGGCGAATGCGAGAGGCTGCTCCAGATTGGCACCGGGTTCAGAGTAGCGCTCACCTAAACGCGGCTCGAGCTTTTCCTCAGAGACGTACCAGAAGCGCGCATTGGACTCGGATTTAGAAAAATCAAAATTGAACGCCCACCTATAGTTCTGGTCTATCAGGTTGGCCAATTGACGCGCGCTCATACTGCCGTCGATCCGCGTACCGTCCTCTTCATCGGCGCTCATTGCATCGCATAGGTCGTCGACGGCCCAGTCATGCTGCTCGATCAGAAGTGACACCGTATATTCCTGCCCCTCCAAGCTTAGATTGTCTTCTGCCCAGCAGAAAACAGTGTCCCACGACTGTGGTGGTTCGAGCAGTTGGCGCGCCCATTCGGAGAGGAAGCGCAGGTCGGCTCGCAGTGTCTCGATGCGGCCTGCTTGCACGGCATCATCCGTATGCCAGTGCGCCACAGATCCGCGCGCGTGCTCGAGCGAGCGCCTGAACGCCTGCCACGTGAACTCGGTCGTCCGCAGGGCACGAATACGGGCGAGAGCCGTTTCTCGCGCCGTAATCCAACGATGCAGGAGAATCGGATGCTTAACCAGGAAGGGCGCCATTCCCAGGCCGGTGGCATTGCCGACGCCGAGCCGCCGACGAATGTCGCGGTTTAGCAATACGGCCGTTGCCGGCGACATCGCCCGCGCATGGTGTTCAACGAGGTCTACGGTAAAGGCACGAATCAACCAGACCGTCAGCATTTCCGCCCTGAACGGCCCGGCAAATTCGGGCCGGTCGGCAATGGAATTGCGATCGGCCAGGCCAAATTTCCCATTGCCATAGACGGCGGTCGTTCTCATCAGATAGCCAACTGATTCAATCTCAGCCGGATCGGGTTGATGACCGGCGGCAAGGGTCTTGGCAACGGCCTCGAACAAACGCACACTTTTATTTGCGCGCGACAAGATCAACTCGCGCTCGGTGTACCGGCCGGCTTCCTGTTTTGGGACATTTTGCCTCAGGCGCTCGATTTCATGAGCATCTGGCGTCCCGTCATAGAGTACGTATGTGGTATCCCATGCTTCAGCGATCACACGATCTGTTCGAAGTTCGGGCGCCAACCTTTGCGAGAAGGCAACAAGGCTATATCGGCGTTCCGGCGTCGCGACGGAATAAACCGCATGCCCAACGCCTTCTGCATCCAAGTTCCAGACAGAGCGAGAGACCATCCAGCGATCTTGATGCACCCGGCGCAACATAGCGCGCAGGAAACTTAGACGCGTCTGATGCATAGCGCCGAGGCGGGCCAAGCGCATAACGCGCTCAGGTGGACGTAGTGCGATTTCGGCTCGCGGCAAAATGTCCTTCAAACCATTTGCTCCATTTCATCAATGTGCGTAGCGGCGGCCGAGCATAAACAGCCGATCCCTCGATCGACGCGTAACATGCGATGCTTAATTGAAAAGCGCACAAATCCTCTCATGCAAATCGCGCTGGACTCGGACACCTTCGCGGTCCGCCTGCTCACGAGCAGCAATCCGGCGCGAGCCTGGAAGGCGGCCTCCGGCTTGCGTCACGAAGGATTTCTGCACGATTGCCAGGCACTCGAAAAACCTGCCTTCGGAGGTTGTTCCGGGTGCAAACGCAATAAAGAATTGGCCCGTCCGCGGCGGTCCACCTTGAGTGCCGGAGAAAGCACTTGCGACGGCTCCAGGGGTGGCCCCCGTCAGGCATGCAGCCATGACCTCGACGAGTAATGCCGACCCGACGCCCTTATAGCCGCCTGCCGGCGCCATCGTACCCTTGAGGGCGGCTTGAGGGTCAGTTGTCGGCCGCCCGCTAGCGTCGAAGGCCCATCCTGGTGGAATCGCCTGGCCGGCGCGAGCTCTCTTCATGACTTCGCTCTTAGCGACGACACTGGCGCTTTGGTCAATCACAAATAGCGGTTTTGCCTCAGCGGAGGGCACGGCAAACGACCATGGATTGGTGCCAAGCACTGGTTTCACCGCGCCCCAGGGAGCGATGGAGGCCGGCGCGTTGGTAAAGCCGAGGCCGACCAGTTTTCGCTCCGCGATCCGCTCCGTGTGGTAGCCGAGAGCGCCACAATTGTAAGAGTTATAGATAGCGAGCGCCGCCACTCCTTGTTTTTCAGCAAGGGGACAAAGCGTGCCCAGCCCCAGATCTATCGCCGGGTGCGCAAATCCGGCAGCCGCATCCACAATCACGACGCTTGGTGATGCAATCCGCAGTGTGGGAACTGCGCTGCCGTCCACCTTGCCGCATGTGAGATGCTCGCAGTAAATCGGCAGGTAAGCGAGCCCGTGAGAGGAAATGCCGTCCCGCTCGGCCGCAGCGATCGCATGAGCGAGTGAAGCTGCGCTTTCCGGACGGGCACCGTGTGCCACGAGCGCCTTTTGGGCAAGGTGCGCGACCTCGGTGACAGATAGGACAACAACCTCGCTCACTGACCCGCCTACGAAATCTGGGCGCCCGATGATCGGGCTAGGGAAGCCGAGACCTCGAAATTTTTCGCGTCCATTGCGCCATCCAACGTCGTCGTGAAAGACTCACGCATGAACCGATACCAGTTCCCACCGAGAATCTGCTCAACCTCTAACGTGGAAAATCCGGTTTTGCCGAGCCCATGTTCTAAATTTGCGATGCCAAGGCTGTCGGCAAACCACTCGGGCTGAGGCGGGAATTTCGCATGCGCCGCCCCTCGTTGTGGACGCGTCCATCGGCCTTCGCGCATCCACTGTACGACGCTGTCGGGTTGGTTCTGGCATAAATCGGACCCAATACCGATGTGCTCCACGCCAATCGTTTCAGCGAGTCGAGCCACCATGCCGCAGAACTCATTCAGAGATGTCTGCGGTCCGCCTCGCAGGTGGTGCGCATAGAGGGACAGCCCAAGCACCCCCCCCGATTCTGCCAGCGCCTGTAGCACCCGATCGGACTTATTACGTCCGCTCGGGCACCAAGATGAAGGGTTGGCGTGAGTGATCGCGATCGGTCGCGCAGAAAATTCAATCGCCTCCAGGGTCGAGCGTTCCGAAGAGTGAGACATATCGACAACCATACCGAGACGGTTCATCTCTCGGATCACCTCGCGACCCATGCGCGTAAGGCCGGAATCCTCCTTCTCGCACCAACCGCAGGCAAGGAGCGACTGGTTGTTGTAGGTCAATTGCATGAAACGCACGCCGAGCGTGTGGAGGACCTCGACGAGTCCAAGATCGCCGTCAATAGGCGAGCTGTTCTGGAGGCCAAAGAAAATTGCGGTTCGATTGCTGGCGCGAGCGCGGTCGATGTCGGTGACAGAGCGTCCTGGAATGATAAGGTCACTGTGATGGTGAAATCGCCAGTTCCACTCGACAATTCGGTCGACGGTCTCGCGGAAGCTCTCGTGATAGGCAATGGTCGCGTGGACCGCAGATAGGCCGGCATCGTTCATTTGTTGGAAGATGGCGCGCGACCAGTTGCAGTATTGCAATCCATCGATTCGAAGAGGTCGGGTCGTGTGACCGATCTCCATGTTCATATAACCTCGCCCGGATGGATGTATGACGTCTTTACCTGGGTGTAGAATTCAGCGGCGGATTGACCTTGCTCGTGCGGCCCATAGCTCGAGGGTCTGATTCCGCCGAACGGCACATGGTAGTCGGTGCCCGCCGTCGGGAGGTTGCGGTTCTCGATTATCGACCCGCCGTCAACCCAAGCTGCGGCGATGTAGTTCAGAAACGCGGCCATCTGCGGTGCTGGGGAGACCCAATCCTTTTCCTGCTCGTTTTGATACGGTCGCCAGTCATAGCATTTCAGTCAATCGAAAATTATTGTATAAAATTACAATCCTCCTGAAGTTAGGTGGAGCATGCTGACTTTATCTGGCTTGAAAGCGATGGTCGCAGTAGCGGAAACCGGTGGAATTCGCGGCGCGGCCAACCGCCTTGGTCGAACACCCTCGGCCATCTCGATGACCTTGAAGCAGCTGGAAGATGAGGTGGGCGCTCCCTTGTTTGAGGGCGAGCGCAAGTCTCGCCTCACCAAGCTCGGCCAACTCGTCGTGCAGGAAGGTCGTGGGCTGCTCGAGCATTATGAACGCGCATCAGCGGCGATGCGGGCATTTGCAGATAATCAGGTTGGTCGCTGCGATATTGCCTGCGTACCGTCCGTCGCCGTGGCCTTCCTGCCAACCGCTATCCTCCGCCTGTGCGTGGAGCGGCCGTCCTTCGATATTCAACTCCGCGATATGGATTCTCGGGCGGTTATCGAAGCAGTTTCCGCCGATACGGTGGAAATCGGTTTTGCGAGTTTGCCGTCCCCGGTACCCGGGTTGGCGTTCTCGCCGATCTTTGCTGATCGGCTCGACATCGTATGCTCAGAAGAGGACCCCCTTGTGGAGCATCACGGCCCTATTCCATGGAGAGAGGTCGTCCGCCGCAAGTTCCTGGGAAACGGCAGCTACAGCGCGTTGAGCACGCCTGAATTTCTGTCGATTATCGGTCAGTCCGAAGTGCATGTTCGAAATGTCACCTCGCTCCTGGCTATGGTGCGCGCCGGAGTGGGCATCACGCTGCTGCCGCGCCTCTGTCGCCTGCAAGGTGGCGAGGGCTTGCGATTTTTGCCGGTTGATGACGCAAACGCTTATCGGGTCGTAGGCATGATTGCCAAGCAGGGGCGCGCACATCTGCCGGCGACGAATCGGCTGGTGGAAGTCGTGCTTGACGTTATCGCAGAGCGGGCGGGTGATCTTGAATACGAATTATTGTTACGACCTAAACCCCTAACCGTCTCCGCAGCGCGGCAGCGGAAGCCAAGGTAACATGGCAGGCTGAGGACGCTTTTGCGCATACTGTTGCACAAACGCGATCCAGCTTCATTACCAGATTCGGGACAAAATGGGCTTTTTACGGTCGACTATTTTTCGCCGCCGTATCCCAACCGGGAGATCCTCATCGTGAACGCCGTTGGCGTACCTGGTCTTATTGTTCTGATGCAGGTCCACGCTTATCTCGGGCTTTAGGTCCTCATGGGCGACGAGGCAGCAAACCAGCCGGTCAGGCCCTCGAAGTGCGCCGGGTCAACGGCGCGCTGCCGGCAGCCGGGGTGGACCTCATGCTGAGCGACCTCGCGCGAGCTGTGGAAGACGCGCACTGTCTCGGCCGTCACCATGACCCGGACCCGCTCGCCGACCAGCCGCCACGGCACCGAGTAGGCATTGCCGTCGATCTCGACGGCGCAGTCGTTCTGCACGACGAGCACGAGGTCGCGCGCCGCTCGGAACGGCGGAATCCCGGCGATCGGCTTCAGCTGATCTACTTCCGCCTTGAACCGCTCAATCGGCGCTTCGTCGGTCGTGCCATGGACCCGGACGTCGGCCACCTCGCGTACCCACGCCGCCAGATGCGCCTCGAACGCCGCCCAGCTCTCGAAAGTCCGGCAGGCAATCGCGTTCTTCTTCCCATAGCCCACCCCGTTCTCCGTCTTGCCCTTGGTGCGCGCCCGGTACGGCGCGCAAGCCCGCGGCCGGAAGCCCCAATGCTTGGCGAACGCCAGGAACTTGGCGTTGAACGTCACCTGCCGGCCCTCGTGCCGTTCGACCAGGGCCCGCGCGTTGTCGATCAGCACCTCCTCGGGCACCCCGCCGAACTGCAGGAATGCCGTCTCGCACCCGTCGAACCAGCTCTCCTGACGCTCATTCCGGAAGGCCCGCACGTGCAGTCGTCGCGAGTAGCCCAGCGTAGCGACCAGCAGATACGCCTTCACCTTCTCGCCGGCGATCTCAACCCGCCGTTCGCCGAAGTCCAGCTGCATCTGCTTGCCCGGTGCGGTCTCGAACCGCACCGTCGCCCGCGCCTCGGCGAGCAGCTCGCGCCGATAGCCCTCCACCGCCCGCTCCACCGTGCGCAGGCTGACGCTGATCCCTTTCTCGGCCGCCAGCTCCTGCCGGATCACGTCGGCATTGTGCCCCGATGCTGGCGCAGCCGCTCCCGCAGCCACTCCGCCAGCCCGTCCAGCTTCCGCCGCCGCTGCGGCCGCCGGTACGCTACGAAGCCACCCGCCTCGACATACCGCCTCACCGTGTGGTGGCTGCAACCAAACTCTCGCGCTATCCGCTTGCACCCCCAGCCGAGCGCGCTCAGCCGCAGCATCGCTGCGACCTCATCCGGCTCCTTCATCTCATCCCTCCGCGGATCAATGACCCGCAGAGCAATTGCCTCGATTCGCCCGTCCCGCATAAATCACTCACGTCACAAAGGGGCAATTCCTCGTGTCGTCAGGGGGCAGTTTTTCATGTCGCCCGACATCGAGTCTCGCCTCGCGCGGCGCGCTGTTCGCGAGCATCATCGAGCGGCTTGGCCGTCCTTGATCGGACCCCGGCTTCGCCGTGGCGTGGACGCGAGCCGGATTATGTCCGTGTCGGGGTCGGCGCGGCGTCGGAGGGACCCGGTGGCGATAAAGGTGCATAAGCTGGCAGACGAGCGTGCGACCCGTAGAAAGGCCTCCGCCGCGGCGCGTGGCTCGTTTAGCGGACTGGCCCGCTCGCCGGTCGCCCGCGTTGACCGTGTCGCGGATCAGGTCTATCGCAATCTGCGTCGCGCCATCATTATGGGCGAGGTCGCGCCGGGCAGCCGCCTGCGCGAGGTCGAGGTGGCGGCGGCCCTCAATGTCAGCCGCACCCCGGTACGTGAGGCGATTTCGCGCCTGATCGGCGATCACCTCGTTCGCGTGCTGCCGACTGGAGGCGTGGAGATTGTCGACGCAACCGCAGAGCTCGCGGAGATCTACCGGATTCGCGAGGCGCTCGAATGCCTCGCCGCCCGATTGGCGGCCCAGCGCATCACCGGCGAGCAGCTCGCCAAGCTGGATCGGCTGCTCGAGGCGACACGCGCCACCAGTTTCGACAGCTTCGAGGAGCGCACGGGCATCAACCATGAATTCCACATGACGGTCGTCGAAGCCTCCGGCTCGCCCCGACTGATCGAGATGATCGGTGGCCTGCGCGAGTTCTTTCTCAACGCTAAATGGCTGATGCGCTATGACCGGAAAAGCGCCGAACGCGCCTTCCAGGACCACCTCGAGATCGTCGCGGCTCTCCGCGCCCGAGCGCCGAAGCGCGCAGAACGCCTGGTCTGCGAGCATCTCAAGACGGCCTATGCGAAGCTCCTCGCGGAAAAGGAGAACACCAAGGCCTAACGGTCGCGCAGCGCCTTGAGGGCCTCGAGCCGCGCCTCCACTTCGCTCACCGCGCCAGTGATGCCGTTCCGCTCGCGCGCCAGGGCTTTCTCGATTTTCTGCGCGCCGAAGCCGAAGCGTTCGGTGCGGTGGTTAAGCCGCTTCCACGGTCTCGATTCTGGCCAGCTCGCGCCGCAAGGCGCGCTCCGCATGCCAGAGATCATAGGCCTCCTGCATGCGAAGCCAGATGTCCGGCCCATTGCCGCAGAACTTGCCGAGGCGAAGCGCCATCTCCGGGGTTACCGCCGTCTTCTCGCCCATAAGGCGATGGAGCGTCTGCCGCGTGACCCCCAGCCGCGCGGCCACATCCGTAATCGAGAGCCCCAGACTGGGCAGGATAATCTCGCGCAGCAAGGCGCCAGGGTGCTGCGGCGGCAGCTCGGAGTGACGGAGCGTCTTATCTGCCATGATAGTCCTCCAAATCGACGTCGACCGCATCGCCTTCGCGCCAGCCAAATGTGATGCGCCAGTTCCGCGAGACGGTCACGGCATAGCGGCCGGCCTGATCGCCCGTCAGGCGATGAAATCCTGAGCCCGGAAAGGCCATGTCGCTCGCCGCCGTTGCCGCGTCCAGCGCCGTAAGCAGGAGATGGACCTTCTTGATCCAGTCGGCTGATATCGCCGCGCGATCGTTTTTGGTCCAGAACCGCTTGAGGGCCTTGCTTCTGAAGCTCGCGATCATTGATCGCCTGTAACACGTCAAGTTACAGTCTGTCAACAGAGATGCCCGACTGATTCGAGTGCCGTGTGTCAACCGGCGCGGAACCGGGACCCTGGGTCGGCGTTCAGAGGGGAGAACGTCTTTCCACCGGCGGCAAAGCTTTGTCTCTTCTTCCTGGGGGACCGGTTAGATGGCTGATGCGCTATGACCGGAAAAGCGCCGAACGCGCCTTCCAGGACCATCTCGAGATCGTCGCGGCTCTCCGCGCCCGAGCGCCGAAGCGCGCAGAACGCCTGGTCTGCGAGCATCTCAAGACGGCCTATGCGAAGCTCCTCGCGGAAAAGGAGAACACCAAGGCCTAGCAAATACGCTTCAAGATCAATGAGCCTTCCACGCGCTCATGACAGAGAGCGCTCGCGAGTCCTAGTTATCTGGTGGCAAGCCCTTCACGAGCTTATCGGGATTTATCCCCAACCGCCGAAAAGCGGTCTAGCCTTGGTCGCCGCTGCCAATTCGTCGCTGCCTCATAGGCCCGCCCGACGCGAAGTACAGTCTCCTCATGCCCCGGCGCAGCGATAATCTGTAATGAGATCGGCAGGCCCCGCGAGCAGAAGCCGCAGGGGAGCGCAAGGGCACATAGCCCTAAATAGTTCACCGGGCGCGTCAAACGCGCCATGGTCGTCGACTCCTCGTCGACCTCTTCGAGGGTTGCTGCGGGTATAGCCGTCGTTGGCGTGAGAACTGCCGTGAAATCCTGCAGAAAGGATTGAATCTCTGCTCGATGCATCCTCTGTCGCTCGCGCGCTCGAATGTATTCGGCGGCCGGAATCGCCTTACCTCGCAAGAGCCGCGCCCTGACATGGGGGTCGAGGGCGGGACCGCTCGAATCGACGAATGATGAATTGGCGGCATAGCCTTCCGCCGAGATAATGATCTGCATCTCCGGCGCCGAGCCGAAATAAGCCAGCGGAAATTCCACCTCGTCGACCCTCGCCCCGAGACTTCGCAGCGACTCGCAAGCCGCCTGGAAGGTGGCTGCGACCGAGCCATCGATTTCGTCCAGTTGTGTCATATACGGAACGCCCAGCCGGAGGCCAGCGACACCGCGCTCGAGGCCGCCGTCGCTCGGATTCGGTCGTCCCGCTGCATAATCGTCCGCGAGGACTTCGAACAGCAAGGCTGCGTCTCGTACACAGCGCGTCATCGGGCCAATGGTGTCGAGAGAGCGGCTCAGCGGTACGACCCCCTCGGTCGTGATCCGACCATGGGTTGTCTTGAGACCAACGATTCCGCAAAGGGATGCGGGAATACGCACCGAGCCGCCAGTGTCACTGCCGATCGCTGCACCTGCAAGGCCGGCGGCGACGGCGACGCCCGAGCCGCTGCTCGAGCCCCCCGGCACACGGTGGGACCGGTCGTCCCAAGGGTTCCGGGGAGTGCCGAGCACGGCGTTGGTTCCCCAGGCGCCGAAGGCAAATTCGACCATATGGGTCTTTCCAAGTAAGACGGCCCCTGCGGCTATCAGGCGTTGGATGACGGGCGCGGTGACCGCGGCGCGAATTCCACAGCGACGGCGCGAACCGGCTCCGCTCACACGACCCTCGATGTCGCATAGGTCTTTGACGGCGATGGGCACGCCGTGCAGACGGCCGAGCGGCAGCCCGTCTTTCAAGGCCGTCGCGCAGGCCTTCGCGCGCCGCAAGGCTTCCTCGCGCATGACCTCGACATAGGAATGGAGCGCGCCGTCAAAACGCGCGATACGGTCTAAATAAAGCTCGACCAACGCGACTGGGTCCAGCTTCCGCGTGGCGACCAGAGCAGCAAGCTGGTGGATCGGCGCAAAGGCAATATCATCATTGTTCATAGCTTTCCCCGTCTTCGTGCGTGCTCAAAGAGTCGAGATACTTTGGCTGACTGAGGAGCTATGGGGTGAAACATGTTAATGTGATTATTTGTCCAGGCCTGTTCATAAAAACGAACGTCGAGTATCGTCTTGTCGCGCATTTGCACGGATCGAAACGGTCGTCGCCTGGCGAAAGCAGGACGGTAGCCGCGACTTGCCGCTACAGGATCTCAAAATGAGCGCCGCGCGGCTCGCCGCCTGCGGGGCCATTCACCGGCACCAAGTCCTGTGGGCAACAGGAAAACGCAATCAGCAAGTCCATTTCGGCACGCAGCACGATGTATTGGCCGGGCTTTGCAACCGGCGGCAGGAATTTTATCTTGCCGGTAGTCCCTTCGGGAACGGAGTTTTGGAAGGCATTGAAAGGGCAAGGCGTCTCCGGCAAGGTCAGGCTCAATTCTTTGAAGACGGTTGCAAGGTTATCCGTGCAATTGTCATGGTATTCCTTGCAGCCCAGCAGCTCGTAACGATAGCGATCGCAGGCTGCAAACAGCATGTCGTGGACACCGTCGGTGGTGTCCTCGACGAGGGTCAATATCGGCCGCCGCTTATTCGTCACCAAGCTTTCGCCGACCTTGGGCGTCAGGGACATGAGTGCTGATCTGCAATGCTCCATCGACATGAACTCGCTCAGATCGTGCTTGTTGAAGGCCCAAGTATCGACGACTTGATAGCCGTAAGTGTTTATCAGCTTGACGTTCCGCCCACGATCGACGAAGGCGCCCTTGCCGCGCCGAGCTGGGATTAGGGTGGGTTCGTCCATCTCGCGCCTCCCGATTTCGGCTGACACGCTGCTCTCGTGAGATCGCTCATCCTCTATCTTTCTGGCCGCCGACACCTCGCCGCAGTACCATTGTGACTAGCTCTCGTATCCCCATGACAGCCTTATACGTTCGATGCAGTCATGGTCGCTTCAGCCGCATGCGGTTACTTTGCCGATTTTATCGGCCGAGGTGAGGAATGGATCCGCGTGGCAATGGGAGTCGGGCAGGCCAAGCTTGGCCAACGCCTTCGATACTTCCGTCACCATGATCGGCGGACCCGCCAGATAGGCAAGCGTATCGCTTAGATCCTCCTGCGCCATTTCGGCGGCCAGCACTTCATGCAAAAAGCCGGTCGGCCGCTTTGTGCTCCCAGTCGCTTCCGATAGCACGAACGTCGCGCGGAAATTCGGATGCCTGGCTTCAAGATCGCGCAGTTCGCTCTCCATGTAGACATCGCGCTCGGTGCGGACGCCGACGAACAGACGTATTGGTTGCTTCATGCCATGGTTCAGCGCCGTCGAGATTATTGACCGCATCGGCGCGAGCCCGGACCCGCCTGCGACGGCCAGTAACGGCCCCGTGTGGCTCTCCCGCAGAAACGCCATTCCATAGGGGCCGGTTACCGTGACCGGCTGCCCGACGGTGGCGCTTTCGAATATAAATTCGGTGAATACGCCTTTGGGTACTCGGCGGATGAAGAATTCCAATTCGGCGTTGCCGGGCATATTCGCCATCGAGAATTCGCGGCCGGGCAGCGTGTCCGTCGACAGCGATATGTATTGTCCCGCCAGAAACCGAAGAGGCTGAGAGTCGACGGGCCTGATGCTGACCAGTCGTATGTCATGGGTGAGATCTTCGACCCGGTGAATCTCGGCCGATGTTGTCCTCACGGAGGGTAAAATGACATCCGGTTGAACCGGCGAGACGGCGCAGTCCGACAACGGCACGGCGCAACAGACAAGGATGAGCCCGGCCTTCTTCTCTTCATCAGACAGGGCCGAGGAATAATATTGAGTGAATTCTACCTTGCCGGAAACCAACCGGGATTTGCACAGCCCGCACACGCCCGCCGTGCAGCCGTGCGGATAATCGATGTCGCTACGGTTTAACGCATCGAGCAGGGTCTCATTTCCGTCTGCAAATGCGACCTCTCCCTGCGGCATAACTCTCACACTATGCGGCATTTGCAGCCCGCCCGTCATCTCTGCTGTCGATTCGGCAATCTACGAACAGACGATCTATTTGTAAAGGTGAACGTACAAATAACAGTTCGCTATGCCAGTTCGCTCAACGAATCCGCCAGCGAGACGATCGACCCGGAGCGGCGCTATTTTGCCTTGCGTGCGATGGCTGGAACGCCGAGCCGTCGGTTGAGGATGCTTGAGGCTCCGACCAAGCCGGCAATCATCGTTTCCGCGCTTCCGACAACTTGACGGTATAGACATAGCGGTCGGATCTGAAGCTCTCGCGGAAGAGAACGACGGGTGTCCCGGATGGATCGACAAAAATCCTTCTTACTGAGAGGATCGGCGCACCTACCGCGACGTCGAGATGTTTCGCCAGCGCGTCGGTTGCCGCGATCGCGTCGATCTGCTGCGATTCCTCCCGTACGGGTTGCTTCAGGATTTCGTGAAGCGCCGGCACGACAAGCCCGCCATGCAGGTCGCGCCGGGCAATCCTCTGCCCGATCTTGAGAGGAAAGTAGGCGTCGAGCATCAGAAGTGGCTCCCGATGCAGAAAGCGGATGCGCTTGAACTCGTAGACCTGCGTGCCTTCCGCTATCCGTAGCGCGATGGCAACGTCCCTGGGTGCCGAAATCGGCCTCTGCCTCACCAGCCGAGTGGTCGTCGCGACTCCGAGCTGCCCGAATTCCTCGATGGGTCCCGTGAGGCGCGGATCCGAGCCCGCGGCGGGAGCCTTCACTAGGAAGGTGCCAGCTCGGGGGCGCCGCCTGATGATTCCTTCCTGCTCAACCCAGCGCAGGGCTTTTCTGATGGTCTCGCGGCTGACGCCGAATTGCTCCGAGAGGCTTATTTCGGTCGGCAATTGCTCTCCCAAATTCTTGGTCGAGAGCCAGCGGAGGATGACTTCACGTATCTGGAGGTACTTGGGAAACGGATCATAGTTCGGAGTTTGTGAGCCGATGATTTCTCTCGACCTTTTCGTCACCATCTCTCGCTATCGCCATTAGAGGCCCATGATGTCGACCCGCCCGTGGGCATCGGCGTGAGCTGACACCCTAGCACAAATGCGATGCAAATTTGCCTCCGCCGATCGCGTGCCGCTTTCGCGTTGGGGGGCGGCCTCGGCCAGAGAAGCGTCGACTGCGAGATTATTGCCTCGATTCGAGCCGTGTGCCGGTGCCTTGGAAAGAACTTGGACCGCCGTGCCGTCAGCGACCGTCGAGAACCTTGTCCAACACCCAATTCGCAATGCTATGCACGAGCGGTTCCATATGGGAGAGCCGCCCGCTCTCGGCGAGCGGAGAGCGAATCCCCTTTTGCTGCAGCTCGGAAATCGCATTGTCCTCGGGAATGGAGATATTCCATCGCTTGTCGTATCGCTGGACGACCTCGTTGAAGTCCGCGCGAGCAACGGTCTCGCTCGGGAAGCACGACCCTACGATCAATCTCGTCTTTTCGGGTCCCTGCGGATGGAGTTCGAGCCACCACATGCAATCTACCGTACAGCCGAACATCGTGCTGGGGTAGATCAGGGTGTAGTAGCTTCCCTGCGCGGCTAGGCCGCTTAGGGTCTTAATCGGAGGAAAGCCGGTATCTCCCGTGAGAAGTGCTCGACTTCCTTGGTGCCTGACATGCAGTCCAACCCAGTTCCCCTTCGAGGGGACCGGCGGCGGAGTCTCCCGCTTCTGCTTGTGGAGCGTCCGCATGTGCACCATGGGCACATGATAGGCCTCCATCGCGTTCTCGACATAGATCTTCCAGTTGCACGACAGCATGTATTCCACGCGGCGGGTCATCCTCATATCGCCAAAGCGGTATGACGCAAGGGTTTCGGGAAGATCGCCAAGATACTCCGATAGACTGCCCGCGGTGGGGTCAAAATTCACGAAGATGAAGCCTTCCCAGATCTCGAGGCGGATGGGCTTCAGTCCGTAGAAGCTCTGTCGAAAATCCTTCGTCAGGTGCATTTCGGGAGCCGACAGCAAATCGCCGTTCAATGCATAGGTCCAGCCGTGATATGGACATACGAACGCCTTGCAATTCCCCGAGCCTTCGACGATCTGGCATCCGCGATGCCGGCAAGTATTTGCGAACGCCCGCACCTGACCCTGTTGGTCGCGGATCAGGATTATCGGCACGCCCACGAATTCGAGGGTGTAGTAGTCGCCGGGATTCGGGACGTAATCGACATGCCCGATAAAATTCCAGACTTTCATGAATATGTTGTCTATTTCAGCCTTGTAGAACTCCTCGGCGTAATAGCATGACGCCGGCAATGTTTCGGCCTGCTCTAGGGGCATCCGCACCCGCCGAAAGAGTGCCGGGTTGATGACGACCTCCCTACTCATCGGTCACTCCGGTATGGATTCAAGGCTGGACGATTTCGCATCGCCAATGCGTCGCGGGCGTTGAGCATCCTCGCCGCCTCTTTATGCGAATGAACATCTTCAATGCGGAAACTTAATACCCCGACGGGATATTTGTAAAGTGCCATGGACAATTAACCCGAAAGGCCACGCTGGAACGCGATGAGCCTTCCGAACCGGCGTGGAGTCGAGCCCGCAGCGGAGCCTGGACCCCTCCCAAAGCGCTATACATTAAACGATCAATTAATTAAACTAATGGTACCCAGACGAGCCGGATATGCAGGCTGCCGCTTTTTCTTGGCCCGTCAGCCTGTCAAATCACTGGAGCGCGCGACAGATCGGGGAGGGGCTCATGAAAAGCTTGGTCACGACGCCGGACATAAAGGCCAAACAAGGGGAGCTCGCCGAGGCCGGCGTGGAGTATCTGTTCGGCGCATATGTCGATATTCTCGGCGTTCCCAAATCCAAATGCGTGCCCATCGGCCATTTCGGATCGATGATAAAGGGATCCGAGCTCTATACGGTTGGGGCACTGGAAGGCATGGGCCCCCTTGGACCGAACGAAGATGAGTGCGTGGGCATGCCCGACCTGGCCTCGCTCACGATCCTCCCGTGGAACCGCCGGTATGCGGTCATCGCGGCGGATCTCCTCTGGCATGGCCAGCCCTACAGCCACGATTCGCGCTGGATCCTGAAAAAGCAAATAGAGGCTGCCGCCGCCATGGGCCTGCGGATCAATATGGGCGTCGAACCCGAGCTCTACGTGCTGCGCCCAGTCGATGGCAACTGGCAGCCCTTTTCTCCGGATGACCAGCTCAACGCGCCGACGCGCGGATACGACCTGGAAGCCACCATGCGGGCGGATGCTTTCCTTGAGCCCATGGTCAAGTACATCAATGAGCTCGGTTGGGACGTGTATTCCTTCGACCACGAAGGAGGCGACGGCCAATATGAGTTCGACTTTGCGTACACCGACGCGCTGAGCATGGCGGACCGCATGCTCATATTCCGCCTGATGGCCAAGCACGTCGCCCGCACGCTCGGCTGTATCGCGACCTTCATGCCCAAGCCTTGGCCGGACGCCTTCGGGTCCGGCGCCCATTACAACATCAGCGTAGCCAACAGCAAAACCGGGGAAAACCTGTTCGCGGGTTCCGCCGAAAGCGTGTCGGCGGGCGATCGAGGATACTCGGATGTTGCCTATCATTTCACCGCCGGCGTGTTGCGGCATGCCGAAGCGATTACCGCAGTCACCTGCCCAACCGTAAACTCATACAAGCGTCTGGAGCCTTACGGCCGCATGCGGGAGATGTCCTGGGCGCCAGTCTACCGCGCCTACGGTCACAACAACCGCACGCTTATGTGCCGCCTGCCGATGAGCCGGCGATGCCTGGAGCTGCGGGCGGCGGACAGCGGATGCAACTTCTATCTCGGGGCGGCGATGGCGGTGGCGGCAGGTCTTGATGGGATTCGACGGAAGCTTGATCCTGGCGAGCCGGTCGAGTTCAACACATACGACCCCGCCAGTCAGGCCGAGCTCGCCCGCCTCGGCGTCGTCCGTCTGCCGCGCACCCTCGGAGACGCCATCGAAGCCTTCGCGCAGGATGAACTTGCTTTATCGACTTTCGGTGAGGCTTTCCACAAGAGCTACGTCGAGTACAAGCGCCGGGAATGGAATGACTACTGCCTCGAGGTAACGGACTGGGAACGCAAGCGTTACCTGCACCAATGGTAGTGCTACGGGAACGCCCGCTCTGGCCGATAGATGCCAATCCGTCGGCAAGCATGATCGGCGTCAGCCTCATATCTTTCGTTTCCGGCAGAGCCTTGCTCTTCGGCATGATGATGCCCGGGATCGCCGCTTCGCGAAGGCGCCTCGACCGGAGTCAATGAGGAGGAAATTAATGGAAGAGCTCAGCAGGCCAAGACCGTCAGCGAGAAGGGAGTCACAGGGAAGGATCCCGGCGTATCGCCAGGGGAATCGCACCGCCAGCCGCCCCGTGCACCTCCATATAGAGAACTCGCGATCCATGAGCGAGGTCTTCGAAGCGTCGCGTAAGCGGGTCACGAAGGCCCTTGCGGGCCATCCCTCGCTCAAGGGCAAGGTGAAGGTGACGATCGGCTATGATGGGGACATCTTCAAAAAGGCGATGCGGACCGCCGACGTGCTGTTTGGCTGGAAGTTCGACCGTGCCAATATCGCCGAATGGGCGCCCAATCTGCGGTGGGTGCACGCTCACGGTGCTGGCGTCAATCATCTCATGCCGCTTGACTGGCTGCCGCCGGATGCTGTGCTGACCAACAGCCGCGGCGTCCATGGTGCCAAGGCGGACGAATATACGCTCATGGCGATTCTCATGCTGAACAATCATCTGCCGAGGATCGTCACCAATCAGCGCCGAGCGAAATGGCAGCAGCTCTATAATACCTCGATTTCGACCAAGACCCTCTTGATCGTCGGTGTCGGACATGTTGGCGGCGGCGCTGCGAAATGGGCGAAGCGCCTCGGCGTCCACGTGATCGGTGTTCGCCGCACCGGAAAGCCGCACCGCTATGTCGACGAGATGCATCGGCCGAGCGCGCTGCACAGGCTCCTCCCCAAGGCGGATTTCGTATTGATAACCGCTCCGCATACCGATGAAAGCCATCATATTATCGGCAAGCGCGAGCTGAGGCTTATGAAACCCGGCGCCGGCATCATCAACTACAGCCGCGCCCACCTCGTCGATTACGACGCGCTCAGGGTGAAGCTGAAAGAGGGAGCGATAAGCGCGATCCTCGACGTGTTCGACCCCGAGCCACTGCCGAGCTCATCGCCGCTGTGGAACACGCCGAACCTGATCATCACACCTCATTGCTCGTCCGACGATCTTGAGCTCTATACACTGCGGACGCTGGATCTCGTCTTCAAGAACATGGAACGATTCATCAAGGGCCGGCCACTGCTCAACCGGGTGAGCCCCCAGCACCAGTACTAGCGGATTGCGGCGTCGGGGCCACGCGTGGGTCCACCTATTCAACACAAAAATACGGCGCCTCCATTGGGAGGCGCCGCGGCGAAGGAGCGATTCTGTTTGTCTTTCGCTACTTGATCTGCGGTTGCGAAGCCGGGCCGCCCGCTGGGATATAGACCCGCTTGAGGTGGAAGATGCCGCCCAATTCAGGCTTGTCGGGCTTTTCGAACTCGGTCCAGGTACCGTTGGTCTCCATGTATTCGAGTATGGTATTCAGGAAGGCGAGAAGCTCGGGCTCATGATGCTTGATTGCCCAGGAGACGGGCGAGACGTCGAGGGGGTCAGCCCCGAATAGGGATGCGAGCTGGGTGGGGTGACTGGCCACGTCGCGTGCGCTGACGAAGGCATCCCAATACGAGGCGTCTGCGTGGCCAGATAAGACCTCGAGCGACCCCTGGCTCACATTCGTGCTGTCCACGCCGACAATCTTGGCGTGCTTGAAGTGCGCCTTGAGATAGTCGTAAGGCGCGCCGCCGAGCAGCGAGGCGATGGTGATGCCGGGTTTGTCGAGGTCGGAGAGCTTCTTGACGTCCTTGAACCTCGTCTCGGCGTCCTGCTTTCGGACGACGACGTCGTTACCCATGAATTGGTACGGTTGCGTGAACGCAAGGGCGAGGGCTCGCTGCGGGGTCGCGAAGGACCCGCCCACAAATACGTCGATCTGGTCGGACTGTAACGCTGCGGCGAAGGTGTCCCATGTCTCCTCGATCCACACGGGCTTTAATTTTATCGTCCCAAAGACGTAATTGAGTGCCTCCACGACGAAACCCGAGAGCTTGCCCGTTTTCGCATCCCTGACCGTCAAGGGAGGATAATTGACGTAACCGAGATGGATCTCCTTCGAGCTCAGGATCTGATCGAGCTCTCGGGCTTGGGCTGGCTGTGGCGCGACCGACAAAAGTGCAATCACAGGCACGAGCGCGCCGGTCCCCCAGATCACTTTAGCTGATTTGCTCATCTTCACCTCCATTGTTAACGCATAGTCTTTTGTGCCCCGCAGGCGGAGCCGCTTTTTTGATCGTTTGGCACCCTTCCAGGCGGTGACGCATCGGGTGGATCAATGCAGGACCCTGCTGATGAACGCCTGGGTTCTCGAATGGACGGGGTTCCTCAACACCTGTTCCGGCGGTCCTTCTTCGACGATCACGCCCCCGTCCATCATCACCACACGATTGGCAACCTCGCGCGCAAATCCGATCTCATGGGTGACGACCACCATCGTCGTGCCCTGCTTGCCCGAATCGTCCTGTCTCGCCAGAGAGCGCATGACATCGAGCACCTCGCCGACGAGCTCGGGATCGAGCGCCGAGGTGGGCTCGTCGAACAGCATCGCCTTCGGCTCCATCGCGAGAGCCCGGGCGATCGCCGCGCGTTGCATCTGTCCGCCTGACAGCAAACTGGGGTGGACGTCGAGCTTATCGCCGAGCCCGACGCGCTGGAGCAGCTCGGTGCCACGATCGGCCGCTATTTTTGGAGGTACCTTGCCGACGACGATCAGGCCTTCGATGACATTCTGGAGTACAGTCTTATGCGGCCATAGATGAAAATGCTGGAACACCATGCCCATGTGGGCGCGCATTCTCGCGATGTTGCGTTCCCTGGCGCGAACGCGCTGCCCATTCGGCGTGGTGCGATACCCGACAAGCTCGCCGTCGAAATAGATTTCGCCTCCCTCGTATTCCTCAAGGAAATTGAGGCAGCGCAGCATCGTCGATTTGCCCGAGCCGCTCGGACCGATGATCACCATCACCTCCCCTCGCGTCACGTCCAGCGATATGCCTTTCAGCACCTCGAGCGGACCGTACCTCTTGCGAAGATTCCGAATGCGAAACATCGGACGATCGTCCGCCGCCTCAAGGATCGCCGCGTCAGGTCCTGCTTTTGCGTTCTCCGTTCCGTCCACCCCTGCCACCCCATCAAAATGAAGCCGCATCCCTCGCGAACCGAGCCCTTCGATCGCGAGCTCAGGATTGCACTCTTCCGCCCCAATACCGCTCGAGCAGCCGGGATACATAGATGAGCGGATAGATGATTAGCGCGAAGACAACCGCCGTGGCCGTGTAGACTTCCAGCGGCCGATAGGTCGAGGTAATCAGAACATCGGCGGCGTGCAGGAGCTCGTAGACGGCCAGGATAGATCCCAGCGTCGTCAGCTTGATGAGATTAGCCGTCTCATTCATAAACGGCGGGATCATGCGCCGGACCGCCTGCGGCAGGATGATCCGCCACATCACCTGGTAATAGACCATGCCGACCGACTTTGCCGAGTCGACTTGACCGCGATCGATTGAGAGGATGCCGCCTCGAAAGATCTCGCTGAAGTAAGCCGCCTCGTGCAGCCCCAGGCCGAGGCCGATCGCCGCAAAATTATCGAGCCGGATCCCGGTGATGATCGGAAGGGCATAATAGATCCATACAAGCTGGACCAGCGCGGGCGTGCTGCGAAATATCTCGACGTAAAAGGTTGCTGGTGCACGCAAGGCGCCAAACCTCGAGAGCCGGGCCAGAGCGATCAGTAGGCCGAGCACGACTGCGATTGAAAAAGCGAAGACGGTGAGCTGGGCTGTTACGGCGGCCCCGTCGAGGAAGACCTCCCAATTGTCGGTGACAACGTCGAAATGCCACTGGTACATGTTGCGCTCCCAGACCTTGGCCTATTCCGCGATGTGCCGCCCTTCCGATGCGACCCCAATACGCCCTAGGTGTGGCGGAAGCCTCTGACGCCCTACGCTCTCCCGTTCTCCGGACCTCTCATAGGCTTCGAGAAGCGCTTGCCCGAGCCTTTCCCGGGAGCAATCCGCAGCCGAATGTCTCATTCCCTACCTTCTCGGAATCGGCTGCCTGCTCTCATCAAGCATGGCTCATAGCCTGCCCTGAAATGCCACGATAGCCTGATTTAACTGATCAATCAATTATTATAGATTGATATTGCCGACTTTTGGGATAAGGATGCCAAATCGTGGCGGCGACCAAGGAGAGATAAGGCGTGTCATGAGGCGCGGAGACTCTGGCTGGGCCCCAGAACGATGGCTGTCCGCTGGCTACTCACAGGGTGAGCACGCAGAATGCGCCGATCGAAACCGCAAGTTATTCCCATCGCCGGCGTGACGAATACGCCAGTCCCATCTCCAGTCCTCAAATAATGGGGCGATAGGCGAGAACCGCTGGAATGGCCCTTGTGCTATGACGATTCGCATTTTACGCGGAAGGGTTGCGTCTCGGCTCGCCGCCGGTTCGGATCACTGCCCGGCGAGCGAGCAAGCGCGGATGGCGACCGTAAAACGGCAGGTTGGACATGCGCAAAAATTCGCGAGATTTGACCAGGGCAGACCAGGTGGCCCGACGAACGAAAGCCGCCCCCAAGCAGAAAGCATCGTCTTGTCAAACCGAGACTCTGTTGGCCGTTGGATTAAATTTATTCTCGAAGAGGGATTTTTCTGCGGTCACGATCAAGGAGATCGCGAAGGCCGCCGGGGTGACTTCCGCCCTCCTCTACTATTATTTCCGGAACAAAGAAGACTTGTTCAAAGCCAGCATCGAGTACTCAATTCTGCAAGCGCTCGACAACTATGTGCGCTTGAAGGAGCGGCATACGAATCCGGTCGACCTGATCAACGACTGGTTCGAGAACAATGCCGAGATGGCGGTGCCATTTCGAAAGCTCATCAAGATCATGCTTGATTATTCGAATACGGTCACGCGCCTTCCGTCCGTCGATCGATTGATCAAACATTTCTACCAGGAAGAGATGAGCATCCTATCCAGCAGCGTCAGGCAGGGCGTTGCCATGGGCCTCTTCAACCAGGTCGACCCGGAACGGGCGGCGGAATTCGCCTCCGTGCATCTGGACGGGATCATCGTGGCTTCGATCATTCGCGCCGATTTCGATGTGCGCGACGCCATTGCCGATCTTAAGGAGTTGTTCTGGCATCATCTCGGCTATCACGATGACAGCGTCCGGATCGAAGGCCGGGAGCCGCTGATCATCTATGAGCGCTAACCCCGCCGGGGGCGCCTTCGGATCAAACCGAGTGAAAGGCGTCCGCCGCCCGCTTGAAGCATTCGATCGGAGCCCGCACAATCCCCGCGCCGATCTGTCCCCCGTCCCGTCCCGGAATGCCCACGTCCATGACGGGCGTGATGCCCGTCTCGAGGACCTTAAAAACGTCGATGCCTGTGGGCGTCCCACGATACGACAGGAACGGGATGTGGAAGTCCGTATTCTCGCCGGCCGTTATCCTATAGAGCTCGAGGTTGCGCTCGACCATCGCGGCCGGGGAGCCGCCCTGGTAGGTCTGGAGCGGGAAGGCGGCGGCTTGGGCGAATCCGCCGAGGCCAATTGTTTCCGCGATTATGCTCTCGCCCCCCATCCAGGTGATTTCGTCTTGCGTGTGACCCTCGAACAGCTTCGCCTCGACGGCCGGATGAGGGCCGCAGAACCAGCGCTCGCCTAGTCCGCTCACACGAATGGCGAATTCCCTGCAGCTAATGGCCATGGCCGTGACGATGCTCGAGTGCTTGATATTATGAGCAGCGTCGGCCGTGGCCTTGGCCGCGGCCATCGAGAGTCGCAGGAAGAAGTAATTGTCGGCGGTGAGGGCCTCGATCGTCTTCTCCACGCCGTCGCGGCTGGTCTCCGCCACGGCCAAGAAATGAGGGAATAATTCTCTGGCGAACATCAGGGATGCCGCCGTACAGCGGCTATGGAGCTCGTCCCCCATATGTAACGCGCGGCGCATGATGGGCTTCAGGGGAATACCGCCGGAACGGCGGACAGCCTCGGCTAGGATGGGCGCCACTGTGCCGTTCACGTATCTCAGCCGATCGCGCACGCCATCGTCGTAGACGCCGTAGTTGAGCCGCCGTGGGTTTGTTCCTTCGTAAAAGTTGCAATAACCGACATTACCAAAGCGGGCATTGCGCACCGCGAAGACTGGCATCGAGGCGGTATAAATCCCGGCGACGGAGCCGACCGCGTTGTAGGCCTGGCAGCCGTCGATCCTGATCCTTCCCTCGCGCAATTTCTTATCGGCATCCTCCCTATCCCGCGCTAACCCCTCAAAAATGGCACCGCCTATGATCGCTTCCCGCTGCCCTCCGACATAGTCGCCCCATTCGAGTCGGGGCCCTGAGGTCAAGATCGTTTCTGCAGTCATGCCGGGGATCGCATCGATCGCCGGGAGAACATCGACAAGCACGGGCTCCGATTCGCACATGCGGCGGAACGCCTCTCGATTCGCCTGCTCTCTGGTAGATGTCATCCCGCTCATGAAGATCCGCCTGACCGCGTTGCCGAAGGCGAGGCGTCCGCCGCCCGTCCCGGCATCGAGTATAGTCATTTCTTCATTAAATTGACCAATTAATTAGTATTCTGGCATCGTGGATTGCGAACCCAATCGCATGAGCACGTTCGAGCGACCACCGCCACCCGTCAGGAAAACCTTGGGGTCCGCTCGCTCTTGGCTGCGACCGGGATCGATGGGGTCCGACGGCAAACATGATACTCGGCACGACCGCCCGCCTGATCACGCGGCTATCATCAGGAGGAAACCCAGATGCACGCAGGAGCGAGGAGAGCGATGCGGTCGCCAAGTGAGGGGCGATCGAAAGTCTCTCCCAAACCAAGACAAGCCAAGTCGAGGATTTCACTGTCGCGCTGAGAGCGACGCGCGCCCGGCGAACTCAACCAAGTCGACTTGAAGGTCCTGAAGGATGAGCTGGAGCGGAATGGCGTCAAATATTGTCTGGCCTCCTACGTCGACATACACGGCATTCCCAAAGCGAAGAGCGTCCCGCTCGGCCACTTCGAGCGCATGATGCGCGGCTCTGAGCCGTTCACTGGTGCCGCCATCGACGGCTTGGGTCAGGGTCCAAATGACGACGAGCCCGCGATCTACCCCGACCCCCACGCGATCACGATTCTGCCATGGCAGCCCGATGTCGCTCGGGCTCCGGGAAATCTGCACTACCATGAGCAGCCTTGGCCGATGTGCTCGCGTATCGCTTCACGTTGCGGCGCATGATGATGAAGGAGGTGCCCCGGCGCCACGGCTGGGAAGCTACTTGCATGGCCAAGCCTTATGCGGACCGCACCGGGAGCGGCGCGCACTTCAATATGTCGTTAAGCGACATCGGAACCGGAAAGAGCGTCTTCGGCGATCCTTCAGACCGCCGCGGATGTGGATTGTCCAGGATCGCCTACCAGTTCCTTGCCGGCGTGCTTCGTCACGCGGCGGCCATCGTCGCTGTTACCTGCCCAACCGTGAATTCCTACAAGCGCCTGATCAAGACGGGATCGATGACTGGGTACACCTGGGCACCGATCTTCATCTCGTACGGCGGTAACAACCGCACGCATATGATGCGGGTTCCAATGCTTCGGCCCCATGTCGAGGGCAATTCGAAGGATCATAAGGGCGTCTATCTCTCCGGCGCACGCATCGAATGCCGCGCGGTCGATCCGACGATGAATCCCTACCTTGCCGCCAGCATGATGCTTGCTGCCGGGCTCGAGGGCATCGAGCAGGGACTCGATCCGGGCGATCCGAACAACGTCAACATGTACGAGCTGAGCGATGCAGAGCTGGCCGGACGTGGTGTTAAGCGCCTTCCGCGCACCCTGCTCGAAGTTGTCGAGGCATTCGCCGCGGATCCACTTTCCAAACAGACTTTCGGCGATGAACTTTACCGCTCCTTCATAGAGATCAAGCAGTGCGAGTGGCGGAGCTTCCATAATGCCGTTTCGAAATGGGAGCTCGATAGTTATCTCTCGAAGTTCTGAGAAATCGGATCACTCGTGAACGCCCCCGGCTAGCCATCATGGCGGCAACGGGAGCTTCGATTAGAACCGCTCGTGCTCGGGGAGCCCATCGGCAATGCGGTACCATGGCACCTTCGACCCCACGAATATGTGCTTTTCGGAACCGGGCGGATGGCCGGGATGGCCATCGCAGGTCCCGGGCGTATACCAGCGCCGTTCCGGCCACCGGTCGTCGTCCAGGATCAAATGGCAGCCACAAGTGCGGCAAAAATGCCGACGCACGACAGAAGAGCTGCCATAGGTGCTCAGGTTTTCGGCGCCCTTGAAGACCACTAGCTTGTCGCGCGGGACCGTGGCGTAAGTGGCAAACAATGCGCCGTGTACCCGACGGCAGATCGAGCAGTGACAATGATAAAGCTCGATGGCCGGCGCATCGACCCGGTATTCCACGGCGCCACACTGGCATCGGCCTGTAATGGGAACGAACTCGGACATCTGACTCCCCCCTTGGGATGTTCCGCAAGACGCTTGCGAGAGGCTGTGCGCTGCCTCGGCGGCAGTTCGGGCCATGCATTCTCCGTAATCAATTTAATTGACTGATCAATGGAAATATAACAGCATCTTGAGCGTCACAGCTACAAGTCGCCAACCCGATGAAGCATACGCACGCGCGCACCAAGCGATGGCCAGCGTCTTGCAGGATGTGCATTGGACGTGCGCGGAGCGAAGGCGGCGTAGACCGCCAAAGACGTGTATCGGATCCAGACGTTTACAAGGGGGCTCTGCACGGCTTTCCGTAGGCTGTCGCTACCGGCCGGCACCAGATGCGGTGCAAGTGACTGCTCAACTACCAAGTTTCTTACGCCTGCCCACCATCGTTCGCCACGCCCACGTGGAGAGGCTAACATGATCAATGGCAAGACTATCTTCGATCCGGAGCATTATAGGAACGTCCGCTTGCCGACCTTAGAAGCGGAGACCTTGCCGATCTGGTGCTATACCTCCCGGGAATTCTATGATCGTGAGGTCGAACGAATCTTCAGGAAGGTGTGGAACTTCATCGGCCGCGAGGACGAGATTCCTAAGCCGGGAGACTATGCGACCTTCGATCTGCTCGGCGAGTCTATCATCGTCCTGCGCGACAAGGCCGGCCACCCTCGCGCCTTCGCCAATACCTGTCGGCATCGCGGCACGCGGCTTCTTCGCGGCCGCGGCCACTGCCGCGTGATCAGCTGCCCCTATCACAGCTGGACGTATGCCTTGAACGGCGACCTTATCGCCTCACCCGGCATGGAGGAGACCGTCGCTTTCGACAGGAAGCACTACGGGCTCGTCCAAATCCGTCTCGAGAGCTGGGATGGCTTCATGTTCGTCACCTTCGACAAGGCCAGCATCGGTTTACGGGATTATCTCGGTGATCTTCCCGAAAGGCTCGCCTTCCACGACATGGCCAACATGACCTGCGTGCGCCGCAAGGAATACGACCTCGCCTGCAACTGGAAGCTCTACCTCGAGAATGCGATGGAGGAGTACCACACGCCGACGGTGCACAAGCTCTCGATCGGCAAGCAAAGCACGATCAGGGAGAGCAGCCACGGCCAGTGGGACGGCATGCACATGCCGGCCGAGAAAACGAGCGCGCTTCTTCCCGAGGATCTCGACAGCGCGTTTCCGCCCATCCCGACGCTCCAAGGGAAGGCTGCGGCCGGCACCTATTTCATGGTCATCTATCCCTCCACCTTCTTCGCCGTCACGCAGGATTGCATGTGGTGGCTGCAGGAGTTTCCGGAGGGCCCCGCTCGGACACGGGTGGTGATCGGGTCTTGCTTCCCACGCGCAACCGTAGCCCGCGCCGACTTCTCCGAAAAGGTGCAGAAATATTACCATCGCTGGGACAAATCGCTTCCCGAGGATAACGCGATCTCCGAGCTCCAGCAGCTCGGCGTGGGCTCCTCGTTCTGCCGGCCTGGACGGCTGTCGTTTCACGAGCCGATGGTGCGGGACATTGCGAATTGGGTGCTCGACCGCGTGCTCGATCCGGTTCCGGGCTCGGCTGCATCCGGCGGATAAATGCCCTCATCGGCGAACGGCCGTCCGCCGCGGATGCGCCGGCCATTCGTAGCTCCATCCGAACCGGCACGGCGCCGGCTTGTCGGACAATCTACCGGCATGGGTGGGGCGCGGATTCATGAGCGTCGCGGTCATCGATGACGATATGGCGGTCGGCCAGCGGGATCGCCCCGATGTCGCCCCCTCGCGAATTTATCCGCGGCCACTTCATCTATCACGAGGTTGGCCGGGGGCTGGCTGAGCCGCTCGACGTGCCTCCTCGCCGCCGGCGTTTCGGGGCACAGCAGCGACTCTGACTCTGTTTACAAATAGCTCTGGACTTGTGGTGAGCCATAAGACAACATGTTTCCTAATAGGTTCATTGTGTCTTTGCCGGGCAATTGCGCCTTCCGGTGACGCCTGAGCGGCTAACACCCTCGATGATAAGGAGAGTCCCATTGAGTTCGACGCTGATGGCATCGAAAGAGGTTTTGAAGAGCCGCATCCGTGATGGGTTCCAGGCGCATCTTGGCACCGGCAGTTGGACATTGCGGCAAAAGCTCGCACTTATATGCCGTATTCTATCCGACGACGGCCACGATTCAGAGCTTGCCGGGCAAATCACCGCGCGTGCGGAAGAGCCAAATACCTTCTACACGCAGCGACTCGGCTTGGGCTTCGATGAGATCACCGCGAGCAATCTTCTCGTGGTAGACGAGGATCTCAATGTGCTCGACGGCGACGGCGCGCCTAATCCGGGGAACCGGTTCCACTCTTGGATATATAGAGCGCGTCCCGACGTAACTTGCATCCTTCACACTCATCCGCTCCACGTCTCCGCTCTATCGATGCTGCGAGAGCCTCTTGTCGTCTCCCACATGGATACGACAGCCTTGTACGATGACTGCGCATTCCTGCCGGAATGGCCTGGGCTGCCGATCGGCAACGACGAAGGCAAGATCATCGCTGATGCTCTTGGAAACAAGCGGGCCATACTGCTCGCACATCATGGCCAGCTCGTTGCGTGCTCCACGCCCGAGGAAGCCTGCGTGATGGCCTTGCGCTTCGAGCGGGCCGCGAGACTGCAGCTCATGGCCGCCGCCGCCGGGTCCATCAAAGACATCAGGCCCGAGCTGGCCCGAGAGGCGCATGACTGGATGCTTTCCGAAAGAATCTCTGAGGCGACGTTTCAATGCTATGCCCGGCGCTCTCTTCGGCATCACGCCGATTGCTTGGAGTGAGCTGCGCCGGCGAAAGTCGCTCTCGTTGACCATGGTCCTTCGATGCCTGCGTGAGAATTCAGGCAATGAGCCAAGCAGAGCCAGCCATCATCGAAATCGAAAGGGTCTCCAAGTCTTTCGGCCCGCTCAAGGTTCTTAAGAACCTCAGCTTCCGCGTCAGGCCCGGCGAAAGGCTGGCGCTCATCGGCCCGAGCGGCTCGGGCAAGACGACGATCCTTCGTATTCTGATGACGCTGGAGACGATCGATTCGGGCTATATCAAGATCGACGGCGAGCACCTCTGGCACGTCGAGCGGGAAGGGCGGCTCCTTCCGGCAGATGATCGCCACTTGCACAAGATGCGTAGGAAGATCGGGATGGTGTTCCAGCTCTTCAATCTCTTCCCGCATAAGACCGTTCTCGAAAACATAACGCTTCCTCAGATATTGGCAAAAGGCGTGTCCAAGAAGGACGCGAGGGCCGAGGCTTTGAACTTGCTCAGCATGGTCGGCTTGGCGGACAAGGCTAACGCTTGGCCCGCGGAGCTCTCCGGAGGACAGAAACAGCGCGTGGCGATCGCGCGCGCCCTCTCGCTGAGGCCAAAAATCATGCTCTTCGACGAAGTGACATCGGCTCTCGACCCAGAGCTGGTCGAGGAAGTGCTCAATGTCCTTCGTCGCCTGGTCGAAGAGACGGATATGACGATGCTTCTGGTGACCCATGAGATGAGCTTTGCGCATGCTTTCGCCAATCGTGTCTTGTTCTTCGATCGCGGCGCGATTGTTGAAGAGGGACGCCCTGATGAGATTTTCAAGAACCCGACGCAAGAGAGAACCAGAGTCTTCCTGAAAAAGATCATTGCCGCCGGTCATCGGATCTGAGGATTGAGGAAGCGCTGTTGCCGAATCAGCTAAGAAAGGTACTAACAAGACCTAAGAGCAACACACATCAACGCGGAGGGAGGAGGAGAAATGAACGGTCTCAATCTTGCCCGTCGGGATCTATTGAGAACGGCTGCGGCGAGCGCAGCGCTGCTCACAAGCGGGTTCGCGGCCATCACGCTGGACGCTATATCATCACCAGCACACGCAGAGACGACGCTCGATCGCTTGCGCAAGCAGGGCTACGCCCGCATCGCCATCGCGAACGAGCTTCCCTTCACCGAGGTGAAGCCTGATGGAAAGGTCTCGGGTGCTGCGGTCGAGGTCGCGCGTGCAGTGTTGAAGAAGTTGGGCATCCCCGACGTGGTGGCGAGCGTCTCTGAATATGGAGCGATGATCCCCGGTCTCCAGGCGGGTCGGTTTGATCTCGTGGCCGCTGGCCTCTTCATCAAGCCGGATCGTTGCGCCGCCGTCCTGTTCTCCGAGCCCGATTTGTGCGATTCTGAGGGTTTCATTATCAAGAAAGGCAACCCACTCAAGGTCGAGAGCTTCGCGGATATCGCCAAGAATCCCAAGGTTCGAATGGGAACGCCCGGGGGCGGGACCGAAGAGAAGCTTGCGCTTGAGGCCGGGACGCCGCGCGATCGTGTGATCGTTCTTCCAGACGCGCAGAGCGGCATCACCATGCTGCAAGACGGACGTATCGACGTTTATGCGCTCCCGGCGCTTTCTCTGCGAAGTCTGCTCCAGAAAGCCAAGGATCCCAGTCTTGAACTTTTCACGCCGGTCAAGGGTACGCCGATATATTGCGCAGGGGCGGCATTCCGCAAATCCGATGCTAAGTTTCGCGACGCTTACGATAAGGTCCTCGCGGAATTGAAGAAGGATGGGGAATTCAAGAAAATCATCGAGCCCTGGGGCTTCTCCGCAGAAACGACGGCGATGGTGACGCGAAAGGAACTCTGTAACCGTAAGAGCTGACTGCCAAGGCGTATGCCTTCAAATGCTAAGCTGCGCGCATTGATGCCGCGCCGATTTGAGGGTCGCATGGCATAAAAATGTGGATCGATTGGCTTGGCTATATCGGCCTGATCGTCAAAGGGGCTTGGATAACCGTCGAGCTTACTGTTTGGGGATGCGCGGTGGCTTTGGTCTCCGCGTTCATCGCTGGAATTGCGCGGCTGTCGCGCTCTGCCGGCATACGCTGGCTGGCAACGATCTATATCGAGTTCTTCCGCGGCACGTCGTTCTTCGTTCAAATGTTTTGGGCGTATTTCGTATTGCCTCTGCTCGGCATTCCTCTTACGCCGATGGAGGCGGGTGTCTTGGCGCTTGGGCTCAATGTCGGCGCCTATGGTGCGGAGGTTGTTCGCGGCGCGATCCAAGCCGTGCCCCGCGGACAGATCGATGCCTGCGTTGCCCTCAACTTCACGCGCTTTCATCGGTTCAGATACATTATCCTGCCCCAGGCGCTTGTCACGATGCTCCCCACCTTCGGAAATAATGCCATCGAGCTTCTGAAGGGCACGGCGATCGTCTCGCTCATTTCCCTCCCCGACCTGACGTTTCAAGCGCAGATTGTTCGAGCGCAGACTGGCAATACCGCAGTCCCATTTATTGCAGTCCTGATTTTCTACTACCTCATCTCGTTGGTGATTGGTCATATCGTTCGTAATCTCGAGAAGCGCTTATCCGTGGGGCTAGACATCAGCAAAGGATGAGTGCCCCCATGGAATGGAGTTGGAGCTTCGTTTGGCAGATCCTTCCGGCACTCCTGCAGGGCGTCGTCGTCACGGTGAAGGCGACCGTGCTTGGGAGCGCCGTGGCGATGGCGCTCGGCCTCTGCTTCGCCATAGCGAGGCGCTCGCGCAGCAAAAAACTCGCAAGGCTGCTCGGGCTTTTCATCGGCTTTATCCGAGGCACGCCGCTACTGGTCCAGCTCTATTTTCTTTTCTACGTTCTGCCGAGCGCCGGCATTCTGTTGAGTCCATTGGTCGCCGGCATCGTGGCGCTTGGGCTGCATTATGCAACCTACACTTCCGAAGTCTATCGCGCCGGGATTGACAATATACCGCGAGGTCAGTGGGAAGCGGCGAAGGCTGCCAACCTAACCACGCCTCAAACTTGGCGATATATCATCATCCCCCAGGCCGTCCCTCCTATGATCCCGGCGCTGGCGAACTACTTCGTCGCCATGTTCAAGGATACTCCAATTCTCTCCGCGATCACGGTTCTTGAGCTCATGAATCAGGCACGGAACATAGCCAACTATACCTATCGCTATCTGGAACCTATGACTTTGGTTGGCATCTTTTTTCTGCTGATTAGCCTTCCCTCGGTCATTTTCCTGCGATATCTCGAACGACGATTCCGCCGACCGTGGTGAGCGGCCGTTAGCCGGGTCGATGTTGTTTCGCGACGAATTGCATTACTCTGCGGCGCCGGCAGCTTTCCGGACGAAGCAAATCATGCAGGTTGATCCCATGACCCCACTCCCGAGGAAAGACGCAAAGGTGGGACATTATATCCGCTCGTTGCGGCGACAGCGCAGGATGACGATCGATGCGCTTGCAAAGACTACCGGACTGACAAAAAGCTATTTGTCTCGCGTCGAACGGGGCCTCAAGGCGCCTTCCATCGCCACCATTCTGAAAATCGCCAACGCGCTGAACGCTCAGGTTTCGCATTTGTTCGGCGAGAAGCTCACAGATAGCTTCATCTCGATCACTCGGCGATCTGAGCGGAAGCGAATCACGCCCGGGCCACGCTCACCCGATTCCGCCTACGAGATCATCATGCACTCTGACGCGACCCGATCGATGGAATCGTTTCTCATCTATCCCGGATGCATGACCGAGGGCCAGGAGGTGGCGGAGCACGATGGCGAGGAGATGATGTTCGTCCTTTGCGGACGGATCGAGGTCATGTTTCCGGATAAGCCGATCCGACTCGATGCGGGAGATTGCATCTATCTCCAAGCACATTTGCGACACAACATTCGAAAGATCGGTCGGGGACAGTCCCAGGTGCTCATCGTGGTTGCGAAGTCGCCGCGGCCCCGTCGGGGCGGCCGCGCATGAGGCGGAGGCGGCCGGCGCTATGACCGAGAGTTGTTCGCAAGTCAACTTATTATATATGCAAGGCGGCAGTGAGGCCGGCCGGTCACCCGCCTACCTCCGGGAAATGACCTGCCGAGCGGTTCGCCGCCAACCGCATGACGGTCAATCGCGCCCTTCGTGAGCTCACGGCCGAGGGCTGCGCGGCTCGTCACACTCGGCATCAATACCCCCAGCGCGGGTTTGTACCGCCTCGATTAGCAAGTCGAGAGGCGCTCGCGAAAATCGGATCCTAGGCTATCCCTTGCGGGCTCGATCCTGCAGCGCGGTCGGTGGGGAGTGACGGGCTCACGCGCGCCAACGGACCTGCGGCGGATGGGGCCGTTCACGATGCGGCGATTGGCGCACGGGATGGGACAAGACGATCGAGAATTGATTCCAGTTTTGTCATCTCGGCCTTCGAGAGCTCCCTTAGAGGGCGCCGGACGACTCCACCTTGCCATCCGCGCAATCGCATGGCGGCCTTGACGGTTTGCGGTTGACCGGCCTCGCGAGCAAATTCCCGATACTCGAACCATCGCCGATAGAGAGCCGCGCCATGTTGGGCATCGCCGGCGGCGAGTGAGCGATAGCTCTCGAGAATGAGCTCCGGCAGGGCGCAGCTATTGGTGCTACTGAGGCCATCGAACTCGTTGAGCGCCGGGCCAAGCATCTGAAGATCGGATGCGCAGAACAGACGGATACGCCCTCCAAGCCGGCCGACCAAGCGATCGACGACCGTTGGCGCAAGATCGCCCTGCTTCAGCCCAATCACGTCCTGGATATCGGCTATGCGCTCGATAAGCTCTGATGAGAGCGTCAATCCAATTCCGGGAGCGTTGTAAATGACGACGCCGGTGCGCGATAAGGGAGCAATCTCTTGAAAGAATCGGATGATATGCTCATCGGTCACCTCCGAGACGAAGGGCGGCGTCAGCATCGGAATGCCACCAAGCTCGGTTGCGGCCACGGTCAGATCACGGGCGACGCGCACATCCGAGTCGGCCGAGCAGAGCAGGAGCGGGACTCGGTTTCCGGCGACGTCACTCGCCACTCGAAAAAGCTCTACACGCTCCGCCGGCGTCATGACGGCGAATTCCCCGTACGTGCCGCCGATGAGGAGTCCGTCGAAACCGAAAGCGATGATGCGCTCCACGGCCGCGGCCAGTGCTCCAGTGTCGAGAGATCCATCGACCGAGAACGGCGTCACGGTGATGTTAAACAGGCCTTTCAACCGAGCGCGTGCTTCATCCTTGTCTTTCATTGCAACTCTCCGTCTACCGAGGAGTCATTCACGCCAGGGCCTTGGTCTTGCGCGCTGCCGCCGACAAGAAGCCGAGGACAACCGGGTGTGGTTTGCCGCGTCGGCTCCTGAGCTCGGGATGCCCTTGAATGCCGATAAAGAACCGGTGGCCAGGTGCTTCGATTCCTTGTGCGACGCCTGTATCCGCCGTCCTGGCCGTCACCAGGAGTCCGTGCTTTCCGAGGATAGGGGCGAGCTCGGGCGCAAGATGATAGCGATGATTGAGCCGCTCCACGACGTGCAACCCGCCGTACAGCGTCGAGAGACATGTGCCTGGTTGAACGGCAATTGCTCGCTCGCCAAGATAATGCGCAGGTTCGCCTTTCGCGTCACGAAGTCGGATGAAGGAGTGGATGGGCGACGCAGGGGTGGTTTCCTCTAGATCCGCGTCGGAAGCACCGGCAACGCGGCGAAGAAATGCGGTTGTCATCGTTTGCATGCCGAGGCAAAGGCCAAGCGTCGGCAAATCGATGTGGAATGCCGAGGTCGCTGCGGCGATTTGCGCCTTCACCTGCGACATGTCACTGCCACCAGGCAGCACGAGTCCATCCACCTCCTTGAGCTCCTCGCTCCAGTCAGTGAGAATCCGCTCATCAGGCGGCAAACAGTGGATGCGGAGTTCCAGGCCGAGCTGATCGGCCGCGTCGCCGAGGGATGCCAACACGGCAGGATAGACATCGAGAAGATGCCCTTGCGCGCCGACCACGATGACCCGGAGGTCTCCTTCGGCAGATATTCGCCGGGGAGACGTACATAACTCCGACAACGGGATACCGATTGCCTCCGCCACCTCCGGAATCAGATCACCGGGCGCGAGAGGCGCCAAGCGGCCAAAGTCGTCCCGCCGCAGCGGCTGCCTCACGAGCCGGCGGCCACCTTGCGGGTCACCAAGGAAGACCTCGTGGCCGGCCTTCGTCGTTTCCACCGTCACCCAATTGGCCCGACCTGTTGCCCAGCTGCGAATCTCGGCGACCGCTTCCGCTTCGAGCAGAAACGGGTTGATGCTGACAACCACGGGGTTTGGGGGATCTCGATCGTACAGCCGTTCGAAGCTCGTCATGGCGCAGCCGCTGCGCTCGAGCCAATAGACGCCGTTCGGCTGCAGAGGGCCCTCGGCCACAACGTGCTCCACGCTGCCGGGCGCCGGAAACGCTCTTCTCGTTCCGGAAATTCGGCAGAGCACCGCATCATTCCCCAGCAACTCGGACAAAGCCGCTGCGACGGAGCAGTCGATGCCTGCCCGGTCCGTCTCATGAGCCACGACCAGCGAGCGTGGCCGCGTCACGTCAGATCTCCCAAAGGCCGCGCTTTATCGTTCCGAGCGTGCGGCAGCCGGTTTCGGTGACGACAGCGGTTTCGCTGGCCCCGACGGTGAAGACCTCGTATTCGCGAAGGGCGACAGGCAAGTGGAAGGCCATGCCCGGCTGCAGGGGCTCTTTAATCCCAGTGAAGAGGCTCAGGACCATCCACTCGCCCCAATCCGGCGCGAAGGAAATACCGGTGCTGTAACCGGTTCGCTTGCGATAGCGCTCTGTCATGCCGTAGCGGTCGATCACCGCTTGCGCCGCATTGTGTACCACTTCGCAGCTGACGCCCGGCCGCATGACGGCGAGGGCGGCCTGGAGAGCTTCTTCGGCAATTTTGACCATCTCGAGGGCCTGCTTGGGAGGCTTTCCAAGCCACGCCGTCCGTAGCAGCCCGGCGTGGTAACGGTTGTAGCAACCTGCCATCTCCAGGAACACGGGATCGCCGGCTGCGAGCTGCCGGCGGCGCCACGTCGCGTGTGGCACGCCCGAGCGAGGACCCGAGGAGACCAGCGGCTCCATGCCCATATATTCGGAACCGGCTTGAATTGCCGCCCCCATCATTGCCGCCACGAGATCATTCTCCGTCGCACCGGGGCGGATTGCAGCGAGCCCGGCGCGCATACCGGCATCGGTGATCCGCGCCGCCTCCTCCAGCATCTTGATTTCAAGCGGAGACTTCACCATGCGGAGCGGCTCGACGATGCCCGAGCCCTCTGCGACGCCTCCGAGGCGCTCGGTGAGGAGCTCGTAGAATTCGATGGGAAGAAACCAGCCGCGCTTCTCGATGGCGATATGCTTTCCTTTCAGCTCCATTCGCTCGAGCGCCGCAACGACAATTTCAGCGGGCTTGCCGTTGTCCTGATAGACTTCGTAGCGGCTTATGAAGGTGTTACGTAGGAAATTGATCAGCTCGAGTTGACGCAGGAGGAAAAGCGGCTCCTCTTCGGTTGGCAGAATCAGGCATTGGAAGGTGTAGTAGCCAGGTGTCTGCTGACCCGTGAGATAATAGATATTCTCCGGCCCGGTGAGCACGAGTGCATCGATCCCCAGTGCAGCCAGTCGCTTGCGCGCTGCCGCGATCCGAGCGTCATATTCTTCCTTGGGGAATACGGATTCCGCGCCACGCACCCCAAGCCCGACAGTCTGGCTCATAAGGTTTTCTCCCATAACATCGTCAGACGAGACGGATCGATTTGAACGCCAAGACCTGCGCCACCCGGGAGCAACAGCTTGCCATCTTCATAAGAAATGCCGGCGCCCGGATCGTCGAGCAGGCCATATGCGCCATAGAGTTCGGCGTATTTCGGCCGCGCCGCCAAGGCGGCATGGGCCGCGGCAGCGGTCGCAAGGGCGCCCTCGTTCATTTGACCGACCATGATCCCGATCCCGGCTTCGCTCAGTTGGCGTGCCGCCTTCAAGAGCGGGGCGATGCCACCCAGCTTGACGAGCTTGAGATGGGCCAGCGGTGCCGCACGATGCCGGGCGAGCTCTTCGACATCACTCGGCGACGCGATGCTCTCGTCCAGCATGATGGGAACGGGGCTGGCAGCCGCTAACTGCCCGATCGCATGCCAATCTCCCGGTGGGATCGGCTGCTCGACATAGGCGACACCGGCCGACGCAAAGGCCTCGAGATAGGACAAAGCCATCTCCGCGGGCCAGGTTCCATTGGCATCCACGGCAATCGTAGCCTTCGGGCCGGCAATGTCGCGAACGACACCGACGCGCCGGAGATCGTCCGCGAACGAGGCGATCCCGACTCGAAGCTTGAGGTCGGTGAAGCCTTCGGCGACATAGTGTCGGAGATTGACCTCGAGCGCGGCGTCGTCGCCCCAAAACAGTGTCTGGTTGGTCGCGATTCTTGCTGTGAAATCTCCGCCCAGATATGTTGCCAGCGGTTGCCCCCTTGACCGGGCCAGGCCATCGAGAAGCAGGCAATCGACGAGGTCTCGGGCCGCTGCCGGCGGACGAATTCCGACATGGTCGAGATGTCGACGAAGGCGGCCAAAATCGCTCTTCCAGTCGAGCGCTGCGACGAGTTCGACGATGGCCTTTCGCAATTCTGCTTCGGGCATGCCCGTCAGATATTCGATGTTCGTCCGAACACTCGCGCCGGCGACGATATCGCCCCCGTCCTCGACGAGGAGATACACCTCGCTCAAGGCATCGATTGCACCGGAGCTCGCCGTGTGAAGACGTATGCCGGGCCGGTAGTGCAGTTCCGCGGCTGCGAGCCATACCCGCCGTGGCATCAGCGCGTGGCTCCATGCTCATGCAGCATGCTGCGCGCTATGTCGCGATAGATGAGGCTGGCATTGATGAATTCGTCGCGTGGAACGAATTCATCCGGCTTGTGTGCGACCGCAAGTGAGCCAGGCCCGAGGACAACGCCTTGGGCTCCGACCGACCGAAAATGCACCAGGTCGCATCCACCCTGAAATCCGGCAGGCCGCGGGTCAGCCACGCCATGGGTCGCGCTTGCCTTGAGAGCCGCCCGGACGACGGGGTGGTCAGTGGCGGTTTCGGTGGCGCCTCCAGTCGTCGGCTTGAATGACGTTATCGTCGCGTCGACCCTGTGTTCGATTTTGGCGCGCGTAAGCAGCTCCTCGATCTCGGCAATAACCGCCGCTTCATCTTCGCCGGGAACCATTCGCCGATCGATCATGAATTCGCAGCGATCCGGCACGACATTATCGGCATGACCGCCGGAAATGCGCGTGACGGTCATACTGGCTGAGCCGACGAGAGGATGCCGGCGTTCGGCCACAATGCGATGGTGCGCCTCGATCGTCGTCAGCAGGCGCGCCGCCTTGAGAATGGCGTTCACGCCCAGATCGGGAGTGCCGGAATGTGCGGTCTGGCCCGAGACGCGCACGATGGGCCGCAGACTGCCCTTATGGGCCGTGACCGGGATGTTGGAGGTGGGCTCGCCGATGACGGCATAATCGATGTGGGGGCGGCCTTTCACATAGGCCTTGGCGCCACGGCTCTCGACTTCCTCGTCGGCAACGAAGGCGGCGATGAGAGTGCCGGTCCAATGCCGCCGATCATGCATCAACATCTCGATTGCTTCGATCATGGCCACGATGGGGCCCTTGGCATCACACGAGCCTCGTCCGTAGAGACGCCCGCTCCGTTCCGACAGAGTGAAGGGAGGCGAAGACCAGCCATCACCCGCCGGGACGACATCGATATGCGAATTGAATGCGAAGACGGGGCCAACACCGTTTTCCAAACGCCCAATCACGTTGGAGCGGCCGGGTTCGACTTCATGGACTTCCGTCGCAAGCCCGATTTCCCGAAGAATCTCGGCCAGGTAACCGGCGGCCTCCGCCTCTCGGCCCGGCGGATTTTCGGTATTGAGAGCGACCAGCTGCTCGAGGCGCCGTTGCATGCGCGTAGGATCGGGGGCCAATTCCATTGTGCCGTCTCGATATGGTGGTGGGTGCGAAGCCAAGAGGCCTAGTGCAAAATTTGCTCCAAGAACCGACGGGTCCGCGGATGGACGGAATTCGTGAAAAAGCGATCGACGGGCGCGTCTTCGACGATCTCGCCGTTATCCATGAAGAGAATGTGATCGGCGGCGCGGCGCGCGAAGCTCATTTCGTGGGTCACGACGATGCTGGTCATGCCCTCGTCGCTGAGCTCGAGCATGACGTCGAGCACCTCCTTGATCATTTCCGGATCCAGGGCCGATGTCGGCTCGTCGTAGAGCATGAGCTTCGGATCCATGGCAAGCGCGCGCGCAATTGCGACGCGCTGCTGCTGGCCGCCGGAAAGCTCGTCCGGGAAGGCGTCCGCCTTGTCGGGAATATGGACTTTCGCCAGGAGCGCGCGGCCACGCTCCTTCGCCTCGGTCGCCGGGATGCCCCGCACCTTCATCGGCGCGAGGGCGATATTTTCGAGCGCGGTCAGATGGGCGAACAGCTCGAAATTCTGGAACACCATCCCGATGTCGCGACGGATGATATGAGCGCCGCCGCGCGCACCGGCGATTTCACGCCCGTCGAACTCAATCACGCCCTGGTCAACCGTCTCGAGCAGGTTTATGCAGCGCAGGAGGGTGGATTTGCCCGAGCCAGAGGGGCCGATCATCACGATCGAACGTCCCTTCTGGACCTCGAAGGAAATGTCCTTGAGGACGAGCACCGGACCATAGGATTTTTGCAGCCCACGCACGCGAAGGAGAGGTGGTTCGCGCCGCTCGATTCTGTCGCTCATCGGATGCGCGCCTCACCACCCGTCATGCCGAGCAGGCGTTGCGTCAGCGATAGCGGCCGCCTCATGCGACGCCGGCTACGGCGGCTCGCCCATCGCTCGATCCACGATTGTGCGATCATGAAGAAGGTCGTGAAGGCGAGATAATAGATGCCCGCGGCGGTCAGCGCTTCCAAATAGTGGAAGCTGGCGCTCGCGGTCTGGTTTGCAACGAGAAGAAGCTCCTGCACGGCAATAACGGAGACCAGGGCGCTGAGCTTCAGCATGCCGATGAATTGGTTGCCGATCGGCGGAATGATGATTCGCGCCGCTTGCGGCAGCACGACGTAACGCATGACCTGCCAGTCGCGCATGCCGAGAGCGCGGCCGGCCGTGCGCTGCCCGCGCCCGACGGCTTGTATGCCGGAGCGCATGATCTCCGCCATGTATGCCCCTTCATTGAGGCCAAGAGCGAGCACAGCGCTGGTGAAGCCCGAGAACAGAATCCCGAAGCTCGGCAGCACGTTGAAGACGAAGATGAGCTGGAATAGGACGGGTGTTCCGCGGAAAAGCCAGAGATAGCAAACCGCGATGGTACGTAGCGGCGGCAGGCGAGCCTCTTCCATTAGGGCGAGAATCAAGCCGACGGCCATGCCGATAAGCAGCGAGACGACCGTGATAAGCAGCGTCATCGCCGCGCCGCGGATGAAGATCGCAGAAACGAGATAATCCAGAATGAGGTGCGGCGAATCCAATTTTCGCGCTCCGATGCGGCATGGTGGCTAACAGCGCCGCGCGACATCCACCCGATGAGTTAGAAGATGCTTCCGCTCATCGGCAGGTTGTACTTCTTCAGCAGGCTCGCATAGGTTCCGTCCTTCACAACCGCCGCAACGGCCTTCTCGACAGCCTGTTTCATCTCCGAGTCGCCCTTGCGCACGGCGATGCCGATCTGCGTATTGGCCTCGAAGGTCTTCCCCGTGATCTGATAGACATCGGGGAGCTCGCTGACGAACTTGACCGCGCCGGGGGTCGAATCGAACATGGCATCCGCGCGCCCCTGGCGTAGCGCGAGGGCGGCGTCCTGCGCCGTCGGGAGCGTCAGTATCTGTGGCTCGGGCTTGTGGGCCGCCGCACAGTTTTTTGCGACTTCGCGGGCATAAGTCTCCTCGATCGCACCCAAGGTCACGCTGACTCGGAGCCCGCAGAGATCCTCGCGACCATTGATCTTGTGCGGATTACCCTTCTGCACCAAGATCTCGTTGCCGATCCTCATGTATGGAATGAAATCGACCTGCTCTGCCCGCTGAGGATTGATGTACATCGCCGAATTGATGATATCGATGCGCTTGCCTTGGAGCGCGGGGATCAAGCCCTTGAATTCCATATTCATGATGCTGGGTTGAAGGCCCATCTTCGCCGCTATGGCATTGCCGAAATCGATGTCGAAGCCCGTCGGTGTGCCGTCCTTGGTATATTCGAAGGGTGCGAACGTCGCCGCGGTACCGTAGGTGAGCTTGCCCTTTGCGACGAGGTCGGCGGGCGCCGGAATCTGCTGGGCGAATGCCTGCGCCGCTCCAGCAGTCAGCGCGCCAAGGACCGCGATTGCAAGAAACCCCCGCCTGTTCATGATCGCCTCCTGTTTTACCGCCATGCTGATGCTCTTTTGCAGGCTGCCGGTCGTCAGCGTTCAACCGTGTTATTGCCTATGCCTTGCCCAATTGTATTGAAAGTGAGATAAGATACAAGAGAAGAATCGCCCGGTCGATTTTCCTGAGCCAGCTTCGGCAGGGAATGTGCCTGGCGCGCTTTGGATCAAGAGAACGAGGATGCAGGGAACACGTCCCAGCCGTCTCCAGGTGCAGACCGCACGACAGATCCTCGAGATCTTGCGCGCGGAAGAGTTCCCCGCCGGGCATCATCTGACCGAAGAGCGGCTCGTGTCGCGACTCGGTGTGTCACGCACGCCGATCCGCGCAGCGCTTCAAATATTGGCGCGAAGCGGCGTTCTGATCGCCCGACCTCGCCAAGGATACGTTGTCGCACCAGACAGTGACCCGACATACGGATCCGCGAGTCTGCCTATCAGTGCGGATGACGAGCTTTATATGCAAGTTGCACGAGACCTTGTTCGCAAGCGGCTGCCGGACGCCTTCACGGAGACCGAGATGATGCGCCGCTACGCCGTGAGCCGCGGTCTGGTCATTACGGTGTTGGCGCGGATGTCCGAAGAGGGACTGGTGCGGCGGGGCAAGGGCCGCGAGTGGGTGCCGATGCCTTTCCTCGATTCGCGGGAGGAGCAACGCGCAAGTTATGATTTCCGGCTGACACTTGAGCCAACGGCGCTGCGGCTTGCGTCCTTTCGAGTGGATCGGGCGGCGCTTGTCGAGGCACGCAAGCGGCATCTTGACGTCGCGAACGCAGAGTCGATCAAGCTATCAAGCGCGAAGCTCTTTGAGCTCGACGCAACGTTCCACGCGATGCTGGCGCGAATGTCGCGGAATTCCTTCTTTCTGTCGGCGATCGAACAGCAGAATCGCTTGCGGCGGCTTATCGAGTACTGGGGCTATCGCGATGGCACGCGGCTGCGGGCCTGGTGCCAAGAGCATTTATCTATCATTGATGCCTTGCTGGAAGGAGAGCGGCCAAGGGCCGCCACCCTGTTGGAGCGGCATTTGAAGAATGCGCGACGACAGCTTATCAAGCGGCCGTTTCGATTGGTTCTGCGTGACGGCCCCGGTGACGGCCTACCCGGTACGTATTGAGCCGCTCGCCAGCAATGCTGGAATGGCATAGATTGAGGTCGGGACGCGCCATTCGGTTCAGCATCGAAAGGAGGCGAGAGGTGCCTGCGCCGTGGAATGTTGGGGTTCTATTTTCCCGAACCGGCGTCACCGGCTATGTCGAGCAGACGCAATTGCAAGGCACGCTCCTCGCCATCGAGGAGGTCAACGCCGCGGGCGGCGTGCTCGGGCGCCCGATCCAGCCGATCATCTACGATCCCGAATCCGAGCCCGAGGGCTATCACCGGCTGGCAACCAAGCTGCTGGCCGATGACGGCGTCGGCACGATCTTCGGCTGCTGTACCTCGCGCTGCCGGAAGGCGGTGCTTCCTGTAATCGAGCGGCGCAACGGCTTGCTTTTCTACTCGGCCATCTATGAGGGCTTCGAGTATTCGCCCAACGTGATCTATACGGGCGCCGCGCCGAATCAGAGCAGCGTTCAGCTCGCCCGCTTCCTGATCGAGACTTATGGTCGGCGCTTCTGCTTCGTCGGCTCCGACTATGTCTATCCTCGAGAATCCAATCGGGTCATGCGCGAGCTTGTCGAGGAGCATGGCGGACAGGTGCTCGACGACATCTATATCGACATTCATGCCGACCGCTCGCATTTCGGGCCTGTTGCCGCGCGTGTGATGGGCTTCCGGCCGGACGTCATCTTCTCGACCGTGGTCGGAGTCTGCACCGCCTATTTCTACGAGGCTTGCGCGGACGCCGGACTCGATACGCGCAACACGGTGATCGCCAGCCTGACGACGAGCGAGGCAGAGGTCGCCATCATGGCGCGGCCCGCCGCCGTCGGCCACGTCACCGCCGCACCGTATTTCCAGACGGTCGATACGCCCGCAAATGCGCGCTTCGTCGCCAATTACAAGCGGCGCTTCGGCTCCATGGCGGCCACGAATATGAGCGCGGAAGCCGCCTATTTTCAGATTCATCTCTTCGCAAGAGCCCTCGAGGAAGCCGGGACCACCGATCCCGACGTGCTGGGGCCGGCGGTGCTCGGCCTGCAATATGACGCTCCGCAGGGTCGCATCACCGTCGATCCGGACAACAACCACACCTATGTCTGGCCGCGCATTGGACGAATCAATGAAGACGGGCTGTTCGAGATCGTCGAGGAGAGCGAGGTGCCGGTGAAGCCCGACCCGTATCTGGTGAGCTATCGCTATGTCAGCGCGTAGTCGCCGAAGCTGCGCTTCCCGGTGCGGCTCATGGGAGGAGAGGCTGATATGAGCGGCGAGGCCTTGCTGCGGACACTGCGGGAGACCCGGGTCCTCGTCGTCCATCCCCCGGACCGGGATGGAGAGGAGCTCGTCCGGCACCTGCGCCGGATCGGCTGCCAGGTGCGCAGCCTGTGGCCGCAACCCGAGACCATTCCGGATCAGGTGGATGTTGTATTCCGGCTCATCGATCGGCAATGTCCGGCGTCGCTCGGCCAGCCAACCGGCCCCGCGCCCTTCGCGCTCGTCGCCATCGTCGATTACGAGGACCCCCTCGTCCTCAACGCGCTGATCGACGCGAATGTGCGCGGCGTCGTGACCAAGCCGGTTCGACCTTTCGGCGTTCTGAGCACCTTGGTGATGGCCCGCGCGGCCCATCGCTATGAAGGGCGCCTGCTCCAGAAGGTGCATAAGCTCGAGGAGACTCTCCGCTCGCGTCGGGAGATCGAGAAGTCTGTGCGAATCCTGATGATGATGCGCGGGCTGTCGGAGGACGACGCCTATCAGCTCATCCGCCGGCAGGCGATGGATAGGCGGCAATCGATGGCAGCCGTGGCATCCTCGATCATCCACGCGCACAGCTTATTCGAGGGGCTGGGTGCCACCGAGGGGTAGGGACGGCAGATCCAAACGCGCCGGCTCTTGCGAAGAGTCGACACCGATAGGCCCGTTTACGCCATTGACAATCCGCCCCCGCATTCCCAGAATTCACTGGCCCTAAGGGGCGAGACGGCGGGGAAGCCGTCGAACAGCTAGGCAGGGTTGCCCTTGCGTCGCGTGGCGTGGCCACGGGTGCAGGGGTTTTTTTGTGTCTGCGATCGAACGGGAGGCAATTCGATGGCAAGTCGGGATGGGGGATACGCAACGACCTGCAAGGTCATGAACTTCAAAGGATGGGCCGGCGCGCTGCTCGTCGCGGCCGGACTGGCGATCGCCTCCGGCGCGCTGGCCGCCGAGCCGATCAGGATCGGCGTGCCCGTCGGGCTGAGCGGCGCCAACAGCGTGGTGGCGCCCTCGGTCGTGCAGTCGGCCGAGCTCGCCGTCGACGAGATCAATGCCAAAGGCGGGGTTCTTGGCCGCAAATTGGTCCTTGATGTCGCGGATGACGGCAGCGGCGCCGCCGGCGCCCAAAAGGCCTTCGATTCCCTGGTTTTCCAGAAGAAGGTCAACGCCCTCATCTCGATGGAGACGAGTGCCGCGCGGAATGCCGGCCTGCCGATCGTCGCGCGCGGCAAGGTGCCCTTCATCTATACCTCGTTCTATGAGGGCCACTCCTGCAGCCCCTATCTCTACGTGAATGCCTGGGTGCCGGATCAGCAAGTAGCGCCGATCGTCGACTATTTCATGGACAAGAAGGGCGCCAAGACCTTCTTCCTCGTCGGCAGCGACTACGCCTTCGGCCGCGGCATGCTCAAATTCACCCGCGAATATATCCAGAAGCGGGGCGGGAAAATCCTCGGCGAGGAATACGAGCCGATGGATGCAACCGATTGGACGGCGGTGATCAGCAAGATACGCGCGGCCAATCCCGACGCCCTCATCACCTCGACGGCCGGCGGCGCGCCCAACGTCACCTTGACCAAGCAGCTTCGGGCGGCAGGCATCAAGGCGCTCTATGGTAACCTGGCGGTCGACGAAGGCACGGCGAAGAGCATGGGCCCCGACGCCGAGGGCATCTACATCTCCGCGTCCTACTTCACCAATCTCGACAACCCCAAGAACAAGGAGTTCCTCGCCGCCATGAAGAAGAAGTTCGGCGCGAATCTCAAGACCCCGAACGACCTCTCCGTGCCGGAATACGAGGGCATCTATCTCTACAAGGCTGCCGTCGAGAAGGCCGGCACGACGAAGCCCGAGGCCGTCCTGAAGGCGCTCCCCGAGGTCTCATTCGACGGGCCGCGGGGGGTGGTGCAGATGTCGAAGGAGCACCATGCTCCGCTCACCATGTATCTCGGCCAGGTCCAGGCGGACGGCAGCGTCAAGGTTCTCGAGAGCTTCAAGAACGTCAATCCCGGCAATCAATGCCCGAATCTGAAGTAGCGACGGCGTCGTCTCGGGTGGGGTGGCGAAGGGCTTGCTTCGCCGCCTCGTTCGGGGCGAGAGAGCCGCCGCAATCGATCGCGACATGTCCGCCCAGCTTCTAGACATCATCACCACCGCCGCGATTCTCTATATCGTGGCGACGGGCCTGCTGATCGTCTTCGGCGTCATGAAGATCATCAATTTCGCCCATGGCGGATTCCTCACCATCGGCGGATATTCGGCCCTCGTCGCCACCCAGATCGGCTTGAATCCGTGGCTCTCGATGCCGCTCGCGGCATTCGTGGGCCTCGTCGTCGGCATGGTCGTGGAGCGCCTCGTTGTGCGCCCGCTCTACGGCCGGCCGCTCGACGCCATCCTCGCCACCTGGGGCCTTGGCATCATCATCGGGCAGCTCATCACCATCGCCTTCGGACGCGAGGTGCAGTTCGCGCGGAGCCCGATGCACGGCACCATCAAGGTGTTGGGCGAGGATTACTCGCAATATCGGCTTCTCCTGGTGCTCGGCGCCGTCCTGCTCGGCGTATTGCTGGCCCTGCTCCTGCGCCGGACCCGGCTCGGCCTCGTCACGCGCGCCGTCATCCTCAATGAGGATCTCGCGCGCGCCCTGGGGATCAATAGCGGCCTCGTCCGCTTCATCACCTTCAGCCTGGGCACAGCACTGGCGAGCCTGGCGGGGGCGCTCATCACGCCGCTTTCGAGCGTGGATCCCAATATGGGCGTTCCCTGGCTGGTCAACGCCTTCATGCTCGTCATCGTGTCGGGCGCCTCCCTGGTCAGCCTGATGGTGACGACCGTCCTCCTCGGCGGCGCGCAGGTTCTGATCAGCGCCTATGGCAGCCCCATCCTGGGCGGGCTCACGATCGTCGTCCTCGCCGCCGTGATCCTGCGCATCCGGCCCCAAGGGTTCGCCCGTGATTAGGGATGGTCGTGAATAGCGGGCATACCGAGGGTGCGATCCTGGCGTCTCCGGGTGCCGTGCGCTCGCGGACCCGATCGGTCGCGCGGGTCGCGGTCATCGGGCTGATCGCGATCGGCATCGCCCCCTATGTGCTGGACATCTATTCCGTCAACATCCTCATTCGCTCGTTCCTCTACGCCTGCGCGGCGCTCACGGTGGATGTCCTCTGGGGCTACACCGGGATTCTCACCTTCGGACAATCGGCCTTCTTCGGCATCGGCGCCTACGCCTGCGGGCTCGTCTTCACCCATCTGGGCTTTAGCGCCGCAAACGCCGTGATCGCGCTCGTTCTCGGGGTCGTGGTCGCCGGACTCGTCGCTGCCCTCGTCGGGTGGCTGGCGTTCGGATACGGCGTCTCGCCGATCTACGTCTCCGTCGTCACCCTCGCGCTGCCCATCGTGGTGACGCAGATCCTGTTCTCCGGCGGCACTTTCACGGGCTCGAGCAGCGGCCTCTCCGGCTTCCCGACCTTCGATCTCTCGACGGAGGGCTGGTTCTGGATCGCCGGCGGAGCCACAGTGGTGCTGACCGCGATCGGCTGGGTCTTCGTCCGCAGCGACGCCGGCCGCCTGCTCGTCGCGATCCGCGAGAACGAGCAGCGCTGCGAGTATCTCGGCATCAACACGGCGCTCATCAAGACGCTCCTGCTCGTCGCCGCGGCGGTCATCACGGCACTCGCCGGCTATGCCTATGCCGGCTACACCGACGTGATCGCGCCAGAGCTCGCGGGCTTCGTATTCGCGACCGAGCTCGTCTCTGGGTCGCCCTCGGCGGGCGAGGGACGCTGATCGGCCCCGTCGTCGGCGCCGTCCTGATCGATTTCATCAGCGCCTATCTGAGCGGCAGCCTGCCGTTCATCTGGAAGCTCGTGATCGGCCTCGCCTTCGTCGTCGTCATCGTGGCGCTGCCTCGGGGTGTGACGCCCGTGATCGTCGCCGGCTGGCGCCGTCTCGTCCCGCGCAGGGCCGCGGCGGGGAAGCGGGAGCAGCGTCAAAGCGCCTTCCTGCGGCCGGCGCCCGCGCGCGCGGCTCGCCGGGAGGCGGCCGCCGGCGGCGCGCCGGACGCCGCGATCGAGCTTCACGGCCTCATCCGCCGCTACGGCAGCCTGCGCGTCCTCGAGAATATCGATGTCCGCGCCAACCCGGGCGAGCTCCTGAGCCTGGTCGGGCCGAACGGGGCGGGGAAGACGACGCTCATCCGCTGTATCAGCGACGGCAATGAGCGCACTGCCGGCAAGGTCGTGATCAACGGCCACGATATCGGCCGGCTGCCGCCGCAGCGATGCGTCCGCTTCGGCATCGGGCGCAAGTTCCAGACAGCCAACGTGTTCGAGAGCCTGACGGTCTCGGAATGCCTGCGAATCGCGCGCATGCGGCTGGAGCCGCCGTCCCTCTGGCGCTGCACGACCGCTCTCGACGTTCCCGAGGCGGCCTTCCAGGTTGTCGCGTCGACCGGCCTCGGCGACCAGCTCGCATCCGAGGTCAGGTTTCTCTCCCACGGCATGAAGCAGGCGCTCGAGCTTGCCATGGTGCTGGCGTTGGAGCCGAGCGTGCTTCTGCTGGACGAGCCGACGGCGGGCCTGACCAAGCCCGAGCGGAAGTTGATCGGCGACATCCTCGTCGAGCTCGCCGCCCGTCACGGCTTGTGCATCCTGCTGATCGAGCACGATCTCGATTTTGTCCGCGACATCAGCTCGCGAGTCATCGTTCTGCATCAGGGGCGCATCGCGCTCGACGGAACCGTCCGGGAGGTCGTCGAGTCCGAGCTGGTCAGGACGATCTACACGGGCGCTGCGCACACAGGCCTGGAGGGGCGACCATGAGCCGGCCGCCTCCGGCGCTCGAGGTCGCGCGGGTCAGCAGCGGCTATGGCGAGGCGCTCGTCATCCGCGACATCGAGCTCGCGCTTGAGCCCGGCGAGATCTTCGCCATCCTCGGCAAGAACGGGATGGGAAAGACGACGCTCCTCAAGACCATCATGGGCTTCCTAGCGGCGCGGGGCGGCGCGATTCGCGTCTTCGGCGAGGAGATAACCGGACTGCCGCCCTATCGCATCGCGCGCAAGGCGATCGCCTATAGCCCCCAGGAGCAGGCGCTGTTCCAGGATCTCTCGGTCGTCGACAATTTACGCCTGGGATTGGCGGACGAGCGGCTGCTCGAGGACGGCCTGGAGCGGGTCGGCCGCTTCTTCCCCTTTCTACTGGAGCGCCGTCGCCAGCGGGCGGGGACGCTGAGCGGCGGTGAGCAGAAGATGCTGCTCGTCGCGCGCGCCCTGATGTCTCGGCCGCGGCTGATGCTGGTGGACGAGATCACCGAAGGGCTGCAGCCGTCGGTCATACAGAAGGTTGCCGACGTGCTGCGCGCCGAGCGCACCGCATCGAATGTCGCCGTCCTCTTGATCGAGCAGAACGTTCGCTTCGCGCTTGCCGTCGCCGATCGCTATGCCGTGCTCAAGCGCGGCGAGATCGTTGACAGCGGGCGCATCGGCGACCCCGATGCCGAAGCGCGGATCGACGAGCATCTGAGCATGTAGCCGGACCGGTGGGTTTTCAACGAATGCAGCTCAACACCTTCTCGATCGTCGCCCGTTGTCCGCGAAGCGGCATGCTCGGAGTCGCCGTGAGCACCGCCGTGCCGGCCGTCGGCGCCCTTTGCCCCTACGTCAAGACCGGAGTCGGCGCCGTCTCCACGCAATCTTGGGTCAACCCCTACCTTGCGATCGATGCGCTGCGCCTGATGGAGGCGGGGCTCGAGGCTTCCGCGGCGCTCGATCGCGTGCTCGCCGACGACGATGCGAAGGGCTTGCGCCAGATCGGCGTCGTCGATGCGGCCGGCCGGAGCGTCGCCTGGACGGGTGGCGGCTGCACGCCTTGGCATGGTCACATCACCGAGCGCGACGTCGCGATACAGGGAAACATGCTGGTGGGGGAGGCGACCCTCTCCGCCATGGCCGAAGCCTTCCGGCGCAGCGAGTCCCTCGACCTCGCCGAGCGGCTCCTGCTCGCGCTCGAGGCCGGGCAGGCCGCCGGCGGCGACAAGCGCGGCAAGCAATCCGCTGCCTTGCGGGTCCACCATACGGAGGACTATCCATGGCTCGACCTTCGCGTCGACGAGCATCGCTACCCCGTCGCCGAGCTCCGCCGCGTCTACACGATCGCTCGGCTGCAATTGCTGCCCTTCGTCGAAGGCATGCCCAAGCGGGGCGCTGCGGCCGGAGCGCTCCCCGGGCCCGTCGAGGACATGCTGCTGACTCCGCCGCCGTTCCGCCCGGGCGGCGGCGGATCGGCGCCGTGAGCGCAAGGTACGGAGCGGAAGATGAATCATCCGCCGTCCGCCAAGCCAGGAGATGAGGCGATGAGGACGCCGAATTCCGAGACCCCTCTCGATCCCTACACGGATATCCTGGGGATCGACCTTCCACCCGAGCGACTCGCCGAGAATCTTCGGTCGTTCGGTGACATCCTTCGGGCGCTGCGGAAATTGCGGGCGCTCGATCTGACCGAGGTGCATCCCGCGGTCGTCTTCGATCCGCTTTGCGGCGATCGCGGCTCGTCCGAGGCATGAGCGCCGAGCTTCCATTCCGGCCCATCGAGGCGCTCGCCCTCGAGCTGCGCACCGGCCGAGTTTCTCCGGTCGCGCTGACGGAGTCGGTGCTGAGCCGGATCGAGCGCCACGACGCAACCCTGCAGAGCTACGTGCATGTCGCGGCCGATGCCATCGCCGCAGCACGGGAGGCCGAGCGGGAGATTCGCGACGGGAGCTGGCGCGGGCCTCTTCACGGCATTCCCGTCGCCGTCAAGGACAACTATCTCACGCGCGATATGCCGACGACGGCGGGGACGACGGCGCCCGGCATCTCGTTTCCGCGGGTCGATTCTGTGGCGGCGGCCCGGCTGCGCCAGGCGGGCGCGATCCTTATCGGCAAGACGCGGACCCATGAGTTCGCCTGGGGGACGGTGACGCCGCCGACCCGCAACCCCTGGGATGTGAGCCGCGTGCCAGGCGGCTCGAGCGGCGGCTCGGCGGCCGCGGTCGCCGCCGGCCTTGGCGTAGCGGGACTCGGCTCCGATACCGGCGGATCGATCCGCATACCCGCCAGCCTCTGCGGCATCGTGGGCCTCAAGGCGACGTTCGGCCGCATCAGCAGGGCGGGCGTGGTGCCCCATAGCTGGTCGCTCGACCATGCCGGGCCGCTCACCCGCACGGTCGCCGACGCCGCCATCATGCTCAATGTCCTGGCCGGCTTCGATCCCGTCGATCCAGCCTGCCAGGACCGCCCGGTGCCCGACTATACAGCAGCCTTGGGACAGCCCATCCGCGGGCTCCGCATCGGGGTCTGCCGGAACCACTTCTTCGGGCGCAACCAGGCGGATGTCGAGCGAGCGGTCGAGCAGGCGATCGCCGACCTTGCCGATGCGGGCGCGCACATTCGCGATATCGAGATCCCAAACCTCGAATACGGCCTTGGCGCGATTTTCGCCATCGAGCTGTCGTCCTCGACGGCCTATCATGACGCCTCGCTCCGCGCCGGCCGCGCGCGACACTTCCAGCCGGACGTCCGCAAGCTCGTGGAGCTCGGCCGCTTCGTCACCGGGCCGGACTACCTGAAGGCGGAGCAGTTCCGTCGCGTCCTGATCAGGGATTTTCGCAAGCTCTTCCGGGATGTCGATGCGATCATTGGTCCCACGACTCCGCTGACCGCCTGGAAGGTCGGCGACTGGACGGTCGAGGTCGCAGGCGGCCCGGAGAGCGTGCTGGCCGCATCCTGGCGCCTGACCTATCCCTATAATCTGACGGGCATGCCGGCGATCTCGCTGCCTTGCGGCTTCGATCGCGACGGCCTTCCCATTGGTCTGCAGATCGCGGGACGGCCCTTCGACGAGATGACGGTCCTGCGCGTCGCCCATGCCTACGAGCAGGCGCATGAATGGAAGGAGCGGCTGCCGTGCGTGTGACGCTTCGAGAGGCGCGTCGCGGCACCGCGCCCTTCATCCCACCCTTCGCCATTTGAGGCCGCTTGATGTCGACAGCCCCGCAAGCCATGGAGAGCAAGATCCGCGTCGCCTGCCTTCAGATGGAGCCGCGGATCGGCGAGAAGCGCGACAACATCGCGCACAGCCTGGCGATGATCGACGAGGCCGCCGCGGCCGGCGCCAACCTCGTCGTCCTGCCCGAGCTATGCAGCAGCGGCTATGTCTTCGCGACCCGGAACGAGGCCTTCGAGCTGGCCGAGCCTGTCCCTGACGGCGAAGCGACCCGGGCCTGGATGGATGCGGCGGCGCGCCACGGTCTTCATATCGTCGCGGGGATCGCCGAGCGCTGCGGCGCCGCGCTCTTCAACAGCGCCGTCGTGGTGGGGCCGCAGGGCTTCATCGGCACCTATCGCAAGAATCATCTGTGGGGAGCCGAGAACCTGTTCTTCGAGCCGGGCGATCTGGGAGTCCCCGTGTTCCACACCGCCATCGGCCGGATCGCAGCGGCGATCTGCTACGATATCTGGTTTCCCGAGATTTTCCGGCTCGCGGCGCTCCAGGGTGCCGACATCCTCTGCGTCCCCACCAACTGGGTGCCGATGCCGGAGCAGCCCGCAACGCAACTCGTGATGGCCAATATCCTGGCGATGAGCGGGGCTCATTCGAACGCCATGTTCGTCGCGGCGGCGGATCGCATCGGCGAGGAGCGCGGCCAGCGCTTCATCGGCCGGAGCCTCATCGTGGGCCACACCGGCTGGCCCGTCGCGGGGCCGGCGAGCGCCGATCGCGAGGAGATCCTCATCGCCGAGGTCAACCTGTCGGATGCGCGCCGCCGGCGGCACTGGACCGATTTCAATCATGTTCTGCGCGACCGCCGGACCGATCTCTATGCGGAGATGCTCGGCGCCGACGCCCGGCGCGGCTGGTACTGATCCTCGTTGTCGCGCAGAGAAGCTTGATCGCCGATCGCGCGGATCGGTCGCATGCCATTCGTCTACACGGATCGAACGCGCGCCCCTCAAATCGGCTAAAATTGGAAACGGTTTCTCGCCATGTTCCGCCGAAAATTGGAAACGAATTTTGGACGAGCTCTGTAAGCCCTTGTTTCGAATGGTGGGCCCGGCAGGACTCGAACCTGCGACAACACCGTTATGAGCGGCGCGTTCTGACCAGCTGAACTACGGGCCCGGACTCGGATGCCAGAGGTCGGATATCAGAGGCCAGAAAGACGCACGCGTCCACTGACATCTGTCATCCGTAATCCGACATCCGTCACGTATCGAGGAAGCTGCGGAGCTTGCGCGAGCGGCTGGGATGCTTGAGCTTGCGGAGCGCCTTCGCCTCGATCTGGCGTATGCGCTCGCGCGTCACGGAGAATTGCTGGCCGACCTCCTCGAGGGTGTGGTCGGTGTTCATACCGATGCCGAAGCGCATGCGCAGCACGCGCTCCTCGCGCGCCGTGAGCGTGGCGAGCACGCGCGTCGTGGTCTCGCGCAGATTGGCCTGGATCGCCGCATCGAGGGGCAGCACCGCGTTCTTGTCCTCGATGAAGTCGCCGAGATGGCTGTCCTCCTCGTCGCCGATCGGCGTCTCGAGGCTGATCGGCTCCTTGGCGATCTTGAGCACCTTGCGCACCTTCTCGAGCGGCATGGCGAGCTTGACCGCGAGCTCCTCGGGGGTGGGCTCGCGCCCGATCTCGTGCAGCATCTGGCGCGAGGTGCGCACCAGCTTGTTGATCGTCTCGATCATGTGCACGGGAATGCGGATGGTGCGCGCCTGATCGGCGATCGAGCGGGTGATCGCCTGCCGAATCCACCAGGTGGCGTAGGTCGAGAACTTGTAGCCGCGCCGATACTCGAACTTATCGACGGCCTTCATCAGGCCGATATTGCCCTCCTGGATGAGATCGAGGAATTGCAGGCCGCGATTGGTGTATTTCTTGGCGATCGAGATGACGAGGCGGAGATTGGCCTCGACCATCTCCTTCTTGGCACGGCCGGCCTCGCGCTCGCCCTGCTGCACGGCCTGGACGATGCGGCGGAACTCGCTGATCGGGAGGCCCGACTCGTCGGAAAGCCGGCGCAGGCCGGCGCGCACCTCCTCGATCTGGTCGGCGTATTTCTTCGCCGTGAAGCGCTTCCATCCCGCACCCGGAAGCTGATGGAGATGATCGAGCCAGTTGGGGTCGAGCTCGTGGCCCTGATATGCCTGGATGAAGGCCTCGCGCTTCACATTGGCGCTCTCGGCAAGGCGTAGAAGCTCGCCGTCGAGCTTCAAGAGGCGCCGGCTCAGGCCGTAGAGCTGATCGACGAGCTGCTCGATGCGGCTATTGTTGAGGCGCACGTTCTGCATGAGCTCGACGAGCTCGCCGCGCAGCTTCTTGTAGCGCTTCTCGGAGGCGGCGGGGAACGCCTCGCCCTTCTGCAGGGCGCCGATGCGCTGATCCTGCAGCTTCGACATCTTCTTCCAGGTCGCGGCGATCTGCTCGAAGGTCTCGAGCACTTGCGGCATCAGGAGCTGCTCCATCGCCGCGAGGGACATATTGTTCTCCTCGCCCTCGCCCTCCCCCTCGCCCTCGGCGAGCTCGTCGAGGACCGCCTCCTCCTCGGCCTCGGCTTCCGTCTCCGCTTCCGCGGCGCCGTTGCCGGCGGCGACGAGCGCCGCCTCCGGACCGGCGCCATAGGTGGCATCGAGATCGATGATGTCGCGCAGCAGGAGCTTCCCCTCCGTGAGCGCGTCGTGCCACAGCACGATGGCGCGGATGGTGAGCGGGCTCTCGCAAATGGCCCCGATCATCTTCTCGCGGCCGGCCTCGATCCGCTTGGCGATGGCGATCTCGCCCTCGCGCGAGAGGAGCTCAACGCTCCCCATCTCGCGCAGATACATGCGCACCGGATCGTCGGTGCGGCCGAGCTCGTCGTCGTCAATATTGCCCGCCACCCGGGGCTCGCCGTCGGCGTCGAACTCGCCCTCGCCTTCCGCCTCGGCGGGCGCTTCGGCGGCGGGGGGCGATCCGGCGGCGGCGTCCTCGGTCTCCTCGCTCTCGATGATGTTGATGCCCATCTCGTTGAGCATCGCCATGGTGTCCTCGATCTGCTCGGAGGAGACCTGGTCCGGGGGGAGCACCGAGTTGAGCTCGTCATAGGTCACGTAGCCGCGCTCCTTCGCCCGCGCGACCATCTTCTTTACCGCAGCAGCCATGCCGTCCATCAGGGGCCCGTCGCTCACGTCGTTTCGAGTCTCGCGGGCATCCTTGGCCTTGTCCTTGGCCTTGGTGCCTTTGCTTTCCTTGGTTTTGGTCGTCTTGGTCGTCTTCATCGCCTTCGTCGCCATGCGCCCTCGCCCCCTGATCGCATAAACACGATGCGAGCGGCGACGTTCCCCGTCCCAGGGGAACGCTGCCCCTCATCCAAGCTTTGAATCTGGCGTTTCCTCCCGGTCGATGATCCTGGCGCGCTCCAGATCGGAAGCTCTCTGGCGCCGCCGCGCATCGAACCGGGTCAAGCTCTCTTCGGTCACGTCCTCGGCGAGCTCGCGTTCCGCTTCATCCTGGTCGAGCCTGGCGCCCCGCTGAAGCAGAAGCGCGTAGCTGTGCCGCCACTCCTCGGCCGCCGCCTCGATCGCTCGGGCGGGGTGGGCGAAGGGTGCTGCGACATAGACCTCCTTCACCAAGATGCGGTCGAGAACACCCCGGAATCCAAGGCCCTTTAAGTGGTTTTCCAAAGCACCGGAGTCAATATCCGGCTGAGCGGCCCAGGTCTTTAAAATTGCCTGCCGCAGATTGTCAAGGTCGCGATTCGCCGGCACCAGCGGCGGCACCAGGCTGGCGACGGCCTCCTCGAGGCCGTCCAGGAGGGCGGGATGGTTGATCAGCGCCGCCAGCAGCCCCTGGTAGCAGCGCAGCTCGAGGATCTCCACGTCCCGCGGCCCGAGAAGCCCGGCCGGAGGACCCGGGGGCGCCGCCGCGCGCCCCTTCGCCTTGGCGCCTCTGCGAAACCGCTGCCAATAGCGCTGCCGGAGGTCCCAGGCATAGCTGTCGCGGATCTTGGGGTCCTGGATGCGCTTGGCGACCGCCGCGATGCGCTCCTCGAAGCGGGCGCGCCGCTCGGGGGTGTCCGCCGGATGCGCCGCCACCTCCAGCTCCCAGACGAGGTCGATGAGCGGGCGCGCGCCCTCGAGGATCTCCCGCATCGCGGCAACCCCCTGGCGCTGGATCAGGGTGTCGGGGTCCTCGCCGGCGGGAAGGGTGACGAAGCGCAGGGACTTGCCCGGCTTGAGGAGCGGCAGCGCCCGCTCGGCCGCGCGCGCCGCGGCACGCTGTCCGGCGGCGTCGCCGTCGAAGCAGAGGATGGGCTCGTCGACAAGCCGCCACAATTCGCCGAGCTGCGCCTCGGTCAAGGCGGTGCCGAGGGGGGCGACCGCGATGCCGAAGCCCGCCTGATGCAGGGCGATCACGTCCATATAGCCTTCGACGACGACGAGCCGGCCCTCCTCGGCGGCACCCCGGCGGGCATGGGCCAGGCCATAGAGCATGCGGCCCTTATGGAAGAGCTCGCCCTCGCGGGAGTTGAGGTATTTGGGCGTGCCCTCGCCGAGCACGCGGCCCCCGAAGGCGACGATGCGGCCGCGCCCGTCGGCGATCGGGAAGATGACGCGGCCGCGGAAATAATCATAGGTCTCCTGGCGCTCGGCGTTGCGGCCGAGGAGTCCCGCCTCGAGCAGCAGCGCCTCGTCATAGCCCTCGCGCAAGAGATGCGCCTTGAGAGCGTTGCCCTGGGACGCGAAGCCCAGGCGGAAGCGCGCGATGGTGACGTCGTCGAGGCCCCGGCGGCGGAGATAGTCGAGGGCCTCGCGCCCGGCGCCGCCTTGAAGCTGCGTCTCGTAGAAGGCGCAGGCGCTCTCGAGGGCCGTCGCCAGGGTCTTCGCCTTCTCGGCGCGGGCGCGCTCCTGGGGCGAGGATTGGGGGACCGCGAGCCCGGCCTCGGCAGCCAGGCGCTCGACCGCCTCGGGAAAGCTCAGGCTCTCGCTCCGCATCACGAAGCCGATCACGTCGCCATGGGCGCCGCAACCGAAGCAATGGAAGAAGCCCTTCTCCTCGTTGACCCAGAAGGAGGGCGTCTTCTCGCTGTGGAAGGGGCAAAGCCCCGCGTGCTCGCGCCCCTTGCGCTGAAGCTTGACGCGCCGCGAGATCACCTCGACGAGGCCAAGCCGGCCCCGCAGCTCGTCAAGGAATTGTGGTGACAAGGCCATCAGGCCGAACCCGCCCGCAAACCGACGTCCCCCTCATGCCGGATGGCGTCCACGCGCGCGGGCGCCGCCCGCGCCGCCGCCCGGCTCAGCCCAGCTGCGCCTTGACGATGCCGCTCGCCTTGGCGAAGTCCATGGTCCCGGCGTGGCGCTCCTTGAGCCTGGCCATGACCTTGCCCATGTCCTTGACGCTGCTCGCGCCGACCTCGCCGATCGCCGCCTTGACCGCCGCCTCCAGCTCGGCCCCGGAAAGCTGGCGCGGCATGAAGGATTCGATCACCGCGATCTCGTCCTTCTCCTTCTGCGCGAGCTCGTGCCGCCCGCCCTTCTCGTAGAGCTCGATGCTCTCGCGGCGCTGCTTGATCATGCCCTGCATCATCTGCAGCATCTCGTCATCGCCGATCCCGCTCATATTGCCCTTGGCGCGCGCCTCGATGTCGCGCTCCTTGAGCTTGGCGATGATGAGGCGCACCGCGGAGACGGTGCGGTCGTCCCTGGCCTTCATCGCTGTCTTGAGCGCGTCGGTGAGGCGTGAGCGGAGCATGATGGGGCAGTCGCGCGGCCGGAAAGTTTCAACCTACTCGAAAACGCGCCGAAGCGCAATCGGGAATATGGCGATAAGGGGTTGAATTTTCAGTCAATTTTTCTCAACGCGCGGCTTGACGGCGGCATGCGCTTTGCTTATGTAAGCCGCGACCCGCGGGGATCATGCGCGGCAGAGACACGACCGCCGCCGCGCCGCTTGACGCCCAGGCTTAAGGATCATCGCCATGTCGAACGAACGGCCGACGCCCGCAGCCTCGCGCCTGCCTGCCGGCCCGCCCGCGCACGAAGGCGCCGTCGCGCCGCGGCGGCCTGCGCCGCCAGGCGCCACCGCCGTGCTGGCGCTCGCGGACGGCACGCTTCTCTGGGGCAGCGGCATCGGCGCGCGCGGCCGCGTCGCCGGCGAGATCTGCTTCAACACCTCGATCACCGGCTATGAGGAGATCCTGACCGATCCCTCCTATGCCGGCCAGATCATCACCTTCACCTTCCCCCATATCGGCAATGTCGGGGCCAACCCCGAGGATGTGGAGACGACGACGCCGGCGGCGCGCGGCCTCATCATCCGCGACGACATCACCGAGCCGAGCAATTGGCGCGCCACGCAGCACCTCGACGGCTGGCTGCGCTCCCATGGGCTCGTGGGCCTCGCCGGCATCGACACGCGGGAATTGACCCGCCGCCTCCGCGAGAGCGGGGCCGCCAATGGCGTGCTCTGCCACGCCGCCGACGGCAAGTTCGAGGCCGAGGCCCTCATCGCCGAGGCCGCCGCCTGGCCGGGGCTCGAGGGCATGGACCTCGCCAAGGAGGTGACCTGCCGCCAGACTTATCACTGGGACGAGACGCGCTGGTCGCTCGGCACCGGCTATGGACGGCAACTGGCGCCCGTCCACAATGTCGTCGCCGTCGATTACGGCGCCAAGCGCAACATCCTGCGCTGCCTCGCCTCGGCCGGCTGCCGCGTCACCGTGGTGCCGGCGACCACGAGTGCCGAGGCCATCCTCCGTCTCAAGCCCGACGGCGTCTTCCTCTCCAACGGCCCGGGCGATCCCGCCGCCACCGCCGAATACGCGGTGCCGGCCATCAAGCAGCTCTTCGCCGCGGGCATTCCCGTCTTCGGCATCTGCCTCGGCCATCAGCTGATGGCGCTCGCCCTCGGCGCCCGCACCGAGAAGATGCATCACGGCCATCGCGGCGCCAACCACCCGGTCAAGGACCTGGAGACGGGCAAGGTCGAGATTACCAGCCAGAACCACGGCTTCGTGGTGGTCGAGGAGTCGCTTCCCCCGGGGACCGCGGCGACGCACCGCTCCCTCTTCGACGGCTCCCTCGAGGGCTTCAAGGTGACGGACAAGCCCATCTTCGCCGTGCAGTACCATCCCGAGGCCTCGCCCGGCCCGCGCGACAGCCATTATCTCTTCGAGCGCTTCGTCAAGATGATGGGCGAGCATGCCTAAGCGCACCGACATCAAGTCGATCCTCATCATCGGCGCCGGGCCCATCGTCATCGGCCAGGCCTGCGAGTTCGATTATTCCGGCACCCAGGCCTGCAAGGCCCTCAAGGAGGAGGGCTACCGCGTCGTCCTCGTCAATTCCAATCCCGCCACGATCATGACCGATCCGGGGCTGGCCGACGCCACCTATATCGAGCCGATCACGCCCGAGGTGGTGACGCGCATTATCGAGAAGGAGCGCCCGGACGCGCTCTTGCCGACCATGGGCGGGCAGACGGCGCTGAACACGGCAATGGCGCTGTGGAAGCGCGGCGTGCTCCAGCAATTCGGCGTCGAGATGATCGGCGCCAGGTCCGAGGCGATCGAGAAGGCCGAGGATCGCCTCCTCTTCCGCGAGGCGATGAGCAAGATCGGCCTCGAATCGCCGAAGAGCGCCATCGCCCACACCCTCGACGAGGCGAAGGCGGTCCTCGCCGAGGTGGGGCTCCCCGCCATCATCCGGCCCTCCTTCACCTTGGCCGGCACCGGCGGCGGCATCGCCTATAACCAGGACGAGTTCGAGCAGATCGTCACCGGCGGCCTCAAGGCCTCGCCGGTGAGCGAGGTGCTGGTCGAGGAGTCGGTGCTCGGCTGGAAGGAGTTCGAGATGGAGGTCGTGCGCGACCGCGCCGACAACTGCATCATCGTCTGCTCGATCGAGAATGTCGATCCGATGGGCATCCACACCGGCGACAGCATCACGGTGGCGCCGGCGCTGACCCTCACCGACAAGGAATACCAGATCATGCGCGACGCCTCGATCGCGGTGTTGCGCGAGATCGGCGTCGACACCGGCGGCTCGAACGTGCAGTTCGCCGTCAACCCGCGGAGCGGCCGCCTCGTCGTCATCGAGATGAACCCGCGCGTCTCGCGCTCCTCGGCCCTCGCCTCCAAGGCGACCGGCTTTCCCATCGCCAAGGTCGCGGCCAAGCTCGCGGTCGGCTACACCCTCGATGAGCTCGCCAACGACATCACCCGGGTGACGCCGGCCTCCTTCGAGCCGACCATCGACTACGTCGTCACCAAGATGCCGCGCTTCACCTTCGAGAAGTTCCCCGGCGCCGATCCCGTTCTCACCACCTCGATGAAGTCGGTGGGCGAGGCCATGGCGATCGGGCGGAATTTCTGCGAATCCCTGCAGAAGGCTTTGCGCTCGATGGAGACGGGCCTGACCGGCCTCAACGAAGTCGAGATCCCGGATGCGGCCGACGGCGTCAACAAGGACGTGGTGCGCGCGGCGCTCGCGATCCCCAGCGCCAACCGCCTCCTCGTCGTCGCCCAGGCCTTCCGCTTCGGCCTGAGCGTCGAGGAGGTGCACCGCGCCTGTCATTTCGATCCCTGGTTCCTGCGCGAGATCGAGCGCCTGGTGCGGACGGAGGCGCGGGTGCGCAAGGAGGGGCTTCCCGCCGATCGCCCGGCCCTGCTCCGTCTCAAGAAGCTCGGCTTCTCGGACGCGCGGCTCGCCGAGCTCGCCGGCTGCAAGGAGGCCGAGGTCGCCGCCCGCCGGCGCGCGCTCCAGGTGCGCCCCGTCTACAAGCGCATCGACACCTGCGCCGCGGAATTCGCCTCGCTCACGCCCTACATGTATTCGGCCTATGAGGGCGACGGGCTGTCGCCTGCCGAATGCGAGTCCGACCCGACCGACCGCCGCAAGATCGTCATCCTCGGCGGCGGGCCCAACCGCATCGGCCAGGGCATCGAGTTCGATTATTGCTGCGTGCACGCCGTCTACGCCCTCCGCGAGGCGGGCTTCGAGACCATCATGGTCAACTGCAATCCCGAGACGGTCTCGACCGACTACGACACCGCCGACCGGCTCTATTTCGAGCCGCTCACCGCCGAGGACGTGATCGAACTGGTGCGGACGGAGGAGCGGCGCGGCACGCTTGCCGGGGTCATCGTGCAGTTCGGCGGTCAGACGCCCCTCAAGCTTGCCGCCGCGCTCGAGGCGGCGAGGATCCCGATCCTCGGCACGCCGCCCGACGCCATCGATCTGGCCGAGGACCGCGAGCGCTTCCAGAAGCTTCTCGCCAAGCTCGGCTTGCGCCAGCCGACGAATGGCATCGCCCATTCCGTCGACGAGGCGGAGCGGGTCACCGAGACGATCGGCTATCCGGTGGTGATCCGGCCGTCCTACGTCCTCGGCGGGCGGGCGATGGAGATCGTCCACGACCGCGCCGGGCTGCTGCGCTACATGACCGAGGCGGTCAAGGTCTCGGGCAGCGACCCCGTGCTCATCGACAGCTATCTCCAGGATGCGATCGAGGTGGATGTGGACGCCGTCTCCGACGGCAAGGACGTGCATGTCGCCGGGATCATGGAGCATATCGAGGAGGCGGGCATCCATTCGGGGGATTCGGCCTGCTCGCTCCCGCCCTATTCCCTGGCTCCCGCGGTCATCGAGGACATTCGCGCCCAGACCAAGAAGCTCGGACTCGCCCTCGGCGTGATCGGGCTCATGAACGTGCAATATGCGGTGAAGGGGCAGGACGTCTACATCCTCGAGGTCAACCCGCGGGCCTCGCGCACGGTCCCCTTCGTCGCCAAGGCGACGGGCGTGCCCATCGCCAAGATCGCGGCCCGGCTGATGGCGGGCGAGCCGCTCTCCCAGTTCCAGCTCGACGGCGCCAAAGGGCGCCACGTCGCGGTCAAGGAGGCGGTCTTCCCCTTCGCCCGCTTCCCCAATGTGGACACCATCCTCGGGCCCGAGATGAAATCGACGGGCGAGGTGATGGGCCTCGACGCCGATTTCGGCCGCGCCTTCGCCAAGTCCCAGCTCGGCGGCGGCATCGAGCTGCCGCTCGAGGGCACCGTCTTCGTCTCGGTGCGGGACAAGGACAAGCCCGCCATGGTGGCGGTGGGCGGCCGCCTCATCGAGCTCGGCTTCAGCCTGATCGCCACGCGCGGCACCGCGGCCTTCCTGCGCGAGCACGGCCTCAAGGTCGAGGAGGTCAGGAAGGTCATGGAGGGACGGCCCCATATCGTCGACGCCATGAAGGACGGCAGCGTGCAGCTCGTCTTCAACACGACCGACGGCGCCCAGGCGATCGCCGACAGCTTCAGCATCCGGCGCACGGCGCTCATGAACAAGATTCCCTATTACACCACCGTTGCCGGCGCCCGCGCCGCGGTGGCGGCGATCGCCGCCCTCAAGGCCGGCAAGCTTGAAGTCGCCCCGCTCCAGTCCTATCTTGAGGGGTCGTTCTAGCCGTCCACCCCCGTTAGCCCGGGCGCTTATCAACTCGCCTGGGTATGCGGGGTATTGTCTGTTCAGGGTCGTTGCCGCCATGGAAAAGATGCCCATCACCGCCGACGGGTTGTCCCGCCTCCAGGAGGAGTTGCGGCGCCTCAAGAGCATCGAGCGCCCGGCGGTCATTCGCGCCCTCGAAGAGGCGCGCACCCACGGGGATCTCTCGGAGAACGCCGAATATCACGCGGCGCGCGAGCGCCAGAGCTTCATTGAGGGCCGCGTCGCCGAGCTCGAGGACAAGATCCGGCGCGCCGAGGTCATCGACGTCAGCAAGCTGTCAGGGAATGCCGTGAAGTTCGGCGCGACGGTCGACCTCGTCGATGTCGACACCGACGACGAGGTGACCTACCAGATCGTCGGCGCGGAAGAGTCCGACATCAATGCGGGGAAGCTCTCCATCGTCTCGCCTTTGGCCCGCGCCCTGATCAACAAGGAGGTCGGCGACACCGTCGAGGTCGCCACCCCGCGCGGCTCCAAGGTCTACGAGATCCTCGAAGTGCGATTCGAATAGCGGCGCGGCGCATGAGATTGAAGCCGGGCTTCCCCGGCTCGATTCCAGCCCCGTCATCTCATCGTCCCGGACAAGCGGAATCCTTGTCGAGCAAGGATTCCGCGCGATCCGGGATCCAGCGGATGCGCCGCATGGGTTCCGGATAGCGAGGCTCGCAAGTCCAGAAAAGCACGCTTTTCTGGGCTCACCTACGCTTCCGGAATGACGATCGGTTTGGCCTTACATCTCGCCCGGTGCGGCGCCGTCATCCTCGTCGACGGGCACGCCGGGGAGTCGCTTCGTCGTGCGGATCACCTGGATGGTGCGCACATTGGCGACGTGGGGGGCCGAGGTGAGCTTGGTGGTGAGCTCGTTCTCATGGGCGGTGTTGCGCGCGACCAGCCTGAGGACGAAATCGTCGGGGCCGCGCGCCATGTGGCATTCGCGCACCTCGGGCCAGCTGCCCACCAGCTCCTCGAACGCGGTCAGAACCGCCTCCGACTGGCTGTCGAGCCCGACCAGGGCGAAGAAGCTCACCTCGAAGCCCAGCGGCTCGGGGTCGAGCTCGGCGTGATAGCCGCGGATATAGCCGGCCGTCTCGAGCGCTCGCACCCGGCGCAGGCAAGGCGGCGCCGAGATGCCCGCCCGCCTGGCGAGCTCCACATTGGTGATCCGGCCGTCCTCCTGGAGGTCGCGCAGGATGCGCCGGTCGATTCGGTCGAGCTTCACGCGCCGCATGCCAAACCTCGATGATCGCGATCCGTTCCCGGCAACGCGCAACAAAATTGCGGAGTCGTACCTAATACCTTTTGAAATAATCTTTCAAGCGCGAGCTGGCGAAATCTACTGTTACCGGCGCGACTGGCGCTTGCGGCGCGGCGAGAGCGGAAGGCATAGTCCGCCGCCACCTGCCCACCGATGATCGGCTCGCCACGGATCGAGCCGCCACAACGCGCCGAGTGCCCATGAGGGAAACGACCTGCTGGATTGTCACCGAAGGCTCCATCGGCATGGAGAACCAATGCCGCGGTCTCGCCGAGGCCCTCGCACTGCGGCCCGCGATGAAGCGTGTCGATCCCCGCCTGCCCTGGCTGCTGCTGCCCGCGGATTGCTGGCCCTGGCCGTTCCTCTCCCTTGGCCGCGGCAGCGACCGGCTGAGGCCCCCCTGGCCCGACATCCTCATCACCTGCGGACGCAAGGGCGTGCCCTTCGCCCTCGCCATCAAGCGGGCGAGCGGCGGCCGGACCTTCGCCATCCATATCCAGGACCCCCTCATCGATCCCGCGAAGCTCGACCTTGTCGCGGTGCCGAGCCATGACCGCATCCGCGGCCCGAACGTGATCGTCACCCGCGGCGCCATCCATCCGGTGACGCCGGCCAAGCTCGCCGCGGCGGCGGCGCATTTCCGCCCCGCTTTCGCCGCCTTGCCGCGGCCGCTCGTGGCCGTGCTGATCGGCGGCCCCAACGGGCGCTATCGCCTGGAGCCCGCCGACATGACCGCGATCGCAGAGCGCCTCGCGGCCCTGGCGCGCGGCACCGGCGCCGGGCTCTGCGTCACCACCTCGCGCCGGACGGGACGGGAGAACGAGCGCGTGCTGCGCGAGAGGCTGGCGGGCGTGCCGGCGGTCATCTGGACCGGTGAGGGCGAGAACCCCTATCTCGGCATGCTCGCCCTCGCCGACCATGTCCTGGTCACGGCGGATTCGGTGTCGATGGTGACCGAGGCCTGCGCGACCGGGAAGCCCGTCTATATCATCGAGCTTGCCGGCGGCTCCCGTCGCTTCCGCCTGTTTCACGACGAGATGCGCGCCGCGGGCATGACGCGCCCCTTCGCGGGACGGCTCGAATCGGCGAGCTATGAGCCGTGCTTCGAGGCCGAGCGCGTCGCGGCGGAGGTGCGGCGCCGCCTGGCGCAGCGGGAGGCCGCGAAAGTTGCGGCGAGCGGCGCGTAAAATCGGCTATAAGCCCTCCTCGATGGCGCTCGCGATCGACACCTTCAGCAACAGCTCCGGCGGCAACGCCTTCTTCAAGGCGGTGGGCCATCCTCTCGTCCTGCCGAAGGCCAAGGCGCTGCTCGCGCGCCTAGCCGCGCGCGGCCCGGTGGCGCTCTACGATCCCCAGGGCTTCGCCGAGGGCTTCGCCGCGCTGCATCCCCTCGCCAGCCTGCCCCTCGCCGGGGTCTTCGTGCAGAAGATCGAGGAGGTCGGGCGCAGCATGCTCGGCTGCGCGGCTCAGCCGGTGACCGAGCTTCCGTCGTCCTCGGCCCGCTCGCTCCTCGTCCTCGCCTTCGACGCCGCCCGCGCCATCGCGCATATTCGCGCCCTGGTCCCCGAAGGTATGGAGGTCGCCAGCCTCGACGAGATGAAGCTGCCGGCGGCGATGCTGAGCAATGCCGGCCGTTATCTCGACCCCCTCAACTTCGCCACCAATTTCGCCTTCTTCCGCGACGCCGACGGCCATCACACGCGCCTCGTCACGGCGAATTACTGGGCCGGCTATGGGGCCGCGCGGACGCGGCTCTGGTGCTGCCTCTTCGACGAGAGCGGCGCCGAGATCGCCGCCTGGGACGAGCCGCTGCCCGAGGGTGTCGGCGCCGTCGTCATCGACAGCCGCGCGCTGCGCGCGCGCTTCTCTCTGCCGCCCTTCACGGGACAGCTCTTCCTCCATGTCGTCGGCGCGGCGGGGCATGACGTGGTGAAATACGCCCTCGACACCTATGGCGACGATGCGGCCATGCTCTCCTGCACCCATGACGCCAATGCCTGGCCGGCGGATCTCTATGCGGGGCTGCCGGCTCCGCGCGAGGGCGAGCGCGTGGTCCTTTGGGTCCAGAACAGCCATCCGACACCGATCCCCCGGCGCGGCGTCGGCCTCAACCCCATGGGTGCCGCGGAGACCGCCTGGCTCGAGCGCGAGATCCCGCCATTCGCCACCTATGCCCTCGACACGCGGGAGCTCCTGCCCGATTGCGGCTGGCCCGGGCAGATCGAAATCCGCGCCGGCAAGCATTTCGTGCGCCCGCGCTACGAGGTCATCGCGCGGGACGGCCGGCGACGCATCGCCCATCCCAATGTCGAGCGCACCGACCTCAAGCCCGACCCGCGCATCCCCGAGCTCGGCAATCTCATGGGCAAGGGCTTCCTGCTTCCCGCGCCGGTGCTGCCCCCCGAGCGCTTCCGCACCATCGTGCAGCCGACGCCGATGGCGACGGCCCAGGCCAATCTGCCGATCGCGCTCCTCGTCTACGATTCCGAGGGCCGCGAGCGGGCGCGCCGGCCGCTCGGCTGCCTCGCAAGGCGGGAGAGCGTGGCGGTCGATCTCGCCGAGCTGGTGAATGGCGGGGCGGCGCTTGCGGGCGGCTATGGCCATCTCGAACTCGTCTACGACTTCGCCGCCGGAGGCGAGGCGGATGGCTGGCTGCACGGGCTCTTCCGCTATGAGGACAAGGCGAGCGGGCACGCCGCCGAGACCAGCTTCGGCGCCCATGTCTTCAACACGGTGCTCACCTATAAGAGCGAGCCGCAATCCTATGCCGGACCGGCGCCAGGGCTTTCGACGCGGCTCTTCCTCCGCCTGGGGCCGGCCCCTCTCGACACCCTCTGTCACCTGATCTATCCCGCCTCGACCGTCTGGCATCCCCGCTCGTCGACCGATCTCGTCCTCCACGACGGGAGCGGCGCCGAGATCGCCCGTCGCCATATCGAAATCCCCTGCAGCGGCTCGCGGCTGTGGCGCTATCGCGAGACCTTCGACGAGGCCGAGCGGCGCCGCGCCGGCGCGGGCGCCTATGTCATCGTGCGCGACGCGACCTGCCGCCTCTTCGGGTATCACGGCCTTCTGGGCCGCGACGGCGCCTTCAGCCTCGATCACATGTTTGGATTCTAGTGTTTGGGCCCCACGGCTTGCCTAGCCCGCATGGGCCTCCTATCTTCTATGCCCGTTCGGCAAAGCTTCCCTTCCCATTTCGCGCAGCTCCGGATTCGCCCATGAGCCAGACACATCGCAGCAAGGCCGTCATCATCGGGTCCGGCCCGGCCGGCTACACGGCGGCCATCTATGCCGCGCGGGCCAACCTGAAGCCGCTTCTCATCGCCGGGATCGAGCCCGGCGGGCAGCTCACCATCACCACCGATGTCGAGAACTATCCGGGCTTCGCCGAGGTCATCCAGGGCCCCTGGCTGATGGAGCAGATGAAGGCCCAGGCCGAGCATGTGGGGACCCGCATCATCGGCGACCTCGTCGTCGAGGCGGATTTCAGCCGGCGGCCTTTCCGACTCACCGGCGACAGCGGCGATGTCTATCTTGGCGAGACCATCGTCATCGCCACCGGCGCCAGCGCGCGCTGGCTCGGCATCCCGAGCGAGTCGCTTCTGCGCGGGCACGGCGTCTCCGCCTGCGCCACCTGCGACGGCTTCTTCTACCGGGACAAGGCGGTCGCCGTCATCGGCGGCGGCAACACGGCCGTCGAGGAGGCGCTCTTCCTCACCAATTTCGCCCGCCAGGTGACGCTCGTGCACCGGCGCGACAAGCTGCGCGCCGAGAAGATCCTGCAGGATCGCCTGTTCAAGAATCCCAAGATCACCGTGATCTGGGACCACGTCGTCGACGAGATTCTCGGCGCCGGCGAGCCTAAGGCCGTGACCGGCGTGCGCCTGCGCCACGCCAAGACGAGCGCGGCGACGACACTCCCGGTGGACGGCGTCTTCATCGCCATCGGCCACGAGCCGGCGACCGCGGTCTTCAAGGGCAAGCTCGCCATGGATGCCGAGGGCTACATCCTCACGGCGCCCGACAGCACGGCCACCAATATCCCCGGCGTCTTCGCCGCCGGGGACGTCAAGGACAAGGTGTTCCGCCAGGCCGTGACGGCGGCGGGCATGGGCTGCATGGCGGCTCTCGAGGCGGAGCGCTTCCTCGCCGAGCACGAGGCCGCGGCCGAGCTGAGCGCCGCGGAATAGATCAGCACGCAGAGGCAAGAGCCCCGACCGGTCGGATCACCGGGGCATCGAGGCAGGGGAATGGACTGGGACAAGCTGAGGGTTTTTCACGCCGTCGCCGAAGCGGGCAGCTTCACGCATGCCGGCGAATCGCTGAAGCTCAGCCAGTCGGCGGTGAGCCGGCAGATCAGCGCGCTCGAGGAGAGCCTGCACACCACGCTCTTCCACCGCCATGCGCGCGGCCTCATCCTGACCGAGCAGGGCGAGCTCCTCAACCAGACGGTCAAGGACGTCTTCGGCAAGCTCGCCATGACCGAGGCGATGCTGACCGAGAGCAAGGAGCGTCCCAAGGGGCCGCTCAAGGTCACGACCACCGTGGCTCTCGGCTCGACCTGGCTCACGCCGCGCATCAAGGAGTTCCTCGAGCTCTATCCCGAGATCGAGCTCACCCTCGTGCTCGACGACGGCGAGCTCGACCTCTCCATGCGCCAGGCCGACATCGCCATCCGCATGGCGCCGCCGCGGCAGCCGGACCTGATCCAGCGCCAGCTCATGCAGGTGCATGCCCACCTCTTCAGCACCCAGGAATATCTCGACGCCTTCGGCACGCCCAAGACCACCGAGGAGCTCGAGAAGCACAAGATCGTCACCTTCGGCGAGGAGGCGCGGCTGCCGGCGCCCAGCGTCAACTGGCTGCTCGACCTTTGCAAGCGCCTCAACCGCATGCCGAAATCGGTGCTGCGGGTGAACAATATCTACGGCATCTACCGCGCCGTGCGCAGCGGGCTCGGCATCGCCTCCCTGCCCGATTACCTCGCCCGCGAGGATCGTCGCCTCATCCGCGTCCTGCCCGACCTTGACGGGCCGAGCATCGATGCCTACTTCGTCTATCCTGAGGTGCTCAGGCACTCCAAGCGGATTGCGGTGTTCCGCGATTTTCTTGTCAAGCGGATTGCCGAGTCCCAGTTCTAGAGGCGGCCCTGTGCATATCGTCGTGTTTGCCTGGGTCGTTATGCAGAACCGGCATGGCTCCTTTGATTATTTTGGTGTGGTTTTTCGGAGCAGAAAGCCTATTTAGTGAACATATGGATGCTGCGTTGCAGCATCGGATTGCGACCGAGCGATTTGTTAAGCGATTTCCGAGGCGGTTTCGCCTCGACCGGGTTCCAGGCGCAAGGCCTGGAAGGGGTCCTTCGGGACCCTACGTCTCCCAGACGTGAAGCCTCCCTGTTCAACTCACCGGGACCGAAAGGTCCCGGTTTTTTTTCGTCCGCTCGGCGCCGCGCGGCCGGGAACTCCCCGGGGTGGTATCGCGTTTATAGCTTTCGACGCGATTTGGGGGAGCGCGATCCCGCCTTGATGCCAGCCGCCGCCAAGATCGACCATTCCGCCCGCCCGCCGGACTCCGCAAGGGGGCGGCCGTCGCGATGGCGGTGAGAGAGCTGGCCGAGCGCCCGCGCGAGGCCGCGCCGCGCCGCGCGCCGACGCGGCCGCGCCGCAGCTCCCGCATCACCGAAGGCCAGCCGGCCCCGCTCGGCGCCACCTGGGACGGGCTGGGCGTGAATTTCGCCCTCTTCTCGGCCCACGCGACGAAGGTGGAGCTCTGTCTCTTCGACCCCCTCGGCCGGCGCGAGATCGAGCGCATCGAGCTCCCCGAATACACGGATGAGGTCTGGCACGGCTATCTGCCGGAGGCGCGGCCGGGCACCGTCTATGGCTATCGCGTGTACGGGCCCTATGAGCCCTCGGCGGGGCACCGCTTCAATCCCAACAAGCTTTTGCTCGATCCCTATGCCAAGGCCCATGTGGGCGAGCTCCGGTGGCGCCCCGAGCTGTTCGGCTACACCATCGGCGCCAAGGGCGAGGATCTCAGCTTCGACAAGCGCGACAGCGCCCCGCATATGCTCAAATGCCGCGTCGTCGATCCGGCCTTCACCTGGGCGCGCGACCGCTCGCCGCGCGTGCCGTGGGAGCGCACCATCTTCTATGAGCTTCACGTGCGGGGCTTCAGCAAGCGCCATCCCGCCGTGCCCGAGGAGCTGCGCGGCACCTTCGCCGGGCTCGCGCGCCAGGAGCTCATCGACTACATCAGGAGCCTCGGCGTCACCGCCGTCGAGCTCCTGCCCATCCACGTCTTCGTCAACGACAGCCACCTGCTCGACAAGGGCCTCACGAACTACTGGGGCTACAACACGATCGGCTTCTTCGCGCCCGACCCGCGCTATTCCGCGACGGCAACCATCACCGAGTTCAAGCAGATGGTCGCCCATCTGCACGATGCCGGGCTCGAGGTCATCCTCGACGTCGTCTACAACCACACGGCGGAAGGGAACGAGCGCGGCCCAACCCTGTGCTTCCGCGGCATCGACAACGCCTCCTATTACCGGCTGCTGCCCGACAACCGCCGCTACTACATCAACGACACCGGCACCGGGAACACGGTGAATCTCAGCCATCCGCGCGTGCTCCAGATGGTGACCGACAGCCTGCGCTATTGGGCGACGGAGATGCATGTCGACGGCTTCCGCTTCGACCTGGCGACGATCCTCGGGCGCGAGCCTTACGGCTTCGACGAGGGCGGAGGCTTTCTCGACAGCTGCCGCCAGGATCCCGTGCTCGCCACGGTCAAGCTCATCGCCGAGCCGTGGGATTGCGGGCCGGGCGGCTATCAGGTGGGCGGCTTCCCGCCCGGCTGGGCGGAGTGGAACGACCGCTTTCGCGACACCGTGCGGAGCTTCTGGAAGGGCGACGACGGCAAGGCGGCGGATCTCGCGACACGCCTGACCGCCTCCGGCGACTTCTTCAATCGCCGCGGGCGCAAGCCCTGGGCCAGCGTGAACTTCATCACCGCCCATGACGGCTTCACCTTGAGCGACCTCGTTTCCTACAACGACAAGCACAACGAGGCGAATGGCGAGGAGAACCGCGACGGCCACGCCAACAACTACTCCTGGAACTGCGGCGCCGAAGGCCCGACCGACGATCCGGAGATCGTCAAGCTGCGCGAGCGGCAGAAGCGCAACCTGCTCGCGACCCTGCTGCTCGCCCAGGGCACGCCGCTCCTTCTCGCCGGCGACGAGTTCGGCCGCAGCCAGGGCGGCAACAACAACGCCTATTGCCAGGACAACGAGATCAGCTGGCTCGACTGGGAGGGCATCGGCGACGACGGGCGCGCCCTCACCGGCTTCGTGCGCAAGCTCACCACCCTCCGCCACGCCTTCCCGATCCTGCGGCGCGGCCGCTTCCTTACGGCGGAATGGAACGAGGCGCTCAAGGTCAAGGACGTCACCTGGATCAACGCCGCGGGCGCGGAGATGCAGGGCGAGGAATGGGGCGATGCCCATATGCGCTGCTTCGGCATGCTGATCGACGGCCGCGCCCAGGCGACGGGGATCAAGCGCCCCGCGGCGGATGCGACGCTCCTCCTCGTCGTCAACGCCCATCACGACGTGGTCAAGTTCACGCTCCCCGCGGTCACCGGCGGCGATCGCTGGCGCTGCCTCGTCGACACCAACGATCCGGAGCGCGACGAGCTGCCGATCCTCCGCACACGGGACCAATACGAGGTCACCGGCCGCTCCCTTCTCCTCTTTGCCCTCGAGGATGGCGGCACCACCGTGCGCGTCGTCCGCCAGGTCGCCCTCGAGCTCTCGCGCAGCCAGAAGCTCGCGCCCTGAGCCTGAGCCTGCGCCCGCGCCTCATCCCCGCCGCATGCGGAGGACCTCCGCCAGTGTCGGATGGGAAGGATTGTCGCCGGGCTTGCCAGTCTCGGCGCCTGCTGTCGGAGGTTTTTACAGGATTGAGCTGATAAATGTTAGTTAATCGTGGCAGATCAGGTAGTTGCCGGACTGGTCCGAAATTTGCTTAGAGTCCCCATGAGGACATCATCGGGGGATCTCCCATGAAAAATCTTGTGAAGGCCGCAGCCCTGAGCGCGGTCTTGATCGGCGGGACGGCAGCCGCAGCCCATGCCGATCTCATCACCAATGGCGGGTTCGAGACGGGCGACTTCACCGGCTGGACTCGCGGCGGAAACCTCGGCGCCACCTTCGTCGGCAATTCGCCGAACGCGCCCCATTCCGGCAACTTTGCCGCGGAGCTCGGCCCCGTCGGCTCCGACGGCACGCTGGCGCAGACCTTCGCCACCATCATCGGCGACACGTATCAGGTCTCGTATTGGCACATCTATAATGCGGCCGCCACGCCGCCCAGCGACTTCTCGGTGACGTTCAACGGGACGACCTTGTTCTCCGAGGCAAACGTCAACCCGCCCTCGCCGCTCACCTGGACGCAATACACCTTCGACGTGATCGCGAGCCTGGCCTCGAGCACGCTGCAATTCGCCTTCCGCAACGATCCGAGCTATCAGGGGCTGGACGACGTCTCGGTCACCGATCTCGGTACGCCGGGGACGGTTCCCGAGCCGTCCTCGCTCGCGCTCTTCGGCGCGGCCCTTGCCGGCTTCGGCTTCATGGCGCGCCGCCGCCGGCACGCATAGGCTCTCTCTGGGAGAAACTCGCGGCGGTTCCGCGGGAGCCGCCGCTTCTCTTTCCGGGACGCTCAGGCGAAGAGCCGCTCGTTCTTTAGATCCTTGTAGATATCCGCGACATAGGCGCCGTAGCCGTTGAAGATCTGCGTCGGCACGCGCTCATTCGTTCCGATCACCCGCTCCATCGCCTGGCTCCAGCGCGGATGGGGCACCTGTGGATTGACATTGGCCCAGAAGCCGTATTCGTGGGAATCGATCGTCTCCCAGAAGGTCTTCGGGCGCTTGTCGGTGAAGCTGACGCGGATGAAGGCCTTGGCCGATTTGAAGCCGTATTTCCACGGCACCACCAGGCGCAGGGGGGCGCCGTTCTGCTTGAGCATCGGCTTGCCATAGAGGCCGGTCGCGATGAAGGCGAGCTCGTTGGTCGCCTCCGCCATGGTGAGGCCCTCGATATAGGGCCAGGGATACCAGAACTCGCGCTGGCCCGGGGCGATCCCGGGATCCTGGAAGGTCTGGAAGACGATGTACTGCGCCGAGGAGAGCGGCTCGGCGAAATCGACGAAGGACTTGAGCGCGAAGCCGCTCCACGGCACCGCGATCGACCAGGCCTCGACGCAGCGATGGCGGTAGAGCCGCTCCTCGAGGGGCATCTGCTTGAGCAGCGTATCGATGTCGACGGTCTTCGGCTTCGCGACCATGCCGTCGATCTTGATCGTCCAGGGCCGCAGCTTGACCGCCTGGGCGGCGCGCCAGATGTCCTTCTGGGAGCCGAATTCGTAATAGTTGTTGTAGGTCTCGACGTCCTCCTCCGGCGTGATCGCGCGGTCGAGGGTATAGCGAGGGTTGCGCTTGAAGGGATAGAGGCCGGCGGAGGGATCGGGCTCGGGCGTGAACGCGTCGGCGCGCCCTGCGAGTGCGGCGAGAATCGCCGGCGCGAGGATGGGCCCAGCCGCAATCGCCTTCACCAGGCGACGCCGCTCGGCGAAGACGGCCTCGGGGGTCGCGTCCTGCTCCTTCATGGCCCAGCCAGGCCTGCGCTTGATCAGCATGAGAGTTCTCCGCGCCGAGAATTACCGCATCGGTCAAAGCGCCTCGGCCGTCGCTTTCGCTCGCGTCCCCATGGCTAACTTAGGTCCGGACGGCCTCACGACACAATCAACTCTGAGTGAGAGAATCGCCGCTTGCCTCTCGTCAAGCGCCCGCCGATCAAGCGCGCAGGCCAGCGGCGAATCTCACTCCGCGGCAATGACCTTCGCGGCTCCCGGCGCAACATTTGCCAGCGCCGCCGGGCGCGGCCCTCCGGTCGCCCAGTCGAGGAGCTCCACGGTATGGACCGCGGGAATGCGCGTGCCCGAGGCGATCTGGGTCAGGCAGCCGATATTGCCGGCGGCGACGACATCGGGGGCGACGCCCTCGATATGCCCGACCTTGCGCGAGAGGAGGCGTGCCGCGAGCTCCGGCTGGAGGAGATTATAGGTCCCCGCCGAGCCGCAGCAGAGATGGCCTTCGGGGATCTCGCAAAGCTGGAATCCGGCGGCGGCGAGGAGCGCCCGCGGCGGCCTGTCGAGCTTCTGGCCGTGCTGCAGCGAGCAGGCCGAGTGATAGGCGACGCGGAGCCCGGCGACGGCGCCGGACGGCTTCAAGCCGAGCTCGGCCATCACCTCGCTCACGTCCCTGGCGAGTGCTGCCACGCGCTCGGCGCGCTGAGCCCAGGCGGGATCGTCGCGCAGGAGAAAGCCGTAATCCTTGAGCATGGTGCCGCAGCCCGAGGCATTGGCGACGATCGCATCGAGCCCCTCGCTCTCGATCTCGCGCATCCAGGCGGCGATATTGGCGCGCGCCGAGTCGAGCGCCGAGGCCGCGCGCCCCATGTGATGGGTCAAGGCGCCGCAGCAGCCCGCGCCGCGCGCCACCACCACCTCGCAGCCGTGCCGCGTCAGGAGCCGCACCGTGGCCTCGTTGATGGCGGGCGCTATGGCCTGCTGCACGCAGCCGGTCAGAAGTGCCACGCGCCGGCGGCGCGCGCCCTCGGCGGGGAAGACCTGTGGGGTCTCGACGGCCGAGGGGCTTGACAGCCGGGCCGGCGCCAAGGCGAGCATGGCGGCGAGGCGCCGCGGCAGGAGGGGCGCGAGCGGCCGCGCCAGCTTGGCCCCGACAAGTGCGAGGCGGAAGAGCGGCAGCGACGGCAGCACGCGCGCGAGCAGGGCGCGCAGGACGCGCTCGCCGAGGGGGCGGCGATAGCTTTCCTCCACATGGCGGCGCGCATGGTCGACGAGGTGCATGTAATGCACGCCGGAGGGGCAGGTCGTCATGCAGGAGAGGCAGGAGAGGCAGCGGTCGATATGCTTCGTCACCTTAGCCGTCGCCGCCTTGCCGCCCTCGAGCATGTCCTTGATCAGGTAGATGCGGCCGCGCGGGCTGTCGAGCTCGTCGCCGAGCAGCACGTAGGTGGGACAGGTCGCGGTGCAGAAGCCGCAATGCACGCAGGCGCGCAGAATCTTGTCGGCTTCCCTGATGTCGGAATCGGCGAGCTGGGCGAGGGTGAAGTTCGTCTGCATGGGAATCGCTCAGGCGCCGGACGCGGCCGGCTGGGGTGCGCCGGCATAGAGGCGGCCGGGGTTGAGAACGCCGCAGGGATCGAAGCCCTCCTTGATCCGCGCGCTCAGCCGGGCGAGCCCGCCGGCAAGGGGCTCGAAGACGTCCACCGCCGCGCGCACGCCGTCGGGCGCGCGCATGAGCGTCGCGTGGCCGCCCGTATCGGCGAGAGCCGCGCGCACCGCCGCGGCATGGGCGTCGCCGCTCGGCGGCAGGCCGAGCCAGACGAGGCCGCCGCCCCAGTCGTAATAGGCGAGCACCTCGAGCCGGGCGGCGAGCCGCGCCACCACCTCGGCGCCGCGGCTGGGCGGGAGCGAGAGGCGCCAGAGGTCGCGCGCGGCGTGGCGCACGAAGGGTGCCGCGTCGCGCAGCTCGCGCCAGAAGGCTCGCGAATTCGCGCTGTGCAGCTCCTCGACGGGAGCAAATCCTGCAAGCATCGTCTTGATGGCGGCGGCGCGATGGGCGACCGAGGCGGGGAAGCCCTCGACGCGCACCGCCGTCACGGCGTGCCCCGCATGGCGCACATCATCGACGGCGGAGAGGGCTGCAAGGGACGCCGGCAGATGGGCGGCGCCGGAGACCTCGTGCGCGCTCTTGAGCGCCGCGGTGAGGGCGCGGATCGCCGCCGCGTCGTCGAGGCCGAAGGCGAGCAGGGTGCGCGTCTTCTCGGGCGCCGGCAGCACCTTCACGGTGACGTCGGTCATCGCCGCGAGGGTGCCGTGGGAGCCGGCAAGAAGCTTGCAGAGATCGTAGCCGGTGACGTTCTTGACGACGCGGCCGCCGGCCTTGAAGAGCTCGCCGCGGCCATTGACCGCGACGACGCCGAGGAAGTGATCGCGCGCGGCCCCCGCCTTGATCCGGCGCGGGCCGGCGAGGTTGCAGGCGAGCGCGCCGCCGATCGTCCCGGCACCGGCGGGGCCGCCGTAAAGCGGGCCGAGATCGCCCGGCTCGAAGGCGAGCTGTTGCCGATTTTGCGCAAGCAGCGCCTCGATCTCGTGGAGCCTGGTCCCGGCGCGCGCCGAGAGGACGAGCTCGTCGGGCTCGTAGAGGGTGACGCCGGCAAGGCCCGAGAGATCGAGGCTGCGGCCCGCCTGCACCGGCCGCCCGAGACCGCGCTTGCTTCCGGCGCCCTTGAGCTCGAGGGGCTGCATCGCAGCGGCGGCCTCGGCGATGGCGGCGGCGACCTCCTCGGCATCGCGGGGCGTGAGGGCCGTCTCGGGCATCGCGCGGCTCAGAATCGGGGAATGTCCGGGAAGCGCTGCTGCCCGCGATGCACATGCACGCGGCCGAGTTCGGCGCAGCGGTGGAGGGTCGGGAACACCTTCCCCGGATTGAGGAGCGAGCCCGGATCGAAGGCGCATTTCAAGCGCTCCTGCTGGGCGAGATCGGTCTCGCTGAACATCGCGCCCATGAGATCGCGCTTCTCCACGCCGACGCCGTGCTCGCCGGTAAGCACCCCGCCGACCTCGACGCAGAGGCGCAGGATGTCGGCACCGAAGGCCTCGGCCTTCTCGAGCTCGCCGGGCTTGTTGGCGTCGTACATGATGAGGGGATGCAAATTGCCGTCGCCGGCGTGGAAGACATTGGCAACGGCGAGGCCGTATTGCTCGGAGAGTGCCCGCATGCGCGTCAGCACCTCCGAGAGGCGCTTGCGTGGGATGGTGCCGTCCATGCAGTAGTAGTCGGGGGTGATGCGGCCGATGGCCGGAAAGGCCGCCTTGCGCCCGGCCCAGAAGCGCAGGCGCTCCTCCTCGCTCGTGCTGACGCGCAAGGAGACCGCGCCATTGGCCTTGGCGATCGCCTCGACGCGCGCGATGAGCTCGTCGACCTCCGCCGGCGGTCCATCGAGCTCGCAGATGAGAAGGGATTCGACGTCGAGGGGATAATCCGCGTGCACGAAATCCTCGACGGCGTGGATCGCCGGCTTGTCCATCATCTCGAGCCCGCCCGGGATGATGCCGCTCGAGATGATGCCGGCGACGGTCTCGCCCGCCTGCTCGTTGGTGGGAAAGCCCATGAGGAGCGCGCGCGCCGTGGCGGGCTTGCGCAGGATGCGCACGGTGACCTCGGTGATGACGCCGAGCAGGCCCTCGGAGCCCGTCACCGCGCCGAGCAGGTCGTAGCCCGGCGCATCGAGATGCTTGCCGCCGAGGCGGATCACCTCGCCATCCATCAGCACCATCTCGACGCCGAGGAGATTGTTGGTGGTGACGCCGTATTTGAGGCAATGCACGCCGCCCGAGTTCTCGGCGACATTGCCGCCGATGGTGCAGGCGATCTGGCTGGAGGGGTCCGGCGCGTAGTAGAAGCCCTGGGGCTCGACGGCCTGGGTGATGGCGAGGTTGGTCACCCCCGGCTGCACCACGGCGCAGCGATTCTCGTAGTCGATCTCGAGGATGCGCTTGAACTTGCCGAGGCCGAGCAGCACCCCGTCGCCCAAGGGGAGCGCGCCGCCGGAGAGCGAGGTGCCGGCGCCGCGCGGCACCACCTTGATGCCCTCGGCATGGCAATAGCGCAGCACCGCCGCGACCTGCGCCGTGTCCTCGGGAAGGACGACGAGCATGGGCGGCTGGCGATAGGCGGTGAGGCCGTCGCTCTCATAGGCGCGCAGCTCGTCGGCGTCGGCGATCACGCCCTCGCCGGGCACGATGCGGGAGAGGGCCGCCGCAATCGTCGCGCGGCGCGCCAGCACGCCCTCGTCGAGCGCGGGCATCACCAGTCCTGACATCGGCCCCTCCTGCGACGGCCCGCGGGACATCCTTGGGGCGCGCCGCAGCCCGACTATGGGCAAGGGCGGCGTCCCGGTCAATTGGTATTACCACTTTCCGCCGGCCGTTTCACGCAAGGCAGCGGCGCAACAAAAAACCGCGCCGAAGCGCGGTTCGGGGTCGCAAGCGTCGCGGGCGCCTAGCCCTGGCGCGCCTTCATGCGCGGGTTCTTCTTGTTGATGACGTAGACGCGGCCGCGGCGGCGGACGACCCGGCAATTCTTGTCGCGCGTCTTGGCGGATTTGAGCGAGTTCACGACCTTCATCTTGCGGCCCTCTCCTTGGCGAGCGCGGAACATAGGGGCAGCGTTTCCGCCTGTCAACCGCCGCCGCGCTGCCGCCGCGCCGCCTACCAATCCGACATGGTGCCGGGCTTCTTCTTCAGCATGTGGAAGCGGTAGAGCCGCACCTCGCCGCTGTCGAGGGCCTTGATGCGGCTGTGCCAGAGCTCGGCCTCCTGGACCACGGCGAGCATCAGGCGGGGCTCGAGCTGCTGGGTCTTGAGGATGTCCATGAAGCGGCTCCAGCCCTCCATGACGAGGCCGCGATACTTCTTCGTCATGTCCTCGCAGATGCGCATCTCCAGGCCGAGCTGGGTCGCCAGATCGGTGTAGTTCTCGACGAACCACGGGGCGGTGCGCATGGGCTCGGCGGCGCGCCAGCGGGTGACGGCCTCGGGCTCCTGCTTCGCCTGCTTGACGACGAAATCGGTGAAGATGATCTGGCCCTTGTCCTTGAGTGCTCGCTCGATCGCCTTGAGCAGATTCTCCTTGCCCATCACCGTGTAGAACGCCTCGCGCGCGAACACGCAGTCGAACTTGCCCTTGGGGAAATCGGGCTTCTCCGGGTCATAGGCGGTGATCGGCGCCTTCTTGGTGAGCCCGCCATGTGGGAGCGCTCCATGCCGAGCTCGGCGAGCTTGGGGAAGGGCTCGAGCCCGGTGACCCAGAGGCCGAGGGCGGCATGGACGGCGCGGGTGCCCCCGCCCAGCCCGGCGCTCAGCTCCAGGAGCGACATGGCCGGATTGAGCGCGAAGGGCTTGATGAGCTCGAGGAAATAGGCCTCCCCGCCGGGCCAGATGAAGCCCTTGCCCCAGATGAGCTCGGCGGCCTCGGCGCGCTCCGGCGTCCAGAGCGCGCGGTCGAGCTTCGCCTCGGCGGGGGTGTCGAGCGTGGGCTCGGGCTTGGCCTCGGCCGTCTTCGCCGGCTTGTCCTCGGGCGGCGTGGGCACGATGTATTCGTAGCCCTCCCACCACGCCTTGAAGCGCTCCATGAAGGGGGGTTTCTGCGGCGCGCTCGGCACGGGGGTCCGGCCGCCCGCCTGGCTGGATAATGCGCTCATCGCGCAGGTCCGCTGGCTTCGCTCGACTGTGATCGATCCCGCCATCATCGCCGCGATCTCTTAAACCGCGGTTAAATTCGGCGCGGCCGCACCGCGCGCGCCATGGCGCAAGCCCTTCTGCGAGCGGGGAAAAGCGCCCCCGAGGCGCAGGGCGCCGATGGTTAACCCGACGGCGGGAAGCGCGCCCGGGCCGCGGCTCAGGCGGGCAGGTCCTGCCGCGTCTCGGCTTCCTCTTTGACCCGCGCGATGAAGGCATCGAGCGGCATGGCGCCGAGATCCTTGCCGCTGCGCAGGCGCACGGCGACGGTTCCAGATTCCGCCTCGCGATCGCCCACCACCAGCATATAGGGGATCTTCTGGGTCTGGGCGGTGCGGATCTTCTTCTGCATGCGCTCGTTCGAGAAATCGACGTCGACGCGCAGGCCGCCGGTGCCGTTCGTGACGGGAGCGGCGAAGAGGCGGTCGCGCAGGCTCACCGCATAGTCGTTCTGGCGATCGGTGATGGGGACGATGCGCACCTGCACGGGCGCCAGCCAGGTCGGGAAGGCGCCGGCGTAATGCTCGATCAAGAAGGCGACGAAGCGCTCGTGGGAGCCGAGGGGGGCGCGGTGGATGACGTAGACCGGATGCTCCTGCCCGTCCTCGCCCACATATTTGAGATCGAAGGTCTCGGTGGCGAGGAAGTCGAGCTGGTTGGTCGAGATGGCGTATTCGGTGCCGATCGCGCTCTTGATCATGAAGTCGACCTTGGGCCCGTAGAACGCCGCCTCGCCTTCCGCCTCCTTGAAGGGATAGCCCGATTCCTTCATCGCCGCGCGGATGATCTCCAAGGCCGCCAGCCAGCGCTCCGGCTCGTTCACATACTTGTCGAGCTTATTGAGGTCCGGCAGCGAGAGCCGCATGTGGTATTCCTTGATGCCCATGAGGTCGTAATAGCGGGCATGAAGGTGCATGACCTTGAGGAACTCGTCCTTCGCCTGGTCGTAGCGGCAATAGATATGGGCGTCGTTCTGGGCGAAGCCGCGCACGCGCATGAGGCCCGAGAGCCCGCCCGAGGGCTCGTAGCGATAGACCTGGCCGTATTCGGCAATGCGAAGCGGTAGCTCGCGATAGGAATGCTTGCCCGCGAGATAGACCTGGTGATGATGCGGGCAGTTCATGGGACGCAGGTAGTAGTTCTCGCCCTCGATATCGATGGGCGGGTACATGTCGTCCTTGTAATAGGGAAGATGCCGCGAGCGGTAGTAGAGGGCCTCCTTGGTGATCTGCGGCGTGGCGACGCGGACATAGCCGTCGCGCCGCTCCTCCTGGAGTGCTAAGAACTCCAGCTCCTGGCGCATCACCATGCCCTTGGGCAGCCAGAGAGGCAGCCCGGCGCCGACATCCGCCGAGAAGGCGAAGAGCTCGAGCTCATGGCCGATCTTGCGGTGGTCGCGCTTCTTCGCCTCCTCGATCTGCCAGAGCGCGTGGTCGACCTCCGCCTTGGTCGGAAAGCAGATGCCGTAGATGCGCTGGAGCTGGGGGTTGCGCGCATCGCCGCGCCAATAGGCGCCGGCGAGCTTGGTCAGCTTGAACTGGCCGATCTCGGCGGTGCTGCGCACATGGGGCCCGCGGCAGAGATCGACGAAGTCGCCGGTCTTGTAGAGGGAGATCGTCGCGACCCCGCCCTGCCCCTCGCCGATACCAACGGCGTCATCATCGCCGGTGTCCTTGGCGACGGCGGTCGAGCCCTTCTCCTTGAGGAGATGAAGGAGCTCCACCTTGTAGCTCTGGCCGAGCCTCTCCATGAGGTCGATCGCCTCGTCGACGGGCACTTCGATGCGCTCGAAAGGCAGCTTCTTGTTCTTGAGCTGGCGCATGGCAAGCTCGATCTTCTCGAGGTCCTCGAGCTTGAGCGTCTCGGGCAGCTCGACATCGTAGAAGAAGCCGTTCTCGATCGCCGGCCCCACGCCGAACTTCGCCGTCGGCCAGAGCTGGCGGATGGCGGCGGCCATGAGGTGCGAGCAGGAGTGCCGCATCTTGTGCAGGTCCTGCTCGCTGACAGGGGCTGGGGCTTTCTCGTTCATCGCAAGCGGCTTTCTCGAGCGGCCCTGCGCCGCGGCGGCGGGGGCAGAGCGCGATATAGGGGCAGGCTTTCTGGCCGGTCAACCCCGATCTGGCGGAAGGCGCCGCCTGGTACCTGCAACTATAAATACGCGAGCCGTACGGAACGTCATTGCGACCCCGAGCGACGCGAGGGGGAAGCAATCCAGAAATTTGAAGTTTCCCTGGACCGCCACGACCGCGGAGCCTGTCCTCGGGCCGGCCTTCGGCCGGACCCGTGGGCGGTCTCGCGGTGACGACGAGATATCCATCACCATCAGCGGTTCCTGCCACTAATCCGCCGCCGCGAGCAGCCCCTCGGCCACGGCGCGGCGATAGATCGCGGCCCCCACGGCGACGTCCTCGAGGCCGATGCCGAGGGACTTGTAGAGGATGATGTCCTCGGCGCCGCGGCGGCCGGGCGACGCGCCTGCCAGCACGGGGCCGAGCTCGCGGAGCTGCGCCCAGTCGAGGACGCCCGCTTGCGCCGGGAGGATGAGCTCGCCGGCCTCCTCCTTCGCCTGGGGCAGCCACTCGACGATGACGGCCGCCGCGCGGCGGATCGCCTCGTCGTCGAGCTCGCGGGTGGTGGGCAGCGTGGCGCCGATGGCGGCGACGAAGGCGCCGGGGGCGATCAGCTTGCCGGAAAAGAGCGGCGTGCGCGAACGCGTGGCGGTGACGACGAGATCGGCGCCGGCGAGCGCCGCCGCGGGGTCGCGGACGGGGACCACCTCGACGCCATGCGCCCGTCCCATGGCGCGGCAGAACTCGCTCGCATCGCCGCGGCTCACCACGCGCACGGCCTTGATTGGCAGCACGCGGGAGAGGGCGGCGATATGGCCGCGCGCCTGGACGCCGGTGCCGAAGACGGCGAGCGTGCTCGCCTGCGGACGCGCAAGCGCCTTGGCGGCGACGGCGCTGACAGCGCCGGTGCGGATCTCGGTGAGGGCGTCGGCCTCGAGGGCCGCGAGCGCGTCGCCCGTCCGCGCCGAGAAGAGCAGGACGATGAAGCGGAAGCGGCCGCCGATGGTCGAATAAACCTTGGCCCCCAGCATGTCGTCGGCGGGGATGACGGCGCCCATGGTCGAGAGCTTGACGTCGCCGACGGCGGTGCGCAGGCGCGGCTGCACGGCGGCCTCGCCGGCGGCGAAGCGGCGGAGAGCGCCGTCGACGGCGGCGATGGCGAGATCGAGGGAGAGAAGCCGCCGCACCTCGGCGTCGCGGAGGAGTTGGAGCGGCATCACGCGCTCTCGGCCTTGGCATGCGCCGCGCGGACGCGCGCATGGAACGCAGCGAGGGCGCTGCCGGGAGCCGCCGCCTCGGTGTCCGTCGGCCCGCCGGCGGCGGCCTTGGCCTGAAGCACCTCGCAGGCGGCCTTGTCGGCGATGCGCGCCGTCCTGGCCGTCTCCATGAGCGCGGCGCCGGCAGCGGGATCGGCGACGAGGACATGGGTTACGATGCGGCTGCGCTCATGGGTGCGCGCGACGAGCTGGTGGGCGAGGAGCGCGGAGGGATGCAGCTCGAGCATCAGGCTGGGGAAATGCCAGAGCCGCACGGCGCCCTCGCCATCGCCTTCCCCGGTGCCGCCAGGGGCGAGGAAGCGCTCGACCGCGATCTTCCAATTGCATTGGAGATCGGTGACGATCTCGCCGGCGGCGGCCAGAGGCGCGGCGAGCCGCGCCGCCAACGCCGCTTCGAGGGGCGCCGTCTCCGTGGCGAGGTCGGGCGCCGCAGCACCGGCGGTGACAAAGAGGAAGCCGCGCCACTCGGCGAGGCGCACGGGCTGGAGATTGTTCTCGGCGTTGGCGGGATCGGCGGGAGCGTATTTGGGCGGCGCCTCCTTGAAGCTCCCGTCGAAATGATAGGTCCAGCCGTGATAGCGGCAGCGCAGCAGCGCGCAATGGCCGGCGCCCGCGTCGAGCACCGGCAGCTTCTGATGGCGGCACACATTGCTGAAGGCGCCGAGGCCGCCACGCTCGTCGCGCATCACGAAGACCGCGAGCCCGGCGAGGTTGTTGCACACATAGTCGCCCGGCGCCTTGAGGGCGTCGGCGCGCGCGAGCATCTGCCAGGCATCGGCAAAGAGGTGGCGCCGCTCGCGCATGAAGGCGTCGGGATCGGTGTACCAGGCGGCCGGCGGCGGCGCCGCGTCTGTCGTCGGCATCGTCGATCGGAAAGATGTCAGGCTAATGGTCTCGTCGCTCACTTCTTCTTGCCGATATGGGCCATGAAGGCGTCGATGCCGGCCTGGCAGACGATGGTGTCCTGCTCGCCATTGCCCCCCGACGCCGCGATCGAGCCCACCACCTGACCGTCGACGACGACGGGAAAGCCGCCGACGAAGACGGTGAAGCGCCCGTCATGCTGGGTGAAGATACCGAAGGCCTCCTCGCCGGGATAGGCGTTCTTGTAGCTGTGGGTCGGCTTGCGATGGCCGGCGGCGGTGAAGGCCTTGTTCATGGCGATCTGCACGCTCGTCACCTTGCCGCCGTCGAGGCGGCGAAGGGCGATCGGATAGCCGGCGGCGTCGGCGACGCAGAGCACCTCGGGGCAGCCGATCTCCTCGGCCTTCCTCTGGGCGGCGTCGAGCATGAGATTGGCTTCGGCGAGCGAAAAGGTCTTGTAGGTGATCACGGGACGATCTCTCCGTGGCAAGGGGTGATGGATCAGCCGTGGTGGGCAGGCTGAGGCGCCTGGCCCTCGATGAGGGCAAGCGCCGTGGCTGGACGCGGCTCGAGCGAGATACGCCGGATTGCGGCACCCTTCGCCGTCACCCCCGCGCAAGCGGGAGTCCAGGTTACTGGATTCCCGCTTTCGCGGGAATGACGACGGGGCTATGCCCTCAATCCACGCGCAAGCCGTTCGAGCGGAGCGGAATCGGTTCCAGCCGATCCTCGTCGCATTCAGACGGCTACTCCGCGGCCGCCTTGGCTTGCGGCTGGGCCAGGTACTTGTTGTAGAGCCCGTCGAGATAGAGGCGGCGCATCAGGGTCGCCTCCTTGACGAGGCGCACGCAATTGGCCTGGACCGCGGGCGTCGTCGCGTATTTCTCGACGATCTCGAAGCCGCGCTCGCCATGCTCCTCGTCGGCGACGATGTGGAGGCGGAAGAACACGACCTCCTCCTCGGTGAAGCCGTATTTCTCGAGGAGCGGGGGCGTCGTCTTGCTGTAGATCTTCGGCACCTGGGACTCGAGGCCGACGAGCAGGCCCGAGAGCGCCTCGACGAAGGGCTTGTGGGCCTGGATGGCGCACCAGGACTGCAGGCCGAGGGTCTCGGGCAGAAGCTCGCCCTTGAGCTGGGCATTGGTGATCTCCTCGCGGCTCTTGCCGCAGGCCTCGGCGAAGTCGAGCAGCAGCTTGGTGTGCCGCACGGCGGGGAAGCCCGCCTGGCCGGTGACGCCCTCCTCCTCGGTGATGTTCTCGAGGAGGAAGTCGCGCACGTCCTCGGGCTCGCAATTGCCGTAGACGGTCGCCAGCCATTCGGAGAAATGGCTGACATAGTGGTAGTGCTGCTTCACCCATTCGCCGAGGAGGTGCTTGTTGAGCTTGCCGCTCACCCAGGCCTCGCTCCAGGGATGCACGCTCGAGTGACGCGCGGTGATCGCGTCCTCCAGCTCCTGACGGAATTTGCTCTTCGCCATCGTCCTTCTCCTCTCTTTCCTATCCACGTCAATTCAAAGCCGGGGCGAGCCGCGGCTCCGCAAGTCTCAGGGCGCGCCGCCCCCGCCTGCGGCGTCCTTGCCCATCCCATCGCCCGCGCCGCGCAACGCCTCGGGGTGCTCGTCGGCGAGGTGCCGCGTGCCGGCGCGAAGCACGTGCTGCTCGGCGCGCGCGGCTGCCAGCTCGGCATCACCGGCGATGACCGCTTCCAGGATCGCCGCATGCTCCTCCCAGTTCTGCGCGGCGAGCCTGGCGCTCATCGGCGCGAAGACGAGATTGGTGCGCTCCCGCAGCGAGCGCATGAGATCGGCGAGAATGCGGTTATGCCCTGCCGCGGCGAGGAGGTCGTGGAAGCGGCCGTTGAGGCGCACGAGCTCGGCGGCAATTCCCGCCGGAGCGCGGGCGCGGCCCTCGGCCAGGACCCGGCGCAGCGCCTCGATCATGCCGGGATCGCGGCGCCGGGCGGCGAGCTTGGCGTTCATGCCTTCGAGGGTCGCGCGCACCTCGATCATCTCCTGCACCTCCTCGGGGCTGAAGCCGGCGACGGTAGCGCCCCGCCGCGGCGTCACCTGGACGAGGCCTTGGGAGGCGAGCGCCCGCAGCGCCTCGCGGACGGGGTTGCGGGAAACGCGGAAATCCTCGGCCAGGCGCTCCTCGATCAGGCGTGCGCCGGGGCGGTAGCGCCCGGAGAGGATGGCGTCGCGGATCTGCTCGGTGACGAGGTCCCGAAGCGGCGAATGGAGGTCGCCCAAGGCCAAATCCGCCGGAGGACGACCCGTCTCGATCTCGCTTGCAGCCCGCTCGCGCATGCCTGGCCTCCGCTTGGCGTCCGGTGGTGGCCGGAACAGCCCTAGGCTCTATAATCTTGTATACAGAATACATCAAGGCTGCGATAATGACCAGCGAAAAATGTGGCCCCTCCTGCGACCGCCACAACCCAGCCGGCCGGAGGGTTTGACATCCCGGCGGCGCTGTTCCAGATGTGCGCCGCAATATCGATCTCAGAGGATCAGAGGAATGGCAACGATGCCCCAAGCCATGGATGCCCTCGCCGCTCTGACGACGCGCGCCAGCGCCCGCGAGTTGACGGCGCCGGCGCCCGACGACGCGGCCCTCGCCAAGATGCTGGCCGCCGCCGTCGCGGCCCCCGATCACGGGCGCCTGCGGCCCTGGCGCTTCATCGCCGTGCGCGGCGAGGCCTTGCGGCGGCTTGGCGAGGTGATGGCGGCGGCGCTCAAGGCGCGGGAGCCAGGCGCCCCCGAGGCCCTTCTCGCCAAGGAGCGGGAGAAGCCGCTCCGCGCCCCCCTCGTCCTCGTCGCCGCTGCGAAGATCCTGCCCAACCACAAGATCCCCGTCATCGAGCAGACCATCGCCGTGGGTGCGGCCGTTCAGAACCTCATCGTCGCCGCCCATGCCCTCGGCTGGGGCACCATGTGGAAGACAGGCGCACCCGCCTATGACGCGCGGGTCAAGCGCGCCCTCGGCCTCGACGCCGCGGACGCGATCATTGGCTTCCTCTATCTCGGCACGCCTGTGGGCGAGGTGATGGCGGGGAGCCGGCCGGCGCCGGAGAGTTTCCTCGTCGAATGGCGCGGGCCGGTCGAGGAGCCGGGCGTCGTCCAGCTCGCTTGAGCGCGCGCCCGAGCCTCGCCCTTCGGCGGTTTGCGCGATTGCGGCGATTGGGCTAGCGTCGCGTGACCCGCGCGGATCCGCGGGCAGAGGGAGGATCGATGCGCCGTCGTTTCTCGAAGCGCCGCCCGGGTGCCGGCTTCGCTTTCGTGCTCGCGCTTGCTTTTGCCGCTCTCCTGCCGCCCCCGCCGGCGCGCGCCGAGGCGATCCGGATTGGCGTGCTCAAGCTCGCCTCGAGCGGGCCCATCTTCATCGCCGCCGAGAAGGGCTACTTCAAGGACGAGGGTCTCGACGCGAAGCTCGTCTACTTCCAGGCGGCCCAGCCCGTTGCCGTCGCCGTCGTCTCCGGCGACGTGGATTTCGGCGTCACCGCCTTCACCGCCGGATTCTTCAACTTGGCCGGGAAGGGCGGGCTCACGGTGATCGGCGCGCAGAGCCGCGAGGAGCCCGGCTATCACCTCATCGCCTATGTCGCGGCGAACAAGGCCTATGACGCCGGCTTCCGCAGCCTCGACCAATTCCCCGGCAAGAAGATCGCCATCACCCAGACGGGATCGAGCTTCCACTACTCCCTCGGCCTGCTCGCCGAGAAGCTGCGCTTCTCCCTCGCCTCGGTGCAGCTCGCGGCACTCCAATCCATGTCCAACATGGCCTCCGCCTTGGAAGGCAACCAGGTCGACGGCGCGCTGCTGCCGGCGAGCGTCGCGATCCCCCTGGTCCAGAAGGGCAAGGTCCATCTCCTCGGCTGGGTCGGCAACGAGACGCCGTGGCAAGTCGGCGCGCTCTTCACCTCGCCCCGCGAGATTGCCGCCCATCGCGCCGTCGTCGAGAAATTCGTGCGCGCCTATCAGAAGGGCGCCAGGGAGTTCTACGACCAGCTCCTCGCCAAGGACGCGAGCGGCAAGGTGGTGGGCGGGCCCCGGCGCGCGGCGACCCTGGCGCTCATCGCCAAATACGTGAACGAGACCCCCGCGCAGGTGGCGCTTGGCATCCCTTACATCGATCCGCAAGGACGCCTTCTCGTCGGCGACGTCTATCACCAGGTCGCCTGGTACCAGGCGCAGGGCCTCCTCGACAAGTCGGTGAGCGCCAAGAGCTTCCTCGACCTCAGCTTCATCAAGGGGCAGCAGGATGCGGCCCAATAGCCGCGACCCTCATGTCGGGCATTTGACCTTCGACGTGCCTCGGAATCATGGACCTCGTCGTTGAGGGGGTGAGCCACGCCTATGGCAAGGTCCAGGCCTTGGACGGCATCGACCTGACCGTCGAGGCGGGGGAGATCCTGGCCCTCATCGGCCCCTCGGGCTGCGGCAAGTCGACCCTCCTCGGCATCATGGGCGGCATCCTCAAGCCGAGCGCCGGCCGCATCGCCCTGCGCGGCGCGCCAGCGCGCGGCTCGCTCAACCCCTTCACCTATGTCTTCCAGGATTTCGCGCTTCTGCCCTGGCGCAGCGTCGCCGGCAACGTCGCCTTCGTCCTCGAGCATCACGGCCTCGCGCGCGCCGACCGCGACGCCCGCGTCGCCGCGGTCCTGGCGCGCACCGGCCTCGCCGATTTCGCCGACGCCTTCCCGCGCCAGCTCTCGGGCGGCATGCGCCAGCGCGTCGGCATCGCCCGCGCGCTTGTGGTCGAGCCCGAGGTGCTGCTAATGGACGAGCCCCTCTCGGCCCTCGACGCGCAGACCCGCGATCTTCTGATGGAGGATTTTCTCAAGCTGTGGGAGAGCCAGGCGATCACCGCCGTCTACGTCACCCACAACCTCAACGAGGCGATCCGCCTCGCCGACCGTGTGGCGGTGCTGTCGCGCCGGCCGGGCCGCCTGCGCGAGATCGTCCGCGTCGACGTACCACGCGCCGAGCGGGGCGGGCGCGCCGCGGCGGCGACCCTCGTCGAGCTTCACGACCGGCTCTGGCAGCTCATCAAGACGGAGGCGCTCGAAGCCGAGCGCGAGCGCATCGATGACTGACGCGACCTCGACGACGACACCCTCGACGGCCGGGCTGCCGGCGCTTCGCTTCCGCGGCGGCGGCTTCGAGATCGCCCCCCGCCCGCGCGCGGCCCTTGCCAGCATGGCGGCGCTGCTGCTCCTCTGGGAGGCGGCGAGCCGCTTCGGCCTGGTGAGCGACATCTTCCTGCCGAGCCCGGTGCAGGTCTGCGCCGCAATCTACGAGCTCTGGGCCGACGGCACCCTCTGGGTCCACATCTCGGCCTCCCTCGTCCGCATCTTGGGCGGTTGGGCTCTCGGCACCGCCGCCGGGCTCGTTATCGGCCTCGCCATGGGCATCTTCAGCATCGCGCGTTCGGCGGGAATGCCGATCGTCTCCGCCCTCTTCCCCATTCCCAAGATCGCGCTCCTGCCGCTCCTCATCCTCTGGTTCGGGATCGGCGAGCCCTCGAAGATCGCGACCATCGCCTTGGGCGTCTTCTTCCCGACGGTGATCACCGGCTTCTCCGCCGTCGATGCGGTGCCGCGCAATCTCATCCGCATGGCGCAGAGCTTCGACCTGCCGTGGCGCGCCATCGTGCTCAAGGTGATCCTGCCCGGCGCGCTTCCCGGCATTCTCGCCGGCTTCCGCATCACCGCCTCGATCGCGCTCATCCTCGTCGTCGCCGCGGAGATGATCGCGACCCAATACGGCATCGGCGCCTTCCTCCTCCAGGCGGGCAATCTCATGCGCGTCGACCAGCTCCTCGCCGGAGTCGCCATGCTCTCGCTCCTCGGGCTTCTCATCGGCCTCATTCTCTCGCGCCTCGAGCGCTGGCTGCTGCGCTGGCGCTGAGCCTCGGCGCGCGCATCCTGCGCCGCGCGCCCGGGCGGAGGCCTCACTTCGCCTTGTACGCCTTCGCCTCCGCCGCGATCTTCGCCGGGTCGAAGGTGTTGATGTCGGCGATGAGGTCGTTGGTGATGAGGTCGTCGGCCGCGACCTTCTGCTTGATCACCTTCCATTTGAGCAGGAAGTCGATATAGGCGGCGTAATTGGCGGGCGAGCTCTCGCCCCAGCGCTTAACGCCGCCCGATTCGAGGCGCCAGGCATGCTCGCGCGCCTCGAGGGCCTTGACGTCGTCCCTGACCGCCTCGGCCTCGCTTTTGCCGGTCGGCCTGGTCTGGGGATACATCTCGTACATGATCCGGACGGCGGCCTCGGGATTGGCCATGGCGAAGACCGTGCCCATGGCATAGCCCTTGGCGAGGGCCACCGTCCATTTGCGATGCTTCTGCAGCGTCTCCTCGAGGGCGAGGAAGCCGTTCGAGGGATACTTGGCGATAGGCCCCGTATCGAGCATGCGGAGCGGCACGCCGGCATTCTCGATGAGCGCGTATTGGGTGTCGTAGAGGGAGAGCGCGTCGGCCTGCTTGCTGCGCACGAGGGCCGCCGCCTGCGCCGCCTCGCCGATGACGACGATCTGCGCGTCCTTGTCGGGGTCCATGCCGCCCATGGCGAGGAGGGCGCGCGCCACCTGCACGCCGCCCGAGGCCATCGACTGCACGCCGATGCGCTTGCCTCTGAGGTCCTGCACGCCCTTGATCGGGCTGTCCTTGGGCACGGCGATGCCATAGATATTGCCCTCATAGGCCGTGTAGAAGATGCGGGCCTTGACGCCCTGGCTGCGGATGGTCGCAAGCGGCTCGACGGAGGGGAGCGAGAAGGGCAGATCGCCGGTCGCGACCGTCTTCACGCAATCGGTCGAGCCCGGCATCGGCACCAGCTCGACCTTGATGCCGGCCCTCGCATACCAGCCGAGCTTGGTCGCGATGGCGAAGGGCGAGGCCGCCGAGCTCACGGTGCGGGCGCACCAGCCGACCCGGAGCTTGGTGAGCTCCGCCGCCTGGGCGCTCACGCCGGATGCCGCGACGGCGAGCACGAAGCCGATGACCGATAGAGCGAGCCTTCTCATGCGCGTCCTCCCCTTTCCGGCACCGGGCCGGACATTGCCTTCTCCGACGCATCCCAGAACAGCACGCGCCGGCGAATCCATACGACGATGCCGTTGAGCGCCAGCCCCATCACCGCGAGGATGAAGAGCACGGCGAACTGCCCCGCCACGTCCATGGTGAAATTCATGCTCTGGATCAGCATGCCGAGGCCGGATTCGGCGCCGACGAACTCGGCGACGATGGCGCCGATCAGTGACAGCACCATCGCCACCTCGAGCCCGGCCATGATGAAGGGAAGGGCCGAGGGCAGGCGCAGCATCCAGAAGATCTGGCCTTCGCTCGCGGCCAAGGAGCGCATCAGGCTGACGCGATCCTCGTCCGCCGAGCGCAGCCCGGCGATGGTGTTGACGAGAAGGGGAAAGAAGGCGACGAGGGCGGCGCTCACCACCTTCGAGGCGAGGCCGAGGCCGAACCAGACGATGATGAGGGGTGCGAGCGCGACCTTCGGCATCGACTGGAACATGACGATATAGGGATAGAGGAAATACTCGACCGAGCGGCTGACGGCGACGGCGGTGCCGAGGATGAAGGCGGCGACCGAGCCGACTAGGAAGCCGAGCAGGGTCTCGGCGAGGGTCACCCAGAGATTGTGGAGATAGACGCCGCTCACGGCACCCCGATACAGCGCGAGGATGGCCCGCGAGGGTGCAGGCAGGATGAAGGCGGGGATGTCGAAGAGCCGCACCGCCGCCTCCCACACGCCCAAGGAGACGAGGAAGAGCAGGATGCGCAGCAGCGTGTTCCGCGGACCTCTCATCCGTCGACCGCTCCCTTGGCGTTGAAATGGGCGCGGATGCGCGTGACATAGGCGCCGAACTCGGGGGCCGCCATGACGTCGAGGGCGCGCGGGCGCGGCAGCGCCACCGTGATCGCCTCGCCGATGCGGCCCGGCCGCGGTGTCATCACCAGCACCCGGTCGGCGAGGAAGACCGCCTCGGCGATCGAGTGGGTGATGAAGAGCACGGTCTTGCGCTTCTCGAGCCAGATGCGCTGCAGCTCGAGATTCATGCTCTCGCGCGTCATCGCGTCGAGGGCGCCGAAGGGCTCGTCCATGAGCAGCATGGCGGGATCGTGGATGAGGCCGCGGGTGATGGCGACGCGCTGCTGCATGCCGCCGGAGAGCTCCCAGGGATAGCGGTCCTCGAAGCCGTCGAGCCCGACGAGGGCGAGGAGATCGAGGGCGCGGGCACGGTTCCGCTCGCGGCCCAGGCGCTGCACGTCGACGGGCAGCAGCACGTTGTCGATCACCGTGCGCCAGGGAAAGAGCACCGGCGACTGGAACACCATGCCGATGTCGCGCCGCGGCCCCGTGATCGGCGTGCCGCGCAGGCGCGCCTCGCCCCGCGTGGTGGGCAGCAGCCCGGCGAGGATCTTGAGCAGGGTCGACTTGCCGCAGCCGGAGGGGCCGACGATGGCGACGAGCTCGCCCTCGGCCACGGTGAAGCCGATCTCCTCGAGCGCCACGACCGGCCCCCGGGATGTCGCATAGTCCTTGCCGAGCCCCCTGACGGCGATGACATCGCCGGCCGGCTCCGTCATGACGCCTCCCCACGCGGCCCTTGCGTCGCCGCGCGGTCCTACTATCGCGAGGCTTCGCGTCGAGGGCAACAGCGAAGGCGCTACGGCATGCACACATCTGAGCCTGCACTCTCCCCCTCGTCATTCCCGCGAAAGCGGGAATCCAGTATTTCCGCGGAAAACCTGGATTCCGGCTCTCCGCTGCACTCCGGCCGGAATGACGGCTATTCCTTTGGAAGCGGCGCCCATCCAGACTTGTGTGCATGCCGAGAGCGAAGGCGGGGCGCGCGCCGCCCGCGGAGCTACGGCTGCGCGGCGGCGAGGAATTGCTTGAGGGCGCGTCGGCCCGTGAAGAGCTCGGCCTGGAAGCCGGCGCGGCGCGCCCCTTCGACATTGACGGCGAGATCGTCGATGAAGAGCGAGCGCGCCGGCGCGATCCCGGCGCGCGCGGCCATGCGGCGGAAGGCCTCGGGGAACGGCTTCATCGCGCCAAGCTCGTAGCTGAGATGGGCCTCGAGGCGGCCGAGGACCCCTTGCGTCGCCGCGCACAGGAACTCCCAGTGCTCCCGGTTGGTGTTCGAGAAGAGCAGCACCCGATGCTCGGCGGCGAGCGTCTCGACGAGGGCGAGCATGGCGCCGTCGATGGTGAAGTGGCTGCACCAGTCGGCGAGGAAGCCGGCCCAGTCGTCGCGATAGCCGAGCTCGTGCCGCAGCGCCTCGTGGAGCGTCGGGATCGTCAGCGCGCCGATGGCGTAGCGCGGATCCTCCGCCTCGCGCTTGATTCGCACTGCGGCATCGGGGGCCGCACAGCGCGCGCCGAGGCGGCGATAGAGCGCCTCGTTGTCGTGGAGGACAATGACGCCGCCGAGATCAAACACCAGGGCCTCGAAGGGCAGCTTCCAGCCCGCCATGTCGCCGCCTCCTTTCGACGCGTCGGGCGCCGCGGCGGTGCGCCCCGCCTGCGGCCCTGCTCCGCGCATTTCGCATTTGACCGCGATGCCGGGGCGGTGAGAGTCTGCCGCGCCGCTCCGCCCACGACCAGCCGTCCCGCCGCCGCCATGCCCGCATCCGTCTCTCCCGCCAGCCGGCCGGCATCGCTCGGCGGCGATTCCGTGCTGCGCGCCGTCTTATATATGGCGCTCGCGGTGGCCCTCTTCCCCCTCCTCAACGCCTCGGTCAAGTATCTCGCCCGCTTCTATCCCATGCCCGAGATCTTCTGGGCGCGCTATACCGGCCATGTGGTGTTCTGCGTCGCCGCCCTCATGCCGCGCCACGGCCTCGCCCTCTTCCGCAGCCGCCGCCCGGGCGTGCAGGCATGGCGCGCGCTCCTGCTCTTCGCCGCCTCGGCCTTCTATTTCCTCGGCCTCGAGACGGTGCCCCTCGCGACGGCGAGCGCCATCTCTTTCATCGGGCCGATCATCGTCACCGCCCTCTCGGTGCCGATGCTGGGCGAGAAGGTGGGCATCCGGCGCTGGACCGCGGTCATCATCGGCTTCAGCGGCGCCCTCATCATCGTGCGCCCGGGGGCGGACGTGGTGCAATGGGGCGCCATCCTCATCATGCTGGACGCCCTCAGCTACGCCATCTACCAGGTGCTGTCGCGCAAGATCGGCAATATCGATCCCGCCGAGGTGTCGATCACCCTCGCGGGGATCGGCGGCTTCCTCATCTCGACGGCGATCATGCCCTTTTCCGAGTTCCGCGCGCCCATAAGCCTCGTCGACGCCCTGATCTTCGCGACCGTCGGCCTGTGGGGGCTGCTCGGCCATTTCTTCGTGACCAAGGCCTATCAATGGGGCTCGGCCTCGATCGTAGCCCCCGTCGGCTATGGCGAACTCGTCGGCACCACCATCCTCGGCTACGTCATCTTCGGCGATTTCCCCGATCTCTGGACCTGGACCGGGGCGGCCGTCATCGTCGGCAGCGGCCTCTACATCACCTTCCGCGAGCACCGCCTGCAGCGGGCCAAGCGCGCCGCAGTCACGGCGATGTGAGAATCCGCCGATTGCCGCAGCGCCGCCCCGGCGCTACACTCGATGACATCGGGGGTGCAGGCTCCCCGTCAGACGATTCCCGTCCAAGCTCTGCTTCGACCCCCGCGACCGCGGGAAGGGAGGAGCCATGGACGACGGAATCTCGATCTCTCTCGACAAGCTGAACACGTGGCGCGGCGTCTTTCCGCCGCCCCTCGTCATCGATCTGCGCCGCCGCGCGGCTTACGACGAGGCCAGCGCAGTCATTCCCGGCGCCATCTACCGCGATCCCGAGCGGCTCGCCACCTGGGCGCCGGCGCTCGAGCTCGGGCGCGCCATCGTCGTCTATTGCGTGCGCGGCCACGAGGTCAGCCAGGAGGCCGCGGCGGCCTTGCGTGAGCGCGGCTTCGTCGCCGGGTATCTCGAGGGCGGCATCGAGGCGTGGGCGGCGCGCGGCCTGCCCCTTGCCCCCAAGCCGCCCGTCAAGCCGAGCCTGTGGGTCACGCGGGAGCGACCCAAGATCGACCGCATCGCCTGTCCCTGGCTGATCCGCCGCTTCATCGACGCGGACGCGCAATTCCTCTACGTGCCGCCGGGCGAGGTGCTGTCGGTCGCCGGGGCCACCGGTGCCGTGCCCTACGACATTCCCGGCGTCGAGCTCAGCCATGTGGGCGAATCTTGCAGCTTCGACGCCTTCATCCGGCGCTACGGGCTCGGCGATCCCGCTCTCGGCCGGGTGGCCGAGATCGTGCGCGGCGCCGACACTTCGCACTTGTCGCTCACCGCGCAATCCGCCGGGCTCTTCGCGATCTCGCTCGGCCTCTCCGCGGTCTTCGCCGACGACCAGCGCATGCTGCGCCACGGCCTCATCGTCTATGACGCGCTCTATGCCTGGTGCCGGTCGCTGCAAGGGGAGACCCATAGCTGGCCGCCGGCGATGCCCGCCGCTGCGGAGGCCGCGCGATGAGCGCCGGACCGGCACCGACCCCGGATGCGGCGCCGCCGGGCCGCCGCATCGGCGCCCTCGTCGCCTATTTCCTCCGCCTGGGCGCCCTCGGCTTCGGCGGGCCGGTGGCGCTGGTGGCGCAGATGGAGCGCGAGCTCGTGGCCGAGCGGGGCTGGCTCGGCAAGGCCGAGATGCGCGAGGCCGTCGCCCTCTGCCAATCCCTGCCGGGGCCGCTCGCCATCCAGGTCGGCATCTTCATCGCCTATCTGCGCGGCGGCTTCTGGGGCGCCTGGGCCGGCGGCTGGGCCTTCATTCTGCCCAATTTCCTCATCGTCGCCACGGCGGCGGCGCTCTATGTGGCCTATGGCGGGCTCTCGCTGGTGACGGCGATCTTCTATGGCGTGAGCCCGGCGGTGATCGCGCTCATCCTCCATTCCTGCTGGCGCCTCGCCCGGCTCGGCATGGAGGATCGACTGCAATGGGCGATCGCCGTGCCCTGCTTTCTCATCACCGTCATCGTCCAGGCGGAGGTGGCGCTTCTCTTCATCGGCGCCGGGCTCGTCGGCGTGCTCTGCTACGGCACCTTGTTCCGCCGCCGCGGCCCGCTGCTGCCCCTCCTGGCGGCGAGTGCCGCACCCGCGGCGACGGGTGCTGCGGCAGGAACGGCGTCCACGACACTTGGCACCGCGCTCGTGAAGCTCCTCCTCTTCTTCCTCAAGGCCGGGGCGCTCACCTTCGGCAGCGGCCTCGTCATCGTGCCCTTCCTCGAGAACGGCATCGTGCGCGAGACCGGCTGGCTCGACGAGCAGCAATTCCTCGTCGCCGTCGCCATCGGCATGATCAGCCCCGGCCCGGTGGTGATCACCGCGACCTTCGTCGGCTATCTCGTCGCCGGCTTCTGGGGCGCGCTCGTCGCGACCATCGGCATCTTCCTGCCCTCCTTCCTCCTGGTGCTCGTGGCGGCGCCGCTGCTGCGCCGCCACCGCGAGAACGCGAATGTGAAGGGCTTCATCAAGGGCGCTTATGCGGCGGCGATCGGAACGATCCTCGGCGCCGCGGTGCTGCTCGGGCGCGTGGCGATCGGCGATTGGCTCACGGCGCTGATCGGGCTCGCAAGCCTGCTCGTCCTCTTCCGCTGGAAGGTGAGCAACCCGGCGCTCATCGCCGGGGCGGCGGCGATCGGCCTCGCGGCCTTCCCGCTCCTGCAGCCGGGCTGGGTGCTCGTGCGATGACCGGCGCCCGCCTGGGCGTCGCCCTCGGCGCGGCAAGTACAAGGCCGTCGTGGCCGGACCCCCGGGGCCGGCCACCCACGGTTTCGCCTAGATTCAAGACGTGGATGCCCGCGACGAAGCGCGGGCATGACGGCAGGAACGAGGCTGGCGGCTGTGCTCTCGCGGCCGCAGCCGTGAGACCTATCAAAGCGTCAGGTTCCGCGTGATCTCCCACGATCCCGCGGCGCTGCGGCGCCACACGGTGAGGTAGTTGCCGCCGAGCGTCCGGCGCGCACCGTTCTGCTCCAGGGTGAACACCGCGTGCCCCCATTCGATGATGAAGCCGGCCTCGGCCTTGAGGCCGTCCTCGATGATCTTGCCGCTCACCACGCGCCCGCCCTTGGCGAAGCGGTCGAGATACATCTGCTCGATCGCGGCGCGCCCGCGCGCGATGGCGCCGCTCGCGGCGAGGAAGATGCCGTCCTCCGCATAGGGTGCCGCGAGCCGCTTCGCGTCCTGCTGCTGCATGGCCGGGAGCCAATCCTTGTTGGCGGCCTCGATCGCAGGCTTGGCCTCGGCGATCATCCGCGCGGCCTCGGCCCTGTTGGGCGGCCCATGATCGGATGCCGCGGCCCAGCCGATACCGGCCGCCATCGCCGTCAAGAGGCCGCCCGCCACGACACTCACGAGCCATCTCTTCCTGCGCATCTGATCCTCTCTCTCGGATTGGTTGAATCGATCGTGCCTTTTTCAGTCTACCATCCCCCAGCTGCGGACCATACGCTTCGCCGAATGTCGAAAGGTGCCCGACGACCCGCGCACGGTTGCGAATGCGAGCCCTGGTCAAGGCGCCGCGTCTGTGGTGGAGTGCCGCGGAGCCAGGGGAAGGGTGCTCCGGAATGGAAGGCTATCTCGTCGCCGTCGGCATCGTCGCCGGCATCTACATGCTGCTCACGCTGGGGCTCAACCTCCATTACGGCTTCACCGGGCTCATCAATTTCGGCCATGTCGGCTTCTTCGCGATCGGCGCCTATGGCGCCGCCCTCTGCACGCTCCGCGGCTGGTCCTTCCCCGCGGCTTTCGCCGTCGGCACGGCGCTCGCCACGATTGCCGCCTATCCCGTTGGCCTCCTCAGCCTGCGCCTGCGCGACGAGTATCTCGCCATCGTGACTCTCGGCTTCTCCGAATGCGTGCGCCTCGTCCTCACCAGCGAGGAGTGGCTCACCAACGGCGTGCGCGGCCTGCCGGGAATTCCCCGTCCCTTCGCCTCGCTCGGCATCGGCGGCGGCGCCGACCGCGCCTATCTCCTCCTCGTCGTCGCGGCGAATATCGTCGCCGTGCTCGTCATCCTGCGCCTGACGCGGAGCCCCTTCGGCCGCCTCATCCAGGCCATCCGCGACGACGAGCAGGCCGTGCGCGCCCTCGGCAAGGACCCCGCCGGCTTCAAGGTGCGCGTCTTCATGGTGGGCGCCGCCTTCGCCGGGCTCGCGGGCGGGCTCTACGCCCATTACCTCAACTTCATCAGCCCCGAGCAGTTCGTGCCCCTCGTCACCTTCTATGTCTGGATGGCGATGATCATCGGCGGCACCGGGCGCATCTCGGGGGCCGTGGCCGGCACGCTCATCCTCATGATCATCCTCGAGGGCTCGCGCTTCGCGCGCGATTTCCTGCCCTGGATCTCGGCCGTCGACATGGCGAGTATCCGCCTCGCCATCGTCGGGCTCGCCCTGATCCTCTTCACGCTCTACCGGCCGCAAGGGCTGATGGGGGATTTCACCCGGCGATGAGCCTCGAGATCGACGATGTGAGCAAGCTGTTCGACGGCTTGCAGGTCCTCGACGGGGTCACCCTCACGGTGCCGGCCGAGGGACTGGTCGGGCTGATCGGGCCCAACGGCGCCGGGAAAAGCACGCTCTTCAGCATCGTGAGCGGCTTCGAGCGGGCGAGCCGTGGTGGCGTCCGCTTCGAGGGGCGCCGCCTCGACGGGCTGCCGCCCGAGGCGCGGGCGCGCCTCGGCATCGCCCGCACCTTCCAGGTGCCGCGCCTCTTCGCCCATCTGAGCGTGCGCGAGAACCTGGCGGTCGCGGCCCCCGACCAGGAGGGCGAGCGGCTCGTCGAGGTGTTCTTCCGCGGCGGGCGCATGCGCGCCAGGGACCGCGAGGTGATGGCGCGCGTCGACGAGATCGTCGACTTCCTCAGGCTGCGCCCGGTGGCCGAGACGGCGGCCGGCCAGCTCTCGGGGGGCCAGCGCAAGCTTGTCGAGCTCGGGCGCGCGCTCATGACGCGGCCGCGCCTCGTTCTCCTCGACGAGCCTTTCGCCGGCGTCAATCCGGTACTGATCGAGGAGCTCGCCGCGCATATCCGCGCGCTCTTCCGCCGCGGCATCGGCTTCCTTATCGTCGAGCACAATCTCGCGGCGCTGACCCGCCTCGTCGAGCGCCTGGTGGTGATGGATCGCGGCCGCATCCTTGCCGACGGCGCGCCGGCGGCGGTGCTGCGCGACCCAGCGGTGCGCGAGGCCTATGTCGGCGGGGCCGCGACATGAGCCTCCTCGGCCTCGCGGGTGTGGCCGCCGGCTATGGCGAGGTCGACATCGTGCGCGGCATCGACCTCGCCGTCGAGGCGGGCGAGATCGTCACCATCGCCGGCACCAACGGCGCCGGCAAGTCGACCCTGGTCAAGGCGATCATGGGCCTCGCACCCAAGGTCTCGGGCCGCATCGCCTTCGACGGCGCCGACCTGCTGCGGCTCGACGCCGAGGCGCGCATCGATATCGGCATCAGCTACGTTCCCCAGGTCGCCAACGTCTTCGCGGCGCTGACGGTGGTCGAGAACCTCCAGGTCGTCGAGCGGGTCGCCGACCGGCGGGCGCGCATCGCCGAGATGCTGGCCCTCTTCCCGGCCCTTGCCGCGCGGCGGCGGACCGTCGCGGGCGCCCTCTCGGGCGGGGAGCGCCAGCAGCTCGCCTTCGCCCGGGCGCTGATGCCGCGCCCGAAGATGATGCTGCTCGACGAGCCGACGGCAGCACTCTCGCCCGCGCTCGTCGCGCAGGTGTTCGGGCTGATCAAGGGCCTGCCGGCCCTGGGCGTCGCCGCCCTCGTCGTCGAGCAGCGCGCGCGGCAGAGCCTGGAAATCAGCGACCGCGGGTATATTCTGGACAGCGGCGCGATCGTGCTGCATGGAGACGCCGCGGCCCTTCTCGCCGACGAGCGCATGGCCGAGCTCTATCTCGGCGGCGCGCCCTGACGCATATTGCGAGGCGGGACGGCGACAAAACGGATCAACGATAGGGACGGGAGCTGCTCATGTCTGACGATATCCTCCTCAAGCGCCGCGACTTCCTGGTGGCGAGCGGGGCCGCCGCCCTGGCGCTCGGCCTCGGCGCCGGACGCGGCGCCTTCGCCGCCGAGGCCACCTTCCGCGTCGGCGCGCTCAACCCGGTGACCGGCGCCGGCTCGCCCTACGGCCCCGGCATGCAGAAGATCATCCTCGCCGCCGCCGACGAGGTGAACCAGGCCGGGGGTGCCGGCGGCCGCAAGATCGAGGTCTTCGCCGAGGACGGGCAGACCTCGCCCGAGGCGGCCGTGCTCGCCGCCAAGAAGCTCATCGAGGTCAACAAGGTGCAGGCCATTCTCGGCACCTGGGCCTCGGGGGTGACGCTCGCGGTCATGCCCTTGACCGACGCGGCCAACCTGATCGAGATGAACACCTCGGGCGCCCCCGCGATCACCCAGCTCAACAAGAAGAAGCTCGAGTTCCGCTACCAGGCGACCAACAACCAGTTCGGCGCCGCCTTCGCCAAGATCTGCCAGAAGCGCGGCTACAAGCGCCCGGCCACCATGGCCTTCAACAACGCCTCGGGGATCGGCAATGCCGAGGGTTTCGCCAAGGCGTGGCAGGCGATGGGCGGGAAGGTCTACGCCTCCGTCGTCTACGAGCCGAACCAGGCCTCCTACCGCGCCGAGGTCGACAAGGTGCTGGCGGCGAAGCCCGACGTCATCGTCACCGGCTCCTATCTCCCCGACACCACCATCATTCTGCGCGAATGGTGGCAGACCGGGGCCAAGAACGCCTGGATCCTCCCCGGCTGGGCGGCCAATCCCGATCTCGTCAAGGCCCTGGGGAACGAGGTGACCGAGGGCCTCATCTCCGTCGACACCATCCCCAACGAGGACAGCGCCGCCTTCAAGCATTTCGACGCGCTCTATCGCAAGACGATGGGGGGTCCCGGCTCCGCCAACCTCTACGCGGCGATGGCCTACGACATGGTGATCGTGCTGGCCCTCGCCATGGAGGTCGCGGGGCCGACGGCGACGCCCCCCGAGATCGCCGCCAAGGTGTGGACCATCGCCAATCCGCCGGGGAAGACGGTCGCCACCTTCGCCGAGGGCAAGGCGGCCCTCAAGCAGGGCAAGATCAAATACGAGGGCGCCTCCAGCAAGCTCGACTTCACCCCGGAGGGCGATCCCACGCCCACCTTCGGCGTCTCGGTCATCGAGGGCGGCAAGTTCGTCCGCCGCGACGTCGTCTCGCTGTAGCGGCGGGCGGCGTGGCAAGCGTTGCGAGCAACACGGGCCCACGCGTGAGGCCTGTCGCGGCTCCTCTTCTCCGTCGCCCCCGCGAAAGCGGGGGCCCAAGAGTTAGACGAAGGCAACAGCTCCTCATAGGGATCGCGCCATCGCGGGTTGTCGCGCTCGATGGGCGCAGGCTTCCAGGCGCGCCGCCACCTCTAGTCACCGTCGCGGCTGGGTCCCCGCTTTCGCGGGGACGACGAGAGGACATAGCCGTCGGGCCGCTTAAATACCATGGCAGCGAGTCTCGTCTGACGACCTTTGCGACCTGCTCGACGAGGTCGCGTTGTACCTAGCCCCCGCATGATCGAGCTCCTGAACGCGGCCGTCTCGGGCGTGGTGCTCGGCCTCATCACGGCGCTGGCGGCGCTCGCCATGACCCTGGTCATGGGGGTGGCGCGCTTTCCCAACGCCGCAACGGGCGACTACATGACCCTCGGCGCCTATGCCGCCGTCATCGCCCAGCAGCATGGCAGCGCGAGCTTGGCGCTCAACGGCCTCCTCGCCATCCTGGTCACGGCGGCCGTGGCGCTCTTCTTCCATTGGGCGGTATTCCGCAAGCTGACGGGCCGCTCGATCGTGGCGCCGCTGCTCGCCTCGATCGGCGTCGCCTTCCTGCTGCGCGCGCTCATCACGCTCGCCTTCGGCAGCGCGCAGCGGATCTACCAGGTGCCCCTGGTGCGGCCCCATCTCTTCGGCGGTGTGCGCATCCTCCCGACCGACATCGACCTCGCCCTCGCCGCGGCCATCGCCCTCGCCTTCGTGCTGGCGCTTCTTCACCTGACGCCGATCGGGCGGCGCATGCGCGCCGTCGCCGACAACCCGGCCCTCGCCAGGGCGAGCGGCATTCGCGCCTGGCAGGCGATGGGGACGCTCTGGGTCACGACGGGCGCCATCTGCGCCGTGGCCGGCGTGCTGCTCGGCATCAAGACGGTGGTGACCCCCGAGATGGGCTGGAATCTCCTGCTCCCCACCTTCGCCGCGGCGATCCTGGGCGGGGTCGGCAGCCCCGCGGGCGCCGTCGTCGCCGGGCTTCTCCTCGGCATCGTCCAGGAGGTTGCGACCCCCTTCCTCGGCTCGACCTACAAGATCGTGCTCGCCTTCGTCGTCCTTCTCTTCGTGCTCCTGGTGCGGCCGCAGGGCCTCTTCGGCCGTCTCGAGCGGGTGCGCTGAGCCGCCGTTCCCGTCTCCCTCCTCACGCGATGGAACCGCCATGACCAAGCTCCTCCTCAAGAACGCGCTCCTCCTCGACGCCGAAGCCGGCGAGCTCATCCCCGATCGCCACGTCCTGATCGAGGACGGACGCATCCGCGCCGTCGACACGGCCGTCCCCAAGGCCGCCGACGCGGATGTCCTCGACCTCAAGGGCCGGGTGCTGATGCCGGGCCTCTGCGACGCCCATGTCCACGTCACCGCCGCGACGCCGGATTTCGCCCTCCTGACGCGCTGGTCGCCGAGCTACGTGGCGGTGCGCGCCGGCGAGATCCTGCACGCCATGCTGATGCGCGGCTTCACCACCGTGCGCGACGCCGGCGGCGCCGATTTCGGCCTCGCCGACGCGATCGAGGAGGGCGTGATCAGCGGCCCGCGGCTGCGCTTCTGCGGCCATGCGCTGAGCCAGACGGGCGGGCACGGGGACATGCGCCAGCGCGGCGAGCACGCCCTCGACGAGTGCCTGTGCTGCGCCGGCCTCGGGCGCATCTGCGACGGCGTCGCCGAGATGCGGCGCGCCTGCCGCGACGAGATCCGCAAAGGCGCGCACCAGATCAAGCTCATGGTCTCGGGCGGCGTCTCCTCGCCCACCGACCGCATCACCAGCACCCAATTCGCCGCCGAGGAGATCACGGCGGCGGTCGAGGAGGCGGAGGCCGCCGATATCTACGTCATGGCCCACGCCTATACCGCGCGCGCGATCAACCGCGCCCTCGAATGCGGCGTGCGCTCGATCGAGCACGGCAATCTCCTCGACGAATCGAGCATCGCCCTCTTCCGCGCCAAGGACGCCTTCCTGGTGCCGACCCTCTCGACCTATCGCGCGCTGGCCGAGGAGGGGGTCGCCGCCGGCATGCCGGCGCGGCTCGTCGACAAGGTCCATGACGTGCTCGACGCCGGGATGCGCGCCCTCGAGCTCGCCCATCGCCACGGCGTCAGGATGGCCTACGGCACCGATCTCCTCGGCGCCATGCACCGCCATCAGCTCCGCGAGTTCGCGATCCGCGCCGAGGTGCAGCGCCCCGCCGACATCATCCGCGCCGCCACGGTGAACGCCGCCGACCTCTTCCGGATGCGCGGCGAGATCGGCGTCATCGCGCCGGGAGCGCGGGCGGACCTGCTTGTCCTCGACGGCAACCCCCTCGAGGATCTCGGCGTGCTGCAGGCGCCGGAGCGCCACCTGCGCCTCATCCTCAAGGACGGGCGCGCCTACAAGAACGAGCTCGCCTGAGCGCCGGTAAACGCAATGTTACCGCAGCGAGGCGTTGCCGGGTTCCGCAAGACTTGCTACCTTCGATGGCATGAGAGAAGCCCGATTCGCCAAAAATTGAATCGATTTGCGTGATCTCGATTCGAGCGGGCCGTGTCAGACGCTGGGCGCTGTGAGGGGACGGTAGCGCATGGCCTCGGTGGCGACGGAGCAGGCCGGGCGCCGGCCGCGGCGGCTCCTGCCGGCGGGCCGGGTGGCGGGAATCGTCATCGCCTGCCTCCTCATCGTCGTCAACAGCATCTACTCCCTCGTCGCCCTGCGCGCGCTGCAGCGCGCCAATGGCTGGGTCAGCCACTCCCAGGAGGTGCAGCTCCAGCTCGACGACGTCCTCTCCCTGGTTCAGGACGCGACGGGCGGGCAGCGCGGCTATCTCCTGACCGGGGACGAGCGCTTCCTCGCCGCCTATCGCGCCGCGCACCAGCAGGTAGCGCGGGCGATCGAGACGACGCGCGCCCTGACCGCCGACAATCCCGACCAGCAGCAGCGCATCGCCGCGCTGGAGACGGCCGCCAACGACGTTCTCGACCGCCTGGCTGACGGCATCGCGCGGCGCGAGCGCGGCGAGACCGGCATCGCCGCGGCGGAGCTGACCGCGAATAAGGCGCGCATGGACCGCATCCGCGCGCTCACCGCCGAGATGGAGGACGCGGAGGCGCAGCTCTATCGGCAGCGCAGCGCCGAGGCCAATGCGCGCGCGGCGGAGGCGCGCTACTCGCTCATCTTCGGCACCCTCGGCAGCCTCCTCCTCATCGCCCTCATCTTCCGCCTGATCCAGGGCGAGGCGCGGCGCAGCGAGGCGCTGGTGCGCGAGCGCACGGCCGAGCTCGCCGGCGCCAACGCGTCGCTGCGCGGCGAGATCGCCAGCCGCGCCAAGGCCGAGAGCGAGCTCCGGCGGACGCGCGCCTTCCTCGACACGGTGATCGAGAACATTCCCGGCATGGTCTTCGTGAAGGATGCGCGCGACCATCGCTATCTGCTCTTCAACCGCGGCGGCGAGGAGCTCCTCGGCCACGAGCGCGGCGAGCTCGTGGGCAAGAGCGATCACGAGATCTTTCCCAGGGCGCAGGCCGACCATTTCGTCGAGCGCGACCGCGCGGCACTCGCCGCCGGGGCGATGATCGTGACGGTCGAGGAGACCGCGACCCGCCGCAAGGGCGTGCGCATCCTCGAGACCAAGAAGCTGCCGGTCCTCGACGAGGAGGGCCGGCCGCAATATATCCTCGGCTTCTCCGAGGACATCACCGACCGCCTCGCGACCGAGCAGCAGCTGCGCCAGGCGCAGAAGATGGAGGCGATCGGCCAGCTCACCGGCGGCGTCGCCCACGACTTCAACAATATTCTCGCGGTCATCCTCGGCAACGCCGAGCTTTTGCTCGACCTCGTGGGCGACCGGCCCGAGGCGGCCGAGCTCGCGAATGTGGTGATGAACGGGGCGCTGCGCGGGGCCGAACTCACGCGCCGCCTCCTCGCCTTCGCGCGCAAGCAGGTGCTGCAGCCCCAGGTGATCGACCTCAACGAGCGCCTGCCGGGCATCGTCGAGATGCTGCGGCGGACCCTGGGCGAGACCATCCACGTCACCGCGACCCCGGGCGAGGGGCTGTGGCGCACCCGCGCCGATCCCTCGCAGGTCGAGGACGCGCTGGTCAACCTTGCCATCAATGCGCGCGACGCCATGCCCAAGGGCGGCGATCTTACCATCGCGACCGCGAACGCCCATCTCGACGAGCATTACGCCGCCCAGCATGTCGAGGTGAAGCCCGGCGACTACGTCATGCTCTCGGTGACCGATACCGGCATCGGCATGGCGCCCGAGATCGTCGAGCGCGCGACGGAGCCCTTCTTCACCACCAAGGAGTCCGGCAAGGGCACCGGCCTCGGCCTCAGCATGATCTACGGCTTCGCCAAGCAATCGGGCGGGCATCTCAAGATCTACAGCGAGCCCGGCTACGGCACCACGGTGAAGCTCTATCTGCCGCGGGTGGAGGGCGAGGCGCGCGGCGGCGAGGCGGCGGCGCGCACGGCGCCGCCGCTTCCCGGCGGCGACGAGACGATCCTGCTCGTCGAGGACAATCCCCATGTGCGCGAGGTGGCGAAGCGGCAGCTCGTCGATCTCGGCTACAAGGTGCGGACGGCGGAAAGCGGTCCCGCGGCCCTCGCGGTGCTGGAATCCGACGAGCCCATCGATCTCCTCTTCACCGACGTGGTGATGCCCGAGGGGATGACCGGCTACGAGCTCGCCGAGGCGGCGCGGCAGATCCATCCGCGCCTCAAGGTCCTCTTCACCACGGGCTATGAGCGCGTGCAGTCGCGCAACGGCAACGGCCATCCCGACCCCGCGCATATGATCCGCAAGCCCTATCGCAAGCAGGAGCTCGCCGAGAAGGTGCGCGCCGCCCTCGACGACGAGGGGTGAGACACGAGAGCGCCGTTTATCACCGCCCCGTCCTCGTCTTTTCCCCACGCGCCGCCCCACCTCACCTTCGTCGCGCCATCGACGCCCCCTTATCGGGGGCGGAGAGGGAAACGAAGCGGCGCGGGCGGGCGAGGTGGGGGACTCGCCGCAGAATTTTTTGCGCCGCCCTGTCGGCTCGAGGCATCATCCGGCGTCCTTGGGGTGTGTGTGATCCGTTGGACGATGAAAAGAGGAGGAGCGCGCCCATGCTCTACGCCATCCTTTGCTATCACGACGAGGACGTGGTGTGGTCCTGGAGCCGGGAGGAGGAGCACGCGGTCATGGCCCGCCTCCACGCCGTGCGCGAGAAGCTGACCAAGGCGGGCAAGATGGGGCCCTCCCTGCGCCTCCTGCCGACGACGGCGGCCACGACCCTGCGCAAGAGCCAGGAGCCGCCGCTTGTCATCGACGGCCCCTTCGCCGAGACCAAGGAGCAGCTTCTCGGCTTCTATGTCATCGACGTGGCCGATCTCGACGAGGCCCTCGCCATCGCCCGCGAGCTCGCCGCGGCCAATCCCGGCGGCGCCTACGAGCTTCGCCCCGTCGCCCTCTACAATCCCGACGCGCGGCGCAAGACAAGTGCCGGCGCCGAAGCATGAGCGATCCCGCCTGGATCCACGCGGCGCTGACCGCCGCCCGGCCCCAGGCCCTGGGTGCCCTCCTGCGCTATTTCCGCGACCTCGACACCGCCGAGGAGGCCTTCCAGGAGGCGTGCCTGCGCGCGCTCAAGGCCTGGCCCAAGAACGGGCCGCCGCGCGACCCCAAGGCATGGCTGATCCTGGTCGGGCGCAACGCCGCCCTCGACGGCGTGCGCCGGCGCGGAAAGGACGTGGAGCTGCCGCCCGAGGAGGCCTTGTCGGACGTCGAGGACGCCGAGGCGGCGCTGGCGGAGCGGCTCGACGAGTCCCATTACCGCGACGACGTGCTGCGCCTCCTCTTCATCTGCTGCCATCCCGAGCTGCCGGCGACCCAGCAGATCGCACTGGCCTTGCGCGTCGTCTCCGGCCTCTCGGTCAGGCAGATCGCCCGCGCCTTCCTCGTCGGCGAGGCGGCGATGGAGCAGCGCATCACCCGCGCCAAGACACGCATCGCCCGCGCCGACATTCCCTTCGCCGCGCCCAGCGCCGCCGAGCGCGCCGAGCGTCTCGCCGCCGTCGCCGCCATGATCTATCTCGTCTTCAACGCCGGCTATTCCGCGGGCGACGGCGCCGCGCGCGGCGAGCTTTGCGGCGAGGCGATCCGGCTCGCGCGGCTCCTCTTGCGCCTCTTCAAGACCGAGCCCGAGATCATGGGGCTCCTCGCCCTCATGCTGCTCCAGCACGCGCGCGCCGCGGCGCGCCTCGACGCCACGGGGGAGATCGTCCTCCTCGAGGACCAGGATCGCAGCCTGTGGGACGGCAAGCTCATCGCCGAGGGCCTGGCGCTCATCGACAAGGCGATGCGACGGAACCGCCCGGGGCCCTATCAAGTACAGGCGGCGATCGCCGCCCTCCACGCCCGCGCCGCGCGCGCGGCCGAGACCGACTGGGCGCAGATCGCGGCCCTCTATGCCGCCCTCGAGCGCATGCAGCCCTCCCCCGTGGTGACCCTCAATCGCGCCGTCGCCTTGGCCAAGCTCGCCGGCCCCGCCGAGGCCCTGGCACTGATCGAGCCTTTGGCGGCTCCGCTTAACGACTATTTCCACTTCTTCGGGGTCAAGGGCGCCTTCCTCCTTAAGCTCGGCCGCAAGGCCGAGGCGCGCGCCGCCTTCGACCGCGCCATCGCCCTCGCCCAGAGCCCGGCCGAGGCCGCCCATATCCGCCGCCACCTCGACCGCCTCATCGCCGAGAGCGAGGGCGCGAGCACCGGCGGCTAACGCGGAAATATCGCAAAGAGACTGTCGGATTGTCTGCTCCCCGCTCGTCCTCAGGACGACCGAACGGCGCAAGGCCGATCGGCAAGCGACAACCCAGCAAGGCAAAGGAGAGACCCATGACCGCCGCCCCCACCGCCGCTTCCACCGCGACACCCGCCTCCGACCGCGAGCTCGTGCTGACCCGCCTCATCGACGCGCCGCGCGAGAAGCTGTTCCGCGCCTGGACCGAGCCCGCGCTCCTCAAGCAGTGGTTCGCGCCCCTGCCCTGGACGACGCCGGTCGTGGAGATCGACCTGCGGCCGGGCGGCGCCAACCTCTTCGTGATGCGCGGCCCCGACGGCAAGGAGTTTCCCAATCGCGGCGTCTATCTCGAGGTCGTCGAGAACGAGCGCCTCGTCTTCACCGACGCCTATGTCGCGGCGTGGGAGCCCTCGGAGAAGCCCTTCATGACGGCGATCATCACCTTCGCGGACGAGGACGGGAAGACGCGCTACACGGCGCGCGTGCGCCACTGGACCGCCGCCGACCGCGAGGCGCACGAGAAGATGGGCTTCCACCAGGGCTGGGGCCAATGTGCCGACCAGCTCGCGGCACTCGTCAAGAGGATGTGAGGGGTAAGACGGCGCCGTAATCTCATGCGGTCACGGCGAGGAGCGCGGCGCCGAGCGGGTGCGCTCTCTTATCTAATGGAGCGAATCCGACAGTTGCATCCGTTTTATTCGTCACCCCGGACAAGCCGTGCGGGAGCACGGCGCGATCCGGGGCCCATATGATGCCATTGCGCCATGGGCCCGGCTCTCCCCCGGATCACGTCCGGGGTCGGCCGGGGTGACATGGGGGAATCGAAATGAGAGACGTTAATCACGAGCGTGGCGAGGAGCGCGGCGCCGAGCGGGTGCACTCTCCTCGTTGTCATGGCGAGGAGCGGAGCGATCGACGCCCCGTTAAGGAGGCGTCGATGCCATCCAGTTTATTTGCGAAAGGCTGGATCGCTTCGTCCCGCCGCGCCACCTCGCTTCCGCTCGGCGTCGCGGTCCTCGCGATGACGCCAAAAACATGGCTAACTATCTAATTGATAAACCCACGACATCTCTTGCGTCACGGCTCCCTCATCCCCATCCCAGAAAGCGCTGCGGCCGCAGCCATTCCTGCTTCGGGTTGCCATCGCCGCGGGTCACCGCCGCGGCCAGCCATCGCGCCGTCGCCGGGGCGGCGTGCATGCGCGCGAGCCGACCGCCGCGCGAGCGCTTCAAAGCGCCAGCAAAACGAGGCCCGTCGAAAAAAGCGCCCCCGTCCACAGCCGATCGAGATTGATCCATCCGCGCCGCAGGAAATCGAGGCCGATCCACTCGTAAACCGTAATCGCGATGGCGCCGGTCACGGCCAGCATCGCGGCGGTGTGGAGGCCCACGGCGGCAAGCGGGATTAGCAGCGCGCCGGAGGCGGTGGGACTCGCTATCGGAGCGACCGCGGCGCAGAGCGGGATCAGGGCCGGTGCCAGCATGAGGCCCGCGCCATGCGCCCCCGCCATCAGGAACGACCATAGCACGAGCCCGGCAAATCCGGCCTGCATCCCGACGCGCACCCGATGGCGGGAGCTATAGAGAAGGTGATAGGCAGCCCAGCCGATAAGCGCGATCCCGGCCGCCGCCCTGACCCACGTCGCCTCGACCACCATATCGGCCGCCGCGACCGCCGCCGCCACGAGCGCGATCGCCAGGGCGTGGCCGAGCGCGATCGGAATCAGCGATAGGAGAACCACCGCTCGGCTGCGGCGATGGAGGCCGAGCGCAACCGCGAACAGCCAGCCCATCGCCGGGTTCAGCCCGTGATACATGCCGAGTCCGCCAATGACCAGCCACGGCCACAACGCCGTCATTCCGGGCGGCCGCCGGGACGCGACCCGAATAGGCGCGGCGCTGCCATCGCTCAGGGATAGCAGTACGAATCCGAAGAGGCATCGCCGCCCTGGAGGCGCACCTGATGGGGCAAGTGACCCGCCGGCCAATCGAGGAAGAAATCTCGATCGAGCGCGATGCCGCCCTCCGGCTTGGCATCGACCTTGACCATCCAGCCCTTCAGCCCGTCCGGATAGAATTGCGGGTCGATGGCGCCGTAGAGCGAGTTCGTGAAATAGATCCGCCGTCCGTCGCGGCTGATCTCCACCATCTGCGGGCCGCCATTGAGGGCCCCGTTTCCCTTGGGGTGCGCCGCGCGCGCAACGATACCGCCGATCCGCACCGTGCCGGTAAGCTTCGGCTTGAAGGGGTCGGAGACGTCGTATTGCTGGAGGTCGCCGGTTCCCCAGCAGGAGACGTAGAGATACTTGTCGTCGATCGAGAGGTCGATATCGGTGACGAGCGGCGGGCAGGCCTTGAAGTCCTTGAGTGCGGGCGGCAGGCGATCGGCATCGGCAGGCTCGGCGGGAATGTCGATGATCTTCGTCGCGGCCCATTTATCGCCGTCTCGGTACCAGGTCCAGATCGACGAGGACAGGTCCTTGAGGCTGATGACGCAGTTCACGAAGCCATAGGCCTTGGTCGGATCATGGGCGGGCCGGAGCTCGAAGACGAGCTGATGCTCGGCGCCGAAATCGATCGTCTGGAGGTGGCGGCGCTTGTGGAGATCCCAGAAGTGCAGCTTGTTGCCGTATTTGCCGGCGAGCAGAAGCTCGGGCACGAGGCCGTCCTCGAACATGTCGGGCGTGCCCCACTCGCTGGTCACCACAGTGTCGTAGCCGAGATGCCACCACATGTCATAGGCGAATTCCTGCGGTCCGCGCTCGACCTCCCATCGCCCGCGCACCTCGAAGCTCTCGTGATCGATAAGGAGGACGCCGCCGGGCCCCTTGCCATCGGCATTACCGAGCGCGCTCACATAGATGCCCTCCGGCCCGCAATGCACGGTATGGGGACGGGAGTAGCCGGCGCCATCGGCAAGCGCCTCGGCCTCGATCACCTTCACGACCTTGGGCTTCTTCGGATTGGGCTTGGTGTCGAGGATGTGGATGCGCGAGGAGCGCAGGCCCGGCACGACGAGATAGCGCCGCTCGCTATGCGGATGCGGCGCGTTCGGGCACAAGCATGAGCTGCAGGCATTCCAGCCGAAATGATGCAGCTCGTCGCCGCGCCCCGGCATTTCCACACGGCCGACGATCTGCGCATAGCTCGAGGAGCCGGGGTCGACGTCGACCACCGCCATGACGTCCTTGCGTTTGCGCTCGGGGTCGAAGCTCGCGACATAGGCGAGCTTCTCGGCAGGGGCGCGGGTCGCCATGCGCGGCGAGGGATAGAAGGTCGGATCGGGTTTCCAGCTTGCCATGATGGCCTCCCTGCGGTGAAGGACGGCTCGGCATCCGAAGCGGTCGCGCCAACGACCGCTCACCAACGCGACCGAATAGATCGAGTCGCGGACCGGCATTTCGCGGTTCGGATCGGTGCATGATACCACGAGCGGGCGCCTGCGAGGAGCTTGTTGGGCCGGGCTAAAAGTCCGCCGCATCGCGGTTGTGGGCCCCCGCCGTGGCAGATCTTGAAATGTGAGGCTTTTAGCCGTACATTCCAGACACGTATGGCCAAAAGCGAAGGTCGTCACATGACATCGGCAAGACGCTCGCGACAGACGCGGGAAGAGCGCCTGGAGGCGCGGATCTCGCGCGACCAGAAGGCTCTGTTCCAGCGCGCTGCCGAGCTGCAAGGACGCACCTTGACGGACTTCGTGATCGGGAGCGCGCATGACGCGGCTGTGCGCGTCATCGAGGACATGCAGAGGATCACGCTGAACGCCGCGGAAAGCAGCACCTTCGCGGAAGCCCTCCTCAATCCGCGCGCGCCGACGCCGCGCCTCAAGGCGGCCGCCCGCCGCTACCTCAAGACTCTCGGGCGTTGAGTGGCGGCCGAGGCGCCGTCGCTTCGAATCGAGCCGCTATCGGACCGGCATGATCGCGCCGGCTTCACGAGCGGCGTCGAGCCTCTCGACCGATACCTCGGCACGCAGGCGGGGCAAGATATGCGCCGTCGGGTCGCGTCGTGCTTTGTCCTCGTCGCCGACGGCGACGCGCGACCTCTCGGCTATTACACCCTCGCCGCCACGAGCATCGCCCTCGCCGAGATTCCGGAAGCGCTCGCAAAGCGATTGCCTCGCTACCCGGCCGTGCCCGCCGTTCTGATGGGGCGCCTCGCCGTCGATGCGCGGCACCGGAAGCAGCGCCTCGGCGAGCTGCTTCTCTTCGACGCGCTCAGCCGTGCGCTGCGCAGCGAGATCGCGGCTTATGCCTTCGTCGTCGATGCGAAGGACGAGAAGGCAGCCGCATTCTATGCCCGCTATCGCTTCATGCCACTCACCCGAGAGGGCCGCCGTCACTTCCTCCCCATGGCCGAGATCGCGAAGCTCTTTGCATAAGGTGCAGGTGGCTTCTGTCCAACGCGGAGCCTACGCCGCCGCGGCCTTGGCTCCTGATGCGGCCGCCTTGCGGTCGGCGCGGATCATCGCCGCCCCCTTCTCCGCGATCATGATGGTGGGCGAGTTGGTGTTGCCCGAGGTGATCGTCGGCATGATCGAGGCGTCGACGACGCGGATAAAGGTCCTTCGCTCCCTCACTGCCATCCGGGAAAACGCTGCGGCCGCAGCCATTCCTGCTTCGGGTTGCCATCGCCGCGGGTCACCGCCGCGGCCAGCCATCGCGCGGTGGCCGGAGCGGCATGCATGCCAATCGATCCCATGCCGCCATGCACGAAGAGCCCCTCGATCCTCGTCCGGCCGGCGACCGGCAGCCCGTCGGACAGCATCGGCCGGTTGCCGGGATAGGCGTTCGTCACCTTGAGCGAGCCGAGGCCGCCGATCATGCGCAGCGCGCGGGCGGCGATGCGGCTCGGCATGTCGGTGTTCCGCACAAGGTCGCGGAGGGCCGGCTGCACGGAGGCACCAAGCCGCGCGTCGCCGCCGCGCATCGGGTTGAGGCAGATGGCCTCGACGGCCGGCCGGTCGTCCTTGCGCGCGGCGACATCGGCCAGCCCTTCGAGCGATATGCGCCGGCCGAGCTCCCCCTGGTCGGGCCAGGTCAGCTCCTCGACGATCCAGGGCAGCGCGAAATCGAGCTTGCCGAGTTGGAGGAGCCAGCCGCGCCCGGCGGTGAAGGGCAGGCCGGGAAGCGGCCCGTCGCCGACAGTGCGGCGAAGGAGGTCTGCCATCCACAGCCCATTGGCGATGAAGACCAGGTCCGCCGAGACGAGTCCCGCGTCGGTGAGGACGCCCTCGACCTTGCCGTTGCGGGAATGTATCTGCGCGACCCGGACGCCCGTCCGGATGGACGCACCCGCCGCGCGCGCGGCTTGCGCGAAGGCGTGGGTGGCGCCCATGGGCTCGAGCGTCCAGGCCCGCTCGACGAAATAGCCGCCGGCTATCTTCAAGCCCAGCCGGGGATGATCGCGGGCGAGATCGCGTCCCGATACCGCCTCCATCCCGACCCCGACCTGCCGGTAGCGCTCGGCGACGACAGCAGCGGCGGCGTAGCTCGCGTCATCCTCCGAGATCAGGAGATGGCCGATCCGCGCGAACTCGAAGGGGATCGGGCCGCGCGCGATCTCGGCATAGATCTCGGCACAGCCATCGAGAAGCTCCACGACCTCCTTCTGCGGGCCGGTGAGGAGCGTTCCCGTGTTGCGCCCCGAGGATTCGCTCGCAATGGCGCTCTGCTCGAGCAAAGCGACCTTTACGTCCCGCGTCGCCAATTCATAGGCGAGAGTGCATCCGGCAATCCCGCCGCCGATGACGACGGCCTCGAACGGCCGGCCACCAGTGCGGCGTTTTGACGTCCGTGAAGCAGGCATCAGCGCCTCCATATTTGTCTATATGGATACTCGTATACGAGGATACGATTGGATACCTGTATACAAGAATCCATAGGCAGGCAAGGCTCTTTCTGGTATGTCCAAACAGCTGATGCGTGAATGCCGGTCATCGCGAGGCTGCAGAGCGGCCGCGGCGATCCAGGCAACTTCCGAAATTTGGATTGCTTCGCTCCGCTCGCAATGACCACTCCCATGATTCACTCTTCAGTGACGCGAGTGCGAGAACCCGATCGGACTCGATGAGGTCGGGATGGACCGCTTGAGCGGGCTCGCTGCCGCCGCAGCCCACAAACCCCAGACCGCGGCGGACCACGTCGCCACGATTCTGCGCGAGGCGATCGCCGGCGGCGCCCTGGCGGCGGGGACCCCGCTGCGCCAGGACGAGCTCGCAGCACGCCTCGGCTTCAGCCGCATGCCGATCCGCGACGCGCTGCGCCAGCTCGAAGCCGAGGGCCTCGTCTCGATCCACCCCACGCGCGGCGCTTTCGTCGCGCGCATGGATGCAGGCGAGATCGCCGAAATCTATGCGGTGCGGGAGCTTCTCGAGAGCGAGGCGCTGCGGCTGTCGCTGCCGCGCCTGACGAGTGCTGCCTTGGACGAGGCGGCCGCGACCCTGGACGAGATCGACGCGGAGCCGGATGTCGGGCGTTGGGGTGCCCTCAACCGCCGCTTCCATCTCGCACTCTATAGCGCCTGTGGGAATGCGCGGCTACTCGGCCTCATCGAGGCTCAGCACAATGCGGCCGACCGTTATGTCCGCATCCTGCTTTCGAACCTCAACTACCGCGCGCGCTCGCAATCCGAGCATCGGCGGCTCCTCGCCGCCTGCCGCAAGCGCGATCTCGATCAGGGCCTCGCCTGCCTGGCGAAGCATCTCCGCGAAGGCAGCAAGACGCTCGTCAAGTCCGTCAAGTGAGACCGGAGATTGTCGAGCTTCGGCCCTAGCTTCGAGCAACGGATTCCATTTCAATTTCAAATATTGATATTTATGAAATCAAAATGTAATCTCGCATGATCAGAGGTGACCCATGTCCGCCGCGGTGAAGAAAATCTTGGACGTCCTCCGCGACGAGGGCGGGCTGCAAGGCAAGGACATCGCCAATATCATGGCGGTCTCGCCGGCCACGGTCTCCCGCTGGTCGAGCGGCAAGGCGACCCCCGATCTCAAGACGCAGACGGTGATCGCCGAGCTTCGCTACGTCGTCGACCGGCTCTCGGAGTTCTATTCGCCCGACGAGGCGCGGCTCTGGCTGCATGCGCCCCACCCGATGCTAGGGGGCGAGCGCGCCATCGATCTCATCCATGCCGGACGCGCAGAGGAAGTCCTGGCCGTCATCGAGAGCCTGGACGCCGGAGCCTACACCTAAGTGCCTCCCGCGCTTCGCAAGGCCCGCGACCTGGCTTTGCTCGACGCCATCGACGCCTTCAAGCGCGAGACTTTTGCGGGCGCGGTGTGGCGCGTTACTCGCGAAGGCCGTGATCCGCTCTTGGGCGCGCGCTCCCGCAGCCGCTGGTGCAACGACAGCTTCGACGTCCTCTACACCTCGACCGAGAGGGATGGCGCGCTCGCCGAGATCCATGCGCTCCTCAGCAGTCAGCCGGTGTTTCCCTCGAGGCTCCGCGCGCGCGTTCACCGCATCGCAGTGCGGGCGTCGAAGCTCCTGCGCATCGACAGCCTCGCCATCCTCGCCGAGCTTGGCGTCGATACGAGCCGCTATCGCGAGCGGCGATACGAGCGGACCCAGGAGATCGCCGACGCCGCCTATTTTCTCGGCTTCGGCGGCTTGATCGCTCCCAGCGCCCGGTGGAAATGCGCGAGCCTGGTGCTGTTCACCGACCGCATCCCACCAGCCGATCTCCGGCTCGAGGCGAGCGAGCGGAAGCCCATCGACTGGCAGGCCTGGAAGCGCGCCCAAGCCGGCGCTGGCGAGGGGTGATCGGGAACGAGTTCCGGGAACATCGACCCAGGAATAGCTGGGTTTTCGCTTGGTGCAGGACTGTCCGGAAAGATGTGCAACAGGCGCCTAAACGACTTGCTCTCGTCGTCATGACCGGCCTCCGTGCCGGTCATCCACGCCTTACAATCCGAGGAGAGAAATCGTGGACGCGCGGGACGTGAAGCTTGTCCTCGGGCCGGCCATCGGCCGGACCCGGGGGCCCGCGCGTGACGACCGTAAGTGGTTTTGGAACTGGAGATCGACTTGCTCAACGGGCGGAAGCATTCCCCTCGGACAGCCTCGAGCGAAAGCGGGAACGACGAATAGAGAGATCACAGAGCAGGCTGTTGAGACCCACAAGCACTCGCCTACGCCGCCGCGGCCTTGGCTCCTGATGCGGCCGCCTTGCGGTCGGCGCGGATCATCGCCGCCCCCTTCTCCGCGATCATGATGGTGGGCGAGTTGGTGTTGCCCGAGGTGATCGTCGGCATGATCGAGGCGTCGACGACGCGCAGGTTCTCGGCCCCGCGCAGGCGCAGGCGCTCGTCGACCACGGCGAGGCTGTCGCTCCCCATCCTGCAGGTGCCGACGGGGTGGAAGATGGTCGAGCCGATGGCGCCGGCCGCGCGCGCGAGCGCCTCGTCGCTCTGGTGCTCCGCACCCGGGAGGAACTCCTCGGGCGAGAAGCGCGCCATCGCCTTGGCGGCGCAGATGCGGCGCGTCAAGCGGATGGCGTCGGCCGCCACCAGGCGGTCGGCGGGCGCCGAGAGATAATTGGGCTTGATCGCCGGCGGCGCCTTGGGGTCGCGCGACTTGATGCGCACATGGCCGCGGCTCTCCGGCCGCAGATTGCACACCGATGCGGTGAAGGCGGGGAAGCGGTGCAGCGGATCGCCGAACTTGTCGAGGCTCAGGGGCTGCACATGGAACTCGATGTTCGGCGTCTCGCGGCTGGGGTCGGACTTGGCGAAGGCGCCGAGCTGGCTCGGCGCCATGGTGAGGGGCCCGCGCTTGAGGAGCGCGTATTCGAGGCCCATCCAGGCGCGGCCGAGGAGGCTGTTCGCCTGCTCGTTGAGCGTGCGCGTGTTGCGCACCTTGAAGACGGTGCGAATCTGGAGATGGTCCTGCAGGTTCTCGCCGACGCCGGGAAGTGCCGCGACCACGGGAATGCCGTGGGCCTGGAGGAGCTCAGCGGGGCCGATGCCCGAGAGCTGGAGGAGCTGGGGCGAGCCCACCGCCCCCGCGGCGAGCACGAGCTCGCCCTTGACCGCGGCGTAAGCCGGCGCGCCGTCGTGCCAGAGCTCGACGCCCACGCAGCGCCGCCCCTCGAAGCGCAGGCCCTTCGCCTGGGCATGGGTGAGCACGCGCAGATTGGGCCGCGCCATCACCGGCTTCAGGAAGGCGCGGGCGCTCGACCAGCGCACGCCGCGCCGCTGGTTCACCTGGAAATAGCCGCAGCCCTCATTGTCGCCGCGGTTGAAATCGTCGATCGGCGGGATGCCCACCTCCGCCGCCGCGGCGCGGAAGGCATCCAGGATCTCCCAGCGGAGCCGCATCTCCTCGACGCGCCACTCGCCGCCGGCGCCGTGGAACGCGCTGGGGCCGCCGAAGTGATCCTCGCAGCGCTTGAAATGGGGCAGCACGTCGTCCCAGCCCCAGCCCGCATTGCCGAGCTGGCGCCACTGGTCGTAGTCGCGCGCCTGACCGCGCATATAGATCATGCCGTTGATCGAGGAGCAGCCGCCCAGCACGCGCCCGCGGGGATAATTGAGGGCGCGGCCGCCGAGGCCCTCCTCGGGCTCGGTCTTGAAGCACCAGTCGGTGCGCGGATTGCCTTGGGTGTAGAGATAGCCAATGGGGATATGGATCCAGATGTAATTGTCCTTCCCACCCGCCTCGAGCAGCAGCACCGAGACCTCCGGATCCGCCGAGAGCCGGTTGGCGAGCACGCAGCCCGCCGAGCCCGCGCCCACGATCACGTAATCGAAGCTGCCGACCGCCCTCGCCTCCGTCATGCGCGCCGCCATGGCCCGGTCCTCCCGTCACCATCTCGCCCGCTCTCAGCGAACATCATCCCAGGCGGCGAGGCAAGGATGGAGGGGATGCGGATGTCGCCCCCCGCGCCTTTCCCCTAAGCTACTGAAAAACCAGAAAACCCGATTCGAGGGGATGCCAACGTCGCCCCCCTTTCGCGCGAGGGGCTAGGGAAAACCGCCGCCAGCCGCTAACATGCGGGCCGAACAAGGTTTTCGCGAACAAGCCCGTGGGGAGCGTCATGGAGGAGATCGCCTTCTGGTCGGCCAAGCGGCTGGCCGCTCATATCCGCAACCGCAAGATCGGCTGCCTCGAGCTGCTCGAGCATTATCTCGCGCGCGTCGAGCGCTACAATCCGAAGCTCAACGCCATCGTCGCGACCGACATTCCCGCCGCGAAGCGGCGCGCCCGCGCCGCCGATCGGGCGCTCGCCAAGGGCGAGGTGTGGGGCCCGCTCCACGGGGTTCCCATGACGATCAAGGAGTCCTATGACGTCGTCGGCATGCCCACCACCTGGGGCCTGCCCGAGCTCAAGCACAACATGCCGCCGCGCAACGCGCTCGCCGTCGATCGCCTGCTCAAGGCCGGCGTCGTGCTCTTCGGCAAGACCAACGTGCCGAGCTGGCTCGCGGATTGGCAGAGCTACAACCCCATCTACGGCACCACCAACAATCCCTGGGATCTGGGCCGCACGCCGGGCGGCTCCTCGGGCGGCTCGGCCGCAGCCCTCGCGGCAGGGCTGACGGGGCTCGAGGCGGGCAGCGACATCGGCGCCTCGATCCGCGATCCCGCGCATTATTGCGGCATCTTTGGCCACAAGCCCACTTACGGCATCTGCCCGCCGCGCGGCCAGGCGCTGCCCGGCCGCCTCTCCGCCTCGGACATCTCCGTGATCGGGCCGATGGCGCGCAGCGCCGACGATCTCGCCCTCGGCCTTGCCGCCATGGCGGGCCCCGACGAGATCGACGGGGCCGGCTATCGCCTGGCGCTGCCGGCGCCGCGGAAGCGCGAGCTGCGCCAGTTCAAGCTCGCCGTGATGCTCGATGATCCCAACGCCGAGGTCGACCGCGAGGTGCAGGATTGTCTCCAGGCGCTGGCCGATTTCCTCGCGCGGAAGAAGGCCAAGGTCAGCGACACGGCGCGGCCCGACATCGATACGAGCCATGCGCACCGCGTCTATATCGGCCTCTTGCGCTCGGCCACCTCGGGCCGCCAGACGGCGGAGCAATTCGAGCGCAACCTCGAGATCGCGCGGGATCTTTCGCCCGACGACCAGAGCTATTTCGCGCGCATGACCCGCGGCAACGTCATGCATCATCGCGAATGGCTGGCGCTCAACGAGGAGCGTCACAAGCTGCGCTGGAAATGGCATGAGTTCTTCCAGGACTACGATTTCCTGCTCTGTCCCGCCGCCGCCTCCGTCGCCTTCCCGCACGACCACGAGGGCGAGCGGCACGAGCGCAAGATTATCGTCAACGGCAAGCCGGTGGCGACGACGGACCAGCTCTTCTGGGCCGGCTATAGCTGCGTCGCCTACCTGCCGGCCTCCGTCGCCCCGATCGGCCCGGCGCGGTCCGGCCTGCCCGTGGGCGTGCAGATCGTGGGACCGCAATACGGCGATCGCGGCTGCATCGCGTTTGCGCAGTTGCTGGAGCGCGAATATCGCGCCTTCACGCCGCCGCCCAATTTCGTCTGAGGACGCAGACGTCCTCGACATTGCCGAAGAGCCGTGATTTCCGTGTCGCGCGATCTTCTCGTATATAAGCGAATGATGACCGATGCGATGCCGCGCGCATTCGCCGCCATGGGCGCATTGGCATGCCTCGCAATGCTCGGGGCCTGCGCCGGCGTCCCGGAATACCGCCCGGCCGTGGATATGACCGGCCACACCCAGGCGCAATACGATTTCGACCTGGAGGTCTGCCGCGAGGATGCGGCGCAGATCGACATTCTACGCGGCGCGGCGATCGGCGCCATCGCCGGAACCGCGATCGGCGCGGGTGCGGGCACGTTTCTGGGCGATACCGGCGTGGGCGCGGTGACCGGGCTTGCCGGCGGCGCCTTGGCCGGCGGGGCCGCAGGATCACTCTACGGGAAGGCGGAGACGGCGCGGAGCGGCAGCGATCCGGACGCGCCCTTCATCCGGAGTTGCATGGCGCAGCGGGGCTATGTGCTCCTCGATCCCGCGGCTCCCGACCGCGAGACCGGCCAGCGCGCGGAAGACAACGCGGCGTCACGATGACAAGACGCCGGCTCGTTCCGGCGCCTGAGAGGGCTCGCAGCCGCAAGCTTCGAGGGCTTCCCACATATGCGGCGGCGGCGGTGCCGCGGCGCTGATCGGGGGCCGGCGCGGATGATAGAGAGGAACAGCAACGGCACGGGCGTGGAGGTGGAGCGGCGCGCCGCCGCCTCTCCCATAAACATGATCGCCGAGCACCGGGCAGCCAAGGGCGGCGCAATGGACGCGAATCTGGTGCGTCCGCCCCGTGCGTGGCTTGAGCTCGAGCCAGGAGAGTCCGGCGCTCGCGCCCAGCATGCGATAATCGGTGATCGCCGGTTGTCCGGCAGGATCCACTGCCATGTGCCAGCCCCGCTTCGGTGTCCGCTTGGCAAGAGGCAGCTCGACACGCCCTTCGGGCTCGGGCGGTCCACCCTCGACGACGGCCCAATACGTCTTCTCGACACGGCCGGCAGCGAACAGGCGCCCGAGCCGGCGCAGCGCCTTCCGATGGCGGCCAAGGACGAGGCAGCCGCTGGTGTCGCGATCGAGGCGATGGGCGAGCGCAGGCGGATTCGGCAGGCCGAAGCGAAGCGCATCGAAAAGCGCCTCGAGATTGGGGCCGCCGCCGGGTCCGGCATGGACCGGCAGGCCGGCGGGCTTGTCGATGATGAGCATGAGCCCGTCGCGAAAGAGAATTCGGTTGATAAGCTCGTCGGGTTTCATGATCGGCTTCGTAAAATACCCCTGGAGGTGCCGCCGGCGCGTTCTGCCGCCGGCCGTCTTGCTTCCTCAACGCGGCGCATTACATCTCTTGCGCGAGCATCCATGCATCCGCAGGATGCCCGCAAGCCGTCGAGCAAATCGCCCGCCCTCCACCTCTGATTCAACCGGAGGCGCCGCTTCCTTGCTTTCACGCCTATATACGCCTCTCCGCCCAAAAGGTGTGCAGCCATGACCACCACTACGCGAAAGCACCGCGCGCGGCGCAAGGCCGCCGAGGCCCCGTCCCCCGCCGCGCCGGCCGTCAAGGACTACTTTCGAATCGACGGCGAATTCGCCGGTGTCGGCGCGCCGATCGCCGAGCGGGATATCAGTCGCTGGATTTTGACGGACGGCCGCAAAATGGAGCGCGAGGCCGATTTCTTCGACCAGCTCTGCTGGCGGCTCGTGGGGCAAGGCGTTCCTCTCTGGCGTGCAACCCTGCATGTCGGCACGCTGCATCCCGAAATCCGCGGCTTCGGCTGCCGCTGGTGGCGCGAGCGCAACGTCGTGGAGAAATTTCACGTCGCCCACGGCGCCGAGACGAGCAAGGATTACCTGACGAGCCCGATCCGCGACACCGTCGAATCCGGACGGATGTTCCGCCGCCGGCTCGAGACGGGCCCGATCGACTTTCCATTGCTCGCAAAGCTGCGCGGGCAGGGAGCGACGGATTATTTCGCGGCCCCCCTCAACATCTCCGTGCAACGGCGCCATCCGGTCGTCACCTGGGCAACGGACCGGCCGGGCGGCTTCACTGATGCCGATCTCGAACGGCTCGAAGCGATCCGGCCGGCGCTCGCCGCCGTGGTCGAGGCGCGCTCGATCCGAAAGATCGCCAAGAATCTGATCGAGATCTATCTCGGCCGCGATATCGGCCAGCGCATCTTCTATGGACAGATCCTGCGCGGCGCCGGCGAGAAGATGCGCGCCGTCATCATGGCCTCCGATCTCCGCGGCTTTACCCGGCTTTCCGACCGCCTCTCGGGGGAGACGGTGATCCGGCTCCTCGACGCCTATTTCGAATATGTCGCGGCGCCCGTCCATGCCGCCGGAGGCGAGATCCTGAAATTCGTCGGCGACGGTGTCCTTGCCATCTTCCCCACCAATGGCGGCAGGGAGGACGATGCCGCGATCAAGGGCCTCGCCGTTGCGCGCGAGATCATCACCAGGCTCGAGACCCACAACAGCACCTGTGGCGACGGGACGGCACGGATCCGAGCCGGCATCGGCCTCCATTTGGGCGACGTGATCTACGGCAATGTGGGAGCCCCCGATCGGCTCGATTTCACGGCGATCGGCCCTGCCGTCAATCTCGCCTGCCGCCTCGAAAGTCTGACCAAGCGCTTCGATCGCCCGGTGCTTGCCTCGCGCGCCTTTGCCGATGTCTGCGCCCGTCCCCTCGTATCGCTGGGCTTCCAGCCGATCCGCGGGCTTTCCGAGCCCGAGGAGCTTTTCGGCCTGCCGGAGCATCACGCCGAAGCCTGACCCTCGGCGACAGCGCAAGAGGCTTCTCATCGGATGCCGCTCGATATATTCTGCAGGATATATCGCGTATTGACGCCGAACTTTGCACTGCCCTTCGCGCGCCGTGAAACGGACGGGACGATCCGAGAGGCGGCTATCGCTTTCATGACCACCACGCTCGGCTTCGCACCGGCTGAACTCGTCGCGATACGGCTAAGCCTCAGGGTCGCGCTGTGGGCCGTGATCGGCAGCCTCCCTCTCGGCATCCTCGTCGCTTTCGTGCTCGCGCGGGGCAGGTTCTGGGGGCGCGGATTCCTCGATATCCTCGTTCATCTCCCGCTCGTCCTGCCGCCTGTCGTCACCGGCTATGTTCTGCTCTTGCTTTTCGGCCGGCACGGTCCGCTCGGACGGCTCTTCGAGCAGGCCTTTGGTCTCGTCTTCGCCTTTCGCTGGAGCGGCGCGGCACTCGCCTCGGCGATCATGGGCTTTCCTCTTCTCGTGCGCGCCATTCGCCTTTCGGCGGAGGCGATCGACCGTCGCCTGGAAGATGCCGCCGGCACCTTGGGCGCTAATCCCGTATGGACGTTCCTGACCGTGACCCTGCCGCTCGCATGTCCCGGCATTCTCGCCGGAATGATTCTTTCCTTCGCGCGGAGCCTCGGCGAGTTCGGCGCCACCATCACCTTCGTCTCGAACATCCCCGGGGAGACGCAGACCCTGCCCCTTGCGATCTATACCTTTACGCAGGTGCCGGGGGGCGACGACGGCGCGATTCGCCTCACCTTCGTTGCCGTCGCCATCTCCGTCGTCGCGCTGCTCGCCTCCGAGCTGCTGGCGCGGCGAATCGCGCGACGCGTAGAGGGACGATGACCATTCATGTCGATGTCGCGCTGCGGCTCGGGAAATTCCGGCTCGAGGCGAAATTCGAGAGCTCGGGACATTTGACCGCGCTGTTCGGGCGTTCCGGCGCGGGCAAGACCTCGCTCATTAACGTCATTGCCGGCTTGCTCCGCCCGGAGCGTGGTTACGTGGCGGTGAACGGCGATGTGCTCATCGACACGGCGCGCGGCGTGCTCGTTCCCAAGCACCGGCGTCGTATCGGCTACGTCTTTCAGGAGGGCCGCCTCTTTCCCCATCTTACGGTGCGACAGAACCTGCTTTACGGCCGCTGGTTCACGCCTGCGCCCCGGCGCTACGGGCGGCTCGAGCACGTGGTCGAGCTCCTCGGGATCGAGCCTCTGCTCGACCGCCGGCCAGGGCTCCTTTCGGGCGGCGAGAAGCAGCGAGTGGCGATCGGGCGCGCGCTTTTATCAAGTCCCCAATTGCTCCTGATGGACGAGCCGCTCGCCTCTCTCGACGAGGGGCGCAAGTCGGAGATCCTTCCCTATATCGAGCGGCTGCGCGACGAGACCGACGTTCCCATCATCTATGTGAGCCACTCGGTTCCTGAAGTGACGCAGCTGGCCACAACGCTCGTCGTGCTCTCCGACGGCAAGGTCGCGGCGACGGGGCCGACGGCCGAAATCATGGGGCGCCTCGATCTCTTCCCGCTGACCGGCCGCTACGAAGCGGGGGCAGTCTTGGAGACAAAGGTTGCATCGCACGATCGCGTCTTCGGACTGACGATCCTCCGCTCTGCCGCCGGCGATCTCAGGGTGCCGCACCTCTATCTCGCTGTCGGCGCCCCGGTGCGCGTGCGCATTCGCGCGCGCGACGTGATGATCTCGGTGGCGCCACCGCAGGGCTTGAGCGCGCTCAACGTGCTCGAAGGCATCCTCGCAGAAATCAGGCCTTCGGACGGGCCGATTGCCGAGCTCCGTCTCGACGCCAACGGCGCCACCCTGCTCGCGCGGCTCACGCGGCGGTCGATCCACGATCTCGGAATCGAGCCCGGTCGCAAGGTCTATGCCGTAATCAAGAGCATCGCCTTCGATCGCCACAGCGTGGGGATGCATCGCGGGGGTGATCCCCATCGTGGCGACGAGCTTAGCGAGATCTGACGGAGCGTGGCGCGCGCTTGGCGCGCGTGCGGGAGCGCGCAAGACTCGTGATCAGCTTTCTCTGCAGGATGCGGAGCTGCGCGCTCGCGGCCGCCGCCGCCGCCGCTTCCATCGTGCGGTAGCTTTCCACGAGATCCTCGCCCAGGCCGGTCAATGCCGCACCGCCGCCTGACCGGCCGCCAAGCTTGGTGAAGACGACCGGTTCGCGAAAGCATCTGTTCAAGCTATCGGCGAGCAGCCAGGCCCGGCGATAGGACATGCCCATCGCGCGCCCCGCCGCGGAAATCGAGCCCAATTCCCGGATCAGCTCGAGAAGGCGCACCTTGCCGGGGCCAATGGCCTGCTCGTCGCCGAAATCGATGCGCAAGGTCAGCTTCGCCATCCTGTCAGTCTAGCACTGCCCGCCGAGGATCGGGCAAACCGCGCCACAGCAAGGCGTTCCGCGCGCGCCGGACCGGCGATGCGGCGGATAGGCTGCCGAGTGAAACATTGGCGTAACTTATCTGTAATATAGCTTTTATCGATTTGTTTTATGCTGGCTCGCGCATGCAGATAGCAGATAGTATTGATCGCGCGGGAGAAAGGAGGGCGAATTCAGGGTCTCCCACCGCAATCGCGAAGCAAGAACGACATCGGAATCGGGACAGGCGAGGTGTTCTCATGAGCCAATTCAGCAAACGGAAGACAATCGGCAAGGCGTTGCTGACCGGGGTTGCCGCCGCTTGGCTGGCGATTGCGGGAGGCGCGGGACCGGCGCATGCCGCTTCGGCGGTCGTGCTCTATACGGCGGACGGCCTCGAGGACTTTTACAAGGCCATTCTCGTCAATTTCGAGAAGAAGACGGGATCGCGGGTCAACATCGTCACCTCGGGAAGCGGCGCCGTTGTCAATCGGCTGCAAACGGAGAAGGATTCGCCGAAGGCGGACGTGCTTGTGACGCTCCCGCCCTTCGTCCAGACCGCAGTCAAGGACGGCCTGCTGGAGAGCTATAAATCGAGCGCGGATTCCGCCATTCCGGCAAGCCGCAAGGACCCCAATGGGTATTGGGCGACTTTCGTCGACGATTACGCCTCCTTCATCTACAACCCGAAGCTGGCCAAGGCGCCGGAAACCTTCGAAGACCTGCTCAAGCCCGAATATAAGGGGCAGGTCTCCTACTCCAACCCCATCACCGCCGGCGACGGCATGGCCGTGGTCATCCTGCTCGAGAAGCTGTGGGGCGAGGACAAGGCCTTTGCCTATCTCGCCAAGCTCGAGCAGGACGTGAAGTTTCACACCAAGGGCACCGGGTACCTCGACACCCTCGTGGGGCGCGGCGAGATCAAGGTGGCGAACGGCGACATCCAGATGGATATGGACGACAAGGTCCATGGCGGCCTTGCCATCGAGCCCACCTTCCTCCGTCCAGCCCCCGGCCAGCAGCCGGTCACCTTCTCGCTGCCTTACGCCATCGCGCTCGTCAAAGGCGGGCCGAACCCGGCGGGCGGCAAGGCGCTGATCGATTATCTTCTCTCGAAGGAGGTGCAGGCCAAGGTGACCGACGTCTTCGGACTGCCCGCCCGCGATGACGTGCAGCCCACCGGCGCCAATGCGAAGGCGATCCTGGCCGCGGTCAAGGACGTCAAGGTCGTCGAGGTCGATTGGAATCATGTCCTCGAGAAGCAGAAGGCGTGGCAAGAGCGCTGGCGCAGCGAAGTGATCGGCGCCTCTAACAAGCCGATCGAAGTGGTGAAGCCGAACGGCTGAGAACGGGCAACGCCGGGCGCGACATCGTTTGCAAGGGTGGCCGGATGACGCGCTCGGCGCCCGCGAACATCACAGCGAAGCCAGGGACGCGCTCCTGGGCGTGTCGACGCCCATGACCCTCCGTGATAGTTTCGCTCATCTCCCGCTCAGACGGCGATGGGCGCGAAGCAGGTCGTTCATGATTGAAGCCGCAGTGGAGACTTCGAGCTTTCCCAACCCCTCCAAACCCGCCGCGCCGCGACGGCGCGAGGCGACGGATCCCGCGAAGCCGTTCGCTGAAGCGGGGGTTCGGGTTCAGGGCCTGACCGTCGAGCTGGGCGGACGGCTCGTGCTCGACGATCTTTCGGTCGAGGTGCGCCGGGGCGACTTCATCACCGTGCTTGGCAATAGCGGGTGCGGAAAGACGACGCTCCTTCGTTACGTCGCGGGTTTCGTGCCGGCACGCGCTGGCAGCGTCTGGATTGCCGGCCGGAACGTCACAGATACGCCGCCCCATCAGCGCAATGTCGGGCTGCTTTACCAGAACTATGCGCTGTTTCCGCACATGACGGTGTTCGAGAACGTCGCCTTCGGGCTGCGCGCGCGCCGCGTCGCCGAGCACGCGATCCGCGAGGGTGTTGCGTCGGCACTGCGCATCGTGCGCATGGAGGAATTCTCCGGCTATCGCCCGGCGCAGCTCTCGGGCGGCATGCAGCAGCGGATCGCGCTTGCGCGCGCCCTGGTGATCAAACCGGACGTGCTGCTTCTCGACGAGCCCCTCAGCGCGCTCGATGCGAATTTGCGCGCCGCCGTGCGGGCCGAGCTCAAGACGCTGCACGAGGCGATGCCGGAGCTTACCGTGATCTACGTTACCCATGATCGCGAGGACGCCCTCACGCTCTCGGACCGGGTGCTGCTCCTGCGCGAGGGCAAGGTCGCTCAAGCCGGAACGCCGCAGGAGCTCTATGATCGGCCGCGCGATCGCTTCGTCGCCAACTATCTCGGCCTGGCGAATTTCTTGCCGCCTGCGGCGATTGCCCGGGCCCTGCCAGCCGCCGGCCAGCTTGGCGCCGCAACGGACGGAGGTGCCGTCTGCATCCGTCCGGAGAGCTTGCGCCTCGACGATCTGGGTCCCGGTCGCCTGGTCGGCCGCGTGGTGCGCAGCGAATGGCGCGGCTCGATCATCCTGATCACCGTGCAAATTCCCCACACGAGCGAGCCGATCCTCGTCGAGGCTGCCCGGCGCGGCACGCCCCCTGCGGCGGGCGAGGATATTACGCTCTCCTTCTCCCCTGAAGATTGCGTCGTCGTTCATGATTAGGCAGGGGCGCGTCTTCCGCACAGGCAACCTCGCCGTCCTGCTGGCGCTCGTCTTTGCACCGCTCATACTTTACCCGCTCGGCGGCCTGATCTGGCTGAGCTTTCACGACAAGAAGGGCCTCTCTCTCCTCTCGTACAGCCAGTTCTTCTCCAATCCCGAGAGCTGGAACGTAATCGGGACCACAGCGAAGATCCTGATCGCGAGCGCCAGCATTGCAACCGTCGTCGGCGTCGTGCTGGCCGCCCTCCTCTTTTATCTGCCGTTCCGCGGCTCGCGAACGCTCGTGCGCTTCATGGAGCTGTTCGTCGCCTTCCCGTCCTTCCTCATCGCGTTCACCCTGATCTTTCTCTATGGCGCCCAGGGCTCGGTGAATATCCTGCTCGAGCGCAGCTTCGCCCTCGATCATCCGCCCATCGATTTCCTCTTCGGCTTCGGCGGCGTCCTTCTCGCCCAGGTCATCTACTACACCCCCTTCGTGGTGCGGCCGACCCTGACGGCGCTCACGCTGATCGACGAGCGGGTTGTGGAGGCGGCGCGCAGCCTCGGCGCCGGGCCGCTGATGGTCGCACGCCGCGTTGTTCTGCCCATGGCGCTTCCCGGCATCGTGGCCGGTAGCATTCTCTGCTTCCTCCTCACCATGAACGAGTTCGGCATCCTTCTCGTCCTGGGCAGCGCCAAGCTCATCACGCTCCCCATCTCGATCTACAGCGCGGCGACCATCGATCTCGACCTGCAGGCGGCCTCGGCCCAAGCGGTGGTGATGCTGGCGGCGTCGCTCAGCGTCTTCATGCTGTATCGCCGGGTCACGCGCTCGGCGACCCGGAGCCACGCCCGTGCCTAGACCGCGCAAGCCCCTGCTCAACGCGCTCCGCTTCCTGACCGGCGGCGTCGTCTTCTGGTTCTTCGCCGTGCCTGTCATCATCGTGGCGCTATCGAGCGTATCGGCCGACTGGCTCGCGACGATCTTCCCCTCGAGCTTCACGCTGCGCTGGTTCACCCAGCTCGACGACAGCGATTGGAGCGCCTTGACGACCAGCTTCGAGATCGCCGCCATCGTCGCCGGACTCGGAACCGTCTTCGGCGTGTGGATCGCGCTTTCGCTCAGCCACCTCGAAGGACGCCGGCTCGGCGGGCTGCTCGACGCTCTCGTCATGGTGCCGAATTCGGTGCCGAGCGTCGTCGTCGGGCTTGCGGTGCTGCTCGCCTACCATGCGCCCCCTCTCGATATCTCGAGCTCGTGGGCCATCGTCGTTCTTGTTCAAGTGGCCCTTGTCCTGCCGTTCTGCTATCGGATCAATGCCGCCGCGCTGAAGCAGGAAATCCCGGTTTATCGAGAGGCGGCGGCAAGCCTCGGCGCGCGTCCCGCGATGGTGTTGCGCCGGGTCGTCATCCCGCTGTTGGAGCCGGCGATTCGCGCGAGCTTGGCGCTTGCTTTCGCCCTATCCTTGGGCGAGCTCGGCGCCACCCTGATGGTCTACCCGCCGGGCTTCGCCACCGTGCCGATCGTCGTCATCGGCGACGTGGAGCGCGGGTTTTACTACAAGGCCTCGGCGCTTTCGCTTATCCTTCTCTCCCTTTCGCTGATCAGTCTCGTCCTCCTCGCCGGACGCAGCCGCCGCACCAAGACGACCGAGGTCGCCAGCGAGCGTTGAGGTTCGGGCTCAGCGGGGGCGGTGCAGACGAAGAGGGATTGGCTATGTCCAAGCGCGTGAAGTCCCCTGCGATCGATCCCGAGCAGCTGCCGATACGCACCGACTCGAGCTATCCGGAGCCGTTCCGCGCCGCTGTCGCCGCGCGGCGGAAGCGCGCCCTCGGCGACGCCGCGGGCTTGAGCCAATTCGGCGTCAACCTCGTCGACTTGCCGCCGGGCTGCTGGTCGTCGCAGCGCCATTGGCACACCGGCGAGGACGAATTCATCTATGTCCTCGAAGGCGAGGTTACCCTAATCACCGATGCCGGCGCGCAACGCCTCACAGCGGGCTTCGCTGCGGGCTTTCCCGCCGGCCAATCGGACGGCCACCACCTCGTGAACCGGTCGGACCGGCCGGCGCGCTATCTGGAAGTCGGCACCCGCTCGAAGAGCGACACCTGTCATTATCCGGATATCGATCTCGTCCTATCCGAAAGCGGCAGCTTCACCGACAAGAAGGGAAATCCCTACTGATCGCCGATGGGCAGATAAGCCTCCCACCGATGCCCGAGCCCCTCGACAACATCCTCGTCGTCGCGCTGGAGCAGGCCGTCGCGGCGCCCTACTGCACCGCGAAATTCGCCGATGCCGGGGCGCGAGTCATCAAGATCGAGCGACCGGAAGGCGATTTCGCGCGACGCTACGACAAATACGTGAAAGGGCTCGCGACCTATTTCGTCTGGCTCAATCGCGGCAAGGAATCGATCGTCCTCGACATCAAGGCGGCGGACGACGCCGCCTTGCTCCATCGCATTCTCGCCAAGGCCGATGTTTTCATTCAGAACCTCGCTCCGGGTGCCGCTGCGCGGGCCGGCTTCGGTGCCGAGTCGCTGCGCGCGCACTATCCCCGCCTCGTCACTTGCGATATTTCAGGCTATGGCGAGGACGGGCCCTATCGCGACATGAAGGCGTATGACCTCCTGGTGCAGGCGGAAAGCGGCCTAGCCTCGGTCACCGGCGGACCGGAAGGGCCCGGCAGGGTCGGCGTCTCGGTCTGCGACATCGCGACGGGGCTTGCCGCCTATTCGGCCATCCTCGAGGCGCTCTACGAGCGCGAGCGAACCGGGCGCGGCAGTGGTGTTGCGCTGTCCCTCTTCGACGTCATGGCCGACTGGATGTCGGTGCCACTTCTTCAGTACCTCCATAGCGGCACAGCGCCAGCGCGAGTCGGCATGAACCATCCGTCGATCGCTCCTTACGGCGCCTATCCCACGCAGGGTGAGCCGATCGTCATTTCCATTCAGAACGAGCGCGAATGGCGCGCCTTCTGCGAAGGCGTGCTTACGCAGCCCGAGCTCGCAGAGCATTCTCTCTACGCGGACATCCCCCGCCGCGTCGCCAATCGCGCGGCACTCGACGCGCTGATCGCGGCCGCATTCACCGGCTTGGACCGCGACGAGCTCGTGGCACGGCTCCGCCGTTATGGAATCGCCTTTGGCTCGCTCAATTCCGTCGAATCGGCGAGCCGCCATCCCCAGCTTCGCCGCAGCAAGGTTTCGACACCCGCCGGCGATGTGGAGGTCATAGCGCCGCCGGTGCGCCGCGAGGGCCGGACTGCTGCCCTGCGGCCCGTCCCGGCGATCGGGCAGCACAGCGAAGTGATCCGCGCTGAATTTGCCACAGCAGAGACTCCTCCCTCCATGCACACGCCAACGCAAAGCTCATAGCCGACACAGGAGCTGCGCGAGCTTGCCGGCACGATCTCTCACGTCGGCGCTTCGCATCATTGCTGAGGTAGAAGATCGCGAATTCATGAGGATGACTCTCAATCCTCATGAGCAGATCGCTACTCCGCTCTCACGGCATTTATAACGATTGATTTGACGTGAAATCATGTTCTTGTTATGTTCTTACTCTACAATTTAAGATTGTGTACATGAAAGATGGGCACCAGATTTGTAACGACTTGCCGGCTTGCCGACTCGGCGGGAGACGGCCTGAATCCCTACGTCAATGAGAGCGGGGCGTTTTTGGGGTTAGGCACACCCTTGCTGGAACGTGACGATAATGCCGTAGGACGGTCTCGGTGGCGACCACGCCCGCGGGCCGAACTTGAGCGGCTACTGAGCATCGGCTACGGAATGCCCGTTGATCTTGGGAGCCGAATGTCAGCGCTTCAGGTCGTGGCTGATGCCATTTCGTCTGGCGAACCGGGACGCGCCGCAACTGCACTTCTCCACGTTCGTCTGCCTGCGCTTCCCGATATCTCAGCAGCACGCCGCATGGCTGATGGCGACCCTCTCGCCAAGTACAACCCTACCCAGCCGCGTGTGCCCAGGGGGTATCCAGGAGGCGGACAATGGACGACCGAGGATTATGACTTTGATGCAGGGGCAGATACGACGCCCGGATCGGTTATCGAGGCGCAGGCAACCATTGTCGAGCCGATGGAAATTATTCGGCCGATTCCATTTCCCAATGAGATCAGCCCTTTTCCCTTGACGCCAACCATTCCTCACGATGTCCCGCGCCAGGCGCTACCTGTAAATCCTTACCCCCGACGGCGAAAGTGCGTGGAAGAATGGGATCATGCCTACGAGTTCTGTGATGAACTTGAGAAAAAGGGTACCCTTGGTCAAGGTGATTATCGCAATATGGGTAAAACGTACCGACAGTGCTTGTTAGGTCAGGTGTCGGAAGAATGCGGAGGTAACCGTCTTGATACCTCGGTTCCAAATCCAATCGGAATAGCCATGGGCAAAAAGATGCGACATGTCGACATAGACATGGAAGGCATGCAGCGAATACACCAAATAATGCATAGCGACCCGCGGCGCTGCCTTGACATTTGTAACGCGCACATTCGAGCGAACCCCACCGACCCTACCGGATATTTCACCAGGCATCAGGTGCTGAATCGTCTCGGACGAAAGGATCATGCCCTCGCAGATCTCAATAAGTCTCTCAGCCTCGAGCCTCACAAAACCTCATACAGAGCCCGTGGTAATTTGCTCCGCAGCATGGGTGAATACCGAAAGGCAATAGACGATTTCGATCGGGCAGAAGCAATGGACCCTGCGGGATTCGAGGACGCGTTCGGACATCTATTTCGAGCGGACTGTCACGCTCGACTTGGTAATAAAGAAGCGGCGCTCGCCGATTGTGCAAAGCTGCGCGATGATCATTGGACACCTGGATTGCTAGGTGCGCCGGCCGGCAACAAGGATCAGGTGATTGCCGAAATCCACCGTCTCGTTGCAGTCGCCCTGCAACACAAATCGTGATTGCGCATCTCCTGCGAAGTAATCGACAGCGAAATCGCGTGATCGGCCTTCAGGCGGCGACAGTGGCGCGCCGCCCGATAACCCGCTCTGCCGGGAAGCGGGCAATGACGGTGGTGCCGACGCCGAGCTTGCTCTCGACCGTCAACGCGCCGTCATGGGCGTCGACCAGCTTCTTCGCGAGCGGCAATCCCAAGCCGGTGCCCTGATGACGGCGGGTCAGCGACGTCTCGACCTGTCCGAAGGGCTCCATTACCCGCTCAAGATCACCTCCGGCGATGCCGATCCCGGTATCCGTCACCGCGACCGCGAGCTCGCCGGAGGGCTCGAGGCCGGCCCGTACGACAATGCGCCCGCCGGGCTGGGTGAATTTGACGGCGTTGGAGATGAGGTTGAACAGGACCTGCCGCAAGGCGCGCGAATCGCCACGCAGGATCGGAAGATCGGCCGGCAGCTCGACCGAAAGCGCGAGTCCGGCCGAGCGCGCCTTCTCTTCCAGGATATTGGCGCTGCTGCGTATCACCTCGGCGACATCCACCTCCTCGTCGGAGATCGTGAAGCGGCCTGCCTCGATCTTCGAAAGATCGAGGATATCGTTGATCACCGCCAGGAGATGCGTGCCGCTCTCATGGATATGATCCATATATTCCACGTAATTGTCGTGACCGAGCGCGCCGAACATCTGCTCGCGCATGATCTCCGAGAAACCAATGATGGCGTTGAGCGGCGTCCTCAACTCGTGGCTCATATTGGCGAGGAAATCGGATTTGGCGCGGTTGGCGTATTCCGCCGCCTCCTTGGCGCGCATCAGATTGACCTCTACGCGCTGACGCTCCTCGATCTCCCGCTCGAGCCCGCGATTCGAGGCTTCGAGTTCCAAGGCCTGCGCTTGCAGGCGGCGATTGGCCAGATCGTGCGCAGAGACGCTGCGGCGCAGGCGCGTGAGGATGTACCCAATATAGCAGAGCATGACCCCGCCGAAGAGGAACATCAATCGACGATAGGTCTCGGCGGTCCTCTGCTCCGCCTGGTAAGCCGAGACGTAAGCGAGATGGAGATCGTCGATGGCGCGGCCCGCATCGAGAGCGAAGAGCCGGCTTAGCAGATCCTCGATCCCGGTCTTGTAGGTGATCAGGGCGTGCGTCCCTTCGAGAAAGCTGCGCATGTCCGGAAGATTCGCCGCGGGCGTGCCGACCAGGTTGAGCTCGAGCATCGAGATCCAGCCGTCGAGCTCGTCGCGCGCCGAGGTTCCGCCGCGAGCGATGTAGAGGAGCACGCCATCCTGGATGATGTGGACGAGCTCCAGCATGTCGGCGTCGGCGCCCGATTGCCGCAGCCGTCTTTCGACGATGGAGGCGAGCTCTGGTAGCCGGTCGACGAGTTGCCGGAGGACGCTGTTCCAGCCCTCGAAAGTCCAGACGAGCTCCGTCCGCGCCTTGTGAAGCTTGGCGTAGTCGTTGAGCCGGAGCTTGAGCTTGCCGCCCCACATGCGGTCGACGCGATCGTCGCCGAAGCGGAGCTCGCCGAGCAGCGTATGCTCGCGCGCCACGGTGGTATTGAGATCGTCATAGTCCTGGAGGCGGTCGTAACGGCCGCGCAAAATGTCCTGATTGAGCGTCGCCTCGAGCTGCTTGAGCTCAAGCAGATGCGCCACGATCGCCGCGTTCTTGTCGGCATCAATCCCATGCGCCTTGACGTAAAGGAACGCGAGAATCCCCGCGGCGGCGGCAAGGAAGGCGAGGATTTTCATTATCGATCCACGGGACCCGTCATTGGCCACGACCGCAAGATCGCCCAAACTCCTTGATTCTTCGTGAAGATCGGCGCTGCCCGGCCGCCCGGCGGACGCGCGGTCCGCGCGAGCAAAATTATGGATTTTCTGATATTTAGCTGGGTTGGACAGTCGCAGACGAGGACGGGACCGATGTCCAAGGGCAAGCATAGGCACAAGGACGGGCGCGTGCAGGACGCGAACGGCGAGAGGGAACCGAAGCCGAGCAAGACGGCGTACGAGCGCGCGCTCTACGAGCTGCAAATCGAGCTCGTGAAGCTTCAGAATCATATTATCCGCTGCAACGACCGCATCATCGTGCTGTTCGAGGGTCGCGACGCCGCCGGCAAGGACGGCACCATCAAGCGCATCATCGAGCACCTCTCCCCACGGGAGGTGCGAGTCGTGGCCCTGCCGAAGCCTTCGGACCGCGAGGCCACCCTCTGGTACTTCCAGCGCTATACGGCACACCTCCCGGCCGCTCAGGAAATGGTGCTGTTCAACAGGAGCTGGTACAACCGGGCCGGCGTCGAACGCGTGATGGGCTTCTGCAGCGAGGCGGAGGCTGAGGCCTTTCTTGCCGACGCCCCCGTCTTCGAGGAGCTCCTGGTCCGGGCCGGCATCAAGCTTCTCAAATACTATCTCGACATCTCCAAGCCCGAGCAGAAGCGGCGACTCAAAGCGCGCGGCAAGGACCTGCTCACCCAATGGAAGTCGAGCCCGATCGATGCCGTCGCGGTCAAGCGCTGGAAGGACTACAGCCGCGCGCGCGACGAGATGTTTGCGCGCACCCATACCGTGGCGGCGCCTTGGCACGTGGTCCGCGCCGACGACAAGCGCCAAGCGCGCCTCAACCTCATTCGCGACATGCTCTCGCGGCTCGACTATGCGGGAAAGAAGAAAGGCGCCATCCTCCCCGATCCCAAGATCGTCTTTCCCTATAGCGAGGTGGCGCGGGATGCCGGCCTGATCGCGAAATAGCGGGCTGCAGCGCAGCTATTGCGAGGCGATCCGGCCAAGGCGATCTTGATCTGCCGGTGCGTCTCAGTTGCTCAGGCGGTGGCCCTGGCGCGCCGCGCCGAGGGCGCCGGCATCGGCGCTGCGGTCGTTGGTTCCGCGAGCTCCAGCCCGTCCCACGTGCCGGGCCAGACAATCACGCAATCGATCACCGCCGTCGCGACGCCGTCGCCAGAAACGGCGATGCTCAGGCAATAGACGCCGGGTGCGGCAAAGAGGTCGCGGTAGCGCGACGGCACCTTGTCGCGCAGCAGGCGCAGCTTGCTCTCGCCCTCGGCGGCACAGAGCAGGTTAACATATTGGGGCACGTGGCCAGGGAGATCGATCGGCCCCTCGCCTTCGCGGGTCGACCATTGCAGCTCGAGGGAATCGCCGTAATCGAGAGGCGGGGTCGTGGGGCCCGCCGCATCCTTCTGCACGTCGAGGAGATAGGCCCGGCAGTCCTTGACGGGAATCGAGGAGATGTTGCGCACCTGAAGACGCAGGATCTTGGCCCGACCAGACCCGCCTTCGGGCGCCTGAGAAACGACGACGAGGCATTTTTCCCTAGGCGTGAGGCTGAGGACGAGACGAGGCGCCAAGCGTCGCTCGAGGGACAGGATCTCGCGATAGAAGGCGACGCCGATCAGGATGGTGATGGGCAGGAGCGCCCAAACCGGCGACATCGTGAAAAGGATATAGACGACATGCCGCCCACCGACCGGATAAGCGTGCTCGATGAAGCGCGCCACCTGGTATTTGTGCAGGATGCCCGCCGAGGCGAGATAATAGATGAGCGACCAGAAGCGGCCGCCATTGTTCCAGATGATCGAGACGATGCGGGTGAGGTTCTCGAGCAGCATGGCGCCATCATAGCGACGCCGGGCCCGTCTCCGCTACCGCTGCGACCCGGCCCCCGTGACGAGCGGTATTTGTGCTTGGCCGGCTTAGGGTATAGGAGGACGGGACTGTCCCACACGGCTCATCGGTGCAGAGCAAGGCCTTTGAGCACCTTGTCCGCCGCCTTTCGCTCCGCGCGGAAGGCGAAGCCGACGAGGACCAATGCCTCGCGCGGGCAGGCGCGCACCGCCGCCCGGTTGTCGCCGTCATTGCCGGTCGCAAAGAGGGCCTCGGTGAAGATCGCGAGGCGAAGGCCGCGCGCCATGGCGCGGTCATAGGCGGCGCGGATCGCCTCGCCGCTGCCGGCGAAGACAAGCACCGGCTGGCGGAACATGGCGAGGTAGCCATTGCCGCTGGCATCGTCGTAAGGCTGGCCGATCACATCCGGATCGCCACCCGCGATGCCGCTCGCCAAGAAGGCGGCGACGTTGAGCTTCTGCCACGAAGCGAGATCGTCGCGCAGGACGATGGCGATCTTTGTGTCGAAGCGAATGGGTGGCCTCGTCTTGGCGCTGGAGTGAGTCCCGATCGTTGGCTCGGACAGGCTGGTCATGGGCTCCACCCTCCAAACTATGCATGGGCTAACCTATGTAGGAGACGCAGCGGCTCTGGTATTGTATCGCGTTGCTCACGCCTTCTGCCGAGGCCGCACGTGACCGCGTCCTACCCATCAACAAGCGTCGGGGACTGGGCCGAATATGCGGTGCCGCACCAGGCCCCGGAGATCGAGCTGTTGCGCGCCCATTTCGCCGGCCACGCCTATGAGCGCCATAGTCATCAGGCCTATGCGATCGGCGTCACCGAGGCGGGCGTGCAGGCCTTCAACTGCCGCGGCGCCGCGCGCGCCAGCCTGGCGGGGATGGTGATGGCCTTCAATCCCGATGAGCCCCATGACGGCCATGCTGCGGATGCCCAGGGCTTCACCTATCGCATGCTCTATATCAGCCCGGAGCTGGTTCGCCGCGTCATCCAAGCGGCTCGCGAAGAGCGTGCAGCGGCCTTGCCCTATGCGCGCACGCCGGTGATCGAGGACCGGGAGCTCGCGGCGCACGTCAGCGCGCTCCACCGCGCGCTCGCCGAAGGAGCGCCCCGGCTCGACTGCGATGCGCTCCTCGACGCAGCCATCCTATGCTTCGCCGCGCGCCACGCGGATAGGGGCGCCATCACGCAGGGGGCTGCTGCACCAGGCGAGATCGCCTTGCGCCGCGTGCGCGACTTCCTCCACGATGCGCCTCTCGGCGAAGATATCGCCGCCGACACGCTGGCGCGGCTTGCGGGGATGAGCCGGTTTCACCTCTGGCGTGCGTTTCGCCGCCGCTACGGCCTGCCGCCCCACGCCTATCGGATGCAGCGACGCCTCGCCGCTGCGCGCGACATGCTGGTCCAAGGCGAGGCGCCCGCCGCCGTCGCGGCCGCGCTTGGCTTCGCCGACCAGAGCCATCTTCACAAGCGTTTCAAGGGCGCTTACGGCATCACGCCGGGCCAATTCGCCGCCGCTGCCGCGACGCGCAAATATCCCGACGCACCTGCCGAGCGCTACGGCCGGCGCGACGATTGGCGATGAGCCGAATCTGGTTTCGTTACCAGCAACATAGGAAGATTGGCGTCCCCTAGGGGATTCGAACCCCTGTTTGAGCCGTGAGAGGGCTCCGTCCTGGGCCTCTAGACGAAGGGGACCCGGCGCGAGCGGCTTTGATACACCGCTCCATCGGCCGTTGCAACCCGCGCGGGCTCCTGGCACGCCGCCCCATCGGGACGGCAATCAGCTCAGGCGCGCTTGCGCGAGGGCGCGCCGGCCGCAACGTGGCGGGAAATGGATTGCAGCAATCCGTCCACATCCCGGGGGTCGGTATTGAAGGCGCAAACCAAGCGGCAAGTCTCGTCCGCTTCCCCCGACCAGCGGTAGAAGACATAGCCGTCGGCGAAGGCGCCCTTGATCGCGCGGTCGGGGATACGGGCGAAGACCTCGTTCGCCTCGACTGGATAGAGCTGCTCGACACCGGGAATGCGCCGCAGGCCCTCGGCCAGTCGCCGGGCCATCTCGTTGGCGTGGCTGGCGTGCTTCAGCCAAAGCCCATCCTTGAGATAGGCCTCGAGCTGGGCCGAGACGAAGCGCATCTTGGAGAACAGATGCCCGCCGCGCTTGCGGCGATAGCCGAAGCTCTCCGCCAGAGCCGCATCGAAGAACACCACGGCCTCCGCCGCAAGGGCGCCGTTCTTCGTGGCGCCGAAGGAGAGGACATCGACGCCGGCCCGCCAAGCGAGATCGGCCGGAGCGCAGCCGAGCGCCGCCACGGCATTGGCGAAGCGGGCGCCGTCCATGTGCACACGCAGCCCCTGTCCATGGGCGATATCGGCGATGGCCCGCACCTCCTCGGGCGTATAGACGGTACCCATCTCGCTGGCATTGGTGAGGCTGATCGCCGCGGGCTGCACATGATGCACCACGCCCTTCCCCGAGCGCGCGAGCGCCGCCTCGAAATCCGCCGCGGCGATCTTTCCGGCGTCACCGACAATGGGCACCAGCTTGGCGCCGCCCGTGAAAAGCTCGGGCGCGCCGCATTCGTCCACATTGATGTGGGAATCGGGGTGGCAATAGACGGCCCCATAGGGCGGGCACATCGTCGCCAGCGCGAGCGCGTTCGCGGCACTTCCCGTGGCGACGGGAAAAGCCGCGAGGTCTCGCTCGAACAGCGCCTTCAGCGCCGCCTCGACGCGCTGAGTGACAGCGTCGTTGCCATAAGGCATCGCAGCCCCGTCATTCGCCGCGGCGATTGCGGCGAGAATTTCGGGTGCCGCACCGGTTACATTGTCGCTAGCAAAATTCATCGCTCCGGCCTCTCCTTGCCGGCCGACACCCTAGCACCGCCCTTCTGCCCGCGAAAGTCGGCCGGAGAGATCGCGGCGTCGCCACCAGCGCATGGCAGAGTCGCCTATGGCTGGGGCTTCAGATCAATCGTTCCGGTGACAGCGCCGGTGGCAAGGTCGACGACCAGGACGCGCTCGCCGCCGCCAGCCAGTTCAAGCGTGACCACAAGGCGGCCGCCGCTCGCCTCGCTTCGCAGGATGCGCGCGCCGCTCGGCAGCGGAATCTCCGCCGGACCATAGGCTTTTCCCGCTATCGGCGGCAATGATGCCGCAGGCGCGCGATCGGCCGAGGGCCGGCGCTCCGGCATTGCCGCGCGCTTCACGATCGCATAGCCGACAAGCCCCATCCCGGCCAGGATGAGGATCCCCATGGCGATGACCAAGGCCTTGAGCGCGCGCATGAATCCGGTCCAGTCTCTGGGCTTGGCGGCGCAGGCATGGATAGCGGCGATGGCAGGCGAGGTCAAATACCAAGTCACGGCGGGAACCGAGGATGCGGGCCGAAGGGTTGACTCCGTCCTGGCCCGGGCTGTCCCGGCGCTGTCGCGCTCGCGTATCAAGCGCCTGATCGAGGAGGGTCACGTACGGGCGGGTGCGACGGCGGTCACAGACCCGGCGAGCAAGGTCAGGCTCGGTCAAACTTTCGCCATACTCGTCCCCGAGACTCAAGAAGCTCGCCCGCAAGCTCAAGCCATCCCCCTCATCATCATCTACGAGGACGAACAGCTGGTCGTGATTGATAAACCTGCCGGGCTCGTCGTGCATCCGGCGCCAGGGAACGCCGATCGGACGCTCGTGAATGCGCTGATCGCCCATTGCGGCACGAGCCTGTCAGGCATCGGCGGCATCCGCCGCCCCGGTATTGTGCATCGTCTCGACAAGGATACGAGTGGTCTGATGGTGGTCGCCAAGACCGATGTGGCGCATGCGGGACTCATGGCGCAGTTTACGCAACGCCAAGTCGAGCGCGCCTATCGCGCGATCGTCTGGGGCGTGCCGCGGCCCCGTGATGGCGTCATTGAAGGGAATATTGGCCGTGATCCGTATCATCGTCAGAGGATGGCGGTCGTCGGCAGAGGCGGCAAGGCAGCGCTGACACGCTATCGCGTCATCGAGGAATACGGCACGGTCGCCAGTCTGCTCGAATGCCGCCTGGCGACGGGGCGAACCCATCAGATTCGAGTGCACCTCGCCGCGAGAGGGAATCCTTTGATGGGCGATCCGGTCTACGGTCGGGCCAAGGCGGCGCGCAGATCAGCCCTACCGGCCGAGGCCCAGGAGGCGCTCGCCGCACTCGGCCGACAGGCGCTTGATGCCTATCGCTTGGGGTTCACCCATCCCACGACGGGCGAGCGATTACATTTTGAGAAAGATTTTCCAAGAGATATCAATAGACTAAAAAACTCACTGGAAAGACTTTAACCAAATGTCGCGAGGGTGTGGTAGGATGATTTCGGCACGATTCCCGACCAGGACTTCACGACAAATGCCAGCGGAACATTTCGCACGAGCCCATGTTGTATAGGCTCGCGGCAAGCCAGACGACACGAAAGCGGGAAGATCGGCAGAGAAGGAAAGGCCAGCATGGCAACCACATTACCAAGCATCGGCACGTTGCGCCCGGAAGGGAATCTCAGCCGTTATCTCCAGGAGATTCGCCGCTTCCCGATGTTGGATCCCGACGAGGAGTACATGCTCGCCAAGCGCTGGCGCGAGCATGATGACGTCGATGCAGCCCATCGGCTGGTGACCAGCCATTTGCGTCTCGTTGCCAAGATCGCGATGGGGTATCGCGGCTACGGCCTTCCCCTCGCGGAATTGATCTCGGAAGGCAATGTCGGCCTGATGCAGGCGGTGAAACGCTTCGAGCCCGATCGCGGCTTCCGCCTTGCCACTTATGCTATGTGGTGGATCCGGGCGGCAATCCAGGAATACATCCTGCATTCGTGGTCGCTGGTGAAGATGGGAACCACCGCGGCACAGAAGAAGCTGTTCTTCAACCTGCGCAAGCTCAAGGGTCAGCTGCAGGCGATCGAGGAAGGCGATCTCTCCCCGGAAAACGTCAAGAAGATCGCGACCGAGCTCGCAGTGTCCGAAAGCGACGTGGTGCAGATGAACCGCCGCCTGGCAAGCCCCGATCATTCGCTCAATGCTCCTCTGCGGGAGGACGGCGACGGGGAATGGCAGGACTGGCTGGTGGACGAGGAGTCCAACCAGGAGGTGAGGCTCGCCGAGGACGAGGAGCTTTCGGGTCGCCGGCGCCTGCTCGAAACAGCCCTGAAGTCGCTGAACCCGCGCGAGCGGCGCATCCTCGTCGAGCGCCGGCTGCAGGAGGATCCCACGACACTCGAGGACCTGAGCCAGGAATACGGAATCTCGCGCGAACGCGTCCGTCAGATCGAGGTGCGCGCCTTCGAGAAGCTGCAAAAGGCGATGCGGAATCTCGCGATCGAGCAGAAGCTCGGCACCTGACGGGAATTTCCTCGCAAGCTTCGGATAGCTAGGCCGTCGCAAGGCTCGTAAGTTCTGCGCCGTCAACCAAGGAGACGGCGATGCTGCGGCTTTACGACTACCTGCCTTCGCAAAACGCCTGGAAGGTGCGCCTGCTGCTTAACCATCTGGGCCTTCCCTATGAGCGCAAGCTCGTCTCGATCTTCGAAGGGGAATCGCATACGGAGGAGTTCCTCATGAAAAACCCCGCCGGTGCGGTGCCTGTCCTCGAAGTCGAGCCGGGACGCTTCATCGCCGAGTCGAACGCAATCCTGTGCTATCTCGCCGAAGGAACGTCCTATCTTCCCGATGAGCGCCTCGCCCGCGCCCGGGTGATGCAGTGGCTTTTCTTCGAGCAGAGCTATGTCGAGCCACAGATCGGCAGCCTGCGCTATTGGACGCTGACCGGAAAGCTCACCCGGCGCTCGGCGGAGCAGATCGAGAGCAAGCGCGCCGCCTCGCTTCGCGCCCTGGCAGCGCTCGAGCGCCATCTCGCCAGGCATGACTTTCTCGCGGCCGGACGCTACTCGATCGCCGACATGGCGGTGTTCGCCTATGCGGCGCTGGCAGGCGATGCGGGCTTCGATCTCGCACCCTATCCGGCCTTCCGCGCCTGGATCGAGCGCGTGCGCGCACAGCCCGGTTTCCTTGCCGAGATGCACCCCTATGCGATTGACCCGCACGCGACCCGCGAGCTCGCGTGACCGCCATCAATCCTCGAAGGGATCGTGCACGAGGATGGTGTCGGCGCGCTCCGGGCTCGTCGACAGCAGAGCCACCGGCGCCTCGATCAGCTCCTCGATGCGGCGGATGTACTTGATCGCCGTTGCCGGCAGGTCCGCCCAGGAGCGCGCGCCGCGCGTGCTCTCCCGCCAACCCTCCAGGCTCTCATAGATCGGCTCGATACCGGCTTGGGTGAGGAAATCGGGCGGCAAGCGATCCAGCATCTCGTTGCCGTGGCGATAGCCGGTGCAGACCTTGATCTCGTCGAAGCCATCCAGCACGTCGAGCTTGGTAAGCGCGAGGCCGTTGATGCCGGCAACGCGCACGGCCTGGCGGACGAGCACCGCATCGAACCATCCGCAGCGGCGCTTGCGCCCGGTGACGACCCCGAACTCCCTGCCGCGGCTCCCCAGGAGCTCGCCGACCTCGTTGACCTGCTCGGTTGGGAAAGGACCGCTGCCGACGCGCGTCGTATAGGCCTTGGTGATCCCCAGCACGTATTGCACCACCCCGGGCCCGACCCCCGAGCCGACGGCGGCCTCCCCCGCCACGGTGTTCGACGAGGTGACGTAAGGATATGTTCCGTGGTCGACGTCGAGCATGATGCCTTGCGCGCCCTCGAAGAGGATGCGCCGGCCCTCGCGCCGCAACGCGTCGAGCCGGCGCCATACCGGATCGGCGAAGGGAAGAACCCGTGGCGCGATCTCGAGGAGAGAGGCGACGACCTCGGCCTCGTCCACCTCCTCGCGCCCGAGGCCGCGGCGGAGCGCATTATGGTGGTGAAGCAGGGTTCGTACCTTCGCCTTTAGGGCCTCCTGATCCGCGAGATCGCAGAGCCGGATGGCGCGGCGTCCGACCTTGTCCTCGTAAGCCGGGCCAATGCCGCGGCGCGTCGTGCCGATCTTGATCACGTTGTCGGCGTCCTCGCGCCATCCGTCCAAGTCCCGATGCACCGGCAGGATCAGCACGACATTGTCGGCGATCCGCAGGGTCTCCGGCGTCACCTTGACGCCGAGCGCGGCCAGGCGGTCGATCTCCTCGACAAGCGCCCAGGGGTCGACGACGACGCCATTGCCGATGACCGAGAGCTTGCCCCGCACCACGCCAGAGGGCAGCAGGCTCAGCTTGTAAGTGACGCCATCGACGACGAGGGTATGACCGGCGTTGTGACCGCCCTGGAATCGCACCACGACGTCGGCCCGCTCGCTGAGCCAATCCACGATCTTGCCCTTGCCTTCGTCGCCCCACTGGGCGCCGACTACGGCGACATTGGCCATTAGCGCGATCCTCCTGCGCTCTCGGTGAGCTCGACAATTCGGCCGGCGCTCAGCACATGACTGCACCGGAGCCGGCGCGCTTCTTCATGGACATCCGCCACCGGCGCCAGGCCGGACAAGGTTGGCCAGCCTTCGGCGCGCAACCTCCCGCCTTCTTCGGACGGCGTGCCATGAGGCAGGAAAAGCCTGCGCGCCGGCGCAGGCTCCGGCACAGCCCGGATGACCGAATCGAGGAAGAGCGTGAAGCCTGTCGCCGGCTCGCCGGTGCCGTTGCCCGCGAGATAGCGGCCGCCCCGCCCAAGCTCGCCGCGCACACCCCTGGCAAAAAGAGTGAAGCTCACGCCCGTCTGATACTCGAAGCCGCGATATTCGACAGGATCGATCGTGAGCGTCAGCTGCGGCTGAGCGATCCGGACCAGCGACGCGACCTCGACCAGGCGCTGCGCCTCGCCCGCCGCCGGCGGCGGCAGGGTCAGTCGCGAAAGCCGTTCAAGAGCGCTGTCGACGTCGCCGGCCGCGTTAAGGAGCTCGCCGCAGAGCCGCGCAGCGTCGCCGCGCATGGCGAGCACCTCGGTCGCATCCTTGCGGTCGAGTGCGGCCCTGAGGCGCGCAGTTTCGACAGGCCCGCAACCGAGCGCCCGGCACAGCGCCGGCACAAGCGTCGGTGAATTGAGATCGACGGAGAGCAAGCGCACCCCCACCCTGACGAGCGCTTCCGCGGCGAGCAGCACGGCTTCCGCATCGGCCTCGACGGCGGCGGAGCCGATGAGCTCGGCGCCAACCTGGACGAATTGGCGTTCCGGGCGCAATTGGCTCCCTTTGACCCGCAATACGTCGCCCGCATAGCTCAAGCGCAAGGGGCGCGGCGCATTGGCGAGACGCGTGGTCGCGATCCGCGCCACCTGAAGCGTCATGTCGGCGCGAACGCCCATCATGCGCTGGGAGACCGGATCCATCAGACGGAAGGTGTCGGCCATCATGGCCGCGCCAGCACCCGACAACAGGCTGTCCTCGAATTCGATCAAGGGGGGCTTCACGAGGTCGTAGCCGCGCGCGGCAAGGGTCGCGAGGAGGGTCTCGCGCAAGCGCGCTTCCTGCTCGGCCTCTAGGGGCAACAGATCGCGCAGGCCCGCCGGGAGCAACGCCCTGGTGGCATCCTCGTTCATGCGCTCTCCATTCCTTCGGCGGGTCTGGCCCAACCGGCGCTACGGGCCAGTTCCTAATGGCTTTGCCGGATCAGGGCAAACGAAAACGGGCGGCACGTCAACGTCTCTAGAAAGTCAGGGCGCGCGCCTTGATCATGTTCGGAAGCTTCTGAATTTGCTCGACGAGCGCCGGCGGCAGCGCCTGGTCGACTTGGATGAGCGCGATCGCCTCGCCCCCCGGCCGGGCGCGCCCAAGATGGAAGGTGGCGATATTGATCCCGGCATCGCCCAGGGTCCGGCCGAGCCTCCCGATGAAGCCTGGCTTGTCGTGGTTGCGCACATAAAGCATGTGGGGGCCAAGCTCGGCCTCGACGGGAATGTCGAGCACCTGCACGATTCGCGGCTGCTGGCCGCCGAAGAGCGTGCCGGCGACGAAGCGGTTCCGATCCTCGCTCGCGACCGTAACGCCGATAAAGGTCTGGTAACCGTGGGCCTGCTCGGTCTTGTGTTCGCGAACCTGGATGCCGCGCTCGCGGGCAATCTGCGGCGCATTCACCATGTTCACCGTTTCCAGGGATCGGCGCAGCAGACCTTGAAGGATGACCGCCGTGAGAGGACGCGTGTCGAGGTCGGCGGCTTGGCCGGCATACTCGACGATGATCTCGGCGGGTGCAGCATCCGCGAGCTGGCCGAGAAAGCTGCCGAGCTGCTCTGCAAGCGACATATAGGGCTTCAGCACCGGCGCCTGCTCGGGGCTGATCGAGGCGGTGTTGACCGCATTGACGATAGCGCCGGTAAGAAGAAAATCGGCGATCTGTTCCGCCACTTGCAGCGCCACATTCTCCTGCGCCTCCGCGGTGGAAGCACCGAGATGGGGCGTCGCGACGAAGTTCTCCTGGCCGAAGAGCGCGCAATCCTTCGCCGGCTCGACCTCGAAGACGTCGAACGCCGCTCCTGCGACCTTGCCGGAGTCGAGCGCCTCTCGCAGAGCCGCCTCGTCGACAAGGCCGCCGCGCGCGCAATTGACGATGCGGACGCCGCTCTTCATCTGCGCGATGGTGTCGCGATTGACGAGAGCGCGAGTCTCGTTGGTAAGGGGCACGTGGAGCGTTATGAAATCGGCGCGGCGGAAGAGCTCGTCGAGCTCGACCCGCTCCACATTGAGCGACGCTGCGCGCTCGGGCAGTAGGAATGGGTCATGGGCGATCACCTTCATGTGAAGCCCGCGGGCGCGGTCGGCCACGATCGAGCCGATATTGCCGCAGCCAATAATGCCGAGTGTCTTGTTCGTCAGCTCGACGCCCATGAACTTGTTCTTTTCCCATTTACCGGCCTGGGTCGAGCGGTCGGCCTGCGGGATCTGCCGCGCGAGCGCGAACATCATCGCGATGGCATGCTCGGCCGTGGTGACGGCATTGCCGTAGGGCGTGTTCATGACCACGATACCGCGCGCCGTCGCGGCCGAAAGATCGATGTTATCCACGCCGATCCCGGCGCGCCCCACCACCTTAAGACTCTTCGCCGCCGCCAGCACGCCGGCGGTGACCTTGGTCGCCGAGCGCACGGCGAGGCCATCATAGCCGTCGATGGCCGCAATCAGCTCCGGCTCCTTGAGGCCGGTCTTGACCTCGACCTCGACACCCCGCGACCTGAAGATATCGACGGCGCGCGGGCTGAGCTTGTCGGCAATAAGAACCTTCGGCATGACGGCATCTATTCCGTAAACATGATGGCGACGGGCGGCAATCAGGCAGCGGCGACGAATTCCCCCCGCACACTCTCGAAAGCCCAGTCGAGCCAAGGAAAGAGCGCCTTCAGATCGCTCTCGTCGATCGTGGCGCCGGCCCAGATACGCAGGCCCGGCGGCGAATCCCGGTAGGCATTGATGTCATAGGCGACCTTCTCCCCCTCGAGTAGATCCGACAAGCGCTTTGCCAGCGTCGCCTGACTCTCCGGCGGCAACCGTGTGATCTGCGGGTCGGCGAAGACCAGGCACACCGATGTACAGGAGCGAAGCTTTGGATCTTTGGCAAGGAAATCGACCCACGACGTCTGCTCCACCCAGCGGGTGACCGCGGCCAGATTGGCTTCCGAGCGCGCGACAAGCGCCCGGAGCCCGCCCACGGATTCGGCCCAGGCGAGACCGTCGAGCGCATCCTCGACGCAGAGCATCGAGGGCGTGTTGATCGTCTCGCCCTTGAAGATCCCCTCGATCAGCTTGCCGCCTTTAACGAGGCGAAAGATCTTGGGCAGCGGCCAAGGTGGCGTGTAGCTCTCCAACCGCTCCACCGCGCGGGGCGAAAGGATGAGAATTCCGTGCTGGCCTTCGCCGCCGAGCACCTTCTGCCAGGAATAGGTGACGACGTCGAGCTTCTCCCAGGGAAGCTCCATGGCGAAGGCGGCCGAGGTGGCGTCGCAGATGGTGAGACCCGCACGATCCGCAGCGATCCAGTCGCCGTTCGGGACGCGCACGCCCGATGTCGTGCCGTTCCAGGCGAAGACCACGTCATGATCGAAATCTACTTGGTCAAGGGCGGGCAGCGCGCCATAGGGCGCCTCGTAGACATTGGCGTCCTTGAGCTTGAGCTCCTTGACGACATCCGCGGCCCAACCCTTGCCGAAGCTTTCCCAGGCAAGGACATCGACGCCGCGCGGCCCCAGAAGCGACCATAGCGCCATCTCCACGGCACCCGTGTCCGACGCAGGAACAATGCCGAGCCGGTAATCCTTGGGGACGCCGAGCATCGCGCGGCTGCGCTCGATCACATCGAGAAGGCGCCGCTTGCCGTCCTTCGAGCGGTGCGAGCGGCCGAGGCAGGCATTCGCTAGCGCATTCGGCGTCCAGCCGGGGCGCTTGGCGCATGGCCCGGAGGAGAAGCAGGGGGTTCGTGGCCGCGTGGTGGGCTTCATGCGCGCGATCCCGTTCAAGTTGGAGCCGTCCCTTTGGCGAGGCGAGAGCTTATGAATTATGCTGCACTGCGTCAACGATGCGCGCGTGCGCAAAATTGAGCCTAAGGTCCTAATCTAAGGACGTTATTCGCTCGTCTTGCATTGGTCCGGACGCTTCACGTCAATCCATAATATTGGGGAACGAAAAGGGAGAAGACCACCCAATTCAAGATAACCATGGGCGTGCCGGCGATGATGAAATCGCGAAAGCGGTAATGACCGGGGCCCATGACCAGCAGGGTCGCCGGATGGGCGACTGGCGAGGCCAAAGCCGAGTTGGTGGCGAAGACCACGGCAATGGCGAAGACGATGGGATCCTGCCCGAGCTGATGCGCCAGGCTGACGGCGATCGGCGTGAAGATCACCGCGCAAGCCTTATTGTTGATGAGGTTCGAGATCACGGCGACGATGAGGAAGAAGATCGACAAGGTGAGGGCCGGATCGAGATCGCGAAGCGCGTTTGACAGCAGCGCCGAGACGTAGCGCGCGCCCCCCGTCTCTTCCAAGGCGACGCCAAGCCCGAGCGCTGCGGCGATGGTCATGATGACGGCGCTGTCGATGGCGCGCACGGCTTGGGAGAGGCTCAAGGCTCTGGCCAAGATCATGGCAAGGGCGCCGATCAAGGCGGCCGTGACCGTCGGAACGGCGTCCGTCGAGATCGAGGCGACGACGGCGAAGAAAATAAGCCCAGCGCGCCAGCGCAGGCGGACAGCCGGCAATTGCATCGCCGACCATTCCATCAGCAGCACGTCGCGATGCGCCCGCAGGGCCTCGACATCTTCCCGGCGACCTTGAATCAGCAGCACGTCGCCGGCCTCGAGGCGGATCTCCGTCATCCGCGAGAGGATCATGCGGGAGCGGCGCTGGATCCCGAGAACGATGCAGTGATATTGGCTGCGAAAGCCGATCTCCTCGACGTTCCATCCGATCATGCTCGATCCGGGGGTGACCATGACCTCGACGAGCATCTGCTCTCCCGAGCGGCGTCCTTCGCGCGCTTCAACGTCTCCCCCCGCCTGGAGTTCGGTTTCGAGGAGACCCGGTGCGAGCTTCGTCGCCTCCACGAGCGCATTGCGCGTCGCTGCGACGACGAGGAGGTCGCCCGGCCTGATGACGAGATCGTCGAGAAAGGGCGGGACGAAGCCGTGCTCGCCGCGCAGAACCATGCGCACCGTCATGTCGGGCAGGTCCGCGAAAAAGCCCGCCGTCGCCCGCTGACCCACCAGCTTCGAATCCGGCGTTATGGTGATTTGCGCGATGAATTGCTTGCCGCCACCGCTCCCGCCGATAAAGGCGCCGACGAGCTCCTTGCGATCCGGCAGCAGCCGCGGAACGACGAGGATCGAATAGAGGAACCCGATGCCAGCGAGGACGAGGCCGGGCACCGTGAATTCGAAGAAGCCGAGCGGGCGCTGCCCGATCTGGACCAGCGTTCCCGAGACCAGGAGATTCGTGCTGGAGCCGATCAGCGTCAGCTTACCGCCGATAACCACGGCATAGCCGAGCGGAATCATCACATGACTGGGCGTCTTACCCAGGCGCCGTGCGAGCGCCTGCATGATGGGAATGAAGATCACCACGACGGGGACGTTGTTGAGCAGGCTCGACAACAGCAGGGCAACAAGCATCGCGGCGGCGATCGTGAGCATCGGCCGTCCGCCGCCGGCGCGCAGGACGAGCTGCGCCGTGCGATCGAGCAAGCCGGTCTGGACGATGCCCTCGCCCACGACGATAAGGCCGAGCACGGTCAGGAGAGCCGGATTGCCGAAACCCTCGAGCAATCGCACTGCATCGAGATGGTTGTGGCCGGCGGCGTCGCGCACGGGGAAGAGTTGAAAGAATACGAGAAGCGCGCAGAGGATGATCAGGGAGGTGATCTCGATCGGCGTCCGCTCCCAGGCATAGAGGACGAGCGCTACCAGAACCAAGCCGAGCGCCACCCACATCTGGAAGCCGGGATCGAGTGCCACCGTCATCGGAATCCGAGCGCGTTGTGCGAAACCCCGGTGCTCGTGTCCTCAAATCCCCGCGGTCCGCCCGTCGACCTTATCATGGGGCTGCGAGCAATTGTACCCGGCGACATTGCGCCAAAGCGTCAATCGGTCCTTGACCGCGCGAGGTGGTCGAGCAACCCGCGCTCACGCTGGCCGCCGCCGGATGAGATGCGGGCAGAGAAAGTTCATAACCTCCTCGCCGTGCTGGTTATAGGTCCGGTAATGGAGGCGTAGGACACCGCGGTCGGCTTTCGATTGCGAAGGTCGCGAATCGACGACCTCCACGGTGGCGCAGAGCGTGTCGCCCGGCCGCACCGGCTTGAGGAAGCGGACCTCGTCGAAGCCGATGCCGCCCAGATTCGCACTGCCGAGCATGCCGGATTGCAGCAACAGGCGGAAGGTCACCGCCATGGTCAGGAAGCCGCTGCCGATGAGGCCGCCATAGATCGAGCTCTTTGCCGCCTCGCGGTCGATATGGAACGGCTGAGGGTCGTAGGAGAGCGCGAACGCAATCATATGGCTCTCGGTCAAGGTGAGGCCGCTCGTCTCCACCCGGTCTCCCGGCTTGAAGTCCTCGAAGTAACGCTCGGCCATTTCCCCGCCCCGGCTTATGCGCCCGCGCACGACCCTAACGCAGCGCGGGCGGCGACGGAAGCCGTCGCCGCCCGCGGGGCGCTTTGCTTAGGTCGAGATATCGCATTCAGGCGGCGTGCCGATCCTGCCTGTTCTCGTTGGCGCTGCGGTTGAGGGGGCGCTCGTAGCGGTTCGTGATCTCCAGCTTGCCCGTCGCGGCATAGGGAATCAGCCCGCGACTGATGCCAAGATCCGCCAATTCGCGATCATCGAGCATCGAGAGCTCCCGGATTGCGCGCTCTTGGGCGGCCCAGCGGGCGAAGGGGCGAGCGATGAGGTTGCGCCACAACGAAGCAACCGCATGCACGACCGCCGTCGCGCGGGTCCGATGCGCCTGAGACTCGATCGTTCCGACATCGATCTTTTCACGCGGCGAGCGGATGATGTGCGAGGTCATTGCTTGTCTCCTTTCCTACTCGGCCGGCATTGTCGTGGTCGCAAACGCGAGCGCCCTGCGGCTACCGGCGACTCCATCGTCGCCCCGAAACATAGGCTTCATGTTGCAGCGCAACAAGCATCGGTGCCGTATGGCATACCTGAAAAAATCACATGGCTCATTTCTTAACGACAGCAGCTGCCTGCATTGCATGTCACCACATCTCTGAACACAATAGATTGATATTGCTGTGAATCTCACAAGTCTTTATTTGACATATCCATTGGAAAATCGAATTTCATCCATCTGGTAGCTTGTTCGATATAGAGTGTCATGATATCTAAGATGAGAAAAATTCATTCATGAAAAAGCGATGGCTCGACACTTACCACCCCTCAACGCGCTACGGGCCTTCGAGGCCTCCGCCCGGCTGCTGAGCTTCACGAAGGCGGCGGAGGAGCTCGGCATCACACCTTCCGCAATCAGCCATCAGATCCGCGGCCTCGAGGCCTATCTCGGGGTGCGCCTGTTCCGGCGGACCACTCGTGCTCTTATGTTGACGGAAGAGGGGCAGGGCTATCTCCCCGCGCTGCGTGATGCCTTCGATGGCATCCACGCGGCCACGACGCGGCTTTCCGCCCGCCAGGCCATCGGACCGCTGACGGTAAGCCTGCTCTCGAGCTTTGCCGTCCGTTGGCTCATTCCGCGACTGCCCCGGTTCCAGGCGGCGCACCCCGAGATCGAAATCCGCCTTTCGACAACGGTGCGCGTCGTCGACTTTCGGCGCGAGGATGTCGATTGTGCGATCCGCTATGGCCGCGGCCACTGGCCGGGGCTCTCGGCAGATCTCCTCCGGGCCGAGGATCTCTTTCCCGCTTGCAGTCCGAAACTGACGGAGGGACCGCAAGCGTTGAAAGAGCCGCGCGACCTGGCCCGTTTCCCGCGCTTCCAGGTAATGGCGCGGCCCGATGACTGGCGGATTTGGCTAAACGCCGCCGGCATCACCGGCATCGACCCCGAGTGCGGACCACAATTCGAGACCTCCGACATGGCCTTGCGCGCCGCAGCCGAAGGGCTGGGGGTGGCGATCGGCGGCTCGGCCCTGGTGGAGGATGATCTGCGGAAGGGTCGCCTGATCGCCCCCTTCGGGTTTCGCCTCGCCTCCGATAGCGGCTATTACTTCGTGACACCCGAAGATCGCTGCGACCAGCCGAAGATCGCGGCGTTTCGTGATTGGCTGCTGCGCGAAGTAGGACCCGGAGCGGCAGCGGATGAGGCCCGCGCAACGCAATCGACGGGGCGCGATTATGGTCCCGGCTAAAGGGCAGCGAGAACGGCGGCGCCCATCTCGGCGGTGGTCGCCTGGCCGCCCATGTCGCGCGTGCGGATATCGCTTTCGGCGAAGACCTTTTCGATGGCTCTCTCGATCGCTTGCGCCGCCTCCCGCTCGCCCAAATGGTCGAGCATCATGGCACCCGACCAGATCTGGCCGACGGGATTGGCGATGCCGCGACCGGCGATGTCGGGTGCGGAGCCGTGCACGGGCTCGAAGCAGGAGGGATATTCGCGCTCCGGATTGATATTGCCGCCCGGCGCAATCGCAATCGTCCCCGTGACCGCCGGGCCGAGATCGGAAAGGATATCGCCGAAGAGGTTGGACCCGACGACCACGTCGAACCAATCGGGATGCAATACGAAATGCGCCGTAAGAATGTCGACGTGATATTGATCGGCCTTCACCTCGGGATAGTCGGCGGCAATCGTGCGGAAGCGCTCGTCCCAATACGGCATCACATGCTTGATCCCGTTCGACTTCGTCGCCGAGGTCACGTGCTTTTTGGGCCGCGACTTGGCGAGCTCGAAGGCATAGCGCATGATGCGATCGACCCCCTTGCGGGTGAACACGGTCTCTTGGAGGCACATCTCGTCGGGCGTGCCCGCGCCGAGGCGACCGCCGATATCTGAATATTCCCCCTCGTTGTTCTCGCGCACGATGTAGAAGTCGATATCGCCCGGCTCGCGACCCCTGAGCGGGCTCTTGACCCCTTTCAGCAGCCGCACTGGGCGCAGATTGACGTATTGGTGAAAGCCGCGGCGTATCGGGATGAGAAGCTGCCAGAGCGAGACGTGGTCCGGCACGCCGGGGAAGCCGACAGCGCCGAGATAGATCGAATCGAATTCGCGCAGCTGATCGAGACCGTCGGGCGGCATCATCTCCCCTGTCTTCTTGTAATGGGCGCAGCTCCAAGGAAAATGCTGCCAGGTGAAATCGACTCCGAAGCGGCGGCCAGCCGTCTCCAGCACCTTGATTCCTTCCGGAACCACCTCGTTCCCGATGCCGTCGCCGGGAATGACGGCAATCTTGTATTTCTTGCTCACGAGCTCCTCCGCAATCCTGCCTCCGGGGCAACGGCAGCATATCGCAATCGCCAGGGACCGCGCATCCCGCTTAAGCTCTGGGCGAGACTTAGGGAGAGAGTTTCCAGAGCCGACGGCCCGCAGTTACCGCAAGGGCTGTGAGGTCTTTCATATGGCGTCGCTCAGGCGCCCGCCGCGTTCTCATCGGCGAAAGCGAGATTGACGCGGCGATTGCGCTTGCCCTTGCTCTCGATCTTGACCACCCGGATCGGGCCGATCTCACCGGTGCGGGCGACATGGGTGCCGCCGCAAGGCTGAAGGTCGATTCCCTCGATCTCGAGCAGGCGCACGCGCCCCAAGCCCATCGGAGGCTTGACCGACATGGTGCGGACGAGCTTCGGCTTGGCCGCAAGCTCCTCATCGCTGATCCAGCGCACGCCGACCGGGTAATCGCCTTGGATGAGACGGTTGAGGCTCTCGGCGATCTGCTCTTTGTCGAGCGCGTCCGGCGTATCGAAGTCCAAGCGTCCCTTGCCGTCGCCGATCTGTCCGCCCGTGACACCGGCGGGCACCACCGCGCACAAGAGATGCAGGCAGGTGTGCATGCGCATGAAGCGATAGCGGCGGTCCCAGTCGATCGTTGCGGTGACCTTGTCGCCTGGCCGAAGCACGGGCTGATCGCTCGCCGGAATATGCAGGATCTCGCCAGGTGCAGTGCCTTTGCGCGTATCGGTGATGCGGACGACGCGGCGGTCGGGGAGCGTCAATATCCCCTCGTCGCCCGGTTGGCCGCCGCCAAGCGGATAGAACACCGTGCGATTAAGCTGTATCCCCCGCTCGTCGACGGCGACGACCTCGCTCTCGCAGCGTTGCGCATAATGATCCGCGCGAAAGATCTCCTCTGTCATCACGGTTCTCCATCTTCCAGTTCCGCCTCGCCGGTCTTTTCGCCGTCGAGCACCGAGACATAGAGATCCCGGTCGATATTGCCGCCGGATAGCACGAGGCCGACGCGCCTTCCCGCCATCTTCCGGCGCTCCTTCAGCAGCGCGGCGAGCGGCGCCGCGCCGGCACCCTCCGCGATGTTATGCGTATCGGTGAAGTAATAGCGCATCGCGGTCATAATCTCGCCATCCGTAACCTCGACGATGCGGTCGACCCCGCGATTAATGAGGGCGACGGCCTCCGCTACGGGAACACGGCAAGCGATCCCATCGGCCATGGTATCGGCGGCGTTGGTGGAGACAGCATGTCCCGCGGCGAACGACAAGGCATAGGCGGGGGCGCCGGCTGCCACCACGCCCACGATCCGCACCTTGAGCCCGAGGGCCTCGCGCGCCATGATCATCCCCGAAACGCCCGAGCCGAGGCCAATCGGGACATAGACGGTGTCGAGATTGGGAACCGCACGCAGCAGCTCGAGGCTATAGCTCGCGACACCCAGCACAAGCAAGGGATGATAGGAGCGCAGCATGTGCAGCTTGCGTGCGTCTGCGAGCTCGAGGGCATGCTCGTAGGCAGCCTGAAAATCATGGCCGTGCTCGACGAGCTCAATGCCGAGCGCGCGCATCGCGCGGTTCTTCTCGACGCTGTTGCCGTGGGGAACGACGACCACGGCATGAATTCCGGCGCGGCGTGCGGCGAAGCTGACGCTCTGGCCGTGATTGCCTCGGGTGGCCGTGACGACGCCGGCGATTTCGGGTCGTGCGCGCCTGAGATCGTCCAGATAGACAAGCCCGCCGCGCACCTTGAAGGCGCCCGTCGGCGTATGGTTCTCGTGCTTCACCCACACCTCGGCGCCGCAGCGCGCCGAGAGAAGCGGCCAGCAAATCTGGGGGGTCGGCGGCAGGACAGCGTGAATCAGGGCTGCGGCGTCTTCGAGCTGGCTCAAACTGAACAACGGCGCCTCCCTCCTCCAATCGCCTGATTATCGCCGGCAGCGATGCGATCGCCAGGTGTTTCTTATGCCGGCGGACGCCGCTGGGTGAGCCAGACCCCAAGCAGGATCGCAGCCCCCGACAGCACCAGCGGCAGCGTCACCCGCTCGCCGAGGAGGAGTGCCGCGAGCATCAGAGTCATCACGGGCATGGCGAATTGCGTGGCACCCATACGCGCCACGCCGCCGCGCGCCAACGCCCAGTACCAGGCGATATAGCCGATCACCGAGGAGAAAATCGCGAGATAGGAGACCGAGCCCCACACGGCGAAGCCGACCTGCGCCCAGGAAACATGGCGTGCCAGCAGGAGAAGCGGCGCCAGCAGCACCCCACCGGCGAGAACATTGCCCCAGAGCGTCGCCGCCCAAGTCCCGATGCGTCTTGAGCAATGGCTGCCGGCGACATAAGCCAAAGAGGCGCAGATCGTCGAAGCCAGCACCAGAAGGTCGCCCACGACTCCGCCTTCTGACGAAAGGCCGAAGCGGAAGCCGATCATCGCGACCTCACCGATAACCGCCAGCGCGCAGCCGAGAGCCCAGAACCGCCCGAGCCAGCGTCGTTCCGTCACCGCGGCGATGAGACCGGTAAAGATCGGTTGCACCATTTGGATGAGTGCCACGTGGCTGGCCGTCGTATGGCGCAACCCCAGGCTGATGAGGATCGGAAACGCGACGAAGCCGCTCAGCGAGCTTGTGAGCAGCAAGCCCCAGCCGCGCCGATCGCGCGGGAGCGGCACCCGCCGCCCGAAGATGATGACCGGGATCAGCACGACGCCGGCCAGCACGCTCCGCATCATGGCGACGAGCAGAGGATCGAAGACATCGACGGCGACTTTCGTGACGATCGGAGTCGCCGCCCAGATCGTAACGGCGGCAAAAGCCGCGGCAAGGATCGCCGGCTCCGCCGGTAAGGACGCCCTGGCTGAAGCCGGGCGGGATAGCCGGATCGAGGCGCCCGACCTCATGGCAGCCAAAAGGGCTTGCGCGCCTCGGCCACGGCCGCCCGGCGGGTAATGCCCATGTCTTTCAGCAGATGATCGTTTAGCCCGGCGAGAATGCGGCGCTGCTCGATGCGACGCTGCCAGAGTGCGAACTTCGCGCGCAAGGTCGCGAGAGAGCCACCGAACCAAAAGCTGCCGCCATCGAGGCGGGATATTCGCCGAATTGTCTCCGTCGAACGAGACATTTTGTTGTCCAATAAGGATGTCATTCTCAGGAAATTGTCTTTATTGTTTAATGTTAGTTGACACAAGCAACGAGTCAATTTTTATATTGTCACTGTGACAATATGGATTCCCGAGCTTCAGCAGCGGCGCGGCCCCCGATACCTTGCGATTGCCGAGGCGTTGCAGGCAGATATCGCGGCGGGCCGACTTGCTCCCGGGAGCCGGCTCCCCACCCATCGGGCGCTCGCCTATCGGCTGGGCGTCACCGTCGGCACTGTCTCCCGTGCTTATCTTGAGGCGGAGCGGCGTGGTCTCATCGACGGGCAAGTCGGCCGGGGCACCTTCGTTCGCGCCCGTGGCCTCAGCACTGCGTTCGCCATCCCGCTCGAAACGGGCGGCGCCATCGATCTGTCGCTCAATCGCCCCGTGGTCGAGCCCGCGGTGCCGGAGCTGGCCGCGACATTGGCACAGCTCTCCCGGCGCAACGATTTGGCGCCCTTCCTCGCTTATCAAAGCGAGCTCGGCTTGCCGAGCCACCGGGAAGCAGGGGCCGCCTGGTTGGCGCGTCTGGGCGTGGAGGCGACGCCCGAGCGCATCGTCATTACCTGCGGCGCCCAGCATGGCCTCTTCGCGGCCCTCGGCGCCACCTGTCGCGCCGGCGACACGGTGCTCGTCGAGGCGCTCACCTATCCCGCAGTCAAGATGATGGCGAGCCAGCTCAGCCTCCAACTTCAGGCCATCGCGATGGACGAGGCGGGCCTGCTGCCCGAAGCGTTGGAGGCGGCCGCGCGCAAGGGGCGAGGTCGCGTCCTCTTCACCATGCCGACCTTGCACAATCCCACGACCGCGACGCTCTCGGAGGCTCGGCGCCACGCCGTCATCGAGATCGCGCGGCGCTTCGATCTTCTCCTGATCGAGGACGACATCTACGGCTTCCTTCTCGCAACGCCGCAGCAGCCGCTGGTTAATCTCGCGCCCGAGCGGAGCTTTCACGTCACAAGTATCTCCAAGAGCATGGCGGCCGGCCTCAGGCTCGGCTACGTGGTGGCGCCGGCGGAGATGGTCGGCCGTGTCGGCGCCGTCGTGCGCAGCTCAAGCTGGATGGCGCCGCCGCTGACCTGCGAGATCGCCAGCCAATGGATCAACGACCAGACGAGCGACCGCCTCGTGCGGGCGCGCCGGGAGCAGGCGCGCACAAGGCAGGAAATCGCTGCGCGCAAGCTGGCTGGGCACCGCATCGACACGCATCCGGAAAGCTTTCATCTCTGGCTGCATCTGCCCGAGCCATGGCGATGGAGCGACTTCGTGGCCGCCGCACAAAGCCGCGGCGTTCTCGTCACCCCACCCGATCTCTTCGTGACCGGCCGTGCCACAGCTCCCCACGCCGTACGCTTATGCTTGAGCGCCGAGCCAAGCGATGCTCGGCTCGAAGCGGGCCTGACAACGCTCTCGGAGCTGCTCTCTTCGCCGCCGGAGCTCCGGCTCAACGTCGTCTGAGGCGCTCAGCGCGAGTCGACGCAGGGGTGGGAATGATTGAGAGGGCCTTGGCCGCGGCCGAAGCCGGGTGCTGTGCGTATCGCGGCCTGGACATAAGCGCGGGCGCGGACGACCGCATCTCGCATCGAGAGGCCCTGGGCGAGACCCGTGGCGATGGCCGAAGCCAGCGTGCAGCCGGTGCCATGGGTATGACGAGTATCGATGCGAGGGCTTTCGAACACCTCGGCACCCTCCGCGGTGGCCAGAATGTCGACCACGGTCGGGCCCTCGAGATGCCCGCCCTTGAGCAGCACCGCTTTGCAGCCGATCGTCGGCAGCATGTAGGCGGCCTCCATCATCGCCTCGCGGCTTCGGACCTGATGGCCGATCAGCACCTCCGCCTCCGGCAGATTGGGCGTCAGGAGTGCCGCCATAACGATGAGCCGCCGCTTGAGCGTCGCCACGGCCGCGGTGTCGAGGAGGCGGCGCCCGCCTGTGGCGACCATGACCGGATCGACCACCAGCGGCAGATGCGCCGCCTTGCGCTCGAGTAGATCGGCAATGGCGTTGGTGATGGCGCTATCATGGAGCATGCCGGTCTTGATGCAATCGGCGCCGATATCGTCGAGCATGAGCTCGGCCTGGCGCGCGACGAAGGCAGGATCGACAGCCACGATCTCATGCACACCCAAGGTGTCCTGCGCCGTTAATGCGGTGATCGCGGTGGCGGCATAGCCACCGAGCGCTGTTATCGTCTTAACGTCGGCTTGGATGCCCGCGCCACCGCTGGAATCGGAACCCGCGATGACGAGAACTCTGCCTTGCACCGGCCTCTCCGCGCTCAGCGTGCAGCCTGCTCGATCGCATGCGCGATTGCGTCGACGGCTTTCCCGACGAGCGCCTCATCCTCTCCCTCGGCCATGACGCGCACGACAGGCTCGGTCCCCGATTTGCGGATAAGGAGCCGTCCGCGGCTCCCCAGCACGGCTTCCATCTCGCGAATGGTACGCTTCACCGCATCGCATTCGAGGAGGTCGAACCCGTTCATCCTCACGTTTTTCAGGCGTTGCGGCAGAGGCTCGAAGAGATGAACGGCTTCGCTTGCGGACAGCTGCTTCTCGACGAGCGCCGCGAGGATCTGAAGCGCGGCGATGAGGCCGTCGCCCGTCGTCGTATATTCCGTGAGGATGATGTGGCCGGATTGCTCGCCGCCGACATTATAGCCGCTTCCCCGCATGGTCTCGACGACATAGCGGTCGCCGACCTGGGTGCGGATGAGCTTGAGGCCGAGACCCGCAAGATAGCGCTCGAGGCCGAGATTGGACATCACCGTGGCGACGACGCCGCCGCCCTTGAGCCGCCCGCCCGTCTGCCAGGTCTGGGCGATGAGCGCCATGAGCTGGTCGCCATCGAGGCGACGGCCTTTCTCGTCCACCATCACGACGCGGTCGGCATCGCCGTCGAGCGCGATGCCGAAATCGGCGCCCTGCGCCACGACCTCGCGCTCGAGGGCCGCGGTGGCCGTGGCTCCGCAAGCATCGTTGATGTTGAAGCCGTCCGGCTCGACGCCGATCGGGATCACCTCCGCGCCAAGTTCCCATAGGACGGTCGGGGCCGCTTTGTAGGCGGCGCCATGCGCGCAATCGACGACGATCTTCAGCCCGTCGAGCCGCAGCCCGCGGGGGAAGCTCCCCTTCACGAATTCGATATAGCGACCGAGCGCATCATCCAGCCGCTTCGCGCGCCCGAGCTTGTCGGCCTGCGGCAGCGCGGTGCTGCCGTTTCCGATGCGCGATTCGATCTCGCGCTCGACCTCGTCGGAGAGCTTATAGCCGTCGGGTCCGAACAGCTTGATACCGTTATCCTGGTAAGGGTTGTGGGAGGCCGAGATGACGACGCCGAGATCGGCGCGTAGCGAGCGCGTCAGCATGGCGACGGCCGGCGTCGGCAGGGGCCCGACAAGGACCACGTCCATGCCCACGGAGATGAACCCGGCCGTCAGCGCGGGCTCGAGCATGTAGCCCGAGAGCCGCGTGTCCTTGCCGATCACGACGATATGCCGATGCGGCCCCCGGGTGAAATGCTGCCCGGCCGCCATCGCGACCTTGAGGGCGGTTTCCGCGGTCATCGGCTCGCTATTGGCCGTGCCCCGGATTCCGTCCGTACCGAAGAGCTTGCGTGTCACCCCTCTACCTCCGGCCTTCCGGGCGATCTTGACGATTGGTTATAGCAGTCGGGACGTACCGTTTCACCTAGGCTTTCCACAAGAAGATTGCTGGAGGGTTAACAAGCTCCTGCCAGCTCCCACCAGAGATCCATCGCCTGCCGGGTTTTCTCGACATCGTGAACCCGCAGCAGCTGCGCGCCCTGCACGACAGCCGTCAAGGCAGCGCCGAGAGAGGCGCCAAGCCGCGCCTTGGGAGGTGCGGGGCCGCGACCGTTCTTGACAAAAATCTTGCGCGACGCGCCGACGAGAACCGCGCAACCCAAGCCGTGAAAGAGGGAGAGATAACGGAGAATCTCGAAATTGTGACGGGGCTTCTTCCCGAAACCGATGCCCGGATCGATCGCGATGCGATTGCGGGGAATGCCTGCGGCGAGGCAGGCAGTCACGCGCGCCGCGAGGGCGTCGTAGATATCAAGTGGCGCAAATTCATATCGGGGATCGCGGTTCATCGACGGTGGCTCGCCCTGCATATGCATGAGGACGACATGGGCGTTCTGCGCCGCTACCAAAGGCAAGCTCCGCGGGTCGCCAACGAGCGCCGTGATATCGTTGATGATCGCCGCACCAGAAGCGAGCGCCGCCGCCATCACCTCGCTATGACGCGTATCGACGGAAAGCACCGCGCGCGTCCGCGCGAGGCCTTCGACAACAGGGCGGATTCGTGCCAATTCCTCTCGTGGGTCCACGGGCGCTGCGCCTGGCCGCGTCGACTCACCGCCGATATCGATGATATCGGCCCCGGCCTCGATCATCCCATGACCGCGTGCGATCGCCGCGGCCGGCGCGAAATGCTCTCCGCCCTCGGAAAAGCTGTCAGGGGTGGCATTGACGATCCCCATGAGCCGCGGACGGTCGAGGGAGAGGCCGGCAAAAGTGCTGCGAGGGGAGGCGATCCGGCTCAACAGGTTGTTCACGGCAGCTTCGGTCTCATCGCCCTGCCGTCGCGCCCAGGATCGTAGCTCGGCAAGGGGAGCCACCGCCGCCGCGATCCCGTCGGGCTTGCGCGCGAGGACGTCGCAGTGGGTGAAGGCCAGAGGCCCTCCGGCGAGCGGCAGGGCCTGGCCCGCGGCGCAAGCAACGGCCGCCGTCGCTCCTTCTAGCAGTCCAAGCGGGCGCAGATAGAGAGTCGCATGAGCGGATGCCCCCGATAAGGCGAAGCCCCGGTCGAGGCCGGGGCTTCGGATGATCATCGATTTCTCGCGCGTCTCAGGCACCGGGCTGCGGCTCCGGCTCCATCCCGCCCTTCGGCTCGCGATGCCCGCTCGGCTTGCTGCTCGGGACCGATGAGCGCGGCTTCTGCGGCTCGCTCGGCGGCTCCTTCTCGTTGCGGGTGATGGAGCCGCCCTTGAGAAGGGTCTGAATCTCGTCGCCCGACAGCGTCTCGTATTCGAGAAGGCCCTTGGCGAGCCGATGCAGCTCGTCGATGTGATCGGTGAGGATCTTGCGCGCCTTGGCCTCGCCCTCCTCGACCATGCGACGGATCTCCTCGTCAATGATCTTCGCGGTCGCTTCCGAGACGTTCTTGCGCTGGGTTACCGAGTGGCCGAGAAAGACCTCCTGCTCGTTCTCGGAGTAGCGCAGCGGGCCCAGCTTGTCGCTGAAGCCGAACTCGGTGACCATGCGGCGGGCGAGCTCCGTCGCCTGGCGGATATCGTCGCCGGCACCCGTCGTGACGTCATCCTTGCCGTAGATGAGCTCCTCGGCCACGCGGCCGCCGAACATCATGGCGAGCTTGGCCTCGAGCTCCTTCTTGGAGAAGCCGTAGCGATCGCGCTCGGGCAGGGACATGGTGACGCCCAAGGCGCGGCCACGCGGGATGATCGTCACCTTGTGGAGCGGGTCGTGCCCCGGCGAATACATCGCGACCAGCGCGTGGCCCGATTCGTGATAGGCCGTCGTCTCCTTCTCCTTGTCGGTCATCACCATGGAGCGCCGCTCGGAGCCCATGAGGACCTTGTCCTTCGCGCCTTCCAGCTCGACCATCGTGACGAGGCGCTTGCCGCGCCTTGCCGCCAGGAGCGCCGCCTCGTTCACCAGGTTGGCGAGATCGGCGCCCGAGAAGCCGGGCGTCCCGCGGGCGATGACCTTGGCATCCACATCGGGAGCCGCGGGCACCTTGCGCAGATGCACCTTGAGGATCTTCTCGCGTCCGAGGATGTCCGGGTTGGGCACCACGACCTGGCGATCGAAGCGGCCCGGGCGGAGGAGCGCCGGATCGAGCACGTCGGGACGATTGGTCGCCGCGATGAGAATGACGCCCTCGTTCGTCTCGAAGCCGTCCATCTCGACGAGGAGCTGATTGAGGGTCTGCTCGCGCTCGTCATTGCCGCCGCCGAGCCCGGCACCACGGTGGCGACCGACCGCATCGATCTCGTCGATGAAGATGATGCAGGGCGCGTGCTTCTTCGCCTGCTCGAACATGTCGCGCACGCGTGAAGCGCCGACGCCCACGAACATCTCCACGAAATCGGAGCCGGAAATCGTGAAGAAGGGAACATTGGCCTCGCCGGCGATAGCGCGGGCGAGCAGGGTCTTGCCGGTCCCCGGGGGGCCCACGAGCAGACAGCCTTTCGGGATCTTGCCGCCCAGGCGCTGAAACTTCTGCGGGTCCTTGAGGAACTCGACGATCTCCTCGAGTTCCTGCTTGGCTTCGTCGATGCCGGCCACATCGTCGAAGGTGACCCGACCGGCCTTCTCAGTCAGAAGCCGGGCGCGCGACTTGCCGAAGCCCATGGCGCGGCCGCCCCCCGATTGCATCTGGCGCATGAAGAATACCCAGACGCCGATCAGCACCAGGAAGGGGAACCACGACACGAGAATGCCGAAGAGCGACGGCACGTTGTCGTCTTCGGGCATGGCGCGCACGCGCACGTTGTGATCGGTCAGGCGACCGACCAGCCCGGGATCGCTGGGCGCATAGGTGGAAAAGCTGCGGCCATCCGAAAGCTGGCCGGAGATGTTATGTCCTTGGATGGTGACTTCCCGGACCTCGTTCTGATTGACGTGAGCGAGGAAGTCGGAATAGGCCATCTGGGTCTGGGCTGACCGGTTGGAAGACCCCTGGAAGAGGTTGAAGAGCGCCACCAGCAACAACCCGATGACGACCCAAAGAAAGATGTTCTTGCCGAAATTGTTCAACGCCCGTGCCTTCTCACTTCCGCTGGGCCTCAATCCGTCCTGCCACAGCGGACGCGATCTGCCGAGCGTCGATCACGGACCGGCCGCTCCGCCGATCCCTCGATATCACATAATCCGCGCCACCTGTTAAGCAACGGTAGAGGCCCCGGCCGCAAGCGGCCGGCGAGGGCGAAAGGCCAGGCGGCGAACGTAAAGGGTACCAGCTTCCTCGCTCCCCCGTCCATAGTTCAGGTGGGGAACCGCAAGCAGCCCTTCAAGATCGCGCAGCGCCGGCAGCGAAGGTCTGACTGCTGCGGGCAAGGTGATGGCGCGCAAGCCGGGAGCGTGCCGGACCAGCTCCGCCCATCCGCTGCCACCCAAGGGCCCAAGCCGCACCTCGCCTCGTGCCCGGGGAAGCCGGTAGGCAAATGTCAAGGCGAAGCGCCTATCCCAGGTGACTGCAGCACCAGGCCGGACGGCCATCTCGTCGCCGATGAGCCCGACCTCGCGGCAGATCAGAAGCTCTCCCTGGTCGGACGGACCCCACCGTAGAATACGGCAGCCGCTCAAGGTGCGCGCCGAGCCCAGTCCAGCCCCGGCGATCTCGAAGTAGAGGCGCTCGAGCCGCTCTAGGCGCGGCGGATAGTCCGTTCCGCCGACGCATTGCAGGACGCGCGCAAGGCTCCGCAGGCCGAGCTCGAGGGGCGCCGCGGCCAGGGAGGCGACGCGCAGGATCGCGAAGCCAGCAGGGTCGATCGTGACGGCATCGGCCAAAAGCCTGGCCGTTGCCTCTTCGAGAGCCTGTCGCGCAAAGCCGAGCTGGCGCGCCGTTGCTGCCAAGCGGAGAGGGCCGAGCCCCTCTCGCGCGAGGCCGGGCATGAGCAAGCGCAGACGCACCCGGCCGTGGCGGGGGTCGCGATTGCTCGGATCATCGAGCCAGTCCTGTTTCGCCGCCACAAGGGTCGCGGCCAGCCGCGCTCGAGGAACGGTGAGCAACGGCCGAAGCAAGCGGAGATCGCTTGTCTCGGTTACGGGGGCCATGGCGGCGAGTCCTTCGACGCCGCTGCCGCGCCCGAGCCGAAGCAGGAAAGTCTCGGCCTGATCCTCCAATTGATGCGCCAGAAGTAGATGAAGCACCGAAGCGCGGCGGCACCATTCCCCCAGCAAGCGATAGCGCGCTGCGCGTGCCGCCGCCTGCAGATTGGTGATCGGCTTCGCCTCACCCCAGCGCAGCACGCGATGGGAGATGCCGCGATGCTTCAGCCATCCCGCGACGCGGCGCGCCTCGGCCGCCGCCTCGGGCCGCAGGCCGTGATCGACGGTCAGGCCGACCGCTTCGCCGCCCCGCGCCGACGCCCAGCGATGGGCCAGCAGCATGAGAGCCATACTGTCGGCGCCCCCGGATACGGCGACGGCAATTCGGGGGGCCGCCTCGAAGGGGCCGAGAGGCTGCATCAGGCGGGCGAATTCCGCTGGCGAGAGAGGTGCGGCCTGCGAGCCCGGCCCGGGGGACACTTAGCCGCAGCCGGCCCGCTGCCGCTCGCGTCCGGCAAGCTGCTTCACGTTCGCCGGCGCGTGGGGATAGCGCTGATTGAGCTCGTTGAAGAGCACGCAGGCATCCTTGTTGCGCTTGAGCTGCACGAGCGACATGGCGAGCTTCAGCAGCGAGTCTGGCGCCTTGCTGCTTTTGGGATAGCGTTGATATCCCTCCGCGAAGGTCTTCGCCGCCTGCTCGTAATTGCCGCGAACGTAATAGGTTTCGCCGAGCCAATACTGCGCGGGCCCGGCCAGCGCGTCGTCGGGATGCGAGGTGACAAAGGCCGAGAACGCTTTCTCGGCATTGGCGTAGTCCTGCTGAACGAGGAGCGCCCGCGCGTAGTCGTATTGCTGTTGAGGTGTGCCCACCGGTAGCACCTGGCCGGCGCCGGCGACGGGCTTTTGGCTCGGCAGCGGCGCACCACCTCCTGCGGGCGCGGACGGGGCGGTGGCGGCACCTTCCGGTGCCGCGGATGCCGCGGGACCACCCCCAGGCGGCGTCCCGCCATGCTCCAGCGCCGTCAGACGGAAGTCCACGTCCTTCGAGAGCTTGTCGAGCTGTGATTTGAGGAGGTCGACATTGTGCCCGAGTTCCTCGATGCGGCCCGTCAGGGATTGCATCTCGCTTTCGAGCTGAGAGACGCGCGTCTCCAAGCTCGCTGCTTCTGTCGGCGCCACCTGCCCGCCGCCTGCCGAGGGCGCTGCCGAGGCGTTCCCGCCATTGAGGTAGACCTGGCGCTGAAGAATGGCCAAGTCACTCTCCAATCGGTCGATGCGTTGCTGAAGCGCCTGGACATCGGCGCTTTGCGCCGCGGCTGGGGGTGCGACGGCGATCAGCGTGACCATGGCGAGCGAGAGAGACGCGAGGCAGATCCCGCCTCGGCGCAGACGGCGGGCGATCAGCGTCGACATCATGATCGAACTCACGGCTGGGCGCCTCCCACCGGGATCGGAAGCCGCAGGCTGCCCGGCATTCGAGGCAAAATTATGGCGCCTGCCCCCTCTCGAACAGCTCGCGCCGTGAGCGGGACAGGCGCCATCAACCCAGGAGCTCGCTAGCGGTCCGAAAGGTTAGTTGACCGTCATGATGTCGTTACGGTTCTGCGCCCAGGCAGCCTCGTTCGAGCCGACGACCGACGGACGCTCCTTGCCGTAACTGATGGTGCCGATGCGCTTCGCATCGATGCCAAGCGCGATGAGGTACTTCTTGGCGGCGGCGGCACGGCGCTCGCCGAGGGCCAGGTTGTACTCGCGGGTGCCGCGCTCGTCGCAATTGCCGGCGATCGTCACCGTGTTCTGCGGATACTTCTTCAGCCAAGCGGCCCATTTCTCAACTTGCGCCCGGGCGTCGGGGCGGAGATTCGACTTGTCGAAGTCGAAGAAGATGCGGTCGCCCACATTGGCAACCAGATCCTGCTGGCTGCCCGGCGTGATCTGCTGGCCGGTCGTCATCGGGGCGGTGGTACCTGTTCCCGTGGCGGCCTTGTTCGCCTCTGGCTCGCTCGAGCAGGCGGCAAGCATGGCAACAGCAGCACAAATAGTCAGAACCGTCTTAAAGCGCATTTTATTAGCCCCCTTCAGCGGCTGTCTGGGTTATTCACGACGACACTAAGCCGCGCGTTCCGATCTACTACAGAGCGCGCCGCGTTTCTTCCGATATCGAAACCCAAAATCGTCTGAGTTGCGGAACTATAGGCTTGAATACTCAGGGATTCAAGGGCGACCACGCCGGGTCGGACGCGTCCGTCGGTGTGATCACTTCGCGCTCGTTATATCCGGTCAAATCTATAGTGTAAAGCCGGCTCGTGAACCCCTGTCCATTGGGTCCGGCCGGCGTCTGGCGAAAGAACATCAAGATCCGTCCATTGGGCGCCCAGGTCGGACCCTCGACGAGAAAGCCAGAGGTGAGCTCTCGTTCGCCAGAGCCGTCCGGAGCCATGACCCCGATATAGAACTTGTTGGCGTGGATGCGGGTGAAGGCGATGAGGTCCCCGCGCGGCGACCATACCGGCGTGCCATAGGTGCCCTGGCCAAAGCTGATCCGGTGGATGTTGCTGCCATCGGCGTTCATCACATAGATCTGCTGGCTGCCGCCGCGATCCGAATTGAAGGTGATCTGCTTGCCGTCCGGCGAATAGCAGGGCGAGGTGTCAATCGAGGGCGAGTTCGTGATCTGCGTCTGATGCCGCGTCCGGAGATCGAACGTGTAGATGCTCGAGTTCCCCTCCCGCGCCACGCTCATGACGAGCGTATTGCCGTCCGGAGAGAAACGGGGGGCGAACGTCATTCCCGGGAAATCGCCGACGAGCTCCTGCTGCCCCGTATCGATGTTGTAGAGATAGACCCGCGGCTGGCCGTGCGCATAGGAGAGATAGGTGATCTCCTGGGTGGTGGGTGAGAAGCGCGGCGTGAGCACGAGCGTGTTGGGATTGCTCAGGAAGCGGTTGTTGGCGCCGTCCTGGTCCATGATGGCAAGACGCTTGATGCGGTGGCTGAGAGGCCCGCTTTCCGCGATGTAGACGATACGACTGTCGAAGTAGCCCTTCTCGCCGGTAAGCCTCTCATAGATCGCGTCGGCGATGATATGGGCGATGCGCCGCCAGTTTTGCGGCGTCGTGAAATAGGCGAGCCCGATCATCTGTTGCTGGGCATAGACGTCCCAGAGGCGAAACTCCACCCGAAGCCGCCCATCCGGCTGCTTGTCGACGGCGCCATTCACGAGGGCCTGCGCGTTGATCACGCGCCACTCGTTGAAGTTCGGCGCAACCCTCAAGGAATCGGGCGTCTGGATGAAGGATTTCGGATCGAGCGGCTTGAACAAGCCGGAACGCTCGAGATCGGCGGAGATGACGCTTGTGATCTCGCTCCCCGCCTGCGCGTCATCCGGCGCCTGCCCGTAGAAATTCGTGATCGCGATCGGCAGGGGCTGCATCTGGCCGCGCGTGATGTCGATGCGAAGATCCGCCCGGGCCATTCCCGGCGCAAGCAGGACGAGGGCCATTGTGGCAAAAAGAACCCGCGCCACGACGCGGGGGAGGAGGTCGAGTTTCGCTTGTGGTCTTATCATTTTGCTCATCATCCCAGAATTTGGCTCGGGTCGAAACGCAACGTCATATCCTGCCACACCGAATATTTCTCCGGTGGCAGCTTGAGAGGCTGGCAAAGATAGATCGCGCGGTAAGCGCTTTCGGCGGCGGCGCGGAAGAAGGTATCCGAGCCCATGCGCGCCTGATCGACGATGCTTGCCTGCCGCACCGTACCGTCGGGGTTCATCGTGACGTGTATCTCGATGATCAGGTTCTTGGCGTCCTTGGCCCCCGCCGGCACGTTCCAGCAGCGCTCGATCTGGCGTCGGACCGCGTCGATCTCACTAATGGTCATCTTGTTGTCGAGCGAGGGCGGCGACGACGCCGGAGCCTGCGCCAGCTGCTTGATCACCTTCTCAGCCTGATCGGGCTGGCTTTTCGGCTTCATGGTCTCGACGCTGCGCAGGATCGACTGGAGCGTGTTCTGCGGCGGCGGCTTCGGCTTGGCCTGGGGCGGCTCGGGGACGATCGGCGCCGCGGTCGGCGTCGGCTTCGGCTCGGGCTTGGGTTCGGGCTTGTTCTGCTGCTTCGGCGCGGGCTCGGGCTCCGGCGGTTGCGGTACGGCCGCGACCTGCTGAGGCTCCGGCTTGGAGGGCTCGGGCTTCGCGGGCTCAGGCTTCGGTGGCTCTGGCGGGGTGGGGGCTTCCGCCTTTTGCGGCTCCGGCTTTGCCGGTTGCGGAAGCGGTGGTGCTGGCGGGAGCGGGAGCGGCTTCTGGGGCTGCGCCTGCTGGGGCTTCACCTCGGATTTCGGCGGGCTGGTCTTTTCGGCGATCGTGACCACGTCGACCGGGATAGGGGTATCGATCACCGCCGGCTCTTTCATGAGATGCGGCAAGCCGAAGGCGGCGAGCAGAATCACCGCGACGTGTAGGGCGGCCGAATAGGCGACCCCTCTGCGCATGGAGTCACTGTGCTCTCTTGCCGCCATTGCCCGATGTGCCGTTATCCGGATTGGCGCTGCCGCGCGGCGAGCCGGTCGGCAATTCCGCGACGAGCGCGACGTGGCGGAAGCCCGCCTGGTTGAGGGCGCCCATCACCTCCATGACCCGGCCGTAATTGATATTGCGGTCGCCCCGCACGAAGATGCGCTGGTCGGGCTTATTCTGCGTGATCGCCTGCAGGCGCGCGGCCAGTCCGTCGAGGGGAATCTCGGTATCCTGGAGATAGATGTTGCCTTGAGCGTTGACCGAGACGACCAGGGGCTCGTCCTGGCCGGTGATCGGCGCGGCGCTCGCCTTGGGAAGATCGACGGGAACGCCCACGGAGAGCAGTGGGGCCGTCACCATGAAGATGATGAGCAGAACCAGCATCACGTCCACCATGGGCGTGACATTGATGTCGCTCATCGGCGAGCGTCGGACCCGGCCGGCGCGGCCGGCTCGCTGCGGAGCTCTGAGCGTGATCGCCATGACTTACGCGCGCTCTTCGAGTTGGCGGGAAAGGATCGCCGAGAATTCCGCAGCGAAGGCCTCGAGCCGGCCCGAATAGCGCGTGAGGTCGCTCGACAGCTTGTTGTAGGCGACGACCGCCGGAATCGCCGCCACGAGGCCCAGCGCCGTTGCGAACAGCGCCTCGGCGATGCCGGGGGCCACCACCGCAAGCGTGGTGTTGTGCGACAGCGCGATGGATTGGAAGCTGTTCATAATACCCCAAACGGTGCCGAACAGCCCCACGAAGGGCGCCACGGAGCCGACCGAGGCCAAGAAGGTGAGATAGCGCTCGAGGCGATCCATTTCCCGTCCCAGCGTCACTTGCATGACACGCTCGACGCGCTCCTGGAGGCTCCCGCGCACTTCCTTCATGTTGATGCCCTTGCTGACGGAGCGTCGCCACTCCCGCATGGCGGCCGAGAACATCGCCGCCATCGGGTCTTGAGGCTTGCCGTCGATGCGGTCGTAGAGCTCCTCCAGCGACCCACCCGACCAGAAGGCGTCCTCAAAGGTGCGCGTATGATGGCTGAGCCGGCGCAGGCGCGTCACCTTCTCGAAGATGATCGACCAGCTCCAGAACGAGGCGCTCAGCAGAAGCAGGAGCACGATTTTCACGATGATATCGGCCCTGAGGAAGAGGGCCCATATCGAGAGATCCGGCGGCGGCATGGAGCCGCCGAGGGTCAGGGCGTCGACAGCAGCTTGTTGCATGGTGCTAACTATGGCTCTCCGATTGCGACAAATTTATGAGTGCGTTGCGGATTTCCGCGGGCAGCCGGACGGCGCGACCGCCCTGGTTGACGACCGCCAGCCGAAGCACGAGCCGCGCCAGATCGACGTCTGCGCGTTTGACGGTCTGCTCGGCATCCAGGCTGGCCCGCTTCACCTCGATCACCTTGGTGTGCACTTCGAGCAGGTCGTCGAGGCGCGCCGGCTTGAAATAGTCGATCGCGCAGCGGCTTACTGCGAACGACACGCCCGCTCGTGCGCTCAGCTTGGAGCTTTCGATGCCGATGAGGCGCATCATCTCGGTGCGCGCGCGCTCGGCAAAACGCAGATAGCTGGCGTGGTAGACAATGCCGCCTGCATCGGTGTCCTCGTAATAGACCCGTACGGGGAAAACGTGAGTTCCCGTCGCGAGAGGCGAAGCGCTAGGCGCCATCTTCCCCCTCTCCGTTTTGCGCGGAATCGACGAGGAGATCGAGCTGGCCGCTGCGCGGCGGAAGCGCGAGACCGAGGTAGCCGTAACCTTGATCCGCGAGGAGGCGGCCGCGCGGCGTGCGCTGGATGAGGCCCTGCTGCAGGAGGTACGGCTCGATGACCTCCTCAAGCACGTCGCGCTGCTCACCCAAGGCGGCCGCCAGCGTCTCCACCCCGGCGGGTCCGCCGCCGTAATTGTCGGCAAGGCAGCGCAAGTAGCGCCGGTCCATGGCATCGAGGCCGCGACCGTCGACCTCGAGACGGGTGAGGGCGGCGTCTGCCTCCTCGCGGTCGATCTCGGTGACGCCGGCAACGGCGGCGAAATCGCGCACTCGGCGGAGAAGCCGCCCGGCGATTCGGGGGGTGCCCCGGGAGCGTCGCGCGATCTCGCGCGCACCATCGGAGCTCAAGGTGATGCGCAGCACCCGAGCGCCGCGCTCGACGATCTGCACCAGTTCGGCATCCGTATAGAATGTGAGGCGAAGCGGAATCCCGAAGCGCTCGCGTAGCGGCGTGGTGATGAGGCCGGAGCGCGTGGTCGCGCCGACGAGCGTGAATGGCGGCAGATCGATTCTCACGGATCGCGCGGCCGGCCCTTCTCCGATGATGAGGTCGAGCTGGAAGTCCTCCATGGCGGGATAGAGAATTTCCTCGACGACTGGATTGAGGCGGTGAATCTCGTCGATGAACAGAACGTCGCGGGGCTGAAGATTGGTCAGGAGCGCCGCCAGGTCTCCGGCGCGGGCGATCACCGGGCCCGATGTAGCGCGGAAGCCGACCCCGAGCTCGCGCGCGATGATCTGCGCGAGGGTGGTCTTCCCGAGCCCCGGCGGGCCATATAACAGAGTATGATCGAGCGCGTCGCGCCGTGCGCGCGCCGCCGCGATAAACACGCCCAAATTGGCGCGCACCGACGCCTGGCCGACGAAGTCGTCGAGGCTGAGCGGCCGCAGCGACGCTTCTCCCGCGTCGTCCTCGACCACAGCGCTCGTCACCACGCGCTCCTCGGAGGGGATGGCTGTCATGTGCCGAGCTCCTGTAGCCCAGCCCGGATCAGCGCGTCGAGGGGCGCGCGTGCGCCGAGTCGCCGCTGCGCCTCGACCACTGCGCCGAAGGCCTCGCTCCGCCGATAGCCGAGATTGACGAGCGCGGAGACGGCGTCCGCTGCGGCCGGATCGAGATCGACCGTTACTGCGGCGCCTGCTGACGCAGCCAGGGCGGCCGGGCCGAGCGCCATGCCGCCGACCTTGTCCTTGAGCTCGGCGGCGATGCGTGCTGCGAGCTTGGGGCCGACGCCTTGGGCCCGCGCGATTGCAGCCTTGTCCTGTGCCGCGATGGCTTGGACGAGCTGAGCCGGTTCCAGCACGGACAGGATGGAAAGGGCCACCTTGGCGCCGACGCCCTGGACCGTCGTGAGCAGCCGGAACCAGCTCCGTTCCGCGGCGTCGGCAAAGCCGTAGAGATGGATATGGTCCTGACTGACATGAGTCTCGATCGCAAGGCTCGCCGAAGCGCCGGCATCCGGCAGGCGGGCGAGCGTGCGCCGCGAGCAGAAGACGAGGTAGCCGACACCGTTCACGTCGATGACGGCAAATCCATCTCCACTGCTGTCGAGGCGGCCGGTGAGCTTGGCAATCATGACGCGGCCCGACCGGCAGTGAGCGCATAGTCGTGCCAGCGCTCGAAGGTGGCGGCGTGGTGAGCATGGCAGATGGCGACGGCGAGCGCATCCGCCGCGTCGGGCCCGGCGATCTCGGCGGTGGGCAGAAGGTGCTTGACCATGGTCTCAACCTGCCGCTTATCGGCATGTCCTGCGCCGACCACGGCCTTCTTCACGAGATTCGTCGGATATTCCGTCACCTTAAGGCCGGCGCGCGCCGGCGCGAGCAGGACGACGCCGCGAGCCAGCCCCAGCTTCAAGGTCGAGCTCGGGTTCTTGTTGACGAAGGTTTCCTCGACGGCCGCCTGCTTCGGCGCATACCGCTCGATGACGGCCAGGATCCCCTCATAGAGCTGCACAAGGCGCTCGGGGATCGCCAGAGCGTCATCCGAGTCCACCGCGCCGTTCGCGACATGACGAAGCCGGCCATCCGCTGCCTCGATGATGCCCCACCCCGTCTTGCGCAGCCCCGGGTCTAACCCCAGAAGTTTCATCCTCGCATCGTCCTCGCGCCCCCGGATCGACGGCTCAGGCCGTCAGCTTCGCCATGAGGTCGTCGGGAATTTCAAAATTCGCGGCCACCGACTGCACGTCATCGCTGTCCTCGAGCTGGTCGAGCAGCTTGAGCAGCGTCTTCGCCTGCTCCTCGTCGACCTGGATCGCCATCTGCGGCTTCCACACGAGGCCCGCCCGCTGAGGACGTCCGAAGCGCGCCTCGAGGGACTCCCGCACGGCGTTGAAATCCTCGGGGGCGCAGGTGATCTCATGACCCCCGGCGCTCGATTCGACGTTGTCGGCTCCAACGTCGAGGGCGGCTTCGAAGATGGCATCCGCCGTGCCCGCCTCCGGGCCATATTGAATTTGGCCGAGGCGCTTGAACTGAAAGCTCACGCTGTTGGTCTCGCCGAGCGTGCCGCCATGCTTTGAGAATGCCGTGCGCACGTCGGAAGCGGTCCGCTTGCGATTGTCGGTGAGCGCCTCGACGATGATGGCGACGCCTCCGGGGCCGTAACCCTCGTAACGCACCTCTTCGTAATTGGCATCCTCCTCCCCGCCCGTCGCCCGTCGAATGGCGCGCTCGATATTGTCGCGCGGCATATTCGCGTCCCGCGCCGCGGCAATCGCCGCACGCAGCCGCGGATTGGAGGCAGGGTCGGGAAGCCCCGATTTAGCTGAGACCATGATCTCGCGAATCAGCTTGGTGAAGAGCCGGGCGCGCTTCGCATCCTGCGCACCCTTGCGATACATGATGTTCTTGAATTGGGAATGACCGGCCATGAGCTATGCGAATCAAGTCTCTGCGGGGGTGCCCGCAAGTCTATACCACATATTGTATGCAAGCGCACGACGACTAGCCGTCAGCTAACAGAGCAATATGGCAAGAATTGGGCGCCACGGAAGCCGCCGCGCCGAGACGGGATGGGCCATTTCTCGATCAAGGTCAAGAGCCGGATGCCTTGCCCCGAAACTGAGCCCGAGCGCGCCGGCGCTGCTAGAATTTGGGCGGCTTGAGTGAGCCCATCGGCGCCGGCAGCGGCCAATGGGGCTGCAATCGCCCACCGAGCCGCAACGGAGAGATATGCGTCGCCAGGCCGGTGGCATCATCGGTCTCGATATAGGCGGCGCATAGCGTCGCCTCGCCTTCCGCCGGCGAAAGCCGCTCGCCGCGAAGCTTATTCACGAAGCGCGCCACCGCCACGTCCTTCTTCATGCCGATGACGGAATCATAGTCGCCGCACATCCCGAGATCGGTCTGATATGCGGTTCCACCGGGAAGGATCTGCGCATCGGCGGTGGGAATATGGGAATGGGTGCCGATCACTGCGGAGACCCGCCCATCGCAGAAATGCCCGATCGCCACCTTCTCGCTCGTGGCCTCCCCGTGGGCGTCGACGAGAATGAGGTCGGCATTCCGGCCGAGCTTATGGGTCGCGAGCTGCTGCTCGAGGCAGGTGAAGGGGTTGTCGAGGGGCTCCATGAAAAGCTGCATCATGACGTGCAGAATCACGACGCGCTTGCCGCTCGCCGTCGGAAAGACGCCGACCCCGCGCCCGGGCGTCGCCGGCGGGAAATTATGCGGCCGCAGAAGCTTCGGATCGCGCAGGATGTAGCTCGCCGTTTCCCGCTGATCCCAGACATGATTGCCGGTGGTGATCGCATCGACACCCGCGGCATAGAATTGTCCGCAGATCTCGCCGGTGATGCCGAAGCCACCCGCGGCATTCTCGCCGTTGACGACGACGAAATCGAGGCCGAGCGCCTTACGGAGCAACGGAACTTGATCGCAGACGACATTGCGTCCGGCGCGGCCGACAACGTCTCCGCAGACGAGCAGCTTCATTCCGCCCCGCTCATCTTGGCACCATCGAAGGCGAGGGGCCCCTCTTCCGTGACGACCCAGTCGAGGGGCTGGTCGTGAGCGTCGTGCGGCAGGCGGTCGGTCCCTTGTGCGGCATAGCCGACGCCGATCGCGAGCACCTTGCGGCGGGCGCGAAGGGTGGCCAGCGTCCGGTCGTAATAGCCGGCGCCATAGCCGATCCGGTAGCCGCTCCGGTCGAAGGAAAGGAACGGCACCAGCAACACCTGCGGCGTCACCTCTGGAGCCGTGGCATAGGGCTCTTGCAGGCCGAACGGCTTGGGCTCGAGGACATCACCGGGCCTCCACAATCGAAAGACGAGTGGCCGCCCGCGCCCGAGGACGACGGGGAGTCCGATCGGATGTCCGCTACGATGGAGCCGCTCGGCCAGGGGGCGGATGTCGAGCTCGGTGCGTCCAGGCCAGTAGGCGGAAACCACGGCACCGGGGTCCAGTCGGAAGGTCGCGGCGAAATGAGCCGCGACGCGATCAGGCGCAATATCGGCAAGCGCGGCATGAGCCTGATCACGACGCGCGATAGCGGCAAGGCGCGCGGCCTTTTTCTCTTCGCTCAAGGTCATTGCTGAATCCTGCCGTAGGAGCGAACGGAGCCACGGCGGCCGTTGGCTTTTACTTGTCCTCTGTGGCCTGCTCACGCAGGTGGGCGCCGTGTACCGAGACCTCGATCCCGGCAGTGACAGCTCCCTTGAGGAAGTCATTGGCCCCAGGGCACGAAGCAGCCTGACGAACCGTGCAGCCCCGTCCAGACGTGAATCTAGGCAGCTTCGAGCCGCGCGGCAATGTTTTCGATCCGCGCAGCCAGGGCCTCGATGCCCTGAGCGAGCGCCGCCTCCGTCTCGGGGGCAATGCCGCGCGGCTTCTTGCGCTCCTCGTCAAGCGCGGCGTAGGCGTCGGCGAGCTCGTCGGCGATTAAGAGGCTCGTCATCACGAGAAGGCGCGCATCGCCAATCTGTCCCATTGCCGCGCTCAATTCGCCGACGCGCTTGTCGATATAACCGGCAAGCTGGCGGAGATGCTCTTCCTGACCGTCATCGCAGGCGACCTGGTAAGGCCGCCCGTTGATCGTGATCGTGAGCTGAGACATGCGGCCTAAGCCTCGAGGACATGCTTGAGCTGGCCGATCACCGCGTCGAGACGGCCGGAAACCGTCGACCCGACCTCGCGAAGCGCCCGGCTTTCGCTCCGCGCAGCTTCCAGGGCTTCCGCGAGCCTTGCACGCTCCGCGCTCCGTGCATGACTGGCTTGCGCCGCCAGCTCGAGGCGAACGATCGCCTTCTCCAAACGCTGTCGCGCCGCCTCGAGTCGTGCCATGAGAATCCCGCGTTGCGAGAATGTGTTAGAATTGCCGGATCGATGGCGAGAGCATACGCTTCGCTGTGCCCGAGCGTCAATCATCGGCGCCGCCAGCAGGACGCGCGAGGGGGGCCACGGTCTTATCACGAATGCCCGCTCACGGAAGTGGTTGACGGGGCGGGATCATGGCGGCATGTTCGCGGCGATTTTCGGCCGTCCGCTTCCTCTCTCGACCGCCGCAGCGGCCGTCAGGGCTGGTTCCATTCCGATGAACGACAGCGCGTCTTTCCGCTCGTCCCTCGCGCGCCATCAGCAAATGGCAAACGCGATTCGAGCCCTCGCCATGGACGCGGTCGAGGCCGCGAAGTCCGGCCATCCCGGCATGCCCATGGGCGCCGCGGATATCGCGACGGTGCTGTTTGCGAACTTCCTCAAATTCGATCCGCAGCATCCCGACTGGCCCGATCGCGACCGCTTCGTGCTGTCGGCCGGGCATGGGTCGATGCTTCTCTATTCCCTCCTCCACCTCACCGGCTATCCGGCGATGACGATCGAGGAGCTGCGTCGGTTCCGTCAGCTCGGCAGCCGAACGGCCGGCCATCCCGAATACGGGTTGGCGCCCGGCATCGAGACGACGACGGGCCCTCTCGGCCAAGGTCTCGCGAACGCGGTGGGCATGGCCCTGGCCGAACGGCTGTTGAACGCCCGCTTCGGCGACGCCCTCGTCGATCACTATACTTATGTGATCGCCGGGGATGGCTGCCTCATGGAGGGGATCAGCCACGAGGCGATCTCGCTGGCGGGGCACCTCCGGCTCGGAAAGCTGATCGTCCTCTGGGACGACAACCGCGTCTCAATCGATGGCTCGACCGACCTTGCCGTTGCCGACGATCAGCTCGCCCGATTCCGCGCCTGCGGCTGGGACGTGCAGGCGGTCGACGGCCACCAGCCGGGCGAGATCTACGGCGCGCTGGCTCGCGCTAAAGCGACGAAGCTCCCGTCCTTTATCGCCTGTCGAACCACCATTGGCTATGGCGCCCCGACCAAGGCGGGAACGGCGGCGGCGCACGGCGCGCCACTCGGCGTCAAGGAGATCGAAGGCGCCCGGGCGGCGTTGGGCTGGCCCTATCCACCCTTCGAGGTCCCCGAAGAGATCGTCGCCGCGTGGCGCCAGGTCGGCCTGCGCGGCACGGACGAATATCGACGCTGGCGCAGCGCTCTCGAGGTGCGGGAACCCGCTGTCCGGGCTGAATTCGCGCGCCTTGTGGCGGGGCGGCTGCCCGAGAACTGGCAGGCGCCGGCGCTCGCGGTGAAACGCCATTTCGCCGAGAAGAAGCCGAGGCTCGCGACCCGGCAAACCTCCAAGGCCACTCTCGACGCCCTGGTCGCGGCGATCCCCGAGATGGTCGGCGGGTCGGCCGATCTTACCGGCTCGAATGGCACATTGGCCGACGGCATGGCGACGGTCAGTCGCGACAACTTCGCCGGCCGCTATATCCATTACGGGGTGCGCGAGCATGCCATGGCCGCCGTGATGAACGGAATGGCGCTTCACAAGGGCGTCATTCCCTATGGCGGCACTTTCCTCATCTTCACCGATTACTGCCGGCCGGCGATCCGGCTTGCGGCGCTGATGCATCAGCGTGTCGTTTTCGTGATGACCCATGATTCGATCGGGCTCGGCGAGGATGGCCCAACCCATCAGCCCGTCGAGCAGCTCGCCGGCCTGCGCGCCATCCCCAACCTCAACGTCTTCCGGCCGGCGGACGGGGTCGAGACGGTAGAATGCTGGATGCTTGCCCTGGAGAGCGAGGCAACGCCGTCGGTGCTCTCCTTGACCCGGCAGGCGCTCCCCACCCTGCGCGCGAACCCAGGCGATGCCAATCTCTGCGCCAAGGGCGCTTATGTGCTCGCCCCTTCCGCCGGTGAGCGCCGCGTCAGCTTGCTCGCTTCGGGCTCCGAGGTGGAAATCGCGCTTGCCGCGCAGAAGATGCTCGAATCGGAGGGGATCGGCGCTGCTGTCGTCTCGATGCCCTGCTGGCGGCTCTTCGATCAGCAGCCGGAAGCCTATCGCCGCGAGGTCTTGGGCCAAGGCAGCTTGCGCATCGCCATCGAGGCGGCTGCCGGCTTCGGCTGGGAGCGATACTTGGGGAGCGACGGCATCTTCATCGGCATGCACAGTTTCGGCGCATCCGGTCCTTATGACGAGCTTTATAAGCACTTCGGCATCACGGCCGACGCGGTCGTGTCGGCGGCGCGGGCGAGACTTATGCCGCTAGGCCGGTAACGCGAGGATAGACTGGAGAGCGACAATGGCAGTTCGTGTGGCGATCAACGGCTTTGGGCGGATCGGCCGTCATGTGCTCCGCGCCGCCTATGAAAGCGGGCGCAAGGATATCAAGTTCGTGGCGATCAATGATCTCGGCTCGGTCGAGATGAACGCCAAGATGCTGAAGCACGACTCCGTCCACGGTCCCTTCCCGGGCAAGATCAAGGTGACCAAGACGGGCATCGACCTGGGCCAGGGCAATATCCGGGTGATCGCCGAAAGCGATCCGACGAAGCTGCCCTGGAAGGAGCTCGAGATCGACGTGGTGCTGGAATGCACGGGCCGCTTCACCAGCAAGGAAGCCGCGGAGAAGCATATCCAGGCCGGCGCGCGGCGGGTGTTGATCTCCGCCCCGGCGACCGGGGTCGACCTCACCGTCGTCTATGGTGTCAACGAGGACAAGCTCAACAGCAAGCACACCGTGGTCTCGAACGCGTCCTGCACGACCAACTGCCTGGCGCCCGTCGCCGCCGTGCTGCACAACGCGTTCGGCATCGAGCATGGCTACATGACCACCGTGCACTCTTACACGGGCGACCAGCGCCTGGTCGATACGCTGCACAAGGATGCGCGCCGCGCCCGTGCGGCCGCGCTCTCGATGATCCCCACCACGACAGGGGCGGCGCGCGCCGTCGGCCTCGTGCTTCCCGAGCTCAAGGGCAAGCTCGACGGCACCGCAATCCGCGTGCCGACACCCAATGTCTCGATGATCGATTTCAAATTCGTCCCGAGGAGGCCCGCGACCGTCGAAGCCGTGAACGAGGCGGTCGTCAAGGCCGCCAAGAGCAACCGTCTCAAGGGCATTCTCGAGGTAACCGACGAGGAGCTGGTGTCGTCGGATTTCAACCACAACCCTGCAAGCTCGACCTTCGACCTGACTCAGACGCAGGTCGTCGACGGCAAGCTCGTCCGCGTGCTCTCCTGGTACGACAACGAGTGGGGCTTCGCCAACCGCATGGCGGATGTTGCCGTGCTGATGGGCAAATTGAAATGACGTAAAGGGCCGCCTCATCGCCCTTTCCGGGAGCGGCTGCTCCCGTCCCGCTGCTTTGCATGCCTTGCGCATGCTAAGCTTCGTGGATGGCGGGGTCTCGCATCACGGCACGAGGACGCGAGCGCAGCCGGCGAGCGACCGGACGGGCGGTCATCTTCCATTCGCTTGCGGATGCAAGAATGGCGGTCGAGGCGGCCGCGGCGCTCGATACGTCCGTCGTGCTCTGGACCGCCCCCGGGACCGCCGCTTATGCGGGCGCCGGATGGTTCGCGGCCGTTCTGGAGGCAGTCCGGAGCGCCCAACCCGAAGCGCGCTTCGAGGCAGTCCTCGATTGCGACGATCTGCCGGGCCTCGTGCTCGCCGCCTTCCGCATCGGCGTCGAAGCCGTGTGCTTCACGGGCTCGGCCCGAATGGCGACCAAGCTCGCCGATATTGCGGCTCAACAGAATCGGCGCCTTTTGCGACGACGGCCGCTGCATGCGCTCGATCTGCGCATGAGCGCCGATCCCGCGGACGCCTGCCGAAACTGGCTTTCCGGTGATGCGCTCTGACTGCCACGGATTTGTCCCCGACCCCGAGATTGCAAATCGGGAGAGCCTCGGCTATTCCAGAGGCCGTTTTGCGAGGCCTGACTGTAGAATGGGGGCTCCGAGATGAAGGTTACCCAACGCGTCAAGCGCATCCTGGACAATTACGAGAGCGATTGCCCGGGAACCAAAGCCAATCTGGCGCGCATTCTCATGACGGGACGGCTCGCCGGTACCGGACGCCTCGTCATTCTCCCCGTCGATCAGGGCTTCGAGCACGGCCCGGCGCGCAGCTTCGCGCCCAATCCGCCGGCCTACGATCCCCATTATCATTTCCAGCTTGCCCTCGACGCCGGACTTTCGGCCTATGCGGCGCCGCTCGGGATGATCGAGGCGGGGGCCGACACCTTTGCCGGGCAGATCCCCCTCATCCTCAAGGTCAATAGCGCCAATAGCCTGTCGCGCGCGAAGGAAGCCGCCGATCAAGCGGTCACCGGCTCGGTTGACGATGCCCTTCGCCTCGGCTGCTCCGCTATCGGCTTCACCATTTATCCGGGCTCCGATGCAGCCTATGGAATGATGGAGGAGATCCGGGGCATGGCCGAAGAGGCCAAGCGCAAGGGCTTGGCGGTGGTCATATGGTCCTATCCCCGTGGCGGCGCCCTCTCCAAGCCCGGCGAGACGGCGGTCGACATCTGCGCCTATGCGGCACACATGGCGGCGCTCCTGGGCGCGCATATCATTAAGGTGAAGCCGCCGAGCGAGCATCTCGAGCTGGATGCCGCGAAGAAAGTGTATGAGAGCCAGAAGATCGAGATTGCGAGCTTGAGCGCGCGCGTGCGCCATGTGGTGCAGGCCGCTTTCAACGGCCGCAGGCTCGTCGTCTTCTCAGGCGGCGAGGCCAAGGACGAAGCGGGCATCCTCGACGAGGTGCGCGCCATCCGCGACGGCGGCGGCACGGGTTCAATCATCGGCCGCAACAGCTTCCAGCGCCCGCGCGAGCAGGCGATCGAACTCCTTGGCAAGGTCATCGATATCTATAAGAGCAAAGACTGATCGGGGGTCGCGCCTGGATCCCACCTCTCCCTGCCGGCTCTACCTGATCACGCCGGCAGCGTTCGAGCTGTCCCTCTTCGCACACGAGCTCGAAGCCGCCCTTAGCGGCGGCGACGTCGCCTGTCTCCAGCTCCGGCTCAAGGATGTGCCGGATACCGAAATCCTCCGCGCGGCGAGCGCGCTGATGCCCATCTGCGCGCGCCACGACGTCGCCCTGCTCGTCAACGATCGTCCGGATCTCGCGCTTAAGGCCGGCGCCGATGGTGTGCATGTCGGCCAGGAGGACACACCCTATGCGGAAGCGCGGCGGCTCTTGGGGAAGGATCGGATCGTCGGCGTCACCTGCCACGATTCCCGACATCTCGCCATGGAGGCGGCGGAAGCCGGCGCCGATTACGTCGCCTTCGGCGCCTTCTACCCGAGTGCCACCAAGGATGCCAAGCATCGGGCCGATCTCGACATCCTCCGCTGGTGGAGCGAGGTCATGACGGTACCGTGCGTCGCTATCGGCGGCATTACCGTCGAGAACTGCCGGCCGCTCGTCACCGCCGGCGCCGATTTTCTCGCCGTCGCGAATGGCGTATGGGCGTATGAGGAAGGCCCCGCGGCTGCGGTGGCGGCGTTCAATCGCGTCTTTGCCGAGGCGAAGTAGGCGATCAAGACACCACGGGTGCCCAGAGCACTTGCTCGATATTGTCGGCACCCGCCAGCAGCATGAGCAGTCGGTCGACCCCGAAGGCGATGCCGGCACTTTCCGGCATGCCAGCCTCAAGCGCCGCCAGAAAATCCTCGTCGATGGGGTAACGCACGCCATAGAGCCGCTCCTTGAGCGCCATGTCCGCCTCGAAGCGCCGCCGCTGCTCCGTGGCGTCGGTCAGCTCGCTGAAGGCATTGGCAAGCTCGAGGCCGCAAACATAGAGCTCGAAGCGCTCGGCGACGCGCGGATCGCGCCTGCTGGGCCGCGAAAGCGCAGCCAAGGACGCCGGGTATTCGCAGAGGAAGGTGGGGACACCGTCACCCAAGCGAGGCTCGATGCGCTCCAGCATGATGCGAAAGAACACGTCTTCCCAGCTATCGGCTTCGCTCACATAAAGGCCGATCCGTCGCGCCTCCGCAGCCAGCAGCACCGGATCGGGGGTCCAGGGGTCGGGCGCTGTCGCAAGCAGATCGATGCCGCAAAAGCGGCCGAAGGCCTCGGCCACGGTCAGGCGCCGGGCGGGGGCGAAGGGATCGCAGCGGCGCTCGCCACGTCGAAGCTCGGCGACCCCGGCCGTAGAGGCCGCCGATTTGAGCAGCGCCTCGCAATCGGCGATGAGGCTTTGGTAATCGGCACCGGCGCGATACCACTCGAGCAGGGTAAATTCGGGATGATGAATGGGCGAGCGCTCCCCATCGCGCCAGACATGCGCGATCTGGAAGAGTCGCGGGACTCCCGCGACCAGCAGCTTCTTCATCGTGAATTCCGGCGAGGTGTGCAGATAGAGGCGTCGTCGCCGGTTGCGGTCCAGCGGTTCCGAGAGCTCGGTCGAGAGGGCCATGATATGCGGCTCCATGCCCGGCGATATCTGCAAGGCGGGCGTCTCGACCTCAAGGAAGCCGCGCTCGCCGAAGAAGGTGCGAATGGCTGCGAGCACCCGAGCGCGCATCTCGAGGATCGGCAGTCGCGGCCCGAACACGTCAGAATGCCACCAAGCTTTACCGGACATCCCTTTTCCGTATATGAGGGCGGCGCACGGGCCCTCGCCCGCACCTCGACCTAGCAGAAACCAGAGGCCGGCCATGCCCAAGGCTTCCGCCGCAAGCGCCAGCGCTTCCCGCTCCGTGGGCGGATACCGCCGCACGGCGCGGCGTGGTGCTGATCTTGCCGCTGCCGGGATCGTGCCGGAAGAGAGAATCGCCGAGATCGAGAAGGTTGCGGCGCGCTACGCAATGGCGCTCACGCCGGCGGTGCTCGACCTCATCGAGCCTGTCGATCCGGCCGATCCGATCGCACGCCAATACGTTCCGAGCGCCCGCGAGCTCGAATCGTCGCCAGGCGAATCGATAGACCCGATCGGCGATGAATCCCATTCGCCCGTGAAGGGGGTCGTCCATCGCTATCCGGACCGCGTCCTTCTCACGCCGATCCTCCATTGCCCCGTCTATTGCCGCTTCTGCTTCCGGCGCGAGCGGGTCGGAGGCGATGTAGCCACCCTCACCGAGGCCGAGCTGAGTGCCGCCCTCGACTATGTGCGGCAGCATGAGCAGATCTGGGAGGTGATCGTCACCGGCGGCGATCCCCTCATGCTGCCGCCCGAGCGCCTCCGGAAAATCGTGCGGGCGCTCGACGAGATTTCCCATGTCGCGGTGATCCGTTTCCATAGCCGCGTTCCCGTCAGCGATCCCCAGAGGGTCTCGACGAAGCTCGTTGCCGCCCTCCAAGCGAAAAAGGCGGTGTGGGCGGCCATTCATTGCAATCATCCGCGGGAACTTGCACCGGCTGCCGAGGCTGCTTGCCGCCGACTCGCCGATGCCGGGATCCCGCTCCTCGGCCAGACCGTTCTTCTCAAAGGGATCAATGACGACGTCGCGGTGATGGAGTCCCTGCTGCGCGCCATGGTGAGGAACCGCATCAAGCCCTATTACCTGCACCATCTCGACCTCGCGCCCGGAACCGGACATTTCCGTACGGGTATCACCGAGGGCCGCGCCATCATGCGACGGCTGCGCGGCCGCGTCTCCGGCCTGTGCCAGCCGAGTTATGTCCTCGATATTCCCGGCGGTTACGGAAAGGTGCCGATTGGTCCGGACTATTTGCGTGACGACGGCACGGTCGAGGATTGGCAAGGCGCATGCCATCCCTATCCTCCCCGCGGCTAAGTGCAACGACACTAAGTGCAACGACCGTTGCCACCGGCTAGTCGAGCTGTTAGGGTCCGCGCCGCAATTCTCCGCGAGACAGTCGAGCCATGAAGATTCAGGCCAATACCATCCGCCCCGGCAACGTCATCGAGCACAATGGCAAGCAATGGGGCGTGCTCAAGATCCAAATCATCCAGCCGGGCAAGGGCGGCGCCTTCATCCAGGTGGAAATGCGCGACTTGCGCACCGGGCTCAAGAGCAATGAGCGCTGGCGTACTCAGGACTCGGTGGAGAAGCTGCAAGTCGAAGAGAAGGAATGCACGTTCCTCTTCGGCGATGCGGAGAGCCTCACTTTCATGGATAGCGAGACCTTCGAGCAGTTCACCCTGTCGCGCGAGATGGTGGGCGATTCCGCCGCTTTCCTTCAGGACGGCATGGCCGTCACCGTGGATCTCATCGAGGGCAATCCCGTGACCGTGACCTTGCCGGCGAAGGTGGTGCTGCGGGTGGTCGAGGCCGATCCCGTCGTCAAGGGACAGACGGCGGCCTCCTCCTATAAGCCGGCCGTGCTCGAGAACGGCGTGCGCGTGATGGTGCCGCCCTTCATCGAGGCGGGCACGCGCATCGTCGTCAACACCGAGGACGGGAGCTATATCGAGCGGGCCAAGGACTGACCGACTGGGGATGGCCCTGAGATCCGCCACGATTAACGTCATGGAGCGCGCGGCCCGCAAGGCAGCGCGCGGTTTGGTGCGCGACTTCGGCGAGGTTGAGCAGCTTCAGGTCTCGAAGAAAGGACCGGCCGATTTTGTTTCGACCGCCGACCTCAAGGCAGAGAAGATTTTACGCGCCGAGCTCAAGAGCGCGCGTCCGGCGTTCGGGTTGATGATGGAGGAGTCTGGCGAGGAGCCGGGTGACGGCCATCACCGCTTCATCGTCGACCCGCTCGACGGCACCACCAATTTCCTGCACGGCATCCCCCATTTCGCCATCTCCATAGGGTTGGAGCGCGACGGAGAGCTGATCGCCGGGATCATCCTCGAGCCGATCAGGGACGAGCTGTTCTGGGCGGAGAAGGGGGTGGGCGCCTATGTCAACGATCGTCGGCTGCGCGTCTCTGCCCGCAGCCGGCTCGAAGAGTCGCTCCTCGGCACGGGCATCCCCTTCCACGGCCATGGTGATCCCGAGAGCTTTCTCAGGACGTTCGAGCGCGTGATGCCGGACGTCGCCGGCATCCGGCGCCTCGGCACCGCCTCCCTCGATCTCGCCTATGTGGCAGCTGGCCGCTTGGACGGGTTCTGGGAGTTCGGCCTTAAGCCCTGGGACATCGCGGCGGGTATCCTTCTCGTTCGCGAGGCCGGCGGCTATGTGACCGAGATCGACGGTGGGCGCAATGTCCTCGCGAGCGGCAATGTGCTCGCCTGCAATGACAAGCTGCATAGGCCACTCGGCGACCTGCTGCGGCGCGCTCTCGGCGACGGGCGGAAGCGCCAAGCGCTTTAAGTACTTGCGAGCAGGACGGCAGGCGGCGAAGCGGGTTGTCGCGCTCTCTTGCCTGGGCTATTGTGCCGCGGCGGTCAACGATAAGAAATTCAAGAGCCAAGACGATTGGCCGTGGGGCATGGCAGATGGCTCAGGATGTCAGGGCGCGGCGGATTGTGTCTCCAGAGTTCCGTAATATCTTGACGGCCGCAGGGTTCGCTTGCGCCGTTCTTGCCGGCTCGTCGCTCGCGGCGCCCCTTCGTGCCCAGGATGCCCTGTTTATCGGCAAAGGCTCTCCGAGCGACGTCATTGTCGATCTGAGCGTTCTCGATAAGTTGGGGCCACCGCCGCCATTGTCCCATTCGGCAAAGAAGAAGCATCCGAGACAGGCGCGGCCTGCGTCGACCGCGGCCAGCCCGGGGCTCATCGTGCTCACGCCGCCAAGCCCGCCGCGGGAAAAGCAAGCCGCGAGCGCCGCCCCCGCTGCGACAACGGGCCAGGCCGAGCCCACTGCCGACGGGCGCGCATCCGCGCCGCCGTCCCGAACCGCCGCAGCGCCGCTCGTGCCGACACCGGCGCTGCCGCCGGCTTCGCCGCCTCAGAGAGCAGCGACGGCAGGCGCAACCGCGAGCCAGGCGATGCCGACGCCGTCTGCACCGGTGCCGGCCGCAACCGAAGCGAGCACGGCATCCCGTCCGGCGGACGGAGCGCCCGTGGCTACACCTGCGGCACCCGGGCCTAGCCCGACCGCGCCGCCGCCTCCCCCTGCAGCAGCGGCGAACGTGGCGACCCAGGTGCCGCCGCCGTCGCCCAAGCCAGGCAATGCGCCGACGGCACCCCATACAGCGCCACCGCAGCTCGCTTCCCAGACGCCCGCGGCAGCAAGTTCCAGCGCCCCGGAGAGGACGCTTAGCATCGATTTCGCCGCCGGCACATCCGATCTCTCCGACAGCGCCAAGGGGACACTCGACAAGATTGTCAGCAACCTGCAGCGCAATGCCGACGAGCGTCTTCAGCTCGCTGCCTATGCTGCCGGCAGCGACGACCAGGCCAGCCAGGCTCGGCGACTGTCGCTCACCCGCGCGCTCGCCGTGCGGACCTACCTGATCGACAAGGGCATCGCCAGCACGCGCATCGACGTGCGCGCCTTAGGCAACAAGGTCGAAGGCGGCGGACCTGCGGACCGTGTCGACCTCGTGTTCCTCAACAAATAGCGCGCGACCCACGAGAATTCGAACTCCGTCGCGATTCGGAGGCGACCAAACGAGACCATGACGCGTCTAAGACGTTTCCTGATCCGCATGATCCTTTTTCTTGTCGCGGTCGCGGCCGTCGCCGTCGCCCTCTTCCCCGCACTCGAACGGGTCTTCATGCACAATGTGCCGCTCAACAGCATGATTCTGGGCGCGGCGCTGATCGGCATCATCTACATCTTTCGCGAGGTCCTCCAGCTTGAGCCCGATCTCGCTTGGATCGAAAACTACCGGGCAGGCCGCCAGACGCTGTCGCGCCAGACACCGCGTCTCCTTGCGCCAATGGCAAAGATGCTGGGCGAGCGAAAGGAGAAGGCGCCTTCGCTCTCCACCATCACCATGCGCACGCTTCTCGACAGCATCAGCTCGCGACTCGACGAGTCGCGCGACATCTCGCGCTATCTCATCGGCCTCATGATTTTCCTTGGCCTCCTCGGGACGTTCTGGGGCCTGCTCGACACCGTGAACTCCGTCGGCGGCGTCATCAACAGCCTCGAAATCGGCTCCGGCGATGTGGCCAACATCTTCAACAACCTCAAGGCGGGGTTGGCGCGGCCGCTTTCCGGCATGGGCACGTCGTTCAGTTCATCGCTGTTCGGGTTGGCGAGCTCACTCATCCTCGGTTTCCTCGACCTGCAGGCCGGGCAGGCGCAGAATCTCTTCTACAACGATCTCGAGGAGTGGCTTTCCAGCCTGACACGGATTTCGAGCGGGAGCATGGTCGTCGAAGGGGAGACCTCGGTTCCCGCCTATATCGAGGCGCTGCTCGAAAAGACCGCGGACAGTCTCGACAGCCTCCAGCGCACCGTGCAGCGCGGCGAGGAAAATCGCATGGCTACCAGCACGCACCTCCACACGCTGACGGAGCGCCTTTCTACGTTGACCGATCAGATGCGCGCCGAGCAGTCGCTCCTCGTTAAGCTGGTGGAGGGGCAGATGGAGATAAAGCCGGTGCTGGCGCGTCTCGCCGATTCCTCGGGCCAGGGCGGCATCGACGAATCGACGCGGGTCCATATCCGCAATATGGATGTCTACCTTGCGCGCCTGGTGGAAGAGCTCGCCTCCGGCCGACAGCGCACGGTCGACGAGCTGCGCGCAGAGATCCGCCTGCTCGCGCGGACCATCGCCAATCTGGCCGAAGAGGCCGGCTCTTAAGCCGCCGGCGATATCGATCATGCCGCTCGCACGCCGCAGCAAGCTCCGAGACGCCAATGTCTGGCCGGGCTTCGTCGATGCCCTGACGAGCTTGATCCTCGCCATCATTTTCGTACTGCTGATCTTCACGATCGCGCAGTTCACCTTGAGCGAGGTGTTGAGCGGTCGCGATGCGGCACTGAAGCGCCTCAATCACCAGGTCGAGGAGCTCGCCGACATGCTCAACCTGGAGCGCAAGGCCAATGCCGATCTCCGACTATCCGTGGCCCAGCTCTCCGCGGAGCTCCAGAGCTCCACGCTCAAGCGAGATACGCTCTCGGCGCGGCTTTCCGAGCTCTCCTCAGAGCGTGACAAGCTCACGGAACAGCTCTCGGCTGCCAACAGCGAAGCCGGGCAGGCGAAAAGCCAGCTCGCCGAGGCGCTCAAGACCATCGAAGGCGACAAGGCGACCTTGGACGAGAAAAGCCAGGAACTCGCGAAGCTCGAGCAGGATATCGCTGTTCTCCGCTCCCTGCGCCAGGACCTTGAGGCCAAGGTGCTGCAGGGGCAGCAGGCGCTCGATGCCGAGAAGCAGGTGAGCAGCGAGGCGCAGAAGCAGGTGGAGCTGCTCAATCGCCAATTGCTGGCCTTGCGCGATCAGCTTGCCGCGATCCAGAAGGCGCTGGACGCGTCCGAGACCCAGAACAAGCAGAAGGACGTGCAGATCGCCGATCTCGGCAAGCGTCTCAACGTGGCCTTGGCGGGCAAGGTCGAGGAGCTGGCCCGCTACCGCTCCGAGTTCTTCGGGCGCTTGCGCGAGATTCTCGGCAATCGCAGCGATATCCGGATCGTCGGAGACCGGTTCGTCTTCCAATCGGAGGTGCTGTTCCCGACCGCCTCCGCGGACCTCAGCCCGGATGGTCGGCAGACGCTGAGCCATCTTGCCGACAGCCTCAAGCAGATCGCGGCAGAGATCCCGCCGACCATCCACTGGATTCTCGAAGTGGATGGCTATACCGACAAGCGTCCGATCTCGACGCCGCGCTTTCCGTCCAATTGGGAGCTCTCGACGGCGCGCGCAACCGCCGTGGTGAAGTTCCTGGCGGAGAACGGCATCCCCCCCGAGCATCTGGCGGCCGCGGGGTTCGGTGAATACCAGCCCATCGATAATGGCAATACCGAAGCGGCCTATGCCAAGAACCGCCGGATCGAGCTCAAATTGACCCAGCGCTGAGCGCGCGAGGGACCTATTGCGCTGCGGCCTCCGCCTGCAGGCGCGCCTCGTCGAATTGCAGATTGGCGAGCCGGGCATAGAGGCCGCCGGCGCGGATAAGGTCGCTATGGGTGCCCAATGCCACGAGGGCGCCCCGATCCATGACGGCGATGCGGTCGCATTTGAGCACCGTCGCCAGCCGATGCGCGATGATGACCGTGGTGCGGCCCGCCATGAGGGCCTCGAGAGCCTCCTGGACGAGCCGCTCGCTCTCGGCGTCGAGGGCGCTCGTCGCCTCGTCGAGGAGGAGCACGGCGGGATTCTTGAGGACGGCGCGAGCAATGGCGATGCGCTGTCGCTGGCCCCCCGAAAGCTGCACCCCGCGCTCGCCGAGATAGGTCGCGAAGCCGTTCGGGAGGCGGTCAAGGAACTCCGTCGCAGCCGCCGCGGTCGCCGCTGCGCGCACCTCGGCATCGCTCGCCGTGGGCCGGCCATAGCGGATGTTCTCCCAGGCATCGGCAGCGAAGATGACGGGATCCTGAGGCACCAGGCCGATCCGCGAGCGGATTGCCGCAGGATCGGCAGCCCGCAGATCGACACCATCGAGGCGCAGCACGCCTTCCTGCGGATCATAGAAGCGAAGGAGAAGCTGAAAGACCGTCGTCTTTCCGGCACCCGAAGGGCCGACGAGAGCCACTTTCTCTCCCGGCCGGACCTGCAACGAGAAATCTGCGAGCGCAGCGTGATCCGGACGCATCGGATAGCGGAACGACACCCCTTCTAGGGCGATCTCGCCCCGCGCCGGCACCGAAAGCGCGGTCGGCTGTAGGGGCGCCGATATCTGGACCGCCGTTTCCAGCAGCTCGACGAGGCGCTCCGAAGCGCCTGCGGCGCGCTGGAGATCGGTCATGAATTCGCTGATGGCCCCGACGGAACCGGCGACCACGACCGCATAGAACACGAAGGCAGAGAGCTCGCCGCCCGTAATGCGGCCCGCGAGCATGTCGTGGCCGCCGATCCACAGGATGACGCCGACGGCGGCGAAGACGAGGAGGATGACGAGAGCGACGAGGAAAGAGCGTACCCGGATGCGCCGGGCCGCAGCGTCGAAGGCAGCCTCCACCCGCTCGCCGAAGCGCCGGCGGTCCATGGCCTCGTGCACGAAAGCCTGCACGGTGCGGATGGCGTTGAGGGACTCTTCCGCATAGGCGCTGACCTCTCCCAGCCCATCCTGCGTGAGGCGCGAAAGGCTGCGGACGCGACGCCCCATCACCAGAATCGGCGCCACCACCAGCGGTACGACAAGAACGACCAGACCGGTCAGTTTCGGGCTCGTCACCACCATCATGACGACGCCGCCGACGAGCATGAGCAGGTTCCGCAGGGCCATCGATGCCGACGAGCCCACGACGGTCTGGAGCAGCGTGGTGTCCGTGGTGAGACGCGAGACCACCTCGCCGGTGCGGGTCATCTCGAAGAAGGCGGGGCTCAAGTGGAGCACGTGATCGTAGACGGCACGTCGGATATCGGCCGCGACGCGCTCGCCGATCCACGCGACGAAATAGGCGCGGCCATAGGTGGCGAGCGCAAGCACGGCAATGACGATGAAGAGAAGCTCGAGAGCGCGGTCGAGAAGCGCGCCGTTGCCGCTCGCGAACCCGCGGTCAACGAGCCAGCGCAGGCCTGAGCCGAAGACGAGCACCGTGCTGGCCGAGATCACCAGCGCGGCGATTGCCGCCGCGATTTGGAGCTTATACGGGCGAAGGAAAGGCGCTATTCGTCGTAGATAGCGAAGGTTTCGGCTCTTCGGCCGCTCCGAGGGGGATGCCGCGCTGCTCTGATCGCCGCTGCGTGCCACTGCTCGCCCGATCCCTTCGACCGCCGTCCCGCTTCCGCGCCACCCTATACCAAGCGTGGTTTTGAGCGGCAAGCGCGGCCCCCGGGCAAATTGTCGCCCCTTGGGCCTTGCGTCAGCCGGCCGGCTTGGCTATAACCCGCGCCTCTTCCAGCGGAGCGCAGCGATGAAGAAGGACATTCATCCGAGCTATCACGAGATCACCGTGGTGATGACGGACGGCTCCCAGTTCAAGACCCGCTCGACCTATGGCGAGCCGGGGGCGGTGCTGCAGCTCGATATCGACCCCAAGACCCATCCCGCCTGGACCGGTGTGCACCGGCTCGTTGACACGGGCGGCCAGCTTGCCAAATTCAATAAGAGATTCAAGGGCTTGCCTCTGAAATAGAGCACGCTGCGAATCATGGGGAAGGGCGCCGGATGGCGCCCTTTACGCTTCAGGCGGCAGCCCGGGCCATCAACTCGTCGAGACGAGCGATGCGGAGATACAGCGCGTGGCTTCGCCCCAACAGCGAGAGCAGGCCGCGGGGCAGCCCGTCATTCGTTGCCGCCGTGTCGTCGAGACAGACGTCGCGGCGAAGCAGACGGTGCCGCTCTTCGGCGGCTTCGTCCGCGCTCATCTCGCCAACCGCCACGGCCTTCTGCACGAAGAGCCAGGCCATGATATCGGTCAACCGCGCCGTCAGACGGGTCGATTCCCGGCTGAAACATAGGCGCTCGGCAGCGCCGCGCGGCGCCAGATCGCGCGTTTGACAATAAGCGAGATAGTCCCGCGTCTCCCGAAGAAGATCGAAGGCTTCCCGATAGGTCTTGGCGAAGAAGGCGCTGTCAGCGAACACGCCAGCTCCCCCGGGTTACTAGGGCCCGCGTGACGCCACGGGCTCGCAAGTCGACCGCCCTAGGCTAGCAGGAGTGGCTTGCCACGGCATGGTTAAAGTTTCATGGCATCTCCTCCCCCTTGAATCGCGAAGGCGCCGCACCACATCGGAAAGGTCGGATGCCAAACGGGTCCGGCGCAGACTTGGGGCTCGACCGCTAGGGTGAGCCCGATGATTTCTACATGTTGCTCAAAGGAGGATGTGTAGCCATGCGCGCTTTTGATTTTTCCCCGCTCTTTCGCTCCACCGTCGGCTTCGACCGCATGTACCAGCTTCTGGATGCGGCCGCGCGGGCCGACGAGTCCCAGCTCTCCTACCCGCCCTACAATATCGAGAAGACCGGCGAGGACACCTACCGCATCACGATGGCGGTGGCGGGCTTCGGACTCGACGATCTGAACATCGTCAGCCAGGAGAACAGCCTGGTCATTTCCGGCAAGGCGCAGGAGCCCGAGAAGGGAACCGAGTATCTCCACCGCGGCATCGCCCGCCGCGCTTTCCAGCGCCGGTTCGAGCTCGCCGACCATATCAAGGTGAAAGGCGCTGAGCTGGTGAACGGCCTGCTTCATGTCGACCTCGTCCGCGAGGTGCCCGAGGAGCAGAAGCCGCGCCAGATCAAGATCAGCTCGGGCGCGGCCGCGAAGGCGATCGAGCAGAAGGCGGCGGCTTAAGGCAACGTCCCGCGCGGCGGGTCGACCCGCGCCGGGAACGATACAGGGGGGCGCCCTTCGTCGTAGGGCGCCCCCGGCTTTATCTTCTTATGTCTCGATGGAGAGCGGCGCCGGCACCAGTCGTGCGAGGGCAGCGCGGATTCGCGGCGGGATCGGAACTGGCCGGCGCTGTGCGCGGTCGACGAAGACATGCACGAAATAACCCGTCGCAGCAGGCTCCTCGTGCCCCGCGCTGAACAAGCCGATCTCGTAGCGCACGCTCGTATTGCCGAGCTTGCCAACGCGCAGGCCCGCCTCGATCACTTCCGGATAGGTGAGCTCGCGCTTGAACCGGCACATCGTCTCGACCGCGAGTCCGATGACCGGACCGGCATGGATATCGAGGCCGCCCATGCGGATGAGATACTCGTTGATCAGCGTGTCGAAAAAAGAGTAGTAGACCACGTTATTGACATGCCCGTACAAGTCATTGTCCATCCAGCGGGTTGGGATGGAGAGGAAGTGGGGATAATCCTCGCGGGTCGTGGGTATCTCGGACACCGTCATCGCCGTGCTCATTCATCCGCCGATCCGTTGTGACGGTCTAGAACGCATAAATCGCCCGTTTCCGCAAGCCGTGGCTCCGCAATCGAGGCCTTGCCATGCGTGAATACCGGATTGCCGCGATCCCGGGCGATGGCATCGGCAACGAAGTCATTCCCGCGGGACTTGAAGCCTTGAAGGCGCTGGAGCGGCGCGACGGCGGATTTCGCCTCCATGTCGAGAGCTTCCCTTGGGGATCGGCCTTCTACAAGCGATACGGACGTATGATGCCGGCGGATGGCCTTGATCGCCTCAAGCATTTCGATGCGATCTATTTCGGCGCGGTGGGCGCACCCGATCTTCCCGATCACGTGACGCTGTGGGGATTGCGTCTGCCCATCTGTCAAGGCTTGGACCAATACGCCAATGTCCGCCCGGCCCGTATCCTTCCCGGTATCGTCAGTCCCTTGCGGAAGGCCAGTGACAGGACTCTTGATTGGGTCATCATTCGCGAGAATAGCGAAGGCGAATATGCTGGGAATGGCGGGCGCGTCCATCGCGGCCTGCCCGAGGAGGTGGCGACGGAAACCGCCGTGTTCACCCGCAGCGGCGTGGCGCGCATCATGCGTTTCGCTTTCGCGCTGGCGCAGGGCCGGCCACGAAAGCATCTCACCGTCGTGACCAAATCGAACGCCCAGCGTCACGCCATGGTGATGTGGGACGAGATCGCAGCGGAAATCGCCAAGGAATTTCCGGACGTCGACATGGACAAGGAGCTGGTCGACGCCATGACGACGCGCATGGTGCTCAAGCCCCAGACCCTCGATACGGTTGTGGCGACCAACCTCCACGCCGATATTTTAAGCGACCTTGCCGCGGCGCTGGCCGGCAGCCTTGGCATCGCGCCGACGGCGAATCTCAATCCGGAGCGGCACTTTCCCTCCATGTTCGAGCCCATCCACGGCTCGGCCTTCGACATCACCGGGAAAGGTATCGCCAATCCGGTCGCGTCCTTCTGGACCGCGGCCATGATGCTCGAGCATCTTGGCGAGCGGGAGGCGGCGGCACGGCTCATGGGGGCGGTCGAGCGCGTCACCGCCGATGCCGGTCTCCATACTCCCGATCTCGGCGGCAACGCCACCACGGCCCAAGTGACGGCCGCGGTCATCGACGCCATTCACGGCACCAATAGCTGAGCTCGCGTCGCTCAGAGAATTCCGCGCAGCGCATCCAGGGTCTCGTCCGGCGCCTCGACCATCATCATATGGCCGGCTAGAGGCAGCACGATGCTCTTCGCGTGCGGTATTGCCGCAGCGAGCGTCGCTGCGGCCTTGGGCGGCGTCATGCGATCGGCCGCTCCCGATAAAATGAGCGCGGGGCAGCTGATGCGTGCCGCTGCCGCCGCGGCGTCCTGGTAGGCATCGCAGGCCCGGAAATCGCTGGCCAGGACTCCGGCGGCGCTTCGCTCAAGTAGCCGCTTGCCGCCGCCGAGCATCCAAAGCCCCGGCGCGCGATGGCCGCCGAGATGCGCGGGCTTGCCATACCCCCAGGCGGTAATAAGCTCGATCGCCAGCGGATCGCCGGCATCGGCCGCAGCCAGGAGATCGGGGTGGACGGGCATTCTCGCGGCGACGCCGAGAAGCGCAAGCGCCCGTACCCGCTCCGGAAAGCGCGCCGCCATTGCCAGGGCGACGAGTGCCCCCATGCTGTGGCCGACGAGGGCCGCCTCGCTGCATCCCACAGCGTCGAGGAAGCTTGCCAGCCAATCGGCATAGGCGAGGACGCTCTCCGACGGCGGGCCCTCGGAGCGTCCATGGCCAGGAAGATCGACGGCGAGGACCGAGCGGCCATGATGGGCGAAATAGCGGGCCTGGAGCTGCCAGACGGTGTGATCCATCCCGGCACCGTGCACGAAGAGAACCGCCGGCCGCCCGGGATCGAACGGCTTGCCCCCCGTGGCCGCGTATATCCGGCACCCGGCGACGGTGATCTCCATGGCTCAGCCTCGCTGCGAGGCGGCGAGCGCCTGCTTGAGGTCGTCGACGAGATCGCTCGGGTCCTCGAGCCCGATCGACAATCGAATCAGCTCCTCACCAACGCCGGCGGCTTTGAGGGCCGCAGCGTCCATCTGCTGATGCGTCGTGCTGGCAGGGTGAATGACCAGCGACTTGGCATCCCCCACATTGGCGAGATGGGAGAGGAGCCTCACCGCCTCGATGAAGCGGCGCCCGGCCTCGCGCCCGCCCTTGATGCCGAAGCTCATGATGGCTCCGGCGCCGTTCGGCAAAATCTGCTTAGCCAGGTTATGATCCGGATGACTCGGCAGCTCAGGATAGCTGACCCACGCGACCTCCTCGGCCTGGGCGAGGAAGCGGGCCACGGCGCGGGCATTCTCCACATGCCGGGCCATGCGCAGAGGCAGGGTCTCGACGCCCTGTAGAAGATAGAATGCGTTCTGCGGGCTCATGCAGGCGCCGAAATCGCGCAAGCCCTCGGCGCGTGCGCGCATGATGAAGGCAAGCGGCCCGAACTCCTCGGCGAAATCCAGGCCGTGATAGCCGGCATAGGGCTCGGTCAGCGTAGGAAACTTTCCCGATCCTTCCCAATCGAAGCGCCCGGAATCGACGATAACGCCGCCGATGGCGACGCCATGGCCGCCGAGAAACTTCGTCACCGAGTGGACGACGAGGTCGCAGCCGAGATCGAAAGGCCGGCACAGATAGGGCGTTGCGAAGGTGTTGTCGATGAGAAGCGGCAATCCGGCCGCGTGCGCCACCTCGGCGACCGCCGGAATATTCATCACCTCAAGGCCGGGGTTGCCAAGAGTCTCGCCATAGACGAGCCGCGTCTCGGGGCGGATCGCCGCGCGGAAGGCCCCGGGATCGCGCGGATCGACGAAGCTGGCGGTGATGCCGAAGCGGGGCAAGGTGTGATGGAAAAGATTATGGCTGCCGCCATAGATCGAGGCAGAGGAGACGACGTGCCCGCCCTGGCCCATCAAGGTGGCAATCGCGAGATGCAGCGCAGCCTGACCGCTGGCCGTGCAAACCGCACCCACGCCGCCTTCGAGCGCCGCGATGCGCTCCTCGAGCACGGCCGTGGTCGGATTGGAGATGCGCGTATAGATATGGCCTGCACGCTCCAGGTTGAAAAGCGCAGCCGCGTGGTCGACGTCGTCAAAGACATAGGACGTCGTCTGATAGATCGGCACGGCGCGCGCGCCGGTGACCGCATCCGGCCGCTGACCGGCATGGAGCGATAGGGTGTCGAAGCGAAGATGCTTGGGATCGATCATGGAGCTCTCTCGCGGCAAGGCAGAGCATGAAAAAAGGGCCGCTTGCGCGGCCCTCTTCAAACCCCATGGATTGCTGCGTTGGCAACCCTGTTTTATGCGACGACGCCCATCCCTATTCAACTCACCGCTAGTGGAGAAAGACTATTTGCGGCGAGTTGTCGCAGTCAAGGGAGAATCGGCATCGTTCATGATTATAAAACGCTTCTAAATTGCCACGGCGCCGATCCGCGTCGGGTCGTCAATAAAAAACGAGCCGCGCGAGGCGGCTCGAGTTGAACAGGGAGGCGTCAACGAGGGTTGGATGAGAAAAGAACCGGGGAGGTTCTGTCATCCGAACCAACATGGCCGATCATAGGGCGCAAGCGTAAACACATGGTTAACGCAGGCAGCCCCTTTTCAACCACGTTGCTCAAGGCCCAACAACCCTCTCGCGGCAAGGTTCCGCATCAGCGCCCGCGTCCCGAACGTCCAAGGCCGAATCTCGGTTGCAAAAGCCACGCGGTTCACAAGTGTGCCGAGGGTGGGGGTGGCGATTTTGACGATGTCGCCCGGGTGATGGGTGAAACCCTGGCCCGGCGCGTCGCGATCCTGGGTCGGCGCGAACATGGTGCCGAGGAAGAGCATCACGCCATCGGGATATTGGTGGTGGGGGCCGATGGTCTGCGCCACAAGATCCTGTGGGTCGCGGCTGATCTCCGCCATGGAGCTCTCCCCCTCGAGGACGAAGCCGTCGGCTCCGGTGACGGTGAGGGCGACGTTGGCATCCCTCACGTCGTCCAGCGTGAAGGATTCGTCGAAAAGCCGCAGGAAGGGGCCGATCGCGCAGGAGGCGTTGTTCTCCTTGGCGCGGCCGAGGAGAAGGGCGCTGCGGCCCTCGAAATCCCTCAGGTTGACGTCGTTGCCGAGGGTGGCGCCGACGATGGCCCCCGCCGGGCTCACCGCCAGCACGATCTCCGGCTCGGGATTGTTCCAGACCGATTGGCGCAGGATGCCGATCTCGGCCCCGGTGCCGACGGCCGCGAGGGGTGGGCATTTCGAGAAGACCTCGGCCTCGGGCCCGATGCCGACCTCGAGATATTGGGACCACAAGCCGCGCGCAACGAGGGTGTCCTTGAGGCGCGCCGCCGCGGGCGAGCCCGGCTTCACCTGGGCGAGATCGCTGCCGATCTCGGCGGCGAGCTTGCGGCGGATCGCCTCCGCCTCGGCCGGGTTGCCGCGGGCGTGCTCCTCGATGACGCGCTCGAGCAGGCTGGTCGCGAAGGTGACGCCGCAGGCCTTGACCGGCTGGAGGTCGCAGGGAGCGAGGAAATAGGCCTTGCCGGGCCCGGCAAGATCGGCGGCACTGTCCCGCAGCAGCTCGGCGAGTCCGCCGACGACAGGCGCCCCTGCGGCGGCCCTGCGGGCGGCGGCGGCCGGGTCGGGCTCGGCGAGGAGGTCGGCGAGCGTGGGAAAGCGGCGGCTCAGGTCGCGTACCTCCTCCCCTTCGATGAGCACGGGAGATGGTCCGGGGTGGGGCCCGGGCACCCAGGCGCGGCCCACCAGCGTCGCCCGTTGGGCGTCGATCGGCAGAGCCGCACGCGGATCGAGGGTGAGCGCCACGGCCGGCCCGCCGTTTAGAGCTCGGGCATCGGCCAAGGCTGCGCCGCCTCGAAAGCGGCGGCGGCGCGCAGCACGGTGGCGTCGTCGTAGAGACGGCCGACGATCTGCAGCCCTGCCGGCAATCCCGCCGCGGTGAGTCCGCAGGGCACGGTCGCAGCCGGCTGCTTGCTCAGGTTGAAGGGATAGGTGAAGGGCGTCCAATCCGCCCACGACTCCCCGGCGCTCGTCACCGGCATGTCGCGGCCGGCGGCAAAGGCCGGCAGCGGCAAGGTCGGCAGCAGCAGCAGGTCGTAACGGGCATGGAAGCGCGCCATAGCGAGACCGATCGCCTCGCGCGCCTTCACCGCGGCGAAATACGCGGGGAGAGTAACGCGCGCCCCTTCCTCGGCCACCGCGAGGAGCCCGGGATCCATCAGGCGCTTCTGCTCGGGTGAGAACTGGCTCAGGAGGCTGGCGGCCGCCGCGAACCAATGGGTGCGGAACACCGCCGCATAGTCGCCGAGATCGGGGGCCGCCTCCTCGAGCCTCGCGCCCAGCGTCTTGAAACGCTTCGCCGCGGCTGCGACGAGGGCGGCGATCTCGCCGTCGACCTTGCGGCCGCCGAGGGTCGGAGCATAGGCGATGCGCAAGCCCTTGACGCCGCTCTTGAGGCCCTTGCGGTAGTCGCGCCCGTCGGCCGGCACGGCATAGACGTCGCGCGGATCGGGCTGTGCCAGCACAGTGAGAAGGAGTGCCGCATCCTCGACCGTTCGCGTCATCGGCCCAACATGGGCGACGGCGGCGAAGGGGCTCGGCGGATAGGCGGGGACTCGGCCGAAGCTCGGCTTGAAGCCGAAGATGCCGGTGAACCCGGCGGGGATGCGAATCGATCCGCCCCCGTCGGTGCCGAGATGGAGGGCGCCCATGCCGGCAGCGGCGGCGACGGCGGCACCCCCGCTCGAGCCTCCGGGCGTCGTCCGCGGGTCCCAGGGGTTGCGGGTGATCCCGGTGAGCGGGCTGTCGGTGACGCCCTTCCAGCCGAATTCGGGGGTCGTCGTCTTGCCGAGGAGCACGGCGCCGCCTTCGCGCAGCCGGGCGACCGAGGGAGCGTCCTCGGTCCAGGGCTGATCGGGATTGACGGTCTTCGAGCCGCGCCGCGTCGGCCAGCCCTTGGTGAGGAGGAGGTCCTTGACGCTCGCGGGCACGCCGTCGACCGGGCCGAGGGGCTCGCCCTTCTGCCAGCGCTTCTCGGCGCGTCGGGCATCGGCGAGGGCCGCCTTCTCGTCGACGAGATTGAAGGCGTTGAGGCTGCCGTTATGGGCCTCGATGCGAGCGAGGGCCGCCTTGGTCGCCTCGACCGGCGATAGCTTCTTCCGGCGATAGAGGCTCAAGAGCTCGACGGCCGATAGCAGCGCGATTTCCCTGGACAAGGCTCCTCCCCTTTCTGGTTCTCCGATGAATGGATGGGCCGGCGCGCCGGAAGCGGCGCCCCCCAGCATTAGCACGGGCCGCAGCAGCGCGCATCTCCCGCAATCCTGGCGACGCTTATTCCCTGGATTTCTTGAAGAAGGCGGCGGCCGCATTCAGATGGGCCTGCTTGCGCGCGATCTCCTGCTTCACTCGCGCGATCTCCGCTTCCAGCTCGACGATATAGGCCTGAAGCTCGTCGACCGAGAGGGGATCGAGGTTCTTGGGCTGGGGCTGGGGCTTGCGCGGTTCGAGATCGTCGATGTCCATGGCCGCCGCACCTCTCCGCCAATGATGCGCGTCTGTCGCGAGCGCATCTTGCCACGCGCCGTCGAACATACTAGACCTCGCTTCCGCCGTTCCAGGCCGCTTTCCGGTTCCGGCGCCCCACAACCCCCAGATGCCCGAGGCTCCGATGACAGCGAACGCCGAAGCACTGCCCCAGACGATGACCGCCATCGAGATCGCGGGCTTCGGCGGGCCGGAAAGGCTCGTCCCCACCACCCGCCCGGTGCCTCGGCCAGCTCCCGGCGAGCTTCTCGTCAAGGTCGCCGCAGCCGGCGTCAACCGGCCGGACGTGCTCCAGCGCCAAGGGCATTATAATCCCCCGCCCGGAACCACCGACCTGCCGGGCCTCGAGATCGCCGGCAAGGTCGTGGCCCTCGGCGCCGGGGTCGAGGGCTGGAAGCCGGGCGACCGCCTCTGCGCTCTGCTGGCGGGCGGCGGCTATGCCGAATACGCGGCTGCCCCGGCCCCTCAATGCCTGCCCATCCCCAAGGGGCTGAGCGAGATCGAGGCGGCGGCCCTTCCCGAGACGTTCTTCACGGTCTGGACCAATGTCTTCGAGCGCGGCCGGCTCCAGCCTGGCGAGAGCTTCCTCGTTCATGGGGGTGCCAGCGGCATCGGCACCACGGCGATCCAGCTCGCCAGGGCCTGGGGCGCGCGCGTCTTCGCCACGGCAGGCGATCCCGAGAAGTGCCGGGCCTGCGAGCGCCTGGGGGCCGAGAAATGCGTCGACTACAAGCGCGAGGATTTCGTCGAGGTCCTGAGCAAGCTTACCGACGGCAAGGGGGTCGACGTCATCCTCGACATGGTCGGCGGCGACTATGTCGCGCGTAACCTCAAGCTCCTCGCGGTCGAGGGGCGCTGCGTCCAGATCGCCTTCCTGCGCAGCCCCGTCGTCGAGATCAACCTGATGCCGCTCATGCTCAAGCGCGCGACCTTCACCGGCTCGACCCTGCGCGCCCGCACTGTCGCGCAGAAGGGCGCCGTCGCGCGCGCCGTGGAGACCCATGTCTGGCCCCTCATCGCCGCGGGCAAGGTGAAGCCCGTCATCCACAAGACCTTTCCCCTGGCCGCGGCGGCGGACGCCCACCGCCTCATGGAGGCGAGCGGACATATCGGCAAGCTCGTGCTGACGGTGCCGTAGCACGACGTTAGCGCCATTAGCCGCGCCCGGCGGCGACGATGCATTCCATTATTGCTCAATACTTTTCCGAATTGATGTGCCGCGTCGTGGCAAAAAATAAGTGGAATAAGTGGAAGAGGTCACGAACGGTGCGCGAGTTCGCGGAAGGGATTGGCGACGCGGAGCTTGCCGTTGATCACCATCCCGTGCTGCATGTCCTCCGTCCATAGCACGGCGCCATTGGCCTGAAGGGCGGCAGCGATCATCAGCGCATCGAAGATGGTGCAGCCATATCGCTCGGCCACATGAAGGGCGCGGGTGTGGGTCTCGATATCCACGGGACGCACGAGCGAGCAGAGGGCGCGGATCGCGGCGAGTGCCTCCCTCACCTCCTCCCACGTCATGCCGAGCTTGCGCCGCGCGACATTCGCGAACTCGTTGAGCGCCTGAACGCTGACGGCGCAGCCCCGCGCGAGCAGGGATTGCGCGATCTCGGCGCGCCGATCGATGGTGAAGGCGTAGATCAGGACATTGCTGTCCAGAAACTCATCGGGCATTCGCGTCGCCGCGATCGAACTTCCAATCGGCTGGAAGCTGCTTGCGAAACGCGCGAATGCGCGCGAGCGCTCGCTCGCGGGTCTTGTCTCGGCCTATGCCGAAGGACCTCTCCCCCGCGACATGGACCTCGACCTCGTCGCCTTCCTTCAGCCCCAGCGCCGTCACGACCGTGGCGGGAAGCCGGATGGCAAGGCTGTTCCCCCATTTCGAAATCCGCATGTCGTTCCTCTTTGATATACATTGTGAACCGTATATCCTCGACGTGGATCAGTCAAGAGCACGCCCCTTGGATAATCCTGCCGCCGATTATCCATTTCGCGCACCGAGGCCCGCCAAGCCCGAGAAAAAGCGCACTTCGCTGGCCGCGAGTCGTTTGCGCCTGCGCGTAACTCCCTATATAAGCCCCGTGAGCTGTCGCCGGCCTCGACAGGGCCGCGCCGCCAGCCGGGTGATTCCCCGCCGGGGCAAGCACATAAGCGAGGAGGAGCAATGGCACAGCCGCTGATGCCGAAGGCGACCGCCGTGTGGCTGGTCGAGAACACCACCCTGACCTTCCGGCAGATCGCCGGCTTCTGCGGGCTGCATGAGCTCGAAGTCCAGGCGATCGCCGATGGCGAGGTGGCCGGCGGCATGCAGGGGCTCGATCCCGTGGCGAACGGCCAGCTCACCAAGGAGGAGGTCGCCAAAGGCGAGGCCGACCCCAATTACGACCTGCAGCTCGCCAAGCCAAGCATCCCGCTTCCCGAGGCGCGCACCAAGGGCGCGCGCTACACCCCCGTCGCCAAGCGGAGCGACCGCCCGGATGCCATCGCCTGGCTGCTGAAGAACCATCCCGAGCTGTCTGACGCGCAGATCTCGCGCCTCGTCGGCACCACCAAGAACACCATCGCCGCCGTGCGCGACCGCACCCACTGGAACACCCAGAACATCCGCCCGCAAAGCCCTGTCCTCCTCGGCCTCTGCGCCCATGACGAGCTAGAGAAGGAGGTGCACCGGGCGCGCGACCGCCTGCGCAAGGCCGCCGCCGAGAAGGAGAAGGCGGCGGACGAGGCGAAGCCCGCCGAGCCGCCCTCCCAGTCCTGACCGCCGGTGCAAGGCCGCGGGCTACTCCTCGACGGGCACCGTATAGTTGAGCGGCATGCGGCCGCCATCGGGGTAGATGGTCTGGCCTGTGATGTAGCTCGCATCCTCGCTCGCCAGGAAGACCGCGACCTTGGCGATCTCGTCGGGATCGCCGATGCGCCCGAGGGGCGTGCGCGAGAGGATGCGCTTGCGCGCCGCCTCGTCGTTCATCACCACCTTGAGGATGTCGGTCATGATCGAGCCCGGCCCGATGGCGTTCACGCGGATGCCGTGGCGCGCCAGCGAGATCGCCATCACCTTGGTGAGCTGGTTGACCCCGCCTTTGCTCGCCGTATAGGGGACCTGGTTAGGGATCGCCAGCACGGCGTTGCAGGACGACATGTTGACGATGACACCACCCCCGCCCTGCTTCACCATCTGCCGCGCCGCCGCCTGGCCGGTAAGGAAGACGCCCTTGAGGTTGATGCGGATGACCCGATCGAAATCCGTCTCGGCGATGTCGAGGAACTCGGCGGTGTGGATCGTGCCGGCATTGGCGACGCAGATATCGAGACGCCCGAAGGCCGCGACGGTCGCGGCGACGGCCGCGTCCACCTGGGCCTTCTCCCCGACGTCGCAGGCGACGAAGCGGCAGCGGGTGCCGAGGGCGCCAGCCGCCGCCTCGCCCGCACGCGTATTGACATCGGCGATCACCACCTTGACCCCCTCGGCAAGAAAGCGCTTGGCGCAGGCGAGGCCGATGCCCTGGGCCCCGCCGGTGACGAGGGCCACCTTCTCGGCGAGCCGCATGATCAGCGCTCCGGCCGGGCGGCGGCGCTCGCCGCCGCGGCGGGCTTGGCGTAGCCGAGGCCGGTGAGCGCCGCCTCGATCTCGCAGAGGATGGCAGGATCGTCGATGGTGGCGGGGGCCTTGTAGGCCTGGCCGTCGGCGATCTTCTGCATCGTGCCGCGCAGAATCTTCCCCGATCGGGTCTTGGGCAGCCGCTTCACGACCACCGCGCTCTTGAACGCGGCGACGGGACCGATCCTATCGCGCACCATTCGCACCACTTCCGCCACGATCTCCTCCGCGTTGCGTTGAACACCGGCCTTGAGCACCAGGAAACCGAGAGGCACCTGGCCCTTGAGCTCGTCCGCCGCACCGATCACCGCGCATTCGGCGACGTCGGGATGGGAGGCGAGCACCTCCTCCATGCCCCCCGTCGACAGGCGGTGGCCGGCGACGTTGATGATGTCGTCGGTGCGCGCCATGACATAGACATAGCCATCCTCGTCCATGTAGCCCGCATCGCCGGTCTCGTAGAAGCCGGGGAAGGTGCGGAGATAGGCGCTGACATAGCGCTCATCCGCATTCCACAGGGTCGGCAGCGAGCCCGGGGGCAGCGGCAGCTTCACGGCGAGGGCGCCGATGGTGCCGCGCGGCACCTCCTGGCCGCCGGGATCGAGGACGCGCAGATCATAGCCGGGCACGGCGCGCGTGGGCGAGCCGTGCTTGACCGGCAGCGGCTCGATCCCCATGCAATTCGCGGCAATCGACCAGCCCGTCTCGGTCTGCCACCAATGGTCGATCACCGGCACACCGAGCTGCGCCTCGGCCCATTTCACGGTGTCCGGGTCGGCGCGCTCGCCGGCGAGGAAGAGGGTACGGAAGGCGCTGAGATCGTATTGGCGGATAAGGGCGCCGCTCGGGTCCTCGCGCTTGATGGCGCGGAAGGCGGTGGGTGCCGTGAACATCGCCGCCACCTTGTGCTGGGCGATCACCCGCCAGAAGGCCCCGGCGTCGGGCGTCCCCACCGGCTTGCCCTCGTAGAGGACCGTGGTGTTGCCGTGGATGAGCGGCCCATAGACGATGTAGGAATGCCCGACGACCCAGCCGACATCCGAAGCCGCCCAATAGACCTCGCCCGGGGCGACGCCATAGATATTCGCCATCGACCAGTTGAGGGCGACGAGATGGCCGCCATTGTCGCGCACGATGCCCTTGGGCTGGCCGGTTGTCCCCGAGGTGTAGAGGACGTAGAGCGGATCCGTCGCCGCCACGGGCACGCAATCATGGGGCGCAGCACCCGCCATCGCCTCCGCCCAGTCGAGATCGCGCCCGGGCACGAGGGCGGCCGCGGCCTGGGGGCGCTGCAGGATGATGCAACGCTGTGGCTTGTGGGCGGCGAGGCGGATCGCCTCGTCGAGCAGGGGCTTATAGGGCACCACGCGGCCCGGCTCGATGCCGCAGGAGGCGGAGACCATTGCCTTGGGCTTGGCGTCGTCGATGCGGACAGCAAGCTCATTGGCGGCGAAGCCGCCGAAGACGACGGAATGGATGGCGCCGAGGCGGGCGCAGGCGAGCATCGCCATCACCGCCTCGGGCACCATGGGCATATAAATGATGACCCGATCGCCCTTCGCGACCCCCTCCTTCGCCAGAACGCCGGCGAAGCGCGCCACGGAATCGCGGAGCTCGCGATAGGTGTAGCTCTTGATCGTGCCGGTGACGGGGCTGTCATAGATGAGGGCCGGCTGCGCGCCGCGCCCGGCATCGACATGACGATCGAGGGCGTTGTCACAGGTATTCACCACACCGCCCGTGAACCAGCGATAGAAGGGCGGGTTGGCGGCGTCGAGCACCTTGTCCCATGGCTTCAGCCAGCGGATCGCGGCGGCGGCTTCCGCCCAGAATCCCTCCGGATCGGTGAGGGAGCGTCGATAGATGGCGTCGAAGCGACTGGTCATGGCGGACTCTCCTCCCGTCCCGCTGGCGCTTCTGCGGCGCTATCGAGACCGTCAGCTCGCAGCTTCAGCAATACAGGCAAAGCGCTCCGATTGCCAAGGCGGATCGTCGCCCGCGCGATTGACCGCCGGGACGGCGCGCTGTAACAGCAGGAGAACGCCCCGCGGGGGCCTCTTCGAGGGTGCGACATGACAGCGGATGGAGCGGGCAGTCCCTTCGAGCGCGATCTCGACAGGAACGCAGCCAATCATGTGCCGCTGACGCCCCTTGGCTTCCTCGCACGCGCCGCCGCCGTCTATCCCGGGCGCATTGCCGTGGTGCACGGCAATCTGCGCCGGAGCTGGGCCGAGACCTATGCCCGCTGCCGCCGCTTCGCCTCGGCCCTTGCCCGGCGCGGCATCGGCCCCGGCGATACCGTGGCGGTTATGGCGCCCAATGTGCCGGCAGCCTTCGAGGCGAGCTTCGGCGTGCCCATGGCCGGGGCCGTGCTCAACGCCCTCAACACCCGGCTCGATGCCGACACCATCGCCTTCATCCTGTCTCATGGCGAGGCCAAGCTTCTCGTCACCGACAAGGAGTTCTCGCCGATCATCGCGCGGGCCCTGGAGAAGCTGGGCCGCCCGCTTGCGGTCATCGATATCGACGACCCCCTCGCCGCCGGCGGCACATGCCTCGGCGAGAAGGATTACGAGGCCTTCCTTGCCGAAGGCGATCCCGACTTCGCCTGGCGCGGCCCCGCCGACGAATGGGCGGCGATCGCCCTCAACTACACCTCGGGCACCACCGGCAACCCCAAGGGGGTCGTCTATCACCACCGCGGCGCCTATCTCAACGCCCTCGGCAATATCCTCGTCTGGGGCATGCGGCGGCATCCGGTCTATCTCTGGACCTTGCCGATGTTCCATTGCAACGGCTGGTGCTTCCCCTGGACCGTGACGGCCCTCGCCGGCACCCATGTCTGCCTGCGCCGCGTCGAGGCCAAGGCCATCTACGATGCCATCGCCGATCACGGCGTCACCCATCTCTGCGGCGCTCCTATCGTGCTTGGCATGCTGATCCATGCGACGCCCGCCGAGCGTCGCGCCTTGGGCGGCACCGTCGAGATCATGACGGCCGCGGCTCCACCTCCACCGGCGGTGCTCGAGGCGATCGAGCGGCAAGGCTTTCACGTGACTCACGTCTACGGCCTGACCGAGGTTTATGGCCCCGCGGTGGTCTGTGAATGGGACGGCGCCTGGGACGGGCTTTCCGGCGAGGAGCGGGCCCGACGCAAGGCGCGCCAGGGCGTGCGCTATCCCGTCCTCGAGGGGCTCATGGTGGCCGATCCGCAAAGCCTCGTCCCGGTGCCGCGCGACGGCACCACCTTGGGCGAGGTCTTCATGCGCGGCAACATCGTGATGAAGGGCTATCTCAAGAACCCGGCGGCCACGCGCGAGGCTTTCGCCGGCGGCTGGTTTCACACTGGCGACCTCGGGGTGTGGCACCCGGACGGCTATATCGAGCTCAAGGACCGCTCCAAGGACATCATCATCTCGGGCGGAGAGAACATTTCCACGATCGAGGTGGAGCAGGTGCTCTATCGCCACCCGGCGGTGCTGGAGGCCGCGGTCGTGGCGCGGCCCGACGAGAAATGGGGCGAGACGCCCTGCGCTTTCGTGACCCTCAAGCCCGAGGCCCGCGCCACCGCCGAGGAGATCATCGGCTTCTGCCGCGACAACCTGGCCCATTTCAAGGCGCCGCGCCGCGTCGTGTTCGGCCCGCTGCCTAAGACATCGACAGGGAAGATTCAGAAATTCGTCCTGCGCGAGCAGGCCAAGTCGCTGGATTAGGCAATCCGACCGCGGAGAGTGTCCCGCAAAAACATGCGCCGCCCCGCAGCGGGCCCCAAAGGAGGCCCGCTCGGGCGGCGTCAGCAACCGTCAGACGGCGGTCAGCGCGTCAGTGTCGGCTCATCTCGGCGATTTCGTCTTTGATCCTGAGCTTTTGTCGTTTGAGGTCGTGAATCCTGCCGGTGTCGGGCAGCGGGCGGCAGGTCTCTTGCTGGATGGCGTCTTCCAACGCCGCATGCCTGGCTTTTAACGCATCGATCCGCTCTTCGATGTTCACCGGAAACCTCCTTTGCCCAGAGTTCCGACGGGTGGCCACAGGCTGGCCGAATTGCTCGATGTTACGCCTGTTTCGGCGGGACTGCCAGCGGCTCCTTGCCGCTCCGAGCACCCGCAATCGGCCGCCGACGGCGGCGCTGCCGCCTTTAATTTAGGTTAATTGGCAGCCGCAAGAAGCTCCCGGCACGCCGTTGCCGGCAGCTCGGGGAAGGCGCCGGCCAGCACGGCGGCGAGGGCGTCCCGGTCCGCCTCGTCAACGGCCCCGGCAAGCGCCTCGAGATAGCGCCGCATATTGCCGGCGACATGGCCAGCCCTTATGGCGGACGGTTGCGGCGCCGCGGCGGCCGGGGCCGCGAGGCTGAAGAGGAGGAGCTGCTCGATATGCTCCGCCTCGATCTCGACGGCGCCGATGCGCTTGCGCAGACTGGCCGCGAGCTCGACCGGTGCCGGCCCGGGCTCGCGCTTGAGCCGGGTGCGCACCGCGCGCAACCCGCGCACCACCTCGCCATGCCAGCTTCCGACAAGCTTCTGCGCCCGCTCGAGAGCGGCGCCGTCGATGGAGCCGCGACCGCTTGCCCCATGCCAGCAGCAGAAGAGCAGCAGATTGACGTCGGCGCCCCGGCGCTCCTGCAGTGCGAGGCAGGCCGCAGCGACGCCCTCCCGCCCGTAGAGCTCGAGCGAATAATCCCAGAACTCGCAAGAAGGGAAGGCCGACAAGGGGCCGCGTCCTAGTCGCCGAAGCAGATGCCGAGCCCGCGCGCGGTGTGCACGAGCGGGCCATCGACATCGACGAGGAACGGCCGGTCGACAACCTCCGCGAGGGGCACGTCGATGGCCTGGCGGCTGCGCCAGGCGACCATCCGGTCGAACCGCCCCTGAGCGATGAGATCGACGGCATGGACACCGAAGATCGAGGCCATGAGGCGATCGCGCGGGCTCGGCGTGACGCCGCGCTGCACATGGCCGAGCACCGTGACGCGCGCCTCGGCCCCCGTCGTCTCGGCGAGACGGCGCGCGATGTAATGGCCGATCCCGCCATATTGGCCGATGCCGCCGAGCGCCCCCGTAACCGCCTCCCCCGATTCCCGCCGCACCGCCTCGGCGACAACGACAAGCGCGAAGCTGCGCCCGCGCGCCTTGAGGGCAAGGATGTGCTGCGCTACCCGCGCAATCGTGTAGGGAATCTCCGGCACCAGGATGACGTCGGCGCCGCCGGCGATCCCTGCGGCGAGCGCGATATGCCCGGCGTCGCGGCCCATGGTCTCGAGCACCATGATGCGGCTGTGGCTCGCCGCCGTAGGATGCAGGTTGTCGAGCGCCTCGGTCGCAACCTCGACGGCGCTGTCATAGCCGAGCGCCACCTCCGTCGTGCCGATGTCGTTGTCGATAGTCTTGGGGATGCCGACGAGATTGATGCCGCCCTGCTGCGCGAGCCGGCGCAGGATGGCAAGGCTGCCATCGCCCCCGATGCCGATCAGCGCCTCGATGCCAAGCATGCGGCAGCCCTCGATGACCTCGTTGGAGCGGTCGCGCAGGCTGCCGTCGGGCATCGGGAAGGCGAAGGGATCGCCCGTATTCGTCGTGCCCAGGACGGTGCCGCCCTGGCGCATCATCTGAGCATCGAGAAGATCCGGGTCGAGGAGCGCGTGATCGACGGGACGCGCAAGCAGCCCGCGCGTGCCTTCGCGGATGCCCATCACCTCCCAGCCGTAATCGCGCGTCGCGTGATGGACGACGGCGCGAATGACGGCGTTCAGGCCGGCGCAATCGCCGCCGCTCGTCAGCAGGCCGATCCGTTTCGCCATGCCGCCTCCCGCAAGCTTCGCCTCGTCGCAACGTAGCGGCAGTCTCGCTCAGGACCAGCGAGGCTTCAACTTCCGCTTGCCCGGCCGCTCTTGTAATATCAAGAGGAATGTCGACGAGGAGCTGATGAACGCTGGCGGGCCAAGCGAAGAGGAAATTGCCCTCCTGAGGGACCGCCTCACCGCGCTCAAGAGCGAGCACAGGGATCTCGACGAGGTCATCGCGCGCGTGAGCGAAGGTGGGGTCTATGATCAGCTCATGATGCAGCGTCTCAAGAAGCGCAAGCTTGCGCTCAAGGACCAAATCGCCAAGATCGAGAGCCAGCTCCTGCCCGACATCATCGCTTGACGCAACGCAAGACAGTTGCCGCCGGGCTCAGCGTGGCGAACCGTCCCCGCCCTGGCGCTTCCGCGCATACATGGCCCGATCGGCCGCGTCGAGGGCGCGATTGGGATCGTCCTCCCCGCCGAGAGGCGCGCTGCCGAACGCGACCTCCACGGCGATGCTGCGCCCCTGGCACTCCAGCGGCTTGGCTGCGATCGCCGCGGCGAGCTTCTCCGCTTTATCGGCCGCGATCTCCTCGTCGCTATGGACGAGGATGACGCCGAACTCGTCACCGCCGAGGCGGCCGACCACGTCGGACTCGCGCACATTCGCCACCAGGATCTCGGCGACGTGGGTGATGGCGGCGTCGCCCGCCGCATGTCCAAGGGAGTCGTTGATGGCTTTCATGTTGTTGATGTCGAAGTAGAGCACGCTGGACGACACCTGATAGCGCCGCGCGTAGCTCATGGCGCGCGAGAGCTCGCGGACGAAGGCGCGCCGGTTGACCACCGGAACCAGAGCATCCTGGTCGGCAAGCCGCTCGAGATAATCGATGCGATCTTTCGCCTGGCCCAGCTCTTGGCGCAGGCGGTCGACTTCCGCCATCAGCGCCGTGATCGCCTGCCGGACGCGGGGCGTGAACTCGGCTTCGGGGATCCCTGCAACCGAGGCGACATCGGCGACGGAGGTGCCGGGAGCCGTCGTTGCGGACGGCCCGGCCGGGGCGGTCGGTCCCACGGCGGCGGCAGCTCCCGGCCTGCGGGCGCCGCGGGCCGGCCCCTTGTCCTCGATCCTCATGCGTCTGCGGTCGCCATGCCGTAGCACCAGCCCCATCGTAGCCGCAAAGCGGCCGGGCGCCTCGCCGATCGGCGCATGTTAAGCACGAAAGCCGGCGCGAACGGTACACAAAAATCTTCCGCCCGGCCTCCCTGCCGCGCCTTGCGGTTGCCCATTCGACCCCTATAATTGCGCCTCTTTCCGGCCACCCCAGGAGGGTCCAGGCGTTGAGCGCTCAACGGAAATCGGCGGCATCGCCGCGGCGAAGGCCGGAACGCGCGCCGGCCGTCGGCATCATCATGGGCAGCCAGTCGGATTGGGAGACCATGCGCCACGCGGCCGAAACCCTCTCTCGTCTGAAGATCTCCCACGAGACCCGCATCGTCTCCGCGCACCGCACGCCGCGCCGGCTTTACGGCTATGCCGAATCCGCCCGCGAGCGCGGCATCAAGGTGATCATCGCCGGCGCCGGAGGCGCTGCCCATCTGCCGGGCATGACCGCCGCGTTGACGCCGCTTCCCGTGCTCGGCGTGCCCATCGAGAGCAAGGCGCTCTCGGGACTCGACAGCCTGCTCTCGATCGCGCAGATGCCCGGCGGTGTTCCCGTCGGAACCGTCGCCATCGGCAAGGCGGGCGCAGTCAATGCCGCACTCCTCGCCGCCGCGATCCTCGCCTTGGGCGATCCGGCGGCCGCCGACGCACTCGATCGCTACCGCGCCGACCAGACCGCGGCGGTCGCGGAGAGCCCGGCGCGGGTGTAGAGCAAGCATCACCATGGCAGCGCCTTCCGTTTCGATAACCCCGCTTCCGCCGGGGAGCAGGATCGGCATCCTCGGGGGTGGACAGCTCGGCCGCATGACGGCGCTCGCCGCGGCGCGGCTCGGCTATCGCTGCCACGTCTTCTGCCCCGGCGAGGACGAGCCCGCCTTGCAGGTGGTGCCGGCGCGCACGATCGCCCCCTATGACGATCCGGCCGCCCTCGATCGTTTCGCCGCCGCCATCGACGTCGCGACCTTCGAGTTCGAGAACATCCCGGCCGCCTCCGTCGAGCGGCTGCAAGGCCGCGTTCCCGTGCGGCCGGGCTGGCGCGCGCTGCACCTCACCCAGAATCGCCTGCGCGAGAAGGATTTCCTGCGCTCGATCGGCGTCGGCACGGCCGATTACCGCGAGGTCACCGATTCCGCCGCGCTGGCGCGCGCCGTGGGCGAGATCGGCCGGCCCGCCATCCTCAAGAGCGCGATGTTCGGCTATGACGGCAAGGGCCAGGTGGCGATCCGGCCCGAGACCGATCTCGACGAGGCCTGGCACGCCATGGGCGCGGCACTTGGCATCCTCGAGTCCTTCGTCGATTTCGCCGCGGAGATCTCGGTCATCGTCGCCCGAGGCCTCGACGGTGGCATCGCGGCCTACGACCCCGTCGAGAACCGACACGTCAATCACATCCTCGACACCACGACGGCACCGGCGCGCATCGAGGCGCGGCTCCTCGCGGAGGCCGCGACGATGGCGCGCCACATCGCCGAATCGCTCGAGCTCGTGGGCCTCGTCGCCGTCGAGATGTTCGTGACGAAGGAGGAGCGGCTCCTCGTCAACGAGCTCGCGCCACGCCCGCACAATTCCGGCCATTGGACCATCGACGCCTGCGCCACCAGTCAGTTCGAGCAGCTCGTACGCGCAATCTGCGGCCTGCCGCTCGGCGCGACGGAGCGCCACGCGGACGCGGTCATGACGAACTTGATCGGGGACGCGGTGAATGACTGGCACAAATTTCTCGCGGAGCCGGGCGCAAGGCTGCATCTCTACGGCAAGGCCCAGGCGCGGCCGGGGCGCAAGATGGGCCATGTGACGCGGCTTAGTCCCAGACGCTAAGCGATCTCGTCTCGGCCTATGGCCGCGCCGCGGCCCGCCTCGCGCCGGACCACCCACAGCGTCACCCCCTGGATGAGCAGCGAGACGAGGCTCGCGGCGACGAAGGCGAGGGCGATGCCGCCCCGCTCGATGAGGATTGCGAGCACCGGAAAGAAGCCTGCGAAGCTAAAGAGCCCGAGCAGCAGGCCGCGCAAGACGCTGAAGGCGGCGCGCGGCCCCTGCAGGTGATGGGCGAAGACGGCCAGGGTCCCGGCGAAGATGGGAAAGGTCGCAAGGATGCCGCTCAGGCGCGGGCCGAGCGCCGTCGCGGCGCTCGTGAGCCCGAAAATCAAGGCGGTGGCGACGATCATCCGGCCGGGGATGTCCCAGCGCGGCGGCGGCGCCAGGATGACGCTCTCGCGCCCGCTCGGCATCAGGCGCAGGATCACGACGAGGCACATGATGGCGCCCAGAAAGGCGTCGAGAAGGCCGAGGGTAAGCATTTGGAGCAGGATCGTCGCGGCCGCAAACGTGACGGAGCCGGCGAGAAAGGCGAGCGGCCAGCCGGCGCGCGTCGCGGCCCAACCATAACCCAGGCAGAAGCTGGCCTCCGCCATGACCCCCGACAAGGAGCCCAAGGCCGCCGACGCGGCATAGCCGGTGCCGTGCTCCAGGGCGAGAAAGAAGGCCACCGGCCCCGAAGTGAGCGGCAGCCCGACGAGCCAGCCCCCGACGCCCTGGCCCCAGCGTCGCACCGCGAGGCTGGCGCCGCCGATCAAGAGCGGCGTGAGCACGAGCTTGAGAATGAAGATGTCCATCGCATCGGTCGGCGGGGAGACGGAGCCGAGAAGATGTTTGGGGCCGATACGCGCTCCCCCGCGCGCGTCGATCCCGATACGGAACGCCCTCTTCGCTCTTGCGCCGCGCCGCCCGCCAAGCGCAGAGGGAGGGGTCGAGGCGCTACCGGGCGCGGTGGCGGGTGCGCGGCGGCTTGAAGAGAGCGAAAGGCGACGGGAATGCCGCCAACCGATCGCGCAGCCCGCCGACCAGTCGCGGCAGGCGCAGCGCGTCATCGAGGCGACGATCGAGAAAGGCCCAAGTATCGGCGTAATCGGGTGAGGAGTCGTTGAGCCAATAGACCAATGTGGCGGAATAGACCCCGGCGAGCAGGGCCCGCTTGGTGTAGAAGTTGAAGTCCGTCGCCGTGTCGCCGGCGGCGTACCAGATGGCATCGACGGTGCGCCATAGCGTCTTGGCGCCGAGCGGGAGGTAAGGGGGGCGCGCGAGGACGGTGAGGGCGCGCTGGATCGCCTCCCGATGGGGCCTGCTCAGCTCCAGCCGTGCGCGGATCGCCGTGGCGATGCGATCCCTGACGCGCATGGCAGCGAGGTCGACACTGTCGAGAGCGGCGAGCATGGCGCGGTCGGCGCGCGATGCCGCGTAATCGAGCGAGTCGGCCACCCCGCCCGGAAACGCCTCGAGCGCCATCTCGGGCGAGAGCCCGGCATCCTTTGCGCCCTCGAAGAGCGCCTTCTCGCTCCAGCCCTCGAAGGGGACATGAGCCAGCGCCTTGTCGAGGACCATATCCCGCATCGCCTCAAATTCCCCACCGTGCGTCATATCGCCTCCTCGGACAGCGGCGGCGCGAACCGCCGCATCTCCTCGACGAAGCCAAGCCGGCGCAAATCGGTCATGCGCATTGGATAGAGAATGCCGTCGAGGTGGTCGCATTCATGCTGGACGACACGCGCGTGGAAGCCTGCCGCCGCCCGGTCGATGGAACGTCCGTCGAGGTCGAAGCCGCGGTAACGGATACGCCGGAAGCGGGGCACGGCACCCATGAAGCCGGGCAGCGACAGGCAGCCTTCCCAGCCGAGGATCTTGTTCTCATCGAGCGGCTCGATCTCGGGATTGACGAGAACCGTGAGCGGCTGGGGCCCGTCGCCGGCCTCCTCGGTGACGCGCTCGGCCGTCACCTTGAAGATCACGACGCGGAGCGGAACATGGACCTGGGGCGCCGCCAGCCCCGTCCCCGGCGCATCCTCCATGGTGTCGACCATGTCGGCGGCAAGCTGCCTTATCTCGGGAGCCGTCGGATCCTCGACGGCGCGAGCCGGCTCGCGCAACACCGCATGGCCCATGCGGGCGATCTTGAGAATAGCCATGGGGTTTACTATGCGATGGCGCGTCGCCAGGGTAAAGGGAGCTCCCGGCGCCGCAGCGATCCCAATACCTGTTCAACCATTTCGTGCCGCGGCCCGGGGAGCCGAGGAGTTCCCGGATCAGCCCGCCTCCCGCGGCGCTCGGCCCTTCACAGCCGGGCATGGCTGTGTTAGAACCCCCGCCTCTGTCAGATCCTTCGAGCCAACCCCTAGTCGGAAGGAGGAATTGCCCTGGTCCAGGTGGTGGTGCGTGACAACAACGTCGATCAGGCGTTGCGCGCCCTTAAGAAGAAGATGCAGCGGGAGGGTATCTTCCGCGAGATGAAGCTGCGCCGCTCCTATGAGAAGCCCTCCGAGCGTAAGGCTCGCGAGCGGGCGGAGGCGGTGCGCCGGGCCCGCAAATTGGCGCGCAAGCGCGCGGAGCGCGAAGGCCTCTTATAGGCCGGGCCCACAAGGCAAGGCCCTGCGGGGCCGCTGTTTCATCCCACCCGGCTTGAAGCCGCCCGCCGAGGTCTCGGCGCGGGCAGCTTTCCGCTTGCCCCTATGGGCTGGGGTGGAGCGTCAATGCTCGAGCGCCTTGGCGATGTCCTCGCACATCTTCTTCGCATCGCCGAACAGCATCATCGTGTTCTCCCGGTAAAACAGCGGATTGTCGATGCCGGCATAGCCGGAGGCGAGTGAGCGCTTGACGAAGAGGACGGTCTTGGCGTTCTCGACATCGAGGACGGGCATGCCGAAGATCGGGCTCGAGGGGTCGGTCTTGGCGGCCGGGTTGGTCACGTCATTGGCGCCGATCACGAAGGCGACGTCCGTCGAGGCGAAGTCCCGGTTGATCTCCTCGAGCTCGAACACCTCGTCATAGGGCACATTCGCCTCGGCCAGCAGCACGTTCATATGCCCCGGCATGCGCCCCGCCACGGGATGTATGGCATAGCGCACCTTGATGCCCTCCTTCTTGAGGAGGTCCGACATCTCGCGCAGCGCATGCTGAGCCTGGGCCACCGCCATGCCGTAGCCGGGCACGATGATGAGCGAGCCGGCGTTCTTGAGGATGAAGGCGGCGTCGTCGGCGGAGCCCTGCTTGACCGTGCGGTCCCCGCCCCCGGCCCCCGCGGCGGCAGCCGTCTCGCCGCCGAAACCGCCGAGAATGACGTTGAAGATCGAGCGGTTCATCCCCTTGCACATGATATAGCTGAGGATGGCGCCCGAGGAGCCGACGAGGGCCCCGGTGACGATGAGGAGGTTGTTGGCGAGGGTGAAGCCGATGCCGCAGGCCGCCCAGCCCGAATAGGAGTTGAGCATCGAGATCACGACCGGCATATCGGCGCCGCCGATGGGCAGGATCAGCAGCAGGCCGAGCAGCAGCGAGAGGATGACGATGAGCCAGAAGGCGATCGCCGAGCCGCTGGCGGCGAACCAGATGATGAGGAGGATGAGGGCGATGCCCTGCGCCGCGTTCAGCACATGCTGGCCGGGGAAGACGAGCGGCTTGCCCGAGAGGATCGCCTGGAGCTTGCCGAAGGCGATGACCGAGCCGGTGAAGGTGATGGCGCCGATGGCCGTGCCCAGGCTCATCTCGATCAGGCTCGAGAGCTTGATGCCGTTGGCCGTCGCGATCCCGTAGCCCTCGGGATGATAGAAGGCCGCCGTCGCGACGCAGACGGCGGCGAGGCCGACCAGGCTGTGGAAGGCCGCCACCAGCTGCGGCAGCGCCGTCATCTGGATCTTGAGCGCAATGAAGGTGCCAATGGCGCCGCCGATAAGGATGCCGATGATGATCAGGCTGTAGCTGACCACGCTCGGCTCCGCCAGCGTGGTGGCGACGGCGATCACCATGCCGACGATGCCGAGGATGTTGCCGCTCCGCGCGCTTTCGGGCGAGGCCAGGCCGCGCAGCGCGAGGATGAAGCAGATCGAGGCGACGAGATAGGCGATGGCCGCGAGATTACCGCTCATGAGCCCGACCTCCGCCTATCGCTTCTTCTTGAACATCTGCAGCATACGCTGCGTCACGATGAAGCCGCCGAAGATGTTGATGGAGGCAAGCGTCACGGCGACGAAGCCCATGATCTTCGAGAAATTGAGGATGGCCGGACTTGCCGCGATCAAGGCACCGACGATGATCACGCTCGAGATGGCATTGGTCACCGACATCAGCGGCGAATGGAGCGCCGGCGTCACCTTCCACACGACGTAATAGCCGACGAAGCAGGCGAGCACGAAGACGGTGAGCCCCATCACCGCGGGGTCGAGCCCGCCATGGCCCTGCTGCATGACGAGCTGCGTCGTCTCGTTCGCCAGCCGCGCAGCCTCCTCGGCTAGCTTGTTGGCGCTCGTGGCGAGCTGGGAAGCATGATCGGCGAGTGTCGACGGATCCATGGCGTACCCCTGGTTTGCGCTCAGGCCGAGGCGGGGGCTTCGGCGAAATTGGGATGCACGATGCGGCCGTCGCGGGTCAGAAGCGTCCCGGTCACCAGCTCGTCGTCCCACTTGATCTGGAAACCACCTTCCTTGGCGACGAAAGGCGCGAGGAAATTGTAGAGATTGCGGGCATAGAGCGCGCTCGCATCCACGGCGATCCGGCTCGGGTAGTTGGGATAGCCGACAATGGTGACGCCGTGCTTGACGACGACCTTGCCGAGCTCGGAGAGCGGGCAGTTGCCGCCGGCTTCGACGGCGAGATCGACGATGACCGAGCCGGGCTTCATCTCCCTTACCATCTCCTCGGTGATGAGCACGGGCGCCTTCTTTCCGGGAATGAGCGCCGTCGCGATGGCGATGTCCTGCTTCTTCATGGTCTCGCGCAGCACTTGCTCCTGCTTGCGCTTGTAGTCCTCGCTCATCTCCCGGGCGTAGCCGCCCGCCGTCTCCGCCTGCTTGGTCGCCTCCGCATCGACCTCGACGAAGGTGGCTCCCAGGGATTGCACCTGCTCCTTCACCGCCGGGCGCACGTCGTAGCCCGAGACGATGGCGCCGAGGCGGCGCGCGGTCGCGATCGCCTGCAGCCCCGCCACCCCGACGCCGAGCACGATGACCCGCGCCGGCGCCACGGTGCCGGCGGCGGTCATCATCATCGGAAAGGCCCGGCCGAACTGGACCGCCGCATCGATTACGGCCTTGTAGCCGGCAAGATTGGCCTGGGAGGAGAGCACGTCCATCGACTGCGCGCGCGAGATGCGCGGCATCAGCTCCATGGCGAAAGCGGCGATCCCCGCATTCGCATAGGCCGCGATCTGCTCGCGATTGCCGTAGGGAGCGAGCATGGCGATGAGGAGGGCGCCGCGCTTGATGAGCGAGAGCTCGTCGGGCCCACCCTCGGCCGCCGTCAGGGGACGCTGCACCTTGAGGACGATATCGGCATCGCCGAGTGCCGCCGCCGCGTCGGCGGCGAGCGCGGCACCGGCCTGCCGGTAGCCGTCATCCGCAAAGGATGCGGCCTCGCCGGCGCCCGACTCGACGACGACGTCGAAGTCGAGCCCCTTCAACTTCTTGACCGTCTCGGGCGTCGCCGCGACGCGCTTCTCATCGGCGCGCCGCTCTTTCGGTATCGCGATCTTCATGCTGGGACCGTCCGTTGCCGCTTTCCCCAAGGGCGGGAGCACTCTGCGGCCGACACAATGCCTGCTCGGGTTCCATTTGTGAAGGGTTTAGCGGCCGCGGAAGGGGTTCAAATGGGGAGAGCCTCGCCGCCCTCCGGCCGTCATTCCGCGCGAGAAGGGAGTGCCGCCATTTTCACAGCTTTCGGCACCCGGCTCTCCGCGATAAAGTGAAACGCCAGCGGGAGCCGCGACCTTAGCTCGGCAGCGGCAGCTTCTCCCGCTCGAGTGCGGCACGCTGGCGCTTCGCCAAGGCGCGTTCGTCGAAGCCGCGGATCAGCTCGTGGAAGAGTCGGTGCCAATTGATCTCGGCAGCCAAATGGAGGAACACCGATCCGAGCCCGATCGCGGCACGGTCCATGAGGACGAATTCGCGGGGCGGCGTCACGCCGCCGAGGCGACGCAGCTCCCGATGCACCTTCTCGGCCACGCGCGCGCCGTAGACCCCGGAGTTGGTCTCCTCGATCTGGCGCTTGCGGTCCTCCATCAGCGGCGCATAGACGAAGTGCGCCCACATGTTGAGCGTGTCGACCATCTCCCGGTTGAGGTTCTTGAAGCCCCAGGTCTCGTAGGCATGAACGGCAAGCGCCTCGTTGTCGTCGCGAAGCGCGAAATAGAGGTCGATGACGCCCTGGACGAAACGGGAATGGAAGACCCGGATGCAGCCGAAATCGAGCAGGTTGACCGTGCCGTCCGGCCGCACCGTGTAGTTGCCGAGATGGGGATCGCCGTGAATGATGCCGTAGAAGTAGAATGGCACATACCAGGCGCGGAACATGTTATGGGCGATGCGGTTGCGCTTCTCGAGCGGCCATGACCGGCTCTCCATGAGGGGCGTGCCCTCGAGCCAGGTCATGGTCAGGAGACGCCGCGTCGACAGCTTCGGCATCACCTTGGGCACCTCGACGCCCGCCTCCTCCGCCAGCATCGCGCCATAGAGGCGCATATGCCGCGCCTCGCGATCGTAATCGAGCTCCTCGCGCAGCCGCTCCGCGATCTCGGCGTGGATGTTCTTGGTCGATATTGCCTTATCCGTGCGCTCGTAGATCGCGAAGACGAGCTTGAGCTGCCGCAGATCCGCCTCGACCGTCGAGGACATCTCCGGATATTGCAGCTTGCAGGCGAGCGCTTCGCCGCCGAGCGAGGTCGCGCGATGGACCTGGCCGAGCGAGGCCGCACGCGCCGCCGTCTGCTCGAAGGAGCGGAACTTCGTCTGCCAGTCGGGCCCCAGCTCCGCCGCCATGCGGCGCTTGACGAAGGGCCATCCCATGGGCGGCGCATTCGCCTGCAAGGTCGACAGCTCGGCCACGTACTCGCGCGGCAACGCGTCGGGGATCGTGGACAGGAGCTGGGCCACCTTCATGAGCGGCCCCTTGAGCCCGCCCAGCGCCGCGGCGAGCTCGTGGGCATGGCGCGCGCGGTCGAGCTCGCGGCCGAAATAACGCTTGCCGGCGAGCTCGACGGCAAGGCCGCCGACCGCGCGTCCGACCCGGGCATAGCGTTTCACGCGGCCGCCAAGGGTGCTCCCTTCGCGCTCCACCTTTTCGCGGCTGTGCTGATCGGCCATCAGGCTCCCGCCTCGAGCTCGTCGATAAAGCGCGCGATCAACCCGAGCCCGCGCGCCCAGAAGGCGGGGTCGGAGGCGTCGAGGCCGAACGGCGCCAGCAGCTCCTTGTGATGGAGCGTACCGCCGGCACGAAGCATAGCGAAGTATTTTTCTTGGAAGCCGGGCTCGGCCCGCTCATAGACGGCGTAGAGGGAATTCACCAGGCAATCGCCGAAGGCATAGGCATAGACATAGAACGGCGTGTGGATGAAGTGGGGTATATAGCTCCAATAGACCCGGTATCCGTCGTCGAAGCGGAAGGCGTCGCCGAGGCTCGCCCGCTGCACTTCGAGCCAGATCTCGCCGATGCGCTCGGCGGTGAGCTCGCCCTGTCGGCGCTCCGCATGGAGAATGCGCTCGAACTCGTAGAACGCGACCTGCCGCACCACCGTATTGAGCATGTCCTCGACCTTGGCGGCAATCATCACCCGGCGGCGGCGCTTATCCGTCTCAGCGCGGAGGAGCGCCTGGAAAGTCAGCATCTCGCCGAAGACGCTCGCGGTCTCGGCAAGGGTCAGGGGCGCGTCCGCCATAAGATAGCCCTGCCCCGCGGCCAGGACCTGATGCACGCCATGGCCGAGCTCGTGCGCGAGCGTCATCACGTCCCGCGTCTTGCCCTGATAGTTCAACAGCACATAAGGATGGGCGCGCGGCACCGTGGGATGGCAGAAGGCGCCCGGCGCCTTGCCCGGCCGCGCCGGCGCGTCGATCCAGCGGCGCGCGAAGAAGCGCTCGACGACATCGGCCATCTCCGGCGAGAAGTGGCGATAGGCACCGAGCACGGTCTCCTTGGCCGCGTCCCAGGAAATCTTTCGGTCGTCATCCTCGGGCAGCGGAGCGTTGCGGTCCCAGTAGTCGAGCTTGTCCCGGCCGAGCCAGCGCGCCTTGATCCGGTAATAGCGGTGGGAGAGACGCGGATAGGCGTCCTTGACCGCCGTCACCAGGGCCTCGACGACGGGGGCTTCGACATGGTTGGCGAGGTGGCGGGAGGCCATGGGATCGGGGAAGCGCCGCCAGCGATCCTCGATCTCCTTGTCCTTGGCGAGCGTATTGATGATGAGCGCGAAGAGGCGGAGATTTTCGCCGAGCACCATGCTGAGGGCCGAGGCGGCCTCCCGCCGCATCTCCGGATCCTTGTCCGAGAGGCGATGCAGCGCCTCGGCATTGGTCAGCGACTCGCCGCGCACCGGGAATCGCAGACTCGCGAGCGTCTCGTCGAAAAGACGCGTCCACGCCGCCCGCCCCGCTACCGTCTTCTCGTGCAGCAGGCGCTCGGCCTCGTCGGAGAGCTGATGCGGCCGAAAGGCGCGCAGATCCCGCAGCCAGGGGCGATAGCGGGCCAGCGCCGGAGTGGCCAGCAACGCCTCGAGACGGTCGTCGTCGAGGCGGTTGAGCTCGAGCGTGAAGAAAAGCGTATGGGTGGAGATGGCGGTGACGCGCTCCCGGATGTCCTGAGCCTGGCGCGAGATCAGGGGATCGGTCATGTCGGCAGCGTGGCGCAGCTCCCCATAGCTTGCGATCCGCCCAAGCGTCTCCGAGAGACGCTCATAAGCGGCGACGGCCTCGGCGAGCTGCGCGCCTGAGAGCCCGGCCAGCTTGCCCTCGTATTGGCGGGCGAAGGCGACGGCCGACGCCTCGCTCGCGGCAAGGTCGCGCGCGAGCTCGGGCGAGTCCGGTCCCGGATAGAGATCCGTGAGATCCCATTCCGGCAGCGCGCCGAGTGCGGCCTCCGCCCTGTCGTTTTTCGCCGCTATGTCTGCCATGGCCATCTCCTTGGCGAAGCCATATAGGACGCCGGCAGGAAAGGGCCAAGCGTTTTGCCGCTTCCGAAAACGGGGCGAACATGCCAAGAAGGCGTGCCGGACCCTGCACCCGCGGTCGCGAGCGAAGCACAAAGCGGCGCGGAACGACGCCATGGATTATAAAAGCATTCTCAACCTGCCTCGAATGTTCTTCGATCGCGCCGAGGAGCGGGGCGAGCGCGCCTTTCTGTGGGCGAAGACGGCGGGGCGCTATCGGCCGCTGAGCTGGCGCGAGGCAGCCAACCAGGTCAGCCGGTTGTCGCGCGGCCTGCGCGCCCTCGGCATCGAGCGGGGAGACCGGGTCGCGCTCGTCGCCGAGAACCGCCCCGAATGGGTGATCGCCGACCTCGCCATCATGGCCGCGGGCGCCATCACCGTGCCCGGCTATGTCACCAATACCGTCGACGATCACCGCCACATCCTCAACAACACCGGCGCTAAGGCCGCGATCGTCTCGACACGCAAGCTTTCGGGAAATCTCCTGGCGGCGGCGCGCCAGACCCCGACGATGCGCTTCGTCGTCAATATCGAGCCCCTCTCCCTTAGCCAGCATCCCGGCATCGAGGTGACGGGCTGGGACGAGGTGCTCGCTCGCGGCGCCGCCACCCCCGACGATGTCGCCGCCGTGACCGGCGGGATCGCGCGTTCCGAGACCTGTTGCATCATCCACACCTCGGGGACCGGCGGGGTCCCCCGCGGCGTCGCCTTGAGCCACGGCGCCATCATCTGCAATTGCATGGGTGCCGAGGCCCTCTTGCGCCAGCTCGGCCTCGCCGACGAGACTTTCCTCTCTTTCCTGCCGCTCTCCCATTCCTATGAGCATGCCGCCGGGCTCTTCTTCCCGATCTCGATCGGAGCGCAAATCTACTATGCCGAGGGGGCGGACACTCTCGCGGCGAACATGCTCGAAGCCCGCCCCACCATCATGACCGCGGTGCCCCGGCTTTACGAGACGCTCCATACCCGCATCACGGCCGGCATCCGGCGCGAAGGCGGGCTCAAGGCGCGGCTCTTCTGGCGCACCGTCGAGCTCGGCAAGAAGCGCTATCACGAGCGCGACAGCCTCTCGCTCCGCGAGCGCCTCGAAAACCTCCTGCTCGAATTGCTGGTGCGGCGCAAGCTGCGCGCCCGCTTTGGCGGCCGTCTCAAAGCCCTCGTCTCGGGCGGCGCGCCTCTCAATCCCGAGGTCGGGCTCTTCTTCACCGCGCTCGGCCTCCGGCTTCTCCAAGGCTATGGGCAAACCGAGGCCGCTCCCGTGGTGAGCTGCAACCCGCCCCACAAGGTCAAGCTCCATACCGTCGGGCCGCCGCTCAAGGACGTCGCGGTGCGCATTGCGGAGGACGGCGAGATCCTCGTGCGGGGCGAGCTGGTGATGCAGGGATATTGGAACGACCGCGAGGGCACCGCGCAGGTGCTGAAGGACGGCTGGCTGCATACCGGCGATGTCGGCCTCCTCGACGCCGACGGCTATATCCAGATCACCGATCGCAAGAAGGACATCATCGTCAACTCGGGCGGCGACAATGTCTCGCCCCAGCGGGTCGAGGGCTTCCTCACCCTCGAGCCGGAGATCGCCCAGGCGATGGTCTATGGCGACCGCCAGCCTTATCTCGTCGCGGTGATCGTCCCCCGCCAAGACTTCGTCGAGGAGTGGGCGGCGGCCCATGGAAAGCGGCCGGATCTCGCCGAGTTCGCCACAGAGAAAGCCTTCCACGAGGCCGTGGGACAAGCCGTCGAGCGGGTGAATGCGCGGCTATCGCCGATCGAGCGCGTGCGCCGTTTCATTATCGCGAAAGAGAGCTTCAGCCTCGAGAACAACATGCTGACACCCTCCCTCAAGATCCGCCGTCACATCATCAAGCGGGTCTACGGGGGCGCCCTCGACGCCCTTTATTAGTGGCGGCGCGCCCGCCCGCCGGCCGCAGCGAGGGGCGCTCCGGCGCCGGTCAGCTGCAGAGCGACGAGGGGCGCCATGAAGCTCGGCAGCGGCACACCTGCGCGGGCGAGGCGCTGCCAATCATCCCCGCGCACGCGGCCGCGACAGGAAGCGGCGCCGCAGCCGCACGCGAAGTCCTGGTCGAAGCCGATCGTGCAGGTGCCGTAATCCATGCAGATCTCCTCACCGGCCGCGATGTCGCGCTTCGCCACGATGTTGTCCGCGGGCGATCCGTCATAGCCGGCATTGGGATCACAGGAATGATTGATGAAGTTCGAGGGATGGCGGGCCGCCGCCCAGTCGAAGGTGCCGGAGAGCACATCCGGCGCCACATTATAGGCGTAGCGGATGAAGATCGCGCATCGCTCGGCAGGAAGCCGGGCGAAGGCGTCGAGCGGGAGGCGGATGAAGCTCGCCCGCTCCGCCTCATCGGCAAATTCATCGGGACCGAAGAGCCGAGCGCCGCGGGAAATGGGGTACAGGGCGAAAATGCCCTTGCCCCTTGACCCCTGGCGCAGCTCGAAGGGCTCACGCGGCGCCGCAATCCAACGCGCAGCCTGCTTGCTAGCCATTGGCGCCGCTCATCGCGTCCTCGATATGACTATGCAGGAAACGCGGCATATTGAAGCCGTATTTCGTCGCCAGCTTCCGCCAGTCGTTCCGCCGGATATGCGTGCGGCAATCGGCGGCACCGCAGCGGCATTCAAAGCGCTCGTCAAAATTCACGATGAAGCAGCCATAATCGATGAACAGCTCTTCGCCCGCTTTGATGTCGAAGGCGGTGATCACATTGCCGCAGCGGTCGAACTGCAGATTCGGGCGGCAGGAGTGGTTGATGTAGTTGTCGACCGTGGTGACGAAATCGAGGTGGATCGGGCCGATGATGCGGTCGAAATCCTCATCGAGCCCGTAGCGGAAGAAGAGCTCGCGCTGCGCCGTCGGAAGGCGAAGGACCTCGCGGCGGGAGAGCGAGACCCAGCCGTCCATGCCGCGGTAGAACGTCTCGTTCCACTCGGGCAGCAGGATTATCCCCCGGGGCAGGTCGACGGCCGCGAAAGCGCCCGCCCCATGCTGGCCCCAGCCTTGCGTCACGGGAACCCGGCAATGGCTCGCGACGTCCACGCGCATCTACCCGGTGCGATGAAGTGGGAGGGGCGGCAGGGCGGAAGCGGCGACCTCCACTGGAAGGTGGCCGAGGGGGTCCTGCCGCAAGCTAGGTCGATCAGCACCGTCGCTCATGCGTGTTCCGCGCGGCGCTACCGGCTGATGAGGGGGGAAGGAGAGGAGCGCGACCTGGATCCAGCGCGTCTTGCAGGCGGTGGCGAATCGCTGTTCGTCATTCTTGAGCCGAAGCTGATCGCATCGGTTACGTCTCGCTGGATTTCAATACCACGCTATGAAGGCACCATCAAGGCGCGCCGCGCTCAAAACGGCGCTGAAGCGCGATTCTTATCCCCTCTGCGGGCTGCGACTCGGGGAGACCCGTCATCGGATCGGCTCCGCTGCCGCGAAGCGGCTCTCCGACGGGGGCGACTCGGGGCTCGGTCGCGCGAGTCGCGCGTCCTTGCGCCTCTTTCTGCGGGGGGCTGAGCAAGAGCCGCGGCAATGAGATTATGCGCCTCTTGAGCGGCGCGGAATTTTCGGGTGGCCGCTCGACCGCGGCTCGATGCTTTCTTGCGTTTTGCGCAGGGGTGGTCTGTGGCGATTGCCTTGGCCGCGCACAAAAATTACCCTTAGGCCCAGAATCACAATGGGAACGAGGGTCTCGGGAGGTATTCATGGCGCTCGCCGCCGTTACGCTCGACGACAAATACGCGCTCGAATCCGGCCGGGTCTTTCTGACGGGCACCCAGGCCCTCGTGCGCCTTCCCATGATGCAGCGGCAGCGCGACCTGAAGGCGGGCCTCAATACTGCCTGCTTTGTTTCCGGCTATCGCGGCTCTCCCCTGGGGGGCCTCGACCAGGCGATGTGGCAGGCGCGACGATTCCTGGAGAAGAGCCACATCCGCTTCCAACCCGGCGTCAATGAGGACCTGGCGGCGACCGCAGTCTGGGGCAGCCAGCAGGTCGGGCTCTTCCCCGGCGCCAAATATGACGGGGTCTACGCCATGTGGTACGGCAAGGGCCCCGGCGTCGATCGCTCCGGCGACGTCTTCAAGCACGGCAATTTCGCGGGCTCCGCCAAGCATGGTGGCGTGCTCCTCCTCGCCGGCGACGATCACGCGGCGAAGTCCTCGACCCTGCCGCATCAGAGCGAGCATGCGTTCATGGGCGCCATGATTCCGGTGCTCAATCCCGCCGGGGTCCAGGAGTTCCTCGATCTTGGGATCTTCGGCTGGGCCCTGTCCCGCTATTCGGGATGCTGGGTGGCGTTCAAGACGATCGCCGATACGGTGGAAAGCTCCGCCTCCGTCTATGTGGACCCGCACCGGGTCGAGATCGTCGAGCCGAGCGATTTCGAGATGCCGCCGGGCGGCCTCAATATCCGCTGGCCGGATCATTGGATGGCGCAGGAGGAGCGGCTGATGCGGCACAAGCTCTATGCCGCCCTCGCCTTCGCCCGCGCCAACCGCCTCGACAAGGTGGTGATCGACAGCCCCAAGCGGCGCTTCGGCATCGTCACCGCCGGCAAATCCTATCTCGACGTGCGGCAGGCCTTGGACGATCTCGGCATCGACGAGCATCTTGCCGCCGAGATCGGCCTTACCGTCTACAAGGTGGCGATGACCTGGCCGCTCGAGCGGAACGGAATCCGGCATTTCGCCGAGGGGCTCGAGGAGATCCTGGTGGTCGAGGAGAAGCGCGCCCTTGTCGAGAACCAGCTCAAGGAGCAGCTCTACAACTGGCGCGAGGATGTGCGGCCGCGCGTCGTCGGCAAGTTCGACGAGGCCTACAACATCCTGCTGCCGGCCTATGACGAGCTCACGCCGGCGCGCATCGCCCGCGTCATCGCCCAGCGTATCGAGCGCTTCTTCACGAGCGAGCGCATCAAGGACCGCCTCGCCTTCCTCGAGGCCAAGGAGCGGGCCCTGAGCGCCAAGGGGCAGGACTTCAAGCGCATCCCCTACTTCTGTTCGGGCTGTCCCCATAACACTTCGACCAATGTCCCCGAAGGCAGCCGCGCCATGGCCGGCATCGGCTGCCATTTCATGGCGCTGTGGATGGACCGGCGCACGGCGACCTTCACCCATATGGGCGGCGAGGGCGTGCCATGGGTCGGCCAGGCCCCCTTCACCGAGGAGAAGCACGTCTTCGCCAATCTCGGCGACGGCACCTATTTCCATTCGGGTCTGCTGGCCATCCGCGCCGCCGTCGCGGCCAAGGTCAACATCACCTACAAGATCCTCTACAACGATGCGGTGGCGATGACAGGCGGCCAGCCCCATGATGGGCCGCTCACCGTGCCGCAGATCACCCAGCAGGTCTATGCCGAAGGCGTGCGCCAGATCGCGGTGGTGACGGACGAGCCGGACAAGTACCCCGCGGGAACCGCCTTCGCGCCGGGTGTCAAGGTCCATCATCGCGACGAGCTCGATGCGGTGCAGAAGGCGCTGCGCGAGTGGTCCGGGGTCTCGGTCCTCGTCTATGACCAGACCTGCGCCGCCGAGAAGCGGCGGAGGCGCAAGCGCGGAAAGTTTCCCGACCCGCCCAAGCGCGTGCTCATCAACGAGGCCGTGTGCGAGGGTTGCGGCGATTGCGGCGTCCAGTCCAATTGCCTCTCCGTCGTCCCCGTAGAGACCGAGTTCGGGCGCAAGCGGCAGATCGACCAATCCTCGTGCAACAAGGACTTCTCCTGCCTCAAGGGGTTCTGCCCGAGCTTCGTGACCGTGAATGGCGGGCAGCTGCGCAAACGCAAGGGCGTCGCCCAGCGCGACGATCTCTTCGCCGCGCTTCCCGCGCCCCGTCTCCCTGACCTCGGCACCGGGCCCTACAACATCCTCGTCACCGGCGTCGGCGGCACCGGCGTGGTCACCATCGGAGCACTCCTGGGCATGGCCGCCCATATCGAGGGCAAGGGCGTCTCGGTGCTCGACATGACCGGCTTGGCCCAGAAGGGCGGCGCCGTGATCAGCCATGTGCGGATCGCCCCACGCCCCGAGGACATCCACGCCGTGCGCATTGCGGCCGGGGAGGCCAATCTCGTCCTCGGCTGCGACCTCGTGGTGGCGGGGGGCGGCGAGGCGATCGGCAAGATGCGCGAGGGCGTCACCCAGGTCGTCATCAATAGCCACGAGACGCCCACCGGCGATTTCACGCGCAACCCCGACTTGCAGTTCCCCGGCGGCGCCCTCATCGACATCATCCGGAGCGCGGTCGGGGCCAAGGCGCTGAGCGTGGTCGAGGCGACGCGCATCGCGACGGCCCTCCTCGGCGATTCGATTGCGACCAACCTCTTCATGCTGGGCTACGCCTATCAGCGCGGCTTCATCCCGGTCTCGGAGGAGGCCATCCTCAAGGCCATCGAGCTCAACGGTGTCTCCCTCGACATGAACAAGCAGGCCTTCCTCTGGGGGCGCCGCGCCGCCCACGACCTCGCCGCGGTCGAGAAGATCGCCGCCCCGCGCGAGGTGCAGCCGGCCAAGCGGCTCTCTCGCTCCATCGAGGAGATCATCGAGCGTCGCGTCGCGTCGCTGACCGCCTATCAGGACCGCGCCTATGCCGCGCGCTATCGCGCCCTCGTCGAGCGCGTGCGCGCCGCCGAAGCCGAGAAGGCCAAGGGAATGAGCGGCCTCGTCGAGGCGGTCGCGCGCTATTACTACAAGCTCCTCGCCTACAAGGATGAATACGAGGTGGCGCGGCTCTACACCGACGGCTCTTTCCTCAAGGAGCTGCGCGAAACCTTCGAGGGCGACTTCAAGCTCGAGTTCCATTTGGCGCCCCCACTCTTGGCGCCGCGTGACCCGGCGACCGGCGAGCTTAAGAAGCGCGCCTATGGCCCCTGGACCTTCATGGCGTTCCGCCTGCTTGCCGCCCTCAAGGGTCTGCGCGGCACCTGGCTCGACCCCTTCGGCCATACGGCCGAGCGCAAGCGGGAGCGGCAGCTCATCACCGAGTACGAGCGGGTTGTCGAGGAGCTCATCGCCGGGCTCGACCGCGACAACCACGCGTTGGCCGTCGAGATCGCCGGCATTCCCGAGCTCATCCGCGGCTATGGCCATGTCAAGGAGCGCCACCTCGCTGCGGCGAAAGCGCGCGAGGCCGAGCTTCTGGCGAGCTTCCGCCAGCCGCCGCAGCAGCGCACGGCGGCGGAGTAGATGGCCGAGCCTGAAATCGCCGTCGTCGTCGGCGTGGGCCCCGGCCTGGGAGCCGCGCTGGCCCGGCGCTTCGTCCAGGCTGGCATGGCGGTGGCCTTGGCGGCCCGCCGACTGGATAAGCTGACGCCGTTGGCGACGGAACTCGGCCACGGGGCGCATGCCTATGGCTGCGACGCCACGGACGAGGGTCAGGTCGAGTCGCTGTTCGCCACGGTGACGGCCGAGCTCGGCACGCCGAGCCTCGTCGTCTACAACGCTAGCGCCTTTCTGCGGAAAAGCATTCTTGAGACTAGCCTTGAGGAGTTCGAGCGCTCTTGGCGCGTCACCTGCCGCGGCGGCTTTCTCGTCGGGCGAGCGGCGGCGCGGCTCATGGCGCGCCGCATCGAGGCTGGCGGCCCGGGTGGCACCATCCTCTTCACCGGCGCCACCGCCAGCCTGCGCGGCGGCGCCATGTTCCACAATTTCGCCGTCGGCAAATTCGGCCTGCGCGCCCTGGCGCAGAGCATGGCGCGGGAGCTTCAGCCCAAGGGCATCCACGTCGCCCATGTCGTGATCGACGGCCAGATCGCCGGCGAGCGCCCCGGCTATCGGCGCGAGGAGCGCGGCGCCGACGCGCTGCTGGAGCCCGCAGCGATCGCCGAGAGCTATTACCAGCTCCATCGGCAACAGCGCAGCGCCTGGACCTTCGAGCTCGACCTGCGGCCCTGGGTGGAGAAATTCTGAGCGCCGCTCAGCGCTTCTCGGCGCGGCGCGTGACCTCGGCTTGAAAGGCGCGGAAATTGGGCGGCCAGGTGCTCTTGATGAAGGCGAGTACGGCCCAGATCTCGTCATCGGTGAGAACGCCGCCGAAGGCCGGCATGTCCGACTGATAGCCGGGCGGCGCGAAAGCACCCATGCCGTTCTTCACCATCGCGAAGAGCTGGCTGTCAGGATGGCGCCAGGTATGTCCGTGCACGTCATGGGGTGGCGCGGGCAGCCTCCCATCGGGCTTGCGCTTCCACCATTCGGGCTGACCCTCGAGATGGGCGCCATGGCAACGCGCGCATTGCTCGGCATAGACCCGCTTGCCAAGAGCAACGGCTCGGGCATCCTCGGGATCGGCGCCGGCGGCTTGCGCGACGCAGGGGCCGGCCACCACAAGCAGTGCCGCAAGAACGGCGCGTCCCGCGCGCATCCGCTACATCCCGAGGGCGCGCTTGTAGATGTCGAGAAGAGTCTCCTGCTCCTGCCGGTCATTGCTGTTCAACTTGCGCAGCCGGATGACCTGCCGCAGCACCTTGAGGTCGAAGCCGCTGCCCTTCGCCTGGGAATAGACATCGCGGATATCGGCGGCGAGCGCCGCCTTCTCCTCTTCCAGGCGCTCGATGCGCTCAACGAAGGAGCGCAATTGCTCGGCTGCGATACCGCCGACATCTGGCATAGTCCGTCTCTCCCCTGTGCTGCGCGCCGCCATGATCGGATGAGGGACTCATAGCGGCGGGGCATCGCCGGCGCAAGCTGCGCGTCGGGGCATTCAGTGCACGCCGAGAATCCAGCCTTCCTCGTCGCGGCAGATGCGGCGCTCCGTGGCGGAGAGGCAGGCGGGCGCGCCAAACCAGGTGCGGAGGCGGTTTCCATCCGCGTCGAGCAGGAGATCGCGTACCGCCATGACCTGACGCGCATCCTTGATGGCATGGGGCTGCTCGGCAAAGGGAAAGAGGCTCGGCCAAATCTCGGCGTGAATGACGCCGTCGAGGGATTCGTCCCAATTCGTCTCGAAGGGCCATAGCCACGAGCGCTCCGCCAGATCGGGGGCCGTGAGAAGGCGATAGAGCACGGGAAGGCCGAGAAGCGTCTGGCTGCCGACCGAGCCGGCGCCGCCGAGCTTCCATACGGTGTGTGGATATTTCCGCCGCGCCCATAAGTGCCGCTCGACGAGGCGATGCTCGCCATAGGCGCGATGGGCGAAGGGCGGCCGCTTGACGGTGAGCGCCGGTCCCGCAGCGCCCTTCGGGCACATCCAGAACGGTCCCGGCGGGGCGCCGAGAGCGAAATTGAGCTCGGCCGCGACGGCGAAGCGGTTGTTCCGGTTGTCGGCGCCGTCCTCGATCAGCGCCGACAGGCGCCGCGCCAAGAGCCGGCCGCCGCCCAGACCCGAGCCTTGGGGGTAAGCGTTCGGGAAATCGAAGCCGACCAGGGCGTTCCCGGCGCAGCGACGCAGCAAATCGTGGAGGCGGTTTTCGGCCTCGCGCCGGGTGCGGCAATAAACCGGGGCTGGACGCCCGCGTCGCGTGCCCCACGCGATCCAGATCTGGTCTGCGGTCTCCTTAGGCGGCCCCGGGCGGCTCGCCGCGGACCAGTCGACCATGACGACGAGGTCGAAGAGCCGCCCCCCGCGCGCCATAGCGGCGGCTCAATGGTGCCCGTGATGCCCGGGATTGGCCTTGGCGAAGGCGGCCTGCTGCTCGGGCGAGGATTCCTTTTGGTATTTCTTCTTCCACTCCCCATAGGGCATGCCGTAGACGATCTCGCGCGCCGCCTCGTCGGAGAGTGCGACGCCGTGCTCCTCTGCCGCGGCGCGATACCATTTCGAGAGGCAGTTGCGGCAGAAGCCTGCCAAATTCATGAGATCGATGTTCTGCACATCGGTGCGCTCGCGCAGATGCTGCACGAGGCGGCGAAAGGCGGCAGCTTCGAGTTCGGTGCGGGTCTTCTCGTCGATGGTCATGGGCTCTCCTCGCTCGCTGATTTCCGCTCGGGTCTAATCTGGGATCGGCCGGCCCCGCGTCAATCGGCAGCGGGTACGAGCTCGCCGACGCTCTCGCGGATCAGCATGTCGACGACGGCCTCGAGCGCCGCCCGCTCGTCGGCACCCTGCCGGCGCGCCTCGGCATAGGTCTTGAGCTGCCAATGGGCCGAGGTGCCGCGCGCGAGGATGCGCCGGGCATGGGCGATCTCGCTCTCGCAGCCGAAATGCGCGGCGTCGGGTGCGACCAGCGCCAGAATCTCCTCGAGAAGCTCGGCGTAAGGGACGATATGGCCCTTGCCGAAATCGATCAGGCCCTTCTCGTAGCCGTAGCGCTGGGCGAGCCAGCGATTCTCGTTGATCAGCATGGCGGCGTAGCGACGCCAGCGCTGGTTGTCGCGCCGCAACCGCCATAAGAGCCGGAGCCAGCAACGATAGAGCGCCGCGATGGCGATGCCGTCGGCAAGATGCGTGCAGACATCGGTGACGCGCATCTCGAGAGTCGGAAAGCGCCCGCTGGGGCGCAGGTCCCACCACAGCTTGGTCGCGTCGTCGATCACCCCGGCATCGACCAGGACGCGGATGTGGCGCTGATATTCGCCCCAGCTGTCGAACTGCTCGGGAAGCCCGGTGCGCGGCAGCGCGTCGAACACCGCGACACGGTAGGACATGAGTCCGGTGTCGATACCGCGCCAGAACGGCGAGGAGGTGCTGAGCGCCAGGAGATGCGGCAGGATATAGCTTGCCTGGCTCATCAAGTCGATGCGCAGATCGTCGTCGGGAATGCCGACATGGACATGCATGCCGCAGATGATGAGCCGGCGCGCGACACCCTGGAGATCGCGGGCCAGCACCTCGTAGCGCTCCTTCGTGGTCGGGCGCTGCTGGTCCCAATTTGCGAAGGGATGGGTCGAGGCGGCGACGATCGCAAGGCCGTGCCGTGCCGCGACCTCGGCGACTGTCCCCCTGAGCTGCGCGAGATCGTCCCGCGCCTCGCGAAGGCCGGAGCAGATGCGCGTGCCCACCTCGATCTGGCATTGGAGGAATTCGGGAGCCACCTGCCCCTTAAGGCGCGCCTCGCATTCCGCGAGCATCGTCGTCGGCGCCTCGCGGATGAGATCCCGGCTCTGGCGATCGACGAGGAGGTATTCCTCCTCGATACCGATGGTGAAATCAGGCTCCCGCCCGCTCACGACGAATGCTCGCGGCGATAGAGCGCGCCGTCGCCGAGGATGGGCGCAAGCGCCTCCGCGACGCGTGCCGCCCATTCCGCGACACCGTGATGGGTGTCGATCAGGTCCTGGCGGATCTCGAGCGCCACATGGGGATAGCCGGCCGCCTCGGCGTGATGCGCCACGGTGAAGCCGCGCGGCTCCTCGCGCGCCGAATAGGGCTCGTTGTCGCCGACGACGATGCCCGGCTGGCGGCGCAGCGCCTCGAGCAGCGGCACGGCGATCCGGCCATCCTTGTTCCAGAGCACGCCGATATGCCACGGACGCTCGACACCGCCAAAGACCGGCGTGCAGCTATGCACCGAGATGAAGCCAGGAACGATACCGCGCCGCTCCCGCCGCTTGAGCGCCGCCGCGATCGCCCGATGATACGGCCAGAACAGGGTGTCGGCGCGGCGCTTCCTCTCGGCCGCCGAGAGGTGGGCATTCCCCGGCACCGCAACGCCGTCGCTCACCGGAGGAATCGAGGTGGGATGATCGAGCCGGCGGTTGCAATCAATCACCAGGCGCGAATATCCCGTCAAGAGGAGCGGCGCGTCGAAGCGGCGCGAGAGCTCGCGCGCGACTTCGGCGGCGCCGATGTCCCAGCCGATATGGCGGCGGAGGAGGGCGTCCTCGAGGCCGAGGTTGCCGAGCGCGCGCGGCACCCGCCGGCTGGCGTGATCGCAAACGAGAAGAAATGGCGCGTCCCCATCGGGCGCCGCCGCTTCGAAAGCCGGCGGCTCGTCGGGAGCGAGGAGAGGATCGGGCACGGCGCCCGAAGGGGTCGTATCATTCATGGCCGGCAATATAGCCGAAAGCCTGCGCCTTTGAAGCAGGCGTGCCATGCAGGAAGCCCGCTTTGTCCCCCTCGGCCGCCGCCTTATAAGAGCGCCATGATCTCCATCCGATAGGCATCATGGTCTCTCTGGAACGGGCGGCGCCTGCCAAGGCGGGAAGGGCGGGCGCCCTGCGCGCGTCGCGCCTCGCCCTGCTCGCGCTCTTCGTGGGCGGCGTCGCCGTCGCTTCCTCGGGCATTTTCATCAAATTGTCGGAATTGCCGCCCACCGCCACCGTCTTTCACCGTCTCTTCCTCTCGGCCCCCTTCCTCTGGCTGTGGTCGCGCTGGGAGCGTCCGCGGAGCGGACTGTTCCGCCCACCCCAAGGCCTGCGCGATTACGGTGAGCTCGCGGCGGCCGGTGCCCTCTTCGCCATCAATGCCGCGGCCTGGTCCTGGTGCATGAAGTACACCACCGTCGCCAATGGCTCGCTCATCGCCAACATGTCCCCGATCTTCGTCTCCCTCGGCGCCTGGGTATTTCTACGAGAGCGCTTCAGCCGCGCCTTCCTTCTTGGAATGCTGCTCGCGCTCCTCGGCGCCGCGGCGCTCATGGGCGGTAGCGCCAGCATGGGCGGCGAGCACCTAACCGGCGATTTCCTTGCCCTCACGGCGGCGCTCTTCTGGGGCGGCTATCTCTTGATGCTGCAACGCCTGCGGCGACGCTTCACGACGGCAACCATCATGACCTGGACCAGCATCTCGGCGGCAGCCATGCTGCTGGCGGCCTCCGCCGCCAATGGCGAGCGCCTGATCCCGGCGACGGCGGAGGGCTGGGGCGCCATTCTGGGTCTGGCCCTCGTGGCGCAGGTCGCCGGGCAGAGCCTCATCACCTTCGCCCTCGCCCAGCTTCCCGCGAGCTTCTCCTCCGTCGGCCTGCTGATCCAGCCGGTCTATGCGGCACTCGGCGCCTGGCTCGTGCTCGGCGAGGTGCCCGAAATGCTGCAGGCCGTGGGCGGCGGCGTGGTGCTGGGCGGAATCGTGATCGCCCGCCGCGGCGTGCGTTAGATCGGCGATTGACCCGAGCGGACGCCGCGTCTAAAGTCGAATGGTATGAATTTAATACCAGACTCCGCCGATCATCCGAGCGAGACCGACCCGTCCTTCCGCCGCATCACCGCGCGGCGCGTCTCCGACCGGGTCGCCGAGGAGATCCTGCGCCTAATCTCGACGGGCGCCCTGGTCCCAGGGCAGCGTCTGCCGGGCGAGCGGGAGATCGCCTTGCGTATGGGCGTGAGCCGGGTCTCGGTGCGCGCCGCCCTCCAGCAGCTCAAGGCCCAGGGCCTGATCAGCTCGGTCCAGGGCGGGGGCACGCGGGTACGCTCCTCCGCAGTCGAGCTGGACCGGCCGCTGACCGAGCTGCTGCGGACTAATCGCGGCAATCTCCACGATCTCGCCGAGATACGCGCCATTCTCGAGGTCTGGGCGGCCAAGCGGGCCGCGGAGCACGCCACCGCCGAGGACATGGCGCGCCTCGACGCCTTGCTCGTCGCCATGGACGACGCCCATCGCGCGCGCCAATACAAGGCCGAGGACGACGTGCGCCTGCATTTCGCCATCGCGCAAGCCAGCCACAGCGCGGTCTATATCCACCTCCTCTCGGTGATTCGCGACATCGTCAGCGCCATGCTCGACTTCCATCGCTACGAGCTGTTCTCGCGGCCGGAGGACGACGTCGCCGTGAACGCCCAGCATCGCGCCATCGTCGAGGCAATCCGCAGCCGCAATCCCGAGGCCGCGGCCCAAGCGATGCGCCGTCATCTAAGCTGGGTGCTTGACCACTACAACGCCGCGCGCCGCCGACAATAGGCAAGCGCGGCTGATTGGGCCGCGACGCTCAGCGCGGCCCGGGTGCCTTGCCGTTCCTCGCGCGCGGCTCTGGCGGCCGTCCGCCCAGCGCCGCCGTGATCTCCCCCGCAACCCGCTTGACCAGCATCCCCAGCGCGGGGATGCGGTCGTCGGTGATCCGCGCCTTCGGACCGGATAGGGAGATGGCAGCCAGCGGCTCACCATATTCGTCGTGGATGGGGGCGGCGACGCAGCGAAGTCCGATCGCCTGCTCCTCGTCGTCGAGGGCATAGCCGCGCTCGCGGGCAAGCGCCAGGTCCTGCTTGAGGCGGGCCGGGGTATCGACGGTATTGCGGGTGAAGCGCGGCAGGCCGCGGCGATGGAGGATGGCGGCGATCTCCGCATCCGGCAGCACCGAAAGCAGCGCCTTGCCGACCCCCGAGCAGTGGGCACCCACCCTGCCGCCGGGCGGAGCCAGGGCCCGCATCATTTGACGGCACTCGACTTGCGAGAGGAAGACCACCTCGCCGGCATCGAGCACGGCGAGGTTCACCGACTCGCCGGACTCCTCCATGAGGCGGCGCATGAAGCGCCGCGCCACGCTGACGAAATCGCGGTCGCGCAGGAAAGCCGTGCCGACGGAGAAGGCCTTGACGCCGACGTACCACAAGCCGCGCTCCTCGTCCTGATAGACGAACTTCATCTTCTCCAGGCTCTTGAGCAGGCGGTGGGTGGTGGAAGGCGCAAGGCCGACGCGCTGGGCCAAGTCGGTCAAGGAAATGCCGTAGCGCTCCTCGGATAGGCGCTCGAGCAGGGTAAGGCCGCGGGTCAGGGACTGGACATGGCCGGTTCCCTCACCCGGCGCCCGTCGCGGCGCCCGGCCGCGCCGCTTCGGGAATAGGCTCAGATTGTCAGCCATAGACGCTCCCGCGATTGCCGCGGGGCCGACTCCCCCGTCCTCGCGGCCTGACGTATAGTTAGCCGAGCCCGCGGCGATTTGCCATCGCCAAGCGCCGCGGCGAGGCTCGTCTCGAGTGCCTGTCCCGCCGCAATCTCACTATAGCTCGGGAGGCAATCCGGCGGCGGCCGCGGGCTTGCATCCCGCCGAGCCCGTCCGCAGCCGGGAATCACCGCCGTCAGAAGGAAACCGCTCCGCCATGCCCAAGCTCGCCGCCAATCTCAGCATGATGTTCAACGAGGTCGACTTCCTCGACCGCTTCGGCGCCGCCGCCAAGGCCGGCTTCAAGGCCGTCGAATACCTCTTCCCCTATGCCTATCCCAAGGAGCAGATCGCCGAGCGGCTGGCGGCTCATGGGCTCGGGCAGGTGCTCTTCAACCTGCCGCCGGGCAATTGGGAAGCCGGTGAGCGCGGTCTCGCCATCATGCCCGATCGAATCGGCGAATTTCAGGACGGCGTAGGCCGCGCTATCGACTATGCGAAGGCGCTCGGCTGCCGGCGCATCCATGCCATGGCGGGGGTGGCACCGGCCAAGATGCATCCCGCGCGCCTGCGCGAGACCTATGTCAGCAACCTCAAATTCGCGGCCGCCGAGGCAGCTAAAGCCGGGCTCACTCTCGTTATCGAGCCGATCAATACGCGGGACATTCCCGGCTATTACCTCTGCACCTCGACGCAGGCCTTGGCGATCATCGGTGCCGTCGGGGCCGCCAATCTGAAGCTGCAATACGACATCTATCACGCGCAGATCATGGAAGGCGATCTTGCCCACACCTTCGAGAAGAACCTTGCGATGATCGGCCATGTGCAGATCGCCGACACGCCTGGGCGGCACGAGCCCGGCACGGGGGAGATCAATTACAATTTTCTGCTCGGCTTCATGGACAAGCTCGGCTATCAGGGCTGGATCGGTTGCGAATACCGGCCCCTCGGCGATACGGTTGCGGGTCTCGCCTGGGCCAAGCCATATCTGGCGGCCCGCTGAGCGTCGGCATTCGGCGGCGCCTTCAACGCGATTTCGGGAGGAGAGGACATGACCCAAGTGGGATTCATCGGGCTCGGCATCATGGGGCGGCCGATGGCGGGCCATTTGCAGAAGGCCGGGCACAAGCTCGCCGTCGTCAAGCACAAGAGCCCGCTGCCGCGGGAGATTGTCGATGGCGGCGCCATGGTCTGCGCCTCGCCCAAGGAGGTCGCCGAGCGCTCCGAGATCGTCATCACCATGGTGCCCGACACGCCCGATGTCGAGCGAGTGCTCTTCGGCCCTGGCGGGGTTGCCGAGGGCTTGAGCAAAGGCAAGCTCGTCATCGACATGAGCTCGATCTCGCCGACGGCGACACAGGATTTCGCAAAGCGCATTGGCGAGAAGGGTTGCGATTACCTCGATGCGCCCGTCTCGGGCGGCGAGGTCGGCGCCAAGAATGCCGCCCTTACCATCATGGTCGGCGGGCCCGAGCGCGCCTTCAATCGCGCCAGGCCGCTCTTCGAGCTGATGGGCAAGTCGATCACCCTTGTCGGCACGAATAACGGCGACGGGCAGACTTGCAAGGTGGCGAACCAGATCGTGGTGGCGCTCAACATCGAGGCGGTGGGCGAGGCACTGCTCTTCGCGTCCAAGGCTGGTGCGGACCCGGCCAGGGTGCGGCAAGCGCTGCTGGGCGGCTTCGCCGCCTCGCGCATCCTCGAGGTGCATGGGCAGCGGATGATCGATCGCAGCTTCAACCCCGGCTTCCGCATCGAGTTACACCAGAAGGATTTGAACCTCGCCCTCCAATCGGCGCGACAGCTCGGGCTCAGCCTGCCCAATACGGCGACGGCGCAGGAGCTCTTCAACGCCTGCGCGGCCCAGGGCGGCAAGGCCTGGGACCACTCGGCGATGGTGAAGGCGCTCGAGGCGCTGGCGCAGCACGAGATTGCGAAGAAGCCCTGAGCGTGGGCCGGCTGCGGGACCCGGCTGCTTTCCTGCGCAGCCTCTTCGATGCCGCCGTCGCGGCGGCGCAGCCCGCGCACTGCCTGCCGCCGCACCTTCCGCCGCCGCCGCGCGGGCGCACCATCGTCGTCGGCGCGGGTAAGGCGGCGGCCGCGATGGCCTGCGCCGTGGAGGCCCATTGGAAGGGGCCGATCGAGGGCCTTGTCGTCACGCGCTACGGGCAGAAGCTGCCGACGCAGCGGATCGAGGTGGTCGAATCCTCGCATCCCGTGCCCGACGCCGCCGGGGAAGCGGCGGCCAAGCGGATGTTGGCCATGGTCGAAGGGCTTGGACCCGATGACTTGGTCCTGTGCCTGATCTCGGGTGGCGCCTCGGCGCTGCTGAGCCTGCCGGCGCCCGGGCTCACGCTCGCGGAAAAGCAGGAAGTCAACCGCGCCCTGCTGCGCTCCGGCGCGGCCATCGACGAGATGAACTGCGTGCGAAAGCACCTCTCGGCCATCAAGGGCGGGCGCCTGGCCGCCGCCTGCGGGGCCGCACCTGTCGTCACTCTTGCCATCTCCGACGTGCCGGGCGACGATCCCAGCGTCATCGGCTCGGGCCCGACCGTGGCCGACCCGACCACGTTCGCCGATGCGCGGGCGGTGCTCGACAAGTACCACGTGACCCCGCCGGACGCCGTGGCGCGCCGGCTCGCCGCCCCTCCCTCGGAGGAGACGCCCAAGCCCGGTGATCCGCGCCTGGCCAAGGCGCAGTACCGGCTCGTCGCGACGCCGCAGGCCTCGCTCGAAGCGGCGGCGCAGGTCGCGCGCGAAGCTGGCATCACGCCCGTCATCCTGAGCGACTCCATCGAGGGCGAGGCCCGCGAAGTGGCGCGCGCCTTCGCCGCAATGGCGCGGCAGGTGGCGCGATGGCGCCAGCCGGCGCCGCCGCCTTGCGTCCTCCTCTCCGGCGGCGAGGCGACGGTAACGGTGCGCGGCAAGGGCAAAGGCGGCCGCAATACCGAGTTCCTGCTGGCGCTCGCCCTGGCCCTTGCCGGCCATCCGAGCATTCACGCGCTCGCCGGGGGCACCGACGGCATCGATGGCACCGAGGAGAATGCCGGCGCCATCGTCGATCCCGGCATCCTTGCGCGCGCCGCAGCGGTATCGCTCGATCCCCGCCGCTGCCTCGACGACAACGACGCCTATCGCTTTTTTGCCGGCGTCGACGCGCTCCTGGTCACCGGGCCGACGCAGACGAACGTTAACGATTTTCGCGCGATCCTGGTCGACGCGGCAACGTCGCCCCATTAAGCTTTCGCCATGCGCCGCAGACGTAAAGCCAAGATTGTCGCAACCCTGGGACCAGCGAGCTCGAGCTACGAGCGCATCCGCGCGCTCTTCGAGGCCGGCGCCGATGTCTTCCGCCTCAATTTCAGCCACGGCAGCCAGGAGGACCACAAGGAGCGCATGGGCCATATCCGCGAGCTCGAGAAGGAGACCGGGCGACCCATTGGCGTGCTCATGGATTTGCAAGGCCCCAAGCTCCGCATCGGCCGGCTGGAAGGCGGGCGCGCGCGGCTCACGGCGGGGCAGCCGTTCCGCCTCGATCTCTCGACCGACACGGGGAACGCCCAGCGCGCCCCGCTCCCTCACCCGGAAATCTTCGCAAGCCTGGAGCCCGGCGCCGAGCTCCTCCTCGACGACGGCAAGCTGCGCCTGCGCGTCATCCATTGCGGTCTGTCCTTCGCCGAGTGCGAGGTGCTGATCGGCGGCGAGCTCAGCGACCGCAAGGGCGTGAATGTGCCCGGTGCGGTGCTGCCGATCTCCTCGCTTACCGAGAAGGACCGCGCCGATCTTGCCTTCGGGCTCGACCTCGGCGTCGATTGGGTCGGGCTCAGCTTCGTGCAGCGGCCCGAGGACATCGCCGAGGCGCGCAAGCTGATCGCAGGCCGCGCCGGCGTGCTCGCCAAGCTCGAGAAGCCCGCCGCGATCGAGCGCCTGGAGGAGATTGTCGAGCTTGTCGACTCCGTCATGGTAGCGCGCGGCGATCTCGGCGTGGAGCTGCCGCCCGAGGACGTGCCGAGCCTGCAGCGCCAGATCGTGCGCGTCTGCCGCTTTGCCGGCCGCCCCGTCATCATCGCCACCCAGATGCTCGAATCCATGATTCACGCGCCGACGCCGACGCGCGCCGAGGCTTCCGATGTGGCAACCGCCGTGTATGAGGGCGCGGATGCCGTGATGCTCTCTGCGGAGACCGCGAGCGGCGAGTATCCGGTCGAGGCGGTGGCGATGATGGATCGTATCGTGAGCCGCGTGGAGCGCGATCCGCGCTATCGCCGCATCATGGACGCCGAGCATCCGGACCCGGAGGCGACGCCAGCGGACGCCATCACCGCGGCGGCGCGCCAGGTCGCCAACACCATCTCCGCGGCCGCCATCGTCACCTACACGACCTCCGGCTCGACGGCGCTGCGCGCCTCGCGGGAGCGGCCGGATTCGCCCATCCTCTGCCTCACCCCCAAGCTGGAGACGGCGCGACGCCTGGCGGTGGCCTGGGGCACCCATTGCGTCCACACGGAAGACGTCCGCAGCGTGGAGGAGATGGTCGAGCATGCGGGTCTCCACGCGCTCACCCAAGGCATCGCCAGCAAGGGCGACCGCCTCGTGATCACGGCGGGCATGCCCTTCGGCACGCCGGGCGCCACCAATACCCTGCGGATCTCCTGGGTGACGGAGTAGCGCCGCGGTCAGGCGCGCGGCGAGCCCCGGTATGGAAAGACTTAATGACCGGCGCTTGAGGGCAGCCTGTTCCTCTCGTTTTCCGGCAACACCTCGGCAATGACGCGTTCCACGGTGAAGTCGATAATGACCGGCGTAACGTCACACGCGATCGGGATAGCGTCGCCATGCTCGTCCTGCGCCGTGGGCATCGGTCCCTCGCCTGATCGCGACGAGCAGGCTCGCTTCGCCGCAGAGCCCGATGGGGACCGGCACCAGCCCATCCATCGGGCCGGGAGGCCGTGCCATGGGGCAAGAGCGAGTGCCGCGAGCCGGGGCGGGCGCCACAATCGGCGGGCGCCGCCGCGGCTACGGATATGGCCTCTCGCCGCCATGGTCGGCCGCTCGCTCATTTGATCGCGATCCGCCGGGGCAAAGCCTCCTTCGCCTTCTTGAGCCTGAGCGTCAGCACGCCATCTTGTAGCTCGGCACTGATGCCGCTCTGATCGATCTTGTCGGATAGCGTGAACGCGCGCGCGTAGTGGCCGACGTTATACTCGGCGTATACGGGCTCGAGCCCCTCGTATTTCGAGAAATCGATCTGCCCTTCCACGCGGAGCACGCCGCTCTCGAGCTTCACGCTCACGTCCTTCTTCTCGACGCCCGGCATTTCCATGACAACCGTGAGCGCCTCCTCCGTCTCGTAGATATCGGTATTGGGAACGTAGTAGCGCGCCGGAACCGTCTTTTCCTCTTTCTGAGCCAGCTCTTTCTTCTGCTGAACGGCAAGTTCCTGTGACTTTGCCATCGCGACCTCCATCACACAGGCCTGATTTCGTCGATCCGCTCAGGCGATCTTGATCGTTCTGGGCTTGTCCTGCTCGGCACGCGGCAGGAACAGCGCCAATATCCCGTCGCGGTATTCCGCTCTGACCTGATTCTCGTCGACCCGCACCGGAAGGGTGACCGCACGGTCGAAAGCGCCCGCCAGCCGCTCGCGGCGATGCAGGCTGGCCCTCTCGGCGTACTCGACCGCCTTGGTGCCGGCGATACGGATCGTGTTGCCCTTAACCTGAATCTCGAGATCCGATTTCTTGATGCCCGGCACCTCGGTGATGACCACGAAGTCATCGCCCTTGCGGAATACATTGACCGGCGGATAGGCGCCCGTGCCGCTCGGACTCGATTGCAGCCAATCGCTCTCCCGGAAAGCGTCCAAGGCTTGCTGGAGATTGAACAGCGTCTCGAATGGATCGGGTAATAGCATGACCATCGCGATACCCCTCGCTGCTTGCTATCGGTTGCGAGCGAAGCCAGGGATGCGCAGCTCAAAGCAGACAAAACCCTTCTTCAGCCGACTTACACTTGCCCGGCCGCTTAGCACTCTCTGACTTCGAGTGCCAACTAAGTAGTGATGGTGGTGCGCGCGTTCAAGAGGGCCACGAGTGTTCGACTTCAAGCCCGAATTTAGAAGATGTGACCTTATAAGCCCGTCAATTCAAGGGCTTGAATACCACCCGGTGATCCTAATTAGAGAACGCGAGACGCCCATCAGGGGTCTTGGGGACGCCGGTGAGGTGTCCCGGCGCTCGTATCCATGTTGCTCAACGGAGGATGTGGCTATGAGAACGGAACTCGATTTCTCGCCGCTGCGGCGCTCGAGCATCGGTTTCGATCGCATGCTCGACCTCCTGGATGAGGTCACCCGCGCCGAGGCGGCCGACAACTATCCGCCCTACAACATCGAGAAGGCCGGTGAGGACGCGTACCGCATCACCCTCGCGGTGGCGGGTTTCACGCCGGAGGAGCTGTCGATCACCACGCAGCTCAATCTTCTCGTCGTCGCGGGCAGAAAGAGCGACTCTGAGGAGCACGCGTATTTGCATCGAGGTATCGCCGCGCGCATCTTCGAGCGGCAGTTCACGCTGGCCGATTACGTAAAGGTGGTGGGGGCGAAGCTCGAGCAGGGCCTGCTCATGATCGACCTCGTGCGCGAGGTGCCGGAGGCGATGAAGCCGCGGCGTATCGCGATCGCCAGCAGCAGCGAGCCCCAGACGCTTGAGGGCCGACAAGCGGCCTGAGCTCGAGGTTCGGGCAAATCAGAAACCTGAACGGCGCGACGGGCGCGCTCCTGCGTCCGCAAAGCCAGGGTGCGCATCCGTCGCCTTTTGCAATGGAGGTGAACCATGGATGTGAGGAGCCTTATCCCGTGGGGCCGGAATCGCAATACACCGGCCCTGCGCTACACCGAGGAAGCCAGCCCGTTCCTCGCGTTGCATCGCGAGATGAACCGGCTTTTCGACGACTTCTTTCGGGGCTTCGATCTGCCTGTGCCATCGCGCTTCGGCGGGGCGGCCGGCTGGCCCAATGTCGAGGTGAGCGAGAGCGAGAAGGACGTCAAGGTCGTGGCCGAGCTGCCCGGGATCGAGGAGAAGGACGTCGATGTCACGCTCTCGGACGGCGTGCTGACGCTCAGGGGCGAGAAGAAGCAGGAAAGCAACGGCGCCCTCTACAGCGAGCGATGGCATGGCCGCTTCGAGCGCTCGATCCAGCTCGGTGCGGAGATCGATCCGGACAAGGTGACGGCGCTATTCAAGAACGGGGTGCTCACCGTCACCTTGGGGAAGCGGCCCGAGGCCCAGAGCCACGTCAGGCGGATCCCGATTAAAGGGTGAAGCCCGGCTGGGGATGAAGGGAAGCACGTGCGCCGGACGGCCGAGGGGCTCTCCGGTGCACGGCCCCCGTGGTCGACGGTTCTCGGGCATCGGCCGCAACGAGCGGCGGCACGGCGATGTCCAGCGCTTTCTCGGGTGCCAGCCGAGGAATCGCTCCCCAGACTGGCTCTCTAGTGTTGCGACTCCAACGGTTCATTCTGTTTGGCCGTCATGCCCGCGAAAGCGGGCATCCAGGCATGACGGCCCGGATTCCGGCTCTGCGCTTCGCTCCGGCCGGAATGACGACCTTTGAATGCGAATCGAATGTCAAAATCACTACACTAGGCGTGAAGGGCGCTTTGCCGCGCCTGCACGACATGGTCGGCCTCGCGCCCGATCAGCTCCTGCAAATGGTCGAAGCGCCAGGCGAAGGTCCCGACGCCGTAGGTCAGCGAGCGCAGCTCGATGATCATGTCGCGGATCTCCGACTGGGGAATATAGGCGGTCGTCTCGTCCCAGCCTTTCCAGCCCTCCTTGGCGCTGAAGCCGAGGATCTGGCCGCGGCGCCCCGTGATCAGGCGCTGCACGTTCGAGGTGAACTCGGACGGGGCCGAGAGCTTCACCTCGAGGATGGGCTCGAGCAGCACCGGATCGCATTTGGGCATGCCCTCGCTCATGGCGAGGCGCGCCGCCGTGCGGAAAGCCATGTCGGAGCTGTCGACGGAGTGGTACTGCCCGTCGAAGAGGGTGACGGAGACATCGACCACCTCGAAGCCGAGCGGCCCGCGCTGGAGATAGTCGCGCACCCCCTGCTCGACCGAGGGGATGAACTGGCGCGGCACAGCGCCGCCCACGATCTTGTCGATGAACTCGAAGCCGGCGCCGCGCGGCAGCGGCTTGATCTCCACCTTGACGTCGCCGAACTGGCCGTGCCCGCCCGATTGCTTCTTATGCCGCGCATGCTGGGTGGTGCCGCGGCGGATCGTCTCCTTATAGGGGATCTGGGGCCGGTGCGCCTTGACCTGGAGCTTGTTCTTCTCCTTGAGGCGCTCGATCGCGATGAGGAGGTGCATCTCGCCCTGTCCCCAGAGCAAGAGCTCGTGGGTCTCGCCATGCTGCTCGAAGGAGAGCGAGGGGTCCTCCTCGGCGAGCTTCTGGATGGCTGCGGTCAGCTTCACCTCGTCCTGGCGGTTCTCGGCCTGGACCGCCATGGCGAAGAGGGGCTTGAGCGGCTGCGGCCAGGGCGCCGCACCCTCCGGCTCCTTGCCGGACGGCGTCAGCAGCTGCCCGGTGCGCGCCTTCTCCATGCGGCCGAAGGCCACCACCTCGCCGAGGCCCGCCTTGGCCTGCTTCGTCGCGGCGTGGCCGAGGAGGGTGAAGATGCCGCTGATGCGCTCGCCCTGGGCCATCTCGCCGTCGGCGAAGCCGCCGCGCCAGACGCGCGCCACGCTTAGCTTGCCCGAATGGGGCATGTGGTAAGTCTTGAAGACGCGCGCGACCGCCTCGCCCTCGGGCGCGATGCCGTAACGCTCCGCCGTCGCCTGGGGCTCGGGAGCCTCGTGGCGCAAGGCCTTGAGCAGGCGCCGCACACCGTGGTCCCGCTCGGCGGCGCCGAGGAAGACCGGGACCAGCTTGTCGTCGCGGATGCTGCGGGTGAGGTGCTTGTAGATCTCGCCCTTGTCCGGAACTACGTCCTCAAGGAGTTGCTCGAGGAGGCTGTCGTCGAAGTCGGCGAGCGTCTCGAGGAGCTCCTGGCGGCTCTGCTGCTCCCGCGCCTTCTCGCCTTCGGGGATGGCGACGAGATCCGAGGCCTGGCCGGCGCGATAGGCGTAGGCGCGCTCGGAGACGAGATCGACATAGCCGGTGATGATCTCGCCCCCGTTGCGCAGCGGCACCTGGCGCAGCACGAGCGGCCGGTCGGAGACGTGCTGGAGGGCCGCCAGCACCTCGCGCACCCGCTGGGCGGCGCTGTCCATCTTGTTGATGAAGAGCAGATGGGGGATGCGATGCTCGTCGAGGAATTTGAAGAGGGGTGCCAAGGCCATGGCGCGCTCGACGACGGGCTCGCACACGATTACGGCGATGTCGGCGACCATGAGCGCATTGTGGCATTCCTGCGCGAACTCGATCGAGCCGGGGCAGTCGAGGAAGGTCCATTTGTCGCCGAGGAAGCCGGTGGTGGCGATGTTGACCTCGCTGCTCATCTGGCGCGCGCGCGCCTCGGGGGCGCTGTCGCCGACCGTGGTGCCGTCGCGGATCGTGCCCTTGCGCGGGATGGCGCCCGTCACATAGAGCAGGCTTTCGAGGAGCGTCGTCTTGCCGCTGGTATAGGGCCCGACGAGGGCCGCGACGCGGGGCGCGTGCTCGGTCACTGGACGCCTCCATGAGTTCCTGTCCCGCCCGGCGCCGTCTTGCCGCGGCGCTCGTCAGAGCAATGTTTTCAACTGGCGGCACCGGATGCAAGGGGAATCCGGATAAACTTGCCGGCCGCCATACCGGGGGGCGACATTGGCATCTCCCCTTGCGCGTTTTCGGCGGATTTCCGCGATTCTCAGGGGGCGACGCCGGGGGGCGACGTTGGCATCCCCTGCGCTCCCGGGCTCGGTGCCGCCGGCGGAGCCGGGCGCTCCTCTTCCAGCCCGGTGATGAGGCGGGCGCCGCGCTGGAAGGTGAGATAGGCCCAGATCCATTCCAGCATCACGACCATGCGGTTGCGGAAGCCGATGAGGAAATAGATGTGCACCACGCCCCAGAGCAGCCAGGCGAGGCGGCCGCGCAGGCGCAGCCAGCCGAAATCGGCGACGGCGGCGCTGCGCCCGATGGTGGCGAGGCTGCCGCGATTGCGGAAGCGGAAGGGGGGCGGCGCCGGCCGGCCGCGCGCCCGCGACGCGATCACGCGCGCGACATAGCGCCCCTCCTGCTCCGCCGTCTGCGCCATGCCGGGGAGCGGCTTGCCGTTGCCGTCCTTGGCGAGGGCGGCGTCGCCGATCACGAAGATCTCGGGATGGCCGGGCAGCGTGAGATCGGGGCCGACGACGACGCGGCCGGCGCGGTCATGCTCGGCCGCGAGCCATTCCGCCGCCGGCGAGGCGCGCACGCCCGCGGCCCAGACGACGGTGCGCGCGGGGATGCGCGCGCCGCCCGCGATGACTCCCTCGGCGTCGCACTGGCTCACCATGGCGCCGAGGCGGAGCTCGACGCCCAGCCGCGCGAGCGCGCGCTGGGCCGCCGCCGAGAGGCTCGGGGGGAAGCTCGCCAGCACCCGGTCGAGCCCCTCGACGAGGATGATGCGCGCCTGGCTCGGATCGATATGGCGGAAATCGCGCCGGAGGGCCTTGCGCGCGAGCTCGGCGATGGCGCCCGCAAGCTCGACGCCGGTGGCGCCCGCGCCGACCACGACGAAGGTGAGAAGGGCCTGGCGCGCCGCCGCATCGGCGCTGCTCTCCGCGCGCTCGAAGGCGAGGAGGATGCGGCGGCGGATATCGGTGGCGTCGTCGATCTTCTTGAGGCCGGGGGCGAAGCGCTCCCATTCGTCATGGCCGAAATAGGCGTGGCGCGCCCCCGTCGCCACCACGAGCTGGTCATAGGGGATGCGCCGCGCCCCGGCGCGCACGGCGCGGCCGGCGACGTCGATGCCGTCGACCTCGCCGAGCAGCACTGTGGCATTGGCCTGGTCGCGCAGGATGGCGCGGATCGGCGAGGCGATATCGGCGGGCGAGAGCCCCGCCGTCGCGACCTGGTAGAGGAGCGGCTGGAAGAGGTGATAGTTGTGGCGGTCGATCACCGTCACGTGTACAGGCGCGTTGCGCAGGCCGCGCGCCGCGGTCAAGCCCCCGAAGCCGCCGCCGACGATCACCACCCGCGCGCGCCGATCGGCGCGGGGGGCCGCGCCCTGCGGGGGTTGCGGCGCGTCCGCGCTCACGGGCGCCGGTGCCGCGACGGCCGGCGCGCCGTCTCCGACGGGTCCGCGGCTCGGCTCGATGGGGCTCTTCTCGCGCGCGGGTCTCGCCATGGCGCCGCTCCTCCGCCGCCGAAGAGAACGGCGGAGGGATAACGCGCGTTCCCGGAGAAGGGATTGCGCCAGCCTCTTGCGCCATTGCTGGAACCTGTTCCCGTCCGATCCGGCGCGGGGCTTGCCAAGGCCCAAATGTTCATGTATTGTTCTCATCATTGCCGATGTCATCATCCTTCCCTCTGCCGAGGCTCGCCCATGACCGTCACGCCATCCGCCGCCCGCATTCTCTATTCTGGCCCCCTGAGCCTCTTCTCGCGCAAGGTGGAGATGGCCCTCGGCGAGAAGGGCCTGGCCTTCGAGCGGGTCATGGTGCCGTTCAGCCAGGAGCGCGGCTATGCGCCTAAGCACCCCGCAGTCCTGGCGGCCAATCCCAAGGCCCAGGTTCCGGTGCTGGTGGATGGCGACCTCACCCTCTTCGATTCGACCCTGATCCTCGAGTATCTCGAGGACGCCTACCCCGCCCCGCCCCTCTTCCCGCGCGAGGCCAGGGCGCGGGCGCGCTGCCGCCGCCTCGAGCTTTTCGCCGACGAGATCCTCTTCGCCCCCGTGCGCCTTCTCATGTACCGCACCGAGCCGCCCCATCCCGAGCGCGAGCACCAGGCGGCGCGGGAGGCCGAGGGCGCGCGGGCCGAGGCGGCGATCCGCGGCCATTACGCGGGGCTCGCCGACGAGCTCGGCGAGCGCGATTATTTCTGCGGCGATTTCTCCGTCGCCGATATCGCCCTCTTCATGACCCTCCTCTTCGCGGCACGGCTCAAGGGCCCGACACTCGGCGATTTCCCGAATCTTGCCGCCTGGCAGGCGCGCATGCGGGGGCGGCCCGTGATCGCCAAGGTGGCCGCCGAAATCGCGGAAGCGGATCGCGTGCTGTCGCGCAAGGCGGGATGAAGCTGCCGCTCAGGCGGGAAGGGCCGCGAGGTGGCCTTGCGCTGCGTAGTCGAGGAGGCGGCGATCGCGGGTGACGAGCCGCGCGGTGGTGAGACGGGCCGTCGCGGCGATGAGGCGATCGGCGGGGTCGCCGTGAAACCGGCCCGGCAGCTCACAACTTTCGACGGCGACCTCCGGGCTGAGCGGCTCGAGCACAAGCCCTGGCGCCGCCAGGGCCTCCTCCACCCACTCGCGTATCGGCTTCGAGAGGGTAATCCGCCCGCGCTGGGCGAGCATGGCCGTTTCCCAGACCGAGATTGCCGCGAGTCTCAGTCCGCCGCGTGCAGCCGCCTCGGTGATCGTCGCGCGCGCCGCGGACGATAGCTCGGAACTACCGATCATGAGCCACAGCCAAACATGGGTATCGAGCAGCAGCACCTCGGTCGCGCGCGCCTCACGAAACCTCGCCATCCGCCTCCCACGCCTCATCCAAAGGCGCCACGATATCGCCGTGAACCGTCATGGTGCCCGCCATGCTGCCGAACAGCTCGGCTGGCGCCGTCTCGACCGGCACCAGCTTGGCGACCGGCTTGCCACGCTTGGTGATGATGATGGGCGCACGCCGGCGCGCCACCTCGTCCATCAAGCGCAGGCACTCGGCTTTGAAATTGCCAGCCGGAATGCGACGGAGCGCCTTGTCGCTCTTTTTGTCTATAGTCATATTAAAATGACTATAGAAGAATTTCACTCACGTCAAGGCGCTGCGCAGCCCCGATCTACGCCGTGATGAGAATCGTGCCGCCAACCGGACGCAAGGTGGCGTGAGATGGGACGATCTGGAGAAATTCGCGGCGACTGGGCTGCCGCGCGCCGGCACAACTCCACTCCCCTCGTTGCGCGGTGAGCGCAATGGCCATGTTGTCGAGGCGCCTCGCAGAGGCGCGAGCGGCCCATCCCACTCGTCATGCCCGCGCTCGTCGCGGGCATCCACGAGTTGAACTCAAATTAAGTCGTCGGTGGCCGGAACAAGTCCGGCCACGACGGCTCGGCATTGACCCACCCCCACGCCAGACGATCGGCGCGCGGAACGGCCTCGCTCAGCCGTTGGTGCCGGGGGCCTGCTGATGCTGCTGTGTCGGCGTACTGGAGGCGGTGGTGTCGGGCGACGACATCGCCTCGTGATCTGCGCCGCAATTGGCGGAGGCGGTGCCGGCAAGGCCGAGGCCGAGCATCAGCGCCGCAAGGCTCGCGAGGATCAGGGACGTCCGTCTCGTCATGACTGCGCTCCCTCGATGGATCGCGCTTAGGCTACGCCCCGCCTCGCGCCGCGGTCAACGCGATCCGGCCGCGGGAGCCGTCAACTCCTCGTGAGCCGCCCCCGCCACGGCCCTCCGGCGCCGCGCATCCCTTACCGAAGGCCCGCGCAGGCGCGCGCCGGTCGAAGGCCCCCTACGACCCCGCCAGGATACGCCGTATCTTCCCGACCAGCTCCTCAGAGGTGAACGGCTTGACGATCAGCTCGACGCCGAGCTGAAGGCGGCCGTTATGAAAATTTGCATTCCGCGCATAGCCGGTCGTAAACAGCACCCTGATGCCGGGGTATCGGCCTTGCGCCTCTTCGGCGAGCTCCCGGCCGTTCAAGTCGCCAGGAAGGCCCAGATCCGTGAACAACAGATCGACGCGGGGCTCCTCGCGCAGGAGCTTCAGCGCCGCGGCGCCGTCCTGGGCCAGGAGCACGCGATAGCCGTGCTCTTCGAGCATCGCCGCGATCGAGGCGGCCAGCAGCTCATTGTCCTCGACGAGAAGAATGGTCCCCGACGCGGGGGAGGCCCGCACAGGCGGCTGATCGCTGCGCGCGTCAGGCTTGGCATCGGCGGCAAGCGCGCGCGGCAGATACAGCTTCACGGTCGTTCCCTTGTCGAGCTCGCTATAGATCGCGACGTGCCCGCCCGACTGCTTGACGAAGCCGTAGACCTGGGAAAGACCCAGGCCCGTGCCGCGGCCGGCCTCCTTGGTGGTGAAGAACGGCTCGAAGGCCCTGGCGACGGTCTCCGCATCCATGCCGGTGCCGGTATCGGTGACGGAGACGATCACATATTGGCCAGGCTTCGCCCCGACGTTGCGTTCTGCGTAGTGCTCGTCCAGGTACCCGTTCGCCGTCTCGATGGTGAGCTTGCCGCCCTCGGGCATGGCGTCTCGCGCGTTGATCGCGAGATTGAGCAGCGCGTTTTCGAGCTGATTGACGTCGGCCAGAACATTCCACAGTCCCCCGGCCAAAACGGTCTCGATGGCGATTCGCTCGCCGAGCGTCCGGTGCAGCATGTTGGACATGCCCGAGACAAGCCTGTTCATGTCGATCAAGGCGGGTGCCAGCGCCTGCCGGCGAGCGAAGGCGAGCAATTGCCGCGTCAGTCGCGCGCTGCGCTCGGCGCCCTCGATCGCCGTCCGGATCGGGCCTTTGATTCTCGGATCTTCGGGACGGAGCCGACGCTCAAGAGTTTCGAGGCTGGAAATTATGACGCCGAGCTGATTGTTGAAATCGTGGGCGATGCCGCCGGTGAGCTGGCCCAGGGATTCGAGGCGCTGCACATGGGCGAGCGCCTCCTCGGCCTTGCGGCGCTCCTCCGCCTCGCGGCGAAGATCGCGCGTCACCTCGGCGATGCGGGCCGCGAGGAGCCGGGCATTGTCCTGGAGCTTGGCCGCGGCGCGCTGCATGCCTTGGCCGACGAGGGCGAGCTCGCGCACGCGGAAGCGGGGCAATTGCACTGTCTCGCCCCGACCGAGCGCCGCGGTCGCCTCGGCGAGGGACCGGATGCCGACGATGAGCTGCGCCACGAGAAAGGTGATGGCGCCCATGGCAAGCGCCGCGACAAGGAAGCCGCCCGCTGCCGAGAGCAGGATGGGGCGGAGAACCTGTCGGAACATGTCGGCTTCGGGCATGGAGAAGGCCACGCTCCAGCCGTAGCGTGCCGAGCGGCTGAGGGAGGAAAGCGAAAGGGGGCCCTCGAGCACATGCGTCTCGTAGACGAGATCGGGTGCCTTCGAATAGCGGAGCCGCTCCGTCGCCCCCTTCTTGCCGAGGTATTTGTCGGCATTGATGACCCGCGCAACGACGGTCCAATCCTGGTCAAGAATCACGCCGTTCCACTTGGCCGGCAGCCGCTGGTCGTCGATGATGCGTTGGAAGGCGTCGCTGGGGATCACGATGTTGATGACATAGCGGAGCGTGTCCGCGGCCATGATCGGCAGCTGAACGATCGTGATCCATTTGCCGGAGGCATAAGAGCGCCGCAGCGGCTTCACCGCGACCCGACCGGCGCGGGCTGCTGGATCGATCCAGTCGGGATCGACGCGCAACGCGGGAAGGGGCTCGCCGGCGGGAAGCTGGGTGTTGATGAGCTGCCGCCCGGAATCGCCCGGGTTGAGGATGAGAAAATAGCCATAGGCCGCCAAGACCTGGCGCGCCTGCTGCTCGAAGCCGGCGATATCGCCCTCGGCGAGGCGATGGGAGACCGCGAGGCCGCGGGCGAGCGCCACCGCCTGGTCGAGCTCGCGCTCGACCGCGACCGTCGTGGCGCGGCTGGTCGCGACGAAGCTGAGCCCGAACTGGGCCTTCTGCTCAAGCCAGGAGAACCAGCCGGCGGCGCCGGCGACAAGAAGCGTTCCCGCGACGCCGGCGAGCGCGAGGTAGAGCAGCCAGCGCCGGAGCGATATGCCATTCGGTCGAAGCGCGGCTTGCGCCGCTCGCCCGCCGTCCACCCCCATCCTCTTCGGAAGCCTGCCCGATGGAATTCTAGACCAAAACCGACAGGGCGCGCGCCAAAAAGTCTGTTAGGCTCGCGACCAAGCCGGCGGGCCGGCTTGCTCAATCTCGGGCTGTCGTTCTCGCCCCTTTGGTTTTATGACGGGCGGATGGGGAAGCCTGAGAGGCCATGTTGGCTCAGCCGGCAGCACGCTCACCTTCAGCCATGAGGCGCGATGAGAGCCTATTCCTTCGTCACCGTCGACGTCTTCACCGAGCGCCGCTTCGGCGGCAATCCGCTCGCCGTCTTTCCCGACGCGCACGGCCTCACCGATGGGGAGATGCAGTCGCTTGCTGCCGAACTCAATCTGAGCGAGACGACCTTCGTCCTGCCGCCCGACGACCCCGCCCATACGGCGCGAGTCCGCATCTTCAACCGCACCCACGAGATGCCCTTCGCCGGGCACCCCAATGTGGGCACGGGCTTCGTGCTGGCGCAAGCGGGCCGCGCCAAGGACGACAAGCTGCGCTTCGAGGAGCTCGCCGGCCTCGTCGAGATCGAGGTCGAGCGCGACGCGGCCGGTGCTGTGACCGGCGCCACCATCGCGGCCCCCCAGCCGCTCGCCCTCGGCATCCGCCTCGCGCCCGAGGCCGTGGCGGGATGCATCGGCCTCGCAGCCGCCGATATCGTCACGGCGGCGCATCCCCCGCTCCGCGCCGCGGTCGGAAATGATTTCGTCATCGCCGAGGTCACGGAATCGGGCCTCGCTCGCGCGATCCCGGACCTCGCCGCGTTCCGGCGCGTGCTCGCCGAGACGCCGGCCCTCGAGGGGCGCTTCGCGCTTTACATCTACGTGCGCGACGGCAACGGCAGCCGCATCCGCGCCCGCATGTTCTCGCCCATCGCCGGAACCTGGGAGGATCCGGCGACGGGGAGTGCCGCGACGCCGCTCGCCGCCCTGCTGCTCTCCCTCGGCACGGCGCAGAGCGCCCGCTACGACATCGCGCAGGGGGTCGAGATGGGCCGTCCCAGCCTGCTGCGCACGACGGCGCGGCGCACGCCCGACGGCATCCGCGCCTGGGTCGGCGGCGCTTGCGTGCCCGTGCTGCGCGGCGAGGCGATGGTGTAGGGGCGCCAAGTTTACTGACCGGATCAATCCCTCATCGTCGTCCCGGACACGTGGACTCCTTGTGCGACAAGGAGTCCACGCGATCCGGGACCCATCGGGACCGCCTCGTGGATTCCGGATAGCGGGGCTCGCAAGGCCGGAAAACCACGGTTTTCCGGGCTCGCCCGCGCTTCCGCTACGGCATGCACACAAGTCTGGATGGGCGCCCCTTCCAAAGGAATAGCCGTCATTCCGGCCGGAGCCCACGGGTCCGGCCGAAGGCCGGCCCGAGGACAGGCTCCGCGGAGAGCCGGAATCCAGGTTTTCCGTGGAAATACTGGATTCCCGCTTTCGCGGGAATGACGAGGGGGAGAGTGCAGACTGAGATATGTGCATGCCGTAGCGCGCTTCCGGAATGACGAGGGTTAGAAGCGCGACCTATCGCCCTTGGGCGTAGAACGAGAGCGCGGCGGCGATGACGCGGTGCACGGGCGTCGGCACCCCGGCCGCCTCGCCGAGGCGCACCACCGCCCCCGAGAGCCAGTCGAGCTCGAGGCGGTTGCCGCGCTCGAGATCGACGGCCATGGAGGCGCGCATCTCGGCGGGCAGCCTGTCGAGGGTGGCGCCGATCTCGGCGACCATCGCCGTGTCGAGGGCGATGCCCCGGGCGCGACCCACCGCCGCCACCTCGGCCACGGCGTCGAGGAAGAGGCGGCGCGCCCAGGGCTCGGCGCGGATGGCGCCGGCCGCCTGGCGGGTCAAGGCCGTGACGCCGCTGAAGGCGGCGAGCAGGACGAATTTGCGCCACAGCTCCGTCGCGATCGCATCGGTGAGCTGGCTATCGATTCCCGCCCTCTCGCAAGCGACGAGGAGCGCTGCGCCGCGCCGGCTGCGCGTGCCGTCGAGCTCGCCGAAGACGAGCCGCGCCATGGTGCCGGTGTGGCGGATGAGGCCCGGCGCCGCGATGGTCGAGGCGATATAGGCGACCCCGCCCATCACATGCTCGCGCCCGAGGATGGCGGCGAGGCGCTCCTCGCTGTCGACGCCATTCAGGAGCGAGACGACCGCCGTGTCGCGGCCGAGGAGCGGCTTGCAGAGGGCGCCGGCGGCCTCGGTGTCCCATAGCTTGACCGCGAAGAGCACGATGTCGACGGGGCCGATCGCGGCGGGATCGTCGGTCGCCTGCGCGGGGCGGATGACGAGATCGCCCCGCGGGCTCTCGATGCGCAGGCCCTCGGCGCGGATGGCCTCGAGATGGGCGCCGCGCGCGAGGACATGCACCTCCTCGCCGGCCGCCGCGAGCCTTGCGCCGAAATAGCCACCCACGGCCCCCGCCGCCATCACCGCGATTCTCATCCCGTCCACCCCCTCGCCTGTCGATCCCGGATCCCGCGCCGCACATCGGGAAAACCCCGAATGGGGCTGCGGAAACCATCGATATCCGCCGCGGCTCGGGAAAGCCAACAAGATATGGGGGTCGATCCCGCGGGTGCTCTGGAAAATTCCCGCTAGCCTATTGGCAGGCCAAGGAATCCGGTTATACTTAACGCGGCGTTAAGCATAAGCCTGCCGTGCCAAATGGGGGCGCCGTGACCAGACCGCTCACCGCTCTGGCTTGCGCCATGATGATCGGGGCGATCGTCGCATCGCACCCGATCGACGCCCGCGCGGCATCCCAGCGCTACGACTACCGCATCGTGCATCCGCTCTACGGCGATATCGGCACCTACACGAATATCGTCGATCGGCGCGGCAACGAGACCGCGGTGGAGAGCCGGCTCGAGGTCGCGGTGAAGCTTCTCGGCGTCGTCGTGTTCCGCGAGACGGCGGCGCGCAGCGAGCATTGGCGCGGCGGCCGCCTCGTCGCCTATCACGGCGTCACCGAGATCAACGGCAAGCCCATCACCGTGAGCGGCGAGGCGCGCGGCGGCGGCTTCGTCATCACGACACCGGCGGGAACCGTGACGGCGCCCGCCGACGTGCATCCCTCCAATCCCTGGTCGGCCGCCATCCTCAATACCGACACGATGATGTCGACGCGGGACGGCCGGCTCTACAAGGTGCGCATCAGCGGCGGCGGCGTCGACCCCGCGGCGTTCCGCGGCGGCCCCGGCAATCTGCGCCGCTACGAGATCGACAGCGACACGCGGCAATTCGTCTGGCTCGATTCCCACGACGTGCCCGTCGCCTTCCGCACCGAGGAGGACGGGGCCGCCATCGACTTCCTCCTCGTCCGCTATCCGACGGGCGCGGCACTCGACTGGCCCGCACCCCACCCCATGACCGATCCGCAAGAGGCCCTGGCGGCCTCGACCCTCGGCGGGCGCTGACGCTTCGCTGCAGCGCGAAAACCCCTCTCCGCTTGTGATCAAAATGGTCCCGCGGGCAAAGCCTTGCTGTGATTAAATTGGGCATGTCGCCCGGGAGATTGCGCAGCGGCCGAGGGCGCTTGTATCGTCAGGGGGCCGCGGCGGCTCTCGGGACGCGAGGCCAGGGGCCGACGGAGGGCGGGGGACGCGGCACAGCGATCACGTCCCTATGCCACAACGAGGGAGGAATTCGTGCAGCAGCAGGGTCCGGTCATCAGCCGGCACGACCTTAGCCATCGCGGCCTGCGCAAGCTCCGCACGGCCTATTGGAATCTTTCGGTCCCCGAATATTACGAGGAGGCGATCCGGCGCAAGGAAGGCGGGATCGCCGAGGGCGGCGCCCTCGTCGTTGAGACCGGCAAGCATACCGGCCGCGCCGTGCGCGACAAGTTCATCGTCGAGGAGCCCGACAGCAAGGACGAGATCTGGTGGGGCAAGATCAACCAGCCCATCAGCGAGGCGCAGTTCGAGGCGCTGCACGCGCGCATGCTCGCCCATTTCGACGGCCGCGACGCCTTCATCGCCGATTGCTTCGCCGGCGCCGATCCGGATCACCGCCTGCGCGTGCGCGTCGTCACCGAGAACGCCTGGCACTCCCTCTTCGCGCGCAACATGCTCATCCGGCCCTCGCCCAAGGAGCTTGCCGAGTTCGTGCCGGACTTCACCATCCTCCAGGCGCCGAGCTGCCGCGCCGACCCCGCCAAGCACGGCACCAATTCCGAGACCTTCATCCTCGTCAACTTCAAGAAGCGCCTCCTCCTCATCGGCGGCACCTCCTATGCCGGCGAGATCAAGAAGTCGGTGTTCGGCGTGCTCAACTACCTCTTGCCGCCGGACGGCGTGCTGCCGATGCACGCCTCGGTCAATGTCGGTCCCAAGGGCGACGCCGCGATCTTCTTCGGGCTCTCGGGCACAGGGAAGACGACGCTCTCCGCCGATCCGACGCGCACCCTCGTGGGCGACGACGAGCACGGCTGGTCCGAGCGCGGCCTCTTCAACTTCGAGGGCGGCTGCTACGCCAAGGTGATCCGCCTCTCGCCCGAGGCGGAGCCCGAGATCTACGCGACCACGCGCCGCTTCGGCACGGTGCTGGAGAACGTCGCCGTCGATCCCGACACGCGCGCGCTCGACCTCGACGACGACCGCCTCACCGAGAACACCCGCGCCTGCTATCCGATCGGCTTCATCCCCAATGCAAGCCATACGGGGATGGCCGGCCATCCCAAGAACATTGTCATGCTGACCGCCGACGCCTTCGGCGTGCTGCCGCCGATCAGCCGGCTGAGCGCCGAGCAGGCCATGTATCACTTCCTCTCGGGCTACACCGCGCGCGTCGCCGGCACCGAGAAGGGCATGGGCAAGGAGCCCGAGGCCACCTTCTCGACCTGCTTCGGCGCCCCCTTCATGCCGCGCCATCCGACCGTCTACGCCAAGCTGCTCGGCGAGCTGATCGCCAAGCACAACGTCAAATGCTGGCTCGTCAACACCGGCTGGTCGGGCGGCGGCTACGGCATCGGCAAGCGCATGAACATCGCCCATACCCGCGCCATGGTGCGCGCAGCCCTCGACGGGCGCCTCGCCAAGATTTCGACGGTGAGGCTCGACACCTTCGGCCTCCAGGTGCCCGAGAACTGCCCCGAGGTGCCGCCCGAGGTGCTCGACCCCAAGGCGACCTGGCGCGACAAGCGCGCCTATGACCGCACCGCCCGCGAGGTGGTGAAGCGCTTCGAGACGAACTTCAAGCAGTTCGAATCCTATGTCGACGACAAGGTGAAGGCCGCCGGCATCCACGCAGGGTGAGGACGCGAATTCCCCGCCTCACCTGCTCGCTTTTGTCCCCCACCTCACCCGCTCGCTTTTGTCCCCCACCTCACCCTCGTCGCGCCTACGGCGCTCCTTGCCCTCTCCGCCCCAGTGGGGCGGAGAGGGTGCGAGCGGAGCGAGCGGGTGAGGTGGGGGCGTGAGGTGGAGATGCGTCGCGACGACGAATTCCCCTAATTCAGCGCGCCGCAGGCGCGCTGGATGCGGCGGCAGGCCTCCTCGAGCGCCTCGGTCGCCGTGGCGTAGGAGATGCGGAAATGGGGGGCGAGGCCGAAGGCGGCACCCTGCACCACCGCGACCCCCTCGCTCTCGAGGAGATAGGTGACGAAGTCCTCGTCGGTCGCGATCCTCTTGCCCTCGGGCGTCTTGCGCCCGATGGCGCCCGCGCAGCTCGGATAGACGTAGAAGGCGCCCTCGGGCTTGGGGCAGTGGAGGCCCTTGGCCTGGTTGAGCATCGAGACCACGAGGTCGCGGCGCTCCTGGAACACCTTGTTGTGCTTGGGGATGAAGTCCTGCGGCCCGTTGAGGGCCGCGACCCCGGCCCATTGGCTGATCGTCGAGGTGTGGGTCGAGCTCTGGGACTGCACCTTGTTCATCGCCTTGATGAGCTCGAGGGGCCCGCCGGCATAGCCGACGCGCCAGCCCGTCATGCAATAGGCCTTGGAGAGGCCGTTGACGGTGAGCGTGCGCGAATGGAGGCCGGGCTCGATCTGCGCCGGGGTGGTGAACTTGAAGTCGTCATAGACGAGGTGCTCGTACATGTCGTCGGTCATCACCCAGACATGGGGATGGCGCAGCAGCACCTCCGTCAGCGCCTTGAGCTCGGCGCGGGTATAGGCAGCGCCCGTGGGATTGCTCGGGGAGTTGAGAATGACCCATTTCGTCTTGGGCGTGATGGCGCGCTCGAGATCGGCGGGCTTGAGCTTGAAGCCGCTCTCGGCGGGGCAGTCGATGAAGACGGGCGTTCCCTCGCAGAGCAGCACGATGTCGGGATAGCTCACCCAATAGGGTGCCGGAATGATGACCTCGTCCCCCGCCTCGACGGTGGCGACGATGGCGTTGTAGAGCACCTGCTTGCCGCCGCAGCCGACGGTGATCTGGTCGGGCTTGTAATCGAGCCCGTTCTCGCGCTTGAACTTGGCGCAGATGGCCTCGCGCAGCTCGATAATGCCGTTGACCGCCGTGTATTTCGTCTTGCCGTCGCGCATCGCCTTCGCCGCCGCCTCCTTGATGTGCGGGGGCGTGTCGAAGTCGGGCTCGCCGGCGCCGAGGCCGATGACGTCGCGGCCCGCGGCCTTGAGCTCGGCGGCTTTGGTGGTCACGGCGATGGTGGGCGACGGCTTGATGCGGGCAAGCCGTGAGGCGAGGAACGACACGGGCTGCGGCTCCTTCGAGAGGGGACGGGCGATATTGCGGCTGCGAAACTACGCCCCCGCGCGCGCCGGAGCAAGGGCGCCGCACGGTGCCGCAGTGCTAAAATTGTCAGGGTGACAATGGCTTCGGCAGCGCTCAGCCGTTAACCAGGAGCCGGCGCTCCTCGAGCTCGACGACCTCGGCCGCAGGCTTCGCCGCGACTGCCGCCTTGCTCGGCGCCACCGCCCGGATCTGGGGCAGCGGCTTGATGTGGCGGTGGACGAAGCGCGAGCCCTGCCACACCTCGAAGCCGAGGAAGGCATCACGCGCGGCGAGAAACAGCCGCTCGCTCGCCAGCCGCGCCGCGTCGTCGCTCTCGGCGACAACCCCCTCGCCGTCCGCGAGGGTCGATTCCTCGTCGAGGAAATAGCACCAATAGCTCGCCATGCTCGCCTCTCTCCACCCCCCGTTGACGCCCGGAAAGGATAGGGCTTGAGCCATGACAAGAATGGGACATCTGGCCGCGCCACGCGCGGCGCGCTCAGGAATAGGCGAGGCCCCAGGCCATGAAGCCGATCGTGACCGCGACCATCAGCGCGAAAGGCAGAAGCGGGTACCAGCTCATCTTCATGTGCCACCTCGCGAGGCGAATCCCGGATCGGCGGCTTCGAGGAGCGCGGGCCGACGCCTGCGTCCTATCGCCGCTCGATCGAGTCCGCGCCTAGAGATTCCCCTTATGGACCTGGTCGTAGAGATAGCCGGCGGCCGTGCCCACGGCGCCGCCGATGGCGGCGCCGCACCAGATACAGCCGCCCGTCGCCGCGGTCACGACGGCGCCCGTGCCGACGCCGACGGCGCCGCCGGCGAGCATGTCCTTGGTCGTCTCATCGAGATTGCTGCAGGCGGCCGTGCCGAGAAGAAGGAGCAGCGCTGCAGTTGCTGTAAGGGCTCGTCTCATGGCTCTCCGTCCATAAGGCGGCCCCGACGTCCCCGTCCCTTCTTACCTCCAAACGCCGCCGCGCCCAACCGAAAATCGCGCCCGTCCCTTTCTCGTCACAGGCTCGCGCAGGCGCGCCGGCCCGACCAGCGCCGCTAGCGCCGCGGCTTCGGCGGCGCCTCCCGTGTTACGATCTTGTCAGCGCGCCACAGCTCGAAGCCTTCCCCCGTCTCGGGCTTGTCTTGAAGCAGCGCCTGGGCCTTCTCCTTCGCCTCGCGGTCGCTCTGGGCGTGCACGTCCTCGAGGCCGGTGACCGTCTCCTCCTTGTTGACGAAATAGCAGCGATAACGGGTCATGGGAGTCTCCACATTGATTGTTGATTGATTGTTGTTGCGCGCCGGTGCGCGCGCCATGCGGCGGCGGGCGCGGGCGGACATGGCGCCACGGCGCGCCCCCCGCGGCGGAGGCCGCACGGGCTTCGGCCTCCGCCGTCATGCTCGCCCAAGCACCCCGTCCATGCGATCGGCGGCTGCGGCAGCGCCCGCCGTCATGACGCCGAGCCGTCGCGTCCGAGCACGATCACGACTCCGGTCGGCTCCGGCTCATGGGGCGCCAGGCTCGTCTGGCTGGGGTCGTTCCAGCTCGCGAGCTTCACGAGCCGGCCCATGCCGGAGACGGGCCGATCGGATTCGACCGGCTCCACGATGTGGAGGCCGTCGGCGTCGAGGAAGAAGGTGTGGTTTCCGAAGATCCTGCTCAGCTGCGGCAGCGCCGGATGGTTCTCGGGGATCGCCTCGGCGCCGATCTGGCTTACCGTCCGCTCCACTCCTGCGGAAGTCAGTTTCATCGCAACCCTCCTTTCGCTTGCGGCTTGCGGCCGCATCCACGGCGCGAGGCGGCACAGCGCGTCGCAGAGCACGGCTCCCTCGACTCCACGTGGGGTCCTGCTGCACATGGTCAAGCGGGGTCGCGGCCGGCGCGCGCCGAAACGTGTCGCGAAAGTGACCCGAAATCTTTACGGCGCGGTAATTCCGCGCTGCTAGGCTTGATCTCGTTCCGGGTCGCAGCGAAGGCGCGGCGGATCGCCGCAGGATCGTGCGATCCGCGCGCGGGAGGAATTTTCGCCCGCGCGGGGAACGAAGCCGATGTGCCGGCTGTTGTAACAGCAAGGCTGAATCATGAGCGCAAGCGAAGACGGAGCGATGAGGCGTGAGAGGGCGGATGCGCTCGAGACGCGCGCGAGGACGCTCACGGAAGAATTCACGAGCGCTGCCATCCAGGGCAGCGCCGCCGTCGCCAGCGTTGTTGGCCTCGCCTATCTCGTGCTGCGCGCCTGGCCGCGCCAGAGCGCACTCCACCTCGTCGCCGTCCTCGTCTACGGCACCTCGATGATCCTGGCGTTCCTCGCCTCGGCCCTCTATCACGGCTCCCGCCACGCGCGCCGCAAGCCGATCTTCCGCGCCCTCGACCACTGCATGATCTTCTTCTTCATCGCCGGCACCTATACGCCGGTGACGATCCTGGCGCTCTGGCACCACGCCGGCTGGGAGCTCCTCGCCACCACCTGGGCCATCGCGATCACCGGCGCGGTCCTGCGCATCCTGCGCGGCCCGCGCTTCCACCGCATCGCCCTTCCGCTCTATCTCGCCATGGGCTGGCTGGTGCTGGCCTGGAGCGGGGCGCTCTACGAGGCCGTCGGCCTCGTGCCCGTCCTCCTCTTCGCGGCCGGCGGCCTCGCCTATACGGGCGGGCTCCTCTTCTATCGCTGGGAGCGCCTGCCCTTCAACAACCCCCTCTGGCATCTCTGCGTGGTGATCGGCAGCGGCTGCTTCTTCATCGCCATCGCCTTCTATCTGCTGCCCCAGGCGAGCCTCGCCTAGCTCCAGCGCCGCGTGCTCTCGTTCCGCCGCCGCGGCTCCGGACGGCGCTACTCGCGCGCCTTGTCGGCGCGATCGGTCGCGGCGAGGACCCAATGGAGCAAGGCAAGCGCCGCCGCGACCACCGCGAGCGCGATCAAGGTCTCGGCGGAGAGCGTCGCGACGTCGATGACGATGAATTTCCGCGCGATGGCCAGGATGGCGATCAGCACCACGGTCCGCACCTGGATGAGATGCTCGCGATTGTGCAGGACCTGGACGATCGAGTGGTTGAACTCGAGGGCGATCAGCACGGTCATGATGTCGCCGAAGATGATGGCGAAGGCGCGGTCGCTGAGGGATACGGCGGCGGTGGCGAAGATGTCGTAGACGTCGCGGACGAGGTCGGCGAGCGAGCCGATGATCACCACCGCGATGACGACGGTCAGAAGGAGCGCGAGCACCTGCTCGAACCGCTCGTAGGGCCCGAGCTCGTTCCACGTCTTGAGGTATCGCGTGACCAGGCCCATGGACCCTCCCCCTATTGCCGCGGCCGGCGCCCCTCGCTCCAGCCCATCCATAGCCGAAGGCGGGTGCGGCGGGAAGCGCCGCGCTCGGGGGAGCGCGCCCGCTCAGAAGCCGCAGAGGTCGTGGAGCGCGTCATAGGCCAGCACCTGCATGTCCCAGTCCTGCTGCGCCGGATGCGCGCGCACATAGCGCGTCACGACCGCCGTCGCCTGACCGCTGCTCATCTTCTCCAGGCAGGCGCCGAGCCGCGCCACCTTGCCCTCGGCCGGGGCGCCGAAGAGGGGGCTGCCGAGCAGGCCGTCGATGAGGCCGGAGACGTAGAGCGGCTTCACCACGTCGCTGATCTGGAGATAGCTCTTCCCGGTGAGGAAGCCGTGATGGACGGGAAGCTCCGCCGCCGCGGCCGCGGGAGCGCTCAGCAAGACTGCGGCCAGGATGATTGGTCGCATCGACTCCTCCTCTCGTCTCGGCGTGCCGCCCGCGCGCTCGGCGCGACCGCGGCGCCGCGACAAGGATAGCGGCAGCGGACCGCGGCGGCCCGTGGAAATCGACGGCGGCAACAGCATCCGCCCGGCAATGGCTTAGGAAAGCTAAGTCAAGCGCCAGAAGTTCTGGTTTGTTTGGCCGGCCGTTCCCCGCGAAAAGGAAGATGCAATCCCGACTGCCCCGCCTCGCCCGTCGCCCGACGTGCCGGCGGGGCTTTTTATGAGACTTATAGGATTCGAGCCGCCTGTCCCGGCCGAGTCTCTTATCGCGTCCAAGTTGATCGCACCGGGGCGGTGCCAATATTATCCCCGGGGAGGGGCGGAGTCCGGGCGCGCATTGGTGCGTCCCGAAGGAGGGCTCGCATGAACGATCCACGCGTCGATCTCTCATCCCTTATTCGGGACATCGAGCAGGCGCCCGAGGGCGATCGCGAGCTCGACATCAGGATCGTCTTGGCCGCCATCCCCTATCCCCGCCGAGTCGGCCTGTGGATCAGCCTGGAGTTCGGCGCTCCGGCGCGCTGCGACTATACCCGCTCTCTCGATGCGGCACTCACTCTCGCCCCCGCCGGGCTGGCCTGGGAGGTGAGTACCGCCGGCGGACCGCGCGCGCGGATCGGAGCTTACGAGGGGCGCGCCCGCACCGCGCCACTGGCGCTCGCGGCAGCCGCCCTCCGCGCCCGCCTGGATGCGCTCGAGAGTGCCGGCCGGCAATCGAGTTTCCATCCCGCGGCCATCGAGCCCCGCGCGGCCGAGTCCCGCGCGGCGCGGTGAGGCGGGGCGAGCGCAGGCTGCGCCGGTTTCGAATGCGCGGGCACGCGGCCTGTGGCAAGATTGCTGCAACACTCAATCGTCATTCCCGCGAAAGCGGGAATCCAGCGCCTTCTGGGTCCCCGCTTGCGCGCTACGGCATGCACACATCTCAGTCTGCACTCTCCCCCTCGTCATTCCCGCGGAAGCGGGAAGCCAGTATTTCCGCGGAAAACCTGGATTCCGGCTCTCCGCGGAGCCTGTCCTCGGGCCCGCCTTCGGCGGGACCCGGGGGCTCCGGCCGGAATAACGGCTATTCCTTTGGAAGCGGCGCCCATCCAGACTTGTGTGCATGCCGTAGCGCCTGCGCGGGGACGACGGCTGAGCAAGTGAGCCGCGCTCCAAGCGCGGGCGGTGGGGAAGTTTGCACATGAGGCTCGCGACTCTCCGGCATGTCTCCGTCCTGAGCCTCCTTGCCGTGCTCGGCGGCTGCGCTCTTCCCCATGTGATGCCCGATGACGTGGCCGGCGAATTCGCGGCAGCGCATGCCGCGAAGGCGCCGCCGAGCGAGCAAGCGGCGCGGCAGGCGGCGGTCGCCTATCTCGCGCGCGACTGGCAAATCCCTGCCGGTGCCACCTATCAATTCGATCCCCTCGTCGCCACGGCCGTCGTCGATAACGGCATCGCAGCACCTAAGAGGCAAGTCCACGCCGCCGGCTGGTTCCTCTGCGGCACGGTCACGACCGGCACAGGCACGCCGTCAATGAGCGCCGCGCGGCCGTTCTATGTGCAATTCGACCCCGCGGCTCCCGCAACGGTTCGGCGCGGCGCCGTCGAGAGCGCGGCCTATGATTACGACAGCGTCGGCAGCCTATGCCGCGAGATCTACGGCCTCGCCTATCTGCGGCAATACGAGCCGTAGTCACGCAGGCTCTAGTGTTGTGACTCCAACGGTTCGTTCTGTTTGGCCGTCATGCCCGCAGAAAGCGGGCATCCAAGCATGCGGCCCTGGATTCCGGCTCTGCGCTTCGCTCCGGCCGGAATGACGACCTTTGAATGCGAATCGAATGTCAAAATCACAACACTAGGCGGATCGCCGCACCCGCCGCTCCGCGGAATCGATGGCCGAGCCGAGCTTGTGCTTGAGATCGTGGGACAGGTGCTCGACACCGTGGGTAACGCGGAGATGCTCGGTCATCTTCCGCGAAAGCTCCGCCTGCGAGGCGCCATGGGCGACGAATTCGCAGCCGGGGACCACGGCGCTGCACGGCAATTCGATGCGCTGGGGCATGTCTCCTCCCGCGTTTCTCTGATCATCGCGCGACGCTGCGCCGCCGCCGCATGGCGCGCGCGCAGCCTTCACCTCGCATGTGGCGTCGCACGGCGCGGGATCAAGGCGGATTCGCCTGACGTCACAAAGATCAGAGCGGACCCGCAGAGGACGCATGCCAGGAGCGCGTCGCCTCCGACGAGGAGGTTGCGTATGCTAATGTCGATGGAGCGCGAGGCGTTCAGGTTGGAGGACTTCAGGTCACCCCCGCGCAAAGCGGGGGTCCAGGGTCGCTGGATTCCCGCATTCGCGGGAATGACGATGCAGACGGCGATCTAAGCGCAACCTGCGCTCTGCCCTTCCGACAAACCTTCCGCGAGGCGACACGCCATGCCGCCAGGACCCCTGAGAGCGCTGCTCGCCGCCTGGGCCATCGTGTTTCTCTTCATGGTGGGGCTGGGCGTCTATTCGGTGATCGCCACGGCGCCGAAGAGCCCGACGACCGAGCAGATCGAGCGGGGCACCCTCGCGGTGCCGCGGGAGAGCCCGCTGTTCCTTGAGAATCAGACGCCGTAGCCGGCCGGTCGATGATCAGGACGAGGAGCGGCGCGGCGCCGCCATCCGCGTCTTGCGCGGCGGAGCGCCGGCCGCAGCGCCCGGCGGAATCTCTGCAGCGTCGCCCCGCCGAGCGATACCAGAGCCAGCACGAGCGCCAGGGGCCACCAGATCGGGTGCATCCGAGGCTCCGATGATCGCCTGCGCCGGCGGACTATCGCCGGCGCCGCCACCACAGGAGGCCGAGACCGGTGAGCCCGGCGCCCATCAGGGCGATGGTGGTCGGCTCCGGCACCCGCGGCGGCGCACCGCCCTCGAAGAGAGCGCCGCTATTCGCCGTGGCGACCCAATCCGGCTGGTCGACGGTGCCCGTATTCAGGAAGCTGACGATCAAGGACCCGATGGGAAGGCCGGGGCTGATATTCAAGAGCGGTCCAAGCAACGCATCAGGATTGTCTTGGACCTTCGTCTGCCCCAGATCGGCCTGGTACAGAAAATAGCCCGTCGCCCCGGCATCGACCCCTTGCGTCGTGGGCAGCCAGGCGCCGATCGGGTTCTCCGGCGAGGAGGTGATCCCGAGATAGGCGTCGAGCTTCCCACTCGCCCACGCCGTCGCGCTGAACAGCGATGCCGTGCTCGAGATCGGCGAGGTGTTCGCCGTTCCCCCCTGGGTGCCGGTGATCGCGAAGCTCAGGCCCGACGGGCTGCCGTCCTCGTTATTAGGGACGAGCACGTCGATGCGATAATCGCCCGTCTGGGGACCCGGCGAGATCGTGAAGCCGAAATTCGGCGGATTCGTCGTCGTCGGCGTGACCGTGCCGTTATCCAGGCACGCCGGCGTCGGCGCGTAGCAGAACGCATGGAGAGGATCGAGAATCACGCTGGCGTGTGCCGAGACAGGCAAGACAAAGGGTAGTGCCGCCAACCCGGACAGGCCGGCCCATGGCAATTTTAGATGAAATGGCTTCATCGCGTTGCCCTCCGCATTCCCCCGACCAAAAGTCGCCCGCGGTCTCCGACGAGACGCCCTCCGCGGTCATGCAGAAGCAATCAACGGCAAATGCTTGATACTTCCCGCCACCCTGGTTTTATTTGTATTTTATTTGATATCTTACGATGAGCAAATTGCGTGCCATTGTGCCACATTCCGGTGGATCAATAAGTTAACCTTAACACATCGCTCCTGCCGGGCGGCTTTGTTGTAAAAATTAACGACGAATTGTCGGTGAAATTGCCAGATTCGGCCGATCGACTCGGCTGATGCCCGCCTCAGCGCGCGGCGGGGGCGGCGCGCGGCCTTTTCTCGGCTTCTTCGGCCTTCTCCTCTTCCCTCGCGGGCTCGCGGGGCGGCATATCCTTGGCTGCCGCCGTGACCGGGCGCGTCCCGCTTCCCGGCGCCTCGCCTGCGGCGGCGGCGTCCTGTCGCAGCACGACCGTCTGGGTGGGATTGGCGATCTCGATCCCGAGCTCCTGGAAGCGCTTCTTCATGCGCCGGTTGAACTCGCGCTGAACACCCCAGCGGCCGGTATCGGTACAAGCGATCTGGCCGACGATCGTCACCACGGAGCCGTCGACCTTGTCGACGCCCCAGAGCTGGAGGTCGCTCCGCATCGCGTCCTTGAAGGCGGGGTCCTCGCGCATCTCGCGGGCGATCGCCGCGAGCGCCTCGCTCACCCGGTCGGTATCCTCTTTGAAGCTGACATTCACGCTGACGCCGGCATTGCCGATGCCGCGATTGACGTTGGTGACGCTGGTCACCGAGCTGAACGGGATGATGTGGACCGAGCCGTCCCCCGCGCGCAGGCGGATGGTGCGGATGGAGAGATGCTCGACCGAGCCCGAGAGCCCCGAGACGGTGACCCAGTCGCCCACCTGCATGGCGTTCTCCAGCAAGAGGAAGATGCCGGTGATGAGGTCCTGGACCAGCTTCTGGGAGCCGAAGCCGACGGCGATGCCGATGATCCCCGCCCCGGCGAGGAGCGGCCCGATATTGACGCCGATCTCGCTCAGCGCCGTCAGCGCCACGACCGTGAGCACGATAACGAGGAGCGTCGTGCGGAACATCGGCAGGAGCGTGCGCAGCCGCGCTGAGCGCACATATTGCGCCTCGCGCGTCAGCCGCGCGAGATGGCGCTCGGCGGCGAGATTGGCGCCCTCCCACACGGCGATCGCCGCGACGACCGTGAGGCCGATGGTGACCACCGCCGAGACGAGCCGGCCGCCGATCGAGCCCGAGCGGAACCAGAAGAAGGCATTGAGCCCCCACACCTCGAGAAGGGCGATCGCGGCGATCGCCGCGATGATGGCGGAGATCGTGCCGCGCAGCAGCGGGTAGTAGCGATTGGCCCGCGCCTCCAGCCCGGGAAAGCGCCGGGCGAGCTCGGGGCCGATGCGGAAGAGGCGGTCGAGCAGGCCGAGCGCCATCACCGCGGCGAGCCGCGCCACGATCAGCACGGCCACGGTGATGGCGAAGTAATGCATCAGGACGACGAAGCCGTTCTGGATATTGATCGCCCAGACCACCCACAGCGCCACGATGAAGAAGATGGCGACCACGTGCCACAGATCGGCCGTGCGGTTGCGCAGGACGGCGACGAGCCCGCGCGCGCCTTCCGGCGCGCGGATGCTGTGGGCGATGGCGCGGCGGCACTGCAGCACGATGACGACGAGGAAGAGATGGACGACGAGGGCGACGAGCTTGATCAGCGCGTCATGGGCCGCCCAATAGAGGCCGAGCAGGAGGGCGACCTCGGCCAGGGCGCCGCCGAAGACGGCGACGACCACGATGCGACGCATCCACACCTCGATATAGGCGGCGGTCTCGTCGCTGAAATGCAGGAGACGGAGCTGCGCCTCGGCGGGCGAGACCAGCATGCGCGTCACGCACATGATGCCGCGGCAGATCACATAGGCGTTGACGATGGCGAGCACGACGAGGCGCGTCATCTCGGGCGCGCCGATCGCGGTGCCGAGGAGGAGGTTGCCGACTCCGGCGAAGGCGACGAGCGGCAGAAGATCCAGGACCAGCCGCGCCACGGCGAGGGGAAGGACGCGCAGGAGCCGCCAGGCGCGGCGCAGATGCCGGTGCCTGTGTTGCGCCGGAGGCGCCGGCGCGGCAGCCGCGATCGCGCCATCATTGTGATCAGCACCCTCGGCGGGCGGCCCGTCGGCGTCCTTGGGCAGGCGACGGCCGAGCATCCCATAGGGCCGATGGATGAGCCGCTTGACGCCCCATTCGACGGCGAGGGCGCAGCCGAGGACGAGGGCAAGCCTCCACAAGGTGTCGAACAGCCTGCCCCGGGCGGCGGGGTCGGTGGTGAGATGGACGAGCCAATCCCAGATGAGCGGGAAATTGGTGACGGCGCGCGCCGTCTCCGCAAGCTCGTGAGAGACGTCGCCGATCCAGCTCGACGCCTGGACGAGGAGCTGGGCGCCGAGGCTGTGGGGCGCAAGCGGAAGCGGCAATTTCGGCGCCGGCTCCTTGGCGGGAGCGGCTTGCGCCGCGGCAGGCGGCTGCGACTGGGCCTTGGCGATCGTGCGCAGCGTCTCGATGAGCTGCGCCCGCTTCTTCTCGTCCTGCAGCACCTCGAGCGCCTGCTGCGCCTGAGCCGGCGTGATCTGATTGGCCGCCGGAGCCGGCGCTCCCGCAGCGGGCGAGGTGCTTGTGGCCGGGGCCGCGACGGCACTCGTCACGATCGCAAGGAGAAGAAGAAGCGACAGTCCGCCGTGAGAGAACGCCCGCCTCAGGGACCGGCCACACCAGGATCGCTCGGGACGGACGACGGCGCGGGAGCCCCTCCGCAGATGGTCACCGGAGATTCCATCCATCAATTGCGACACACCCCTGCCGTTTGACCCCACCGAGAAAGACGCGGCATCGACTTCCAAGCCATACGCCCACGTTCCGAGCACAGCCTGCGCTGTGCCGGCCAAGCCTTTATAAAATGGGGGCCTTGCGTACGGGAGCAAGACGCGAGCGGCGGCACGCGCCGCGCCGGTCACCGTTCGGTCACAGGCGCTCCGCGGCACCGCTTCCAAGCCATCTTCGGTCGTCGTGCGCGGGCTCGTCCCGCGCACCCACGCCTTCCTTTGCCTATTGTTAAGACGTGGACGGCCGGCACGAAGGCCGGCCGTGACGGGCCTTGCCGACGAGGGAATTGAACTATTCGCGGCTGCGCTCGGCCACGATCGCGGCGACCGCCGCTTCTATCGGGCCGCCTTCGCGCCGTAGCCCCTCGACGACGCCGGCGCGATCCTCGGCGGGGCGGTTCTGGCTCATCTTCCATTTGCCCTCGAGCCGGGCGATCGGGAGGGTGAAGCCGACGATGCCCTTGAGCTGGGCGCGGATGAAATCGGGCGGCGCGTCGTCGACGGCCCAGGGCTCGCCGCGCCCGCTCTCGTGGCGCTCGGTGAGCCGGGTGACGAGCGCGAGGAGGCGATCCGAATCGTCGAAGAACTCGAGCTTGCCATAGGTGTGGATCGCCACGTAGTTCCAGGTGGGCACGACCTTGCCCGTCTTCCGCTTCGTCGCATACCAGGCCGGCGTGACATAGGCGTCGGGCCCCAGGAAGATCGCGAGGGCCTGCACGTCGCCCGCCGCGCGCTGCCATTGGGGATTGGCGAGCGAGAGATGGCCGTGGAGCGTGCCATAGGGGGCCGGCTCGGGGTCGAGGAGCATCGGGACGTGGCTCGCCTCGAGCCCCTCGGCGCCGAAGGTCACCAGGGTGGCGACGCGCGACTGGCGGATTACGTCGTGCATCACCGGCACGCGGTCCTCTTTGAACAGCGGCGGCAGGTACATCGCGGCTCTCCTGATTAAGCGGGCAGATTATGCCCGCAAACTGGACCGAGATATAGCACCTCTTTCGGAAATTCTATGAGTCCGGCACACCAGAGGACTGGGTGGCTCGATAGCGTCTATCCTATATCGTAAGTCCAGATTTCGCCGTTATGGGCCAGCCATGCCGCGACCCGTTCCCCCGCTTTGGAGTAGCCTCGCCCTCGAGCGCAGCGCAGGCCCCTCGCTCCAGGACCAGATCGTCGCCTTCTTCCGCGACGGCATCCTGGCCGGACGCTTCAAGGCCGGCGCGCGCGTGCCCTCCTCCCGGCAGCTCGCCGCCGAGCATGGCGTGGCGCGCATCACGGCGGTGCAGGCCTATGATCGCCTGGTGGCCGAGGGCTATCTCGTGCCGCGCCGGGGGGCCGGGCTCTTCGTCGCGGAGAGCATCCCGGAGGATCATCTGCTCCCCGCGCCCTCGCGGCCGAAGCCCGCGCCGCCGGGAGTCCGCCGTGCCGCGCGACTCGCCCATAGCCTCGCGCTTCCCGCCCGGCCGCGCGCGGCCCTTCCGCTTACCGTCGGCATTCCCGCCCTCGACCACTTTCCCTGGGCCGATTGGGCGCGCCTCGCCGCGCGCCTCCACCGGGAACGCCCGCTCGGCGCCCTCGGCTACGCCGATCCCCGCGGCGAGCCCGAGCTCCGCGCCGCGATCGCCGAGTATCTCAGCGCCGCGCGCGGCATCACCTGCACCCCCGAGCAGATCCTCGTCGTCGCCGGCTCCCAGCAGGGGCTCGATTTCGCGGCCCGCCTCCTCGCCCAGCCGGGCGACGCCATCTGGGTCGAGGAGCCCGGCTATCCCATGGGCCGCCTCGCCCTCGCGGCGGCGGGGCTCGCGCCGGCACCCGTTCCCGTGGACGGCGAGGGCCTCGATGTCGCCGCCGGCCTCCGCAGCGCCCCCCGCGCCCGCCTCGCCCTGGTCTCGCCCTCCCATCAATATCCCCTCGGCGCCACCCTCAGCCTGCGGCGCCGCCTCGCCCTCCTCGACTGGGCGGCGGCGGCCGAGGCGTGGATCGTCGAGGACGATTACGACGGCGAGTACCGCTTCGCCGGGCGGCCCCTGGCGCCGCTTCACACCCTCGACCGCGCCGCCTGCGTGCTCTATCTCGGCACCTTCAGCAAGGTGCTGGCCCCGGGACTGCGCCTCGGCTATCTCGTGGTCCCCCCCGACCTCGTCGAGCGCTTCGCCACCCTCAAGGCGGCGACCGACCGCCACGCCCCGAGCCTCGGCCAACTTGTGCTGGCGCGCTTCATCAGCGAGGGGCGGCTCGCCGCCCATCTTCGCCGCATGCGCACGCTCTATGCGCGCCGCCGCTTGGCCCTTCTCGAGGCCCTCGCCGGCGAGGCCGGCGGCCTCCTCGATGCCGGCGACGCGCCTGAGGCCGGGCTGCATCTCGTCGCCCGCCTCCGCGTCGCCGCCGACGACGAGGCCGTGAGCCGGCGCGCGCTCGCGGCCGGGATCTATGCGGCGCCGCTCTCGGCCTTCTATGCCGGCGGCACACGCCAACACGGCTTCGTCCTCGGCTTCGCCAACACCCCCGAGGAGGGGATGCGCCCGGCGATCCGCAAGCTCGTCGACGCCATCCGCGCCGGATGATGTCGAGACGCGGTGCTGCTTGACGCGCGCGGCGGGGTCGCGCTAGCGATGCCCGAGCGGATTTCGGGAGGAAAGCATGTCTGCGGGACACGGCTATGACAGCGGGCGGCTCGACCTGCCCTTCGTCGGCTTCTGCACCTTCGCCAAGCGGCCGATCTGCACCGATTGGGACAAGATCGACGCCGACGTTGCCGTGCTCGGCATTCCCTACGACATGGGCACGCAGTACCGCTCCGGCGCCCGCTTCGGGCCGCGCGCGATCCGCGAGGCCTCGACCCTCTTCTCCTTCGGCCATGGCGGCGCCTATGATCACGAGGACGACGCCGTCTATCTTCCCCTCGACAAGGTGCGCATCGTCGATATCGGCGATGCCGACATCGTCCATACCGACACGGCGAAGAGCCACGCCAATGCCGAGCTCGCGGTGCGCAAGATCCTCGCGAGCGGCGCCATGCCCGTCGTCCTCGGCGGCGATCACGCGGTGAACATCCCCTGCATCCGCGCCTTTCGCGACCACGGGCCGCTCCATATCGTGCAGATCGACGCCCATCTCGACTATGTCGACGTCCGCCACGGCGTGCGCGAGGGCCACGGCAACCCGATGCGGCGGGCGGCCGAGGAGGCGCATGTCACCGGCATGACCCAGCTCGGCATCCGCAACGTCTCCTCGACGGCGCGGGAGGGATACGACGACGCGCGCGCCAACGGCTCGACCATCCTCTCGGTCCGCCAGTGCCGCAAGCTCGGGCGCGACGGGGTGCTCGCGGCGATTCCGGACGGCGCCCGCTATTACATCACCATCGACATCGACGGCTTCGACCCCTCGATCGCGCCCGGCACCGGCACGCCGAGCCATGGCGGCTTCCTCTACTACGAGGTGATGGAGATTCTTCAGGGCCTCGTCGCCAAGGGCGACGTCGTGGGCATCGACCTCGTCGAGGTGGCGCCGGCCTATGATCCCTCGGGCATCACCGGCTTCCTCGCGGCGCAGGTGCTGCTCAATCTGCTCGGCTACATCTTCGACGGTCGCGCCAACCGGCCGCGCGCATCGTGATTGAATGAATTGACCGCACCCTCATCCACACTACGTGACAAGGAGCGTCTTCTCTATTCCTGCGGGGAGGTCTCTTGCGTCACGAGAGTTGGGGTCGCGGGCGATACGTGTCGCCGGGCGACTGCTACAGAAAAACCGGCCGGCCGAAACCGGTGTGGGAGGTGGAGCGGCTGATCGCCGAGATCGACGGCATCCGCCATTTTCGCCTGCGCGATCGCGCCGATCCCTCGAGCACCATCGTCGTCTCCGAGCGCGCGCTCTTCAACCGCCGCTATTTCGAGCCGCTGAAGCCCTCGTGATCGCGAGGATCGCGACCGGGCGCGCGATTATTTCGGCACCTCGACCTTGACCGAGGGCAGGCGCTGATTGAGCCGCGCCAGCACGTCCTGGGTGATGTCGGCGACCTCGGGGCCGCCGATGAGCGCCTGCCGGCTCAGCACCATCTCGAGCTTGCGCTGCTTGGCGACGTCGCCCACGATCTGCACGACTGCCGCCTCGATCTTTCGTGCGGCGCCTTGCGACGCCTCCTCGAGCTTGAGCTGGCGCGTCTGCGCGTCGCGGCGATAGGCGGCGAACTTCTGGCGGAAGTCCTCGACGCGCTTCTCATAGGCCTGGTCCGAGAGCGTGGCGCGCTGCTCGACGATATCCTGATTGAGCTTGCGCATGCGGCTCTCCTCGCTCTTGAGGGATTTCGCATATTCGGCGCGGAGCTTCTCGATCTGGGTTCGCGCGGCTTTCCCGGCCGCCGAGTTCTGGACCAGGTAAGGCACGTCGACAACGCCGATATTCGCGGCGTCGAAGGATCCCATCGGCGCAGCGGCGGGCGCGCCCGCGGGAGCCCCGGCCGTCCCTTGGGCCTGGACGCGCCCGGAGAGCAGGCTCAACGCGACGAGCCCGGCGGCGAGGGCGAGCATGGGAATCTTGCGGTTCGTGGCCATCGGCGATAATCCCTCCGCCGCTATATGCGCACGAGGCGTGGAATAAAAAAAGCCCCGCCGCGAGGGCGGGGCGAGGAGTCAGCACTACCAGGGGAAACATCCGAATGGACGGCAATTTCCGGCGCAAATTCCTCCCCCGGCGGTGACAAAGCCGTGATCGCGCCTTTGCCGCTGGAAGCAAGAGAGACTACACTGCGCCGAGCACTCCGGGAGGCGGCGGATGGGACGGGAGCGGCCGGGTGGCGAAAGCCGGGGGCTTTGGCGGCGGCGAGCCGCGGCTCTCCTCGCCTTGAGCGCCGCCGCAGCCCTTGCCGGCTGCGCTCCCAGCCACGTCGCGACGACCCAGGCCTATGCCGGACCGCAGCTTCCCCGCCCCGACCGGGTCCTCGTCTATGATTTCGCCGTCGCGCCGGACCAGGTGACCCTCGACCGCGGCGTCGGCGCGCGGCTGCTGCGGGCCTTTCAGGGGACACCGCAGGCGGACCAGCAGCGCGCCGCCGGAGCGAAGGTGGCCGAGGCGGTGGCGCAGAAGCTGGTGGCCGAGATCGAGAAGCTCGGCCTGCCGGCGGAGCGGGCCGGCGGCGCGGCGGGGTCCGCCGAGGTGAGCCGCCTCCTTATCCAGGGGGATATCCTCTCGATCGACGAGGGCAACCGCACCCGGCGCGTCATGATCGGCCTGGGCGCCGGAGCCAGCGAGGTCGAGGCCGAGACGCAGGTCCTTTATGCCGCCCCTGGCGGCCCCGCCCGCCTCGTGCAGAGCTACACGGCGGAGGCGGAGAGCAGCCGCAAGCCCGGCATGGCCGAGACCATGGGAGCCGGGGCTGCCGCCGACCGGCTCGCCACCTCGGCGGCGGTGGGGGGCGTGGTCAATACCGCCTCGGAAACCTATGGCAGCGACGTCGAGGCGGTGGCGGCGCGCATGGCGCAACAGATCGCCAAGAACCTCGCCACCTTCTTCGTCTCCCAGGGCTGGATCGCCCCCGCTCGCGCGCAGTAGACGCCGCGCCGTCGGTCCGCGCCCCCGCGATCTCCTTCCCGCGCTCTCAGGGATTCGCCTCCGCGCTGGCCGGCAGCATGGCGAGCTCGGGATCGCCGCCGGCGCTCGGCTGCCGCGCCGTCGCGACGGCGCTCCCCCCATGGGCCGCAATCAGGTTGAGAGGAGCATGCGCGGCGGGAGCCGCGGCGGCAGCCTGCATCCCGCTCGGCTCGGGCCGCGCGTAGAACTTGTGGTGCCCCATCTGCTTGACGAATAGATCCTCCGACATCCACCACGGGTGGACGGAGACGGCGTGGTAGTCGACGGCGCCGTTGGTCGGATCCTCGATCATGCCCAGCATCGCCATCTGGGCGATCACGACGGCAAGGCGCCACGGGGTCTCCTCGCCGAGCTTGGCGGCGCGCTTCTGCCGGTCGGCCGTCCAGGAGAAGGCGCCCGGCTGATAGACGACCTTGCAGATGGTCTTGGGGAAGCGCGCATCGTGCAGGCGGTTCAGGGTCACATAGGCGACGGCGAGCTGGCCCTCGGGCGTCTCGCCGCGCGCCTCGTAATAGATATTCCGGGCGAGGCAGCGCACCTCCTGGGGGTCGAGCCCCGCCAGCCGCTCGTAGAACGACGGCTCTGCCGGCTGCGCAATCGCCGGCGAGATTAAGCCTCGATTAACCGCGACGGCCTCATGCGCTGGCATCGAGAGCGATACGCCAAGCGCGACGACTGCTGTTCCGAGGTACCACCTCATCGCCTGGCCTCCCTGATTTCGTGGCTATCCGATATGCGATCGGTGGCAAAAGGATAAACAATTCATTAAGCCGCGCAAGAATAAATAAACTAATAGTTAACGATTGTCCGGCTAATTATTAATCGCGCAATAGGAAAATTAACCATAGCCGGACAAGTAAAAGGGAAGCTTGGTCGTTTGTCTGTGAAACGTTCCCAGGCCGTTCGCCGCGACGCGCAGAATCGCGGCGCAAGTCTGTTGGTTAATGAATTATTCTCTATGCCGGCGTCTCTTTTTTGTCGCAAAAATTACCGGCCGAGGCGGCCGCTCGGCGGAGGCCCGAACGGCCCTGGAGGCGGCACGCGCCACGGGAAGGCCCGAAGGAACCCGCCGAGCGGAAACAAGGGGCTGGAACCGCTCGACGGGTCGAGTGCCGGATACGCCCGGGCGGGGTGCCCGGCGCGTCCGGAGAGATCAGGGGATAACAAAGAGATAGGATGTCGGGCCCGGCAAGGAAAGCCCGCCCCGCGACTCCGTCACGGCCCCTCACGCCGTCTCACATCTCCGCGACAGGCGCAGCGAGGCCTTTTCAGGGGGGCGAGGGCAGGCCAAGATGGCGGCGCATCCCATCACGAAGCGGGGAATTGCCATGAGGATATCTCGGCTGCGGCTCGCCGCGGCGGCTCCGATCGCAGGGCTCGGCCTCTTGCTGGTTGGCTGCGCCAATGTGCCATCCAGTCCGGAGCTGCCCCCGCCGGGCAGCAGCCCCGGCTTCCAGGCCGGCTATGTGGACGGCTGCTGGAGCGGCTTCGCCGATGCCGGCCGCGATCCGCTCCAGCTCGCCGGCCGCAAGGACGAGCAGCGCTTCCAGAGTGACGCCGATTATCGCAGCGGCTTTCCCCAAGGCTATGCGGCCTGCTTCCGGGAGGAGAAGCTCCACCCTCGCATCCACCCGGATGGCGGCGCCCATGTGTGAGTGATGGCGGACGCCCGCCGATTTTGTTCTTGATTTGTTCACAAGAAGCCGCTACCCTGCTCGCCCTTCTGGGGAGGCGACGATGGATTGGTTCGGCACCGTGGACGAGTATCTCTATTCGGTCGGGCGCATCGGGCTGGAGCAGGTGCTTTGCGAGGGCTGTCTGAGCGGCGGGGTTCCTCCGGCCGTGGCCGGCTATGCGCGGATCACCCGGGAGCTGATGAGCCGCTCCCTCGAGGCCGATGGCGGCGCCCACGAGGCCTATGGCGGCACTCTCGCCATCGCTGAGGTGCGCTACCAGTTCCTCTGCCACATCTTCATCGATGCCGACGGCTCCCACTTCGTCAGCCACATCGCCCATTTCGAGCCCGTCGAATGGTCGGTGCGCATGGCCGTCGCCTGAGTCGCCGTCCCGGCGGCCTACGTGATTGATGCAAAGCCCGCGGGAACCGCCTATTATCGAGTTAGACGGTTACGAGAGACTTCCGCCTCCCCCGCCGGGCCGTACGGCCCGGCGGGGGTTTTTGCGACGGCTCGCCGCATAGCGTCCGCTTGCGCGGGAGAAGCTTTGCTTGCAAAGGAAATCTCGAAGGCGCCAGGCATCTCGAAGACTTCCACGGCGTCGCCCACCGGGCCTAGTGGAGGCTGCTCTTCGACATAGGCGCGCAGCTCTCGGCGCCGAGCCAGAGCTGGTCGCTGGCCCAATCCAGCGCGTTGCTCATCGTGTCGCGGCCGAGGTGATTGGCCAGGATTTCCTCGACCTCGCCCAGTGCCGCCTCGAAATTCTCGGCGTGACGACGGCGGCCATGGGCGCGCAAGAGCTTGACCCAGCTCTCGCCATGAAGAAGCCACAAGGCCGCGACACGGACGTCATAATCGGTGCTCTTCATGCGCAGCTCCCGATCTGATGCAGGCCTGCTTGCGTTTCCGCAAACCGCAGGACCCGCGTTGTGAGCATAACGCCGCCCAGAGAACGAGGTGGCCGGTGACTTGTGATCTTTCTGTGGGCTGCCTGTGACCTTTGAGTGATTGCCGCGGCAACTTCTGCACGGCATCCATGCGCTCATTGCCATGCTCTGATCCTTCGACGCGGAGCCGCGCACCGAGGCGATGAGAATAGCCGGCTATCTATAATGATCTTTGCGTGCGGCTCACGGCCGGGGGGACGCCCCCCGCGAGGGGGCGGTCGCCGGCGGCAGATTCGGATAGCGCTGATGCTCCTCCTGCATCAGCTCGCGGTAGAGCCGATCGACAATCTCGGCGTCGTGCTGGGAGACGTCGGGCTTCGCGAGATCGCCCTGGCTCGGCTGAACGCGGTGGCCGTTCTGGATCGGGTGGAAGCGATTCCCGGGCGCTTGCGGCGCAGGTGGCGGCTGGTCCACGGATGCTTCGGGCGATGCGGGTGGCAGGCGACCGGCATCCTGGCCATAAGCGGCGGCCATCGCCGCAAGGCCGAGCGAGACGGCCATAGCGGCGAAGCGGACAAGGCGGAGGCGGCGAAATCCCTCGTTCATGGCTCCCTCCCGGGCGCCGATGCCGCGGCCTCGAGGCGACCGCGTCGGCGCAAGCAGTGAGCGACCTTAATTATGACTATATGGGCGCCTTGTCCCGGAGATAAGCCCTGGTCCCTCGCTTCCGGACGAGCTCCCAGGTCGTCAAACGCGGCTGGAAGGCGGGTGCCGCATCCGCTTCTGCGCTATTGCAGCGGCACCGACCCCGTGTAGCGGATCACGTAGAGGCCGCCGGCGAAGCGGTCATTCGCGTAGATCAAGCCGTTCTCGTCGATATAGACGTCGTTGATCTGGATCGTGCCCATGGCGTTGCCGGGCGGGGCCTTGGGAATGACATAGCCGATCTCGATGGGATGCTGAGGATCGGCAATCGAGTAGGCGCGCACGCCGCCGTTGAAGAAGCTGCCGACCACCGTCTCGGTCAATGTGCGCGACGTCGCGATGGGCCGGTTCATGTGGATGTTATGGGCGCCGAAGCGCCCGCCGGCCTTGCACAGCGCCGCGAGATCGTAGGGCGGAGGGAAGACGGAGAGCGGTATCGGCCGCCGCTCGTCGGCGATGTCGAAGACCCAGTCCCGCTTCGGCCAATCCGCGCAGGAATCACGGGTCGCCTCCTCGGTCTGGATCATGAGCCTGCGGCTTGCGATCGGCAGCAGGGTATGGGCGAAGCCGTTGCCCATGGATTGCCAGGAGCGCTGCGCCACCAATTGCGGATGCGCCTTGTCGGCGATGTCGAGGATGACGAAGCCGCCGTCGATCCAGCCCGCATAGGCGCGGTCGGGACGATCGGCGGGCACGACGAGGGAGTGCATGCGAATACCCTCGTCGAAGGGCGACACCCGCGGCGGCGGCGGCGCCTTGTCGCCCTTCCGCGTCCCCGGCATCCACCAGCGGCCCGTCTCGCGCGGATGGCGCGGATCCGAGACGTCGACGATCATCAGGAACTGGTCGTCCTTCGGATTGCGCGGCGTGAAGTTCCGCGCGCCCGTCGAGAGATAGGCGTAATGGCCGTCGGTGAACCACACGAAATGCACGCCGCGCGAATGCGGCCCCGAGGTATCGAAATGGGAGAGCAGCGCCGGATGCTGGGGATCGGCGATACCATAGATGTTGAGCCCGGCATCCTTCTGCCCGACCTTCTGGGTCTGATGGGCGACGACCAGCACGTCGCCGGCGAGGCCCAGGGAGTTGCAGCGGAGATGGCTCGCCTCCACGGGTATCTGGGCGATCACGGCCGGCTGCTCGGGACGCGTCACGTCGAGAACGCTGAAGCACATCGGCGCCGATTCATGGGCGAGGAAGAGGATGCGCCGCCCGTCGGGATATTGCTTGAGGGCGAGCCCCTCGCCGCCCTTGCCGATGCCGTTGAGATCGCTATGGCCGATGATCTCCATGTTGCTGGCCTCGGCGGCCGTGAGATCGTCGGCGGCCCGCGCTGTGGGCGCCGCCAGGCAAAGGAGTGCGAGAAGCGCCGCCTGTCGCCCGATCGTCCCCATGCCGTCCTCCCCACGAAGCGTTGCGATCTTGCAAGCAGCTAAGCCGGCGCGGCCCAGCGGGCAACTCACCCGCCGGGCTGGGGCGCGAGATGGAAGGTGGTTATGCTCAGCCGCATGTTGGCGCGAGCGCGGCTCAATCGCCGCGACGGATGAAGCGGAGCGCACGGAAGCCGCGCCGAAAGGCAACGACGTCCTTCCGCACCCGTGCCGCGTCCTCGCCCTCGACGAGGACGCGCGCGAGGAAGCGGGCCACCGCCGGCATATGGGCGGGAGTCATGCCCCAGCGCGTCACCTCCTGGGTCCCGATGCGGATGCCGTTGAGATCGCCGTCGACGGGCGGCAATGGCAGGCCGATGCCGCAGAGCAGGAGATTGGCCTCGGCGAGCCGCTTCGCAGCGCGCTGGCCGCCGCCGAAGGGTGCCGCCTGGATGGCGAGATGATGGCTCTCGGTATGGCCGCGCCCCTCGACGCCCTGAACCGGCAGGCCCTCGCCGGCGAGCGCGGCGCCGAGGGCCTGCGCATTGGCGATGCACATCGCGGCATAGGGCTCGCCGTGCTCGAGGAGATCGAGCGTGGCGAGCGCGAGCGCGGCCGTCTTGCCGAGATCGAAATTCGCGGTGAGGCCGGGATAGGCGATCTTGTCGAGGCGCGCCGCGAGCTCCTGCTCCGTCGTCAGCACCAGGCCCGAGGGCGGGCCGCCATAGGCCTTGTAGGTCGAGAGCGTCATGAGATGCGCGCCCTCGGCGAGCGGCGCCTGGAACCGCTTGCCGGCGATGATGCCGGCCATATGGGCGGCGTCGTAGAGGACATAGGCGCCGATCTCATCGGCGATGGCGCGAATCTCGGCGACCGGATAGGGAAAGAGGCAGAGCGAGCCGGCGACGGTGATGAGCTTCGGCCTGAGCCGCAGCGCCTCCTCCCGCAGCCGGTCGAGGTCCACCGTCATGCGCGCCCCGTCATAGGGCACGGGGTACGTCTCGACGCCGTAGAGGCCGGCGGCGCCCGCGCGGTGATGGGTGATGTGGCCGCCCATCTCGCCGGGAAAGGCCATGATGCGGTCGCCCGGCCGGCAGGTCGCCATGAAGGCGTAGAGATTGGCGAGCGCCCCCGAGCCGACGCGGATCTCCGCATAGGGTGCTGCGAAGAGCCGGCGCACCAGCGCATCCGTCATGATCTCGATCTGCTCGGCGTATTGCATCCCCATCTCGTATTTGTCGCCGGGGTAGCCGAGGGAGGGACGGTTGCCGAGGGAGCGCGACAGGAGCGCCGCCGCGCGCGGGTTCATGACATTGGTCCCCGCGTTGAGGCCGATGCTCTCGAGATCCATGTGGCGCTCATGGGCCTCGACCAAGCGGAAGAGGCGGCCCTCGACCTCCGCGGCGCTGCCGGGAAGGAGCCGTGCTGCAGCTTCGGACACCAAGCGGCGGCTCTCGGCTGGCAGCCAGGGGGCGGCGGGAGGCGCTGCGATATCCGTATCCGTCATTTGGAAATCCCCTCGTGGAAGCCTTTCGCCATGATGGCCTCGCCGGGGCGCCGGCGCAACGCATCGCGCGGCGCCATCCGCCTCGATTGGAAAGGCAGGGCGGTCACCTCGCCACAGCCTTCCATGGCTGGCGCGTCTTCGCGCGTCGTCCGTCGCTTTGAATGGGGAAGGCGCCCGCAGCCAAGTTGCAGTTGATTATCATTCCTATTGACTCCCCGCAGTCTCCCCGCGTATAGCGATCTCAAATTGCGAATGATTTGCAACTGCAAAAGCGGGGCGTTACATGAGAGGAGATGGGGGCTCCTTGGTGCACCCGGGCAAAAGGCGCCACGTCGCACGACCATTGGCGAGATGCCGGTGGCGCCTGCCGCTGGTTGCGGCACTTCTCGCGATGCCGTGGGCCGACGCGGAGTCCGCCTGGGCGCGGAGCGCGGCCGGCTCCGAGGCGCTGCCATCGGAACGCGAGACCCCCGCTCCCGGCCCGGAGGGCAATGCGCAGCCGAGCGCCGCGTTGGGTGCGGCGGGGCTCTGGACCGGGCTCTTCCAACGCAGCAACCTGCTCGGCGACATGGGGGGCTTGCGCCCCTGGCTCGGCAAATACGGCGTCACCCTCACCCTGCAGGAGACCAGCGAGGTGCTCGGCAACGCCACCGGCGGCACGCGTCAGGGTGCGGCCTATGACGGCCTCACCACCATGGGCCTGCAGCTGGACACCGGAAAGGCCCTCGGCCTCGAGGGCGGCACCTTCAACGCCAGCGCCCTGCAGATCCATGGCCGCAACCTGAGCGCCGAGAATCTTTCGAGCCTGCAAACGGCCAGCGGCATCGAGGCGAACCGCGCCACCCGCCTCTGGGAGCTCTGGTACCAGCAGGACGTCCTCGATGGTCTCGCGGACGTGCGGCTCGGCCAGCAGAGCATCGACCAGGAATTCATGGCGAGCCAATACAGCGCCCTCTTCATCAACACCATGATGGGCTGGCCGATGGTGCCCTCGGCGGACATGATCGCCGGCGGCCCGGCCTATCCGCTCTCCTCGCCCGGGCTGCGGCTGCGCGCGAGGCCGAGCGATAGCATGACCGTGCTGGCGGGAGTCTTCGACGACAACCCCGCGGGTCCGGGCGCCGCACCCCTCGGACCTGCCGATCCGCAGGCGCTCAACGCCTCCGGCACCAATTTCCGCCTGAGCGACAGCCCGCTCTTCATCGCCGAGCTGCAATACGCGCTCAACCAGCCCGCCCTCGGCGAGCTCGATCGCGGCGACAAGCCCCTGGGCCTGCCGGGCACCTATAAGCTCGGCCTCTGGTACGACGCGGGCATGTTCGCCGACCAGCGCATCGACGATACGGGGCGCTCGCTCGCCGATCCCGCGAGCAGCGGCGTCGCGCAGAAGCGCCAGGGCAATTACAGCATCTACGCCGTCGTCGACCAGATGATCTGGCGCCCCGATCCCGACGGCCCGCAAGCCGTCGGCGCCTTTCTCCGCGCCATGGGCGCCCCCGAGACGGACCGCAACCTCATCGCCGTCAGCATCAATGGCGGCCTTACCCTCAAGGCGCCGCTGCCGGGCCGCGACGACGACACCGCCGGCATCGGCTTCGGCTATGCCAAGGTGAGCGGCCGCGCCGCCGGGCTCGACCGCGACACGGGCTTCTTCTCGGGCGCGAGAACCCCGATCCGCGCGAGCGAGGAGTTCATCGAGGCCACCTATCAGGTCCAGCTCGCCCCCTGGTGGCAGATCCAGCCCGACGTCCAATACACCTTCAATCCCGGCGGCGGCGTCCTCAATCCCGGAAACTCCCGGCGCGTCGGCGACGAGGCCGTCTTCGGCCTCCGCACCAACATCACCTTTTGACCCTATTGCCAGGAACAAGGAAAGGAGCGCTGCGTCATGGCGACCATCCGGCACCTCAGTCGCAAGCTTCTGATTAGCTCGCTAACGATACTCCTCGCCGCGGCTTGCGCCTCCTTCGAGGCCCATGCCGAGAAGCAGGGCCTGCTCGAGACCATCCGCAGGCATACGACCGTCACCTCGACGGTTCCCGATAACGGCGACCAGAACCCCTATGCCATCATCGTGGCCCCGGTCTCGGCCGGATTGATCCAGAAGAACGACGTCCTCATCGACAACTTCAACGACGCGAACAATCTCCAGGGCCTCGGCACCACCATCGTCGACTACAACCCGGCCACGAAGAGGCTCACGCTCTTCGCCCAGCTGCCGCGCAACCTGGAAGGCTGCCCCGGCGGCGTGGGCTTGAGCACGGCGATGGCGATGCTCAAGACCGGCTGGGTCATCGTCGGCAGCACGCCGAGCAATGACGGCACCACCCGCACCAAGGGACCGGGCTGTCTCATCGTGCTCGATCCCCACGGCAAGGTCGCCGCGGTATGGGCGGGACCCAACATCAACGATCCGTGGGGGAACATGGCGGTGATCGACGATGGCGCGACCGCCACGCTCTTCGTGAGCAATGCCGGCTTCGGCGTCGGCGCCCCGGACGGCGAGCCTCCCGTGGTGAGCCAGGCGACCGTGCTGCGCATCGGCCTCGCCATCGCCGAGGGCAAGCCTCCCGTCGTGACGAGCCAGACGGTGATCGCCGACGGCTTCGGCGCGCAGGCCGACAAGGGCGTCTTCTTGATCGGGCCCACGGGCCTGGCCCTGAGCGCGGATCACGGGACGCTCTATGTCTCGGATGCCATCGGCAATCGCATCGTTGCCATCGCCGATCCCGCAACGCGCAGGACGAGTGCCGGCACCGGCCGCGAGGTGACGAGAGGCGGCATGCTGCGCCGCCCCCTTGCCCTCGCCTTGACGCCGGCCGGCCATCTCCTCGCCTGCAATGCCCTCAACGGCCAGGTCGTGGAGATCGATCCCATCTCGGGCAAGCAGCTCTACGCCCGGTGGATCGACACGGATAAGGCGCAGAGCCCGCCGGGAAGCGGCGATCTTTTCGGCATCGCCATGACCCCGGAGGGCGACGGCTTCTACTATGTGGAGGACGACGTCAACACCGTCGTGCTCGCGCGATGAGCGGCGGCGTGAAAGCCACTGCCCCGTCGCGACGGAGCTTCCTGGCCGCCGCAGGCGGATTGGCCGCCGCGGCGGGAGCGGGTTTCGCCGCCGGGCTCGCGACAACAGCGGGCCAGGAGACCGCGGCCGCCGCTCGTCCGCCCGAGACGGCGGGCGTCGAGCCCTTCTGGGGGGCGCATCAGGCCGGCATCACGACACCGCCGCAGCGCCATACCTATTTCGCCGCCCTCGACCTCCTCGCGCAGAAGCGGGAGGAGGTCGCGGCGATGCTGCGGAGCTGGACCGCCGCGGCGGCGCGCATGGCCAAGGGCGAGAGCGCGGCCACTCTCGACGCGCAGGCCGACGAGGCCGCTCCCGGCGACAGCGGCGAGGCGATCGGCTTGCCGCCGTCGCGGCTCACGCTGACCTTCGGCTTCGGACCGGGCCTCTTCATCAAGGACGGCAAGGACCGCTACGGCCTCGCGGCGCAGCGGCCGGCGGCGCTTGTCGATCTGCCGCGCTTCAACGGAGACCAGCTCGTCGCGGCGCGCACCGGCGGCGATCTCTCGGTGCAGGCCTGCGCCGACGACCCGCAAGTCGCGTTCCACGCCGTGCGCCAGCTCGCGCGTCTCGCCTATGGCGCCGCGGAGATCCGCTGGGCGCAGAGCGGCTTCACCGGCGGCGACGCGAGCAAGGGCACGCCGCGCAATCTCATGGGCTTCAAGGACGGCACCCAGCAGCCGAAGCCCGATGAGCTCGACGAGGTCGTGTGGGTCGGCAGCGAGGGGCCGGCATGGATGCGTGGGGGCAGCTATGCCGTCGTGCGCCGCATCCGCATCGCGCTCGAGCATTGGGACCGCATGGAGCTCAACTTCCAGGAGCAGGTCATCGGCCGGCGCAAATATTCGGGAGCGCCCCTCGGCGGCAAGGGCGAGTTCGACGCGCTCGACCTCGACGCGGCGGACAGGGACGGCAATCCCATCATCCCGGAAAGCGCCCATGTGCGCCTCGCCGCCGCTGCGAGCAATGGCGGCGCCCAGATGCTGCGCCGCGGCTATTCCTACAATGACGGGGTCAGCTTCACCGCCGAGCGCTGGCCCCCCTGGCGGCAGGGCATGGAATACGATGCCGGGCTGCTCTTCGTCTGCTATCAGCGCGACCCGCGGACCGGGTTCATCAAGGTCTTCGAGACCATGTCGAAGCTGGACATGCTGAACCAGTTCGTCACCCATACGGGCGGCGGCCTCTTCGCCTGCCCTCCGGGCGCCGCAGAGGGAGAATTCATCGGCCAGAAGCTCTTTATGACCTGAGGCCGATGCCGCCCCGCGGCTCACATCTGCGCCGCCACCGCGTGCAGAAGATAGACGAAGAGCGCGATACCGAGGAGGACCAGCAGTGCGGCGAGCGCCACGTCGACCCGCGAGCCGGTGCCGGGGCGTAGCTCCTGCCGGTCGATCGCCCGCGCCGTCGCGAGGAAGCGGCCGGCGGCGACGGCGACCATCGCCGTGCCGAGGATGATCAGCGCCAAGCCGGCAACCTCGCCGAAAGGATGCTGCGGCACTGCTGCGTCGCTTCCAGTGAGCGTGCGGACGCCGATCTCGAGGAAGAGATCGAATTTCTCCACGAGGAAGCCGAAGGCCATGACGGCGATGGCGGTGCGCACCCAGGCGAGGAAGGTGCGCTCGTTCGCCGCGTGGTCGCCGAAATTCTTGATCATCGTCTCGATCCGCTGCTACACCGCGCTTCCATGAGCCAAGCAAGCACCGGCCGTGGAATAACGCCCGAGTCGCGCGAAGGGTTGCCGATGATGCGTGCGCGCCGGCGCATGTCGGGGCATGCCGGAGCGATCCCGTGATCCTCGTCGTCATGGGTGTGAGCGGCAGCGGCAAGACCAGCGTCGGCAGGAAGCTCGCCGAGGCCCTCGGCGCCGCCTTCGTCGAAGGCGACCGCTATCATCCGCCGTCCAATGTCGCGAAGATGTCCGCCGGGACGCCGCTCACCGACGAGGATCGCTGGCCCTGGCTGCGTGCTTTGCGCGACGCGATGGACGCGCTCCACGTCGCCGGACGCGACGTCGTCGCCACCTGCTCGGCGCTCAAGCAGTCCTATCGCAATCTCCTGGCGGAGGACCGGCCTCATCTACGCTTCGTCTATCTCAAGGGCAGCGAGGCGCTCATCGGCGAGCGACTCAAGCGGCGCAAGGGGCACTTCATGCCGCCGGAGCTGCTGCACAGCCAGTTCGTGGCGCTCGAGGAGCCGCGCGACGCCATCACCGTCGACATCACCCCGCCCGTCGACGACATCGTCGCCGCCATCCTGGCGAGGCTGGGGCGGGGAAAAGCGGGCGGCTCGCCATGAGCCGTCACGCGCTGCCCTTCCGCTCGACGACGAGGATGCGGGCCTCGCCGACGGGATGCGCGACGTGCTCGTCGCCGATCTCGGCGAAGCAGGAATCGCCGGCCTCGAGCCTGCGGACATGCTCGCCGCTCCCGTCGCGCCAATGCATGTCGACGGCGCCGGCCAGCACGATGAACGCCTCCGCCCCGTCATTGACGTGCCAGCGATAGGGCTTGTCGGTCCAGTGGACGCGCACGGTGACGCCGTCGACCTCGCCGATCGCCAGGGCCTCCCATGGGCGCTCGCCCCGAAAAGCCGTCAGCCTGTCGTGAAAGCGCATGCGCAGACCGCCTCCCTCGTCGTCATCGATAGAGCGCCCGGCATCTGTAATCGCTTGGTGGGCGGCACGCAATCCCGCGGCGGAGATCGGCCGATTCCAGAGACTTGCACGGCATCATGGGGCTCCCCATCTGGATTGGCATGAGGGGTGCCAGACGAGTTGAGGAACGATAAGGCCATGCCTGAACGGGAACCCGCCGAAGACGACCCCTGGCAGCACCAGCGCCGCCTGGCGCGGTCGCTGGTGAAGACCCTCGGTTTCGATGCCGCCGCCGATGCTTGCCGTCGCGCCGGCTGGCTCGGTGTTCTCAAGGTCCTGCAGGAAGAGAAGGACGAGGCCGCGCGCGCATGATGCGGCCGTTGGCGGCGGATGGCTGGTCACGCCGGGCTCGCCCTCGACGACCGGCAGCCCATATAATGGGCGAATGACCGAACTCGCTTTTTATGAGCGGCTCGCCGGGCCGCCGCTGCGCCAGGAGCGCCTGGAGGCCGGCAAGCCCTTCGTCATCCGCTCCGACTACCAGCCCGCGGGCGACCAGCCGCAAGCGATCGCGGCCCTCACGGAGGGACTTAAGGCCGGCGAGAGGGACCAGGTTCTGCTCGGCGTCACCGGCTCGGGCAAGACCTTCACCATGGCCCACGTCATCCGGAACGTGCAGCGTCCCACCCTCGTGCTCGCCCCCAACAAGACCCTGGCGGCGCAGCTCTATGGCGAGATGAAGGGGTTCTTCCCCGACAACGCGGTCGAGTATTTCGTCTCCTATTACGACTACTACCAGCCCGAGGCCTATGTGCCGCGCTCGGACACCTATATCGAGAAGGAGGCGACCATCAACGAGCAGATCGACCGCATGCGCCACTCGGCGACGCGGGCGCTGCTTGAGCGCGACGACGTCGTCATCGTGGCGTCGGTCTCCTGCATCTACGGCATCGGCGCGGTCGAGACCTATTCGGAGATGGCGATCTCGCTGCGCACGGGGCAGGCGCTCAATCGCAATCTCTTCCTCAAGAATCTCGTCGAGCTGCAATACCGGCGCAACGACAGCAATTTCCAGCGCGGCGCCTTCCGCGTGCGCGGCGACGTGATCGAGCTCTTCCCCGCGCACCTCGAGGATCGCGCCTGGCGCATCTCCCTCTTCGGCGACGAGGTCGAGGAGATCGTCGAGTTCGATCCGCTCACCGGCGCCAAGACCGGCGTGCTCGACCTCATCAAGATTTACGCCAACAGCCATTATGTGACGCCGAAGCCGACCCTGCAGCAGGCGGCGAAGCAGATCAAGGCCGACCTCAAGCTGCGCCTCGATGAGCTCTACAAGGCGAACAAGCTGCTCGAGGCCCAGCGGCTCGAGCAGCGCACCACCTTCGATCTCGAGATGATCGAGGCAACGGGATCTTGCGCCGGGATCGAGAATTATTCCCGCTATCTCACCGGCCGCCGCGCCGGCGAGCCGCCGCCGACCCTGTTCGAGTATTTGCCGAAGAACGCGCTCCTCATCGTCGACGAGAGCCATATCACCGTGCCCCAGCTCCGCGGCATGTATCTCGGCGACTACCAGCGCAAATCGACGCTCGCCGAATACGGCTTCCGCCTGCCCTCTTGCGTCGACAATCGACCGCTCAAATTCGAGGAATGGGAGGCGATGCGGCCGCAGACGCTCTTCGTCTCGGCGACGCCGGGACCGTGGGAGCTCGAGCGCACGAGCGGCGTCTTCGTCGAGCAGGTGATCCGGCCGACCGGCCTCATCGATCCCGTCTGCATCGTCCGCCCGGCCGAGACCCAGGTCGACGATCTCATCGCCGAGGTGAAGGCCGTCGCCGGCAACGGCCAGCGCGCCCTCGTCACGACTCTCACCAAGCGCATGGCGGAGGATCTCACCGAGTATCTCCACGAGGCCGGCGTCAAGGTGCGCTATATCCACTCCGACGTGGAGACGCTCGAGCGCATCGAGATCATCCGCGACCTCCGCCTCGGCGCCTTCGACTGCCTCGTCGGCATCAACCTGCTGCGCGAGGGCCTCGACATCCCGGAATGCGCCCTCGTCGCCATCCTCGACGCCGACAAGGAGGGCTATCTGCGCTCGAAGACCTCGCTGATCCAGACGATCGGCCGCGCCGCGCGCAACGTGGAGGGCCGCTGCATCCTCTATGCCGACAACATGACCGAGTCGCTGGCCTGGGCCCTGGCCGAGACCAATCGGCGGCGCGAGAAGCAGCAGGCCTACAACGCCGCCCACGGGATTACGCCCGAAAGCGTGCGCAAGGGCATTTCCGACATTCTCGACAGCGTCTTCGAGCGCGACCACGTCACCGTCTCGACCGGCGACTCGGGTGCTAAGCACCTCGTCGGCAAGGACCTCAAGGCCCATATCGCCGATCTCGAGAAGCGCATGCAGGCGGCCGCCGCGAACCTCGAATTCGAGGAGGCGGCGCAACTCCGGGACGAGATCCGCCGCTTGGAGGCGCTCGATCTCGGCATCTCGCAGGCCGGCGGGGAGAACAACCGTCTCGCCCGCGCCATCGCCGCGCACAATCTCTCGCGCTCCTCGGCCGGCAAGCCGGGCACCCATCGCGGCAAGGGCGGGCGGCCGCGGCGACGCTAGAGCGCGCTTCCCGGCGAGATATTTTGGTCACGTCAGAAGGGCGATCTCGGCGCAACCAATGCTGGGTCCTCAGATCGGGCGGAACGTGCCCGTGGAGTCGAGCTGGGAGAGATCCCCCTGCTCGATGTCGAAATGCCAGCCGTGCAGCTTCAACCCACCCTGTGCGAGCCGCTCGCGCAGCCAGGGGAAGGTCTTGAGGTTCTCGAGCGAGATTTTGATGCCCTCGTGCTCGCAGAGGCGCTGCGCCGGCTCCCCCTTGGCCGCGGCGGCGGCTAGCGCCCGCTCGCGCGCCGGCGCCACGATCTCCATCCAGGGCGCCACGAAATCGCCGCTGTCCGGGGTCGGGCCGCGCAGCAGGGCCGCGATGCCGCCGCAATGGGAATGGCCGAGCACGATCACATGCTCGACGGCGAGCGTGCGCACGGCGAATTCGAGGGCGGCGCTGGTGCCGTGGTGCTCGGCGTTGGGCGCATAAGGCGGCACCACATTGGCGATGTTGCGGATGACGAAGACCTCGCCCGGCGTGGTGCCGAAGATGAGCTGGGGATCGACCCGCGAATCCGAGCAGGCGATGACCAGGGCGCGCGGCTTCTGCCCCTTCGTCGCCAGCGTCTGGAAGAGCTCGCGGTGGCTCCGCCAATAGGTGTCGCGGAAGCGGCGAAAGCCCTCAAGCAGCCGTTCCATTCCTCCTCCTCAATCCGGTTTGCCCGGCGCCGTGATCCGGCGCCCCCCGGGTTTTAGCCGCATCGCCCGGCGCTGGAAAGGGCTCGTCGAGACTCCTTGGCCGCCGTCGGGGGCTCGGGCATGATGCCGCGCGATTGCGGAGGGCCATCCTTTTATGGTGACGTTCGGATCCATCCATCGGGCGCGTCTCATCCGCGTGCTCTCGGCGCGCTGGCAGCGGCGCGCGATCTTCCTGCTCGGCGGGGTCGTGGTGGGTGGTGCAGCCATGGGGCTGGCGCAGCTCGCCGATCTCGTGCAGCTCGAGTTTCGCCATTTGCTGGCGCTCTCGCGCTACGCCGCCTTCGTCGTGACGCCCCTCGGCTTCGCGGTCGCCGTCTATCTCACCAATCGCTTCTTCCCCAATTCCCAGGGCAGCGGCATTCCCCAGGCGATCGCGGCGCGCCAGTTCACCGATCAAGCCGCGCGCCGCAAGCTCGTCTCGATTCGCATCGCGATCGGCAAGCTGATCCTCACCCTCCTCGGCCTGCTCTGCGGCGCCTCGGCCGGCCGCGAGGGGCCGACGGTGCAGATCGGCGCCTCGATCATGTTCGCCGTCGGCCGCATGTCGCCGAGCAAGCAGCCCGGGCTCATTCTCGCGGGTGCGGCGGCCGGGGTCGCCGCCGCCTTCAATACGCCCCTCGCCGGCATCGTCTTCGGCATCGAGGAGATGAGCCGCGCCTTCGAGGTGCGCACGAGCGGCCTCATCATCGGCGGCGTCATCGCCGCGGGGCTTACCTCCCTGGCGCTCATGGGCAATTACACCTATTTCGGCACCACCTCCGCGATGCTGAAAAGCGGCACGGATTGGCTGGCCGTCCCCGCCTGCGGCGTGGTGGGCGGCGTCATGGGCGGGATCTTCAGCCGCATCCTCATCGCCGTTGCGCGTGGCCTGCCGGGCGGCGTCGGCCGGTTCTTCAAGCGCCATCCGCTGATCCTCGCCCCGATTTGCGGGCTCGGTGTCGCGCTTTGCGGCTTCGCCTCGGGCGATGCGATCTACGGCACCGGCTACGTCCAGGCGCGCGGCTTACTCGACGGCACCGGCCCGCTCCCCTGGACCTTCGGCATCCTCAAGATGGCGGCGACGACGCTCTCCTCGATCAGCGGCATCCCGGGCGGCATCTTCTCGCCGTCCTTGGCCGTGGGGGCCGGCTTCGGCGCCAATATCGCCGCCTTTTTCCCGAGCGCCCCCGCCGGCGCCGTGGTCCTCCTCGGCATGGTGTCCTATTTCGCCGGCGTCGTGCAGGCCCCCATCACCGCCTTCGTCATCGTGACAGAGATGACCAACAACCATGCCATGCTGGTGCCGCTGATGGCGGCCGCGGTGATTGCCTATGCGGCCTCGCGTCTCGTCTGCGACGAAGGCGTCTACCACGCGCTCGCGAAGAGCTTCCTCGACCAGGGCCGACCGGTCACCAAGCCCCTGCCTCATCCGTGACGCCGCCGCGCAGATGGCGCCGCAGCGCCTCTCGCCCTCGAGCGCCGTCTTGATCCTGGCGCGCTTTCCCGCCATGGTCGCGACCATGGAGATCGCAGCGTGACGGCGGACTTGCCCAAGGCGGCGCTGGTGACGGGTGCTGCCAAGCGCATCGGCCGCGCCATCGCCCTCGATCTGGCGCGTCAGGGCTTCGCCGTTGCCGTGCATTACGGCGATGCAGCGGCCGAAGCCGAGGCCGTCGTCGGGGAGATCGCCGCGCTGGGTGGACGCGCCGCCGCCCTCGAAGCCGATCTGGGCCGGGAAGCCGAGGCGGCGGGGCTGGTGGCGCGGGCGCAAGCGGCCGTGGGCCCGCTCGGGCTTCTCGTCAACAATGCTGCGCGCTTCGAGCGCGACGAGGCCCTCGACGCCACCCGCGACTCCTGGGATCTCCACATGGAGACCAATCTGAGAGCACCCTTCGTGCTCATCCAGGAGTTCGCGCGCAACTTGCCGTCCGAGGCCGCGGGCTGCGTCGTCAATCTGCTCGACCAGCGCGTGTGGCGCCTCACCCCTCATTTCGTCTCCTATACGGTGAGCAAGATGGGGCTGTGGACCTTGACCCGGACGCTCGCCGTCGCCTTGGCGCCGCGCATCCGGGTGAACGGGATCGGCCCCGGCCCGGTGCTCCCCAGCCCGCGGCAAAGCGAGGCGCAATTCGCCCGCCAATGGCGCTCGACGCCGCTGCGGCGCGGCGCCACGCCCGAGGAAATCTGCGCCGCGCTGCGCTTCATCCTCGCCGCGCCGGCGCTGACCGGACAGATGATCGCCCTCGACGGCGGCCAGCACCTCGCCTGGCCGGCCCCGGACGCGCAGGAAGAATAAGGCGTCGCCCGGAGGACAGACGCCGGGATCATCCCCATATATCCGGTATGCGAGAGGAGATGACGCCGCGGCGGCCTGGACGGGGGCGGGCCGGCGGAATAGCTTGCGAGGGCCGATGCACGACAACGTCTTCATGCTGACGAGCGACGCCGATGAGAAGGCCGCCCGGCCGGCGGCAGCCGTCTCGCGCGGCACCCATCGTCTTTTCGTCCGCGATCTCGAGCTCGAGAGCCAGATCGGCGTGCGGCCTCATGAGCGGGGCCGCAGCCAGCGGGTGCGCCTCAATATCGAGCTCACTGTCCGAGATTCGGCTCGCCCCGTCGAGGATCGCTACGAGAACGTCGTCTGCTATGACGAGGTGATCTCGGCCGTCCGCCGCCTCGTTGCTGCCGGTCACGTGAACCTGGTCGAGACCCTGGCCGAGCGGATCGCGGGCCTCTGCCTCGAGGACCCACGGGTCGAGGGCGCCAAGGTGCGCGTCGAAAAGCTCGATGTTTACCCTGATGCCGGCGGTGTTGGCGTTGAAATAGAACGTTTTCGTGCCTCATCACGCACGATTATTTCACATTTGCGTTAAAGGCCCGAGGAAGCGCTGAAAGGTTTTGCACAGCGGATCACCGGCCGGCGCGCCGCTCAACGAATTTCCGGCAAAAACCGCCATGTGACAGTTTCTTTGCGCTTGACTTCATAATCTTCGTTTAATTTCAATGTATTAGGTCTATTGCCTCTTTTTTGTGCAGTTACGTGAATGCCTTGTTGCACCTGGATTCGGTTATCATCGGACCTGTTTTTTCGACATACTTATCCACAGAAACCGTGGATATCCCGAGTCAGGGTTTCTATCTATATTCGTGATCCCGTTGGAATCCCAGGCAGATTGGTGAATCTTGTCACAAAATTCCAACCGGACGGGGCCTAGCGAAACGGACGGAATGCCCCTTGACCCTGCGCCGCGCGATCGGAACATCAGCGCCGAGATGAGCCAAATCCAGGGTTCCGACGCCCCCGCAGCCGCCGGCGCGCCGCCCGCACCGGCGCCCCGGGAAGGACGGCTTGCGCACGGCGCCGAGGTGATCGCCGCGGCGCTCAAGACCATGCCGGAGTCGCCGGGCGTCTACCGCATGATCGATGCGAGAGGCGACGTGCTCTACGTGGGCAAGGCCAAGGACCTGAAGAAGCGCGTCACCTCCTATACCCAGATCGCGCGGCTCTCCAACCGTCTGCAGCGCATGGTGGCGGAGACCACCGCCGTCGAGGTCGTGACCACGCACACCGAGGTCGAGGCGCTCCTTCTCGAGAGCAACCTCATCAAGCGCCACGCGCCGCGCTTCAACGTGCTCCTGCGCGACGACAAGTCGTTCCCCTATATCCTGCTCACCGGCGACAGCGAATGGCCGCAGATCACCAAGTATCGCGGGGCGCGCAGCCGGCCGGGCGAGTATTTCGGCCCTTTCGCCTCGGCGGGTGCGGTCAATCAGACCCTGGCCGCGCTGGAGCGCGCCTTCCTCCTGCGCTCCTGCGCGGATACCGTCTTCGCGAGCCGCAGCCGCCCCTGCCTCCTCTATCAGATCAAGCGCTGCAGCGCCCCCTGCGTCGGCCGCATCTCCGCCGAGGATTATCGCGAGCTCGTGAGAGAGGCGCGAGAATTCCTCGCCGGCAAGAGCCAGGACGTCCAGCGCCGCCTCGCCGCCCTCATGCAGCAGGCGGCCGAGGCCCTCGACTACGAGACGGCGGCCATCTATCGCGACCGCATTCGCGCCCTGACCCAGATCCAGGCGAAGCAGGACATCAACGTCGCCGATGTCGAGGAGGCGGACGTGATCGCCGCCCACCAGGCGGGCGGGGAGACCTGCGTGCAGGTGTTCTTTTTCCGCGCCGGGCGCAATTACGGCAACCGCGCCTATTTCCCCCGTCACGAGCGCAGTCTCGCCGTCGAGGAGGTGCTCGGCGCCTTCATCGGCCAGTTCTATGAGAACAAGCCGCCGCCGTCCCTCATCCTCCTCAGCATCAGGCTCCCCGAGCAGGCGCTGATCGAGGAAGCCCTCACCTTCAAGGCTGGACGCAGGGTGGAGGTGGCCGCACCCCAGCGGGGACCCAAGCGGAACATGGTCGAGCACGCCCTCGCCAACGCCCAAGCAGCCCTCGCCCGGCGGCTCTCGGAGAGCGCCTCCCAGCGCCAGCTTCTCGACGGGCTCGCCGAAGTCCTTCACCTGGAGTCGCCGCCGCAGCGCATCGAGGTCTACGACAACAGCCACATCATGGGGACCAACGCGGTCGGCGCCATGATCGTCGCCGGGCCCGAAGGCCTGATGAAGGGGGCTTATCGAAAGTTCAACATCGGCACGGCGCTCCCCACCGCGCGGTCCGCCATGCTGGGCGAGGCTGCGGCGGGATATGAGGCCGAAGGCCACGCCGCCGCCAGCGCGGGGCCGCCGCAGGGACTCACCCCCGGCGACGATTACGGCATGATGCGCGAGGTGCTCACCCGGCGCTTCGCCCGGGCGCTCAAGGAGGATCCCGAGCGCGAGCGCGGGACCTGGCCGGACCTCATCCTTATCGATGGCGGCCTCGGCCAGCTCAACGCGGCGCGCGCCGTGCTGGCCGATCTCGGCATCGGCGATGTCGCCGTCGCCGCCATCGCCAAGGGGCCCGACCGCAACGCCGGGCGCGAGCGCATCTTCCTGCCCGAGCAAACGCCCATCTCCCTCGACCAGCGCGACCCCGTGCTCTATTTCCTGCAGCGGCTGCGCGACGAGGCCCATCGCTTTGCCATCGGCACCCATCGCGCACGCCGCTCGAAGGCGATCGGCCTCTCGCTTCTCGACGAGGTGCCGGGCATCGGCGCCAAGCGCAAGAAGGCCCTCCTCCATCATTTCGGCTCGGCGAAAAGCGTGGCGCGCGCCGGCCTGAGCGATCTCGAGGCCGTCGAGGGCATCAACAAAACGGTCGCCAAAAAAATCTATGATCACTTTCACCCCGAGGGCTAGACTGCCCTGCCCAAGCCGGGACGATAGAGCGATGGTGACGAGCCTTCCCAATCTTCTGACCTTCTCGCGGATCGCGGTAATCCCGATCCTCGTCGCGCTGTTCTGGATCGACGGCAACGCGGCGCGCTGGGTGGCCTGCGCGCTTTTCGCCGCGGCGGGCGTCACCGATTATCTCGACGGCTATCTCGCGCGCACCCTGCGCGAGCAATCCCAGCTCGGCACGCTTCTCGACCCCATCGCCGACAAGCTTCTGGTCGCGACGACGCTCTTCCTCCTCGCCGCCTTCGGACGCATCCAGGGCATCAATCTGCTGCCCGCGATCCTGATCCTCTGCCGCGAGATCCTGGTCTCGGGGCTGCGCGAATATCTCGCCGGGGTCAATGTCGGCGTGCCGGTGACGAAGCTCGCCAAGTGGAAGACCACGATCCAGATGGTGGCGATCGGCTTCCTCATCGTCGGCAGCGCCGGCGACGTGCTCGTGCCCCATGCCCTCGAGATCGGCGTCGTCGGCCTGTGGATCGCGGCGGTCCTCACCCTCGTCACGGGCTACGACTATCTGCGCGAGGGCTTCAAGCATATCGACGTCGCCGATGCGCGCGCCAAGGCGAAGCGCGGCAAGGGCGACGTCAAAGGCGCCAAGCCGGCCAATCCCTGACCCGCAAGCGGCGACGAGGCCGCGCCGCTTGACTTTCGTCGTGGCACGCCGAATAGCCTAGAATGGCATCGGAAGGCGGTGAGCAGGCCATGAAAATCTTCGGGCTCGTGGGATGGAGCGGCAGCGGCAAGACGACCCTCATGGTCAAGCTGCTGCCCGAGCTCGTGCGCCGGGGATTATCCGTGTCCACGCTCAAGCACGCCCACCACGCCTTCGACGTCGATAAGCCGGGCAAGGACAGCTATGAGCATCGCGCCGCCGGGGCGACCGAGGTGATGGTGAGCTCGGCGAATCGCTGGGCCCTCATGCACGAGCTGCGCGGCGCGCCAGAGGCGACCGTGGAGGAGCTCATCGCGCATATGACGCCGGTCGACCTGCTGCTCATTGAGGGCTTCAAGGGCCACGACCACGACAAGCTCGAGATCCATCGTCCGGCACTCGGTAAGCCGCTCCTCTGCCCTGGCGATCCCCATGTGGTCGCGGTCGCGAGCGATGCGCCCATCGACGGCGTGCGTGTCCCCGTGCTCGACATCAACGATGTGGGCGCGATCGCCGATTTCGTCGTCGCCCATTGCGGGCTGGCCGAGCGCCGCCGCGGCGTGGCTTAGGACCATGGCTCAGCTCAGCGACGACTGCTTTGCCTTCGGCGGCGCGCTGATGAGCGTCGACGAGGCGCTCGCCCTGTTGGCGGCGCGGGTGAGCCCCGTCGCGGAGAGCGAGACGGTGCCCCTCCTCGACGCCCTCGACCGCATTCTCGCCGCAGACCTCGTCGCGACGCGCGACGTTCCGCCCCACGACAATTCGGCCGTCGACGGTTACGCCGTCTATTTCGACGATCTGGAGCAGGAGCGCGAGACGCGCCTTCCCGTGCGTGGCCGCGCCGCCGCCGGCCACCCGCTTCCCCACCCGCAGCGCCGCGGCGAGGCGGTGCGCATCTTCACCGGCGCGCCGATGCCCGCAGGCGAAGCTGCCGCCGAGGGACCGGACACCGTGATGATGCAGGAGGATTGCCGGCAAGAGGGCGAGGCCGTCGTCTGCAAGCCCGGGATCAGGCGCGGCGCCAATCGCCGCAAGGCGGGCGAGGACCTGCGGGCCAGCGCCGTGGTCCTGCAAGCGGGGCAGCGCCTCCGTCCGCAGGATCTTGGGGCCGCCGCCTCGCTCGGCCTCACCGCGCTTGGCGTGCGCCGCCCGCTTTCCGTCGCCCTCTTCTCGACCGGCGACGAACTGCGCGAGCCCGGCAGCGCAGCCCCCGCCGGCTGCGTCTATGACGCCAACCGCTTCACCCTCGCCGCCCTGCTGCGCCGCCTCGGCTGCCGGATCGACGATCTCGGCATCCTTCCCGACCGTCGCGATGCAATCGAGAAAGCCCTCGACGCGGCGGCGGACCGCCACGACGCCCTGATCACCTCGGGCGGCATGTCGACGGGCGAGGAGGATCACGTGAAGGCTGCGGTCGAGGCCCTCGGCAGCCTGCATTTCTGGCGCCTCGCCATCAAGCCTGGGCGGCCGCTCGCGCTCGGGCAGATTCGCGGCAAGGCCTTCATCGGCCTGCCGGGCAATCCCGTCGCCATGATGGTGACCTTCCTCCGCCTCGCGCGTCCCGTGCTGCTGCGCCTCATGGGCGCGCGCGAGACGGCGCCTGTGCTCTATCGCGTCCTCGCCGGCTTCGATCATAAGAAGAAGGAAGGACGGCGGGAATGGGTGCGCGCGCGGCTCGCCGCCGACGCGGAGGGGCGGCTCGTCGCCCGCAAGTTCCCGCGCGACGGGGCGGGCATCCTCTCCTCGATGATCGAGTCCGACGGCTTGGTTGAATTGCCCGAGACGGTGACCCACCTTAGGAGCGGCAGCATGGTCGATTTCCTGCCCTTCAGCGAGGTGAGCTGATGAAGCTCCTTTATTTCGCCTGGCTCAAGCAGCGCACCGGCGTCGCCGAGGAAGAGGTGACGCTTCCGGCCTCGGTGACCGATGTGGCCGGACTCGTCGAATGGCTTAGGGGACGCGGCCCGGGCTATGCCGCCGCGCTGAAGAACCCGGCCGTGATCCGCGTCGCCGTCAACCAGGAATATGTGAGCGCCAATCACCCGGTGCGGCCGGGCGACGAGGTGGCCCTCTTCCCGCCGGTGACGGGAGGCTGAGATGATCCGCGTCCAGCGCGAGGATTTCGACCCGGCGGCCGAGCTCGCGGCACTTGCAGCCGGCAAGCGCAATATCGGTGGAGTCGTCAGCTTCGTTGGGCTGGTGCGCGAGATGACGGGTGCCGGCGCCATCACCGCCATGACCCTCGAGCATTATCCGGGCATGACCGAGAAGAAGCTCGCCGAGATCGAGGCGGAGGCGCAGCGGCGCTGGCCGCTCGAGGCGAGCCTCATCATTCACCGCTATGGCCGGCTCGAGCCCGGCGAGCGCATCGTCTTCGTGGCGACGGCCGCCGCCCATCGCGACGCGGCGTTCGACGCCTGCCGCTTCCTCGTCGACTGGCTCAAGACCAAGGCGCCGTTCTGGAAGCAGGAGGAGACGCCAGAGGGCGCGCGCTGGGTCGAGGCGCGCGCCGAGGACGATGCCGCCGCGGCCGCCTGGGCCTCGCCCCGGCCCGAGCCCGACGCCGCGGAATAGCAGCAGCGCTCAGCTTCGCGCCGGACCGGCGATAAAGGCGCCACGGAGCGGCAGAGTCAACGGCACGACCAGCAGCACCACCGCCGCGACCAGCACCATCGTCCAGGGCACCCCCATCGCGTCGCTGACGGCGCCATAGGCCGTGGGCGCGAGGGCTCCCGAGCCGATGGTGATTGTGTAGAAGAAGCCGAAAGCCCGCGCACGGCGGTCGCGGGGCGCGAGCTCGGCGACGCTGCCGTAGAGCACCGAGGAGGTGCCGTTGAGGGCGATGCCGATCGGCAGGGCCAAGGCCAGGCAGACATTGAGGGGGGCCGCGAGCAGGGCGACGATGCCGAGGGCGGTCGCCGCTTCCGTCGCGATGACGGTGCGCAGCACCCCGAGGCGCGCCGCCAGCACGCCGCAGGCGAACTTGCCCAAGGCGCCGCCGGCGAAGGTGAGACTGAGCATCAGGCCGAGCGTCGCCGCCGTCACCCCCTTGCCGGTGAGGAGAAAGGGCAGGAAGGTGAGGTAGCCGGTGCGCGTCGCGCTGTCGACGACGCCGATGCTGGAGAGGGCGGCGAAGGCGCGCCGGCGCGCCGGTTCCGCGAGAGGCGCCGAAGGAGCGGCGCTGGCTTCGCCCGTCGTGGCCTTGCGAAGCGGGCGCCGCAGGCTGGTCAGGATGACGGCGGCGACGAGAAGCCCGAACAGCCCGGCGAGATGGGTCGCCGTCGGCCAGCCGAAGCGGGCGATGAGAAGGGCAACCACGCCCGGGATCGCGACCTTGCCGAGATCGCCGGCGAAATTATAGGTGCTGAGCGCGGCGCGCAGCCCGGCACCGTCATGGGCCTTGGCGACCACGACCGAGGAGAGAGGGTGCTGCACGCTCGCCCCCATCCCGCTCAGCGCCAGCAAGGCGAAGAGCGCAAAGGGCGATGCCGCCCAGCCGAAGGCGAGCACGGCAAGGGCCGCGACAACAGTGCCGCCGGCGAGCAGCCACCTCTCCCCCAGCCGCTCGCCCGCCATTCCCGAGGGAATCTGGAACAAGGCCATGGCGCCCGAATAGAGCGTCTTCATGACGCCGACCTCGGTCAGGCTCAAGGCGAGCTCCCGCTGCCAGAAGGGGAGCAGGAGATAGAGCATGTCCGAATAGCCGTCATGGGTGAAATGGGCGAGGCAGGCCGTCGCGAGGCCGCGCCACCGCATCAACCGCCTCGCCGGCGCCGCCGCATCATGGGCGAGATGAATCATATCGTCCGCTCCGGCGGCGTCGATCCCGCTCGTGCCGCGGGGTGCGCCGCATTGTCATCGAGGCGTCACCTTCGCAGCCTGCCGTATTTGCGGCGCCGCGGCAAAGCAGTTATCCTGACCGCTCTTGTCAGGAAATTTGACGCGAATGCATCGGCGTCTGCCCCCGCTCAATACGCTCAAGGCCTTCGAGGCGGCGGCGCGCCTCGAAAGCTTCAGCAAGGCGGCGGCGGAGCTTCGCGTGACTCACGGTGCGATCAGCCGCCACGTCCAGATCCTCGAGGAATGGCTGGGCGCGCCAATGTTCGAGCGCCTCAATCGACGCGTGCGGCTGACGGCGGCCGGTGACGCCTATCTCGCCGAGATCGGCGCCGCCTTCGACCGCATCGCGCTTGCCACGGCGCGCCAGCTCGAGCGCGGCAAGAGCCCGCTCCTGCGCGTCAACGCGCTCTCGACCTTCACCATGCGCTGGCTGATTCCGCGCCTCTCCGCGTTCCAGATGGCGCATCCCCATATCGAGGTGCGGCTCACCACCTCGAACGAGCGCATCGCCAAGCTGGTCGAGCCCTTCGATGTCGTTATCCGCGGCGGGCCTGCGCAGGTGACGGGCTATGTCGGCCATCCCTTCCTGCCCGAGGCGCGCATCCCCGTCTGCAGCCCGAGCCTGCGGCGGCGCATCCCGCTCGAGCAGCCGCGGGACCTGCGGCGGCACACGCTCCTTCACACCAGCACCCTGCCGAAGGTCTGGCCGCAATGGCTCCAGGCGGCGGGCGTGCCGGATCTCGCGCCCCGCCAGTCGCTCATGCTCGAGCATTTCTATCTCACGCTGCAGGGGGCGCTCGACGGCCTGGGAGTCGCGATGGGGCCGATCTCGCTGGTGACCGAGGATGTCGCGCGCGGACGGCTGGAGATGCCCTTCGCCGCCCCCATCCTGCCGGCCCCCAGCTATTACGCCTATGTTCCGGAGGCGCGGCGCGGCGACCATGCTGTCGCCGCCTTCATCCGCTGGCTGGAGCAGGCGGGCCAAGCCGCGCCCGCCCTGCCCGAGGGCGGGCTCCCGGCGTCGGGCGGCGAGGCGAAGAAGACCGCGCGCAGGCGCCGCGCTGCGGCGGCATGAGCGAGCCCGAAGCGGTCAGCGCCCCGCGGGGCGCGGCGGGGCGGCAGAGGACTCCACCGGCAGCGGCGCCGGCTCCGCCTCGCGCAACCGGCTGGGCTGCAGCTCGCCGGCGGCCTCGAGGACCGGATAGGCGACTGAGCAGATATGGGAGTGGATGCGCTTCAAGTCGCGTAGCACGTCGAGATGCAACGAGCTCGTCTCGATGCTCTCGGGCCGCCCCGCGCGAAGCCGCGCCAGGTGGCTCTCCGCGGCGGCGAGCTCGGCCTCCCGCAGATGGGCCTTCTCCTCGATCAGCTTGCGCGCGACCTTGGCGTCGCCCGAGATGAAGACGCCGAAGGCGAGCTTGAGATTGTCGAGCACGCGCCGGTGGAACGCCTCGATCTCGGCCGCTCCTTCCTTGGAGAATTGCAGCTTGTTCTTGATCTTCTTGGCGGCCAGCTCCATCAGGTTCTTGTCGATGATGTCGCCGACATGCTCGAGATTGATGTCGAAGGAGATGATCTCCATGGCCCGGCGCCCGTCCCGCTCCTCCAGGCTCTCGCGCGTCACCTTGGTGACGTAGAGCTTGATCGCCTCGCACAGGCGGTCGACGGCGTTGTCCATGCGCTCGATCTCCGCGACGAGCTTGCGGTCGTCGGTGAGGAAGGCTGTCATGGTCTGCCGCAGCATGGTCTCGACGATGTCGCCGATATGGAGCGTCTCGCGGGCGGCGCAGGCGAGGGCCACCGCCGGCGTCACGATCGCCGTCTCGTCGAGATAGAGCGGGGTCGAAGGATCGGCCGACTTCTTCTGTGCCGGCAGGAGCCGCGTGAGGAGGCGCGCCAGCGGATCGAGGGCCAGGATGAAGACGGCGGCGAGGACGAGATTGAAGGCGGTGTGGAAATTGGCCGCCTCGCGCGCCGGATTGGGATCGAGGCGGGCGAGCTGATCGGCGATCGGGTGCAGGAAGGGCAGCACCACGGCGATGCCCACGACGCGGTTGACGAGATTGCCGATCGGCAGCCGCCGGCTCGCCGGGTCGGCGGCGCTGCCGCCCTCGAGCACCGGGTTGATGGCACTGCCGAGATTGGCGCCGAGCACGAGGGCCAGGGCCGCGGCGGGCGAGACGAAGCCCGCATAGGCCAGCGACATCACCAGGAGGACGACGGCGACACTGGAGTGGGCCGCCCAGGTCAGCACCGCCCCGATGAGCAGGCTCAGCAGCGGCATCTCGGTGACGACGCCGAGGAGGGTGCGGATGGCCGGCGCGTTCTCCGCGGGGGCGAGGCTCGTGAGCAGAATGTGGAGCGAGAGGAGCATGAGGCCGAGCCCGATCGAGACGCGCCCGAGGTCGCGAGTGCGCGTCCGCCCACCGCGCTTGAAGGCGACGACGCCGGCGACGATGAGAACCGGCGAGGCCCAAGAGATGTCGAAGGACAGGACCTGGGTGATGAGCGTGGTGCCGACATTGGCGCCGAGCATGAGGGCGAGCGCCGGCGCCAGGTCGACGACGCCGCTTGCCGTGAAGGAGGTCGCGATCAGCGCCGTGGCCGTGCTGCTTTGGAGCACGGCGGTGACGCCCAGCCCCGCCAGGAACGCGTTGAGCCGGTTGCGCAGAGCCACGCTGAGGATGCGCCGCAGGTCGGAGCCGAAGGCCCGCACGATGCCGCTGTGGACCATATGCAGGCCCCAGAGCAGCAGCGCCACGCCGCCCATGAGGTCGAGTAGGATGTAGCTTCCCACCGAGGTCCTCCAGGGATAGAGAACCCCTATCTAGCACGGATATGCCTCATGTCCAGTAAAGAGGGGCCTTTTCCGCATCGCGTTCTCGCCCTGCAGCGCCGGTCCGGTCTCGATGCGCATTGACGAGGCCGGAGCCGCTCCCTATCGTCGCGGCGATGGTTCCCCGTTCGGGGATCAAAAGGGAACGCGGTGCGGGCCAAGCCAAATCATAGCCCCAAGCCGCGGCTGCCCCCGCAACTGTGAGCGGCGAGCCGAGCGTCCGAAGCAGCCACTGGGCAACCGGGAAGGCGGCGCGAGGCCGAGACCCGCGAGCCAGGAGACCTGCCATCGCGCGCCGTCACGGCAGACACATCGGGCGGGGTGCCTCGATGACGGGCCGGAACCCGGGTTCGGGCCTCGTTTGCGGTGACTTGCAACGTCACACGCGAGGCAGGCTCTCATGACTCATCCCGTCGGTTGCGGCCCAAGCGACGGCGCGGCGTCGCTCCGCAGCAAGATCGCCGGCCTCTATGCCGTCCTCGTCCTCGCCAACCTGAGCGCCTGGGCCTGGGCGCTTCTCGCCTTTCGCACCCATCCCGTCCTCCTCGGCACAGCGCTCCTCGCCTATGGCTTCGGGCTGCGCCACGCCGTCGATGCCGATCACATCGCCGCCATCGACAACGTCACCCGCAAGCTGATGCAGGAGGGAAAGCGACCAGTCGCCGCCGGATTCTATTTCTCGCTCGGCCATTCGACCGTGGTGGCGCTCGCCTCCGCCGCCATCGCCTTCGCTGCGGGCGCCATGCAGGGACGCCTCGCCGCCCTCAAGGATCTTGGCGGCCTCGTCGGCACCGCGGTTTCCGTGCTCTTCCTCTTTGCCATCGCGCTCGCCAATCTCGTCGTCCTCGCCGGTGTCTATCGCAGCTTCCGACGGGTGCGACGGGGCGGGCGCCTGGTCGAGGACGACCTCGACCTTCTGCTCGCCCGTCGCGGCCTCCTCGGGCGTCTCTTCCGCCCGCTCTTCCGGCTGATCGGCAGGAGCTGGCACATGTATCCGCTCGGCTTTCTCTTCGGCCTCGGCTTCGACACGGCGACCGAGATCGGCCTCTTGGGCATTTCCGCCGCCGGAGCATCCAAGGGCCTCGAGATTTGGACGATCCTCGTCTTCCCGGCCCTCTTCACCGCCGGCATGTGCCTCGTCGACACCACCGACGGCATCCTCATGCTCGGCGCCTATGGCTGGGCCTTCGTCAAGCCGATCCGCAAGCTCTATTACAACATGACCATTACCTTGACCTCGGTGCTGGTCGCCGTGATTGTCGGCGGAATCGAGGCGCTCGGCCTCGTCGGCGACAGGCTCGGCGTCGGCGGCGCCTTCTGGACGGCCGTCGCCGCGCTCAACGATGATCTGGGCATGCTTGGCTATGCAATCATCGCGTTGTTCGGGTTGAGCTGGCTGGTCTCGCTCCTCCTCTATCGGCTGAAGGGCTACGACCGGATCGAGGTGGACACGGGACGGTGAGGGATGCGACAACGCCGCCGGTTGACGCCCGTCCCGCCGCAATGGGAATAAGGCGGCGACGGGGACGATCTCGCCAAAGGGAGGCGGGATGGGCTCGCAGCGCATGCGCATTGAGCATGGACGATACGTGAAGGCGACCCTGCGGCGCCGGCGGAAGGGCTGGCCGGCGGGCGTGCTCTGGCTCGTCACGGCCAGCCTCGCCCTCCAGCTCTTCATCACCCAAGTCCACGCCTTTATGGGCGAGCTGGGGTGGGTCGGCTGGCCGCCGTCCCAAGGTGCGGTGTCAACGCCTGCGCCCAGGCCTGGGCACGGCCTGCATGCCCATCGCCCCATGCAGATGCAGCTCGCGATGGCGGCACATTGCGAAGCCGACGCCACCGCGGCGTCCCCGGCAGACCCGCACGGGCCGGCACCCGGCAAGCAGCCCGAATGCCCGATCTTCCAGAGCTTGCACATCCTGTCGGCGTCGCTGGCGCCGAGCGCGGTCGAGCTTCCGCCACCCCTGCCGCAGGGCCGTTCCATCCGCGTCGTCATCACCGATGTCGTCGCGGCGGTCGGCATCTGCCCGCGCCCTCAGCCCCGGGCGCCTCCCGTCTCCGCCTGACCTCGGGCGAGCGACGCTGACCGGGTAGAGACACGCGGTCTTCCGCAGCACCTGCGGACGACCCAGGCACCCTGCGCAGCTGGTCCTCGCCACCGACGCCTCGTCCGCCCTGACTGGTGGAGAGCAGAATGCCCCGAGACCGAGGCCGCGCGCGACGCGACCCCGCCACGACGCGATGGAGTGTCCGCCTGACCGACTCCATCTTCGGCAAACCCATTCTCAGGTACTGAACATGCTAAGGATCCCGGTCATCATTCCTGCGGCGTTCGCGCTATTCATTTCCGCTGCCGCCGGCGCTTTCGCCCATGCCTTTCTCGATCACGCGACGCCGGCCGCCGGCAGCACGGTGAAGCGCGCGCCGTCCGAGCTGAAACTGCGGTTCACCGAGGAGCTCGAGCCCGCCTTCAGCACGGTGCGGGTGGTCGATGCCGGTGGGAAGCAAGTCGACAAGGGCGGCGGGCATCTCGACGCGAAGGACAGGACTCTTCTCGAGCTGCCCTTGCCGCCGCTGCCGCCGGGCATTTACCGCGTCGTCTGGCGGGTCGTCTCGGTCGATACCCATGCGACCCGAGGCGAGTTCAAGTTCACGGTCGCCCCGTGATGCCGGCGCACATTCCGCCAAGCCTCGCGGTATAGGTCGCCGATGACGCCGGGCATCATCGGCGACCTCGCGAGGGCCGCCCATTACGCCGGGGCCGTGCTGCCGTTCGGGAGCCTGCTCTTCCTTCTGACGGTGGCGCGGCCAGCCTGCCGCGCCGCGGCGTGCGGAACGGCGCTGCTCGGCGCAGCGGTGCGCGACGCGCGGCGGCTTGCCGCTGCCGGCCTCGTGCTGGCGCTGCTCGCGTCGTTGCCCTGGCTTTTGAGCACGGCCGCGATGATGAGCGGGCAGGCTCTCGATGCGTCGCTTCTCCACGGCGTGCTTGGCACGGTGCTGGTCGAGACGCAGTTCGGGCGGCTATGGACGGCGCGGTTCGCCCTCGGCTTGCTGCTCGGGCTACTGCTCTGGCTCCATGAGCGCGTCAAGCCAATGCGCGCGAAGATCGTCGTCGAGGACGCAAGCCTCCTCGCCGGCGCCGTCTTCCTCGCCAGCATCGCCCTGACCGGCCATGCTTTCGCAGAGGAGGGCGCCGGCCGCTTCTGGCATCTCGGCGCCGACCTTCTCCATCTGCTGGCGGCAGGCGCCTGGCTCGGCGCCTTGCCGGCGCTTGTGCTCTTGCTCGTCCGTGCGGGTAAGTCCTGGCCCGATGCGCTTCCGCGGGCCGCCGCTCGCTTCTCGAGCCTGGGCGTTGCCAGCGTCGCCCTCCTCGTTCTTAGCGGGCTGACCAATGGTTGGTTTCTGGTGGGGACGATCCCCGCGCTGATCGGCACCTCTTACGGCCGCGTCCTGCTCGTCAAGCTGGGGCTCTTCCTCGGCATGCTCGCCCTCGCCGCGGTCAACCGGCAGCGCCTCACGCCCCGGCTGCGCCCGGACCCGAATGCTGGCGCGCGACATGCCCTGTCGCGGCTGCGCCGGAACGCCATCCTCGAGATCGTGCTGGGGCTGCTGATCCTCGCCGTCGTCGGCACGCTCGTCGGAATGACCCCCGCCGTCCACGAGCAGGCGCAGCGCGGCCGGCCCGGCTCATCGGCACCGATGGATGCCGCGCCCCACCTTCATTGAGCATGGCGGCGCCGGCAGCGGCTCAACTTGCGGGCGCGAAGGCGCGGAGCGGCACCGTCCAGCCATGGGCGTCGTTGGTGTCGCCATATTGGATGGCGACGATGGTGTCGTAGAGCTTCTGGGTGAGCGGACCCGTCTTGCCACCATTGATCACGATGCGCTCGTCCTTGTAGCCGAGCTCGCCCACGGGCGAGACCACCGCCGCCGTCCCGGTGCCCCACATCTCGGCGAGCGTGCCGCCCCGCGCCGCGGCAAGCACCTCGTCGATCGAGACCTGCCGCTCGGAGACCTTGAGCCCCCAGCCGCGCAGCAGCGCGAGAATCGAATCGCGGGTGACCCCGGCGAGGATGGAGCCTTCGAGCGGCGGCGTCACCACCTCGTCGCCGAGCTTGACCATGATGTTCATGGTGCCGACCTCGTCGAGGTATTTGTGGTGCACGCCGTCGAGCCACAGCACCTGGGTATAGCCGAGCTTCTTTGCCTCCTCGGCCGCGTAGATGCTCGCCGCGTAATTGCCCGCCGTTTTGGCCGCACCCACACCCCCCTTCACCGCCCGCACATATTTGTCGGTCGCCAGTATCTTCACCGGATTCATGCCTTCGGCATAATACGGGCCAACCGGCGACAGGATGAGAAAGTAGACATAGCTCTTCGCCGGGCGAACGCCGAGGAACGCCTCCGACGCGATCACGGTCGGGCGCAGATACAAGGCCGTACCGCGCTTTCGCGGCACCCAGGCCTCGTCGATGCCGACCAGCGCATGGAAGGAATCGAGGACGAGCGCCGGATCGAGCCGCGGGATGCAAAGCCGCTCGCAGGACTTGTTGAGCCGCTCCACATGCTTGTCGGGGCGGAAGAGCCGCACCGTGCCGTCGCCGCCGCGGAAGGCCTTCAGCCCATCGAAAACCGCCTGGGCATAATGCAGGACCGCCGTCGCCGGATCGAGGCTGAAAGGCTGATAGGGCACGATGCGGGGATCGTGCCATCCTTTGCCTTCGGCGTAGTCGAGGACGAACATATGGTCGGTGAAGACAGTCCCGAATTGCAGCTTGTCATCGGCGGGGCGCGCCTTCGGCTTGGCGGTCGGGGTGATGGCGATGGGGGTTCGGCTCGCCCCTGTGAAGGTGGAACGGTTCCGCGGCGAATGATGCTCCATGGCGATCTCCAATCGAGGAACGGGACGGGCCCGCGATGGCTTTGGCGCCGCGTCCGTTGAGTCGGCGAAGACTTTCGCGCGCCGAGGCGTATGTCTGCAAGAGCCTCCCCCTGCAACTGTCGAATGCAGCCCGGGGCGGCCTCGCGGCGTTCTCGGAAGTTGTTGCATCGGTTAGCATTTCAACGTCATATACGTCAACATGACTGACTTAAAATCCGGCTTCAATCAGCTCTTTCTGCGGGAGGAGGAGCTGCGCCGCGGGATGGAGCTTCTCTTCTTCGCCTTCCGGGATTTCGCCGCCGAGCCGGACGGGCTCCTGGCCAAGCACAATTTCGGGCGCGCCCATCACCGCGTCATCTACTTCGTCGGGCGCTATCCCGGGATCAGCGTCACCGAGCTGCTGAACATCCTCAGGATCACCAAGCAGAGCCTGTCGCGGGTGCTCGGGCAATTGGTGCGCGAGGGCATCGTCGTGCAGCGGCCCGGGCCGACGGACCGGCGGCAACGGCGCCTTGAGCTGACGGCGAAGGGGGCCGAGCTCGAGCGCGCGCTCACCGCGCGCCAGCGGGAGCGCTTCGCGCGCGCCTTCCGCCAGGCCGGGGCCGAGGCGGTGGAGGGATTCCGCCAGGTCCTGTTCCAGCTCATCAACGAGCGCGATCAAATCCGCTTCCGCGAGACGCGGTAGGCATGTCGCGCGCCGCGCCGCTATAATCGCGCTCGTGGTGGACGAAGCCCCTCATATCCTCGTCGTCGACGACGACACGCGTCTGCGCGGCCTGCTGCAGCGCTATTTGAGCGAGAACGGCTTCCGCGTGACGACGGCCGGCGACGCCGCGGAAGCCTGGACGCGGCTCGAGAGCATCGCCTTCGACCTCATCGTCCTCGACGTGATGATGCCGGGGCAGGACGGCCTCGAGTTCACCGCAGCACTCCGGCCGAAGAGCCGGGTTCCCATTCTCATCCTGACCGCGATGGGCGAGCCCGAGCACCGCATCAAGGGGCTCGAGCGCGGCGCCGACGATTACCTGCCCAAGCCCTTCGAGCCGCGCGAGCTCGTGCTACGCATCCGGCGCATCCTGAGCCGCGTCCCCGTCCCCGAGCCGGTGGAGACGATCGCGAGCGTCCAGCTCGGCGACTTCGTTTTCGATCTGAGGCGCGACGAGCTGAGCCGCGCCGGAAAGCTCGTCAAGCTCACCGGCAGCGAGGCCCGGTTGCTCAAGATTCTCGCCAGCCGTGCCGGCCAGCCGCTCGCTCGCGAGCGCCTCGCCGCGGAAAGCGAGCTTTCCGGCAATACGCGCGCGATTGACGTGCAGATCACCCGACTGCGGCGCAAGATCGAGCCCGACCCTCGCACGCCCCGCTACATCCGCACGGTGCGCGGCAAGGGCTATCTGCTGCAGCCCGACTAGACGCCGGATCGAGGCCCCATGCTTGCCGGTGCAGATGCTGTTTGATATGTCTCGTCCCTGCCCCGGCCGACCGACATGGGCGCGTGCACGGCCGGCCGGAGGCGAGCGGAACTGACCGATGACCTTCATCAAGCGCTTCCTGCCGAAGAGCCTTCTCGGCCGCTCGCTGCTAATTCTTGTCATGCCGCTTGTGCTGCTGCAGGTGATCGCCACCTACATCTTCTACGAGCGTCACTGGAGCACTATAACCCAGCGCCTGGCCAACTCGCTCGCCGGCGACGTCGCCCTTATCGTCACCTATCTCGAGGACTATCCGGATCCGGTCAGCCGCAAATGGATCTTCGAGATGGCGGCGTCGCGCCTGGATATCCGCGCCGAATTCCTTCCCGGCGCCCGTCTCGCCGACGACGCCGACAGCCGCACCGATTCGCTCGACCGCATGCTCGGCCCGCAGCTCGACGCGCTGGTGCGCCGACCGTTCCGCATCGACGCGACCCAGACGGACCGCGACATCGAAATCCGTGTCCAGATGCCGAGCGGCGTCCTTGTCACCACCACCACGCGCAAGCGCCTCTTCAGCCCGACGACCTACATCTTCGTGCTGTGGATGGTCGGCTCGTCGCTCGTCCTCGTCGCCATCGCCACCGTCTTCATGCGCAACCAGGTGCGCCCGATCCGCCGTCTCGCCGCCGCCGCCAACAGCTTCGGCAAGGGGCGCGACGTGCCGAACTTCCGCCCCGCCGGCGCCTCCGAGGTCCGCCAGGCGGCGCAAGCCTTCATTCAGATGCGCAACCGCATCAAGCGCCAGATCGAGCAGCGCACGGAGATGCTCGCCGGCGTCTCCCACGACCTGCGCACGCCGCTTACCCGCATGAAGCTTCAGCTCGCCATGCTCGGCGACACGCCCGAGGCGGAGGAGCTGAAGGCCGACGTGGTCGAGATGGAGCGCATGATCGATGGCTATCTCGCCTTTGCGCGCGGCGAGGGCACGGCGGCGCCCGAGCCCGCCGATCTCGCCGTCGTGCTCGAGCAGGTCGTCGGCGCCGCGCGCAAGGAGGGCGCCACCATCGACCTCGAGACCGAGCCCCACCTTGTCGTTCCCGTGCGCCTCGACGCGCTCAAGCGCTGCCTCATGAATCTCATCTCGAATGCCGCGCGCTATGGCAAGCATGTGCGGGTCAGCGCCGGCCGCGCCCAGGACATGATCGAGATCATGGTCGACGATGACGGGCCGGGCATCCCGCGCGACCAGCGCGAGGCGGTGTTCCGCCCCTTTTTCCGCCTCGATCCCTCGCGCAATATCCAAACCGGCGGCGTCGGGCTCGGGCTGACCATCGCCCGCGACGTCGTCCATGGTCATGGCGGCGAGCTCGTGCTCGATGACTCGCCCCTGGGCGGGCTGCGCGCCCGGCTCAGGCTGCCGGTCTGAGCGGTGCGCCGGCCAATTCCCCCGCCGCTGCGATCGTGCTAGGTTCCGCGCCCGCAATCACCGCTCCGAAGGAGCCAGAGCTTCCGCGATGAGCTTCCTCGATCTCTCCCGCCTCGACGCAACGCCGCTCGCCCACGATCCCTATGACCACGTGATGGTGCCGGGCTTCGTGCGCAGCGAGGCGCTCGCCGCCATTCACCGCAGCTATCCGGCGATCGACAAGCCGGGCAGCTTCCCGGTCAGCGAGCTGAGCTATGGCGAGGACTTCGCCGCCCTCTTGCACGAGCTCGAAGGGCCGGCTTTGCGCGCGGCGATCGAGCGCAAATTCGCCATTTCGCTGGCCGGCCGTCCGACCATCGTCACCGTGCGCGGGCGCTGCGGCGATCGCGACGGCAATATCCATACGGATTCCAAGAGCAAGATCATCACGCTTCTCATCTATCTCAACGAGCCGTGGGAATCCGAAGGCGGGCGGCTGCGCCTGCTGCGCTCGGCCAAGGATATCGAGGATTACGTCGTCGAGGTGCCGCCCGAGTCGGGGCTCATGCTGGCCTTCCGCCGCAGCGAGCGCTCCTATCACGGCCACAAGCTCTATATCGGGCCGCGGCGCGTGCTCCAGCTCAACTGGGTGGCCAATACCGGCCACGTCTTCTGGGACAATATGCGCCACCGCCTCTCGGCGTGGCTCAAGCGCGCCGCCTGACAGCCGTCGGAAGTTGAGATAACTTCCCTCAGAAACGCGCGGAAGTTGTTGCCGACCAAGGTAGCGCGCGAAGATTTCGCCTCGCCCATGCGCCATCGCACGGTCTGCGAGAGCTTAGCAATAACGGCATAGCTCACATGCATTCAATACATACTTAAGAGTTCGGTGCGACATTGACGTCGGAATAAGAAAGCTCCGCGACGGCGGAAAATTGCGCCGGCTGCGGATCGCCCTCATCGGCACGATCGAAGGACGCCCGGTCATGAGCATCGCTCCTCGTATCCATTTCATTCGGAAGATGAACACGAGCGCGAAGCTGCTCGTGATGTGCGTCCTCTTCATCATTCCGATCGCCTTCTCGGTCTACAGCTTCGTCGCCGAGAAGAATATATCGATCGAATTCGCCAGGAAGGAGGAGGTCGGCAATCGCTATGTCGCCGCCGTGCGACCCTTGCTCGCCGGTATTCTGGCGCACGTGCGCGGCGCGACGGATACGGACGGCGCCCTCGGCAACGCGGCCGCCATTCTCGATCAGGCGCGAAGCGGCTTGGGAAGCGGCATGGACACCGAGGCCCAAACCAGGAAGCTCGCCGACGCGATTGCGAAGCTGCGCGGCGCCGATGCCGGGGCGGCCGGCGATGCCGCGGTTGACGCTGCCAATGCCCTGATTTCCCGCATCGGAGACGATTCGAACCTGACTTTGGATCCCGATCTCGACAGCTTCTATGTCCAGGACACCATGGTCGGCAAGCTGCCCACGCTTCTCGGGCAGCTCTCGGCCACGCTCGGCACGGCCCGCGCCGTCGCCAAGAGCGGCCAGTTCGGCACCGAGGACAGGGTCCGCTTCCTGCTTCTGGACGGCTCCCTCAAGTCGACCATCGATGGAATCAAGGACAACATGGCCCAGGCCTATCGCGGCAATGTGGACGGGCATCTCAAGCCGGCGATCGATCCCCGCTATCAGGCGGCCATCAGCGCCGCCGAGGCCTACGAGGCGGGGCTTCAGAAGGCTCTCATCGCGCAGGGCGGCCGTGGCATCGATATGTCCGGGATCGAGCGGCTCTATGACGCGGCGGAGTCGACCACCGTTGCATTTTGGCAGGCGACGAGCGACGAGCTGCATCGCCTTCTCAAGGCGCGGATCGATGGCCTGCTTGGCAAGCTATGGCTGAACCTTTTGATCTCGAGCGGCCTTGCGCTGCTGAGCCTCGGCGTGGCGGTGGCGGTATGGCGCAACATCGTGCGTCCTCTCGTGCGGCTCCAGAGCGTCGCAGATCAGGTCAAGAAAACCGAGGATTACGACTTGCGCGTGAATGATCGCGGAACGGATGAGGTCGGCCGGCTCGCGCAGTCGTTCGACAACATGCTGGCCGAGCTGGCCAGCAACCGGTCGCGCCGAGCGGAAGAGGAGCGCAGGGCCGCTGAGGAGGCGCGTGAGCGCGAGGAGGCCAAGCGCGCCGCCGAAGCCGCTCATCGCGATGAGATCGAGAAGCGCGATCGGGCCGCCGCGGAGCAGCGCCGGGCCGAAATGCTAAAGCTCGCGGACCGCTTGGAGGCGAGCGTCAAGGAGATCGTCGTCGCGGTCACCGGCGCGGGTGTCGAGATGCGCTCCACCGCCGAGGGCATGGCCACGACGGCGAACCAAGCGAGCAAGCAGCTTGCCGCGGTAGCGGCGGCATCCGAGCAAGCCTCGGCCAACGTCCAGACGGTGGCGACAGCGGCCGAGGAGCTGTCGAGCTCCGTTTCCGAGATCAGCCGGCAGGTCAATGAGTCGAACCGGATCGCCGTCAAGGCCGTCGACGAGGTCGAGCGCACGAATGGCACGGTCCAGAGCTTGGCTGATGCCGCTCAGAAAATCGGCGAGGTGATCAATCTCATCAACGACATTGCCTCCCAGACCAATCTCCTTGCCCTCAACGCGACGATCGAGGCGGCGCGTGCCGGCGAGGCGGGCAAGGGCTTCGCCGTGGTCGCGGCCGAAGTCAAGGGCCTGGCGAACCAGACCGCCAAGGCAACGGAGGAGATCACGGCCCAGATTGATGAGATGCGCAGCGCGACCGCCACCGCGGTCGGAGCGATCAAGAATATCGGCGGCACGATCAAGCAGGTCAGCGAGATTGCCGCGATCATCGCCGCGGCGGTCGAGGAGCAGGGAGCTGCGACCCAGGAGATCGCCCGCAACGTGCAACAGGCGGCGACCGGCACTCACGAGGTGTCGAGCAACGTCGTTACCGTGACAGACGCGGCAAACAGCTCCGGGAAGGCAGCGACCCAAGTGCTGACGGCAGCGGAGAGCCTGTCGCAACAATCGATCCGCCTGCGTGAGGAAGTCGATCGCTTCCTCGGGGAGATTCGCGCCGCCTGAGGGGCGATCCCCCTCAGAACAATTTGCCCCCATTGGGGACGGGGCGGTCGATACCGATCATCACCACGCCGCCATCCGCGTCGGGGAAGCCGAGCACGAGGCATTCGCTCATGAACTTCCCGATCTGCTTCGGGGGGAAATTGACTACCGCGGCGACCTGGCGGCCGACCAGCCCGTCAAGCGCGTAGTGCTTGGTGATCTGCGCGGAGGATTTGCGGATGCCGATGGCCGGGCCGAAATCGATGCGCAACTTGTAGGCGGGCCGGCGCGCCTCGGGGAACGGCTCCGCGGCGATGATGGTGCCGACCCGGATATCGACCTTATCGAACTCGGCATAGGTGATCGGCTCCATGGCGCTGACGTCTCCCTTTAAGGCGCCGGCACGCTATCATCGACCGCGCCGAGCCTCAATGCGTCAGAATCGAAAGGGCCGCCACTGAAGGCGGCCCCAGCCGATCGTCGTCGGGCGGAATTGTCGCCGCGGGACTCAGGCGGCCTTCGCCATGGGCTTCGGCGCAAGCGCCTTGAGCTCCTCGAGCGCCTCGGCGGCGCGCTTGTTGAGCACCTCGAGCGAGGCGCTGCTCGACCTGGCGATGATCTCGCTCAGCTCGCGCACGCGCGCCAGGGACGTCTCGAAGCTCTGCTTGGCAAACTCGGCCTGCTTCGCCGCCGCATCCTCCGCCGAAGCGGGAGCGGCAAGGCCGCGCAGATGCTTGCTGCACTCCTCGGCAGCGTCGCGCAGGATCTCGACCTGGCGCTTGGCCACCGCCTGGACGCCTTCGACGGCGAGCTGACTCGCGGCCGCAAAGGCCTCGACATTCTTGCGATAGGATTCCACGAGCTGCTCGGTATTGACGCCGGGCAGCTTGAACTCGCCGAGAAACTTGGTGAAGTCCACCTCGGTGAAGGGCGTAAAGGTCGTCTTGGCCATCGTTGCGCTCCTGGGCAAAAGATTGGGGTCTGGGTCTTGCTGCACTGCAGCATTGCCCCGAATATGGCCCTGCCTACCCCTGCCGTCAAGGGCTTTTTGCAGTGCAGCAAAATAGCCGGGATGGCCCCGGCCATCGCCTCGACAGGTTTTCAGGCTTGCTCAGGCCGCGGCCGCCCGCGCCTCCCGCTGCCGGCGGCGATCGAGGGGGCGGAGGAACTCCACCAGGCTCTCGGCCCGGCGCAGGCGGCGGTCGAGGACGGCCATGGTCCGGCTCATATCCGCGGTGTCGTCATTGAGCCAGGCGCGCATGGTGGCGGCATAGACCATGGCGAGGCCGTTGACACGGGCACGGCCCATAAGCCCGCGGCTCTCGAGCCCTGCGGCTTCGAGCATCCAGGTCATGGAGCGCGCAAGCCTCATCGCCCCGCAAAGGGCGTTGAGCGGATCGGCGCCCGACTCCCGTAAGATGGCTTCAACGGCGCGCTTATGGGGGCGCAGCGCCTCGAAACGCCGCATCAGCATCTCGAATAGCCGATCCCGCGCGCTCTCCCCTTCCGCGACCCCGCCCGCCAGGGCGGCCGCGTCGATCTGCCGGGTAAAAGCGGCAAGGATCGCGCCCTTCGAGGGGTAGAGCTCGTAGAGCTCGGCCAGGGAGAGCCCGGCCGCCTCGGCGATCTCGCCAAGGGAGAGGTGCCGCCAGCCTCGCTCGGCCGCAAGCTCAAGGGCGCGAGCGACCACATGCTCCCTGCGGTCGGTGGAGCTCGCCGATTTCGCGGGTTTTGCCGTCCGCTTCGTCTTGGCCATGGTGACCTCCTGGACTCCTCGGGGCAGGCAGCGGGCCGTCCCGGGCGCCCACCGCCGCCGTTTAAGGTAATTCTCCCGAGGCGGAAGGCCAAAGGGGCGGCGGCTCACTTGATCGAGATGACCTGCCCCCCGGTCATGCGGACCAGCTCCTCCGGGGTGAGCTTGAACACCGCGTTGGGCGTGCCGGCCGCGGCCCAGATCTCGCCAAGCTCCATCAAATCCGCGTCGATGAAGGTGGTGAGGGGCTGCGCGTGCCCCAGAGGCGGCACGCCGCCGATCACGAAGCCGGTGCGCTCGCGGACGAAAGAGGCGTCGGCCTTGCCAAGCTTCTCCCCGAGGGCCGCCTCCACCGCCGCCTCGTTGACCCGGTTCGGCCCGCTCGCCACCACGAGCACCGGCCGCCCCGAGCCGCGGGCGCGAAAGACGATCGATTTGGCAATCTGGTTGACGGTGCAGCCCACGGCCGCCGCCGCTTCGGCCGAGCTCCGCGTCGGCTGCGCATGCTCGACGATCTCGTTCGTGAAGCCGCGGGCGCGCAAGGCCAGCTCCACCTTCCGGGCGCTCGGGCTCAACATCGTCTCGCTCATTGCTGGGCTCCCGTGGTGACGCGCCGGCGAGCGGCTTATCCGGCGAGCTCGCGCGAGCGCCGGGTGGCGGCGGCGATGGCCTTGGTCAGCAGGGACTGCAGCCCATTCTCGGCCATCAGGATCTTCAGCGCCTCGAGGGTGGTGCCCGCGGGACTGGTCACGTTCTGGCGGAGCACGGCGGCGGGCTCCGGCGACTGGCGCAGGAGCTCGCCACTGCCGGCGACGGTGGCCCGCGCGATCTGCATGGCAAGTGCCGGGGGGAGGCCGGCGGCGACACCGGCTTCCGCGAGGCACTCGACGAGGAGGAAGACATAGGCGGGCCCGCCGCCCGAGACGGCGGTCACCGGGTCGAGCAGCGCCTCGTCCTCGACCCAGGCGACGTCGCCGACGGCTTCCAAGAGCGCCGCGCATTGTCCTCGCTGGGCGGCGCTGACCCCCGGCCCGGCGCAGCAGACGCTCATGCCTCGCCCGACCGCCGCCGGCGTGTTGGGCATGGCGCGCACGATGACGGCCTGCTCGCCGAGCTGCCGGCGGAAATAGGCGATCGTCTTGCCCGCGGCGATCGAGAGGAAGACCGTGTCCGGGCCCGCGTAACGGGCATAGCGGGGCGCCGCACCATCCATCATCTGCGGCTTGACCGCAAACACCACGACGTTCGGACGGAAGCCCTCGGCGACCTCGTCGGGACTCCCATGGACCGCCACGCCATGGGTCGCGCGCAGAGCCGCGGCACCCGGGCCGGGCTCGACCACCACGACCTGGGAGGACGGCAGGCCGCGGGCGAGCCAGCCGGCCAGCATGGCGCCGCCCATCTTGCCGCCACCGACGAGGAGGAGGCGCTCGTTCATCGTTTCAGATTAACCTCGGTTCGCGGATGCTGACGAGCCTAAGCTTCGCCGACGGTGTCGAGCAGCGCCGCCTGGATCGCCTCAGGACCCGTCTTCCCACCCCAGACGACGAACTGGAAGGCGGGGTAGAAGCGCTCGCATTCGGTGATGGCGATGTCGACGAGGTCCTCGAGCTGCTCCACGGTCGGGCCGTTCGCGCCCCGCAGCAGGGCGGTATGCCGGAAGATCGGCAACCCGTCGTCCTCCGAGACGTCGAAATGGCCGAGCCACAGCTTCTCGTTGACGAGGGAAAGGAGCTCGAAGATGGGCCCGCGCTTGTTCTTCGGCACCTTCATGTCGAGCGCGCAAGAGAAGTGCATCGCGCTCAAATCCTCGAGCCAGGCGAAATGCAGATGGTAGTCGCACCACTTGCCGGTGATGTCGACGACGATCTCGTCGGTGCTGCAGCGGTCGAACGGCCAGTCATGGGCGCTGACGATCTCCTCCACAAGATCGAGCGGGTTGGGTAGGGAGCTCTCGGATTCCATCGTCCGCGATATAGACATGTAGGGCCCTCCTGTCCAACAGACGTCCGAGACCGCGACCCGGCACCACGGCGGGCAGGACTCCAACCAGGCTAGGTTTTGTAGAGATCGCGGCGGCGGACTACCATCCGCAGTAGCGTGGCAAATTTACGCGGCGACTGCAAGGCCGCTTTTACCAGAATTTGCTATATTTCCTCTTCTCGCCACAAATTCTTGCGTCCACCTCAGCCAGCGGTATGGGCGCCGCCGCTCCCGATCTTTTCCTCCAAATCGGGATCGCTCACAGCCTCGGGTGGCGCGATACCGGCAGCGGCCAGGGCGCGCTCGAGACGCTCCACCTTCTCCTCGAGCGCCTCTTGAGCCGCGCGGGCATTGGCGGCCACCGCCTTCACCGCCTCGAACTCGTCCCGATGCACCAGCGCCATGTCGGCGAGCAGCCGCTCGAGGCGCTGACGGATCAACGCGTCGACCTCGTTCTTGAATCCGGCCAGCGACCCGAGCGCGCCATTCATCAATCGCGCGACATCATCGAAAAGTCGGTTATCCACTTGCATCGTCCCGCGCTCCTCTTCCTAGCCGTCCGAAGTCAGCAATGACGCCAGCCCGATCCGTGAACTATGGGATGTCCCTGCGGCATCTTCAACCGAGCCCCGCTTGCAGGCCAGGAGCACGGCCCCTATAAGGGACCGGGCGCAGGCGGCCGCGCGGCGAATCCGTGCCGGCCGTGTCCGCGGAGAGGGCCATGATTCTCGTTACCGGTGGCGCCGGCTTCATCGGCTCCAACATCGTCGCCGCACTGGATGCGCGCGGTCATGAGATTGCCGTTTGCGACCGCCTCGGCAGCGACGAGAAATGGCGGAACCTGGCCAAGCGCACCCTTGCCGCCTTCGTCGAGCCCGAGGCGCTGCCCGGTTTCCTCGAGCGCCATGGACGTCAGCTCGACACCGTTTTCCACATGGGCGCCATTTCGGCCACGACCGAGCGGGACGCCGGCCTCGTGATTCGCAGCAACTTCACCTTCTCCCTCGATCTCTGGGACTGGTGCGCCAAGACCGGAACCCGCTTCATCTACGCCTCCTCGGCGGCCTCCTATGGCGACGGCAGCCACGGCTTCGACGACGACGACAGCCCGGCGGCGCTCGCGAAGCTCCTGCCGCTCAATCCCTATGGCTGGAGCAAGCTGCTGTTCGACCGCCGCGTCGCGCGCCTGGTGTCATCGGGCGCGCCGCGGCCGCCGCAATGGGCAGGCTTGCGCTTCTTCAACGTCTACGGGCCCAACGAGTACCACAAGGGCAATATGCGGAGCGTCGTGAAGCAGGTCTACGAGCACGCCAGCGTCGGCGCCCATGCCACCCTCTTCAAGTCGCACAATCCCAAATACCCGGACGGCGGGCAGTTGCGCGATTTCGTCTGGGTCGGCGATTGCGTCGAGGTGATGCTCTGGCTGCACGAGCATCCGGCGGTGAGCGGCCTCTTCAATCTCGGCACCGGCAAGGCGCGCACGTTTGCGGATCTCGCCAAGGCCGTCTTTGCCGCGATGGGCAAGGCGCCCGATATCCGCTATGTGGACACGCCGATCGAGATTCGCGACCGCTATCAATATTTCACCGAGGCGCGCATGGAGCGCTTGCGCCGGGCGGGCTATGACAAGCCCTTCACCGCCCTCGAGGACGGGGTCGGCCGATACGTGAAGAATTTTCTCGCCGCTCCCGATCCCTATCTCTGACCGCAACCCGCCGCGCGCGACCATGGCTCTGCATTTCCCCGATCTCGATCCTGTTGCCCTCCGCATCGGGCCGCTTGCGATCCGCTGGTACGCGCTCTCCTATATCACCGGCATTCTCCTCGGCTGGTGGCATGTGCGGCGGATCGCGACGGCGCCGCCCAAGGCCATGACCGCGGCGCAGGTGGACGACCTCGTGCTCTGGTGCACCCTCGGCATCGTCCTCGGGGGACGCATCGGCTATGTGCTCTTCTATCAGCCGAGCTATTATTTCGCCCATCCCGGCGAGATCCTCGCCCTCTGGCATGGCGGCATGTCGTTCCACGGGGGCTTGCTCGGCGTCGTGCTGGCGCTGCTCCTCTTCTGCTGGCGCAATAGCCTCTCGTTCTTCATGGTCGGCGACGCCGTCTGCTGCGCCGTGCCGATCGGCCTCTTCTTCGGCCGCCTGGCCAATTTCGTGAATGGCGAGCTGTTCGGCCGTCCCACCGATCTGCCCTGGGGCATGATCTTTCCGCGCGGGGGGCCGGAGCCCCGTCATCCGAGCCAGATCTACGAGGCGCTCCTCGAAGGGGCCGTGCTCTTCCTCGTGCTTTTCTTCCTGCGGCGGACGGGGCTGCGCGAGCGTCCGGGCTTCCTCGCCGGCGCCTTTCTCGTCGGCTACGGCATCGCCCGGATCATCGGCGAGTGCTTCCGCGCGCCGGACCCTTTCATGGGCTATTTCGCCTTCGGCCTGACGGAAGGGCAGCTCCTCTCGGCGCCGCTCATCCTCTGCGGCGCTTGGCTGATGTGGCAGGCGAAGCGCCCGAGCGCCAAGCGTGAGTGATGCGAGCGACCATTTGCGGCGGCTGATCGCGCTCAAGGGCCCGCTCAGCCTCGCCGAGTTCATGACCGAGGCGCTGTGGCACCCGCGCGACGGCTATTACGCGCAGAGCCCCGTGCTCGGCGCCGCCGGCGACTATGTCACGGCCCCCGAGATCAGCCAGATGTTCGGCGAGCTCGTCGGGCTGTGGTGCGCGGTCACCTGGGACGTGATGGGCCGGCCGGCGCCGCTCCACCTCGTTGAGCTCGGCCCCGGCCGCGGCACGCTGATGGCGGATGCGTTGCGCGCGGCCGAGCGCATGCCCGGGTTCCGCGAGGCGGCGGCGCTCCACCTTGTCGAAGCGAGCCCGAGGCTGCGCGCGTTCCAAGAAAAGACGCTCGCCGCCCAGGGCGCCCATTGGCATGAGAGCTTCGGGACCGTTCCCGAGGGGCCATTCATCCTGATCGCCAACGAATTCTTCGACGCGCTGCCCATCCTCCACCTGGAGCGCACCGAAGCCGGCTGGCGCGAGCGGCTGGTGGACTATGATGAGGCCAGCGGTCAATTCCGTTTCACCCTCGCCCCGCATCCCTCACCGGCCGAAGCGCTGCTTCCGCCCGCCGTCGCAGCCGCGGCCCCAGGCAGCATCGCCGAGGTCTCGCCCGCGGGCTTGAGCCTCGCGAGCGCCATCGGCGGGCGCCTCGCGGCCCATGGCGGAGCGGCGCTTATCGTCGATTACGGCGCCGGGGAGAGCCGGACCGGCGCCACGCTCCAGGCTCTCCGCCGTCATAAGCGCCACGACGCTCTCGCAGCGCCCGGTACTGCGGATCTGACGGCCCATGTCGATTTTGCCGCCCTCGCCCGCGCCGCCACGGAGGCAGGGGCAAGCGTCCACGGCCCTGTAACCCAGGGCGCCTTCCTCCGTCGGCTCGGCATCGCCAGGCGGGCGGAGCGCCTTGCCGCCGGTGCTTCGCCCGCCCACGCCGAGGCCGTGGGTGCTGCACTGAAGCGCCTCGTCGATCCGGGAGAGATGGGCACTCTCTTCAAGGTGCTCACCCTCACCCATCGCGACCTGCCGACCCCCGCCGGCTTTCTACCGCCCGAGGATACGATATGACCTCGACACCCGTTGCTCCCCTTGAAAGCGCGGCGCTCGCCGCCTTGCCCGGGCTGCGCCACGGCTTCTTCACGCGCAAGGGCGGCGTCTCCCGCGCCGGCTATGCCTCGCTCAATTGCGGCCTCGGCTCCGCCGACGACGCAAGAGCGGTCGCGGAGAACCGCAGGCGCGCCGCCGCCGCCTTCGGCCTCTCCGGCGACGCGCTGGTGACGGCCCATCAGGTGCATTCCGCGCGCGTCGCTGTCATCGAGGCACCCTGGCCCCTGGACAATCGTCCGCGCCTCGACGGCATCGTCACGCGCTGTCCGGGACTCGCCCTCGGCGTGCTCGCCGCCGATTGCGCGCCGCTTCTCTTCGCCGATCCGGACGCGCGCGTGGTGGGTGCCGCCCATGCCGGCTGGCGCGGCGCGCTCGGCGGTGTCGCCGAGGCGACGATCGAGGCCATGGTAGCGCAAGGTGCCAAGCGCGCGGCGATCAGAGCCGCCATCGGTCCCTGCATCGCCCAGGCGTCCTATGAGGTCGGGCCGGAGTTTCCCGCGCTCTTCCTGGCCGAGGACGAAGCGAGCGCCGCCTTCTTCAAGGCGGCGCCGCGGAACGGGCATTTCCATTTCGACCTGCCCGGCTATCTCGAGGCGCGCCTGCGCCGCCTCGGGCTCGCCGCCATCGATCGGCTCTCCCACGACACCTATGCGGAGCCCGACCTCTTCTTCAGCTATCGCCGCGCCACCCATGCGGGCGAAACGGATTACGGGCGCGGCCTCTCGGCGATCGCGCTCGTGTGAGTCGCGCAATTCGGCGGAAAGGAAGCGGCATGGCCATTCATTTCGAGGCGGCTGAATTGGCGGAGCGACGCAGGCGCGCCTGCGCCGCGATGACGAAGCGCGGACTCGACGGCCTGCTCATGTTCCGCCAGGAGAGCATGTATTACCTCACCGGCTACGACACCTTCGGCTACGTCTTCTTCCAATGCCTCTATCTCGGTGCCGACGGGAAGATGACGCTCATCACCCGCGCGCCCGATCTGCGTCAGGCCCAGCACACCTCGGTGATCGAGGACATCCGCATCTGGGTCGATGGCCCCGACGCCAATCCCTCGCTCGAGCTGCGCGGCATCCTGGCCGAGCATGGCTGCAAGGGCCGGAAGCTCGGGGTCGAGTGGGAGGCCTACGGGCTCACCGCGCGAAACGGACAGCGGCTCGCCGCGGCTCTCGACGGCTTCTGCGCGCTGGAGGACGCCTCCGACCTGGTGTCGCGCCTGCGCGTCGTGAAAAGTCCGGCCGAGCTCGTCTATGTCCGGCGCGCCGCCGAGCTCGCCGACGCCGCCTGGGAAGAGGCGCAGCGCCTCGCTTCCCCCGGCGCCTTCGAGGGTGACATCCTCGCCGCCATGCACGGCGCCGTCTTCCGCGGCGGCGGCGACGATCCGGGCAACGAGTTCATCATCGGCTCGGGCCGCGACGCGCTGCTCTGCCGCTACTTCTCGGGGCGGCGGAAGCTCGACCAGGAGGACCAGCTTACTCTCGAATTCGCCGGCACCTATCGCCATTACCATTCCTGCCTGATGCGGACGCTGCGGATCGGCACGCTGCCGCCGGCCCAGGCGGAGATGCACAAGGTCGCACGCGAGGCCCTCCTCGCCTGCGAGGACGCGCTCAAGCCCGGCCGGCCGATCAGCGAGGTGTTCGACGCCCATGTCCGCGTGCTCGACGGCGCCGGCTACGCCAGGCACCGGCTCAACGCCTGCGGCTATTCCCTCGGCACCACCTTCGCGCCCAACTGGATGGATTGGCCGATGTTCTACAAGGACAATCCGGTGATCGCCGAGCCCGGCATGGTGTTCTTCCTCCACATGATCATCCTGGACAGCGAGAGCGGGCTCGCCATGACCCTCGGCCGCACCTCGGAGGTCACCCCGAGCGGCGCCAAGCCCCTCAGCAAGGCGCCCTTGGACATGGTCGTGAAGTAGGAGAGGCGGCCGACGGGGCCGTGGTAAGCTCGGTCATGCCCTATATCCTCATGCTGACCGGGTTTCTCCTCGCGGCTCTCGTGGTGAGCTGTGTGGTGTCGTAGGAGCCGCCTCGCTGCCGCGGCGGCGGGACTTCTGGCGGCGCTCGGCGCCGCACTGGCTGGTTGCGACGACATCCAGCATCCTTTCCAGCCCGAGACCAAGCCACTCCCCGCGGTGCTCGCCCCCCGCGAGCGGGCGCCGACGGTGATCACCGTCGCACCCGTTGCCGGCGTTTCGGACGCCTTCGGCCGCGAGCTCGCCGCGGCGATGGTGGCGGCGCTGCGCAAGAAGGAGGTGCCGGCCATGCTCGACGCCCCCGCCGACGACGAGGTGGCGTACAGCATTCGCGGCGAGCTCCTCCCTCACGGCGCAGGAGCCGGCGGGGCCGCGATCCGCTGGGAGGTGCGCGACGAGCGGGGACAGCTCGTCGGCCGCAAGCTCCAGCCGGTCTCGCCGGGAAGCGACCCCCTTAGCCCCCTGGCGCGGGCGCGGCTCCTCGCCGGGCTCGAGACGGGTCCGGCCGAAGAGATGATCAAGGGGATCGAGGGCGACGCCACATTGCCGCGGGAGACGCCCGAAGCGGCCCCATCGCCGCCAGCAGCGACCGGTCCCGACGTCGTCGTCGCCAAGATCGAGGGAGCACCGATCCAGGACGGGGACATCGTGCTGCGCCAGGCGATCGAATACGCGCTTACGGCAAACCGAATCAAGGTGGCGACCGAGCCCCATCCCGACAGCCTCAGGCTCGTCGCAAGCGTCCAGCAGTCGCAGCTCCAGGGCGGCCTGAAGCACGTGAAGGTGACCTGGCGCGTCGAGCAGCCCGGCGGCAAGGAGGTCGGCGAGGTGAGCCAGGAGAACAACGTGCCGGCCCAATTGCTCACCTCGGCCTGGGGCGAGATCGCCAATGCCGTCGCCCGCAACGCCGCCGAGGGGATCGCGGCTCTCGTGCAGCGGGCAGCGGGCCCTCAGGCGATGAATTAACCAAGCCACGGCGCGAAGATCCGGCGGCGTCGCGGTTTACAGATTTATGGCGGATTGTTATAGAAGCGCGGCCGCGGCCGGGGCTTCCGGGCCTGAGGACGGAGATGCGGCGCCTCTAAGGGAAAGCCGACATGAAGCTGCTCAGCGGCACCAGCAATCGGCCTCTGGCCGAAGGTATCTCCGCTTACATCGACGTGCCCCTGACCAATGCGAGCGTGCGCCGCTTCTCGGACAACGAGCTCTTCGTCGAAATCCTCGAGAATATGCGCGGCCAGGACGTCTTCCTCGTTCAGCCCACCTCCTACCCGGCCAATGACCACCTGATGGAACTCTTGATCTGGCTCGATGCCCTCAAGCGGGCCTCGCCCGCCCGGATCACTGCCGTCGTCCCCTATTACGGCTATGCGCGCCAGGACCGCAAGACCGGGCCGCGAACCCCCATCTCGGCCAAGCTCGTCGCCAATCTGATCACCACGGCGGGGGCCAACCGCGTGCTCACCCTCGATCTCCACGCCAACCAGATCCAGGGCTTCTTCGATATCCCCCTCGACAACCTCTACGCCGCCCCTGTCTTCTATAACGACATTCGCAACCACTATAACGGCGAGGATCTGGTCATCGTCTCGCCCGATGTGGGGGGCGTGGTGCGGGCCCGGGCCATCGCCAAGCCCCTTGACGCGGACCTTGCGATCATCGATAAGCGCCGCGAGCGCGCGGGCGAATCCGAAGTCATGAACATCATCGGCGACGTCAGAGGCCGCCGGTGCATCCTGATCGACGATATCGTTGATTCCGCCGGGACGCTATGCAATGCCGCCCAGGCCCTGGTGGACAACGGGGCGACCTGGGTGGCGGCCTATTGCACCCACGGTGTGCTTTCGGGTGCCGCCGTCAACCGCATCGCGGCGTCGCCGATCGAGATGCTGGTGATCACCGACAGCATCCATCCGCGCGCGGAGGTGAAGGCGACGAACAAGATCCGCCATCTCACGGTGGCCCCCCTTCTGGGCGAGGCGATCCGGCGGATCAGCAAGGGCGATTCCGTGTCGAGCCTATTCAGCGAAGGCGAGGTTGCCAAGCTGTCGGGCGTCGTCTCGGACTAGGGCCCCGAAACGAGTTCCGGAGTTTGCGGCGGCGGCACCCCTGGAGGCCGCTCGCCGCGCGAGCCGCCCTTCGGGAGCGGCGCCTGTGCAAAGGAGAGAATGATGGCCGACGCGATGATATTGAACGCCGAGCGGCGCGAGCGGGCAGGTAAGGGGGCAGCCCGCGCCGCACGTCGTGCCGGGCGGGTGCCCGGCGTGATCTATGGCAGCAAGAAGACCCCCGAGAACATCTCGATCGACCCGCGCGAACTCATGATCGAGCTGCGCAAGCCGGGCTTCTTCACCAATCTCTACGACGTGAAGCTCGACGGCGCGTCCCAGCAGGTGCTGGTGAGGGACGTGCAGCTCCATCCCGTGACCGATCGCCCGGTTCATGTGGACCTGCTGCGCGTCGATCCCAACACGAAGGTGACGGTCGAGGTCCCCGTCGTGTTCGAGAACGAGGCGGCATCGCCGGGCTTGAAGCGCGGCGGCGTGCTCAACGTGGTCCGCCACACAATCGAGGTGGTGTGCTTCGCGACGCAAATCCCCCACGAGATCCGCGTCGACCTGACGGGCCTCGATATCGGTGACAGCGTGCATATCAGCCGGATCGGGCTGCCCGAGGGCGTCAGGCCCACCATCGCCCGCGACTTCACCGTGGCCTCGGTCGCCGCACCCACCACGATGGCGGCGGAAGCCGAGGCGGCGGCCGCGACCGAAACGCCGGCGGCCGTGGAGGTGATCACGGCGAAGAAGCCCGAGGAAGGCGTCGAAGCGGGCGCCGAGAAGGGCAAGGAAGCCAAGGGCAAAGGCAAGGAGTAGCACGCGGGGTCGGCGATGCGCCTTGTCGTGGGCCTGGGCAATCCGGGCCCGAGATACGCCGGCAACCGGCACAATGTGGGCTTCATGGCGGTGGACGAGATCGTCCGCCGCCATTCCTTTGCGCCGTTCAAGAGCCGCTTCCAGGCCCTCGTGGCCGAAGGCCGCGTCGGCGAGACGCGGCTCCTCGTCATGAAGCCCTTGACCTTCATGAACGAGTCCGGGCGCGCGGTCGGCGAGGCGCTGCGCTTCTACAAGCTGACGGCGCCCGATGTCGTGGTTCTCCACGACGAGCTCGACCTCGCCCCCGGCAAGGTGAAGATCAAGCAGGGCGGCGGGGCCGCGGGCCATAACGGCTTGCGCAGCATCGACGCCCATATCGGCCCGGATTATTGGCGCCTTCGCATCGGCATCGGCCATCCCGGGGACAAGGCGCTCGTGCTCCCTTACGTCCTTGGCGACTTCTTCAAGGACGATGCCGCGTGGCTGGAGCGGACGCTCGGCGCCATCGCGGAAGCGTTTCCGCTCCTCGCCGCCGGCGAGGAGAACCGCTTTTCGACCAAGGTAGCGCTGCTGGTGAAGCCGCCCAAGCCAAAGCCTCCGCGCGACGGCGGCGACGAGATGTCGACGCGCGAAGGCGATCGAAACGAGGATCCGGGATTCTGACATGGGTTTCAATTGCGGCATCGTCGGCCTGCCGAATGTCGGCAAGTCGACGCTCTTCAACGCCTTGACGGCGACGGCGGCGGCCGCCGCCGAGAATTATCCTTTCTGCACGATCGAGCCCAATGTCGGCCGCGTCGTGGTGCCCGATCCGCGCCTCGATGTCCTTGCCAAGCTCGCCAAATCGGAGCGCATCGTGCCGACGCAGCTTGAGTTCGTCGATATAGCGGGGCTCGTGCGCGGCGCCAGCAAGGGCGAGGGGCTCGGCAACCAGTTCCTCGCCCATATCCGCGAGGTGGATGCGATCGCGCATGTGCTGCGCTGCTTCGGCGGCGAGGACGTTCACCATGTCGAAGGCTCGATCGATCCCGTGCGCGATGCGGAGACGGTCGAGACCGAGCTCATGCTGGCCGATCTCGACTCCGTCGAACGTCGCTTCGAGGCGGCGCAGAAGAAGGCCAAGGGTGGAGACAAGGAGGCGAAGGGCCTCGTCGAGCTCATCGAACCGGCGCTCGCCCACCTGCGCGAGGGGCGGCCCGCGCGGCTCGCGACCCCCGCCGATCCCGAGCGGCGCACCGCCTTCCAGCGCCTCGGCCTCATTACCGCCAAGCCAATGCTCTACGTGCTCAATGTCGACGAGGGCTCGGCCGCCGCGGGCAACGCGTACGCGGCGAAGGCCGCCGCCCGCGCGACGGCGCTCGGCAGCGAGTCCGTCGTCATTTCCGCGGCCATCGAGGCGGAGATTGCCCAGCTCAGGGATCCGCAGGAGCGGCGCGAGTTCCTCGCCACCCTCGGCCTCGATGAGCCCGGGCTCGACCGCTTCATCCGCGCCGGCTACAAGCTCCTCGGCCTCGTCACCTTCTTCACCGCCGGGCCCAAGGAGGCGCGCGCTTGGACAGTACCGCGCGGCGCCACGGCACCCCAGGCCGCCGGGGTCATCCACACCGATTTCGAGCGCGGCTTCATCCGCGCCGAGACGATCGCCTATGACGACTACGTCGCCTGCAAGGGCGAGCAGGGTGCGAAGGAGGCCGGCCGCATGCGCCAGGAAGGCCGGGACTACGTCGTTCGCGATGGCGACGTCATGCTGTTCCGCTTCAACGTTTGACCTCGCATCCGGCGGAACCTATTTGCTGCCGACCACCGGAGGCGCCCATGAAGGCCGTCGGATATTACAAGTCGCTCCCGATCGACGATGCGGAGTCCTTGCTCGACTTAGAGATCGACAAGCCTACCGCCACGGGCCGCGATCTCCTGGTCAAGATCGAGGCGGTCTCGGTCAATCCCGTCGACACCAAAATGCGCCGGCGTGCGGCCGGGGAGAACGGCAAGCCGCGAATCCTGGGCTGGGACGCTGCCGGAGTCGTCGCCGCAGCCGGCCCGGAATGCCGCCTGTTCAAGGCAGGCGACAGGGTCTGGTACGCCGGCAGCATCGCCCGCCCCGGCACGAATTCGGAATTCCATCTTGTGGATGAGCGCATCGTCGGCGCCATGCCGAAGAGCCTCGATTTTGCGCAGGCGGCGGCGCTTCCCCTCACGACCATCACCGCCTGGGAGATGCTGTTCGACCGCTTCGCCATTCGCATCGGCAAGCCACCAGCGGCAGGCGCGCTCCTTATCATCGGCGGTGCCGGCGGCGTCGGCTCCATCGCGATCCAGCTCGCGCGCCGTCTCACGGGGCTCACGGTGATCGCGACGGCCTCGCGCACCGAGACGCGGCAATGGTGCCTCGATCTCGGCGCCTATCACGTCGTCGACCACAGCAAGCCGCTCGCCGGCGAGCTCGCGGCGATCGGCCATCCGCAGATCGATTACGTCTTCAGCGTCGCGGCGACCGATCCCCATTTCGCGCAGATCGTCGAGATTGTGGCACCCCAGGGCAAGTTCGGGCTGATCGACGATCCGAAGTCGCTCGATGCGCTCCCCTTCAAGCGCAAGAGCGTCTCGATCCATTGGGAGTCGATGTTCACGCGCGCCATATTCGAAACGCCGGACATGATCGCGCAGCATCGGCTGCTGAGCGAGGTGGCCGGCCTGGTGGATGACGGCCTCATCCGCACGACGCTTGCCCAGCCCATGGGGGCGATCAACGCCGCAAACCTCAAGCGCGCCCATGCACTGATCGAAAGCGGAAAGGCGAAAGGCAAGGTCGTCCTCACCGGCTTCTGACCCGGCGGCGCGCCGCGCCAGTGTCGCGAGGCTCTCGGGGAATCACCCGTAATATCGCGCGCGCATGCGCTCGGCATAGGCGACGAGATTGGCATGACGCCGGATCTCGTCCTTCACGGGCGACTCGAAAGGCGGCACCAGCAGGGCCGCGACGAAGGCGTAGATGGTGGCATCGACGCCCGTCGGCGCGCTTCCCATGAAATAGGCCTTGTCGCCGAGCGCTTCGGCGACCGCGCGAATGTCCGCGGCCCCCAGCGCATAGACCTCGTCGCGCGTGTGGCGCCCGAGACCCTGCCCATGGAGATAGTCTCGCACCTTCCGGCGGGCGATGAAGGGCACGAGCGAGCGCAGCGGCGGCGGGAGTCCGCCAAAGAGGGCGGCGCGGACGACCGGCCAGTTTCGCTCGTCGATCCAGCGCTCGTAGACGGCGACCCAATAGGTCCGCTCCTCCAGCATCCGCGCGAAGGCGTGGGCCGTGGCCCGCTCGCGCGCGCCGAGCCCCTTATCGAAGTCGACGATGTATTTGCGCTCGAGATGGCGCCGGATGAATTCGGAATCACCGATGATCCCGCCGTCATCCGCGATCGCCGGAAGCTTGCCCTTGGGTCCTTTGCGAGGATTGACGCAGATCACCGGCTCATAAGCGAGGTCCGCCATCTTGAGGAGGAGCTCGGCTTTCATGCAGAACGGGCTCGGATCGGGCAGCCCGAGGCCCGGCGGAAATTTGAGGAGCTTGATCATCGTCACTTCCCCTTGTCCTCCGCCATCCGCGGATGATATCGCCGACGCTTGCCGCGCGTGATCCCGTTTCTGAGCGCCTCCGGCGAGAAATCGCTGGTCCGCCGCGCCGCGCCGGCTATCATGCGGACCGATCAAGAGGGTGGCGTCAAGCAAAGACAACAGGAGGACCGATCATGGGCAGCATGCTGACACTGACCGCAGGCGACGGGCACAAATTCGCCGCCTATCGCGCCGACCCTGCGGGAAAGCCCAAAGGCGGTGTCGTCGTTGTGCAAGAGATCTTCGGCGTCAACAAGCATATCCGCGAGCTTTGCGACGGCTTTGCGAAGGACGGCTATGCCGCCTTGGCCCCCGCCCTCTTCGACCGCGTCGAGCGAAACGTCGATCTCGGCTACGGGCAGGCCGACATGGAGCGCGGTCGTGCGCTGCGCAGCAAGATCAAGTGGGAGAACGTGCTGGCCGATATGCAGGCGGCCATCGACGCGCTGGCGGACGCCGGAAAAGTGGGGGTCGTCGGCTATTGCTGGGGCGGCTCGGTCGCCTGGCGCGCCGCCACGCAGCTCCGGGGAATCTCCTGCGCCGTCGGCTATTACGGCGGCCAGATCGCGCCTTTCAAGGAGGAAACGCCGAAGGTGCCGGTGCTCCTCCATTTCGGCGAGACCGACGCCTCGATACCCCTAAGCGACGTGGAGGCCATCAAGAAGGCTCAGCCGAAGGTGCCGGTGCATCTCTATCCCGCCGGTCATGGCTTCAGCTGCGACCATCGGCCGAGCTATCACGCCGAGAGCGCCAAGCTCGCGCGCACGCGCACCCTGGAATTCTTCGCCAAGAATATCGGCTGAGGCGCCGCTAGCGCACCGAGAAGGTGAGCCACAGCCCGCGTGCCGCCTCGGGTGGAACGACGAGGGTGCCGTCGGCCTCGCGGCTGAATGAGACGCCGCGCGACTTGAGATGGGCGGCGGTCTCGTCGATGGCCGCGACGCGGATGTTCATGGCCGCGGGATAAGGCGGCTCGACGCCCTCGAAGGGATCGGCGGTGGGATGCAGCACGCTGAGCTCGTCCGGATCGACGAAGAGGATCGCGTGCCGCCCCAGGCGCACGGTGATGAGATCGTCTGTGGGCGTCACGCTGCCATGGCCGAGGAGCTTCTCGTAGGATTCGAAAAGGGCCGGCGGGTCGTCGACGACGACCGTGATCGAGGTGAGGCCACGCGCGCCGTTGGGGTGGCGGAGCCAGTCCGGTCGGCGCACCAGCTCCGGGGTAAGATGGCTGCAGACGAAGGCGTTGAGCCCCGGCGTCGCTCCTTCCGGGAAAAAGAGGAGATCGAAACGCGGCAGCACGGTCCCCTCGGGGAGCTCGAGACGCCGCTCGAGCGTCTTGGGCCCGTCTGCCGCGATGCTGCGGCGGCGGAGTGCCGCCGCCGTCGCCGCGGCATCCGACGCCGCGAAGGCGAGGCCCATCAGCCCCTCTCGCTGCGCCAGAAACTTGTCGAGGTTATTGCTGAACTGGCTCGGGTCGACGATGCCGATGAGCTCGACATAGTCGTCGGGGAACATCACGCAGTAATTCGCCGTCCCCCAGCCGATATGGCTGCCGCGGGGCGTGAGCGTGAAGCCAAGTCGCTCGTAATCGCGCCGCGCGGCCTCGAGATCGCGCACACCGACGAGCACGTGATCGATCCCGCTGATCCCCGTCACCATGGCGGCTCTCCCTCCCAGTGGCCTCTCATCCCCTCACGGGGACAGGCTCCTAGCCCTCGGCGAACAGCACGCGCCCGGCGACGGCGTCGAGCTTGCGAATCATGCCCGGATCGCGAGCGTCGGGTGCGGTGATGATTGCGTTCTCGAGGGCCCGGTGGCAGCCACAGTGGCAGCTCTCGCGGCGACCGGCAAGCTTGGGCACCACGGCGCGCACCAGATTGCGGCCCTTGTCGGCATTCTGCATGAGTACCCGGATGATGGCCTCGACCGAGGCGTCCTCGTGATGCGGGTGCCAGCAGTCGTAATCGGTCACCATGGCGACGGTCGCGTAGCACATCTCCGCCTCGCGGGCGAGCTTGGCCTCGGGCATGTTGGTCATGCCGATCACGGCGCAGCCCCAGCTGCGGTAGAGCTCGGACTCGGCGCGGCTGGAGAATTGCGGCCCTTCCATCACGAGATAGGTGCCGGCGCGCGCGGCGGGGATGCCGAGCTCCCGCGCCGCGGCGATGAGATGATCGCCGAGCCGGCGGCATACCGGATCCGCCATCGACACATGGGCCACCAGGCCCGGACCGAAGAAGCTCTTTTCGCGAGCGAAGGTGCGATCGATGAACTGGTCCACGATTACGAAGGTGCCCGGTGCCAGATCCTCGCGCAGGGAGCCGACGGCGCTTACGGAGATGATCTCGGTGCAGCCCGCGCGCTTCAGGACATCGATATTGGCGCGGAAATTGAGAGCCGAGGGCGGCAGCCGGTGGCCGCGGCCATGGCGCGGCAGGAAGGCCAGCCGGACTCCCGCAAGCTCGCCGAGCAGCAGGTGATCCGAGGGCGCTCCGAAGGGCGAGAACACCTCCACCCATCGGGTCCCGGTCAAGCCGTCGATCTCGTAGATGCCGCTGCCGCCAATGATGCCGATGACGGGCGGAGTCCCCGGTTCTGCCATACGCGCCCCCTTCTCCGCGGCCATGCCGCGCTCATCCCGATCGTCGGTCTGTGCCGGCCCCGCGACCCGGCTTCGAGCGAGCGGCCCGGAGCAAGGAAAGGGCCGCCCGTTCCCGGCGCGGCCCTTTCCCATCCCGCCCGGATGTGGAACCCTAGTGGACTTCCGCCCAGACCTTGCGCTTCACGGCATAAAGCAGCCCGGCGAGCAGCACAAGGAAGACGATGACCTTGACCCCGACGCGGTGGCGCATCTCGAGCTCGGGATTGGCCGCCCAGCTGAGGAAGGTCACCACGTCGTGCGCCATCTGCGGCACCGTCGCCTTGGTGCCGTCGGCATAAGTGACAGCGCCGTCCGAGAGCGGCGGCGGCATGGCGATCTGATGGCCAGGGAAGGCGAGGTTGTAGTTCATCCCGGGATTGAGCTTGAAGCCCGCCGGCGGCTCGGTGAAGCCCGTCAGGATCGAATAGACGTAATCGGGGCCGCCGGCCCGCGCCTTGATGATGAGCGAGAGGTCGGGCGGCAGCGCACCGTTATTGGCGGCGCGCGCAGCCTGCTCGTTGGGGAAAGGCGGCTTGAAATGATCGGACGGCTTGCCCGGACGCTGATACATCTCGCCCTGGTCGTTCGGCCCGTCGGTGACCTGCACGGAGGCGGCGACGGCCTTCACCTGCGCCTCGGTTAAGCCGATCTCCTCGAGATTGCGATAGGCAAGGAGATTCAGGGAGTGGCAATTGGAGCAGATGTCCTTGTAGACCTGGAACCCGCGCTGCGCCGCGGCCCTGTCGAAGGTGCCGAAGATGCCGTAGAAGGACCAGTCCAGGTGCTTGATGACCTGGGGCGGCTCCTGAGCCTGGGCAGCGCCCGCGCTGGCGAGGCCGGCTGCCGCCGCGGCAATGAGCAGGAACTTGCGCATCAGGCCTTCTCCATCGACTTGGCGCCGGCGGCGGCCATGCCGCCGCCCAGCACCGGCTGGCTGATGCTGGCGGGCAGCGGCCGCGGCCGCTCGAACAGCGCGATCAGCGGCACGATCACGAGCCAGTGCAGGAAATAATAGGCCGTCGCGATCCGGCCAATGACGAGGAACATCCCCTCCGGCGGGTTGTGGCCGACCCAGCCGAGCACCAGCACGTCGAGCACCATCAGCCAGAAGAACTTCTTGAAGACGGGGCGGAAGCGCGCGCTGCGCACCTTCGAGAAGTCGAGCCAGGGCAGGGCCGCGAGAATGAGAATCGACGAGAACAGCGCGATCACGCCGATGAGCTTCTGCGGAATGGAGCGCAGGATCGCGTAGAAGGGCAGGAAGTACCACTCGGGCACGATCTCGGGCGGGGTCACCAGGGGATTGGCCTGGATGTAATTGTCCGGCTCGCCGAAGAAGTTCGGCAGGAAGAACACGAAAGCCAGATAGATGATGAGGAAGACGGCGATCCCGAAGTAATCCTTCACCGTGTAATAGGGATGGAAGGGGATCGAATCCTGCGGACCCTTCACGTCGATGCCGAGGGGATTGTTCGACCGCGTCGTGTGCAGCGCCCAGAGATGGAGGAAGACGACGCCGAGGATGACGAAGGGCAGCAGATAGTGGAGCGCGAAGAAGCGGTTGAGCGTCGGATTGTCGACGGCAAAGCCGCCCCAGAGCCAATGCACGATGTATTTGCCGGCCCAGGGAATGGCCGAGAAGAGATTGGTAATCACGGTGGCGCCCCAGAAGCTCATCTGTCCCCAGGGCAGCACATAGCCCATGAAGGCCGTGGCCATCATGAGAAGAAGGATGGCGAGGCCGAGCCACCACAGCAACTCGCGCGGCGCCTTGTAGGAGCCGTAATAGAGGCCGCGGAAGATATGGATATAGACGACGATGAAGAAGAACGAGGCGCCGTTCATGTGGAGGTAGCGCAAAAGCCACCCGTAATTCACGTCGCGCATGATGCGCTCGACGCTGTCGAAGGCGAGGGCGGCGTTCGGCGTGTACTGCATCGCGAGCATGACGCCCGTCGCGATCATCACCACCAGCATGAAGCCGGCGAGAGAGCCGAAATTCCACCAGTAGCTGAGATTCTTCGGGGTCGGATACTCGCGCAGCTCGTGATTCATGAAGCTGAAGATCGGCAAGCGCTCGTCGATCCACTTCACGACGCGGCTGTTCCCGTTGGACTGGCTCATGGCCGCGGCTCCCTCTAGCCGATCTTCACGGTATTGTCTTTGACGAAGCTGTATTCGGGCACCGCGAGGTTGAGCGGCGCCGGCCCTTTCCGGATGCGGCCCGAGGTGTCGTATTGCGAGCCGTGGCAGGGGCAGAACCAGCCCTTCCAGTCGCCACGCGGATCGGTCGGCTTCTGGCCGAGCGGCGAGCAGCCGAGATGGGTGCAGATGCCGACCATGATAAGCCATTCGGGCTTCTTCACCCGCGCCGAATCCGGCTGCGGATCGCGCAGCTCCGAAAGATCGACCTTGGCGGCTTCGCTGATCTCCTCCGGCGTGCGGTGGGCGACGAAGACGGGCTGGCTGCGCCATTTGACCGTCACGCGCTGGCCCACCTGGATCGGCGAGAGGTCGACCTCGATCGAGGAGAGCGCCAGCACGTCCTCGGAGGGGTTCATGCTGTGGATGAAAGGCCAGGCCGCAGCGGCGGCGCCGAGCGCGCCCATGGCGCCGGTGGCGAGATAGAGGAAATCGCGGCGCTTGACGCTTGCGCTTCCCGCGCCGTGAACAGCCGCCTGCGCGGTCGTCGCCATGGTCACCCCTTCCTTGAGCGCGAAGAGCTAAGTCCCCGCGGGTGCGAATGGTTCTAAAGGCCGCCCCCAGCGAGACAATGCGACAACCTGCCGCACCTCCCACGCTTCGGCCGCCGAGTTGCGCGACGGGTATAATGCAATTCAGTTACCTTGCAAAGCGCCCAAAGCCGGGAGATGCCGGAATTGCGCGCCTCGCTTCCACCGCTTAACCATTCTTGCGCGACTGCGATGGGGACCGCCTTGCGACTCGTCCTCTACGAGCCCGACATCCCCCAGAACACCGGCGCCATGATGCGCCTCTGCGCCTGTCTCGACGTGCCGATGGAGCTTGTCGAGCCTTGCGGCTTTCTGCTCTCCGATCGTCATCTGCGGCGCGCGGGGATGGATTATCTCGACCATCTCCGCCTGACGCGCCACCGCTCCTTCGCGGCCTTCCAGGCCTGGCGCCGCGAGGCGGAACCCGGCGCGCGGCTCGTTTTGCTCACCACGCGCGGCACCCAGGCCTATCATCACTTTGAATTCCGCGGCGACGATCTTGTCATGGTCGGGCGCGAATCGGCCGGCGTGCCGGAGGCCGTGCACGAGGTCGCCGATGCGCGGCTCTATATTCCCATGGCGCCGCAGCGGCGCTCCTTGAACGTGGCCCTCGCGGCGGCCATGGTGCTGGGGGAGGCGCTGCGCCAGACGCACGGGCTGCCGCGCGCCGCGGCCCTGGACTCGGTTTCGGCGGAAGGGCGATGAGCGATTTGCCTCATCCTGGCGGGGGAGAGGCGGACAAGGTCCGCGCGGCGGCCTGGTTCGAGTCCCTGCGCGACGAGCTCTGCGCCGCTTTCGAAGGACTGGAGGACGAGCTTGTCGGCACCTTCGCCGAGCAGGCGCCGGGCCGCTTCACCCGCAAGCCCTGGTCGCGGGAGGGCGGCGGCGGGGGTGTCATTGCCGTCATGCGCGGGCGCGTCTTCGAGAAGGTGGGGGTCAACGTCTCGACCGTCTTCGGCGAGTTCGCGCCCGAGTTTCGCAAGGAGATCCCCGGCGCCGACGCGGATCCGCGCTTCTGGGCGAGTGGCATCTCCGTCGTCGCCCATCCCCAATCGCCGCGGGTGCCGGCGGTGCACATGAACACGCGCCACATCGTCACGACCAAGGCCTGGTTCGGCGGCGGCGCCGACTTGACGCCGATCATCGCCAATGCGGGAGACGCCGATGCCTTTCACGCCGCGCTCAAGGCGGCCTGCGACGCTCATGACCCCACCTATTATCCGCGCTTCAAGGCCTGGTGCGACGAGTATTTCTTCGTCAAGCACCGGGGCGAGCCGCGCGGCGCAGGCGGCATCTTCTTCGACTATCTGGAGAGCGGTGACTGGGAGCGTCGCCTCGCCTTTGTGCAGGATGTCGGCCGCGCCTTTCTCGCCGCCTATCCCGCCATCGTGCGGCGGCATATGAACGCGAGCTGGACCGAGGCGGAGCGCCGGCATCAGCTCGCGCGGCGCGGCCGCTACGTGGAGTTCAACCTCCTCTATGACCGCGGCACGCGCTTCGGCCTGATGACCGGCGGCAATCCCGAGGCGATCCTCATGTCCCTGCCGCCGCTCGCGGCCTGGCCTTAGTCGCTCAATCGAGCCAGGCGCGCCAGGCCGGCCAAGCGCCGACCCTCTCGGCGACGAGGACATAGCCCTCGGCGGGTGGATGAATGCCATCGCCGGCGCGGGAGGCGCTTGCCCAGCGGGGGTCACGGCTCAATGCGGCAAAGAGGTCGAGATAGGGGATGCCGAGCTCCGCCGCCAGCTTGCCATAGGCGCCGTTGTATTCGGCGATGCGTGCATTGCGGAAATCGTAGCCGAGCTTGCCCGAGGGATTGACGGGCTGCTTCGCCTCCTCCGCCGGCCACGGCCCGAGGAAGAGCACCGGCTTCCACGCCTTCGCTTCGGCGAGAATCGCGCGCGCCGTCGCGAGCGAGCGGGCGAGCGGCACGCGCACGGCACCGTTCCCCATTTCGATGGCGGTATCGTTGTTGCCGAAGGCGAAGACGAGTGCTGCCGGATGGAGGTCCGGCAGGCGCGCCGCGCATTCCGCCCGCCAGCGCGCCGCGATCAGCTCCGAGGTGTCGGCGCGGATGCCGAGGTTGTAGCAGGTGAGATCATGGCCGCGGCGGCGCTCCGCAGCGCAGAGTCGCCCGGGCCAGCCCAGGAACTCGTCATCGCCGGTGCCGTTGGTTAGGCTGTCGCCAACGAAGCAGATGCGCAGCGCCGTCATACTTCCCCCTTCCCGGCCGTGACCCCTCAAGATCCGCGACTTTAGCGGCCGGCGGCGGAAAATCCAGCATGGACACGGCCGCAGTGCGGCTTCACACTGGGCGAGAAAGGGTTCCGGGGATGGCTACGCTCTACGTGGCGCGCAGCAGCAAGCTCAGCAAATGGGCCTCCGATGTGGGGCTCAGCAAGAACATCTACAAAGTCGGCGTCGCCGAGGAGGCGCTCAAGCCGCTCGTCGCCGCGGGCTGGGCGGGGGAGACGGATTGGATCGTCGTCAAGAAGCAGGAGGTGGACATCGGCGAGGACGAGGTGATCGCGCGCCTCGCCGCCAAGGAGAAGATGATCGATCCGAATTTCTATCCGAAGCTGAAAGGCGCGCGCGGCGTCTTCAAGGTGCCGCCGGCGCATGTCGAGGACCATATCGTCGTCAATCGCGCCATGGCGGGCGAGCAGTCGATCGATCCCGTCAAGCTCAAGCCCGCCGACTTCGCGAGCTATCTCATCCACAACGCGCTGCACTGAGCCGCATTTAGCGGCGCCCTTCGATCAGGCTCGCCAGCTTGCGCAGGCACGCCTCGCGGTCGGGGACGAAGTCCTCGGCGATCCACCAGGATTCGACGGCGGCGAGGAGCCGTCCCACCTCGGGCCCGGGGGCAACGTCGAGCGCCAAGACGTCGGCACCTTTCACCGGAAGCGAGATGGGCCGCCACGCCGCCGCCGCAGCGAGGAGGTCGCGCCATGCCTCGACCTCGTAGCGCGCGCCCGGGCCGGCGGCCGCGATCGTCCTTGCCCAGCTCATCAAAACGAGATCGCGGAACAGCGCTCCACCGAAGCGATGGAGCGCCACGCGCCGCTCATGCGCCGTCATCTCCGCCCGAGCGGTCAGCGGCGGCGCTACAAAGGCCGCCAGCCGCTCGCGCTCCGCATTCGAGAGGCGCAAGCGGTCGGCAACGGCCTCGGCCGCCGCCGCACCGCCCACAGGATCGATGAGGGCGGCGAGGCGCCGCAGCGGGTCGCAGCCGGGGCCCAGCCCCTCCACGGTGACGAGGGCGCGCAGCACCGCGACGCCGGCGGCCTCCGGAAGAACGTAGCGGAGAATGCCCTCCTCGCGCATCAGGGCGACGATCGAGGCCGGCTCGGGCGCCGCGAGGAGCTTGAGCATCTCGCCCGCGACGCGCTCGCCGGAGAGCTGCGGCAGCCGCGGCGCCAGCTCGCGGCAGGCGGCGAGCGCCGCGGGATCGGGCGGCGGCCGGCCGTAATGGGCGAAGAAGCGGAAGAAGCGCAGCAGCCGCAGCACATCCTCGCTGATGCGCGCGCGCGCATCGCCGACAAAGCGTATGCGTCCCGCGCGCAGATCCTCGAGGCCGCCGAAGGGATCGTAGAGCGTGCCGTCGGGTGCCAGGAAGATGGCGTTGATGGTGAGGTCGCGGCGGGCCGCATCGGCGGCCCAGTCGCGCGTGAAGGCGATCTTGGCGCGGCGGCCATCGGTCTCGACGTCCCGGCGCAAGGTGGTGATCTCGAAATGCGCTGCCTCCACGACGGCCGTCACCGTGCCGTGGCTGAGACCCGTGGGAATCGCGGTGATCCCCGCCGACGCCAGAAGGGCCATCACGGTCTCGGGCGGGTCGTGGGTCGCGATGTCGATATCCTTGATGGCGCGGCCGATCACCGTGTCGCGCACGCAGCCGCCGACGAAGCGGATCTCGGCGCCCTCGGCGGTCAGCGCCGCGACGACAGCGCGCGTCGCGGGCGCCGTCATCCATGGCTGCGGCGCGAGCGCCCCCGCGGGCATCATGGCTTCGGCGCCTCGAAGCGGCCGGGCACGATCTGGCCGTTGATGACCCGCGCCGGCTCGTAGCGCGTATCCGGAGCATAGCCGCCCCACAGGGCTGCCGCGACGAAGACGACGGCCGTCAGCGCCACACCCGCGATGATCGGCCAGAACCATCGTCCCTCCTGCCATGCCGGCATGCGCGCGCCGATGATGGCGGCGCGGCGACGGCGCCAATGCAGCCACAGGGCATAGGCTACGGTCGGCAGGATGAGCGGGAGAAGGTATTGCAGGAGGAGTCGCGCCATCAGTCGGCGAGCACTTCGGAGAGGTTCACCAGCATGCTCGCGGTCGCCCCCCAGATATAGCGCTCCTCATAGGGCCAGACGTAGAACTGCCGCTCGCGACCTTTGAACATTCGGCTCTCGAGGCGGCGATTGGCCTTATCGAGAAAGAAGGCGAGCGGCACCTCGAAGATGTCCGCCACTTCGAAAGGATCCGGCTTGAGCTCGAAAGGCGGCTTCACGATGCCGACGACCGGCACGACGAGAAAGCCCGTGCGCGTCTCGTAATCGTCGAGGCGTCCAAGGGGCTCGACGCGCTCGGGGGCGAGCCCGACCTCCTCGAAGGCCTCGCGCAAGGCGGCCGCCTCGGCATCCTTGTCCTCCGGCTCGACGCGGCCGCCGGGAAAGCTGATCTGGCCCGCATGGTCGTGAAGATGGGCCGTGCGCTGGGTAAGCAGCACAGTCATGCCGCCATCGCGATCAACGAGGGGGACAAGGACGGCCGCCGAAGTGAGCGGCCCCGGGTGCCGCATATCGTCGCTGTTGAGATCGTGGTCGCCACGCCGACTCACCGTGATCCCGCGGCGCAGTCGGAGCGCACAGCTCTCGCGCGCCTTCAATCGCTCGATCACCAGGTCTCGCGTCACGCCTCCTCCTCGAGCTTGCCGAGCGGGAAGAACTGACCCGCGCTCCAGACGCCGAAATTCTCCTCTCCTGCCCGCGGCAGAGTCACGCCGAGCTCGACGAGCTGGTAGAAGACGGGGCGCAGCACGAGAGCCTCGAGGCCCGGCCGCACGAGAATATAGGGACGCGGCGCGCCCGTCCCCGGGTCGTGACTGACGCGGAGCGGATGATCCTTTCCGGCCACCACCATCTCGTCGAGATTGGTGCGAAAGGTGAGCCTTTGCGCGCTCCCTTCGCCGTCGGCGGTGAGCTCGACGGCGGTGAAGGGCGCGTCGTCGACGCGGATGCGGCCGCGCTCGACGGGGGTCACCAGCCAGTAATCCCCGGCCGCGTCCCGCCGCAGCACACTGGCAAAGAGCTTGACGAGTTCCTTGCGACCGATCGGCGAGCCGCGATAGTGCCAAGTGCCGTCGGCGGCGATACGAATGTCGAACACGCCACAAAAAGGTTCTCGCGCCGCACTTGCCGGCGCGCCGTTCAAGCCGAATTCATTTGCCATGCCCGCGATATCCGTTGATGCTTTTGCCATGCTCGTGCCGTAATCGCCGGGTAGCCCTGTCTTGACAGCGCATAGGGAGCAGGCCCGTGACCCTTGTTGAACCCAGCCCGCCCACCGGCGAGCCGAGCGCGGCGCTTCTTGCCGAGGTCGAGCGGCTCAGTCAACGCGTTGCACAGGTGCGCGAGCGCATCGGTCAGGTGATTTTCGGTCAACAGAGGGTCATCGATCAAACCCTTATCACGTTGCTTGCAGGGGGTCACGCGCTGCTCGTCGGCGTTCCGGGCCTCGCCAAGACGCGGCTCGTCGAGATGCTCGGCATCATCCTCGGCGTCGACGCCAAGCGCATCCAATGCACGCCCGACCTGATGCCGGCCGATATTCTCGGCTCGGAGGTGCTCGAGGAGAGCGAAGGTGGCCGCCGCGCCTTCCGCTTCATCCAGGGCCCGGTGTTCTGCCAGCTGCTGATGGCGGACGAGATCAATCGCGCGAGCCCGCGCACCCAGTCGGCGCTGCTGCAGGCGATGCAGGAAGGCCGCGTCTCGGTGGCCGGCCATTATCATCCCTTGCCCAAGCCGTTTCACGTTCTCGCCACGCAGAACCCGCTCGAGCAGGAGGGCACCTATCCCCTGCCCGAGGCGCAGCTCGACCGCTTCATCATGCAGATCGACGTGAGCTATCCCGAGCTCGAGGCCGAGCGGCGCATGCTGGCGGCCACGACCGGAGTCGCCGAGACGCTGCCTGAGTCCGTGATGGGCAGCGACGATCTGCTCGCGGCCCAACGGCTCATCCGCCGCATTCCCGTGGGCACCTCCGTCGTCGACGCCATTCTGCGCCTGGTGCGTCAGGGCCGCCCCGAGACGAGCGAGCTTGCCGAGATACGCGAGCAGGTCGCCTGGGGACCCGGGCCGCGCGCGAGCCAGGCGCTCATGCTCGCCGTGCGCGCACGCGCCGTGCTCGAAGGCCGCCTCGCGCCCTCGGTCGAGGACGTCCTGGCGCTGTGCGGCGCCGTTCTGCGCCATCGCATGGCCCTCAACTTCGCGGCGCGGGCCGACGGGATCACCATCGATCACGTGATCGATCGGCTCGCCGCCCCCTTGACCTGAGCGCCGATGAGCGCCGCCCAGGCCCTCCAACAGCGGGCCGAGCGCCTCGCGGCGGTGCTGCCGCCGCTTCTCGTCCATGCGGAGCGGGTCGCGGCCACGGTGGCCCAGGGGGTCCATGGGCGGCGACGCGTGGGCACCGGCGGCACCTTCTGGCAATTCCGCCGCTACGAGCCCGGCGATTCGGTGCAGCGCATCGATTGGCGCCGTTCCGCCCGCTCCGACTTGCTCTTCGTGCGCGAAACCGAATGGGAGGCGGCCGCAAGCGTCTGGCTGTGGTGCGATCTCTCGCCATCGATGGCATATCGCTCGGCGCCCAAGCTGCCCGAGAAGGGCGAGCGGGCCGCGCTTCTGCTGTTGGCGCTCGCCGCACTCCTGGTGCGCGGCGAGGAGCATGTCGCCCTGCTCGGCTCGGGCCTGCCGCCGCGACCGGGCCGAGGCACCCTCAACCGCATGGCCCTGCTCCTGGCGCGCCGGCGACGCGCCACCGATGGCAGCGGGAGCCTGCCCGCTTACGAGCTGCTGCCGCGCCACGGCCAGGTTGTGCTCATCGGCGATCTCCTGGCGCCCCTCGATGAGACGGATCGGCTGGTGCGGCGCTTTTCCGCCCAGGGCGTGAAAGGGCATCTCGTGCAGGTGCTCGATCCGGCGGAGGAGAGCCTGCCCTTCTCCGGGCGCAACCGCTTTGAAGGGCTCGAGGAGGAGGGCCATGTGCTGGTGCGCCGGGTCGAGGCCGTGCGCGACGCCTATGTCGAGCGCCTCGCCGCCCATCGCCGGGGGCTCATGGACATCGCGCGCGCCGTCGGCTGGGATTATCTCGCCCACCGCACCGACCGGCCGCCCGAGCCGACGCTGCTCTCCCTCTATACGACGCTCTCCGCGCGTTGGGGACGGCGCTGATGCTGCAGCTCGGCGCCCTCGCCTTTCTCAACCCGGCGCTGCTCGCGGCGCTCGTCGCCCTGCCGGCCCTGTGGTGGCTGCTGCGCATCACGCCGCCGTCGCCGAAGCTCATCCGCTTTCCTGCGGTGCGCCTTCTCTTCGGCCTTGCCCAAAGCGAGGAGACGCCGGCGCGCACGCCGCTCTGGCTCGTTCTTCTGCGGCTGCTCCTCGCCGCCCTGATCATCATCGGCCTGGCGCAGCCGCTCCTCAATCCCGTCGGGCCGCAGACGGGAAGCGGGCCGCTCGTCGTGGCGATCGACAATGGCTGGGCCGCCGCGCGCAACTGGTCGGCGCGCCAGAGCATGCTGGCGAGCCTGCTCGAGAGCGCCGAGCGCCAGAGCCGCCCCGTCGTCCTGCTGCCGACAGCACCTCCCGCGAACGGCGACAAGCTGCAAGCGAGCGGCCTCCTGGCCGCCGCCGACGCCATGCGGCTGGCCCAGGCTTTGAAGCCCCTGCCCTGGCCAACAGATCGCAAGGCCGCCCTCGCCGCCCTCGACGGCCTGAAGCTGCCGTCGCTGGCCCATGTGGTCTGGCTCTCCGACGGCATTGCCGAGGGCGACGCTGCGGCGTTTGCGAAGGGGCTCCAGCGCCTCGGACCCGTGCGGGTGGTCGGCGACGCCATCGGCTCCCTGCCCCATCTCCTGCTGCCGCCCTCGACCCAGGGCGCCCAGCTCGGCCTCACCGCGGTGCGCGCGACCAGCGGCGGGAGCGAGACCGTGACGGTGCGGGCGCTCGATGACCGCGGCCATCCCGCGGGAGAGGTCTCGCTCGCCTTCGAGCCGGGCAAGCGCTTGGCACTCGGCACCTTGGCGCTTCCCGTCGAGCTGCGCAATCAGGTCGCGCGCCTCGAGATCGCTGGCGAGCGCAGCGCCGCCGCCACTGTGCTTCTCGACGATCGCTGGCGCCGCCGTCCGGTCGGGCTGGTGACAGGCGGCGGCAACGAGCAGGGCGAGCCGCTGCTTGGTGGACAGTATTATCTGGAGCGGGCCTTGCAGCCCTATAGCGAGGTGGTGGAGGGCGGGCTCGAGCAGCTGCTCCAACGCCAGCTCGCGGTGCTGGTGCTGACGGATCGCGAGGCCTTGACCGCCCCTCAGCGCGGGCGGCTCGATCGCTGGATTCGCGCGGGCGGCACCCTGCTCCGCTTCGCCGGGCCGCGCCTCGCCCAGGGCAATGACGACCTGGTGCCGGTGAAGCTGCGCCGCGGCGAGCGCGAGCTCGGCGGCGCCATGTCGTGGGAAAAGCCCGAGCCTCTCGCCGCCTTCGACGACAAGAGCCCGTTCAGCGGCCTCGCCGTTCCCGCGGACGTGCTGATCAAGCGCCAGGTCCTCGCGGAGCCTTCTCTCGACCTCGACAGCAAGACATGGGCGCGGCTGGCGGACGGCACGCCCCTCGTCACCGCGGAGAAGCGCGGCCAGGGCTGGCTCGTCCTCGTCCATACGACGGCGAGCCCCGACTGGTCGAACCTGCCCCTCTCGGGCCTCTTCGTCGAGATGCTGCAGCGGATCGTCGCGGCGAGCCAAGGCGTCGTCGGAACCAAGGCGCAGGCGAGCCTGCCGCCCTTCAAGTCCCTCGACGGCTTCGGCGAGCTGACGAGCCCGCTGCCGGCGGCGAGTGCGCTCACCCCCGAGGACCTCGCCCATCCCCATCTCGGGCCGCGCCACCCGCCGGGCTATTACGGCAGCCAGGCGAGCCGGCGCGCGCTCAACCTCACCAACGAGGTGATCCAGGTCTTTCCTTTGGGCCCGCTGCCCGCCGGCGTCGAGCGCAGCTTCTATAGCGGCACCCGCGAGCGCGACCTGAAGCCATGGCTCCTCGGCGCGGCGATGCTTCTCGCCCTCATCGATCTCCTGGTCAGCCTCGGGCTCCGCGGCCTCCTCATCGGCCGGCGCCTGCGCCCCGTTGCCGGCAAGGCGGCCGCGCTGCTGCTCTTCGCCGCCGCCCTTTGCGGCGGCCTGCCGGCGCACGCCGCGACAGCGACGACGGATGCCGACGACTCAACGGCGATCGCCGCCACCACCTCGACGCGGCTCGCCTATGTGGTGACCGGCGATCGCCAGCTCGATGACATCAGCAAGGCCGGGTTGACCGGGCTGACCTTCGCGCTCAACGCCCGCACCGCCGTCGAGGCCGCCTCGCCCATGGCCGTCGATCCCGACAAGGACGAGCTCGCCTTCTTCCCGCTCCTCTACTGGCCGATTCCCGACGAGATGCCGGCGCTCTCCGCCCATGCCATCGAGAAGCTCGTCGAATATCTCCACAATGGCGGCCAGATCCTGTTCGACGCCCGTGATCCCAACCGCAGCGCGCCGAGCTGGATCGTCCTGCGCCAGATCCTCGAGCAGCTCGATCTGCCGGCCCTCGTGCCGGTGCCCGAGGATCATGTCCTGACCCGCTCCTTCTACCTGCTGCGGGATTTTCCCGGCCGCTTCGACGGCTCGACCGTGTGGGTGGAGCGGCCCGACGACAACGTGAATGACGGCGTCTCCGCCGTCGTCATCGGCGGCAACGACTGGGCCGGCGCCTGGGCGGTCGATGAGACGGGCCAGCCGCTGGAGGCGGTGACGCCGGGCGGGGAGCGCCAGCGCGAGATGGCGCTGCGCTTCGGCATCAACCTCGTCATGTATGCCCTGACGGGGAACTACAAATCCGACCAGGTGCATCTGCCGGCGATCCTGGAGAGGCTCGGGCTATGATGCTCCAGAACCTCTCCATCACCTTCGCCCCGCTCTTGCCCTGGCTCGCCGTGGCGGGCTTCGCGGCCGTCGCCGTTGCCCTCCTCGCGCTCGGCTGGCTGCGCCGGGCGCGCGGCATGGCCTGGCGCAGCCTCGTCCTCGCCGTGCTGCTGCTCACCCTCGCCAATCCCGCGGCGGTGCTGGAGGACCGCGCCCCCCTCGACGATGTCGGGCTCGTCATCGTCGACGAATCGCCGAGCCAGGGCATCGGCCAGCGCCACGCCCAGACCGAGGCGGCGCTCGCGGCACTCGAGACGCAGGCGAAGAAGCTCAAGCATTTCGAGCTGCGCGTGGTGCGCACGACCGGGCAGGACGCCAGCGATCGGGACAGTGGCACGGAGCTCTTCAAGGCCCTCGACGATGCGCTTTCGGAGATTCCCCGCCAGCGCTTCGCCGGCGCCGTCATGATCACCGACGGCGAGGTTCACGACGTGCCGAGCGCCCAGACCGCGGCGGCCCTTGGCGCGCCGCTCCATGCGCTTCTCACCGGCGCGCGCAACGAGCACGACCGCCGCCTCAAGGTCGTGGACGCACCGAGCTACGGGCTCGTCGGCAAGCCCTTGAACCTGACCGTGCGCGTCGACGACCTGCCCGGCCCGTCCCAGGGCGAGGCGACGCTCACCTTGCGCCGCGACGGCGGCGACGAGACGACCATGCCGATCCCGCTCGGGCAGGACGTCAAGATTCCCATGACCCTCGACCACCCGGGACAGACCGTGTTCGAGCTCTCGGTCGATCCCGGCCCGCATCCGCTCACGCTCCTGAACAAGCGCGCCGTCGTCGCCGTCAACGGCGTGCGCGACCGTCTGCGCGTGCTCCTCGTCTCCGGCGAGCCCAATCCCGGCGAGCGCACCTGGCGCAACCTGCTGAAATCCGATCCCTCGGTCGATCTCGTGCATTTCACCATTCTGCGCCCGCCGGAGAAGCTCGACGCCACGCCGGTGCGCGAGCTCTCGCTCATCACCTTCCCGGTGCACGAGCTCTTCGATGTCAAGCTGCACGAGTTCGACCTCATCATCTTCGACCGCTATCGCCGCCGCGGCGAGCTTTCCAATGTCTATCTGCAGAACATCGCCGACTACGTGAACAAGGGCGGCGCCATGCTGGTCGCGGTCGGCCCGAGCTTCTCGTCGCCGGTGAGCTTCTATTACACACCCCTCGCCGAAGTCATGCCGGCCTCGCCGACCGGGCAGATCCTGGTGCAAGGCTTCCGCCCCAAGGTGACGGCCCTCGGCGAGCGCCATCCGGTGACCGCCGACCTTCCCGGCGAGAACAGCGAGAGCGGCGGCGAGCCCAGCTGGGGGCGCTGGTTCCGGCAGGTCGATGTCAGCCCCAAGGGCGGCGACACCCTGATGACCGGGATCGACAATCGCCCGCTGCTCCAGCTCGAGCATGTCGGCAAAGGCCGCGTGGCCCTCTTGGCGAGCGATCAGATGTGGCTGTGGTCGCGCGGCTATGAGGGTGGCGGGCCCTCCTCCGAGCTGCTGCGGCGCATCGCCCACTGGCTGATGAAGGAGCCCGAGCTCGAGGAGGAGTCCTTGCGCGCCGAGGTCGCCGGCAAAACCATCAAGGTCGTGCGCCAGAGCCTCGATCCCAAGCCGGTGACGGTCGAGGTGACGACGCCTTCGGGGCGCAAGCTCGGCCTGCCGCTCAAGCCCGATCACGGCGGTCTTTCGAGTGCCACCCTCACGGCGGATGAGCTCGGCCTCTATCGCGTGAGCGACGGCAAGCATACCGCCCTCGCCGCCGTCGGGCCGCTCAACCCGAAGGAGTTCGCCGATGTGCGCGCGACCGATGCGCGCCTCGCTCCCGCCGTCGCCGCCACGGGGGGCGGCATCCATTGGCTGGCCGATGGCGGCGTCCCCGAGCTACGCCAGGCGAGTGCCAGGCACAGCTATGCCGGGGCCGGGCTTGGCGGCGCGTGGCTCGCCTTCAAGAGCAATGGGGACTACGTCGTCACCGGCGTGCGCCAGGCCCCGCTACTCCCCGGTCTCCTCGTCCTCCTCGCCGCCCTGGGTGCGCTCGCCTTCGCTTGGCGCCGCGAGGGCCGCTGATCCTCACGGTGAGACCACCTGATAGATGTGATAGCTGCCCGGTGCGGCGCCCTCGGGAAGCTCGAAGCGGCGCAAGGCGGGATGGGGCATGGGCTGATCGCCCAGCACGATGCCACTCGGGGCCATGAGGGGGACGACGAGGGGGGCGATGGTCACCCCCATGGCGCGGCTCTTCACCGGGTCGTGGGAGCCGATGTCGCAATGGGCGATGGCGGCGGGAGCGCCGATGCGGGCCCCGGCGGTCGGCAGGGTGTCGCGGAAATCCCCCTGGATGAAGAGCGCGACCTCGGGCCGCGAGGCCGGGTGGGAGGCGAGCTCGCGGTCGAAGACGAAGATCGCGCGGCCGGGGCAGCGCTCGCGCAGATGGTCGTAGCTGCGGCCATTGCCGAGCCCGAGCTCGAGGATCGGCCCGGGAAGGTCGCGGACGAGGCGCACCGCCTGCTCGATGCAGGCGCGCTGCGCGAGAAGGCGCTGGATGACGAGATCGAGGCGGCTCATGGCTCCCTTGTGGCAGGCGATGCAGGCCAAGGCAAGGGTGGTCCGGGGTGATTTCGATATCCCCACCTCCCCTCCCGCTCTCGTGGGTCCCTCCCTCTCCGCCCCCACCTCACCCTCGTCGCACCTGCGGTGCTCCTCTCCCTCTCCGCCCCCCGGCGGGCGCAAGCCCGCCTCTTTGCATCATGCAGAAAAGCGCGCGTTCGCGCGCGCGAGCGGAGAGGGAAGCGAAGCGGGTGGGGGAAATAATTAATAAGGAGGAACCCATTGGCAGGGGCCGGCTTTGCCCTTACCTTCCTGCCATCCGAGCACGGGCGCGGAGGGACGGGATTGAACCGCAGGGACAGGCGGCGGGCGGCGAGGAGCGGGGGGGCGACGTTGGCATCCCCGCGCATCCCCCTGTCGGAGGCGCAGCGGCTCCTCGCCCAGGCCTTGCAGCTCCACCAGGCGGGCCGCCTCGCCGAGGCCGAATCGATCTATCGCCGCGTGTTGGCCCTGCGGCCCGACGATCCGGAGGCGCTCCACTTCCTCGGCCTCGCCGCCCATCAGCGCGGCGATGACGCTCAAGCCGTTATGCTGATGGAGAGGGCGATCGCGCGCGAGGGCGGCATTGCCACCTGGCACAACAATCTCGGCGAGGTCTATCGCGCCCAGGGGCGGCTCGACGACGCCATCCGCTGCTACCGCCGCGCCGTAGCCCTGGCGCCGGCGCTGGGGGCGGCGCGCTATTGCCTCGGCGCCGCCCTCCTTGAGAAGGGTGATTACGACGCGGCCGCCGCCGAGCTCACCGCGGCGGTCAGAGCAAGCCCGGGAGATGCCGAGGCCCATCTCGCCCTCGGCGGCGCCCTCAAAGGGAAAGGCGACCTGCGGGGCGCCTATGCGGCCCTCGTCCGCGCCGCCGAGCTCGCCCCCGGGTTGGCCGAGGCCCATTACCGGATCGGCCTCGTGCTCTCCGCTCTCGAGCGCTATGACGAGGCGGCCCTCGCCCTGCGCCGGGCGGTGCAATTGGCGCCCACGCTGATCGGCGCGGTCCTCGCCCTGGCCGAGGCCTTGCGGCTGCAGCAGAAATCCGTCGAATCCATAGCCTGCTATGAGGAGGCTCTCAGGCTCGATCCCGCATCGCTCGTCGCCGTCAACGGCATCGGCCACGCGCTCCTCGAGCAGGGGCGCTTCGACGAGGCGCGAGCCTGGTTCGCGAAAGCCCTGGCGCACGATCCCCGCTCCGCCGAGGGCCATTTCAACATGGGCCTCGCCTTCCAGCTCCAGGGGCGCTTCGAGGAGGCGATCGCCTGGCACGAGAAGGCGATCGCCCTCGATCCCGGCCACGCCAACGCCCATTACAACCTGGTGAAGAGCCGCAAATTCGGCTCCCAGGACGACCGCCGCCGCGAGCTCGAGGCCGTTCTCGCCATGCCGTCGCTCGCCGACGAGCAGCGCGCCGGGCTCAATTTCGCCCTCGCCAAGACCTGCGACGATCTCGGCGATTACGACGCGGCCTTCCGCCACTACAAGGAGGCCAACGACCTCAAGAGGGCGAGGCTGCCCTATCGCCCCGAGGATTTCACGACCTATGTCGACCGGCTGATCGCCGCCTTCGACGAGAACCTCTTCGCCGCCAAGCGCGGCATCGGCAGCCAATCCGAGCTTCCCGTCTTCATCGTCGGCATGCCGCGCTCGGGCACCACCCTCGTCGAGCAGATCCTGGCGAGCCATCCGGAGGTGCATGGCGCGGGCGAGCTCGACTATCTGCGTCAGCTCGTGCACGAGCTGCCTGAGCGGCTCGGCGGCGCACCCTATCCCGCCGGCATGACGCGGCTCGACGCGGCGGCGGCGCAGGCGATCGCCAACGCCCATCTCGCGCGCCTCCGCGAGCATTCCGCCACAGCCGCCCGCATCACCGACAAGATGCCCAACAACTTCGCGCGGCTCGGGGTGATCGCGCTCCTCTTCCCCAGGGCGCGACTCATCCATTGCGTGCGCGATCCTCTCGACACCTGCCTCTCCTGCTATTTCCAGGAATTCGCCCACGGCCAGCCCTTCGCCTACGACCTCGACGCCCTCGGCCGCTACTATCGCGATTACCAGCGGCTCATGGCGCATTGGCGCGCGGTGCTGCCGAGCCCGATCCTCGACGTGCCCTATGAGGCCCTCGTCGCGGATCAGGAAGGCTGGAGCCGCAAGCTCGTGGCGTTCCTCGGCCTGCCCTGGGACGAGCGTTGCCTCGCCTTCTACGAGAACGAGCGCCTGGTGCGCACGGCGAGCTTCTGGCAGGTGCGCCAGCCCATCTACGCCTCGTCGATCGGGCGCTGGCGCCATTACGCCCGGCATCTCGGGCCGCTCTTCGCCGCCCTAGGCATCGCACCTCCACCGGCGTGACGCGGGAGGGGCGATGGCCGCTTCCGGCTGCGCCCCAGCGACGTCGCGAAGACGCTGCGGGAGGAGGCGTGATAGCCACGCTCGTAGATGGCATTTGCTAAAGAATTTTTGTCGTCCCCGCCTTCGCGCGCTTTCGCGGGGACGACGAAGAAGAGTGAGGCATGTGGATCGACGCCCCATTGGGGCGGAGAGGGTGCACCTCGGACTGTGATCCGGGGGAGCGGGTGAGGCGGGAGGCGAAAAAGAGAAGGCGAAATCGTCAGAAGAGCCGCGGATCGAAGTCGAACGGCGCGAGCGCGGCGATCGTGATCGCGGCCGCCTCGGGATGCGCGTGATTGATGAGCAGGTTGCGGTCGGGCGAGGCCGCGAACGGGACAATCACCGAAGGCACTTGCAGCAGCGGCGTCGCGAGCGATGCGAGCCACGCATCGCCCCTTTGCTGCGTCCATGCTTCCGAGCGCCGCCAGTCCGGGGGCAGGTCGTGAAGCGCGAGCGATTTAACGGCGAGAGAGTCGGGGGCTTCATAGGTGACCATGACGAGCTCGGGGAGCAGCGATGGCTCCTCGATATGGACCAGCTTCTCGAGGAAGCAGAGCGACGGTGAGGTCGCGCAATAGGTGACGGCGTGGCCAACGGTGTTCCATCTGCCGCCGAAGAGGAGGCCATAGCCGCCGTCGAATATCTCGGCATGCTGCTTGCCCGAGAGCCGCCACAGCAGCATCAGGCAGCGGCACCCCACGCGATCTTGCCGAGGATCGCCTCGACCACGCGCGCGCCGGCTTCCGTCTGCGCCACAACGAGCGGAGCCTCCCCGTCGAGCTCGGTGAGCGGGCGGCGCAGCCAGCGATTGGCCTTTTCCCGGTCGCCGAAGGTCTCCTCGGCCAGCGTCTGAACGCGCAGGAGCCGCACGGCGCGATCCGATTCGTCGACGGTCAAGGGCTGCTTCCGCTCCGCACGATGCCGGCGCGTGCGTTGCGGGATCACCAGCCTCTCGATCTCCTGCTCGCTGAGGCCGGCCAGGCTCAACCCCTTCAGCGCCGCCAGGGGAAGCCGCTTGCGCACCGCCTCGGCCAAGTCGGCCTGGGAGCGGATGACCCTCCCGAGCACGGTCGCACCGCCAAGCTTGCGGGCGACTTCCTCGACAATCACAACCGACATGGCGACCTCGATGATTCGGCAATACGCCGGTATTCTATACGGCATATTGCCGTCCTGCAAGGTGATAAAGCCTTACCGCTTCCCGGCGCGGAAGCGGCGGCGATAGGCGTCGCGCTGGTCGGCGAGGGTGCGGCGCAGCTCGATGATACGCTGGGTCGCCTCCGCCGAGAGGGTCCCGCAGCGCAGCGCCCAGGCCTCGCGCTTGACGGGGATGCATTGGGCGACCGGCGTCCCCTTGGGCAGCACGCCGGCGAAATCGTCGTCGCGCCACATCGCCGGGAAGTTGGTGAAGTTGTCCGTGTAGCGGTCGGCGTCGACGAGGCCGGAGAGGGTGAGGTGGGGGCTGGGTGGCGGCCTCCATCTCAACCCGAACCATGCACGCCCCGCGCACATAAGAAAAGTGGCCTTCGCGGCGTCTCGTGCTTCGGAGATTTTCGCGAGAGCGCGATCCGCTCATTCCCGTCGCGCGGAATCGGATAGGCCGGCCAGCATGGCTGCGAGCTCATGCAATCCCATGACCTCGACTCCCCCGCCCTTCGGGTAGCGCTCATCGCCGGAATACACGATGAAGGAGCGCTCCGGCTTCAGGTCTTCGCGGGCGTGATGGAACCCTTTTTCGAGTTTCGGCACGAGGCCGCGCTTTATCTCCACCGCCCACCGCTTTCCGCCGGGCATCTCGAGCAGCAGATCGACTTCCGCGCCGGCCGACGTGCGATAGAAAGAGGCGCCTGTCCGCTCCGGCGCTGCGCTCAGCAGGTTCTCGACGACGAATCCTTCCCAGCTCCCCCCAGCAACTGGATGGCCCAGGACCGCCTCCCGGTCATCAAGCCCGAGCAGCGCGTGGACGATCCCGCTGTCTCGGATGTAGACCTTCGGCGATTTCACCAGCCGCTTGCCGACATTTGCGTGGAAGGGGGGCAGGCGGCGCACCAGGAGAAGATCGACCAGCAAGTCGAGATAGCGCGCGACGGTTTTGCCATCGACCCCGAGGCCGCGCGCGAGCTGCGCTGCATTCAGCATTCCGCCCTGCGCATGGGCGAGCATGGTCCAGAAGCGGCGCAGCGTTTCCGCCGGCGCCCGCGGCCCGAGCTGCGGGATGTCGCGTTCCAGGTAAGTGCGGATGAAATTCTCGCGCCAGATCGCGCTGGCTTCATCGCTCTCAGCAAGGTAGCTGTCGGGGAAGCCGCCCCTGATCCACAGCTTGTCGCGGCCGTCGCCATCGACTTCGAGCACGTTGAGCGGCCCGAGCTCGACATAGGCAATGCGCCCGGCCAGGGTTTCGCCCGATTGCTTGAGCAGGTCGACCGACGCCGAGCCCAGCAGTAGGAAACGCCCGGCACGAAGGTTGCGGCGACGACCCTTGTCGATAAGGCCGCGCAGGCTCTGGAACAGACCCGGCATACGCTGGACTTCGTCCAGGATCACGAGCTTGTCTTGGTGGCTCGACAGATAGAGGGTGGCGTCTGCCAGCTTATCCCGGTCCGCCGCATTTTCGAGATCGAGATAGAGGCTTGGCCGCTCTTCGGCGATTCGCTCCGCGAGGGTGGTCTTGCCGACCTGGCGCGGTCCAAGCAGGGCCACAGCCGGAAACTGATCCAGCCGGCCGCGGATAAGCTGGGTCGTCCGCCGGGATATCATCCTTGTAATTATGGCATAAAATTCCATGATTGCAAGGATAACCAGCGCATGTCCGCCAGCCATCTCGCGAAATCTGCTTCGAATGCCAGATTTGCGAGGATAACCGTCGGCTCTGATCAATCCCTTCCATGCACGCCCCGCGCACATAAGAAAAGTGGCGCCGCCTCCCCGGGCTACGCGGCGCGAAATGATGGTGCGGTCTCAAGGAGAAAATCCCACACCGTTTATTCGTCGTTCCCGCGCAAGCGGGAACCCAGAGAAGTAATTCTGCTTAGCGCACATAAGAAAAGTGGCGCTGCTTGCGCAGCGCCACCGGTAGTCACGTCTTGAGCGAGCCCGTTGGCCGGGCCTGATGATTAGAACACGTATTGCATGCTGGCCATCAGGCGCTTGGCGTCGCCGCGGCTGCCGCCCGCGAGATCGCTGCCCGGGGCCGTGCGGTAGTAGTCCTCGCCCCACATGAATTCGAGGCCGACATTGACCGCCTTGACCGGGCTCCAGATCAGGTTGGCGTGGATCGTCTGCGCCCGCTTGACCTCGGTCGAGCCCGCGGATGTGGGCACCGGGCCCTGCCAGTCGGTCGACTGGCTGCCATAGGCGAGGGTCGAGCGCAACTGGTCGGTCCAGAAGTGCTGGTACCAGATGAACCCGCCATAGTTGGTGTTGAGCAGGATGCTCGGCGTCGTCGTGCCGTTGCCGGTGATGACGCCGTCGCCGAAGGGCGA